>Ga0182007_10000003_pt1 | contig 548244 bp, 480 predicted proteins | sample Sormic07211113_1_FD_123023 | JGI IMG/M metagenome (GOLD analysis project Ga0182007, IMG submission 123023) | Rhizosphere microbial communities from Sorghum bicolor, Mead, Nebraska, USA - 072115-113_1 MetaG | ecosystem: Host-associated > Plants > Roots > Rhizosphere | place: USA: Nebraska...
CCGGCCTAACAAATTTTTCGGGCTGCACTGTCCAAGCCAACCCACTAGCTTCGAAAGAAAAATTTTCAGCCGGCAGTTTTTGTTTCTTTTTGATGCCAAAAAGAAAGAGCCCTTCGGCGGCGGTGAGCCGAGGCAAGACTGGGATGTATGGCATAAGTAATTAGTTACGTCATTTATATTGATTTTTATATAATAAATTATCCCTCAGGGTGACAATCGAATGGATAAATTGCCCATGGTCTTCCGTTCAATTGTAAATTTTATTACTTTTGGTTAACGCTAATCAACATGAAACTGACCTCTTTTCTTTGCCTGACACTACTGTTTACGGTACTATTTTCCGAAGGCTTTGCCCAAAATAAATTACAATCTTCATCTTTCATCACTTTTAATGGTTATAGTTCTACCATAGTAGAAAAATTAGGAAAAAACGAACTGGTAACCGTTGCCTTTTTGGGTGGGTCGATTACCAATATGGAAGGCTGGCGTGGATTGGTAAGTAACTATTTGGCCAAAACTTATCCACAAACAAAGTTCAGGTTCATTAACGCAGGTATTCCATCACTGGGCAGTTTGCCACACGCGTTCCGTCTTCAGCGGGATGTACTCGACAGTGGAAAAATTGACCTCCTGTTTGTAGAATCGGCTGTTAACGATCATGTCAACAAAACCGCTGAACAAACACAACGCCGTGCTTTAGAAGGCATTATCAGACATACTTTAAATAAGAACCCGAAAACAGACATCGTAATGATGGCTTTTGCCGATGAAGATAAAAATGCTGATTTTAATAAATGTAAAATCCCGACTGAAGTAAAAGTACACAGCGATTTAGCTGAATATTATCACTTGCCGTTTATTAACCTTGCTTTAGAAGTAGATAAACGTATTGCCAATGGAGAATTTACCTGGGCGGCTGATTTTAAAGATCTGCATCCATCGCCATTTGGCCAAAAACTTTATTTCAATACCATTAAAACTTATCTGGAAGAAAATCAGAAAAATGCCAACAAGAAAGCTTCAGCAGGCCTTCCTAAAATCGTTGATAAATTTGCCTATACCAAAGGACAATATCTTAGCATTAATAGCGCCGAAAACTTAAATACTTTTAGCATCAATAAAAACTGGAAGCCGACCGATGGGCTGGAAGGAAGACCTGGTTTTGTTAATATCCCGGTGCTCGAAAGCAATACCAGGAACAGTACCTTCGATCTGATTTTTAAAGGAAACGCTGTGGGGATTGCTATTCTATCAGGTCCGGATGCGGGCGCGCTCCATTACCGCATAGATGACGGAGAAGAAAAAATGATCGATCTGTATACACAATGGAGTTCAAGCCTGCATTTGCCATGGTATCTGCTACTGGGCGATCAGCTCACTAACGGAACGCATAAATTAAGTGTACGGATCAGCGATCAGCACAACTCAAAATCAACAGGTTATGCTTGCCGCATTGCTTACTTTTTGGTAAACCCGAATTGATGATTTAATTTATTTTGTTGGCTTGGATTTGCAGTCCGGATCTATTTAACTGCAGCATTGCAAGCTGCACATAAATCTATATATTTATAAAACTTAATCGTTTTAGTTATTAATTAAAACAATATCAACATTCATTTGCTTATAAAAAAACTCTTCAATGAAAAACTTAAAATTTATTATCCCGGCACTTTTAGTATTGTTTTCTGCCTGCAGCGAGGCCACCAGAAACACCGCAAATAGTAAAAGCGAAAACATGCCTCAAACTACTGTTAATAAAACCGATTCGCTTGAGGTTAAAATAAAAATAAATGGCAATGTAGCTGCCGGCGATCCACTATTGCTAAGGTTTGTGGTGTACAACAATACCGATAGTGTAAAAACTTTCTGCATCTGGCATACACCATTTGAACCTTTAATGAGCAGTTATTTAAGCATTACCGACGAGAAAGGAGAAGAAGCACAGTACAAAGGCGCAATGGCCAAAAGAGTAATGCCACCTCCTGCATCGAGTTATTCGAAGGTAAACCCAGGTGATAGCCTGGTTGCAAACGCCGATTTACTTAAAGCCTACGACCTGAAAAAAGGATCTAGCTATAAGGCAGTTTACACAGGCGGAAATATGAGCGGCTTAATATCTAAAGACACGGTTACTTTTATTTATACGGAACTACACTAGGCTTAGTTGGGTTGTATGGAGATGCACACAGGTATTTTAATTAATTACCTGTGTGCATTCTTTTTTATCAGTGGTTAACCATTTCGCTAATCGTAAAGCTTAATTATATAATAGTGGCATATTACCCCCTATTTTGTCGCATTTACGCTTTCTGAGTTGTTAAAGTTCCTATAACTTTATTAAAAAATTAAACACCATAAAACATGGAAAATAAAATATCAATCACAGTAGAAACAACAGTAAATGCACCCGTAGAAAAAGTTTGGGAATTTTGGAACAATCCGGATCACATTACTAAGTGGGCCTTTGCCTCACCAGATTGGCATACCCCTTATTCGGAAAACGATTTAAAAGTTGGCGGTAAATTTAAAAGCACCATGGCGGCAAAAGATGGCAGCATGAGCTTTGATTTCGGAGGAACCTATACCACGGTTGATCCCAACAAAAAAATCGAATATACCATGGAAGATGGCAGAACCGTAAGCATTGTTTTTGATGCATTGAGCGAACAAACCAGGGTGACTGAAACTTTCGATGCCGAATCTACCAACCCAATCGAAATGCAACGTGGTGGCTGGCAGGCCATTCTGGATAATTTTAAAAGTTATACAGAGCAATCATAAACACCTTGTTATAAACAGGCTGTATCACATTTAAAATTCCATCCGTCCTTCGACAGGCTCAGAATGACAATTTAACTGTTATGATACAGCCTCTTCTTATTTCTAGCAGCAGAAACTGTCCCTTTTTACGCCTTAAGTAACAATTCGATTATTATTTGATTCGCATAATTTTTGATTTGAACCGAATACTTTGATATAACGATCATAATTTACATTTGCCGTGTAAATTATACACTATGTCTCGTATATCTTTATTTTACTTTTCGTTATTATTATTTATCAGTTTATCCATCGGGGTAAGCGCACAAACGCTTAGCCTTAAACAAGCTGTTAACACCGCATTAAGCAATTATGGCACCATTAAGGCGAAAGATAATTATGCCAACGCATCGAAATCATCCATCCAACAGGCCAAAAGAGAGTATTTGCCAAACTTCAGTTTAAGTGCCCAACAAGATTATGGAACCATTAACGGCCAAAACGGACCGCAATATGGACTTGGTGGTTTGGGAACAGCCTCATCTGGTCCTGCTCTAGACAAACAAAACTGGAATGCTGCATTTGGTGGGCTTTATCTGGCCAACGTTAACTGGGATTTCTTCACTTTTGGAAAAATCAGAGAACGCATTAAAATTGCCGATGCCGCTTACCAAAGAGACAAAAATGATCTGGAACAGGAGAAATTCCAGCAGGAAATCCGTGTTTCTGCGGCATATTTAAATTTGCTGGCTGCGCAAAGGTTAAGCAAAACGCAACAGAAAAATCTCGATCGCGCTGTTACCTTCAAAAATACGGCCATCATCAGGGCTAAAAACGGATTAATTGCTGGAGTAGATTCTTCTTTCGCAAAAGCAGAAGTTTCTAATGCTAAAATTGCGTTAACAAAAGCTAAAGACTTAGAGCAGGAACAGGCCAACCGTTTGGGCGTATTAATGGGATTAACCGCAACCTCATACGAGTTAGATACCGCCTCAATTACGCGTATCCCTGGCAATCTGCTCGAAGACACAACAATCAAAAGCTCACATCCACTGTTAAAGTTTTACCAAAACCGTGTTGATGTTAGCCAGCAACAGGTTAATTATTTCAGAAAATTATACTACCCTACGTTTAGTTTATTCGGTGTAATACAGGGCCGTGGCTCGGGTTTTAGTCCGGGTTATGCCTTAGATCAGGCTGCTTATTCTACCAGTTATACCGATGGTATAAACCCTACCCGCGGAAACTATTTGATTGGCATAGGAATGACCTGGAACCTCTCAACCTTACTTAAAAACCGCCCGCAGGTACGTGCACAGGAATATATTAGCCAGGGTTTAAAAGAAGAATACAACCTTGTTGATCAGCAACTTAAAGCACAATTGGCACTTGCAGAAACTAAACTGGCCAACGCTTTGGCCAATTACAGAGAAGCACCTATTCAGGTAAAAGCGGCATCCGATGCCTATCTGCAGAAAAATACGCTCTACAAAAACGGGCTCACCACATTGGTAGATCTTACGCAGGCCCTGTTTACCTTAAACCGGGCCGAAACTGATCGGGATATTGCCTTTACCAATGTTTGGCAGGCCTTGCTGTTAAAATCGGCAGCACTTGGCAATTACGACATATTTATCAACGAATTTTAATCTGGCTATATAAATGAATTTAATACGTTTCGCACTCCGCAAGCCCATATCCATCTTAGTTTTAGTAGCTGGATTGTTCTTTTTCGGTATAGGAGCCATCAATCAGATCAAGGTTGATATTCTTCCGCAGATGAACCTTCCGGTAATTTATATTGCCCACCCTTTTGGCGGATATACCCCTGATCAAATGGAGGCTTATTTTGGTAAACAGTACGTTAATATCCTGCTTTTTGCAAACGGTATTAAAAGCATCGAAACCAAAAACACGCAGGGTTTAATGTTAATGAAGCTAACCTATTACGAGGGTACCAACATGGCACAGGCGGCGGCAGAGCTAAGTGCGCTATCTACCAGGGCGCAGGCCATTTTCCCACCAGGTTCACAACCACCCTTTGTTATCCGTTTTGACGCTTCATCGCTTCCCGTTGGACAGTTGGTATTAAGCAGCCCTATCCGTACCAACAACGAACTGCAGGATCTGGCCAATACCTATGTGCGCCCCAGTTTTTCAGCGATACCAGGTTTGCTTTCTCCTGCCCCTTTTGGAGGTAGTCCGAGAACGATAGAAATCAATGTAAATCCGTCACTTTTGCGTTCACATAACCTTACGGTAGATCAAGTGGTTGAAGCCATCAGACTAAATAACCAGACCGCACCTTCAGGAAATGTGAGGATAGGCGATAAAAACTATATCACACCCACCAATTATACCATTAAAAAGGTTAAAGATTTCGAGAATATTCCCCTATTTAAAGGCAGTGTACAAAATTTGCAGCTCCGCGATGTAGCAACCGTTAAAGATGGAGCTGATTTAGTAGCAGGTTATGCTTTAATCAACGGCAAACGCTCGGTATACTTAAGTATCGCTAAATCTGGGGATGCCTCCACCTGGGATGTGGTTAAAAACTTAAAGAAAAACCTACCGAACATCCAAAATACCTTACCGGAAGATGTTAAGCTTTCTTATGAGTTCGACCAGTCTGTTTATGTAATCAACGCCGTAAAAAGTCTGATCAGTGAGGGCGCAATCGGTGCGATATTAACAGGTTTGATGGTTTTGCTTTTCCTGGGTGATAAACGTGCGGCATTGATTGTAATCCTCACCATTCCAACATCTATTATTGCTGGTGTTTTGTTCCTGAAGTTATTCGGACAAACGATCAACATCATGACACTGAGCGGATTGGCTTTAGCCATTGGTATTCTGGTAGATGAATCGACGGTAACAATAGAAAACATTCACCAGCACTTTGATATGGGCAAACCCAAGGCCCTGGCCATTTGGGATGCTTGTAAGGAAATCGCCTTCCCGAAATTGTTAATCCTGTTTTGTATCCTTGCCGTATTTGCACCTGCATTTACCATGACCGGTATACCAGGGGCACTATTCTTACCATTGGCATTGGCAATTGGCTTTTCAATGGTGGTTTCATTCCTGTTATCACAAACTTTCGTACCAATTATGGCCAACTGGCTAATGGTTGCACACCCTAAAAAAGGCAATGAACATCACCCTGGCATTACACAGGATGAGGCTGATTTTGCAGCAACCGGCATTACACTCGAATCGGAGAAAGATACCCTAAACCAGAAAAGAGTGCTGGTAGAACGTGAAGATTTTAGTGGCAATGGCAAAATTGGTTTCTTTGATAAGTTCCGGAACCGTTTTATGCGTTTCCTTGACCGGATACTGCCTTACCGAAAATCTGTGGTTATAGTTTATTTGGTGGCAATTATCGGTTTAGCCGCCCTGTTACTGGCTAATATTGGCCGCGATGTTTTACCAAGAGTTAACTCAAGTCAGTTTCAGTTGCGTTTACGTGCGCCTGATGGAACGCGTTTAGAACGTACTGAAGAAAAAGCGAATGTGGTTTTAGCTGAGCTGAAAAAAATGGTTGGCGAAGAACATATGGGTATATCATCCGTTTATGTTGGTCAGCACCCTGCCCAGTTTTCGGTAAACCCCATCTACCAGTTTATGGCAGGTCCGCATGAGGCTGTTTTCCAGGTAAGTTTAAAAGACTTCGAAGAAGATATGGATGATTTTAAAGATCAGTTCAGGGAGAAAATCAAAAAAGTTCTGCCTGATGTTAAACTTTCTTTCGAGCCAATAGAGCTAACGGATAAGGTATTGAGCCAAGGCTCTCCTACCCCCGTTGAAGTTCGTATTGCAGGCAAAAACAAAAAACTGAATGAAAAGTATGCCAATAAAATCCTCGCAGAATTGAAGGAAATACCTTACATGCGCGATGTTCAGCTCGCACAGCCCATTAAATATCCATCGTTAAATATCGATATAGACAGGACCCGTGCGGCACAGATCGGGGTAGATATGGCCGATATTTCCCGATCATTGATCGCTTCAACTTCATCATCACGCTATACGGATAAAAATATCTGGTTAGATGAAAAAGCAGCATTGCCTTATAGTGTTCAGGTTCAGGTACCGCTGAATCAAATGACCAGTAAAGATGATATCGGCGAAATTCCGCTGTTGAAAAATTCGGCACGACCGGTTTTAAGCGATGTTGCAAAAATTACTCCTGATACCACGGCTGGCGAAAACGATAACATTGGTGCTATGCCTTTCCTATCAGTAACGGCAAACCTTTACCATACCGACCTGGGTTCAGCATCAAAAGATGTAGAAAAAGCCATTAAAAACGTTGGCGAACTGCCAAGGGGATTAAATGTTACCGCGATAGGTTTAAGCAAAGTATTAACTGATACTTTAGATAGTTTACAATCAGGCTTATTTGTAGCCATTGTTGTAATTTTTCTGATGCTGGCAGCCAATTTCCAGTCTTTTAAAGTTCCATTGGTTATTTTAGCCACTGTACCAGCGGTTATTTTAGGTTCGTTATTGTTGTTAACCATTACCGGATCAACCTTAAACCTGCAATCGTATATGGGGATTATCATGTCGGTGGGTGTATCTATCGCCAATGCGGTATTGCTCATCACCAATGCAGAGCAACTAAGAAAGCACAATGGCAATGCGCTCGAATCGGCACGAGAAGCCGCAGCATTACGTTTACGCCCAATTATCATGACGAGTATTGCGATGATTGCGGGTATGTTGCCAATGGCCATCGGCCACGGTGAAGGTGGTGGAGCGGTTTCGCCTCTGGGTAGAGCAGTTATTGGTGGTTTACTGGCCTCAACATTCGCCGTACTCATTATATTGCCACTGGTATTTGCATGGGTTCAGGGAAAACAGACCACCGATTCGATATCGCTTGATCCGGAAGACGAAGAAAGCATCCATTACATTAAAGGTTTACAAGAAAAAGAATAAATCATCATCACAAATGAATACGAAGATATTTTCAACAGGATTATTAAGTACAGGATTTTTAGTGCTAACGGCCATGTATGGCTGTGGGCACTCCGAATCGAAAGTAACACCCAAGAAAGAAAAAGAATCAGCTATAGCCACCTTCGATCTAAAAAAAGAAAAGCTATCCACCAAACTGAGTTTGCCAGGCGAATTAATTGCTTTGCAACAAGTTGATCTATACGCTAAAGTAAGTAGCTTCGTAAAAACACTAAAAGTTGATATCGGTTCAGAAGTAAGTAAAGGTCAATTGTTGATGACTTTGGAAGCACCTGAAATGACTTCGCAACTGGCTGCAACACAGTCGCGGATAAAAGCACAGGAAGCCATTTATACTGCGAGCAAAGCAACTTATAACCGTTTGTACGAAACCAGCAAAACCCCTGGAACGATCTCTACAAACGACCTGGACCAGGCGATGGCTAAAAAAAACGCAGACCTTGCACAACTCGAAGCAGCAAAAGCAGCTTATAAAGAAGTGGGGGCAGTTCAGGATTATTTAACCATCAGGGCACCGTTCAGCGGAATCATCTCGGCCAGAAATGTGAATTTAGGGGCTTATGTTGGTCCAACAGGCAAAGGTTCTGATTTACCTTTATTTACTTTACAGGATCAGAAAAACCTCCGTCTGGCCGTTTCCATCCCGGAAGTTTATACCGGATATTTAAAAGCTGGTGATGAGATTAGTTTTACCGTTAAATCTTTACCTAGTCAAACATTTAAGGCTAAAGTGAAACGTTTGTCGGGTGCCTTAGATTTACGCTTACGTGCTGAGCGCATTGAAATGGATGTATCAAATGCTTCGAAGGTCTTATTACCAGGCATGGTTGCTGAAGTAAACATTCCGCTTCCGGCCAATGCCAGCACCTTTATCATTTCTAAAAAAGCTTTATTGGATACCAGCGAAGGATTGTTCGTGTTAAAAGTAGCCGATAATAAAGCGGTTAAAGTGGGAGTAAAAAAAGGCCGTGAAACCGACGATAAGGTAGAAGTTTTCGGCGATTTAGCAGAAGGTGACAAATTAGTGGCAGAACCGACCGAGGAAATGCATGAAGGAATGACGATTAAACCATAACTTTACCTGTATTAAGCACTTAAAATATGTTATCAAAAAATCAAGAGCTTTCTACCCTTCAAAAAAAGGAAACATTAGAGGATTTTTACAATAAATTAAAAATCACAAGGCCAGAAATTCCTACGCCAAGTTTAGGGATGATCAATGATATCGGGCACTTTAATGTTTTTAACCGCACTACTGTTTGCAGCAATGTACCATCTGTTTTTAGCCGCAGAGATTTCTATAAGATTTCGCTGATCATAGGCAATGGGATTTTGCATTACCCTGATGCGCAGATTGAAATTAAAGGACGGGCGTTACTGTTTACCAATCCGAATATTCCATATTCATGGGAAAGTACTTCGCCAAAACCTGCTGGTTTCTTCTGTTTGTTTACCGAGAATTTTATCCATAACCGTAACGAAACCCTTCGCGATTCTTTATTGTGGCGGATTAATGATAGCCCGGTAATCCACATTAGCGAAGAGCAGGAAGTTATCTTAACCGATATCTTTACTAAAATGATGAAAGAAATGGATGGCGATTACATCCATAAATACGATCTGTTAAGAAACTATGTGCAGCTTATTGTTCATGAAGCACTAAAGGTTAAACCTCAGGATGTTATCTTTAAACAGAATAATGCATCGGCCCGTTTAACTTCATTATTTATCGAATTATTGGAAAGGCAGTTCCCAATTGGTTCTACAGAGCATATTTTGGAGTTGAAAACAGCCCACGATTTCGCCTTTCGCTTGTTGGTGCATGTAAATCACTTAAACCATGCGGTAAAAGAAGTAACAGGCAAAACCACTTCTGAACACATTTCGAGAAGGATCGCAACCGAAGCGGTGGCCTTGCTGAAACATACCGAATGGAATATTGCACAGATCGCTTATTGCCTGGGTTTCGAATACCCGGCAAATTTTAACATATTTTTTAAACGTCAGATGCAATGTACCCCAAAGGGTTTTAGAGCAAATTGATCATAATCGTATTAAACCTAGTCGTTTAACAAGTGAAGCGCCAATCCTGAAATGAGGAAATGGCGCTTTTTTATTGACCGATAACTAAATGGCCCATCATCTCCGGTAGTTTCGTCATTTCGAGCGGCGTGTAATGAAACCTAGAATCCATGGAGAGGGTCGTCACCCTGAACTTGTTTCAGGGTCTTATCAACAATGATTTTCAAAATAGATGCTGATCCCGATATAATAGAATCGGGACATCAGAACGCATCTTTGAATGAGAATCTCCTGTATTAGCAATTCCTTTTAATCCACCACAGCTACATGATCACTTTTATCAGCATCCAATACATATCCATAAGGATCAATAGCCACCGTTTCGGGTTTATGATCAACAATGATTGAAAGTTTGGTTTTACGCTGGTTAATTTGAAGCTTCCGGGCGTATACAGGTTTAGTATCAGCTTCCCAAGCTATTTCCAATTGATCAAAGCAAGCTACATCCAACTCAAGATCGGGCAATTGTTTGTTGCCACCACTTAACCTTTCTGCATCAATTTCAAGATCAACTTTAAATTTTCCGCTACTCTGCTTTTTACAATTGATCACTTTAATACCCAAATCATATGTAACCACCTCATTAAAACAATCAGTGATAAACTTTTTATGCTTAGGCAAAGCTTCCTTTAAAAGTGCATTAACCAAATCGGTTGCTGTAGCTTTGGGCTTCGGGTTTTCGTGATCGGTAATAAACTGACTCAATATAGCATTGAATTTCTGCTCTCCTATTAATTCTTTCACCGCATACATCGTTAATCCTCCTTTTTGGTAATGTACATAAGGCTGATCTAAGGTTTTGGCCAAGGGTAGCTCCTTTTCGTTATTATTCCGGTTTAAAAAGTAGAGGTTATTATCGTAAGCCAAATATTTCCTCAAATACATTTTACCAAAAGTTTTTTCAATGAGCACATTTTCGGTGTATTTAGCCAACGATTCGGTGAGCATGGCATAACCTGCACCGTCTGCAGGAGCCAATATATTTGCCCACCATTGGTGTGCAGTTTCGTGCGCGGTTATGGCATAATTTTGATCAATAGCACCTTTCTGACTATAATTCCCTAAGAAATTAATGTTCTCTGCACTGAAAACTACTCCTGGATAAGCTGTTGCAGCACCTTTATATTGAGGAATCTCGGCAATGCTTAATTGTTTTAATGGATATTTAGCAAAATTCATATTACCATAATCCAAGGCATCACGAAGGGCCTTAAACATACTTTTCAGGTTATACTCTTGTCCAGGTTGATAGTACACCCTAAGATCTACTCCCTTGTACTTTTCTTTTTTCACCCCATACCTCGCACTGCTCAAGGCAAACATAAAATTTATGGGAACCGAAGTTTTGTACCTGAAATAGCTTCGGTTATTGGCCATCCAGTTTTTTTGCAATTCACCAACGGTAATCATCTGCTGATCTACATCAGTAGAAATGACCGTTTCTAAATCGATCAGTTCGTAAGTATTGTTAAAATTGGGCTTGATGGCTATTTCAGCTAAACCTGCTTTTTTCCGGGCCCGTTTATCTTCGCTTTCAAAGTTATAGCAATAACCAAACTGAGGAACAATTTTCTCCAATTCAATATAGGTCCCATTTTTTACAATAGAGTTTTCGCTATTAAAGGGAATAAATCCAGAGCGGATTACTTCAATTGAAAAATCCATCATAACTTCTTCATTAGGTTGCAATGGTGTTTTTAAAGTGATAATCTGCTGATTAAATGCTTCATCTCTTTCGTTTTTTTTACTTCCGCTAATGGCTATAGAAAATGAATTTACAGCAGGGCTAACGTAAGTCCAGATTTTGGCAATAGGTATTTTGGATTCATTTTTTAAACGGTAAGTGCCTTTAATGGTATATTTCCCTTCATTAGGGTATAAATCTACATTGGTTTTAACAGTTTTAATTACTGGTTGGGGCAGGCCTGCCAGCGCTTTATATTTCTGCTCATAAGCCAGGCCCCAATCTAACTGCTCCCGTTTATTTTTATATTTACCTACAATATTGGTTTGATGATAAATAAATGCTCCACAGAAAACCCAGGTTAGCAATGCTAAAACAGTAATCCATTGATGTTGCTTAAATGCCAAACCCACCGATTCGACTCTCGATTTAGCCTTAATTTCAGCCGAACGCTGCCACAGCCCAATGGTTAAAACTGCAACAACAATTACAAAAGCCGACCAATACAGCATATACCAGTTAAATGCGCTGGCATAATATCCAAAACCGTTAAAATAAGAATGTAGTAAATCAGGTACTGTTGCAAATCGGAAAAGATAATGTTCCAGACCGAAGCGCTCCGCATATGAGATTAAGAAAACGATTACCATACTCAGTAACATGCCGAAATATTTGTTCGCACTCAAATTCTGAATAAAAATAATGAGTACCACAAAAAGCAACAAAGGGAATGCACTGTAATAGTACAACGATAAATATAGGGGCAATTCGATCTGGAAATAGCCATGTGTAAGCTGCAGTAGAATGCCGATCCCAATATTTAAAGTGACGAGGATGAAAACCAGCGCAAAAAGACTCAGGGTTTTCGCCATCCATAAAGCTGAATTCTGAACAGGTGTACTGTAAATTAACGAATGAATATTTACTGCTTTTTCTCTGCTAATGGTTTCTGCTGCGTAAAAAATAATCAGGATCAGTCCGAATTTCATTGAACGTATTTTTTCGATGATAATACCTGTTGCCGGATAGCTGTGAATACCATAAACACCACTGAATAGCTCGTCTTTTAACTCTACCCCGAATATAAAAACCCACAATAAGAGCATTACCATAATAGGGATATTTTTAAACAGGAATATCATTTCGAGTTTAAACTGCGCAAAGAACGTGTTCAGATGATAACGAAAGCCATTTGACAATACGGCTAAAGCACGATAAGGGATTAATTTAATCTGTTCTACTTTAACTGTCTTAATTTTTACCTGTCGTGGCTGATGCAAACGAAAATTGAATAAACGATAGGTAATCATCATTAGAAAGGCAGTAAAACCAAGCCACAGCAACCTGTTGAGTAAAAATGCGCCGTCTAACGGGAATAATTGTTGATTGCGCTGTAGATCGGTCCAGGTTCTGGTTTCGCCAAAAAAGGAGGCTAATGCAAAAGGATCTAAAAGTATAGGTAAAATATCGGGACTACTTGCTTTCATTGTCGAGGTGGCCAGCAATGGCGAATTGCCAAATATCGAAGCGAGCATATACAAAATGTAAATTGACACACCTACCACATAAATTGCCCGTACATTTTTGGTTAATATGGCAGTACAGAATAAAATACCTGCAGCGAACAGCACATTAGGTAAGGCAAAAACTAAAAGCGGCTGTAAAAAATAAGTAATATGAAACCCACCTAAACGATCGGCATCGATAAATAAAGTGCCTGCATAAATACCCAGGGCAACCAGCAGCAATAAGCTAAAAACCGCAATCAGCAAGCCCAAAAGCCTTATAACAAAATAAGGAAGTTTTTTGATCGAAGTCGTAAAAACAACTGCTTCCATTTTATACATACTATCTCTCAGTACCACATTAGCACTAAATAAGGTGCCCGAAAAGATAGAGAAAAGTGAAAGCAGGGCGATGATATTGGTGATGACATAAGGTGAATTTTTATGCACCTCTTCCGAGCCGAATCCACCTTGTACCACACAGAAATATCCCAGCATAAAAAACAAAAGCGCGGCCACTTTGAATGATATCTGCCCGAAATGGTATTTCAGTTCAAATTTTAGTAAATCAATAATCATAACCTAACCTCTGGATTTTGATTGGCAGAGCCAAATAATGAAGAAAAATATACCTCTTCAAGGCTAGGATAAACCGCTTCGAAAACGTGTGCAGGACATTCATCAGCCAGCACGAAAATGTGGAGCTTACCCGAAATAATTTTCGTAGAAATTACATTAAAAACGGATGAATATTGTGCCAGATCTGCCTTATTGATCGCCCTTCGCCAGATTTTCCCATCTAACTTTTGAGTTAAATCTGAAGGTTTACCTTGTAAAATCAACTTGCCATTGGCCATCACGGCCATTTCAGCGCAAAGGTCGTTCACATCCTCTACAATGTGAGTGGATAAGATAACCACACGGTTGGCACCGATTTCACTTAACAGATCGTGGAACCTGTTCCTTTCCTGTGGATCAAGACCTGCGGTGGGCTCATCAACAATAATTAACTGCGGGTTGCCCAATAAAGCTTGCGCAATGCCGAAACGCTGTCGCATACCACCAGAAAAAGTGCTGACAGACCTTTTTCTTACTTCAAATAAATTGGTCTGTTGCAGAAGAGAAGTCACCTGTTCTTTTCTTTCATTTTTATGCTGCAGGCCTTTTAACACAGCCAGGTGGTTTAACAGATCAAGCGCTGAAATTTTAGGATAAACACCAAAATCCTGCGGCAAATAACCCAGTTTATTCCGCATTTCCTGAGGATTTTGCAGCACATCATGTCCATCAAAATGAACCTGACCAGCATCTGGTAGCTGTAAGGTTGCAAGTGTGCGCATAAGCGACGATTTACCTGCGCCATTCGGTCCCAATAAGCCAAACATGCCATTTGCAATGTTCAGGGTAACATCATCAAGGGCCTTTACCCCATTTCGATAAGATTTCGTAAGTTGCTGTATTTTAAGCCGTACCATGTTAAATAATTAAGATGGACGCAAATTAGACAGGTAAAAACACAGCAAATAATTTAAGTGACCAACGCATTTAAAATAATGATGAAAGCATAAAACAGGATTAGAATTCCTTTCATCATCAAAAACATGCCTTTCATCATCTAAATTTTACGCGGACTTCAAACTTTCATACCTTTAAATATTGTTTAAAAGATTAGTCACGCTGAGATTGTCAGGCTAAGTGGAGTCGGAGTCCCATACAATTAGATCAATCAAAAAAGCTTATCCTTCGACTCCGCTCTCCACAGGAGTTCTTTGAACAGGATGACATCTTTTTAAATAACATTATCCTATTTAACAAAATGCTCAGTACAAAAAACTTTAGCTACAACTATAAATACCAGGATTTTTTCATATTTATTGGCCTTTTGTTGTGGATAGCCATTTTTAACACTTACAGCGTAACCTCTAATATTTGGCGTACCTATGCCAGCTGTATTTTGGCTTTGGGTTTCTGTTTGCTCCCAGTACTTATTTTTTCTTTTCTTAAAACCAGACTAAAAAACGCCCTCAGTCGAAATCGATATGTTGCTCACTGGTGCACTTGCTTCTTCATCCTGCTTCCGCTTTTTACCGCCATTGCATTTTACCTGCAAATTGCGAAGCTTGACAATGCTGTTTTTATTTTAACAGCTTTGGTGGCAGTCGCCCTCGAAATCATGTTGATTGCTAATCAGTATTACCAGAAAAAAGTGCAGCACATTAAATGGATCAAAAAAATTGGTCTGGAGAATGCTGTCCTCATCACCATCATTTTACTCGCTGCAACCATTTCGGTAATGGCCGTTTCGAGCCTGGACAACCCGATCTACCAAAGGAAGGGTTTCCGTTTGGTTGGTTTCGAATTCAACATTAAAATGCTATTGTTCAATTTTGGAACATTTTTAGGCTTCTTTTCACAATTCCTGATCATGTATTTATGCGGATACCTGCTTTTCCTGATCAATAGCCGTTTACTCGTATCTAAAATCCTTAAAGAGAAGGGTTTGTTCATTTACCTTTTAACACTTTCAGCCACCATTGCTGTTCTATATCCCTTATTGGCCCAATTGTTAATTTCGTTACCCATTAACACGGTTTTTGGCCGGAGTATATTCGTACCCAACCCTTTCGAATTGGAAAATGCTTTTGGCGCCTTTGCCATCATGCTCATCAGCTTGCCGGTGGTTCTGGCGTTGCAATGGGGAAAACAGAACAACAGGATTCTCTCTTTAGAAAAGGAAAAATCGCAAACTGAACTCGATTTATTAAAACAACAGCTTAATCCACATTTTTTCTTTAATACCCTTAACAACCTTTATGCATTAAGCTTGCAAAAATCGGATAAAACACCAGAAAGTATTTTGCAATTATCAGAACTGATGCGGTATACGATTTACAAAGGGCAGGAAAAAACAGTTAAACTTTCGCAGGAGTTAAATTATATTGATGATTATATTCAATTGCAACAAATCCGTTTGCAAAAAACCTTACATTTTGAATTTGATAAACAGGTTAAAAATGATCAGGTAGATGTTGCGCCCCTCTTGCTAATTGTGCTTATCGAAAATGCTTTTAAACATGGTATAGAACCTGCGGATGATATTGCCAGTTTGAAACTATCATTAATAAGCAATGATACCACGCTTATTTTCAGTTGCGAGAACTCCTTCGACCCTGAAGAAGTAAACGGAATTAAAGGAATTGGGATTGATAATTTAAGAAAGAGACTCGAATTGCTTTATCCTAACCGTTATACATTGGGAATGACCGCCATTGCTAATATCTTTAGGGCAGAACTCAAACTCCAGTTAATATGAGCTTACGTTGCTTAATAGTAGATGATGAACCTCTTGCACACAGCGTAATAACCGAATATGCGAAAGATATTCCCTTTATTAACATTGTTGGTGATTGTTACCGCGCTACAGCGGCCTTAGATTTTTTAAATAAACAGCAGGTAGATTTAATTTTCCTGGATATCCGGATGCCCAAACTAAACGGCCTGGATTTTTTGAGGACCTTACCCCATAAGCCGCTTGTAATTATTACTTCGGCATACGAAGAATACGCTTTAGAGAGTTTTGATCTGGCGGTTTGCGATTACCTGTTAAAACCCTTCCGGTTCGACCGTTTTTTAAAAGCCGTTAACCGGGCACTGGAATTGTACAACCTTAAAAAACAAACTGCAGGCCCCATTGAAACCGAAAAAACAGAACCCAAAAGCTATGGGCAAATCGCCATTAAAGCAGACAAAAAACACATCCTGGTAAAAACCGAAGAAATACAATTTTTAGAAAGCCTGGGTAATTATGTAAAGGTTTGGAAAAACGGTGATTTCCTGCTAACGCCCAGAACATTGGCCAGTTTTGAAGATCAGCTACCAGCCGATTATTTTATCCGGATCCATAAATCTTTTATTCTCAACAAAAAATATGTCGATTATTTAGAGGGCAACACCATTGTGCTCAAAAACGGTCAGGAGGTTCCTATCGGTAAAAATTATAAGGGAATGATCAAACAGCTGCTCGATATTGAGGATTGAATTAACCGATCTTTAACCAGCCCGTAATGCTCATCCTCTGTTTATTGGTAAGTAATACCTCGTGTGCCAGGTCGGAACTTTTAAAGAAAACACTTTTACCGTTATTAGGCGAGATATTCTGCTCCTCATCAACATGGTAAATGCGTAACTCTCCCCCATCTCCTACTTTCCAGTCGCTGTTCAGATACATAATCATCGAGTATTGCCGGCTTCCGTTGTTCTGAAACTGATCGATATGTTTTTTGTAGAACGTGCCCGATTCGTAAAGTGTATAATGAAATTCGTAGCCGGTAATGCCCGTATAACAGGTACGGTTTAAATAAACTACAAATTCGTCCATCAGATCGAAGAAATCATTTTCGTGTTGGTTGTTATGCTTTCTATCCAACCAGTAAATCACGTCGCTTCTAATCAACTTATTTTGATTCACAACCTGATCGTTTCCTACACCAGCATTTAAAAGTTTTTTGTTTTCAAATAACCCGATCAGGTTATCTTTAAGGTGCGTTGCTAAAGAAACACTTAAAAAGTTCTCGGCTATCCCCACTTTATCTTTGATAAAACTATCGATAAGGCAATCAAATATTTTTTCCAACAGATTAGATTAATCTTAAAACAGTTCGCCTAAGGGGTGTAAGGTAGTCTTATTTAATGGTTAAGATGTCATTTCTAAAATTTATATTTGAAACCCCAAGGCGCTACTTATGAACATTTTCCCTGCACAATACTCCACTTTATCTGCCACTGCTTTAAAAGATTATTTAATTGATGCATATCAGTTAGATCCATCTACAACATGCCGTTTACTCATCAGAAATGTAAGCGATACTTATATTCTGGAAAACAAAAGCCAGAAATATATTTTCAAAATCTACCGCGATGCACACCGTAAACGCAATGAAATTGAAGCTGAGGTGGAATTGCTCAATATTTTAAAAGCAAATGAAAATTCGGTTTCTTACCCTATAACCGATATAAATGGGAAACAAATTCAACAGTTTAATGCCATAGAAGGCTTAAGAAACGGCGTACTGTTTTCTTTTGCTGAAGGAAAAGTGATTTTGGATCTGGAAAACGCACACCTTATTCAATTGGGACAAGACATTGCTAAATTACACCAAACTACTGCTTCAATAAAGCTGAATAATGCAAGACCAATATTCAACTTTGAAAGAACTTTATTTGAACCTTTGCGCGATTTAAAACCTCATTTTACAGAAATGCCTGAGGAATTTGAATACCTGACCAGCATTGCCGATAAAGTGGTAAAAAAATTCGAAGGATTCGACACCTCAAAATTCAGTTATGGTTACTGCCACTATGATTTTTTCCCTAAAAACTTCCATTTTGATGAAGCAGGAAAAATTACCTTTTTTGATTTCGATTTTGCAGGTGAGGGATTTCTGGTCAACGATTTAATGTCGTTCCTTAACCATTATTTCTTCCATCAACTCAATAATTTAATCTCAAAGGAACAGGCAGCAGAAGATTTTAATACCTTTTTAAATGCTTACCAGGAAGTTAGGCCCTTAACTGAAGATGAATTAAAAGCCATTCCTTATCTGGGGATCACCTTTCATATTTTCTTCCTGAAATTCTTTTATGATAATTACGATGATTGGTCTAATACTTTCTTAACCCCTCGATATACGAAACACCGTGTAACACTGATTAAAAAATGGGAAGAAATGTATTGTAACTTTTAGGCAATGCTACCTCAAATCTCGACATCCTTGTTTATCTTGTATGGTAATTCAAAATCAATAAGATGGATCAGAAAATAATCAACCTGTACGATGAATATACCCACAGTCAGGTAAGCAGAAAAGATTTTATGAGAAAACTGGCTATCCTGGCTGGTAGCACGGCATTGGCCACGACTATTCTACCAATGCTAGAGAATAATTATGCCGCTGCAGCAGATTTTAACAGTGATGATATCGAAGTTGAAAATATTACCTACGCTGGCGTTGATGGTGAAATGAAAGCTGTTCTGGCCAAGCCAAAAGGCAAAAAGAACTTAGGCTGCGTACTGGTTATTCATGAAAACAGAGGGCTGAATCCACACATTATTGATGTAACCAAACGTGTTGCCGCCGAAGGTTTCCTGGCCCTTGGTGTTGATGCGCTTTCGCCACTTGGTGGAACCCCGACTGATGAAGATAAGGGACGCGAACTGATCGGCAAATTAGATCCCGAAAAAAATCTACAAAACTACTTAAAAGGATTAGATTATTTACGCAATAGAAAAGACGGCAATGGTAAAGTAGGCTGCGTGGGTTTTTGCTGGGGAGGTGGGATGGCCAATAAATTAGCCGTTAACGATCCTAAATTGCAGGCAGCTGTTGCATATTATGGGGCACAGGCCAATGTGGCAGATGTTCCAAAAATCAAAGCGAGTTTAATGCTGCATTATGGCGGCCTGGATGAACGCATCAATGCCGGGATTCCAGCTTATGAGCAAGCTTTAAAAGACAATAAAATTGATTACAAAATTTACATCTACGATGGTGTAAACCATGCCTTTAACAACAATACCTCACCTACGAGGTATAACGAAGCCGCAGCAAAACTGGCCTGGAGCAGAACAATTGATCTGTTTAAACAGAAACTGGCGGTGTTAACGCGGTAGTAATTCCTATCAGAAGATCGTCATTGCGAGAAGGCTTTTTCAGCCGACAAAGCAATCTTAATGCGAAAAGCTGGTTAACGAACGTTGTAAAATTGTTTCCCGAAAAGTTGGGGGCAGGCTATCGTCCTCTACGCAAAACGATTTTTCTATTTTGGAAACGTGCGTTCGGTGTTTCATAGGTGCTGCAGCCCCGCCATCGCTTATAGTCCTCACTGCGTTGCGGGCTATTCCGCTCTATCGGGTTTATTTAACAAAGGTAGGCACGTAGAATTGAGAATCTCTTAATAGTACCACTAACTCTGCCCATTAAACCCGATTGCAATGTAAAGCCCACAGAGGCATAAAAAGCGGGACTGCCGATACTAAAAAATACGGTAACTGATTTCCAAAAACGCAACTAACCTTGCATAAAAGCCTTATGTGCAAGATTGCTTCCCCGAAAAGTCGGGGCAGGCAGTCGTTCCTCCTCGCAATGACGAACAATGTATTTAAAACAAATCCGTCTTCAGCATGGTCTTCAAAATATTCGATTGTACATCGAAATTATTGAGGTGGTTCAAGAAATTGATGTCAGATATTTTATTGTAACTATCTTCTAACAAATTAACAATCTCATTAGGAATTGCCGTTTTTAAAACCGCAGCATTACTTTTTAACTTATCGTTTTTATATTGCAGTTCTTGTACAATCCGTTCCCGTTCTGAAAGATTATTAGACATATCCAAATCTTTCAAAATGGTTAAATCGCAGAACAAAAACAGGTTTCGGCTTGGAAAAAACAGATAATAACTGTCTATATCCAAAAATTTATATACTTCAATTACCAGCTCACCCGATTTTAAACCAATATAAAATTCAGTCCGAAAATCATACTTGCACAATTTGCCCATCAGTTTTTTCTCGATGGTTGCATAAACATTGGTATAAACCTGCTTACTTTGAAAATCAATCAGTTTAGCAAATTGATCCGGTTTGAGATCGAAATAAAAATCGTTCGCGTATCTGGAGCTAAAAACGTTAATGTTTTTGGAGAAAGGAAAATCGGAACTGAGATCAGAAAGCACACTGAATAGTTTCCTCAGCGATAGATTTACTTTTAACGATTGCTTCTGTTTATCCTGCTGAAAACTTTTCTGATCAACAAGCGCACTTGCCATCCGGTCGATCAGCTCTTCATTCAGGTCAATTTCATCGTAAATAAGCGATACGTTTTTCTCATTGCTCTTTTTAATCTTTTTGAGCAGCTCGATCACGCTATCGGTAAACTGAAGATGGAAAAGATCTAATTTTTCGATCTCTAATTCTTCGTTGTTGGCAAAAAGTTGATGAATAACCTGGCTTCTTAAATAAATTTTATAAATCACCTCATCATCAAAAAACACAGAGAGCAACTGTAAACGGTTGATCTCTGCGCTTGATTTTTTGATAATATTTAAACGGTATTCATCCATATTTTAATTAACTCACCCTCGTCACGTTCTTTTTCAACTCTGTTTCCAAAGTTTTAAGTTCGCCATCCAGCACTCTTCTGCTCTGAGCACCCGCTTCATGGATCTGTTTAACCTCATTAAGCGTTTCAATCAACGATGAAGTGGTTCGTTTCAAGGTTTCCAAAGATACTACTGTTTTTTCATTCTCTTTGGCTACATCGATACTGTTTTGTTTCAGCATCTCTGCATTTTTCTGCAAAATGGTATTGGTGGTATCCGAAATCTTCTTCTGCATCTCTACGTTGGCTTTTTGCCTTTGTAAAGCAACAGCAATAGTCAATTGGTTTTTCCACACCGGAATGGTTGTAGATACAATCGATTGTGCTTTTTCTGCAATTGAAGTATTGTTGTTCTGCACTACACGGATCTGCGCTAAAGATTGCAACATAATGAAACGAACAATTTTCATGTCGGCCAGTCTTTTATCCAAGCGGCTTATGAAATCCCTTAAATCGGCAATTTCATAATCCTGGTAATCGGCAGGCCGGCCTTCCATCTCAGCAAGTTTGATGTTCAGCTCGTTGTATTTCATCTGTCCGGCAATAATCAGTTCTTCCATTTGGTGGATGTAACCAACATTGCTATCGAACATGGTTTGCAGCGAACTGTTGTCTTTAATTGAATTTAGTCTTCCAGCTTTAATTTTATTGGTGATTTTATCAATATTATTCACCACAACATCATACTTCTGGAAAAGTTTTTTCACATCAACAACCAGGCTCTTTAAAAACGGAATTTTAGAAATAAAGTTCTTAAACGCACTTTGCTCCAATTCTGAAACATCGATATAATTCAGTTCGGTAAGCAGTTCGTTAATTAAACCGCCAACTTCCCCACTGTTATAGGTCCGTACAGACGATAAAAACTCGTTACTGTATTTCTCCATTGAGTTTTGGGCATCGCTTCCGTAATTCAGGATAGAATTTACATCCGATGGTTCTAACGATTTTCCAATCTCATTGTATTTAAGTGCCTCCTCTGAGGTTATTTTCTCGAGATCCACATTGCCATCTTTATCCAGTTTAACCGGAGTAAGGGCCTGGGTAACGTTTGGGTTGGTTTCCATAGTTTGATTTATTACCAGCTTTACGGCCTATAAATAGTTTTGAGTTACGGTTTTAACGGTATCTTCTAGTTTTTTATCTTTGGTTGGCTCGCCAATGGCATTAAATTTCCATTCGCCGTTTTTCTTGTAGAAAACGCCCATTACCATCGATACGTGACCAGCAAAGTTGGCTCCGTTAGCAATATCGAATTTAGCAAAAACCTCGTTAACACGTTTTGTTGTGCCTTCATAAATGCGGATTGAAGCAAAAGGGATCGTACCAAAATCATGACCTCTAAAACTATTCAATACAAAGGCAACATAGTTTACATTGGCATCCAACTGAGAGAAATCAAGTGTGATAATCTCGTTATCTAAGCCGTCATCGCCGCCCATATCGCCGGTTAAATCATCGCCGCTATGTTTTACAGAACCATTTTTTGATTTTAGGTTACCAAAATAAACTACCTCTAAAAGTTGTTTGTTTTCATTATATAATGCACAACTTCCATCTAAATCTACCGCTTCTTTTGATGATCCGAAACCGAAAAGGCCTTTCTTTTCAATAGCACCCCAGTTAATACCTACACAAACATTCTGAAGTTTACTGCCATTACTTTTTTCCAGACTGATACGCTGTCCTTTTTGAAGATTGATTGCCATAATATTATTGATATTTGTTTAAATAATCCTGTAAACCACCTTTCATACCTACACCAACGGCTTCAAATTTCCATTTGCCTTCGCGTTTGTAAATTCTTCCAAATTCTACTGCTGTTTCAATAGAGAAATCTTCTTCCAATTCGTATTTTAAGATCACCTCATTGGTTACGGCATCAAAAATACGGATGAACGAATTTCTAACCTGTCCAAAATTCTGTCTCCTGTTGTCAGCATCATGGATGGTCACCACAATACAGATCTCGTTTACTTTAGCATCGGCTTTGGTTAAATCGATTTTGATCTGCTCATCATCGCCATCACCATCACCGGTTAAGTTATCGCCCGTATGTTCTACCGAACCATCTGGAGAAACCAAATTGTTGTAGAATACAAAGTTTTCATCTGAAATCAGTTTTTTCTGATCGTTTAGTATAAAAATTGAAGCATCTAAATCGAATGCAGAACCAGTTGAAGAGCTATTGGTATCCCAACCTAAACCTATTGTAAATTTAGGAGCATCGATATTTTCTCTTTGCCCCTTTTGCAAATTAATAGCCATATTTAAATTAATTTATAATTATTGTTTTTGATATAGTCTTTTATAAGATGTAAATTTTTAGAATACGCCTCTATGGTATGGTAGTTATTCCCCAGGGATAGATCGTAAAGCTGATTGATAAAATCGGTACTTCTACGTTCTAAAAATAGATTAAAACTGTTCGAAGTAGTATTTAAAATGTATTTTACAATACGGGTATTAAACCTGAAATTGCCGCTATCTATAATTTCTTCCAGATCAAAAATGGATTTTATCTGATGGTAATTCAGAAAGTTCTCTACATTGGGATGGATATTTTTATTTACGAGTTCGGCGAAATAAAGCATATACATTTCGTTCTTTAAACCGTATTCCTTAGCCATTTTTAAGATCATCCGCTCATGGCTTCCGGTAATTCTAATATCATCCAGAAATAAAAGTGTTTTACCAGCAAGAAAATCTTTATCGATATGAAATGAATCGTTTCCAATCAGTGAAAGCCTTTCTTCTGCACTTAACTCACCGTAATCTTCCTTATAAGTAATGGTTCTGTGCACTTTGGTTTCCTGTACTGCCAAACCACCATTTTCGACCAGCCAACGGTTAAGCTGGCAAACGAAATAGTTTTTCATGGCGAAGGTTGCCGTCGGAATAAAACTATAAGGACTAGAGATAACCACAATCTGATCGGTAATCACATTATCAGCTAAATAATAGCGGATAAAGCCATCGGCAAGGTCTTTTCCGAAAGACCGGGCCACCAGGTCATCGCCAAACTTAAAGCGGCTGTAATCGTCGGCACTAAAGCCAAAATCAACTGTATTGTCTATTTTATGGAGTGAGAAATTATACGGTATCATAGAGTAGGTTTGAGATAGATAGGTGATTGGAATTGATGAGCATGCTGTTAATGCCCATTGCTTCTGCCCCACGAACATCAGCATGCGGGTTATCACCAACATGGATTACATCTTTTAACAATAGTTCAGGATGCTTTTCCCTGTCGATGGTATCTAACATCAACTGAAAAAATCCCGTATTGGGTTTAGACATCCGTACTTCATCAGAATACAGTTGAAAATCGATAAACTGATCGATACCCAAATGATTGATTACTTTTTTTAGGGTTTTCCCTTTTATAAAACCAGTATTGCTTAAAATATTGGTTGAACTTAAACCTGTTGATTTAAGCTGCTCCAATACGGTTAAGGAACTATCGCTATACAGCAAAGGCATGTGGGTAAAAACCAGTTGCTCCATGTCGTGATCAATCTCCTGCAGATCCACATCATGAAAATTGAAATCGTAATCATTGATCATGCCGATGATCATTAAATACATTTCATCAGCATCTACATTTTTCCCTGTCCGCTCATTAATGGCGTTTACCATTAAATCTACCTGGCGAAAAATGACAGCAACTTCTGCTAAATTTTTATGCTTAGTATTAAATTTCTGGTAAAAATATTGAGTCCGCTCCTGTTTATACGCTGGATTTGATTTAATCAACGTTAACCAAAGATCGAATGAATAATGTTTGTAAAAAGCCATTGCACCCTGTTTCCTAATCGGTTTATAGATTCTAATATTACCAATGTTTAATTTTAAGATTTATCCAATACCTTTTCGGCATCGTCCGAAATGATGATATCACTTTTGTGTTTTTTGGGATAGTTAAACAATAAGGATGTTAATACTGGTATAATGAAAATGGCTACCGTAAAAATAGAAACAAAAAGATCTGTTTTTTCACCTTCTATAGCGTGAGAAATAGGCGATTCGGGATAGAAATGCGTTACTAATGATGAAGTAAGTTTAATCCCTAAAACACCAATTACAATGAATGCTACCGTTTCTAAAAAAGTAAATTTCTCCATCAGTTTCACAAATGCCTGCGCTACAAAACGCATGGCCAAAATCCCGATAAAAACACCGATATAAATTAACCAGATATGATCGGTAAAAGCCACAGCAGCAAAAACATTATCGATAGAGAAGGCTAAATCCATTACTTCTACTAAAGCAACGGTTGCCCAAAAAGTTCCCATTACACCAACAGTAGATCTATATATCCAGCTTTTGCTTTTATCTACCTGCTCTTCTTCTTCCTTGCCCTTATTGTTCTTTTTTCTAAAATAATCAAAAGCCAGGTACAACAGGTATAATCCGCCAAGTGGTTTCAACCACCAGATTTTAACCAACCATGCAGCCAGGAACAAACAGATCCCTCTAAAAACATAAGCACCAATAATGCCATATTTTAACGCTTTTTCTCTTTGCGATTTTGGCAGATCCATTACCATCGTAGCCAAAACAGCAGCATTATCAACAGAGAGCAAACTCTCAATCACAATTAAGTTTAAAATAATTAATAATCCGGCCTGTATATCGTCACCTAAAATCGTGTGCAAAAAATCCATTGAGCGAGTGTGTATGTTTTAAATTAAAGTTCTAGTTAACAGCAAAGAAACAAAATTTTATCAATCCCAATGCTTCAATCTTTTTTATTTATTGAATCGTTTTACTGATTAGATACTTAATCAATAAAACTGTTACGTAATAGAGCTGAAATTTTATTAATGAGTTTTCTACAAATTCCACGACCTATCGTCACCCTGAATTTATTTCAGGATCTTTCTGGCTAAAAAGATGCTGACCACGAAGTAGCTATTAGGCCTTTAAAACAATAAAAACTGCTAATAAAACAAGTTCAGCAGACGATGAGGTAAGATAAAAATGAAATTTGTCATGCATCCTTTATCAATTTGTAGTTAACTGATAAATCGCACCCTTTTCTCCAGCCAGGATAATCAGTTTCCCTTTTTTGGCTTTTTGAACAGCATTAAAACTTTTATCGGAAATGTGTTTCCAGTTTTGGCCACCATCAGTAGAAATATCTGTACCTGAAGTGCCCGTAGCAATTAAGGTTTTAGCATTAATATAGGTTACGCCCGAACGGAAGCCTAAAACCGGGCTAGCTGGCTTTTGCCAGGTTTGGCCGCCATCATTGGTTAAAAGAATATTATTGGTGTTTTCTTTATCTTTTACATAGTTTCCACCAACTGTTATACCAATTTTTTCATTCAAAAAATCGATAGAGAAAGGACCTGTACTATTCTCTCCCTGTAAAATCGGGCATTTAAATACCTGCCAGGTCTCGCCATAATCTGGAGAAAAGTAAATGTTAGATACTGTTCCGCCTGATGCAATCCAGGTTTTACCACCTGGCAGTGCTTTAATAGTTGTACCGCTGGCCGCAAAACTCGCTTCGCCTTTTGTTAATTTAGTTTTAAGGTTTGCAGATATATCCTGCCAGGTCTTGCCTGCATCCTGGGTTTTAAGCAACTGCATATGATCATTAATAGGATCGCCAAAAACGAGCCCTTTATTTTTATCCCAGAAACTCAGCCCGTCCAAAAATATGGCAGAATCTACATTTTTATAATTTTCGGTCCAGGTTTCGCCACCATCTACAGTTTTCAGAATGTATGCCGGCGATGCAATGCCCACTATAATGGCCTGCTTATCGTCAAAAGCTTCAATATCCCTGAAATCGATTTTTTCGTAACCTTTTGGTTTTAACCATTTCCAGGTTATACCACCATCAGTAGTTTTACCTACCGATCCATTACTACCACTTACCCAGGTAACCCGATCAGATACGACACTTAAACCCCGTAAACTGGTTTTGGTATTCTCGTTTAAGGGTTTAAACGAATACGACTGCGCAGCGCAAAAAAAAGGTGCCATTAAAAGGCACCATATTAATTTTTTCATCTATTAATTATTTTACTCGTCTAAAAGTTTCTGATCTTCCTAAAAGAGAAATACCTACATAACCACGAACATTTAACACATCGTTACTTTTTAAAGACATGTTACAACTGTATGTTTTGCCGCTTTTTGGATCGTAAATCGTTCCATCAGTCCACTTACCATCATCGTAAACAAAATCCTTTAATATTTCCAGATTCAATAAAGCACGCTTCTGTAGCTTTTCGTCAGGATTTTTAGCATCTAACTTAGGCTTACCATTTAAATTGGGTTCCTTCATCCAGGCTAATTTCCCATAATATTTATCGCCTTTTTTATAAATTTCTATTTGCCCCTCACCCGATGGATTAAGCCATTTGCCCACAATAGCATCTTTGTTCTGTGCAAATGCAGAAAACGATACTGCAACAAAAAGCAGCATTAAAAATGGTAACTTTCTCATATTTTTTATTTCTAGTTAGTTTTTAAAGATAATAATTACACCTTATATCGAAACACTAAATAAAGAGAAAAAGTATGAGAATTGTTGAAAATCCTAAAATTTACTTTGAAACGATTGGTAGATACTTGGCACGATACGTATAAAGCAGGAACAAATTAAACAATAACATCACTGCTGACATCGGAAGATCTTTAGGCTGCGCCAAAAACGCGGTATACAAAAAGATATTCAAGGTAACAGGAAAAATAATGATTGAGGCGAGCGGCGCAGTTCTGCCAATCAATAACATTACACCACATATCAGTTCCGTGATCTTGATTAGAGGGAAAAGATATGCTGAGGCCATTATACCCGTCATAAAGCTGGTCTGTGCCGCTGTCATTTCTGGCGCCTTAGGCATTATATTAAGAAAATAGCTTACAGAAGCAAAAAGATACATAGAGGCTAGAAGCACGCGTACAATAATAACTGCAATTTTCATAGTGTTTTAATTTTTGGTTTCTATATTTAAAAATAATAATAATAATTTATAGTTCATTAGTCATTTGTTCATTAGTCATTGGTACATTGGGCATTGGTACATTGGGCATTGGTACATTGGTGTAATAATAAGTTAACCTATTTTGGTTGATGGTTTTATGGTCAATAGCCATTAACCATGCGCTATTAATCGGGATCTAACCAGTCTCTAAAGATGCAGAAACGAGTTCATCATTACATTGCGGGAGAATTTTCGTTAGTTTGATATCCATCCACGGAATCCAGTTTTTACCATCAAACTGTTCCCACAATCCTTCGATGGTATTGGTTTTGAAATTCCCTTTAAATCTTTCTGTATCGGCAAATATTAAAATAATATCATCGTAAATTTTAAGGGTAGATATTGAAATATTGCCTTCATTATCGAAAGATTGCGACCGAAAAACATCCTCCATATCATCATAGTGTGTAATTTCTAACGATCGGATCTTTTTATCACCAAACATAACATCTACCTGATGCACTAAGAAAAAACCACCATCAACCCACTCGTAGGTATCAGTCCCAGTGATTATATCACCTGATTTTGTTAAACCTTCTGTTTTCCATTTGCCGATATAGGGATTTAGCAGATTAAGCCTGTTGTTTCTCATAAATTTAATTAAAAATCAATTGCTATCCAGCTCATTGTAAATATTCTTTAACTGATGAACATGTCTCTGTGTATGATAAATCACGAAATAAATTGCCTCCAACCGGGTTAGAAAGCCATATCCGGGCAGCTCATAAGCAGTACATGTTTTAGTTAAATCTAAACCAATTATCGCATCTGATACCCCCTGCCTGATCTGCTTTAAACTTTTTAATAATTCAGGTTGATTATATGTCCTGTCTTCAGGATAGATCTCTTTAGGAGAATCGTACTTCACATTGAAATTCAAAAAATCTTTTCTAATTTCTGTTACCATTAAATCTGCCGGTTTATCTGTTTCGGCTACCGGCCCATTAATTACCTCCAGGAAACCCGAATTAGACAAAACCAGGTGCTCAGCCAATTGACCTGCAGTCCAGCTTCCTTCAAAAGGCACTTCATTAATCTGTGGGGCATCAAATTTTGAAAACTCATGTTCCAATGCCGATAAAGTTTCATTGGCTTCTCTAATTATCTTTTCCATAGTTTACATATAATTCATTCCAGGATAGTTTAATAATCTGCGCCATAGGGCAATCTGCCCGATGCAATTGGCTTCCCGATAACTGCTGAAGCTGATCATTTCAAACAGTGTGATCTCCATTCCCGGGATATTGAGTTTCTCTTCCAGTTTCTCGTCAGTAGCCTGGGTTAAAGCCTCCTGTAACTTTGGAGAAATTGCTGCCCAATCTTTAATAAAATCTTCAAGCAATGGATAAGTGGCATCATCCACAATTCCTTTGTTATCGGCAAAAAGTTCGTCAGTAACAGATGGAAGATCGATACCGAATGATTTGGCCAGAAAATAGCGGCCATGCACCACACTCCCGGTAATCCAGGCAATGTGATTTGCTTTCGTATCCAATCTTTTCTGTGCGTCCTTTTGGTCTATCCCATCTAAAGCCCTTAGTAAAAAATCTGTTTGCATTTTGTACAGCACTATAAAGCCGTACATTCTGCTACTCTTTGGGGTAGTTTTCATATGTTTATTAATTAGTTGATTAACTGGAATAAAGTTAATTGTTAATTCAACCGGACACCGTTGCCGTAAAAGTCAATCTTAAGGGGCATTTCAGACAATTTTTATATATTTACGATACTTAAATTTTTAACCAAATGATACAAGTAGGTGTTTTACTGCCCCAAAATTTCAGATTATTAAGCATAGCGGCTATTTTGGATGTATTTGATACTGTTAATGGATTTTATCGGAAAGATGAGCTCGAAACCCCGTTTAACATTAGTTTAATTACACTGGAGGATAAAAATTACAATTTTAGTGAACATCCTTGTGTGCCCTTACAAAAAGCTGCACATCTTGATCTCATTTTAGTGCCTTCATTTGCAACCAATGATATTAAAGATTGTATCGGAGCCAATAAAGGCTATATCCCATGGTTAAACAAACAGCATGCAGCAGGCGCAGAAATTGCTACTTTCTGTACTGGCGCATTTTTACTTGCAGCATCGGGACTGTTGGATGGTAAAGCTGCTACCACACATGTTGACGCCTGCTCGGCCTTTTCTACGGCATTCCCCCTGGTTCATTTAAAGGCTGATAAAACCGTAACACAGGATGGGAAATTATTTACTAGTGGCGGTGCAACTTCTACTTTTCATTTATTGTTGCACCTTTTACAGCTTCATTGTGGAAAAGATATGGCTGTTAAGGTGGCTAAGATTTTTGCAATCGATATGGACCGGGTAAACCAATCGTACTTTAGCACCTTCCGGCCTATACGTCATCACAACGATGATATTGTTGCCTCTGCGCAAGAAAAAATTGAAAATAATTATCAGGATGTAGCTACCATCGAAGAGATGATTAAAGATATTCCTTCCAGTAGAAGAAATATTGTGCGGCGCTTTAAACAGGTAATTGGCATTACCCCTATCGAATATCTTCAACAAACCCGTATCGAGGCAGCTAAAAAATTATTAGAGCAAACTGCCCAGCAAATGACAGAGGTAATTTATAACTCTGGCTACAATGACCCTAAAGCATTTAGGAAAGTTTTCAGAAAATCAGTTGGGATGACGCCGACTCAATACCGCGATAAATTCCAAGCAAGGTAAGCAGATAACTGAGCAACAGCAGGATAGCAAACCGGCATTATAAAACAAACTAAATAAATAGTTTTCAACATAAAAATTAATTATGTTAATAATTAATATAAAATAAATGCATCTCCCTATATAATTTAAGATAACTTAACGTTATAATTACACTAACCAAATAACTATTTATATGAGCACATTCCTTTTAATCACAGCGGTATTTTATATTGTTTCCTTTGGATTAATGTTGTACTGCTATTTCTCCGCTGAGCAGATTCCCAGCGATGATGAAAAATTTTAATCAGTTCTTTTCCCGTCATCAAAATTAACGTCTCCCTTTAAGCCAGTACATTGAACTTTCTCACAGAAAGACAATGAAATGTTATGGTCAAACCAACTTCTTTAAAAACATCTTTTTTATTTATTGGCGATCCACTTAATTAAGTAAGGAGCGGCTCCTGTATACCATAAAACTGCAGAAATTAAAAATATAGCTATCAGGATCCATAAAATCGGCCATCCTTCAAATTTATGCTTTGAACCGGGGGTGTAAGGCTCATTAAGGTTATTATGGTCATTGTCCATCCTATCGCCCTTTTTCACCGGTTTCGGATTAGAGATATTGCTCATAAAATATTCAGTTAGAAATACAAACTTAAGCTATAAACCTATAAATCAAAAATTAGTTTTAACATTCTTGTGTTTTAAAATAGATAAATGATAAAAGTCATTAAAACTTCAGCTATTTATATTTGGTTTAAACAAAAAAAATAGAAAAATTTAAATAAATCGGCAAATGTTGTAGAATTAGGAAGTCAGATTTTAAAAATAGAGTTCATTGGCCATAACTATTGTTTAGAAAAGGCTTGTTGATATTTTAGTGGGGTTTTTCCCGTTATTTCTCTAAAATATTTATGGAAGCTGGTGAAATTATAAAATCCGCAGTCGTAGCAGATTTCTTTAACGGTTAGATCATTTTCGATCAATAATTTACAGGCCTGCCCTACCCTAATCTCGTTCAGAAACTGTGTATAGGTTTTTCTACTTTTAGTTTTAAAGAATTTACAGAAAGAATTGGGGCTAATTTTAGCTACCGCAGCAATTTCCTTTAGCTCTATTTTATTTTTGTAATTGCTGATGGTATAGTTATAAATAGATTGGATCCTGTCTTTTTCGTTCTTCAGAAAGTTTGGCTTAAAGCCTAGCGAAACCAATATGTTTTTTTCTTCACAATTGGCTATTTCAGTTAACACTTCGAGTATTTTTATGATCCTCATGGTGCCTGTAGCCTCAATAATCTGTGGCATCAAACCGGCAATTCTCTCTTTTGAAGTTCCTTGTAACTGAATTCCCTGTCGCGATTGAAGTAAGACTTTTTTGATCTCCTGATTTTCGGGAAGGTCGAGAAAATCCTTACCCAAAAAATCCTCCTTAAAATGAATCGCATAAACATCAACCGGTTCACCAGCGGTTTCATCAAAAAATTCTGGGTCAAAGCGCCAGTAGTGCGGCAAATTGCTTCCAAGTAAAACAACATCGCCATCCTTAAAATTTTTGATGCTATCGCCAATAAACTGCGTTCCCCTGCCTCTTTTAACGTAGATCAGTTCTAATGCAGAGTGGTAATGCCAACGGTTGTTGATATCGGGCATAATGTCTCGTCGAGCGCTAAAAGAGTCTACCGAATTAGTAGATACATTAAGTAAATGCGGTTTCATAAAATCTTAAAAAATCAATCTAATATGCAAAATTATTTTGCAATGTAAAAAATCGAGCCAATATCATTTAATAATTAGATCATAAAGTTAAATTTTTATTAATGCTTAAGGGTTTAATTTGTAATACAACAACTAACCAAAAAGAACCTGCTTAAACCATTATAACCAAACAAAACATGAGTCACACGCCATCAACGAACTTTCAGGTATCCGATACGCCAAAAAATGGTAAGGGATATTTATTTCCATTAATTTTGGTCACCAGCCTCTTTTTCTTCTGGGGTTTCGTCCACAATCTCGATCCTGTATTAATTCCACATCTACGCAAAGCTTTTCAACTAAATGTTTTCGAATCTACCCTGGTCGATTCTTCGGTTTTTATCGCTTATTTTCTATTGGCTTTACCTGCAGGCTACATTATGCGCAAGTATGGGTATAAAAGCGGTATTATATTAGGTCTTGTTTTATTCGCCATCGGCTGTTTACTATTTATACCCGCAGCCAATACTGCACAATATATATTTTTCTTAGGCGCGCTTTTTATTATCGCCTGTGGTTTAACCTTCCTGGAAACAGCAGCAAATCCTTATGTTACCGTACTGGGGCCACCAGAAACCGCTACACAACGTTTAAATTTCTCCCAGTCTTTTAATGGTTTAGCTGCATTTTTAGCGCCAATACTTGGCGGTAAATTTATTTTTACCGAAGTAAAATATACCGATGGTCAATTGGCCAAAATGTTGCCTTTAGAAAAACAGGCTTATATGCTCGAAGAGGCATCAACAGTAAAAGCACCTTACCTAATTTTGGGTATCCTCATTATAGTAGTAGCCATCCTGTTTATTTTCACCAAACTACCTGACATTAAAGAGGAAGAAAATGCTCAGGAAAAAAGCAGTTTTGGGCATGTGTTGAGCCACAGCCATTTGCGCTGGGCAATTATTGGACAGTTTTTTTATGTAGGCGCACAGGTTTGCGTATTGAGTTTATTCATCAGCTTCGTCACCTCATCAGCAAATATCAGCCAGGATCAGGCAGCATGGTATTCGGGCGCCGCAGGTTTAGCTTTTATGGTTGGCCGGTTCGCCGGAACTTTCTTCATGAGATACGTAGCTGCCCATAAACTATTGATGCTTTACGCCTTAATTAGTGCTGCTCTTACCCTCGTATCTATTTTTGCAAGCGGCATGATTACCGTTTATGCTTTAATCGGTGTTGCCTTTTTTATGTCGATCATGTTCCCAACCATATTCTCATTGGGTATAGCAGGTTTGGGTAAAGATACAAAACTGGGCTCATCGTTAATTGTGATGTCTATTGTTGGCGGTGCCTTTTTACCCCCGATATTAGGTTTGATATCAGACGCCACACACAATATACAATATGGCTATTTAGTACCATTTATATGCTTTTTAGTGGTTTTCTACTTCGGATGGAAAGGATGGAAACCCAATCACATTGAAAAAGAAATTAGTTTAGATTATAAAATTGACAATGAAAAAATTAGTCATCAAGATTAACAATGCTGATAATGTTTTGGTTGCGTTACAAGATTTACCTAAAGATACCAAAATAGTGCATGAAGGAAATACCTACGTTACTGTTGATGAAATCCCTGCCAAGCATAAATTTTTTATGCAGGATATGAAAACTGGCGATGAGGTAATGATGTACGGTGTTTTGGTTGGAAAGGTACAGTTTGATGTAAAAGCGGGTATGAGAATGAGTGTAGAGAATACCAAACATGCTGCAGAACCATTTGCCTATCGCAATGTTAATTACAAATGGGAAGCACCCGATGTAAGTAAATACACCAACCGCACTTTTAATGGTTATCACCGTAAAAATGGTGAAGTGGGCACGGCAAACTATTGGTTGTTTATCCCGACTGTATTTTGCGAAAACAGAAATCTTGATATTATTAAAGAATCGCTTTATAGTGAGTTGGGTTATGCGGTAGATGATAAATATAAATCTTACACCCACAAACTGGTTCAGGCCTTTGAAAAGGGAGAAGACATTAATAATATTAGTTTTGAACCTAAAGTAGATAAAGCCAGCCGCACCTTTAAAAATGTAGATGGAATTAAGTTCCTTAATCACAACGGTGGTTGTGGTGGAACACGTCAGGACTCGGATACCTTAAGCAAATTATTGGCGGCTTATGCCCATCACCCCAATGTGGCCGGTATAACGGTTTTAAGTTTGGGTTGCCAACATTTGCAGGTAGAAGATTTTAAACGCGATTTATTTGCCCTTGATCCTGATTTTGATAAACCACTTTTAATTTTCGAGCAGCAAAAAGCACAAAGCGAAGAGCAACTGATCCAAAATTCGATCCGCAGTACTTTTGAAGGATTGATGTTCATTAATAAACAAGAACGTGCAACAGCCCCGCTAAGCAAAATGTGTGTGGGTGTAAAATGTGGTGGTAGCGATGGTTTTAGCGGTATCTCAGCTAATCCGGCTGTTGGTTATTGTGCCGATTTATTGGTGGCCTTAGGCGCCAGGGTCTTATTGGCCGAGTTCCCTGAGCTTTGTGGGGTAGAACAAGAAATGATTGACAGGTCTGTGAACCGTCCAACGGCTGAAAAATTCATCCGTTTAATGACAGAATATGATGATCTGGCACATAAAGTTGGCTCTGGTTTTTACATGAATCCTTCTCCGGGCAATATTAAAGATGGTTTAATTACCGATGCAATTAAGTCGGCAGGTGCTGCTCGGAAAGCGGGCTCCTCTCCTGTTGTAGACGTTTTAGATTATACCGAACCCGCTACTAAACCTGGCTTAAGCTTGGTATGTACCCCGGGGAATGATGTAGAAGCGACTACAGGTAAAGCAGCTGCCGGAGCAACCTTAATTTTATTCACTACCGGTCTGGGCACACCAACAGGAAATCCGGTTTGCCCTACCATTAAAGTAGCTACCAATTCTACCCTGGCCAAACGCATGAGTGATATTATCGATATCGACACGGGAGCAGTGATCAATGGCGAAAAAACCATTAACGAAATGGGCGAAGATATATTGGAATACTGTATTAAAGTAGCCAGTGGCGAAGAAATCCCTAAAGCGGTACAGCTTAATCAGGATGATTTTATCCCATGGAAAAGAGGGGTTAGCCTTTAGCCCATGGAAGATGGACAATCGATCCGTCATTTCGACAGAAGCGCAGTCCTGAACTTTCGCGAGAGAAAGCTATAGAAGCAAGGCTTAATACCCCTCTATGTTCTCTGAGGCCATAATAACAAAAAAAAATATTAACCAAATATGAATTTAAATTTAGACGATAAAATAATCTTGGTAAGTGGTGGGGCAAAAGGTATTGGTGCCGCAATTGTGAAAGCTTTGGCTATTGAGCATGCTTTCCCCATTATTATTGGCCGTAATGAAAATGATAACCTGAAAATGCTGCAGGAAATAACAGATTTAGGCTTAAAAGCAGCTTATTTTACTGCAGAACTCGCTGCACCTGAAAGCTGTAAAACCATTGTTGATGCGATATTGGCAAAATACGGCAGAATAGATGGCTTAGTAAACAATGCGGGTGTTAACGATGGTGTTGGTCTCGAAAATGGCACCTACGAAGGCTTTATGGAATCGCTGCATAAAAACGTGGTGCACTATTACCTTTTAGCCAAACATGCCCTGCCAGCGCTTAAATTGAGCAAGGGTTCGATTTTAAATATTGGCAGTAAAACTGCAGAAACGGGACAAGGTGGAACATCTGGTTATGCAGCGTCTAACGGTGCCAGAAATGCTTTAACCCGCGAGTGGGCAGTAGAGTTATTGCCTTTTAGCATCCGTGTTAATGCGATTATTGTTGCCGAAGCCTGGACGCCGCTATACGAGAAATGGATCAATTCTTTTGAAAACCGTGATGAAAAACTTAAAAACATTACCGATAAAATCCCTTTCGAAAACAGAATGACCAGCGTGGATGAAATCGCCAGTATGGCTGTATTCTTATTGTCTGATAAATCGAGTCATACCACGGGCCAACTGATCCATGTTGATGGCGGTTACGTGCACCTGGATAGAGCTTTGTTATAAAATATTTATACTCAATTCAACAAGACACGTCATTCCCGCGCACGCGGGAATCTTAAAGCACTAGTATTCGGCATCAACACGCTTAACTAAGTTATTTCTTTTTCCTTCCTTCCAGATAAGCATGCCATAACAACATTGTAGCAATGGTGCGGTAAGGTCTAAACTGATCTGCCGCCGCCAATACCTGTTCTTTACCTACTCCAGCTGCCAGACCTTTTATTTTCTTTAAGGAGTTTACAGCAGCCAGATCACCCACCGGGAAAATATCCGTATGGTGCAGCATAAAAACCAGGTAAATATCAACCGTCCAATCGCCGATACCTTTAATACTTTTAAGCTGGTTTCTAATAGTTACATCGTCCATTGTTTCCATTTTGCTTAAAGACAATGCTCCACTGACCAGGCTTTCGGCCAAATGACGGACATAAATTGTTTTTTGCCGGCTGAAATAACAATCTCTTAATTCCTGATCGGTAAGTAACAATAAGCGTTCAGGCCTAACTTCCCCTATTTTTTCTTTCAGTTTATTTAAGGCAGCCAATGCCGAAGCCAAAGAAACCTGTTGTTCTAAAATAATATGCACCAATGATTCAAAGGTATTTGGTCTCGACCAAAAAGGCGGATAATCATATTGATCTAAAATCAACTGTAAATCTGGGTGACGGCTACACAGTAAATCACAAAGTTGATGATAATTGGTCTGATCAAATTTTTCGAACATAGACATGTTTTTATTCAAATATAATAAGGATGGTTCGATCGTACCGGAAAAAATACATTGAGGGATGGATAATAAAAAATATAAGATGGATGATAACTTATCCATAAAATAACGTCATTTCTAGCCGATGCAACAAAGTCTGGAAACACGGAATAATCAGCGAAGCTAAACATGTGTAGCCAGATCTCTCCGCTATGCTTCGGCGGGGATGATGATTTCAGGGCGCCCACACTTCTGCTTAATTGCGGTTAGAAAGCCCCGGCTACTTAAGCCCACTGATATACTTTTTGATCAACGCCACCCCGTCCTTATCAATAACAGTTGTTCCTAACTTGGGCATATGGAATTCGCCCATCTGGTTTGTTCTGATAATGATATTGCTTTTATTAAATTTGATTCCGGTATGTTCTAAATCCGTCCTGTAATCGAGGTTTAATGTGGTATTCCCAGCAAACCCGCCTGCCTGATGGCAGTGCGCACAATTAATATCCATATAAGCTCTTGCCCTTTGCTGAACAGGCAATGAGGTATCATGATAATCCGGAAGGTGGGTTAAAGAATCAACTTTAATCTTTTTTATCGCACCTCTTTTCATCAGGTAACTTAACTGGTTAATATTTCCATCACGCCTTTCAACGCTGAAATTCAGATTTCTTGCTTTCGGGCCAATTGGAATGATTAGGTCGTTTTGCCTATGGCAACTGGCACATTCCTGTTTGGTGGGAATATGATAGGAAATTTTTCTCCTTTCGCCATCCAGACCCGTAAAATCAATCGGAACATCTGCACCACCGGTAATCAGATCTGCTTCGTTTTGCAGTACATTCCAGCGGAAAGTAGCCACGTTCCATTTTGATTGATGCAGGACCAGTAAACGTGTTTCTATAATCTCCCTACCCTTTTTAGCAACTTTTGAATAATAAAAGGTTTTGGCTATAATAGTTCCTTCAGGGAAAATGGGCAAACCTTCTCCATTTAACACCATTTGTTTTCCCTCCGGTAATTTAATCAGCCGTTGCTTTTCTGCATAATCCGTAAAAAGTGTAGAAGCAAGCTCAAACATTTCTACACCGTCATTCGGTTTAAGCTCAGCCATTTTCCCTTTAAAAAGCTGGTAAGAAGAGAGTTTAGTTTTAAAACTGATTCCGTTATCAATGTTCCTCCTCCCCAAACCGTTACAAGACCATACATAAACAATCGGGCAAACCAAAACAGCAATAATGATGCTGTACTTTTTATATTTCATGCGATACCATTAACTCAAGTTATCTTCTCCTTCATGCATGAGCGATTGTGGGATCAGGATATATTTATCAATATAAAAAGTACCAAAAGGGATAACGCAGGCTAAAAGCACTTTCCAGGTTATTTTAGAAAATGCCCATTTATAAACAACGCTTACACTGAAAGCAATAAAAACAAAAAGACAAAAAAGTAGCCCGTGGATTGGTCCCATCAGTTTTACCAGTTCGGGTCTGTGCATAATGTATTTTAGCGGTACCGCAACAAATACCAGTACCAATAATGAGGTTCCTTCCAGAAAACCGATAATCCTTAATCTTCCGATTGGCGTTTTTAACAGATTTAACATAATGATTCGATAATTTTAAAATGATCTTAAAAATGGACGATTAGCAAAGGGCGAAAATGGCCACGGAATTGCAACAAGTACGACCAAAAGGGCCAGGCAAAACCAAAATAGCATGGTCGAAAATTTTTGGGTATCGGTTTCCATCCTTTTTGCCTTTGCCGACCCAAGCGTAACCAACACCACCGCCGTGGCCATAAGCCAGATATGGATATACTTAAAAAATACATGTTCGGAAACCAAATGGCTGGTATCGCTTTCCGCCATGGGATACTTTACCACCGGACTGATCATGTACAAACTTAATCCCAGCAAGAGCTGAACCTGGGAAACGGTGGCCGTAGTATGCCGCATAAAATTGGCATGAGCCGTAAATTTAAGGTGCTGCAAACGCCCCCTTGCAGCAAGGTAAATGCTGTAGAGCAATGATAAAAGTACAAGCCACCGGTTAATTGAATGTAGGCCTAAAAGAGTCTGATGCATAATAAAAAAATTAAACATACTAATTAGTATGTTATGGTATAAAAAAAATTAAAGATTTGTTAAATAGCTTTTAAGCCCTTTTAAGTAGGTTTTATAACTCGATTTTCCTAAAGCTTTGCCGATATTTCTCACACCGCCATAACCCGAAATCACTACCATGGCCACCTCTTCCGGTACAAAAGTACCTGTCAAGATATGGCTTGTTTTCCCCTTATTAAGTGCAGCTACAATTGCATTTTGCCACTGGATAATCAATTTGGAAAGTGCTTTTTTAAATGCAGGATTCATCGGCGACATCTCTTCGATCAGGTTAATGGCCGGGCAGCCATAATCAGGATTAAAAAAAACAAAATCATTCAGCAGGTTTTCCACTACCTCGTAAATGTCCTTTATGGGATCCTTCCCTTCTTCCAAAGGCTTAATCATTACTTTATACATACCAGGGTAAAGCAGTTCATTGATCAGGCTTAATCCCATATCATCTTTAGTTTTAAAATGATAATAAAAGGCCCCTTTCGTAACTTGTGTGGTGGCAATAATTTCATCAATACTGGTCGACTGGTAGCCCTTCCGATAAATCAGTTCGAAAGATTTCTGTAAAATCATCATCCGGGTATCGGCTGCCTTAGACATAACATACTAATTGGTATGTTGGCAAATATAGAACGATTGAGGATTAAGAATTTAATTGATATGTCATATTTTAAGTATAAAAAATGATCTCGTGGAAGTCTATATTGGTATTTTCTCATTTTGGCTACAAAAGCACCCGATTAGGCTACAAATAACACGTTAACCTTGCCCACATTTGATCCATCATTTATTCAGATAAAAATTATGGAACATCAACAAAAAAATCAAGGTACAAATACCCCAATAGCCAATAAGGTCTGGTTTATTACAGGTGCATCGCGTGGATTTGGGCGTGTGTGGGCAACTGCCGCGCTTGAACGTGGCGATAAGGTAGCTGCAACAGCGCGGACGCTATCCAGCATTGCCGATCTTCAGGAAAAATACAAAGAAAATGTATTGACACTGGAACTGGATGTGACCAATTATGATCAGGTAGAAAAAACTGTTCAACAGGCCCACAAACATTTTGGGAGACTGGATATTGTTTTAAATAATGCTGGTTATTCGCTTGTTGGCACTATTGAAGAAGCCACTATTGAACAGGTGAAAGCCATGTACGACACCAACATTTTTGGAGCGGTGGCTGTTATACAAGCTGCCCTGCCTATATTACGCAAGCAGGGTTACGGACATATTTTAGGTACATCGAGCAACCTTGGCCATGTTGTTTTACCCGTTATCGGTTATTATAGCTCATCAAAATGGGCATTTGAAGCCATCCACGAAAGCCTGGCAGCAGAGGTAAAATCTTTTGGGATCAAAGTAACCATTATCGAACCCGGGGCTTATGCCACTGAATTCGGAAGTCAGGCTTCTTTAAAGTTTGCTGATGGCATGGAGGAGTACACCGGCTTTAAGGCTCAGTTTTTTGAAGGTTTACAAAACATGGAATGGGGTAATCCGGAGGCTACACTATCTGCAATTTTTAAAATTGTTGATACGGAAAATCCACCTTTACGTTTATCCCTCGGTAGCCATAACCTAACCTGGGTACGTACGGCTTACGCTGAGCGTATAGCAAGCTGGGAAGAATGGGAAGCAGTATCGAACGCAGCACAGGGTTAATCAAATAGAAAATTATCCATATAACCGATAAACAAAAGCTTATCGGTTATATTTGTATTACATCAATATGAAAAAGGAAGATAACAGCCCTTATAAATTCAATTCTTTATCGGAAGCGCACCGGATAATGGGTCTGCCCCAACCAAAACATCCGTTGATCAGCCTGATCAATAATGAAAATCACCCTGTTGAAATGAGTGGACAGCCCAATTCACACATCCTTAATTTTTATAAAATCTCTTACAAGCCAAAATTAAGCGGCAGGCTAAAATACGGGCAGAGTTATTATGATTTTGATGAAGGTGGTTTGTTGTTCGCTGCTCCGAACCAGATTATCGGTCATGAACAGGATTTAGAATCAAGTGTTTGCTCATTATATACCTTACTGATCCATCCTGATTTTTTATTGTCGTACCCTATCGCCAAAAAAATCAAAAATTATGGTTTCTTTTCTTATTCGGCGAACGAAACATTACACCTATCAGAGAAGGAAAAGGCAACCATTATTGCTATTTTTAAAAGTATTGAAGAAGAATTGAACAGCAGAATTGACGATTTTAGTCAGGATGTGATTATTACACAGATCGAATTGCTGTTGAATTACAGCAACCGTTTTTACAAACGCCAGTTTATTACACGCAAAGTGCTTAACAACGATCTTTTGCAAAAACTGGAAGAACTGTTGGAAGCTTATTTTAATGATCGAACGCCAATGCTAAAGGGTTTACCAACCGTGCAGTATCTTTCCGATCATTTAAACGTTTCGCCAAGTTATTTAAGCGATCTGCTCCGTTCGCTAACCGGACAGAATGCACAACAGCATATCCATCAAAAACTGATCGAGAAGGCAAAGGAAAAGCTATCGGGCACCAGTTTATCGGTGAGCGAAGTAGCTTACGAACTGGGCTTTGAACATTCGCAATCTTTTAACAAACTCTTTAAGGCAAAAACCAAGATCTCACCATTGGCATTTAGAAAAATGTTTAATTAACAAAAGACAATTCTTAAGTAGCGTTTTTGGTTTCTGTACCGTATAAGCTGTAAATTAAAGCTTTATGAAAAAGGTATTATTGATTCTCCTGGCTGTAACAGGCCTTTCGTATGTATCATGCAAAAAAACCGATAAAGATAATGATGGGCCTGGTGAAGTTTATGGTAAGTGGAAACTCACCGAAACGATGCAGGATCCCGGTGATGGAAGTGGCAGATATAAAAAGGTAAGCGGCCAGATCAAATATCTTATTCTAAACAAATCGGCAGATAAAGCCGGTAAATTTGAAGGCGATGCACTTCCGGATTTATTTTCGTTCAGAATTTTGGATAGTGTAAAAATGGAAGTTTACAGCAACACCTATAAAATGCCGATGATTTATCAGTACAAGGTTTCGGCAAAATCGCTACAGCTTAACCCTCCTTGTTTCGAAGGTTGCGGGTACAGGTTTGTAAGGGAATAATAATAATCTTTTAGGTAAGCTCCTTAAAAAGATTAATTATTTGAACTTGGATTCAACAAGATGCTTTTTAAATACGATCGTCCTGCTGATTCGATAACTATCAGATCAGCAGAACATCATTCTAATTCCTCGGTCTGTGCCCTTACAGATCCGAAATACAAAAAACTTAAAGCAAGCTGTGGAAACACGGATAACGGAATATCAAAGTTATTTCTAATTTAAAATTCGAAATTCAGAACCCTATTGGTATTCTTCCTAACAATCTTGTATTTTGATTCTCCGGGGTTTTTCAAGATATAATCTCCTTTTTTAACGGTGTTGTTAAATTCTCTGCCTAAAACAGTTAAATGGAACCTTTCTCCGTTAACATAAACTGAGGGAATACCTTTGTCTCCGATTTCTAAACTATCTATTCGGCCTTTGAACGCGCTATTTATCAAGCTATTTTTATGCCTTTTGAAAATAAATAAATTAATCGCCAGGAATGATCCTAGAAAGACGATAATGATGATTATTTTTTTCGACATTAAAACTGGTTTAATACTAACTAGACTAAAAGGTTAAACTATCCCAAATCACCTGATAAACATCTGGTGCATGCAAGGTTTTACCAATGGCTTTTGGAGTAACCAACACAGGTTTAAATTTATCGGCAACATTGATGCTCCCATGCGATCCTTTCACCAGCGCAGCATCGAGTGGAATTACATCCATTACATAACGGAATCCAGCTTTTTTCCTTAAAAGTTTATACCCTGCCCTTAATTTAGAGGTCATGAACATTTCTACAGGATCGTAGCCCGGTTTTTTATGGATATCAACCACCCTTGCATAATCGGGTGCTTTGGCATCATCCAGCCAGAAATAATAGGTAAACCAACTGTTTTCTTTCGCGGTAAGAACCAGATCACCAGAACGTTCGTGATTAATATGGTGTTTCTCCTGTTCTGTCTTATCAAGCACCAATTCAATTTCAGGTACATTTTTCAATAAGGCTTTTACCTGCTCGGTTACACTTTTATCGTTGATATAAACATGCGCTACCTGATGGTCGGCCACAACAAAAGCTTTAGAAGCGCCAGCATCAAGCAGCTCCAGTCCTCTTTCTTCCCGGATCTGGATTAAACCGTTTTGCCTGAACAAACGGTTAAGGTGGATTGGCTTATTTACAGGCGCAATGCCATATTCGGAAAGTAAAATGATACGTGCCCCCCTGCTTTCGTAAAAACGTACCAATTCTTCTACCACCTGATCAATTTCTTTCAGTTCTGTACTGATTTTATCGAGTTCAGGGCCAAACTTTTGCAGGCAATAGTCTAAATGAGGCAAATAAATTAAGGTAAGTGTAGGATTGTGGAGTTTTTCAGTTTCCATCGACGCATCTGCAATCCATCTGGTTGATTTAATATTTGCGCCAGGGCCCCAGAACTGAAACAAAGGAAACTGCCCCAGTTTATTTTGTAAATGATCGCGTAATTCGGCGGGTTGTGAATAACAGTCGGGCAATTTACGGCCATCGGCAAGATAATTTGGCCGTGGTGTTACCGAAAAATCGACTGTTGAATACATATTATACCACCAGAACATATTGGCACAGGTAAAATCCGGATCCTCCTTTTTAGCCTGATCCCATATTTTTTCAGCATTCACCAGTTTGTTAGACTGTTTCCAGAATTTAATTTCGGCATCAGCATGATCGTACCATCCATTGCCAACAATACCATTTTCTGAAGGATATTTACCTGTAAGATAACTCGACTGCACCGCCGTTGTAACTGCAGGCAATAAAGGTTCTATGGTTGTTAAATGGTTCTCAGCAATATATTTCTGAAGAAATGGTGTATGCGCCCCAATTACGGAAGCAGATAGGGCTACGATATCGATAACAACGGTTTTATGCATGTTCTTATTTATAATAAATTTTTAACCCAGGCCAGTTCCCTAATAATTGAATCGTTCAAAGGCGCTTTTAAAGCTGTTGGTAAAACTTCCCAGGTATAGGTTTCCACTTCTAAATGAGCGGTAAAAGGGTTATTTTTTTGCAAATTTAATACCTCGGTAATATCCGATTGTGTCGATTGGATTAAACCCATATCTTCAACAAAAATAGGTACATGAAAATGTGCCCGCCACTCCGCTACTTCAGGATTTTCACCCGCTGTAAGTGCATCAGAGAGGTCGGGATACCGCAACAGCGAACCATCATTTTTTCGTGCAATTACCTGATGGAGATAAGTAGGTTCATCAAAACGGCCCAATTGAGCCAATACGGCTGTTCTTTCTGAAACAGATGCCGGCAATTTAGCTTTTAGTGCGGCACTGATCTGGATTTTTCCAATCTGGATACCTTTCTCCTGCAATTCATTGATGATGGCGGTATGGGGTTCGTAACCAATTGCGAAATGGCAAACATCATAACATAAACGGATATGTGTTTTAATCAAATCTTCTGCATCGATCGCATTTAAACCTGATTGCGCTGCAAAATAGGTTTTTCCGATCGGTAAAAGTTCGTTTTCAAACCAGTTTATAAATTCTGGACCGGATTCGAGAAAACCATCAGGTTCTGGTTCAATATCGAGATGGATGATTTTAGCTGTCTTTTTATAGATTTTTGCCAAGCCTTCGGCGACTTCTAAAATATGTGTAGTCGCAGTAACTGTAGCTTTTTCTCTTTCCAAAGCATCTTTAAACCAGGGTTTGTAACTCAATGGCGAGGTTGAAATACCTCCATCCATATTTGCCGGTAATAACTGCGAAAGAATAGCTGCCAAACGGAGTGTATATTCAACGCGGTCTCTCGTCATCCAATCGGGTGCGTGTACCTGATCTTTAACCCTGGTATGATGAAAACCACCATATGGAAATCCGTTCATGGTAAAAACATATCCGCCTTCCTGTGCAAGCCACTGCTTAAATATTTCCAGGTGATTTTCTTCCAATAATTCGATACTGGCGAGATTGGAAAGGCGCAAACCTATACCCATCGGTGCCTCTGGCGACAATTGCGCTTTCAATACCGGAAAACTATCTTTCAATACGGCAAAATGTGCCATCCAGTTTTCGCCTGCATAAATATTGGTACAGAAGGTTAAATGTCCGGAAGTTAATTTCATAGCCTAATGTTGAATAATAGCGGTTTGGTTATTTAAAATTTCGGCAGCTTGTTTTAAAATGTCGGCATCAATTTCGTGAACTTCCTCTCCACTGCCCAAACCTGTAAGTAAGGTGATCGTCAGCTCTCCACCAAGATGTTCCCTAAATTCTTCAAGCCCCTGCAAAATTGGGCTATTGCCTTCGGTAACCTGTAACAAAGGATGCATTAATTCGAAACCAAGCTGCTGAATCAGGGTGATTACCCTTTGTGCATCATCGGCACTGATCCTGCCTGATAAATTGGAATATACGGTATCTAAGGCTATGCCCATGGCAACAGCTTCACCATGCCGCACTTCGAAATTAGTCAGGTATTCTAGTTTGTGTGCACTCCAGTGGCCAAAATCCAACGGTCGGGCCGAACCGTTTTCAAAAGGATCGGCACTGCGGATATGCTCCATATGGAGTTTTGCACATTTCCAGATCTGGTAGTTCATGGCTGTTATATCCCGATGTGCAAGCGCAACAGCATTCGTTTCCAGCCATTCAAAAAACTCACGGTCTTTAATCAATGCCACTTTAATTGCTTCAGCAATACCTGAGCGCCAATCGCGATCGGATAAAGTGCTTAAAAATACTTCATCGTTAAAAACTGCAACCGGAGGCGAAAAAGTGCCTAAAAAGTTCTTTTTATTGAAATAATTAATCCCATTTTTTACGCCAACACCCGAATCGTTCTGCGAAAGCACAGTACTTGGAATCCTGATGTGTTTAATACCGCGATGCGCAACCGTAGCCGCATAGCCCACCATATCGAGTACAGCCCCACCACCAATGGCAGCAACAAACGAATGCCTGTCGATCCCATAAACATTGATGGCTTCTAACACCTGATCAAAATACCTAGTATCGTTTTTCACCTGTTCTCCCCCCGGGATAATCAGGATATCCTGAACCAGCAGCGTTTGCGGGTATTTTGCAAAATACGTTTTAATCTGGGTATTAAGGTCTTTGTGTGCATTTGCTACACCTTCATCAATTACAAACAAGATTTTCTTTACTGCAACAGCCGGATTCAGGTTAACTAAAAAACTGTTCAACAGTTCGTTTTCAGGCAAAAAAAGCGATGAAGTAAAGAAAACATTATAATTATATTGTACTGTAAAGGATTGATGTAAATGTTCCATATCAATTTGAGAATGTGTGTTTGATGGTTAAGTAACGGCGAATAATTTAGACAGCCACATAGATAACGGCAATAAAGCTGCAATTACAAAAGCCAGAATCAGGGCATCGAAAGTTACGGCCCAAGCTGCATCCATCAAAATAAGTGAAATTACACCAGCTTTTACCGCCCCGCCGATATTTTTACCGATAGGCTCCTTTATTGCTTTTAAAAGTGGCCTGAAAATCATAAAGGTAAATGGAAGCAGAAACAGCAGCGACCACAGCAACCTATCGTTTACAAATGCAAAATAGGCAATAGCGCAGATCACGATTGTATATAGAAAGGCGGCCAAATATAAGTTTTTAGCGTGGCCTCCGTGTACTTCGCCACGGCTGGTCATGGTGATGGAGAAAATGTAAATTACGGGAATAACCGCTAAATAATAATGGCTTTGAAGCATTTCTGGCACAATACTCAAGCCCAGTAGTAAGTTAAAGCCACGGCATAAGCCCATATTCAAGGGGCCGAAAAAAGAATGGTGTTTACCAAATTTATTATAAAGCAAAGCGAAAACGGCCACCAAAAGGGCCAGTAAGCCCGATGTTAAACTATTTAATGCAGCTAAAGCAATTCCGGAAAGGAGTAATAAACTTCCCAAAACGGTTGCATTTTTTAAGCTGATCAGCCCACTGGGTATGGCTCTTTCCGGACGTTCTATTTTATCCAGATCGGCATCAAAAACATCGTTAAAAACGATTCCTCCTCCATACAAACAGGCTGTTGATGCGGCCAAAAACACAATAGACAGCCATGGAACAGACAACCCACTACTTAAAACACCGGAAATGGCAATTCCTGCTAAAATATCGGCTACCGAAGTAACAATATTGGCAGGGCGCATCATGCGCAGATAGACAATTATTTTTTTCAATACTTTAGCTAATGATGATCGACGATTTATCTGTTCTTGGCTGTTGTCCGCCACGCAAAATGGTATTGCCTTCGAATTTCTCGGTAAGGTCTACATTTTTGTGCACATTGAAATCGGCTTCATCCAGCTGCCCGCTCTGTGCAAATGCAGTAATTGCATTGCGGTAAGTAACCAGCTCAATATCCTTATCACTTAAACCACGCATTTTCATTAAAGCAGCGGTTTTTGGTACGGCCAAAGGATCGCTGATCCCCCAATCGGCAGCAGAATTTACCATAATACGCTCAGCGCCATATTGTTTTACAATGTCTACCATGCGCTCGTTACCCATTTTAGTAAACGGATAAATGGTAAAAGCAGCCCAAAAGCCTCTATCTAATACCTCTTTTACCGTCTCTTCGTTATTGTGATCAATAATTACGCTATAAGGATCAAGGCCATGCTCCAAAGCAATATCCATACTGCGTTGTGTACCTTTTTTCTTATCGCGGTGTGGTGTATGTACCTGCACAGGCAAACCTGCTTCTTTGGCAAGCTGAAGTTGTAATCGATAATATTTTTCTTCGGCTGCAGTCTGATCGTCGAAGCCGATTTCGCCCACGCCAACTACACCTTCTTTATAGATAAACAATGGCAATATTTCCATTACCTGCTCTGCCAGGCTTTCATTATTGGCTTCTCTTGAGTTAAGACCAATGGTGCAATAATGTTTAATGCCAAATTGAGAAGAGCGGAAGCGCTCCCAACCGATTAAGCTACTGTAATAATCTCTAAAGCTATCTAATCCGGTACGTGGCTGCCCCAACCAAAATGCGGGTTCTATCAAAGCAACAACGCCTGCATCGGCCATCGCCTGGTAATCGTCGGTTGTTCTCGAAGTCATGTGAACATGTGGGTCGAAGAATTTCATTCCCTTTACCGCACTGATATCGAATGCTTCAGGCTCCCCCATCAATGCTTTATCTCTTTCAATTGAACTACTGCAACACATATATTTCTATTTTGAATTTCTAATGGTTAAAATGAATCCCAGTTTAAGTTTCCTTCCGAGAGGACCAACTTAAGTTCAGGAAAAGTGTTAATATAATCTTTTGCCGGCTGATAATCAGACTGTGCAACGGCAAGTGCAATGGCGCGTTGTTCAATCTGGTCGTAATGCTGCAAACCGACTTTAAGGGTCTCAAAAATCTCAGCATTGATAAATTTGCCAACCAGGCGCCAAAGCTGTGGGTTTACCTTTCGTTTGGCAGCCCAGCGTTCTTTTGCATAATCTATCAAGGTTAGTGCAAGTTCCAGATTGGCACGCTTATCTAACCCAACGATCAACTCAATATTTTTTTCGGTAAAGAATGCTTTCAGCACCAATTGGTTCCAGGCAGCCTCATCCAAATTTTCTGAAGGATAAGGATTGTTTTCCATTATCGCTTCCAAAACGGACCCGATATTGCTCCTGATCCCTTCAGCACAACGTTTCACCCAAATTTCAGGATGGGCTAAAAACGGCAAAGCCGAATACAAAGCCACCGCCTCATTCATTTCTGCCGACAGGAATAAGCGATCGATAGTTGCATAAAGTTTCTCCGGGTCTGCTGCATTTAAAGTGCTCAGCAACCAAACGCGACAAAGCCTATCTATAGTCCAGTTACTAATATAACTGATCCCTGCCTCTTTTATTAAGGCCTTTTGATCATCATTAAGCTGAATAAGCAATTTCCCGGTTTTGCGCGGCACCATCACAAATGCCTGACTGATTTTATTGCTTTGATCAGCTGATTGTGTTATACTTTCCAGCCAATTTTGGCCATCTGCACTTACATTGCTTTTTATAATAGCTGATAAAGCTTTTTGGATAGCCATCGTATCATCACCTTTCATAAATATCTAAATCTATTAGCTGGTGATACCCGCCGAAACAAAATAATTGATCAACAAAGCCCCTGCAATAATCAACAGACCAAAAAATTCTCTCGTTTGTTCGATATAAAGTTTAGTGGCCTGCATGCTTTCAACCAAACTTGGCCGCTTATATTTCATTATCCAATCTCTTACACCATCTTTTGCAAAAAATAGGATAATGGCATAAATTAAATAGAAAGCAGTTAAAAACAGATAAGCGAAAGGATAAAATTTACCCGCCGCAGCCAATCCGCAGCATATTGCGGCACTTAAATAGATAGATACCCAAAGAAAGGCATCATTATCATTTAAATTTACATAGGCAAAGCCTAAAAACGAGATGCAAAAAATAATGTTAAGGATAATTAAAAGCATTTTAAATTATTTGGTTTAAAATAAGCTAAATCGATTTCCCGATTTTTTTCATTGAAAAACAAAGTTATTTAAACTGAATGCTTTTTTTGCTTAAAAATTGTAAATTATATACTGCTATAAAAGTTTTTTTTGATTAAAAATGGTGTTACCATAAATCTAAAAACAGCTGATTTTGAGTAATGGAAAGCCAACAAATTTTCAAACCAGGTTTTTATCTGTCAGCAGATCCAAAACCGTTTTTTCTCATCCATTCGTAGCAACCTACAAACCAGCTATCTTTATTTTCTACATCATAAATACCAAAACCATGCCCCCCTGTCTGCAGAATATGCATCTCAGCTTTAACCTTGGCTTTGAGTAGTGCATCGAAAAACTGCAGACTATTTTTCACCGGGATTACATCATCATCAGCCGCATGAACCAAAAATGTTGGTGGCGTAACATCATTAACAGACTTATCAGTGCTATATAAACTTAACACTTTTGCTGTAGGTTTTTTTCCGATTAAATTTTCTCTGGTACGGGGTATATCCGGATCATAAATGATAACAGGATAAAGTAAAATCATAAAATCGGGTCTAAGTGATATATGCGCTTTATTATCTATTACTACCCTGTTTAACTGCGTGCCTGCTGTTGATACTAAATGTCCCCCTGCCGATAGCCCTATCATCCCTATCTTATTTGGTTTTATATTCCATTCTCCTGCTCGTCTGCGTACCGTTTTAATAGCTGTCTGCGCATCCTGCAATGGACCGATCGTTTTGTCGTTCATAATTTTATCGCTGGGTAAACGATACTTTACAACAAAGGCAGCAACCCCCAGTGCGCTGAATGCCTTAGCAATTTCAATGCATTTTTGGGGGGCAAGAACAAAATAACCACCACCGGGAAAAATGATTACAGCCGTTCCGTTGGCTTTATTTTTATCCGGAAAATAAGCCTGCATGGTCGGGATACTTACATTTTTAATCAGGCCGTTGCTGTCGGTTTCTTCTATATAATCTGCAGGAGTTTTCTTTGCATTTGGTATCTGCTCTTGATAAAGCGGGATCGTAAGATCCTGGGCATAACAAAATGAGGAGGATAAAATGCAAAAGAAAAAAATAAAGGCTCGTTTCAAGGTAGTTGGGTTTAATTGCTTAAAATTAAGCCCGCTTTACCAATTAACATGTGCAGAAATGCGCTATTTATGCCTGTATTTTTCTGAACATTAAAGGCTGAAAACCATAGGCTGATTTAAAGGCCCTGCAAAAAGCACTCACGTTTTCGAATCCACATGACCAGGTTATTTCATGAATGGGTTTATCAGTATTTTTAAGCAAATCAACAGCCTGTTTAAGTTTTATCTGAATCAGGTATTGATGTGGCGTAACCTTAAATACAGATTTAAACTGCCTGATGAGCTGAGGAACTGATAAACAAGCAATACTACCCAGTAATTTTAAATCGGGCTTCTCCATAAAAGTTGAATGAAGAAAATCCTTAGCAATACATAGACGCTTGTAAATTTCGATTTTTGAACTTAGCTTTATGGCCGAAACGCCTGCAATTTTTTCTGTGTCGGATTTAAGTGTCCTGATCAGATATTTAAGTAAAAAAAACAGCTGTTCTTCAGCACCATCGTCATAACCATTATTTTCGAGGCCCGAAATAAGCGTTGCCAGTTGCAACTGTAATTCAGGATCGATATCATTCAATGTTTGAAAAAACTCCGGTTGTTCATTGTTCCTATAAAATGGATTATCCAATAATTCCACTTCACTTTTTAAAGTATCCTGAAATACCTGCGCGGCAAAATCTTTTTGAAAAAAAACCGATAATCCCCTTACCTTATCCATAGTATCAATTTTACAGGAATAATTTTGTTCATCGTTGAGGATCAGGAACTGTCCGGGCCGAATGGCCAGCTTACGTTTATTAATACCATACCACTCCTCTCCTTTTAATATCGTTTTGAAAGAAAGGCAGCCCACATGATCATCACAAAAACTATAACTGCTAACGGTGTTAAAAACAACATTTTGCACTTTAAACCGTCTAAAATGAAGATCCTGATCAAAATCAGGATTGGAATGATCTGGTAATGAAGTTAAATACATCTGCTGATAATATTTTTTCGATTAAGATTAACACAAGATAATAACTGTTGCATTAAAACGATCATTTTTGAGCAAGTTATTGCTGTGAAACATTTGTTTCTTTCTTGATTCCGGCATATAAAAGCAGCAGTACGAAACCTAAAATACTAAAGGTCGATTCAATAATTAACCATTGTGAACCGAAACTACCTAGAGGTCCATCAACCCAAATTGTGATCAACCTGGAAATAGAATAGGCAGCCCAAAAGAGCAAAAGAAAAAAAAGAGCCTTCCCGATGTCAGTCAACAAAAGGTAAATCAGCAAAAAGGTAATCAGCAAACCAACCCCTCCATATATTCCCCTTATAGAGCTTATAGCATCTGTGTTGGGCAATTGAGTTGATACTAAATCCATGGTTGCCTGCGGATTCCAAATGGATGAGATACTAACATAAGCTAAACTCAGGATAGAAAAACCGATGTAAACCCGACTACTGATTTTAATAATTTTTTGTGCGTTCATGATCAATATTTTTATTGGTAATGAGGCAAAGGTGTTTGCTTTTTTATAATTAAATCTTGATTGAAGTCAAGGTTTTTTTAAACGCGATAAGGTTTCGGCGCTCATTCTTAAATAATTTGCAATATGTTTAAGTGGAATCTGCTGGAAGAGCTGTGGGCTCCTGCTCAAAACCCTGTTGTACCGTTCTATTGGGGAACTGGTTAAAATATCAATTTCACGTTCAAGATGTTGTATAACAAGGTTTTCTAAAATTTTCATCCAAAAGAGCTGATTCTTTTCAGTTTCTAAAAAATGATCAACCTGCTGCCTTGGTATAACCCTTATTACTGTTTTTTTAATGGCCTGGATGAAATAATTTGAGGGTTTACCGGTTAAAAAAGAATCCATTGAAACAATTAAATTACCCTGGTATCCAAATCTGATCACCTGCTCTTCATCATTATCCAAAACAAATAACCGTAAACTTCCACTTTCGATATAATATACATTGGTATCGATATTTCCTTTTACGCTTAAAAATTCATTTCTGTTAATGGTAATGGTTTTTACCGAAAGTTCAACAAATTCTTTCATTTTACTTTGTATGCATGGTATTTGATAGCGCCATTATTTTTTACCGGCAATTTAAAAATCGTTTGTATTATTCCCGCACTTCCTACAAGTGAATACTATAATTGAGCATTTCTGCACATGCTTAGAAAAACATACACGATAATTTTGATCAGTTTAAAACAGAAATATTAAAAAATCAATCTATGAAATCAGTTAGTAAAAATTTATCATTATTGTTCTTTACATTAGCATTAACCCTCGTATTTTCCTGCAAGGATAAAGATAAAGATGTTCCGCCAAATAATTCGGATGAAGCTGCCGCAACCAGGGTTGTGGGCACCTATAAGGGAACAGTGGATATCACTTCGACCGAATATTTTAACGCAATTATCCAGGTTACAAAAGAGAATGGCAACAAAGTAAAGGTTACAGCAAAACCTGGCGAGCCTTACTCCAATGTAACATCAAAAATTTTCACCATAAAAGCAATTCAGGGTTCAAATGATGCCGAGGCGATTGGGGCTCCAGAAGGAACATTGGTATACGACCACGCAGCAAAAAACATCGTTATTGTTACCCTGCCAACCGCATCGGGCGACATTTCGTTTAATTTCAGAGGTACAAAACAGTAAAACGATATTTAAAGTTCATCCTTAGCGCCCAATTTATTGTTAAAAGCATATCGATCATTGGCGTATTAATTTAACTATAGCTAGGTTATAACAGTAACCTGGCTATTTTTATAAGGGAAAAGTTACATATTTACCAGATCGATCAATTAACCAGACGGCTTTATAAACAGGAAATAAGTAGAGGTGACCGTAAAATGGAAATGATGTTGTTGGAAGAATAATATGTTAACTATAAAAGCACGGCACCATTGATATTATCCCTAATGATCAAAAACAAGTTTTAGAATATTCGCAAGCACGGGATTATGGTCATCGGCACGCCAATTAATCAATATATCGGTTTCAAAAGGTAAAGGAATAAACCGTAGACCGGGGCTTTGGTGGTGCATATAAGAATCTGGCAAAATGGCTATTCCCAATCCTTTCCGTACGAGTGCAATAATCGTAGATCCAAATTCGGAATGCAGAAATACATCAGGAACAAAATCGTAAGATTTGAAAAGTGCCTGAATAATCTCACTATAGCTACTCCCCTCATCCTTGGTCGGCAGAATAAACTTCTGCACTTTAAGGCGCTCGGTAGATAAATCTTCAATTTTTTTAAAAGAATGTGCTAAGGGAACCACCAGAGCCAGGTGATCGGAATATATTTTTTTTGATTTAATACCCTGCTCACTGGTAATATCCCTCGTAATGGCCAGGTCAATCTTATAGTTCTTTAGAAAATCGAGTTGATTTTCATACAAAACCTGTACTAACTTAATTTGAAGCTGTGGAAATGCCTGCGTAATCTTGGCCAAAATATCGGGCATGATAGAAGCTGATATGGAATCAGGATGTGCAATGGTAATGGTTCCGCGCTCGCCTAAATGAATCTGTTTGGCAAACTGATGGATATACTCGAGTTCATTTAATTCGACCGCCCACTTCTCTCTTAAAAATTTACCTGCTGGGGTGAGCTTCACGTTACGTTTATTACGTTCGAAAAGCTGCAGGCCCAATTCATTTTCAAGCGACTGAATTTGGCGGGTTAAGGCCGACTGTGTGATATTTACCTTTTCTGCCGTTTTCCAATAATGAAGCTGTTCTGCCAGGGCCAAAAAATACTTGATTCGCTGAAGATCCATTAATGCAAAATACGCATTAATAAATGAAAAAATAGCATTTTATTACATTTAAAGAGTTGTTACATTCGTGCCATGGAGCACATCATTATCGAAAGGGCAACACTCGCTGATATCAAAAAATTACAAGAGATTGGGAGAACAACATTTTCCGAAGCTTTTGCAGCAGCAAACAGCGAGGCAAACATGAAAGACTACCTCGAAAAAGGCTTTTCTGAAGAAAAACTGACAGCGGAACTGAGCAATCAGGATTCTCAGTTTTATTTTGCGCTGCTTAATGAAAAAGTTATTGGCTATTTAAAGATCAACACTGGGCAGGCCCAAACCGAAAAACTAAATCCTGATGCACTTGAAATTGAGCGTATTTACCTTTTGAAAGCATTTTACGGTCAGAAAGTTGGCCAGTTACTTTATCAAAAAGCCATTGATATTGCACTTGAAATGCAAGCCAGTTATGTATGGCTAGGCGTATGGGAAGAAAATTACAGGGCATTAAGATTTTACGAAAAAAATGGCTTTACACCTTTCGGCAAGCATAAGTTTTGGCTTGGAGATGATGAGCAAACAGATTTGATGATGAAAAAAGTATTGGTTAACGATAATGAATTAAAAGTATCCTAATGGAAAAAAGAAACCTCTTTTTGATTTTATTGATCCTGGGTACTGCGTTCTGGGGAATTTCATTTTCTGTTACCAAGCTTGCAATCGGACAGCACCAGCCAGTTCTTTTTCTGTTCTACCGTTTCTTACTCGCCACAATGGTGTTATCGGTTATTTTCTGGAAACATGTAAAGAAACTCGATTTAACAACAATTAAAACAGGCGCAAGTTTAGCTGTTCCACTGGTACTTGGCATTTATTTGCAAACATTGGGTATTACACATACCTCTGCATCACAATGTTCATTTGTAGCCGGAATAACCGTTGTAATGATTCCGGTGATTAAACTTATTATTTATCGAAAACCTGCAGCACTAAAAATATGGATCGCAGCATTCACAGCGCTAATTGGGCTTTTTGTAATATCTGTTACTGATAAACTCAGCATTGGAACAGGAGATTTATATACGATTATCGGTGCTTTTTGTTTTGCCATATATTTAATCCAGATCGAAAAGGAATCAACGGCAGGCGATATTATCCCTACCATTGTGCCTATGTTTGCCACTTGTGCTTTATTAACTTTTCTATTAACATTTATCCAGGGAAACGCTACCTGGATCCCTCAACAAGAAACATTTTGGATTGGTATTATTTTTTGCGCATTATTCTCAACGGCATATATGTACACCATATCGAATATTTCTCAAAAGTACATCAGTGCCGAAAGGGTATCTATAATTTATCTTTTCGAACCTATTTTCGGCGCTTTCGCTGCACACTTTATTTTGGGAGAAGAAATTACATCGAGGCTATTGATTGGAGGCGGAATGATATTTCTGGCAACACTGATCTCAGAACTGAAGTGGAGAATGCCAAATCCATTTGCAATGCTTAGGATATTGAAGGAGAAAAAATATTAGGTTTAGTTTAAAGCCTGTCATATTACCATTCCATTCTGCCTAAACTTACAGTTCCGCTCATATTAACATTTGTTAAGAGGGTGTATGAACAATCTAACTCTTTAAGTTTTCTTAAGCCATATATATCGAGTTCAACCAAAGGGTTATCTCTCAGCGACAATTCTTCAAGATCTTTAAACTTACTAAAATCTAATTTTGCCAACTGATTTTCAGCTAACCTGATCAGCTTTACCGCAGGGCACCCTGTTACTTTAAACTCGGTTAGCCTGTTTTTCTGAAACTCAATACGCACAAGTTTTGGAAGATTTGAAATGCTCACTTTGCTAAGCGCATTCTGTAGCATGTTTATATCTTCGAGCTTTTGTAGTCCTGTAAAATCTATTACACTGATTTGATTCTGATGGATGTATAAATTTCTGAGGTTGATCAATCCCTTAAGGTTGACGCGCTGAATCTGGTTGTTGTAGCCAAAAATATTTTCCAGGTTTTTCATTCCTTCCAGATCCAGTACCTGTACCTGGTTATTCCAAAAGCTTAGCTCTTTTAGGTTGGTGAAATTTTTAATACCCTCCAACGAACCAATACCTGCCTGATCTAAACCGAGCTTAGTTGCTTTTTGTGCTTCAGCTAGCTGAATTTCACCGTCTCCATTAAGATCAATGCCCAGAATAACCAATTTCTTCTTAAAATTCTGATCCGGAATTTTTATCGTTTGGGCAAAAGCACCAAAAGGTATGATCATCCCTATAATGATGAGGTACCAATAGATATGTTTTTTATTCATTATTTTTCTCATTTTAATTGCTCACCACTACATTTACTACTGCACCAGCTTCTTTAACCTCAACAAACCCACTTACCTCATTTTCAATAAAAACATCGTAATACTGATCCTCATAAATTGGCGACGAGCCTAAAGCATATCCATAAACATTATAAGAAGTGCTTGTGCCGGTTTGAACAGCAACTGTTTTTTGCCTGGCAAAGGCTATCCAGCTAATTGCATAATACTTTCCGGGTTTCAGGTTGGTGAACTGAAACGTTCCCTTATCATCCAAAAATCTACCTTCTACCCGGTAAGTAAATGCAACGGGACTCATAGAAGCCTGTTTTTTACGGCTATTAAATTTTTTCTTCAACTCCAAAAATTCAGTAAAATAAGGTGTTACCGGGAATAGCAAAATCTGGCTCCCTTTAACGCCAAAATTATCTTTTCCCTTTTTTTTCAGTGTGGCGGTACCTTGGATAACAGCTGTTCCTTTTTCCATCAATTTGGCCGTTTCTGCTTCATTAAAAGGGGTAGCAGGAAGAACCCATTCTGGGGTTTTCTGCGCATAGACCATCATACTACAATATAAAAGCAACATTTTAACCAACAGTATTTTTGGTATTCTTTTGTTCATCATTTTTTCAAAGTTTTATTTGGCCTCATTATAACCTTAAGGTCCTGATAATAAATATAATATATCGATTCATTAAGCAAAAAACCCGGATAACTTGCTAAAATTTATCCAGGTTTTTACCTTGGGCGATTAAGAGACAGTTATTAATTTAATTCTATGCTTTTTACTCCATTAAACCTGGACTACCGTTTTATTGATAAACTCATGTTTTGTTTTTCTTAAATCAACAGCTTTGCAGTTTTTTAAAATTTCTAATCATCTTATAATATAATACCCAAAGTTAAACCAGAACATGTTTGTATTTATCCCTGATTTCGGGGATATTTGATTTTATTGCCACACCCATACTATGTGCTTTTAATGAAAAAAACCGCTCTATCCTGTTTGTTTATGGTTTGTGCTTACCTATCATTTGCGCAATTGCCCATAACTGATGCACACTACCCGGATAGTTTGTTAAAACTTTCGGCAAATACCAAATCTGATAGCCTAAAAGCGCGTTCACTATTCCTTTTATCAGATTATTGGTCGGACAAGGATACCTTAAAATCTAAAAGTTTCCTCGCAAAGGGTTTAAAATATGGAGATAAATATCCTTATGTTAAGGCACTTTATTATTATTATCTGGGCGGATATTATTTTTTGACCAATAGTTCAAAAAGCGAAACAAACTATTTGGAGGCCGACAGACAGTTATCGAAATTTAACAGTAAAGAGGCATTTCTTTTCAGAAGTAAATGTTGGACGAATTATGCCATTTTAGAATTCAGTATAAAAGATAACTCCATTACTTCTATCGATATTTTCATAAACAAAGTTATTCCCCTGGTAAAAAAAACAGGCAATATTCAACATCTGGCAGTAAATTATCACAATATAGGGATGATATTTATGGACTGCCAACAATACAGCAAAGCAGCGGAATATCTTCGATTGTCTATTTCGTTATTAGAAAAACAACCCAACATATATATTAATGATTTGTACCAAAATCACATCAGTCTTAGTCGAAATTATTTATATCAAAACAATGTATTACTTGCAAAAAAAGAATTAGACAAGGCTAAAACCTTTCTTATTAAAACTACAGACCCCGTAAATTTTATGAAATTCTACATAGTGGAAGGAACATATTATACAACTACCAAAGCACATAGCAAAGCATTACAGGCTTTAAAAAAAGGGGAAGCGCTCGCTGTACAGTCAAAAGACTATAATATGGAGCGAAATTTATCTTTAGAGATGTATCGGCTATTCATCAAGCAAAAAGCATATCAAAAAGCCTTAGCAGTTTTAAAAAGAAATGTAGAAGGCCTTGTTATGTATAAGCACTCGTCAGACGATTTGATTTATTATTTTGAACTATCAGAAACCTATAGCAAATTAGGCAACAGTAAAATGGCCTATACCTGGCTTAAAAAATACAGCAGATTAAAAGATAGTTTAAATGCCCAGGAGGTTGAACACAAAATAAGTGCACTTGAAGTAAAATTTAAAACAGCAGAAAAAGAGAAAAAAATAATTGCCCTTAATGCCGAAAATGAAAAAGCAAACCTATCGGCAAAAAACAGCAAGCTATTAAGCTGGCTATTTGGTATAGCTTGTTTGTTTTTATTGATCGTTGCTATTTTGGGCTGGCTTTTTTATCGGAGCAGTAAAAAATTAACGGTACAAAAAGATTTAAACCACCAGCAACAAATAGAAGATTTTGACCGCAGGCAGAAAATAAAAATTGTTCAGGCCATGTTAAATGCCAAAGAAGAGGAACAAGGCAGGGTTGCCCGCGATTTGCACGATGGATTGGGCGGAACGCTTGCGGGAATCAAGATCAATCTTTCGCATTACGCCACAAAAAAGGAAAGCAATGGAGATCCTGAACTGTACCAAATCATGGATCAGATGGAAGGTTCGATAAATGACCTGCGCCGGATAGCACACAACATGATGCCAGAAATGTTGCTCAAATTTGGGCTGGAGGAATCATTAAGAGACTTGTGTGCATCGTTAACATCTGAAAAACTGAACATTGATTTTAAATACCTGGGCGCTAAACATGTATTTTTGCCACAACAGCAAATTAGCATATACCGCATTATACAAGAGGCCATACACAATGCCGCTAAGCACGCAGCGGCAAAAAACATTTTGTTGCAGTGCTCGCAAAACGATAATAGATTTTACATCACCATAGAAGACGATGGCAAGGGTTTTGACCCCTCCTATTTAACTAAGGGTATGGGCATTCAGAATATGAAAAACAGGGTAGCCTATTTAGATGGTGAAATGGAAATTTTATCGGCTGAAAATAAACCGGGTACTTCTATTAATATAGAATTGAATGTTACTACGTAACGGGTATTTGCTTAAATCTTTAACCAGGCAAATAGTAGTTATTATCTATCTTATGGATTATCAATAAGAAGATTTTTTCATTATATCAACCCATACTTTATAGCTAGGTTTACCACTGCCGACATACTGGCTACTTCAAATTTTTCGATCAGATTTTTACGGTGGCTCTCTACCGTATGAGGACTGACAAACAAATGTGTGGCTATTTGCCCTGTGGTTAGCCCTTTGCCTACCAGCTCCAGTACTTCTTTTTCTCTACGGGTAATGTGTGGTATTTCTACCAAATTGCCTTTTTGGTAGCTGTACATAATCTCTTTCGATTTGCTGCACAGGTATTTTTGGCCACTTAAAATGGTCTGAATGGCCGATATGATCTCCTGACCCACTGAATTTTTAAGAACATAACCATTTGCACCGCTTTGTAAAACACTTTTAATTACGGGCCGTTCATTATGCATGCTCAGCGCAATAATACCAACCTGGTTATCGGTTTTTCTTAGCTGTTTGCATATTTCTACGCCGCTTATATCTGGCAGGCTAATATCAAGCAATACCACATCTGGCTTTAAATTGTTTATCCCCTCTAAACCTGCCTGCCCGGTATCGTAACAGGCTATTACCTCCATATCATCGCGGCTAGTAAGCAGGTTTTTCAATCCGTCAGATACAATAGGATGGTCGTCTATAATAATTACTTTAATCATTTCAAATCAATTGCTAATACCATTAAGTAACCACGCTAGAAGTTATATTCTTTGTCATCTAATATCATCAACTAAAATATCAGAAATATACCAATAAGCACGAATTAAAAGTATTGCATTTTTCAACCTTTACAACCCTTCTGCAACCGGTTCCGGATTTAGAACAAACCGTTTGTTCTTGACATTAAAATTCACGTTAAGGTATCCGCCAACCCTGCCGATCTGATTGGAAATCAGAAAATCATTGCCTTTACCTGTTGTAATGTTATCGTAAATGATGGTCATGACATTTCCTGTGGGCGTTTCGATAGGTTCAAAATTAAGTGTCTGAAAGGTTTTATTAGTTTCCTTATTGATGATCCTTAATTCGCGCATGTGCGCTTCGGTAGATTTGCTCTTTTTAGCATAAACACCGATAAAATAGTAATCCTTCAAAGAAGGAAACTGAAGAATCTGGATGTTATCGAACGCTTCATCTGAGAGATCACTGAGTCTGTTTACAAGCCGAAGGTCTACCTTCAGTTTACTTTTACCACCGCTCCAGGTACCTGTGAGTTGCTGAGGTGAAAAATTAAGGTGAAAAGTGGCAGAAATCCTGTCGTTAGTCCCAATTTCATAAATTTTAATCTCCTGGGTACTTTGGTTAAAAACACCCTCAAGCCTGATAGGACGATTAAGTTTATCGTATTTATAGACCCCAATAACATTATAGTGTTTTTTTGCAGGTTCACCAAAATAGCCTTCTTTTACCTGAAAAGATAAAGTAACCGGATACCTGTCTAATAACCCCGTGTAATTGTAAGTATTGTACCAACCGGCAAAGGTTTTCACCGATGTTAAAATAAAGGTAGCCACCAATACAATAAGCTTTGTTTTCATGTTAAATTATTTGATTTTTTTTAACGCTGCCGCAATACCTTGCAAAAGCGCTCTATTTTTATTCGATGACATAAAAGATCATTGAAGATTAAGTCTGTTTTGGTTCCTGTATACTCAGGTATTTAGACCTGAAGCCAGATGGAGGCTCGCCGGTCTTAATAAAAAACAATCTGCTGAAATAGGCAGGATCGTCATAACCGAGAGAATAGGCAATCTCCTTTGCCGTTCTGTCTGTATGTACAAGCAATCTTTTAGCCTCCAGGATAATCCTGTTCTTGATGATCTCGTTCGGCTGAGGAAGTTTAAGCCGCTTGAACCTATGGGTAAGGGTTTTGGGGGCTATCAGCAGCAGGTCGGCGTAATCGGCAACATGATGCTTTTCTTTAAAGTTTGCTTCGACCAATTGGGTAAACTTCCTAAAGAACTCAAGGTCGTTGTTCGGCCTGGCAGCCATCACCCCTTCCAGGTGTTGCACCTTCCATAATCGGGTAGACTTGATCAAAAGCTGTTTAAGGTAAGTCCTGATCATTTCTTCCAGCGATCCGTCTTTCAGTTCAAATTCATCCTCAATCCTGGAAAACAGGTATTCAATAAAGGTAGCATCCTGCTGGGGTATCACCGTCATTGGCATATTATTGATGTTATTGAACAGGAGCCCATCGCAGGCAACTTCTTCATCATGCAACTGTATACAATAGAAATCGCGGTTATAGAACACTAAACGACCGGATTGCTCACCAAGTTTTTCGATGCTGAGTACCTGATTTGGACTGATAAAGAACAGCGTTGGACTGGTGGTATGGTAAACGTTAAAGTCTACTTTTATTTCAAATCCTTCATTAAGATAAAGCACCTTGATATAGGAGTTGTATGCTTCGGAATTGATGGCCTCAATACTTTCTAAATCAACATTTACCATGCCGATGGTTTTAAGGTTTACATCAAAAATGCTTTGTTTCATGAAAAGGTTAATAAAATGGATTAAAAAATAAAATTACCATTATTGGTAACGATTGCAATATTTGGTTAAAGCAAAAATTACCTGCGGGCATTTAAACCCGCAAGTAATCTTATCTTATAATTATTTTTTCGCAAACTGCTCAAGCTCAGAGTTGAATTTATCCATCTCCTCTACAAAAAGTGCGTGTCCGCTGTTCTCAAATTTCACGATGTATGAGTTTTTTAAGCCTTTATGCAATTGCTCAGCCAAGGCAAAATCAATCAATTGATCTTTTGTACCCTGAAATATGGCTACGGGGATGGTTATATTCTTAAGCGCAGGGCGCAAATCCAGATCGCCAAGGGCACTGATAGATTCGGTAACTACATATGGACTTGCAGATAAGTTGATATTTTCAAGCCATTTCTCTGTATTTTTTTGAAGTGTGGTACCTTTGGCCGCAAATGCTGCACCTAATCCACCTATCAGCTCTTCCCTGTTGGTCATGGTTTGCTTGATCAGTGCGGCAGCACCTTCCTCAGATATTCCGTAATTGTAATCTGCACGTTGTTTCCATGATGGAGCAGCCGCTGCAAATAGTGCCAATTTACTTACATGTGCAGATTTATACTTGTTTACATAATGAATGGTAACAGCACCGCCCATAGAAAAACCACCCAATACAGCATTCTCTATTTTTAAGGTATGGAGAACAGCATAAATATCATCAGAAAAAACATCGAAATTGTACTTTCCATAAGGTTTATCAGATTTACCGAAACCACGTAATGAAATGCCGATTACCCTGAAACCTTTCCTTACCAGATACTGATACTGATATTGGTACATTTCATCGCTCAATGGCCATCCGTGGATCAATACGATGGGTTGACCTTCGCCAAGATCGGTTACGTGAAGTTTTACACCTGGCTCAACTTCGATATATTCCGATCTTCCGGCTGAAGCTGGGACTCTTTTGCTTTGTGAAAAAGCGAATTGGCTTGTTAATAAAGTGATGATTAGACTTGCGATTAAGATTAGATTTTTCATTGTTATTTTTTTTTTAAATTAAGGTTTGAAATATTTGTTGTTTATTGACAATACAAAGATGGGGAGAACGCCAGGCCCAGGGAATGGACAAACGGACAACAATATTGTACATTTTTCCCTCAAAAGATATTTATGATTCTTATTCTAAACCCTTATCAACGAACGATTGGATTTTTATCCTATTTCACCTAGCTTATACCAAAGCAAATATCCCGGGAACATTTAATTATAGCAATTAGGGAAATACCAATCGCATAGGGATAAATTTTACGCGATCTGAATCGCAATACCGTTCTTACAGGAAACTGGAGTATAACTGATTTTTGTATGTATAATGGAAAAGGGATTTAACTTCAATGGTGAATGATCGGGCAAGATTGCCATGGTAACAGGCGGGACCAAAGGCACCAGGGCTAATTCCTATCAATTTTCATCAAAAAATCCGATAAAATTTTATTAACTGTTAATGCGGTTTTTATTATCTTGGTACTCAAATTACACATCTCATTAATGCTTTCATTTCTTCAGTTAAACAACACCCGTCCGAGCATTTTGCTCCGTACATTTGGTTTATTCCTTTTATTGGTATACGGAGTGGCCTGTAAAAAAGCAGCAGCACCTATCCCTACCCCACCAGTTGTTGATAATCTCCCAAAGGCTAACTACATAACCGCTGTAAGCATCGATCAGATTAACTTTACGGTATCCTATACCTTGAACTTCACTACCTCTGCAACCGGGGTTACCTATGCTACAGATTCTATTTCGCTGGTAAAAAATGCCGGTACCGATGTAAAGAGTTTCGTTAATACACTGTCATATCTGGCAAAAGTTACGTTAAAAACTTACCCGACCGACAATAAAGTTTGGTATCAGGTATATTTTTTTAACAGCAGTGGTATCAAGGTATATTCAAAAATTTATCGCCAGGAATTCTCACTCTGGCAGGTACAGAATAAATATATTGTAAATGGACTTGCCATTGATAATAACCATTCGAAAGATGGACTGGTTACCTATGATCAAACTCCTTACACAGGTTTAGACAATTCGTTAACGGTATCTATTTACATGACGGGCTATGATTACAAAGGCTATAAGGCAAAGATTAACGGCATTAATGCCCCTTTAGGCAAATTTATAGACAGTTGGGGCGTTACTGAAATTAAAAAACTCGTGTTCGATGTGCCTGAAAATATTCCGACAGGCAATGCCAAATTTGAATTGTACAACTACGACAAGCTGGTATACAGTGCGGATGTTGTGGTGGTAAGTGGTGGTTTATTAAACAAGGTGTTGCACCCCATAGGCAACAATCAGGGCGGCGATTATATTGTTCACAATAACGAACTTTACACTTATATTAATAGATGGACAGGATCAGGTACCGAACAACCACAGTTTTATAAATGGTCGCCAGCTACCTATACCTGGACCAAACTTCCTAACCCGCCGGAAACCCGGTATTCCGAATACAATGGCGGCCAAAGCATAAACGGACTTATTTATTTTTGTCCCAATATAAGAGATTATGGTAATACCTATCCCTTTTTATATGAAGAATGGTTATGGACATTTAATCCAGCTAATAATGTATGGAAAAAGACCATTCTATCCAGTAACGGCCCATCAAATCAAACAAAAATTGATGAACAATTTTTTGGTTGTTTTAGCCATGGCGGCAAATTATATTGCCTTTTAAGCTATAAATCTTACGGCACTTATTATTACGAAATACATGTTTATGATCCTGCAGATAACAGTTGGAAGAAGTTTATGGATTTACCAAACGATAAGGGCTCAATTACGGTTTACAAAACAGTTATTAATAACGGCAAAGTTTATTTGCTGGTATCTAAGAGGGTGAGCTCGCCATATTCGGGTACAGTAACTAAAAACCAGTTCTTTGAAATGGATATGAATACCAAGACTTTAATACCTAGGAGCTGGATTACCGACCCAGGCAAAAACTGGGTAATTACTAACGACAATGAGTTTGCCATTGCTGCCCCGAATCTGGCCAGTTACAGGGGAAAAATATATGTATATGGTGGAGGGAATACCATTTTTAGTTCTATTTATTCTTCTGTTTTTGCTGTTTATGATCCTGATGCCAATACCTGGAGCAGCGTAAGTGGCTATAGCTATTACACAGGTTGGGTAAGCAATAATTATGGTTACTTCGGAACAATAAACGATAAATTATATGTTGGTTTTGGTTACGACCGACAGTATATCGGGTCAGCTGCGCTATACAATGTTGTTATTAAATAGGCTTAGTCTTTGTAGCTTACTGAAAATAAAAAAAGGATTGCTTTTTAACGAGCAACCCTTTAAAAAATCAGAAATGAATCTGTTTAGTACCGATCAGCAGGAATACTTTGAGCATTTAAATCGTTTTTTATTACTTATAGAGCCTATAATTGAAGATTTAGAAAGGAAAAATTTCATTTAGTTTTTCTATAAAACAAAGTCTTGTCAGATCATGTATACCTTGACAAGACTATTTTAGCACAAAAAATTGGCAAATATGAGAGATTGTAGTTTTGGTTTATATTGAAGTTTATATAACCTCAAGGTTCACATGATAAAACTAATACTTATTTGAATTAACTATTGAAAACAAGATCAAAGCGTCTTCAAAACACCACCATCAGCCCTCAAGCTAGCTCCATTTGTAGCTAAAGACAACGGACTGGAAAGATAAGCAGCCAGGTTGGCAATTTCTGCCGGGTCAATAAAGCGTCCTAATAGTGAATGAGGGTTAGTTTGCTGCATAATGCCATCTTTTAACTGCTCCACACTCCTATTTTGTATACCTGCAATATGTTCAACGGTTTTAGCTACGCCATCAGAATAAGTCGGCCCGCCTAAAATAGTATTTACCGTAACCTCTGTGCCTTTGGTTAATTTTGATAAGCCATTGCTCACGGACATCATTGCGGCTTTGGTCATTCCGTAGTGTATCATATTATCCGGAACATTAACACCCGACTCACTGCTGATAAAAATAATCCTTCCCCTGTTCTTGCTGAGCATCTTCGGCAATAATGCCCTTGATAATCTTACGCTGCTCATGACATTGATCTCAAACATGTGATACCAATCGTTATCGGTAGTTTGCGCAAAATCTTTCAGGTCAAAAATCCCGACATTGTTAATCAGAATATCGATATCATTTAATTGACTTAACAGGGCTTCTATCTGTGCTTTAACAGAAAAATCAGCTGCGATCCCAGATACAATCGCATTTGGAAATTGTTTTTGTAACGCCGCAACTGCAGCATTCATTTTTGTCTCTTCACGACCGTTTATGATGACCTCAGCCTCTTCAGCCAGTAATTGCTGCGCAATGGCAAATCCAATTCCCTGTGTCGCGCCACTGATAAACGCCCTTTTTCCTTTTAGTTTTAAATCCATCTTATTTTTATTTTTGTATCGATCAATACATAATTAATCAAAAAAAATTAACCTATAATCTCCAGCTGCATTTCTACTTGCGCTGCAAGTACTTTTTCATCAGGATAAATTCTTCTGAGGGTATTAAGGCCACACCAGAAAGTGATCAGGTATCTTCCCAAAACTTGCGATGATAATGGGTTTTGCAGGTGACCGAATTCCTTTTCTCTTTCAATTGCGTTCACAAACATCTGCTCAACATCTTTTAGTATTCGAATGGCATCTGTCTCCAGCTCATCATCAATAAAAGTCATTTCTACAACTGTGTTTGCTATGATACAACCCCTAAAATGGTCTGTTTGGTTTGCTTTAGCTATACTCCTGAAAAAGTCTTTTATCAACGCCAGCGGAAACTCGCTTCTTTCCAGTATTTTTCTGAAATCATTAAATGCTTCCCTCCGCTGTTGAATTGCGGCGCTGAAAACTTCCTTCTTCCCTCCTTTAAAGCTGTTGTAAAAGCTACCGGAACCTACTCCGGTAGCGGTCAACAAATCGTTTAGCGAGGTTGCCGTATATCCTTTTTCCCAGAAAATCTGTTGCGCTTTGCTCACCAACTCGGTATTATCAAATAATGTAGGTCTTCCTTTCATTGATATAATCACTTTTGTATTGATCAATACAAAAATAGAAAATTCAACTGGTTATCCAAAAAATGGGCTGAATTAATTAAATGATTGCCGATACTGCAAAGGAGTTTGCGTGGTTTTTTTCTTAAATAACTTATTAAAAGACTGAGGATACTCAAATCCAAAGCGGTAAGCAATTTCGCTAATGTTAAGGCTTGTTGTGGAAAGTAAAACTTTTGCTGCCTCGATAATATGATTGTGGATATACTGCAGGGTGCTTTGTCCGGTGAGGCTGCGCAACATATCACTTAAGTAATTGGCAGAAAGGTTAAGCTCATCGGCAAGTATTTTGACACTGGGAAGCGTAAGCACAGCCTTTTTATCGTTTTCAAAATAGCCCGTAAGAATTTCTTCTAACCTTGTTAAAAGATCGTGATGTACAGCCTTTCTGGTAATGAACTGCCTGTTGTAAAAGCGATTTGAGTAACTAAGGAGTAGCTCTACATGCGAAACCATCACATCTTGGCTATATTGATCGATACTGTTTTTTAGCTCCTGCTGCATTTGTTTCAGGAGGGAGAAAATAACTTCTTCTTCTTTTACCGATAAATGGAGTGCCTCTGCAACCGAATATGAGAAAAAACCGTAATCTTTAATGCGCTTCGCTAAGGGATAATTCTGGATGAGCGCTGGCTTAAATACCAGCATGTAGCCATTAACCGGTTTTCCATCTGTTTCTCGTACCGAGAACACCTGTCCTGGTTTAGTGAATGTCATGATCCCTTCTTCAAAATCGTAATCCTGCTGCCCGTAACGGAATTTACCGTTTGTACCAGTTTTTATGGCTATACAGTAGAAATCATTCGTAAAATGCTTCCATACATCACTGTGTTTGTAGCTCAGCAGTGCAAAATCAATCACACTTACCAAAGGATGATCGGGCTTTGAAAGTGCAAATAAACGGTGCAGTTCAGAAATCGAACTGATCTGGTAAGGTGATTGATCTGTCTTCTTCATTTCTTCAAATTTAATCAATTAATCGAAGTTGGTGGAAAGTGACAGGTGTTTCCATTGTTCCATTTCAGCTTGCTCCTTTTTCCGGTGTTCCAGGATAGAGCTGTAGCTATCTGGTCCAAGAACAAGGTGAACGGGAGGTTCTTCTGCTTTTACAATTGCATTCAGTGCTTGTGCCAGTTTTTTCGGATCGCCTGGCTGGTGTCCGTTAAAACTGCTTAACATGGCTGCATGCTCTTTTTTACCGTAACCGATCACATTTTTTTTGGCCACAACCAGCGTATGATCAGACATGAAATTAGTACGGAACATACCTGGAGCCACCACAGTAACCTTAATGCCAAAGGGTTTGACTTCTTGTGCCAATGCTTCTGAAAGACCTACAACAGCAAATTTGGCCGCGTTGTAACTTCCGGTATTGGCGTAACCTATGTAACCCATATTTGAAGCAATGTTAATGATGTGTCCAGATTGCTGTTTTCGGAGGTACGGTAGCACATGACGAATAATGTTCACTGTTCCAAAAACGTTAACCTCCTGCGTTTTACGGAATTCTTCTTCAGAAATTTCTTCCAAACTCCCCACCAGATAATAGCCGGCATTATTTAATACCACGTCCAGCTTTCCAAAATGCACAATGCTTTTGAATATGGCATCGCTAACGGCTCCGTCGTTGGTAATATCTAATGCCAGAGGAAGAAAGTTTTCGCTAGCTTCGCCGAGGCTGCTCATGAGTTCGTTAACATTCCGTGAAGTAGCTACCAATTTGTCGCCGTTTGCCAATACGAGTTTGGCAGTTTCAAGCCCCATCCCTTTGGATGCACCTGTGATAAACCATACTTTTTGTGTATTCATTTTTTTAATTTTGATTGTGACACAAAATTCGGCGAACACGGACTGGTAAAAGTATCCATTTTACTGACATATGTATCCAATTTCAGGATCAATGAATTCAGGGTGAATGACTAAATTTTAGCTGAGCACTACAACCATCCATTGGTAGTCATCTAACTATAACCTATTATAAAACGAGAAGTTTCTAATGCAATATTCTGCACCTGCTATCTTGAATAAGAAATGTTCAAACTTAATCTTCTACCCACCGTAGTTGTAAAAACCTTTAAAAGGAATACTTTTAACAATGCTGAGATAGCATAGAAGACTGATTTGATATTAAAAAACCGTACTTTGATTTGTTCAAAGTACGGTTGTACCCAAGAGGAGATCCGATAGCTATCGGATCGAACTCCCACACCCATACGGGCGCCAGCCCCTCAAGTTGGTGTGTCTACCACCACGATAACTATCGGGGTAGCCTTTAACGATACCACTCAATAAGTTTAGCTAACGGCTCTGGATATTTCTTTAAGTTTTTAATATAATATACACTGAAGCAATAAATAAAAAAAGCTTCGGTTCTACCGAAGCTTTAAGCGTACCCAAGAGGAGATCCGATAGCTATCGGATCGAACTCCCACACCCATACAGGCGCCAGCCCCTCAAGCTGGTGCGTCTACCACCCCGATAGCTATCGGGGCTGCCACCGTTATCTATACAGCATAATAAGCCTGGTTTGAATATCTTCGTATTTTTTCAGGTTTTTTATATAAGTTATGCTTTTCATTTTTTTAATATGTAGTTCAATCAGCCTAGCTTGCTGGTATGCCAAATCATTGATATGAAGAAAAAGTTCCCAGTCGGTAGCTTTACTGGTAAAACTATCAGTATAAACACCTTGTAAATGTTCATCTAATCGTTGGGATAAATCTAAACAACTACCAGTATAAAAACGGTTCAATTTTTTTGAAAAAAGAATATAAACTGATGCCATATAACGAAAAAGAGTTTGGTTTAACCAAACTCTTCGTACCCAAGAGGAGATTCGAACTCCCACACCCATACAGGCGCCAGCCCCTCAAGCTGGTGCGTCTACCAATTTCGCCACCTGGGTATTTACTATTTAATCATTCCCGAATGCGTCTATCATCCCGATAGCTATCGGGACCGCCACCTGGGTTTGAAGTTTGCAAATATATAAATTAACCATAGTGTGCTGCAACATTCATCAAATATTTTTTGAACTGAAATTCCGGAAAGCAAATCTTAGCATTGTAAATCATATACAGTAACACTTAATTCAATTATAAACAGTAACACAACTTACTATAGTAACCCGTATAATACAAATATAACGGCGTAACTTTTTAGCCGGACTTTCGTCGCACTTAAGTCGGGGTTTCGTCGGACTTATGACAATTGATCCCGAATAAAGCCCAACATAAATCAGAAGCAAATACAAATTATTTGTTTAGTAATCAGCAATTTGCTATCTTGTTATACACATAAATTAACGCAATTATGGGAAAAATAGAAAGTGGAATTAACGGTGGATTTACCGGAACAGTAGGCACCGTGACCGGTTATTACCTGAACGGGAAATGGATCATCAGAAGCAAGCGCAGAAAATCGATCAAAAACAAAATAGGCAGCGCAGATCAAAAGGCCTGCAGGTCGCGTTTTACGATGATGCAAACCTTTTTAAGTCCGATTGTGGATTTTATCCGGATTGGTTTTAACATGGAATCGAAAAAGCGAATGATGACTGCGCATAATGTTGCAAAATCTTATAACATGTTAAACGCACAAAATGCAGCTGGCGAAATCGACTACGAAGCCCTGCGTTTGACCTTTGGAAATATCAGCGGTGCAACGGACGTTAAACTTGGACAGGATGATATGGGTGTGCATTTCAGCTGGTCGGATAATTCCAATGGCAATTATAACAGGAAACATGACCAGGTGATGTTAATGGTTTATGATGTGGAGAACAAAACGGCCATCTATGAAACAGGTGGTGCCAGGCGGTCAAAAGAAAGGGAAAGCCTGGAAATTCCTTCCTTGTATAAAGGAAAGGTATTTCATACCTGGATTGCTTTTATTTCAGATGACAGAACGGAAATATCAATGAGTACCTATTGTGGCACTTTTATTTTTTAATAGTAGCGCAATTAACCGCTATACGATATGATTTTAACATTCAAAAGATAGTCCATCGTAAGCCAGACGGATATGCTCAGGTAAATTCTTTTCTACATCGGCATGTTTACCCAGATTATGACTGATGTGCGTAAGATAAGTAGTGTCCGCACCTACCCTTTCTGCAAAGGCAATGGCCTCGCTTAAAGTAAAATGAGAAATATGTGGTTCTTTTTGCAAAGCATTAAGCACCAATATTTTTGTTCCCTTAATTTTTTCAAAACTTTGCTCCGATATGGTTTTGGCATCCGTGATGTACGTAAAATCACCAATTCTGTACCCGGTAATAGGCAACAAATGGTGCATCACTTCAAAAGGAACAATAGTACTTTCGCCAATTTTAAAATCTTCGCCATTGGTTACCGTATGTAAATTAATCTGCGGCAAACCATGGTATTTAGTCTCGGCAAAGATATAATAGAACTCTCTTTTTAAAGCCGTTTGAACCCTTTCGGTCGCATAAACATCGATCACCTTATGCAGCAGGTAATTAAATGGTCTGATATCATCTAAACCGGCAATATGATCCTTGTGTTCGTGGGTAAACAACACCGCATCAAGATCTTTTACTTTTTCGCGTAAAAGCTGGTACCGGAAATCAGGCCCGCTATCTACCACAATGGTTTTATCAGCTGTTTCAATTAATATTGAAGTCCGTAAGCGGTTATCTCTTTTATCAGCAGATAAACAAACTTCGCAATTACAAGCAATTACAGGAACGCCTTGTGATGTACCAGTACCTAAAAAAGTAACCTTCATCTGTTTAAACTTTCCTTTCTATAATTGTAATGCTGGAGTTGTATCTTCATTAAAATAATTCGGTTTGCTGTAAGGATAGGTAGAATTGGCGCTGTTTTTCTTCTAACAGGTTTTCATCTGTATTGGTTTGCTTAACCAAAGTTACCAATGCAGCAATTTTTCCTTCCAGATTTGAAAATTTGTTTACCACAACAACCTTATTGTGCTCGAGCAGGCAAGAACCCGTTTTAAAATTCCCTTTCTCATAACGAACCTTATAGCCCATAGCAAAAAGCAGGCTTTCTAATTTCTCTAAGGTATGGTTTGTTAGTGGCAATGACATTGGAAACAAACTTAGATAAATCTGCGCAGCATTCATAAATACAGGATGAAAAATTTATCAACCACTATGTTCATTTCTAATAATCGGCGTCATCTCGACCGTAGTGGAGAGATCTTTTAATCTAGTTCAAAGATCTCTCCACTGCGCGTTGCTCCGGTCGAGATGACGCCGATTCATTGTAAGCCTGTCATCCAGTTCTTCTGTTTTGGCTAAATACCAACTTCTGTGATTTGCGAAAAACTACCATGCCCCGCGGCAAAGAGCGAAAAAAAATGACGTTTGTGCCTTCTTAAGGAAGCAAGGTCAGTTAATAGCTGGAAAGATGCTGAAACAAGTTCAGCATGACGACCGCCTTAGGACTATTACACAGTAAAAATTAGGTGATTAAGGTATTTTACCCATCCTAGCCTTTTCACCACCTAAGTGACCTTAGCACATCTTAGTTGATAAATAGCTAAGATTGTTATCAAACAAAAAAGGTTCAACTGTTTCCAGCTGAACCTCCAGGTTTCATTCCGCCGAGGCGGTAATAAATTATTATCTTAAATCTACCACTTCAACACCAGGATATTTTTTGGCATCGAAAGCAAAAGTAGTTTCTGGTACATTTACATTAGGCGAAAATGTTTTTACGTTGTAAGTGTATTTGTTTCCATTTTTATCGAACAACACCACGTTTGCAATTTGTTTAGCTGCTTTATCAATGCTTAAACGCACTTTAAAAATCGATTTTTTAGCGTCAACAGGTGTTAAGTCAATCATTTGGTAAGTTTTGGCACCTGCTTTTTCTTCACCTGTGTACACATATTTAAATCCTTTTTCGTAAACCGTAAAAATCTTTGCAGGATTAATGGCATCGCCACTGTTATCTACATTGCTTACCTGCACCTCTTTGTCTTTTTTCAAATAAGTCCATTGGCTTTTACCATCGCTAAACAATTCTTGATTCGTCATCGCTACTTTATACTTATTAGAATTGGCTTTAACATACAAAGTACCTTGCTGGGTTTCTTTTACTTTTGCCTTTGGATTATCCAAAGTGAAGGTAAAATCTGTTTTTACAATATTATACGATTTGTATTTTTTACTCACCTCAGCTAAAATGGCTTTAGCTTTCGCATCAGTTTGAGCATAAGTTGAAGTTGTAAAAGCAACTACAACCATTAATGCTGAAATTAATTTCTTCATCTTTTCTTTTTTAAATTTTTCCTTTGAAACGTTAGAGTAGATTTTTTGGTATTGGTTTAATCTAATCTTTGTCATCCATACTATTCAAGAACTGTTCCAAAGAATATTCATCCGGATACAAGACTTCGCGCGCCTTACTTCCTTCAAAGGGACCAACGATTCCCGCAGCTTCCAATTGATCGATAATCCGGCCGGCCCTGTTGTAGCCTAATTTTAATTTACGCTGTATTAATGACGTAGAACCCTGCTGATGCATCACAATCAGCCTGGCTGCATCTTCAAAGAACTTATCACGTTCATTAGGATCAAAATCGGCCTTACTTCCCTCCCCGGCTTCATCTATATATTCTGGCAGTTGATAAGCATCGGCATAACCGCGTTGGTTACCGATATACTCCGAAATCCGGTCTACCTCAGGTGTATCAACGAAAGCACACTGTAGCCTGATTAAGTCGCTACCTGTAGATAAAAGCATATCACCACGGCCAATTAACTGATCGGCGCCTCCACTATCCAAAATGGTTCTCGAATCGATTTTCGACAATACCCTAAAGGCTAACCTGGCCGGGAAGTTGGCTTTAATGGTACCGGTAATAATATTTACCGATGGGCGCTGCGTAGCCAGAACCAGGTGGATCCCGATCGCCCTGGCTAATTGTGCCAAACGCGCAATTGGTGCCTCTACCTCTTTACCAGCCGTCATCATTAAATCGGCAAACTCATCTACCACTAAAACAATGAATGGTAAAAAGCGGTGACCGTTATTCGGATTAAGCTTGCGTTTAACAAACTTATCGTTGTATTCTTTTAAATTCCTAACCTGTGCATCTTTCAGTAAATCATAACGCTGATCCATTTCGATACAAAGTGAGTTTAACGTATTGACTACTTTTTTGGTATCGGTAATAATGGCATCGGCCTCTCCCGGCAGTTTAGCTAAAAAGTGTCTTTCAATTCTATTGAATAAAGTTAACTCTACTTTTTTCGGATCGACCAGTACAAATTTCAGTTGTGCAGGGTGCTTTTTAAACAACAGCGAAACCAGAATGGCGTTAATACCGACAGATTTACCCTGACCAGTTGCCCCTGCCACCAGTAAATGGGGCATTTTAGCTAAATCGGCTATAAAAACCTCATTGCTAATGGTTTTACCCAGTGCAATAGGCAGATCCATAGTGGTTTGGCTCCATTTTTCGGTATTTAGAATACTGCGCATCGGCACCATTTCCGGGTGTTGGTTAGGTACCTCGATACCGATGGTCCCCTTGCCAGGCATTGGTGCGATAATACGGATACCTAAAGCGGCTAACGAAAGCGCAATATCATCCTCCAGGTTTTTAATCTTCGAAATCCTAACCCCAGGGGCCGGAATAATTTCGTAAAGGGTAACCGTTGGACCAATAGTTGCCTTAATCTTATCAATTTCGATATTGTAATGATTAAGGGTTTCGACAATTTTATTTTTATTGGCTTCCAGCTCTTCGGCATTTACCGAAATTTTATTGGTACCATAATTTTCGAGCAGATCTATTGTTGGGTACTTATAACCGGATAAATCTAGTTTTTCATCATAATTACCAAACTGTTCAACCAGATCATCCGATTTTTTTTCTTCTTCAGTTTTTTCGATTGTAAAAGCAGGTTCCTTCTCGGTTTCAATTGGTGGTTCTACTGTTAATGGAAGTGTTGTTGCCGCAGCAGTAGCAAGAGGCAGATTAGTAGCCAAAGGCGATAGCACAACAGGAGCAACAGCTTCTTCTTCCTCTTCTTTTTCTTCATAACGGCTCGGCTGTAATACCACATTTTGTGGCTTACGCTCGTTACCTGCTGGTTTATCGCGTACCGGAAATTCAATGGGTGCTGATGGTTCTTCGAAAGTTTTGTTCTTTACGGCCTGCTCCCTAATATCATTCACATAATCTGGCGTTTCGTTATCCAGGTAAACCTCTTTCTCTTTGCGCTCCGGAAATTTGAAATCGATATTATATGCGATGATTAAAATGGTTAATCCCGCAAAAGCGATTAATCCGGCAACACCAGCTGCGCCAATTTGGGCACTTAATAATTTATTGCTCCAATACCCAAACTCACCTTCTAAATAATGCGGCGATTCTGACCAGAAGCTATGTGCAAAACCTAAGGTTAAGGATATGAACAGTAAAAAGAAAAAGCTATAACCTAATGTTTTAGAGATAGAAAGGATTTTAACTTTAAATAATAAGCGGTAGCCAATAATAAAAAAGGCCAAAACGAACAAGAAAGATGCAATACCGAACCATTCGTAAATAAACTGGTGCGATAACAAAGCACCAAACTTGCCTAACCAGTTTTGAACTACCGGTATAGAAACGCCGGCTTCTTTTAGTTCTTCTGTTGTTTTAAAAAGATTGCCCCAACCGCCATTTGCATCGATTACATAACTCTGGTCATCTTGCCAGGTAAATAAATATGAGGTAAAAGCAATTAAAAAGTAAAGTGACAATATCACAAAAAACAGACCTACAATTTTAACTGCACGGCCATCTGCCAGATCGAAGCTTGGCAAAAAATCTCTTTTTTCTTTCGGCTGCCGACCTGATGATGATCTGCCGGGTGCACTTTCTGCACCTTTATCTCTGAATGTATTGGTTTTAAACTGGTTACCCCTTACCGACATTTTCTATCCTAAATAATTTAATATTGAACAAACTTAGATAAAACTGCGCAGCATTAACGAAAGCCTAACAAAAAAAATAATCACAAATTGTAAGCATTGCTGTTAGGACTTTAATCATACCACTCACTATTTTCAAGAAGCGCTAAATTTGCACCGCTATCTATTGGTTTTATAATCTGCCTTAAATTAAATAAAAATATTCATCGGGCATTAAACCTTAAACAGAAATTATTGTCTATTATTTTAACAACACACAAGTTGTTACGTTTTTGTCAAATGAAACGGATTTTGTTTTAGGTTTTATCCCGTTTTGCCTGGAGAGGTTAAACGGGATTTTTTATTCGCAAAACCTTATAGTTTTTTAAACCTGGAAGGTCTGAAATACTAGGTGACTTAGGTGGTCCATATTATTTTTGAAAAGCAGGGTTCGGCTCATTTCGGTTATGATAGTCCTGCTATCACTTCTCCCGGCTTCTTTACGTCGGGATTGTTCTATCAGGTTTATTTAACCTGCGTCTGTAATGCTGGGGTTTGCGTTAGGGATTGTAAGGGTTCAGTACCGATCCTTCATCGGTACCGGAGCGAAGCGCAGCCCTGCAAAGCCCGACCCTTGCGCAGCTTGGGTAACGCCCACATTAATAATAGTTGCAATTTTAGCTAACTGCCCATACAAAGAACTTACAGGTTTTGATTTTTGCTAATTTGCCTTACACTATATATATTTAGGCATTAAAGTTTACAATTTCTTAATTTTTGTTAATTTAAAGCGATTTTTGAAACAATATTATGGGCATAACGCAACTCGAAGAACAAATTGAAGCTGGAAATTTACAAGCAGTAAAAGAAATTTTGGTTGAAAATCCAAAATTGGCAAATGTTGACACTTCTCATCACATTTCGCCGTTGTTATTGGCCTGTTATTATAAAAAGCAGGAGATTGCTGATTTAATTGCTGAATTTGTAGATGACCTAACCTTGTTCGAAGCTTGTGCAGTAGGAAAATTCGATGCGGCATCGCAATTAATATTTCAAAATCCTAATAGTATTAACGAATTTTCGGAAGATGGATTTACTCCGCTAGGTTTAGCCTGTTATTTCGGTCATGAAGATCTTGCCCGTTTTTTAGTTTTGAAAGGTGCGGATGTTAACCTGCCATCAAAAAATGGATTTAATGTATTTCCGATCCACTCGGCAGTTGCAGCTAATAATTTCAATATCACTAAAATCCTGTTAGATGCTGGCGCCTATCCGAATGTTTGTCAGAAGGCAGGCCTGGCACCCTTACATACCGCCGCACAATTGGGAAATATAGAATTGATCATTTTATTGTTGGAACACGGAGCAGAGGTTTCTTTGCGCATGGAAGGCGGAAAACTACCCGCAGATTTAGCCGCAGAAAAAGGCTTTAACGAAATTGCAGAGATTTTAAGAGACGATGACTAGACAGTTTCAGTTGGAAGTTTTCAGTTCTCAGTTTAATCAATTGCAAACCGGATACTGTTAATTGCCTATTGAACAGTTTTCAGTTCATATACTACAAACTCGTACTGTTAACTGAAATCATTCCCAAATCCTCGACCGCATTCTTTTCATATAGGTCCTGATATCGAGCACAACAGCTGCTAAAAAATAAAATAGTATTGGAAAACCTACCGCTAAAAACGACGAATAAATAAAAAACAAACGGACTTTCGCTGTGCTCATGTTCAGCTTGTTAGCCAAATAAGTAGAAACGCCAAAACTCTGTTGTTCAAAATAGGTTATAATTCTCTGGAACATTTTAAGCTTATTTTAAAAATCTTAATAACAATACCACAAGATAAAATCATTGGAAACCGAAATCATAATTTGATTTCCAAAGTCTAATTTAGCAATAATAATCGGTTAAATTTTCAATAACATATCCGATCTCAATTATTCCAAAACCAATTTTTCGAAATCCTGTTTATCCTCGTGTTTAATAAAAAGCGTTTGTTGTTCTTCCAGTCCTGAAAACTTTTTGATCAGTTCTGCCTTAAATTTATGGATATCGACATCTTTATTTAAAATAACAGTTAAGGCATCGGCATTACCCCTAACCTCGATAATCTGATTAGGATATAGTTCTTTTAGCTCATGTGGAAATTCCATAATTTAAAAACAGATTATAAGGTAGAAAGTTTTGTTTGAAATCAGCATCTGGTTAGGCTTGCTTTAAAATTTTAATTCCAATACCACAATATAGACATTTTTTCTCATCGCAGTATTGCTTTTTAAGCTGCAAAATTCCTTGCGAAGCAAATGCATGATCCATCTTCACCCCTGCCCCGGTAAATTTATCTGTAATGGCATTTTGCTCAGCTGGCAAACGCTCCAACAATTTTATCGCCCTGCTAATATAATATTGTGTAGCCGTGTGTTTACCATAGGCGAATAAAAACAAAGCCACGGTATTTAACAAAACATTATCAACGGATGTTTTTCCAATTTGTGTATTTACACCAGAAGTTTCCTTTTTAAAATGATAATGTGTTTTCCAGTAATCGTTTACGGGCAGGTTTTCGAACAAAGCATGCAATTGGGCTATATCTTTGATCTCCATAATTTTAGAAAAAAGATGATTGGCTTTTACAATTAATGCTGCAAATTGCGCCAATCTGATCGTAGGAAAGTTTTGTGGCCTCATCCGCATAAATTTCCACATCGAAACTTCTATAGGTTTAATATTGTATTTCTTTCGAAGAAACTGGAATTCGGCCTTTAGCTTTTTAGGGTATTCCTCTTCAAACTGGTCATTTAAAAAACCAGCGGCACCAAAAACCAGTGCTTCTATTTGGTTTGGGTTATTTTTGTGTTTGGCATAAATTTGTTGTGAAACTGCTTTAGCAAACAGCTCAAAAGGCAGGGCGTTTATTTTAAAGCCAAAATTACGCGCCAGGAAACGGTAGAAAGTCTCATCCCAATTTCCATTTAATTCGTTTAAGGTTTCTGTAACGGCTTTCGTTTTCTGCTCAAAACGCTCAATTAGGGTTCTCGATAAAAAGGAATCGACAATTAATGGATCTACTGTTCCAATTTGTGCAATGCAAGGAAAATCGGTTAATGTGAGAAATAGGTTTTCATATTTTTTGATGAGATCGGCAGAGATACGGTGTTTTAATTCCAAAACGGGCAAAACAGTATGGTCTATTCTTTTTATTTCCGCATCATGCTCATAAACAACATGTAACACTACATTTTCGTAGGCGGGATTAATCTGATGGTTGTGTTTTAACCAATCTGACGACCTGAGGTGAATTTCTACATTACCAGCCCATGTGGTATCGCCAATTTGGATTTTTGCGTTAAAGAAATCCGGACCAGCATTTTTGTTTAGCAAGCCTGGATTTATAATTTTCAAGTTTTCTCCAGCAGTGGTTTGCAGCCCGCTATAATCAAACGATCTGAATTGCCATACATAATGAAGAAAATCTTCTGGAAAATTCATTTTTGAAGATAATGAATTTATTTAGCTATAACTAACTTATAAGTTTAAATTTTGAGCTTCTTTGGAGTAGTTGTTAAAAACATAGGTAACCAAATAACGATCCTCACTTTTTTCGAATACAAAGTACCAGGTTGTTTTCTGACTGATATTAAAATGGATAAGCCAACTGCCATGATGAGAAATAGCCTTAGGAGCACTGTAGTGTTGCTTCTTCACAATTTTACTTTCAGCAATATCAATCAATCTGATAACATAATCTATAGCACTTTCGCGGATAATGAAATAGTTTTCGTAAAAAAGCACATCAACCAGTTCATTAAGATAAAGCAAAACCGGGGGACTGAAACGTACTATTTCCAAGGCAAGGTATTAATATGCTCAATGGCTGCTGCTTTAAATTCAGAAGCCGATAAACTTTCCTCCCACTTCGCATCAAAAGAAGTATGCGTTGCGGGTGTCTTTACATAAGCTACCTTCTCTTCATTAAGCGCCGAAAGCTGGCCCTGATTTAAAACCTGCATCAGTTCTTTTTTTTCGGCAGCTGAAAGGTTTTTTACATGCTCAAGTAACGACTTAAAGTCCATATTATCAAAAGGGTTAGTCATAGGCCAGGTTTAAACAATTAAATTTAAGGATTTTTACGCAAAGAAAAAGCAATTAACCTAATCAATATTAGCTGCATCATAGGCAAAATAATCAATTATATACGTCATTAATATTGGATTGAATACGATAAAATTATTTCTAAAAGTAACAACAGCAATATTAAGTTTTTTATACTAAGCCAGCTTTAAGCAAAATCTGCTCCATTTCTTTTTGAAGTTTTAAGGCCTCTTCCCTGGCTTTTTCTGCAAAGTCCTCCCCCTGGCTGGCGTAGATTATTCCTCTCGAAGAATTAATCAGCAACCCGCATTGCGAATTTAGGCCATACCTGCACACCTCATTTAAATCTCCTCCCTGTGCGCCAACACCCGGCACCAAAAGAAAGTGATTTGGCGCTAATTTACGTACATCAGCAAAAGCGGCGCCACGGGTTGCGCCTACCACATACATCATCTGTTCGTCTGTAGCCCAGGTTTGCGATGTTTTAAGTACTTTTTCGAAAAGTTTATCTTCGCCAATTTCCTGCAATTGAAAATCGGCATGACCAGCATTCGAGGTTAAAGCCAAAAGAATTACCCATTTATCTTTAAAAGTTAAAAAAGGTGTTACCGAATCGCTACCCATATAAGGTGCTACGGTAACCGAATCGAAACTCATATCTGATGATGCGGCATTGAAAAACGTTTCGGCATACATGGCAGAAGTATTGCCAATATCGCCACGTTTGGCATCGGCAATAGAAAAAATATCCTGCGGAATATATTTCCAGGTTTCAATTAAGGTTTCCCACCCCTTCTTTCCATAGCACTCATAAAACGCAGTATTAGGTTTATAAGCTACACACAAATCTTTGGTTGCATCAATAATCTGTTTATTGAATTCGAGAATCGGATTTTCATATTTCAATAAGTGTTTTGGTATCTTATCTAACGAAGAATCTAATCCGACACATAAAAATGAACGTTTTTTTTGTATCTGCTCGAAAAGTTGTTGCTTTGTCATATATGGGCTTATTTGCTGCAAATATGAAGATTTTTAAGTTTTCTGAGCGACAAAATAATGCTCACATTAATTATTTTTATAAACATTTTAAACTTTTGCTTGCAGATTACGTTTCAAATACATACAATTGCAACATAATTTCTCAACCGTTTATCTGAATATCCCAGAAAAATTTATCAAGACTTGTTTTTTGTTACCATTTTTTAAAAGCACATTTTGCTTTTTATTCAGCTTATAAACAATTATGAAACAATTTGAGCATTTTCCATAATGACCTCATTTAATGTTTTATAGCCTTAAGAATTTATACACAATGAAACTGCCAGGCCTACACTAACACAAATATATTTAAGCCTGTGTAGATTTATAACAGAAAACATCCGTTATAAACAAATGAAAAATTTCTTGAAACATATATATTTAGAATGTTTAGTAAAACAGAATTAAATGATAAGCTCACAACAGAATTACGTGAGCTAGCAAAAAGCTATGGCATTGAAGGTGCCGACTCCCTAAGAAAAATCGACCTTGTTGAAGTACTTTTACACCAACAAGAAATTATAAATGCTGCTAAAGCCGGCGCAGACCCTTATAGCGAAATCGAACCTATTGCAGCTACTCCTGCACCTAAAACCAAAGCTGCGAAAGCACCAAAAGTTGCCGCAGCTGCTGCAGCTGCTTCTACAGTGGTAGCCGATAAGCCTGCTGCTACTACAACCGATAAGCCTGTTAAAAAAAGAGCAAGGTTAACGAAAGATGAGCCTGTAGCGCCAATTGAAAGAAGAAGAGATGCTGTAACGTTATTTGACGAGCCTCAGCATCAACAACAGCCGGAAAGACAACCAGACAGAATTATTGAAGCCGAAGAAAGTGTAAAACCAATCTCAGCTTTAATAGAAGAAAGTGCAGAAGTACTTCCGGTAGCTCCGAAACAAAAACAAGAGCCTAAAGAAAAGCAGGAAAAACCACAACGCGATGAAAACCGCCAGCAAAAACAACCGGGCGGTGGCAATCACCACAAAAACGAAAACAGTTATTCTAACTTAGATTTCGATAATGTAATTACAAATGAGGGTGTTTTAGAAATTATGCCTGATGGTTACGGTTTCTTACGCTCAGCAGATTACAACTATTTAACTTCTCCTGATGATATTTATGTATCTCAGTCTCAAATAAAACTTTTTGGCTTAAAAACCGGTGACACTGTAAAAGGTAGCATCCGTCCGCCAAAAGAAGGCGAAAAATATTTCCCATTGGTTCGCGTAGAAACCATTAACGGCAGAATCCCGGCAGAAGTTCGCGACCGTGTTCCTTTCGATTATCTGACGCCACTTTTCCCAACCGAAAGATTAAACCTATTTACGGATACCAACAACTATTCTACCCGTATTATGGATTTATTTACTCCGATTGGTAAAGGACAGCGTGGTTTAATTGTAGCACAGCCTAAAACGGGTAAAACCAACTTATTGAAAGAGGTTGCCAATGCAATTGCCAAAAACCACCCGGAAGTTTATTTAATTATCTTATTAATTGATGAGCGCCCGGAAGAGGTTACTGATATGGCACGTAGCGTAAGGGCTGAGGTAATTGCCTCAACTTTCGATGAGCCAGCTGAGCGCCACGTTAAAATTGCCAACATTGTTTTAGAGAAATCGAAACGTTTGGTAGAAAGTGGGCACGACGTAGTAATCCTTTTGGATTCGATCACCCGTTTGGCCAGAGCCTACAATACAACAGCACCAGCATCTGGTAAAATATTATCAGGTGGTGTTGATGCAAATGCTTTACACAAACCAAAACGTTTCTTTGGTGCGGCACGTAACATCGAAAATGGTGGTTCATTAACCATTTTAGCTACCGCTTTAACAGATACAGGTTCTAAAATGGATGAGGTAATTTTCGAAGAATTTAAAGGAACAGGTAACATGGAGCTTCAGTTAGACCGTAAATTATCTAACAAACGTATTTTCCCTGCTATTGATATCACAGCATCAAGTACACGTCGCGACGATTTATTACACGACAGAGATACGTTACAGCGCGTATGGATTTTACGTAACCACCTTGCCGACATGAACAGTCAAGAAGCGATGGAATTTGTTCAATCTCAAATAAAAGGAACAAAAAGTAACGAAGAGTTCTTAATTTCGATGAACAGCTAATTTAAGGCTGGAAGGTAAAGGGTGTAAGGCTTAAGGTTCCTATTCGGATCTAAACCTTACACCGTAAACCTTATACCCTATACCTCATGAAAAAGCTTCTCCCTAATGCGATTACCTGTGCAAACCTTTTTTCAGGCTGTATCGGAATCGTTTTTGCATTTAAAGGCAATTTAGAAACCGCAGCATATTTCGTTATTTTCTCTGGAATTTTCGATTTTTTTGACGGTATGGTTGCGCGTTTATTAAATGTAAAATCGGCAATTGGAAAAGATCTTGATTCTTTGGCAGATATGGTAAGTTTTGGGTTCTTGCCAGGGGTAATCATGTTTCACTTATTAAAGGCAAGCGATTATTCATCTGAATACCTTCCTTACCTTGGATTTATCATTACTGTTTTTTCGGCACTTAGACTGGCCAAATTTAACAACGATGCAAGGCAAACAGAGGATTTTATTGGTTTGAATACGCCTATGAATACTTTGTTTATCTGTTCTCTGCCTTTTATTGCCAACGATTATCCACAGGTTATTGCTTCCAGTATTTTATTGATTGCCATTACAGCAATTACAAGTTTTTTACTGGTGAGCGAAATCAAAATATTCTCTTTAAAATTCAGCGATTTAAGCTGGGCGAAAAATAAAATAAAATTCATCTTCCTCATCCTATCGGCTATATTAATTGCTTTTCTAAAATTTGCAGCAATTCCTTTTGTCTTGGTACTGTATATTGCTTTATCTTTTCTGCATTTTAGGGGTGCGACTCCAAATAAATAATGCTGAGAGATAATTTATTTTATAAAAATCAATATAAATGACGTAGAAGTTTAAGGAGATAACTCCCTCAAGCTTTCGTCATTTCGAGCGGAATACAACGCAGTCGAGAACCCGAAGGCTCAGCGAAGCTAAATCTGCCTAGATTAGATCTCTCCGTTTCGCTGCGCTTCAGTCGAGATGACGACGCTTTTTATTAAAGTCTGTCAATGGTAGTGTAGTCGAAGGGCCCTTTTTTCGTTTTATAAGCTTTAAAAGTCTTAATAGTATTGGTAAAGATACGAGCTGGGCGATCCTAATATAAGCCTTGGCCGCCTCGGTAGACATTAGAAACTTGATATATTAAAGCTTTTTAACCTCAAGCGGATCTGTAATATTTCTGCAAATATCGAGCATCGTTTCTCCCAGTACAGGGTGCACCACTTCGGGCGCAATCTCGGCCAGGGGCTCCATTACAAATTTTCTATCCTGCATATGTGGGTGAGGTACCTGAAGTTTATCCGGAATATTGATCATTTCATTTCCAAAAAGAATCAGATCGATATCAATTAACCGTTCTCCCCATTTATCTTTCCTTACCCTGCCCAATTCCTGTTCGATACTTAATGCACGTTCTAAAACTTCAAGTGCCGGTAAACGGGTTTGTAAACTTATGGCTTGATTTAAAAAAGCAGGCTGGTTGGTTTTGCCCCATGCAGCGGTTTCATAAAGAGATGAGATGGCTATCACATTACCAACTTTATCGTTCAATAGTTCGATGGCTTTTTTTAAATTCGCCTCCCTATCACCTAAATTTCCACCCAGTAACAAATAAGCTGTGCTGTACTCTAAAGCTTTATTAAGCATCATGTATTTTTATATCTTTACAACACAAAATTAAAACATTTAAATGAGAGAATTCTTTAAGTATTTATTTGCCTCTATGTTGGGCTTTTTCTTATCAATAATAATTGTATTTGTGATCTGCTTCGTAGTTGTTGTGGGTTTAATATCTTCTATTGATAGCGACAAAACCGTTGTGGTGTCTAACAATTCGGTACTATTCCTAAATCTAGACCAGGCTATTACAGAACGTACACCCAAAAATCCATTCGGAAACCTGCCAATTGTTGGTGGTGAAGAAAAAGATGGGATTGGCTTAAACGATTTTTTAAAAGCAGTACAAAAAGCCAAAACAGATGATAATATTAAATGTATCTACCTGAATGTGAGCAGTCCGAATGCGGGTTTTGCAACTTTGCGCGAAGTTAGGAATGCATTGATCGATTTCAAAAAATCTCACAAAAAAATTATTGCATACAGCGAAGTGTATACGCAAGGCGCTTATTACTTAGCTTCTGTAGCTGATAAGGTATATTTAAATCCCGAAGGTGCTTTAGAATTTAAAGGCTTTAGCTCTGAATTAACTTTCTTTAAAGGAACATTAGAAAAAGTTGGTGTAGAAATGCAGGTTATCCGCGTGGGGAATTACAAAAGTGCAGTTGAGCCGTTTATATTGGATAAAATGAGCGATTACAACCGCAAACAGGTTACAGCTTATGTTGGTGGTTTGTACAATACTTTTTTAACCGATATTGCGCAAAGCAGAAATATCCAAAAAGATAGTCTTTTTAACATAGCTGATAATTACAAAGTGCAGCAGCCACAAGATGCAGTAAACTTTAAAATGATCGATGCCCTGAAGTATAAAGATCAGATTTTAGAAGAACTGAAGGGATTATCTGGAAGAACCAGGGGTGAAAATATCCGTTCCGTTACGATTAACGATTATGCCAAAAACAATACAGATACAGGCGAAGGAAAAGATAAAGTGGCCGTAATTTATGCTAATGGCGAAATTAGTGGCGGCGAAGGTTCAGATAATCAGATCGGTTCGGAACGTATTTCCAGGGCAATTAGAAAAGCACGCTTAGACGATGATATTAAAGCAGTTGTGATACGTGTAAACTCTCCTGGCGGTAGCGCATTGGCATCTGATGTAATCTGGAGAGAAATTGTATTAACCAAAAAAGAAAAACCGGTTATCGCATCGTTTGGCGATGTTGCCGCATCAGGCGGTTATTATATTGGTTGCGCTGCAGACAGTATCTTTGTGCAGCCGAATACCATTACAGGCTCAATCGGTGTATTCGGTATTATTCCGAACTTCCAAAATTTAATGACCAACAAACTGGGAATTACATTTGATGGCGTTAAAACCGGTAAATACGCAGATATTATGGCCACCAACCGCCCTATGACCGCTGGTGAACGTTTCATTATCCAGAATGAATTAAACAGAATTTATAGCGGTTTTGTAAGCCGTGTGGCCGATGGCAGAAAGAAAAGCAAAGCATATATTGATAGCATTGGTGGTGGGCACGTTTGGATCGGTACAGATGCCGTTCAAATTGGTCTGGCTGACAGAATAGGAAGTTTTAACGATGCCATTAAGGCAGCTGCTAAAAAAGCTAAATTAAAGAATTATAAGATTGTAGAATATCCGGATGTAATTGATCCATGGAAATCGTTAATGGATGAGGGTACAGACAGGATTAAAACCTATTACACCAAACAGGAACTTGGCGATAACTACATGCTTTACCAACAAATGAAAAAGGTGATTGCAAGCTCTGGCATTCAGGCCCGAATGCCTTTCGAAGCAGTAATTAAATAATAATTAAACCTCGCAGGTTTTTAAACGGCTTCAGCCCTCAAGGAGACCTTTAAAAACAAATTAAACCTGCGAGGTTTATATAAATTATTTATCTCACGTCTCAAATCTCCGATCTCACATCTTTCCTACTCTATCACCTTCCATTCGGGATGCAAAGTAAGATAAGTTGCATTAACCGGAATATTCACCTGGTGAACTGTTAAGGAAATACTTTTACCTTTTAAAAATTCAAAGCCGATCCCATCTTTTCTGGCATCGTAAACCGTAACGGTATCTTTATCTTCATTTAAATAGGCAGAAAGTTTTCCAATGGTTGGGAACTTCAATTTCGCATCTTCCAAAGTGCTCCCAGTGGCCAAGCCATCTTTTGTTTTAAACTTATTGGAGGTAATCCTAATCTGTTTTACATCTTTTACACGCATACTGGTATCCCGATAAGAAGAATATACAGCAATTTCGTTGCGGTGATTAGCGGTAGAATCGTCACTGTACCAAATCCCCCAGGCTTTCCCCATTGCGGCATCGCCGGCATTTGGCCTGCCTAATTTTTTACCTACCTCTTCCATATCGTCTCCAAGTGCAATTTCTCCAATCGACCGGCCAGCAACGACCAGGAAGCGCTCATCAACACTTTGCGTTGGCGCTGATGCCAAATTACTTACCGAATCGGTATTCTGATCTGTTTTACTGGCAGATTGACAAGCGGCTACACTCATACTTAATCCCAAGAGGGCGAATTTTATAGATTTCATGATTGTAAAACAACACATTAATAAATTTGTGTTTTAATTTTATGAGCACAGGAAGGATTTGAGGCATTATTTCCTAATTTTACCTCTTATGGAAAATAAGACCATCGCCCGCACCTTACGCCTTTTATCGCAGCTTATGGAACTGCATGAAGAAAATCCCTTCAAAATTAAATCTGTTGCAAATGCCTATTTTAAAGTAGATAAATTACCCTTTGCTTTAAAAGATAAACCTTTAGATGAGCTGGATAAAATTGAAGGTATCGGTAAAGGGCTGGCTTCCAAAATCATTGAACTTCTCCAAACAGGAGAATTAAAAGAGCTTAACGAAATTCTGGAGAAAACGCCTGAGGGCGTAGTAGAAATGCTGGCCATAAAGGGCATCGGACCGAAAAAGATATTCATTATCTGGCGTACCTTAGGAATAGAAAGCATTGGTGAATTGTATTATGCCTGTAACGAAAACCGCTTAATTGAAGCCAAGGGCTTTGGTTTAAAAACCCAGGAAGAAATTAAGAATGCCATCGAATTTAAATTAGCGGCCAACGGCCGGTTTTTGTATGCGCAAGTTGAAGGTTTTGCCAAAACTTTATTTACCCAACTTTCTGATTGGACTGCAAAAATTGATAATGTGGCGCTTTTGGGTTTCGCAGGCCAGTACCGCCGCGCCTGTGAGATTATCGATGAACTGGAAATTGTGATTGGTGCTGAACAAATTGATACCCTTAAACAAAACTTGCCTGCTTTCGAAGCACTCTCGTTGATTGAAGCAGAAAATGCTTTCATCTGCACTACTGAAGCTGGCTTCAGGATAAAAATTTATGCAGTTGAAAAAGCTGAATTTTATTTACAATGGTTCAAACACACAGGAAATACCGAACATGTAGAGCAGGTGTTGGCATTAGCAGGTAATGGTCCTTTTACAAGTGAAGAAGAAATTTACAGCAAAGCAGGTTTATCTTTCATCGTTCCTGAACTTCGTGAAGATTTTGATGAAATTGAACTGGCGAAAGCAGGTAAACTCCCTACCTTAATCCAATATGAAGATTTAAAGGGCAGTTTGCACAACCACTCTACCTGGAGCGATGGCGTACACACCCTGGAGCAAATGGCTGTATATTGTAAAGAAAACTTAAATCTTCAGTATTTAGGCATTTGCGATCACTCTAAAACTGCTGTTTATGCGAAAGGTTTAAACGAGCAGCGTGTTTTTGCACAACACCAGGAAATTGATGAGCTGAATAAAAAACTTGCTCCTTTCAAAATTTTCAAAGGCATTGAGAGCGATATTTTAAGTGATGGCTCATTGGATTATTCGGATGATATTTTAAAAACATTCGATTTTGTTGTGGCTTCTGTGCACAGCAACTTACGTATGGACGAAGCCAAGGCAACTGCACGTTTGCTAAAAGCCATTGAAAATCCATATACTACTATTTTAGGACACCCAACAGGCCGTTTATTATTAAGCAGGGCCGGATACCCGATAGATTATAAAAAGATTATTGATGCCTGTGCAGCAAATAAGGTAGTGATCGAAATCAATGCAAATCCCTTACGTTTGGATTTAGACTGGCGCTGGCACCGTTATGCTTTAGAAAAAGGCGTATTGCTTTCAGTAAATCCAGATGCCCACCGTACCGAAGGTTTCCACGACATGTACTACGGTATTTTAGTGGCCCGCAAAGGTGGTTTAAGTGCCGATAAATGTTTGAATGCTTTTACTTTAGAGGAGATAACAGCGTATTTTAATAGTAGAAGGGTTTAGGGTTTAGGGTTTAGGGTTTAGGGTTTAGGGTTTAGGGTTTAGGGTTTAGGGTTTAGGGAAAACAGCCCCTGAAGCATCCTGTTTTAAATCTCACAAATAAATCGGTGTAATCTCTAAATCTGTGTTATCAACCCGTCAGGAAAAAATCAATCTATTTAATATCTTTGCCCCATGATAAGTGAAATTGCCAACCGCATATTTAATCAAGTAATTACAGACTACCATAAGTTTGATGATATTGACCATCCGGTTGAAAACCCATATGATGCCGAAAGTTTAGAACATCTCTTTTATGTTAAAAACTGGATCGATACGGCACAATGGCATATGGAGGATGTGGTGCGTAACCCTCAGATTGATCCTGTTGAAGGTTTGAGCTGGAAAAGACGCATTGATGCTCAAAACCAGGTACGTACCGATATGGTTGAGTTTATTGATGGTTATTTCTTAAATCTTTATCAGGGAATTTCAGCTTTACCAGATGCTAAAATCAATACAGAAAGCCCTGCATGGGCGATAGACAGGCTTTCTATCCTTGCGCTAAAAATTTACCATATGCAGGAAGAGGCTGAACGCGAAAGTGCCTCGGTTGAGCACCGTGCGCAATGCCAGGCGAAATTAAATGTATTGTTATCGCAACGCGAAGATCTTTCAACCAGTATTGATGAATTATTGGCAGATATTGAGGCAGGCAAAAAATACATGAAAGTATACAAGCAAATGAAAATGTACAACGACCCGAGTTTAAATCCGGTATTGTATAATAAAGCATAAATAACCAAGCACAAAGACACGAAGAACACAAAGAATGCCTTGATGCTCTTTGCGACTTCGTGGTAAAACATTATGGCCCCAACCCAAAAAATTATCGTTTTACGCTTTTCGGCAATGGGCGATGTGGCCATGGTAGCCTCTGTTTTACGCGAATTTTCAGAGCAGAACCCCAAGATAGAGATTATCATGGTGAGCAGATCTGCTTTTAGGCCATTTTTTGATCGCATTCCGAACCTGATCTTCCACCCCATCGAGCCTAAAACCGTTCATAAAGGAATTGATGGTTTATACAAACTCTATCAGGAACTTCGCAGCTACAAGCCAAACGCAATAGCCGATTTGCACGATAATTTGAGGAGCAGGGCAATTTCTACTTTTTTTCGTTTAACCGGAACAAAAATTAAACGGATAGATAAAGGAAGGGCAGAAAAAAAAGCATTAACACGTATTACTAATAAAGTTTTCAAGCCCCTCCGTAAAACGGTAGAACGTTATGCCGATGTTTTCCGCGAATTGGGATTTAGTGTCAAGCTAAGTCATAAATTAGCTAAATCTCCGCAGGAAATTCCAGCAAATGCACAAAATTTATTTACTAATAAAGCCACAAAAAAAATAGGCATCTCCCCTTTTGCACAACATGTTTATAAAATATATGCTTTAGAAAAAATGGAAAATGTAATTGCCTCATTAAGTGGATCGGGTTATGAACTTTTCATATTTGGTGGTGGTAAAACAGAACAAGCAACTGCTGAAAACTGGGCTAAAACATATAAAAACGTTTGTAATTTAATCGGTAATTTTAACTTAACAGAAGAACTTGCCATTATTTCAAACCTGGATTTAATGTTAAGTATGGATTCATCAGGCATGCATATGGCATCACTTGTTGGTGTGCCTGTTGTATCTATTTGGGGACCAACACATCCGTATGCTGGCTTTTTGGGCTACGGGCAATTGGAAAGCGATTGTATCCAGATTGATCACCCTAACAGGCCAAATTCTATTTATGGAAACAAACCTTGCCTTTGCGGTGTTGAAAACTGTATAGACTTAATTAAGCCTGAAACAATTGTAGATAAAATTAAAGAGAAATTAAATGGCTAAGCAATTACTTTTGGTTCGTCACGGTAAATCGGATTGGGGAAATTTAGATTTAAAAGATTTCGACCGACCGCTGAACAAACGTGGCAAAGAAAATGCACCAGAAATGGCAGAAAGATTGGTTAATAAAGGTTTCAAATTAGATCTGATTGTAAGTAGTCCGGCGAAAAGAGCCAAATCTACGGCTAAATACTTTGCAGAAGCCTACAATATAGACCATATCCAGTTTGAAGAATCTATTTACGAAGCCAATACCACAGCCCTGCTTAAAGTGGTTAACGGGTTAAATAATGGCGCAGACCATGTAGTGATGTTTGGTCATAACCCCGGTTTTACAGATTTTGCGAACGAGTTATGCGATGCCGACATTTACAATATTCCAACTGCAGGCATGGTATTAATTTCTTTTCCTTTCGATTCGTGGCAAATGGTAAGCAAAGGAACAGGAGAATTGGTGTTTTTTGATTACCCGAAAAATAGTGACGAAGTTTAAGGCTTTTTACCATTAAGGGATTAAGATCATTAAGGCTTAAATTCATTACGGTTTGGCTTCAGCCAACTGTATAAATACTTAAAACGGCTTTAGCTCATTGGCGCTGGAAAGACTTTTCCCGACAAGCACAACCCACAGTTAATAAACCCGGTAGCAGCGGCAGCCCCCGATCCTTCATCGGGGCTATAGCGAATAACGGGACTGAAGACGCCAAGAACTACTGAACGAACATTTTCAAAAAAAATCGCCCACTTAATTATCTTCATTATCTCTAATGAGATAATTTTATTACCTTTGACTATATAAAACGAAAATCTGGCAATAGACATTTCGGTGAATTCATAACCTAAACTCTTCTGGTTATTTCATAATTCGTATCGCCAGAAAATTTATCCATTAATTTATCTGAACATGAGTTTTGACTATAATACTACGCGTAGCCATTTAATTTTATCGGAATATGGCCGTAACGTACAAAATATGGTAAAGTATATCTGCGAATTACCTACCATTGAAGAACGTAATAAATATGCCCAGGCGGTTATCGACCTGATGGGTTTTTTGCAACCACATTTACGTGATGTTGCCGATTTTAAGCATAAACTTTGGGATCACCTGCACATTATTTCTGGCTACCAGATTGATGTAGATAGCCCCTACCCTAAGCCATTAATCGAAAATGCTTACATTAAACCAGAGCCCCTGGCCTATCCTCAACAAAGAATTACCTATAAACACTACGGTAAAACGGTTGAGAATCTGATCGAAAAAGCCATGCGCGAAGAAAATGCCGAAATTAAAAAGGCAATGGTTCAAAGCATCGCAAATTTTATGAAAATGGCTTACGTTACCTGGAATAAAGATAATGTAAGTGATGATACCATTATTAAGGATTTAAAGTACCTTTCTGGCGGATTATTATCACTTGATGAAGGTGTTAACCTGGCCAAGGTAGAATTTAGAGCGCAAAACCCTCGCCAAAGTAATAACAACAATAACCGGGGCAGAAGTAACAATAATAACAACAACGGAAAAAACCGTCAAAATAATAACAACAATAACCGTCAACGCAACAACAACAATAAACCTAAATATTAATAACCATGCGTCATTCTGAACTTGATTCAGAATCTCTAGAATAGATGCTGAAATAAATTCAGCATGACGACCGGGTTAGTAAAAGAAAAATATATGAACGCATTTGAAATAACAGGCGGAATTAAATTAAAAGGCGAAATTACCCCTCAGGGAGCCAAGAATGAGGCTTTACAGATTTTATCGGCTGTATTGCTTACCGAAAAGAAAGTAACCATCAGTAATATTCCCGACATTAAGGATGTTAACAAACTGATTGAATTACTTGGCGATTTAGGTGTTACCGTTGAGCGCATCAATAAAGACACTTATACCTTTGAAGCTAAAAATATTGATTTGAATTTCTTTGAATCTGATACTTTTAAATCGAAAGGTGGTGGCTTACGTGGTTCGATTATGATTGTTGGGCCATTACTGGCACGTTTTGGTAAAGCAGCCATCCCGAAACCGGGCGGTGATAAAATCGGTCGTAGAAGATTGGATACACACTTTATAGGTTTCGAAAAATTAGGCGCAAAATTCGTTTACGACAGTAAAAAAGCTTTTTTTAATGTAGATGCGACCAATTTAAAGGGTGCTTACATTTTGTTGGATGAAGCATCGGTAACGGGAACGGCAAACATAGTAATGGCGGCTGTTTTAGCAAAAGGTACTACTACGATATACAATGCGGCCTGCGAACCCTATTTACAGCAACTCTGCAAAATGCTTAACCGCATGGGTGCAAAAATATCGGGCATTGGCTCTAATTTATTAACCATTGAAGGTGTTAGCGTATTAGGTGGAACTGAACACAGAATGTTGCCGGATATGATCGAAATTGGCTCTTTTATTGGTATGGCGGCAATGACAGAGTCGGAAATTACCATTAAAGATGTTTGTTATGATGAACTGGGGGTAATACCAGAGGTTTTTAGAAAACTGGGCATTAAATTAGAACGCCGTGGCGATGATATTTATATTCCGTCTCAAAAACATTATGAAATCGATACTTTTATCGATGGTTCGATTTTAACCATTGCCGATTCTCCCTGGCCGGGTTTTACGCCTGATTTATTGAGTATTGTGCTAGTTGTGGCTACACAGGCAAAAGGAAACGTTTTAATCCACCAAAAAATGTTCGAAAGCCGTTTATTCTTCGTGGATAAATTGATCGATATGGGTGCCCAGATCATCTTATGCGACCCACACCGCGCTACCGTTAATGGTATAGATAAAAAATATAAACTTCGTGGAATCAGTATGACTTCTCCTGACATCAGGGCTGGCGTTTCATTATTAATTGCAGCTTTATCTGCAGAAGGTAAATCGACCATTTATAACATCGAACAAATTGAACGTGGCTATCAGGATATCGACACCCGTTTGCGTGCCTTAGGTGCGCAGATTAAGCGTGTAAATGCTGATGCGCCGAGCCATTAAGGCAGAAGGTTTAGAGGTGGAGGGTTTAAGGTAAAACTCAAAGCGAAAATAGCATAAAAAAAACGTCCCGGTAATAATTACCGGGACGTTTTTTTTGGTCACTTTTTAAGACCCTGAAATAAATTCAGGGTGACGACCTCGGAATACTCCATCTTAGCTCCTACCCTGATATTGCATTAATAATATCGTATTGTGTAATAATTTCGATCTTTCCAGATTCATCTTCCACCAATACAGCCGAGTTTTCTTTATTGATCAATGAAGAAATTTTATCAATTGAGGTATTCAAATCAACAAATGGAAAAGTAGCGGTCATAATTTCTGAAATCGGCGCCGATTTTAAGCCTGGATTTTCAAGTAACGCACTTAAAATATCACTCTCTGCAATTTTACCTACAATCATTCCCTGTTGCGTTACCGGAATTTGCGAAATATTCATCGATTTAATGGTATTTATGGCCTCAAGCACAGATTTTTGTGCATCAAGCGTTACAATCTCAGTACTTTCTTTTTTAGCCAGAATAGATTTAGCGGTTAATTTTTCGTCCTGTAAAAATCCGCGTTCACGTAACCAATCTTCATTATACATTTTACCCATGTAGCGGCTGCCATGATCGTGAAAAATAACGACAACAACATCTTCGGGCTTCAGTTTATCTTTTAGCTGAATTAATCCGCCAATGGCAGCACCGGCAGAGTTACCTACAAAAATACCCTCCTTACGCGCAATATCGCGCGTCATTAAAGCTGCGTCTTTATCTGTAACCTTTTCAAATAGATCGATCACATCAAAATTTACGTTTGCCGGAAGGAAATCTTCGCCAATACCTTCTGTGATGTAAGGATAAATTTCATCCTTATCAAATATGCCTGTTTCTTTATATTTCTTGAAAACCGAGCCATACGTATCGATTCCCCAGACTTTAATATTTGGATTCTTTTCTTTCAAATATTTCCCGGTGCCGGAAATGGTTCCACCAGTACCCACCCCAACTACTAAATGGGTAATTTTTCCTTCTGTCTGCTCCCATATCTCAGGACCAGTTTGCTCATAATGAGCCTGTGAGTTGGCTAAGTTATCATATTGATTAGGTTTCCATGAATTTGGAACCTCGCGCTCTAAACGCGAAGAAACAGAATAATAAGAACGGGGATCTTCAGGCTCAACGTTTGTAGGACAAACGATTACTTCGGCACCAAAGGCACGTAAAGCATCAACTTTTTCTTTCGATTGTTTATCAGTAGTGGTAAAAATACATTTATAACCTTTAATAATGGCCGCCATCGCCAGGCCCATACCTGTATTTCCGGATGTTCCTTCTATAATTGTTCCACCTGGTTTTAGTTTACCGCTTTTCTCGGCATCTTCAATCATTTTAACCGCCATACGGTCTTTAATTGAATTGCCCGGGTTAGTAGTCTCTATTTTCGCCAGAATTGTTCCTGGAACTCCTTTTGTTATCGTATTCAATTTTACCAATGGCGTGTTGCCAATGGTTTCTAAAATATTATTGTACCACATGTTGCAAAATTAAGCAATGGCATTAAGTATTTTATAAACTATATTTTATTTGAAACATAATTTCGAAAATTAAAATTTTAAAGAATTTAATTCCATAATCTATAATTATGATAGGCATTATAGATTGATTATTGGGCAAAACGCAATTTCGAAAGTAGATCCGTCATTTCGGCTGTAGAGAAACGGGATGGAGAAATCTAATATCTGGTCCTCATTACCCTAACTTGTAAATTTTCCCTGGTAGCGAAACAATAATCCCCTGCATCTCTAATGTAAGGATTACGATTGCCAGTTTACTTTGCTGTATATTCAATTGAATGCAAAGCTCATCTATAGAAAGTTGGCCGTTTTGTAATGCATCAACAACACGCTGTTCGTTAGGTGTAAGGCTAAGGTGTAGTGTGGTTTGCGCTTCCTTTTTCTTTTCTCTCACCTCGTCATCCCAACCCAAATAATAAATCAGATCATGAGCATTATTTATTAATCCGGCTCTATTGGTTTTAATCAGGAAATTACAGCCTTCCGAAAAAACATCATTTGTTCTGCCCGGAAAAGCATAAACATCTTTATTGTAAGAATTTGCAATTTCTGCGGTAATTAAGGCGCCTCCCTTTATTGATGCTTCAACTACAATGGTAGCATCCGCAATCCCTGCAATAATCCGGTTTCTTTGTGGAAAATTAGGCCGATCAGGATTGGTTAGGATTGGGAATTCGGTGAGCAGGCTCCCGTTCAAAACCATTTTTTGAGCAATCGTTTTATGAATTTTTGGATACATTCGATCTAAGCCATGACCAAGCACCCCAACGGTAGGAATATTGTTTACCAAGCACTCTTTATGTGCAGTTACATCAATACCATAAGCCAATCCACTCACGATCAAAACATTGTAGGGTGCTAGAACTTCGCACAATTCCTTACAGAGATTTTTTCCGTAGCTTGTTGCATTACGGGTTCCAACAATGCTGATGATGCGCTGGTGGTTAAAATCAACTGTACCCTTGGCGTACAGCAGTATGGGTGAATCGATGCAGTTCTTTAACCTTTTAGGATATTTTTCATCAGCGAAAAACAGTACTTCTATTCCATGTTTTTCGATAAAATCTAATTCTTGCCTGGCCCTTACCAGAGCATCGGTACTACGAATGGCTTCAATTGTTTTCTCTCCAACACCCGGAATTTGCAAAAGCTGCTTTTTGCTTGCAGAAAATACATTTTCGGCGTTTCCACAATAGGCAAGAAGATTTTTGGCCGTTACCGGGCCGATAGATTTAATAAAAGTTAAGGCAATTTTATGGAGCATGCTCATGATCTGTTAAGGTTAAATAAATGCGGGATGATTTATTTCCTTAAAGCAAGCTTAAAAATCAATATCGATTAAACTTTTTAACGGAATATGAATATTATTCTTTAGCTGTATGTATTTTTCTGTAACAGCCCAAACTGTAGTATCAACACGTTTTGGACCAATGGTAGTATTAAAAGTAATGACGGCTTTCGATTTAAACTCATTACCCAGCCTTTGCGCTTCATCAAGTTTTGTTTTTAATTCAGTAGTATGATCTTCTTTTGCATTGATGATGTTTAAATAACTAATATGTTCCTTTTCTACAATTTCTATTGGCATGGTTCTCTTTAACGATTAATGTTAAACAAGCTTATCAATTTTTTACAAAAAAAACAACAATATTTTCTCAAATAATGCAATAATCACGTAAAAAAGGCCAGATTTGAAATACAAAACTGGCCTTTTTAGTATAAAGTCTAAGTTAATTATTTAAACCTCAGCTTTCTAGTTTCAACCATGCCCTTAAATTCATGATCCATCTTGCCTGAAAGATCTTCAACCTGCGTTTTAGATAGCGGTGAGGTACTACTAATGGTATTATCTTTAAGTAAAGATGAAAAACTACCATTGGCAGAATAGTATAAAGCCTGAGCCAGCATTTTTTCTGAGGTATCTCCAAAATCTTTGGTTACATCGTCAGCAATGTCTTTATCAACAGCCATTCCATCAAAATAACCACCTTGATTCAATTGGTTTTTAGTTTCAAACTGTGGAATGTATAGATCATTTTTATCAATACGGATAGAGAAAAAGCCAACAGGTTTTCCATAAGTTTTCTTGCCTACCAATTTAACATCCATTACAGGTTTCAAATTATTAATTAAAAGCTCACTCGCAGATGCAGTGCCTTTGGTAACAATAAAATAAACCCTTGTTAAGCCATTAAGCGAACCACGTTTAGCGAAAACCTCCTGGTTATTTGCAGCTACGGTTGGAACATATGGATAATCGAAATACGAATACAAACGGGTAACATTATCACTGCCTGTAGCATAAAACTTCTGGTTTTGAAGAATTGTAGCTTTATTGTCTTGCATGGTTTGAGTCCAGTAAGTGGTATACATTACTTTACCGTTTTGGGCAGAAGGTGCAATTAGGTTGGTAAAGGCCTCTGATGTTTGTACCGATCCGCCACCATTATACCTTAAATCTACAATTAGTTCGGTAATACCATCTGTAGTAAATTGAGTAAAAGCCTTATCTAATAAAGGCGCAGAATTTGTTGTAAATGTGTTAAATACAATATATCCTACCTTTTTAGCACCAACGGTATATGTTTTACTAAATAATATCGGATTAACATTATATTCGGCCTTAGTTATGGTAACCTCCTGAGTCGTGTTGTCAGGTTTTAAAACCGTTAATGCAACTGTTGTGCTGGAGCCAAAAATGGCATTTACCACATAATTAATACTGGCATCACTGGTATTAATATCTGAACTGCCATTAATTTTTGTAATCTGATATCCTCTTTTTAGTCCCTGACCGGCAGCAGGTGATGCAGCATAAACATATTTAATCCTCAAATCGTTATCTCCTGCAAAAAACACCGAAAATCCAAAATCACCATTCACCCCTCCCAACTGACCAGCAACAGAACCATCATCTATAAAAGAATATTTAGGAGACGTTGACCGTTCTACATATTCATATGGTTTGTTTGTTTGCGGATTAATTGCAATTTGAGTCATTGCATACAGCAATTTCTCATTGGACGAAAAAGCTCTTGGATTGAAACTATCGTAGCTTGGCAAGCTTTTATTCCAATAATAAGTTTGCTTGGCGTACAGAAAGATAGAGTCTTTAGTGAGTAGTGCCCGATCGCTGGTTGGTGTTTGCAGCAAATTCGATTCACCAGCATCAGTATCAGCATCAGGATTATTATTCGATTTTTTACACGATACTGTAAATCCAACCACAATAAGCAAAGCACAAAAAAATGTATTTTGCGAAATAAATTTTCTAAGCATATTTATCTGTAAATTTCTAGTGACACAATATACGGCAAATTAATTAATTTAGATTGTTGCTCATCAAATTTATTTGCTCCAACAACTAACGCTTGGTTAGGCGATAAATTGTTGGTGTTTAATATGTTCTGAAAAATTTCTGCTTTAGTTAAGCCTAACTCCTCAGCAAAATATACGGTAAGATATTGTTCTAATCCATTCCACTCTGTCTGCTTAATTTTATTGAGTTGTTGCTCGGGGTTACCGGCAGTTACAATAAATATTTGCTTGCGGTCTACCACAAGTTCCTGCATAAACTCGAGCATATTTTTATAAAGCAAAAGTTTTAAAGGTAAACGGGCATTCTGGTGTAGAAGATCAAAATTATGCTTGTACATCATATCGATGGCAAACTGATCTGCCGTTTTCTCAAAAAGTTTTTCAGTACCATTACCTTCGTATGTTGCACGCATAAATTCGATAACAGGCTGCGCACTTTTCTGCTCGGTATATTCTATAAACTGTGCAAACAGATAATAAACCTGTAGTAAATAATCTTTTTCTGGAAATAGCACATCGTCCAATTCAAAAATTACGATCTGCTTGTCTTTCACATATTGATATGCATCCATATTAAACTGTAAAAAGTTTTAAATCACCAGTACCGTTATAACCAAATACCCCATTTAATTTAGGAGATACATTTGCAGGTATGGAACCTTCTTCGGTTGAAAAAATCCGATCGCCGTGAATAAACACTGCAAAATTTTGGAAAGACTGTTTTTCTTGAGCTACATAATCCGCAATTACATCAGCATCTGGCAGTAAAACCTGAATACCATACTCTCCAAAAAGCACGGCAGATTTTGCTAGTGGCTCAAGCTCAAAATCGTGCAAAGGGATAATACAATCTATGGCCTCGGTAATGCAAAAATTTAATAGAATATGAGCTATACTATCTTTATTTAGCTGACCCAGCGACGAAAAAGCATAATTTTCAGTTACGATCCCTGGAACATCGCCATAATCGGCAAGTAAAACAAAATGACTGGGAAACGCTTTCATCAGCTTCAAAGCCTTGGCATTGTTCCCTCCTGTTATCAGTATTTTCAAGATATAATTATTGAATGAATAAATTAGTGAATGATCGAATGAACATGACCTTATACAATTAAGCCATCTTTCATGCTTACTACACGGTCGCTGGTTTTTGCAAGGTGTTCATTGTGCGTAACAATTACAAAGGTTTGATGGAAATTATCGCGCAAACTTACAAACAACTGGTGTAATCCGGCTGCATTTTCAGAGTCTAAATTCCCTGAGGGTTCATCAGCCAATATAATTGAAGGATTATTGATCAGCGCTCTTGCAATGGCTACGCGTTGCTGCTCACCGCCGGAGAGCTGATTGGGTTTATGCTGGGCTCTATCTTTTAGTCCAAACAGATCTAATAGTTCAAATGCCCTGCTTTCGGCCTGTTTTTTATTGGTCTTGGCTATGAATGCCGGAATGCAGATATTTTCAATGGCACTAAATTCTGGCAGCAAATGATGAAACTGAAATACAAAACCGATGTTCTGATTTCTAAAAGTACTCAACAAATCGCCATTCAATCTATTTATAATCGTACCTTTTAATTCTACAGATCCATCATCAGGTTTATCAAGTGTTCCTAAAATATGCAATAAAGTACTTTTACCTGCACCAGATGGCCCAATAATACTTACAATCTCCCCTTTTTGCACTTCAAAATTTACGCCTTTTAAAATTTGTAGATTTCCGTACGATTTTCTTATTCCAGTGGCTTTTAGCATGCTCCAAATTTAATAAAATGGTTGGTTAGTTCAATAGTTCTTGGCCAATGGTTTATTGGTTAATAGTCTAATCGTTCATTAGCCAATAGTATACCAGTTTTTAGTCAATTGATTACTCCAAATTAATTAGTTCCTAATTTGAGTAGTTCTTTAGCGATAGTTCAACAGGCGATAACCCATTGGAAATTAATTATTGGTAATTCATTAAATGTATTTCTTAAACACCCAGGCTATAAACTATCTAACCATGAGCTATCTGGCCATTAGCATCAACCAATTAAAAACAAAAAAAGATTTGCATATATCAATTTTCTATTTAACTTTGAAAAACAAAGCACTTTTAAAATGAGCACTCAGGAAGAACAATTAAATGCCTTAAAAGATATCAGACAAATGATGGACAGGTCATCGAGATTTATTTCTTTGAGCGGTTTATCTGGTGTTTTTGCAGGTGTTATCGCTTTAATTGGGGCCTACTTTGCCAACGATGAAATTAACAAATTCATTAACAAACGCGGTTACGGTTATGGCGTTGATGGAGAAATGGATCTGGAGTTTAACTTGATAAAACTTGGTATTTTTGTTTTGGTAATTGCTTTGGCTGGTGGAATTTTATTCACCTATAGAAAAAGCCAGAAAAACAATCTTCCAATCTGGGACAAAACTTCTAAATCACTTTTAATCAACTTATTTATTCCGCTGGCTGCTGGAGGTTTGTTTATTATCGCTTTATTGATTAACCATCCGAACACTTATGCTATTGTTGCACCAAGCTGTTTAATTTTTTATGGTTTGGCGCTTATTAATGCCAGTAAATATACTTACAGCGACATTCGCTACCTGGGGCTTTGCGAGGTAATACTTGGATTAATCTGCATGTTTTACGTAGGTTATGGCTTAATTTTTTGGGCTTTTGGCTTTGGTGTATTGCACATTATTTATGGTCTTTTAATGTATTTTAAATATGAGAGAGGTCAGTAAGGATGAAAAACCCGATAGCAGATTTAAATAAAATATTCGATAGCCGGATCAGGTTGGGCGTAATGTCTATCCTGGTGGTAAACGATGAAATTGGCTTTAACGACCTGAAACAGATGCTCGAATTAACAGATGGAAACCTGGCCTCACACCTGAATACTTTAGAGCAGGCAGAATTTATCAAGGTACACAAAGGTTTTATCGGCAGAAAAACCAGTACCACCTACTCCATCACAGCTTTGGGCAAACAAGCCTTTAAAGCACATTTAGATGCACTTGAAAAAATGATCAAAAAACTATAAGCCATTTTTTTTAAACACATACTTTGAAATTCAAAGCACTTTTAAATATGAAAACAGGACAAATAAAAAGACTTAAACTCGTTGAAATCGGCAAATGGATGGCTGTAATTTCGGCCGCAATAGGCACCCTCATTCTTTTAGCCTACTTCGTACTCGAATTAAACGAACTTATGTTTGCGGGGTTATTCTATATTTATCTTGCTGCTTTAGTAAACGGGGTATTTTTTCTTATCCTCCTTCGCGAGTGCTTCAGGCAGCAAGCCTATTGGCGAAAAATTGCGGCAACTATGTTCTTCATGCTGCTAAACATTCCTTTAAGCTTATTCTACTGCTTTTTAGCCCTAAACTTAACCCTTTAAACAATTCAAATTGAAAACAACATCTAACTTCTTATTGCTTTCTACCTTAATTGGTGGTTTACTTTTTAGCTATATTTTTTGGGAAGAATGGCTGGCATTAAACCAATTGATTTACAGTGTTTTTATCATCACTGTAACCATTTTTAACAACGAGGTAATTAAAAGTAATAAGTTTAAAATTTATGCTATAGCGCACTTGCTTGCAGCTGTATTGGTGGTGGTAAATAATTCTGCCTTAAGTGCTGTAACCTATTATATTAGTCTGGTACTATTTGTCGGTTTTGCGCACTACCAGGCTGTACGTACCATTTATATTGCAGGTATGGCAACTGTTATGCAAATGATTACCGTTCCAGCAACTCTGTTAAAAAGACTATCGGACGTTCAAATTGGTAAATTTAGTTTAAGACCTGTTTTCAGACCAATTAAATACATTATCCTGCCATTAATAATTTTATTTGTATTTACTGCTATTTACAGCGGTGCCAATGAAGTTTTTGCACATTATTTAGATTTAACATTTACTAATATTTCTAATTTTTTCAACAGTATTTTTGGCTTTATATTTCAAGACCTAAGCTTACCTCGCTTTTTTCATTTCTGCCTGGGTATATTGGTAACTGTAGGCCTTATTATTACTTTTTACAATAAAAGCATTGAAAAACTTGAGGCCACTTGCAAAGAAAGGCTTTTAAGGATAAGACGCAGCCAGAAGCCCAAAAGCATCTGGTATGAAGTTGCCCACACCTTTACCAGTCAAATTATCACCAAAAAAATGGCTTTGAAAACAGAATATGTTATCGGGCTCATCTCCTTTATTTCTTTGAATCTCTTGCTGCTGAGTGTAAATCTGATTGATATTTCTACACTTTGGTTTGGGTACAAACCTGCCGGTAATTTCTCTGCCGATTTGCACGATGGCACAAATGCCCTAATTTTTAGCATTATATTGGCCATGGCGGTAATTCTATATTTTTTCCGTGGAAATTTAAACTTTTACAGCAAGAGTAAAACCCTTAAAATTTTAGCCATTGGCTGGATGGTTCAGAATTTTATCCTCATTATCTCTGTTTTCATCCGCGATGGATACTACATCGAATTTTACGGTTTAACCCATAAAAGAATTGGCGTATTGGTTTTTGCTGTTCTCTGTATCGTTGGTTTGGTTACCGTATATATTAAAGTAACTAAACAGAAAACCTTATTTTATTTATTTAAAGTAAACGGAAATATCTGGTTTGCTCTTTTACTGGCTTTTAGTTTAATAAACTGGGATGTTTTTATTGTGAAATACAATTTAGCGAAAAGTGATCAGGTGGGGATTGATGTCGATTACCTGTTATCGTTATCAGATAAGACATTGCCTGTTTTAGATAAACACAGGTCAAAATTGCATTATACTCCTGCTAAAAAGGGATATGAAAAAGAAATTGCCAAACCTCAAACTGCAGATTTTTATAGAGACCAGCTAGACAAACGTATTGGTTATTTCAAAGAGCGGTATCAGGAAGTAAGCTGGCTATCATGGAACCTGCAAGATTGGAATACGGCAGAATATTTTGGATTAAATAAACATGAATAAAATTTTGAAATAGGAACTTTTCGAGATAATAATTATGGATACTTTCATATTTAAACTTTTAATCGGCTTCTTGCTAGTCACATTTTCAATAATCCTTCCACTAGTATTAGTCTATTCCATCCGCAGAAAGAAATCGAGTCCAAAGTTGAAATGGATTATAATTTCAATTTTAAGCATTTTACAATTATGGGTCTTTTACTCCATATATACTGCATTTTATCCTCAAGATTCATTTTACTTTGAAGAATACGAAACCGTAGTTAGAAAAACTGTTCCAAAATCAGCTGAAATAATTAGCAAATCAGCTAGTTATCCGGATATTCATGGCAACTATTGCTCTGTTTCGTTAATGAAGTTATCAGACCAGGATTATGGCAACTTGTACCGGCACATATATCAAAACAAAGAATTTGAGAACCCAGAATTAGTTATTTCTGAAACACTTACTGAAATTTTAAACCTGACCACTGCCAAAAATATAGTCTGGCGGCAAAGAAAAAAATCGGGGGAAGATTGGAACCATTATTTCATTGGGTTCTTAAAAGATCGAAAAAGCATCATAATTTATTACATAAACGATTAAATCATCATTTTAAAAATCCTGCATAATTAACCTCTCGCCTTTGCTAAACTTTTGTTGGATTTAGTTTTCCCGGTGCAATTTGCATCGGGGAGCAAAGGTTTTAATTCATTAACAATTTAACTGTACATTATAAATATAAAAATCATGAAAAATCAAGAAACACTGAATTCAGGAAAATTAAGAATTACGATCATTTTAGGTGTAATAACGTCAATATTGGCTATTCCTTTAGTAGCCATGCAGTTTACTAATGAAGTGAATTGGACACTGTCCGATTTTGTAATCGCAGGCATATTATTACTCAGCACAGGTTTGGCTATCGAACTTGTAATCAGAAATTTAAAAACAGGCACCCTGAGAACAATAATACTCGTTGTTATTTTATTGGCCTTATTCCTTGTATGGGCAGAATTAGCTGTTGGTATATTCGGAACACCTTTTGCAGGAAGTTAATGAACACTATTAACCTTTTTTGTTCCTGCAGATTTAAGATGATCAGCACAGCGGAAATATATCTTTTGCATCTTCCAGGAACCAACCGCTTTTAAGCCTGATTGTAGCGGTAAGCCCGGAGCGTAGCGAGGACTTATAGCGGAAAGCAGGGCCACTAGCCGCCACGGAGAACCGACCCCTCACTTTCAAATAAAACATATTTGCGAAATCAGCAGACACCATAAAACAGTGCCCATTACCGGCACTAATTTCCCGATTAACATAAAACGTTCATTTTCTGAAAAAATCGGCAATTGCTATTTGTTTAAAGGGTTTGAAATTGTAGCTTTGGGCAAATTTTGTAGCAAATGAACCCGACGCGATTAAAATAATATTTTAATCGTAATAGGCTCCATCTGACAGATAAAGACAAAAATATAAACAGATGAATATTCACGAATACCAGGGTAAACAAATATTAAAAAGTTTCGGTGTTAACGTTCAAGAAGGAATAGTTGCCGATACTCCTGAGCAAGCTGTTGAGGCTGCTAAGCAACTGAAAGTAGATTACAATTCTGACTGGGTTGTAATTAAAGCGCAGATTCACGCTGGTGGTCGCGGTAAAGGTGGCGGTGTTAAATTAGCTAAAAACCTTGAAGAGGTTAAACAACGTGCAACTGATATTATTGGTATGCAATTGGTAACCCCTCAAACCGGTCCGGAAGGTAAAAAAGTGAACAAAATTTTAGTAGCCCAGGATGTTTATTATCCAGGTGCTTCTGAAACCAAAGAATTCTACATCTCTGTATTGTTAGATCGTGCAAAAGGCCGTAACATTATCATGTACAGTACAGAAGGTGGTATGGATATCGAAGAAGTTGCAGAACATACGCCACACTTAATTTTCAAAGAAGAAATCGACCCTAAAGTTGGTTTACAAGGTTTCCAGGCGCGTAAAATTGCCTTTAACCTAGGTGTAAGCGGTAATGCTTTTAAAGAGATGGTTAAATTTGTAACTGCTTTATATAAAGCTTATGAAGCAACCGACTCTTCAATGTTCGAAATCAACCCGGTATTAAAAACTTCTGATGATAAAGTAATTGCAGTTGATGCTAAAGTGAATCTGGATGAAAACGGTTTATTCCGTCACCCTGATTATGCAGCAATGCGCGATGTTACGGAAGAAGACCCGATGGAAGTTGAAGCAAGTGCTTCTAACCTGAACTTTGTTAACCTTGATGGTAACGTAGGTTGTATGGTTAACGGTGCAGGTTTAGCGATGGCTACCATGGATATTATTAAATTGGCCGGTGGTGAGCCTGCTAACTTCTTAGACGTTGGTGGAACTGCTAATGCACAAACGGTTAAAGCGGCTTTCAACATCATTTTGAAAGACCCTAATGTTAAAGCAATTTTAATTAACATTTTCGGTGGTATTGTTCGTTGCGACCGTGTTGCACAAGGTGTAATCGATGCTTATAAAGAAATCGGTAACATTCCGGTGCCAATTATCTGCCGTTTACAAGGTACAAATGCCGAAGAAGCTAAAAAATTAATTGATGAGTCTGGCCTTCAGGTTTACTCAGCAATCGCGCTAAAAGAAGCAGCTGATTTAGTAACTAAAGTATTGGCTGAACAAGCATAGGTTTAAGCTAAAAGTCGAAAGGCCGAAGCTTAAAGCAATAACATATTCTAAAACCTTTCAGTGCAAACTGGAAGGTTTTTTTTAGTCTATCTTTTCAAAAAAACATAAGAAAGTCGTCATCTCGACTGCAGCATCGCGGAACGGAGAGATCTGTTTAGACTGTTTTTTTTTTGAAAATGAACGGTTTTTTTTCAATGGCGGCCTCCTGTCCTGCTATCTCTTCAAGTCCTCGCTGCGCTCCGGGCTTTCCGTTCTATCAGGTTTATTTACCAGGGTTCGTCGTGCTTCGGCGAAAAAATCATTGCTAAACTTACGAAGTCATTCCCGCGCTGCAGGCCATTTAGACTTCGTAAGTTACTCTGCACGGAATTCAAGAATATCCCCCGGCTGACAATCTAAAGCCTTACAAATCGCCTCTAAAGTTTCCAAACGGATTGCTTTTGCCTTACCGGTTTTTAAAATAGACAAATTAGACATGGTTATGCCTACCCGTTCGCTTAATTCGGTTAACGACATTTTACGCCTGGCCAACATTACATCTAAATTTACAATTATGGGCATAAGGTTTATATCGTTAAATCGTTTTCTTGCTGAATTTCTATTCCTCTGTTTACAACCTGTACAATTATAAAAAGCACAACAGCCATAAAGAACCATACATCAGCTCCATCCATTTTTAACGATCGGAGATTAGCGGCCATAACGCCTTGTTCGGTAAGCCAAACCGTATACTTATAGCCTAAATTGGCAAAAAAACCTATACCAAGCGCTAAAAAAACCTGTATCAAAATAAAATGCTTCAACTCTATACTGAATGGCTGAGAAATACTAAGTTTTTTATCGATAAACAATTTTACAATTAGATAGAACATAATTGCTTTTAGCACAGCAACAATAATCATAACGAATGTAATGACCAGGAAATATCCCTGATCAAATTTGTAAACGCTTGACAAATAATCTGCCCCATCCCAAAAGTTATGCACACCCTTCGGGTTTATAAACGTTGTAATAATTGTATTAACAAGTACCCCGCCTGCTTCGACACACAGACCGATAAAAATGATCCACGAAAGTACATGTAAGACTTTCAAAATCTGATTGGTTGTTATTTTAATTTCCATAATTACATACTGTTTAAAATGTAATACCTGAGATTTATTTTAATGCTTAGCAATAGAGTAATTTCTTGTTTTGATTTTTATACATACTAACCTGACAAAAACTACATGATCAAAAACACCTAATAATAATGACTTTTGTTATTTGCTTTAAATCGTTTAAAAATTAAGAAACGTCATATTTATTCAATCATTTGAAGTACAAACATAAATAATAAATTATTATAATTCAAAATATATTTATCGATTTACAATAAATAATATCCGAAAAACAATCATAAAGCAGCTATTCAGACATACAATGTCAGAATTTTATTTGGAATGATTTTTGCTATAAGTAAAACTGTAAAAAACTTGTGCAAACAGTAACATTTTCAGCATTTTATCCTTTCGGATTGCTATACAATTTCGTAACTTTGCACACTCAATAATTAAAGAGCACACAATTCGTATAAATGAGACAACTCAAGATAACGCAATCCATTACCAACCGTGAAAGTCAGTCATTAGATAAATACCTACACGAAATTGGCAAAGTAGATTTAATAACAGCAGAAGAGGAAGTAATTTTAGCAAGGAAGATTCGTGAGGGCGATCAGGCTGCATTAGAGCGATTGACTAAGACCAACTTGCGTTTCGTTGTATCTGTTGCAAAACAATATCAAAATCAGGGCTTAACTTTAGGCGATTTAATCAATGAAGGTAACTTAGGCTTAATTAAAGCGGCAAAACGTTTTGATGAAACCAAAGGTTTCAAATTCATTTCTTATGCTGTTTGGTGGATCCGTCAATCTATTTTGCAGGCAATTGCCGAGCAAAGCCGTATTGTTCGTTTACCTTTAAACCAGGTAGGCTCGTTAAGCAAAATCAGTAAAGCTTTCTCTAAATTAGAGCAAGAATACGAACGTGAGCCTTCTCCTGAAGAACTTGCCGATATTTTAGAAACTACAGTGGATAAAATTTCGGACACACTTAGTAATTCAGGCCGACACGTATCTATGGATGCTCCTTTTGTTCAAGGTGAAGAAAATACATTATTAGATGTATTGGAAAACCACGAGCCAAATACAGATAGCTCATTGATTAATGAATCTTTATCAGAAGAAATTAAACGTTCTTTATCTACCTTAACCGAAAGAGAAAGAGAAATTATTGTTTTATTCTTCGGCTTAGGTTCCAACCATCCCCTTTCTCTAGAAGAAATTGGAGAGAAATTTAATTTAACCCGCGAACGTGTTCGTCAGATTAAGGATAAAGCGTTACAGCGTTTACGTCATACGTCAAGAAGTAAAATCTTAAAATCTTATTTAGGATAAGAGATTAAGTTCATTGAAACAAAAAAAAAGATCGGCTATTGGCCGATCTTTTTTTTGTTTATTACGTTTTCTCCGCCACGATCGAAATGACGATTATACAGCACCAATCTTTTTGTTTACTCACAACTAAGTTTATCGTTATAATTTTATATCTTTAAGTCATGTCGATTGGTCTACTCAAAAAATCCTTAGCTATATACAAACCCATTTTTTTATGGAATGTACTGGTCAGCTTGCTCACATCGGTATTTTTCATTTTAAATGGCTTTAAGGAACCAGGGATTTACTCTTTTGCCGTATTCATCAAATTTATCGGCTGGCTATTTTCTGTTGCCATATATTTCATGTTTTATCAATCTACTGCATACTTTTTCAAAAATCAGGGAGTAGGCTTTAGAAAAATTATGACAAACCTGATTTTATATGATTTAGTTGTTTTTATCGGAATCTTAATCATTTCATCAATATGCAAAGACTTTTTATCGACAGTGTTAACCAAACTTTTGCAGATAGGGAAGTATTAAGCAGCGTTTACTTAAACTGCGAAGTTGGTGAGGTGGTTGGCTTATTAGGCAGAAATGGATCGGGTAAATCAACTATATTAAAGATCATTTTTGGAAGTGTAAAAGCGAACTTCAAATACCTTAAGATAAATAATAAAGTATATGAAAAAGGCTATCTGTCAAACAATCTATCTTATTTGCCTCAGGATAATTTTATCCCAAACCAGATTAGTATTTTTCAGGCCATTAATATCTTTTGCAAAAACCGACAAGCTGAATTACAGCAAATTGAAGTTATTGCCAATCATTTAAAGGCTAGATTTTACAATCTATCTGGTGGGGAACGCAGGTTTGTAGAATGTTTATTAATGATTTACAGCGATGCACAATACATACTTCTCGATGAGCCATTTTCGCAATTATCGCCACTGTGGATCGAAGAATTGAAAGACCATATCAATCGGATGAAAGCACTCAAAGGTTTTATCATTACCGATCATTACTACGAGTCTATTTTAGCTATTTCCGATCGTATTGTGCTCTTGCACAACAGATGCAATTACAAAATCAACAGCGAAGAAGACCTGGTATTGCATGGTTACTTACCAGGATTTACAACATAAAGTCAGGCTGTCCCGAATCTTCGGGACCAGCATCTATCTTACCTTTCAATAACTCAGTTTAAAAGATCCTGAAATAAATTCAGGATGACGAATGCCATAACCCGATGCATCATGCTGAATTTATTTCACATCATTTCCAATTCGCTAAAAAGATTCCGAAACAAGTTCCGACGATTTCATCCTAAAACAACAAATGTTTAACCGTCAATCCGTTATTGATTAACTGTTTCAACGAATCAATACCGATTCTTAAGTGCGTTTCTACATATTTTTCGGTTACGCTGCTATCACTTTCAGCAGTTTTAACACCTTCAGGAATCATTGGCTGATCGGAAACTAAAAGCAATGCGCCAGCTGGAATTTTGTTTGCAAAGGCCGTAGTAAAAATTGTAGCAGTTTCCATATCTACAGCCATAGCCCTTAAAGTTTTCAGGTATTTTTTAAACTCTTTGTCGTGCTCCCAAACCCTACGGTTGGTGGTATAACAGGTTCCGGTCCAATAATCCCTACCATGATCGCGTATGGTTGTAGAAATCGCTTTCTGCAAGGCGAATGCTGGCAATGCAGGTACTTCTGCCGGCAGGTAATCATTTGATGTACCTTCTCCCCTGATTGCGGCAATAGGTAAAATTAAATCGCCTAATTGGTTTTTCTTCTTCAAACCACCACATTTACCTAAAAACAAAACTGCTTTAGGTTTAATGGCCGTCAATAAATCCATCATGGTTGCTGCCAAAGGGCTTCCCATACCAAAATTGATAATCGTAATGCCATTTGCGGTAACACTTTGCATAGGCTTATCTAAACCCATAATCGGCGCATTATCGTTCCATTCCGAAAACATACTTACATACTTACTGAAATTGGTTAGCAGAATATAATCGCCAAATTGATCTAAGGGCCTACCGGTATAACGTGGCAACCAGTTTTTAACAATTTCATCTTTCGATTTTAATCCAGATTTAACAGGGCTTTCTACTTCTTTTATTTTTTTCGATTTCTCTACAATTTCTTCGTCTTTTTTTACGTCTTTTTCTTCGTTCATATTCTTTTAGTTTTGAGCATAGCGCATGGCGCTTAGCGTTAACAAATATTATATTAAAAAAAAATCCCCCCGCTTTCGCGAGAGGATTGAATTTTTAGGCGGCCTGCAACTTTTTAAAGTCAGCCTTTTCAAATTTCTCTATCGCGTAATCGAGATTGATGTGCAGTTCCTTGACATCCGTCTGCGTTGGTGTATCAAACATCGCATCCAACATAATCGCTTCACAGATCGATCTTAAACCACGTGCCCCCAGTTTATATTCCATTGCTTTATCTACAATAAAATTTAAAACATCTTCATCAAAAACAAGCTTTACATCTTCGTAAGCAAAAAGCTTCACATACTGCTTAATCAATGAATTTTTAGGTGCAGTTAAAATGTTTCTTAAAGATTCTTTGTCCAATGGATTTAAGTGAGAAAGAACCGGTATACGACCAATTAATTCTGGAATTAATCCAAAAGATTTCAAATCCTGAGGTGTAATATACTTATAAAGATTTTTAAGATCTAAAACTGTCTCATCTTTCTTTACTTTATAACCTACCGCCTGCGTGCGTAAACGGTTGGCAATTTTACGTTCAATACCATCAAATGCCCCACCGCAGATAAATAGAATGTTATTCGTGTTTACCGGGATCATTTTCTGATCCGGGTGTTTACGTCCGCCCTGAGGTGGAACGTTTACAACTGTACCTTCTAAAATTTTCAATAAAGCCTGCTGAACACCTTCTCCCGATACATCACGTGTAATGGATGGGTTATCACTTTTACGTGCTACCTTATCTACTTCATCAATGTAAACGATACCGCGTTCTGCAGCCGTTACATCATAATCAGCAGCCTGAAGCAAGCGCGTTAAAATACTTTCAACATCTTCACCTACATAACCTGCTTCTGTTAAAACAGTTGCATCGCAGATACAGAATGGCACATGCAAAATTTTCGCAATGGTTTTAGCCAAAAGTGTTTTACCAGTACCGGTTTCGCCCACCAACATGATATTCGATTTTTCAATCTCAATCTCGTCTTTATCAACTTTTTGATTTAAACGTTTATAGTGATTGTAAACGGCAACGGATAGCACTTTTTTAGCATCGTCCTGACCAATGACATACTGATCAAGATGTTGTTTAATTTCAAGAGGCTTTAATAAGTTTATCGCCTCCTGAATATTTTTTGTCCCTTTGGTCCCTAATTCTTGCGCGAGCAATTGATTGGCCTGGGTTACACATTTATCGCAGATAAACGCATCCATGCCTTCAATCAACATTAATGTTTCATGCTTGCCAGAATGGCAGAATGAACAACGGGATTCTTTATTTTGTTTCGCCATCTTTTTTTGCGTTTCTCGATAACACCTCATCAACCATACCAAATCCTTTTGCCTCGTCAGCTGTCATCCAGTAATCGCGATCTGAAGCTTTCTCTACCCAATCATATGTTTGTCCAGAGTGCTCTGAAATAATATCGTATAATTCTTTTTTCAATTTCAACATCTCTCTCAAGTTAATCTCCATATCAGATGCTACACCCTGTGCGCCTCCTGATGGCTGGTGAATCATTACTCTTGAGTGAGGTAATGCAGCACGTTTTCCTTTTGCACCTGCTACCAATAAAACTGCACCCATTGATGCGGCCATACCTGTACAGATTGTAGCTACATCTGGCTGTATATATTGCATGGTATCATAAATACCTAAACCTGCATAAACCGAGCCCCCTGGCGAGTTAATGTAGATCTGAATATCTCTATCGGCATCAGTTGATTGCAAAAACAACAACTGAGCCTGAATGATATTTGCATTCTGATCGTAAATCGCATCACCTAAAAAGATAATACGGTCCATCATTAACCTTGAAAAAACATCCATTTGCGCTACATTCAACTGACGTTCTTCAATGATATATGGGGTCATGCTCTTAGGGTTCAGATTAGCCTGAGCAATAAAATTATCTACGTGTAAACCGCCAATTCCCTGATGTTTAACGGCAAATTTTCTGAATTCTTGTGAATCTATGTTCATAGTTATAGAGTTTGGCGTTTTGCGATAAGCGGGTTAAGCCTAAACCAATACGCAAGTTATTTTAATAAATATTTCCTGAAGTTGGTTAATTTCCGTGCCAATTTATCTAATTCTTCTAGATAATCGTTCAGTTCTTTGTCAGAAATATATTTTCTTCGTTCTAAAACTACTAAAATATTTGCATTCTCAAAGGCCGAGCGATGCGCAATATTCAGATAATGAGCGAATTCCTTATTAGAAATAGAACCTGAGCCTTCGGCAATATTGTTAGATATGCTAAGAGCAGCCCCATTGAGCTGCTCTGCAAATCTGTATTTTTTATCAACTGACAATCGGTCAGCTATATCAAGTAATTTATCAGTTATTGCTATTGATAACTGCCAAACTTCGAGCGATTGAAATTTAAATTGAGCCATAACTCAATATAGCAATAGCACAATCATTTTCAAAGCGCCTTACGCCAAACGCTTACTTTTTATCCAGCGCAATAAATTTATCGTAATCAATATCTTTTTGCTCCAAAGTAACAACAGATTTGATTTGTTCGAAAGTTTTTAATGCTTTTACTTCTTCGAAAACACGGTTTGCATTTTCTTTTTCCTGTAAAAATTGAACTGCATATTGAGCCAATTGATCTTCAGGAAGTGGGCTTGGGCTATACATTCTAAACTGCGCATCTAACTTAGCCTTAGCTGCCTGAACTACATCCTCATATTTAATTTCGATACTGTTATCTTTAATGATTTTGTTTTCGATTAAAGTCCATTTAAGGTTTTTAGCGAAATCATCATAACCTTCTGCCAACTCCTCGTCGGTTAGTTTTTCGTTCGTAGCCTTTAACCAGCGACGTAAAAATTCATCAGGCAATTCGAAATTGTGTTTAGTCAAAAGTGCTTCATAAATATCATTAGATAATTTACGCTCAGCATCTTGTTTAAACATACTCTCTACTTCTTCAGTAATTTTCGCCCTGAAACCAGCTTCGTCAGTTACCGTACCTTCACCAAATAATTTATCAAAAAACTCCTGGTTTAAATCTGACTCTTCTAAGCGGTTAACGTTTTTAACATGAAGTTTAAAGTTCGCCTTTAACTCAGCAGCTTCTTCTTCCGAAATATTTAAAGCTTTTGCAATTACAGCAGCATCTTCAAATGCTTTTTGGATATCGATGGTTACTTCGTCTTCTTTCTTTAAACCAATTAGCGATTTAAGGATTTTTTTATCTTTTATCTGATCTAAACGAACAGTTGCCGTATTGGTAATACCGCCTTCAACAGCAGTACCATCTGCAGCTACCTGAGTTAATTCAGTGTAAAGTACATCATCATCAGCCGAAACCTCAGGATTAGTCATTTTACCATAGCTACGACGGATATTTTTGATACGGCTTTCTAAAGTTTCCTTATCAGCTTTAATTACATATTCTGTAAATTTATCTTTAGATGAAAGATTTACATCAAAAGCAGGCGCTAAACCTAACTCATAATCAAACTCAAAATCATCTGTATTATCCCATTTAAATTCGCGTTCATCGTCCATTTTAGGAAGTGGTTGACCTAAAATTTCTAATTTTTGCTCCGCGATGTAGTTAGATAAAGTATCGTTCAACAGGTTGTTAACCTCTTCTACCAAGATACTTTTACCATACATTTTTTTAATGTGGGCAGCAGGAACCATTCCTTTACGGAAACCAGGTAATTGTGCTTTTTTAGCTTGATCTTTAATGGCTTTCTCTACTTTTCCAGTGTAATCAGCAGGTGCGATTTTGATTTTTACAACAGCATTTAAGTTGCCGGTTTTTTCCTGTGTAATATTCATTTTTATGAGATATAGTAAGATGTACTTTAGACGGGAGATTGAGATATGAGATTTGAGAAAAAATCATATATCGCCACAACCGACACAGCACATCAATTTTTATTAATCAATGTTTTTAAAAACAAAACCGTTCCGATTTTTAAATCGGAACGGCCTTTATCTTGTTGTGCGGAAGAAGGGACTCGAACCCCCACGCCGTGAAGCGCCAGATCCTAAGTCTGGTGCGGCTACCAATTACGCCACTTCCGCAGTTAGGATGTTGTAAGGACTGCAAAGATAGAAACAAGATTGGATAATCAAAAGGCATCGGTAATATTTTATTGATTATTTCGATCAAAAACCGCTAACTCTTTAATTTTTAAGGAGAAAAATTTTAATAATAGGGCTATTAGAAGTTTTTGTAACGATTTGTAGGGGCACAAACTACGAAGACTTGTAACTTAAAGCAGGATTAACGCAGCAATGAAACAGAGCCTTTGTTTTCAGCATAAATTATAAGCATTTATTTTTTTGGAAAGCAGGTTCGGTAGCGCTTGGGCTAATGCAGCCCTGCTCTCCGTTCTTTCCGATGAAAAAATCGGAACCACTGCGATCCCTTAGGTTTAGGTGGCAAGGATAAGTGAAAAATTAATGGTTAAAACACCAAACGTTCCTACGGAACGAAAACGCCAATTTTACAATTGGCTACCGTAGAATCGTCCCCCTGGGACGGCCAGAAAATCTTTTTTTAGCTATTTTTTTTTCAGTGTATAGAAAGAAAAACAATTAATTATATAATTGAATATATAACAAGTACACCATCCGTGTGCCTCTGTGGTTAAAAATAGCTGAGCAGTAACACCAATTACAGAATTAATTACCTATGCCATAAAAAAAACCGTTCTGATGTTAAATCGGAACGGTTGATCTTGTTGTGCGGAAGAAGGGACTCGAACCCCCACGCCGTGAAGCGCCAGATCCTAAGTCTGGTGCGGCTACCAATTACGCCACTTCCGCAGTTAGGATGTTTTAAGGATTGCAAAGATAGAAACTAAATTGAATAATCAAATCTTTGGGATACTTTATGAAGAAACAAATTTAGTTAATGATGGTCTGTGGGATACAGAGCAGGGAGAGGAGAAAAAATCGTTATTGCGAGGTACGAAGATAACCGAACGAATGTGAGCTCATGAATGCCTTTAAAAACAACTGCAAAAATGAAGTAATCTTACAACGATCGCTACCAGCGAACGCATTAAGATTACTTCATCAAATGAAAAATTTGGCTTCGCAATGACGACTTCTTGCGTCATGCCATCTCAACCTAAAACTTTACCAAAGTCACCTCAACCAACTCAGGTCCGCCTTCTAATGGATAACCAGAAACCTTTTTCCCTTTTATAGTAACCTTCTTATCTAAATAGGTATCAAGATTTATGTTTGCACTTTTTAAGGCATAAGTTTTATTGTCGGCTTTTAATAAATGTGTACCGTACTGAAACGTAGTCATGCCTAATTTTTCAATTGTTCCACTTGCGGTAACGGTACCGGAGTTTCCTCCGTTTTTCATTGAACTGCAACCGGAAATTACGGCTACGAACATGGATAGTATTAATATTTTTCTCATCGAATTATGATTTTTTTTTATTGTAATGGTATAATAACGGGATGTTTTAACCGTATGCTACAAATTATAAAAATTTGCTTTTAAAAGCTAATGATTTGCTTCTGAAACTCAAAAAAGTATTGAACGGCTTTAACCAATCTACTTCCATACCAGCTGAACATTTCTCCATCAACCAGCATAATTTTTGCTTCAGGAATAGCCGCTTGAATCTCTTCAATATGTTTTTCGCCAAAAGGATAAGGCTCTGACGACAGTAGGATCAGTTCGCAATTTAAAGTTTTCAGTTCCTCTAGTGTAACCAAAGGATAACGTTCTTGCCTAACCACATTAGTCATGCCATTGATCAGCAGAATATCATCAATAAAGGTATTTTTTCCAGCAACCATATAGGGTTTACGCCAGATGAGGTAGGCTACCTTTTTATCGATACGATATTGAAGTGCAAGTGTCTTCAGATCGTTAAATCCTGTTGCAATAAGGTGATTAAGGTAACTAGCCTCTGGTTCGCGATCTACAAGCTCCCCTATCTGGCCAATAGTCTTTATGGCATCATCTAAAGTAAAAATGTCGCTCATCCAAACCGGAAAGTCTGCTGCAAGCTCTTCTATATCACTTTGCGTATTTTCTTCTTTGTTCCCAATAATCAGATCTGGTTTTAAATCTTTGATTAAATCGATGTTAAGTTTTTTTGTTCCACCAACCTTGGTTCTTTCTGCAAATTTTTCTATCGGATGGATACAAAATTTGGTCAATCCTATAATTTCCTGATCCAATCCTAAATCAAATAACAATTCTGTTTGCGAGGGCACAACAGAGATAATCCGTTTAGGTGGGAAATTGATAGAAATTTCCCTGCCCATTTGATCGATAAATGATTTTTGCATGTGGCAAATATAGGTGATAGAAAAGATTAGTCTGTTTAAAGGAAGTCTTTTCAAGGTTTAATCTTCAGCAAGTTTTTAACTGATCAATCTACAATTAACATTTTCTTATATTCTTTTGGGGTAACACCTTTTGCCAGCTTAAAAAATTTGTTAAAATTAGAAAGACTATTAAAGCCACATATATAAGCCATTTCGTTTATCTGATGATCACTTTCAGCAATTAATTTGCAGGCATGACCAATCCTTACTTCATTAACAAAGGTTACAAAAGTTTTCTGTGTCCGATTCTTAAAGTATCTGCAAAAAGCCTGCTTATTCATATTGGTCATCTCAGCAGCATCTACCAGCAATATCTCTTTATTAAAATTATCAAAAACATATTTCAAAATCTTGTCCATTCTATCATTATCTTTTAACTGGTAGTTATTGGTATAGCCCGGGCTGGCCAGTAAAACATAATCTTTGTTTTGACAAAGCAAGTTTAAAATTTCCAGCACCCCTATTAAACGGATAATTTCTTCTGTGGCCTGGGCAATTTTTAACAACAAAGGTTTTATCTCCTTTCTGGCCGAAAGGTTAAATTTCATTCCACGTTTAGCCAATTGGAAAAAGTTTTTAAGCTTTTGTATATTCTCTGGTTCATGGAAAATATCCAGTATTTTTTCGGGATGGATAAAAAGTGAAATTGAATGTGCATGGGTATTTGGTGTAGAATCGCTAAAATACTGTTGGCTATTGTGCCATACATGAGGCAAATTAGAGCCTACAAAAATCATATCTTCGTTATTAAAATCTTCAATACTATCACCGATCATGCGTCGCCCTTCACTCTCAACGTTATAGGTGAGCTGGCATTCTTCATGAAAATGGAATTCGGTAGAAAAGTAAGGTGCGTCTACAACCTTTATGCCGTAAACATCATTTATTTTCCCATCTAGTATTTTGGCAAAAATCGGTTTCATTTGATACAGATTATTTTCTTTACCATCAGTTTTGGCACTTATGACAGCTATTTGGTTATGAGAAAACTAATTTACCATTTAACACCTTAAATTACCAATTAAGATAAATAAATTTAATAAAGAGGCTAATATAACATCACTATCAGCAAATTATACTTCAGTTTATCTCTTTTTTCCTTAATAAATTAGCTATTACAAATACTAACCGAATTAACCAACATGCTTCATCATAAAATTATTGTACTAACAGGAGGTGCCGATGGCATTGGCTGGGAATGTGCAAAAGCGTATTCAAAAGCTGGTGCTATTGTTTGTATCCTGGATAAAAACCCAATAGCCAAAAACAAACTAAACGAACTCGAAACCGCGCAAAAAATAGCCATAACTTGCAACTTGGTTAATGAAAATGAAGTTGAATCTGCTTTTAAAGCCATCATTCAAAAGTTTGGTAATATAGATGCCATCCATAATAATGCGGGGATTGCCCATCCTTCAAAAACGCTTGATCAAACCACAGATGCGGAGTGGGACCTGCTGATGAATGTTAACTTAAAGAGCATTTTATATACCACTCGTTATAGCATTGAGCATCTTAAAAAAACAAAGGGTTGTATTTTAAATACCAGCTCGATGGTAGGTACTATCGGGCAAGATAATCATGCAGCCTATGTGGCTACAAAGGGTGCAATTAATGCACTGACAAAGGCTATGGCCTTAGATTATGCACCATACCAAATACGTGTTAACGCGGTTTCGCCTGCAGCGATTAATACCCCAACCTTACAGTTATGGAGTAAAGAACAATCCAATAAAGAAGAAATACAGCATTATTTAGATAAACTTCAGCCTTTAGGCGGTATGCCAGCTGGCGACGTAATTGCAGATGCCTGCTTATTCTTACTGAGCGATGCTGCCAGATTTATAACAGGAACCATTTTACCAGTAAGTGGCGGAGCAGAATTGGGGTACAGAACCATCATATAATCCAGATTACGAACATGATAAACAAAATAGAAATTAGTGACAAACGATTTGAACTATCAACCGGTGCAGGCAGCGATGCCATCCACAAGGACCCTCAATATTCCTATGCAGTTACCAATTTAACTGACGAGAATGGTATTGCAGGAACGGGATTAGCCTTTACACTGGGTGCTGGTAACGATTTGGTTTGCAATGCAGCTCAGTTTTATGCCAATACGCTAAAGGGACAAGATATTGAAGAATTGATGAGCGATTTTGGGCAGACTTTTCGCACTTTATCAAACGAACAGCAATTTAGATGGTTGGGCCCACACAAAGGTGTTGTGCATTTAGGCTTAGCTTCTGTAACCAATGCCTGTTACGATTTGTGGGCAAAAAAACGTGGTGTACCGCTTTGGAAACTCCTGATTGATTTAAGTCCTGAAGAAATTGTGAATACCCTCGATCTCTCCTACCTGGAAGATGTTCTCACTAAAGAAGACGCAATAGCCATGCTGCAAAGCCAAACTGATTCAAAAAAATCGAGAGCAGGTATTCTCGATATCGGTTATCCAGGTTATGACACTTCTGTAGGCTGGTTTAATTACGACGACGAAAAAGTACGCGAGAACTGCAAAAAAGCTATTGCCAATGGTTTTACCGCAATGAAACTTAAAGTCGGATCAACTGATCCTAAACGTGATATCAGAAGGGCAAACATTGTACGCGAAGTCGCTGGTGAAACCGCTAAAGTAATGTTAGATGCCAACCAGCAATGGACGCTGCCACAAGCCATTTCAATATGTAATGAGCTTAAAAATATGAATCCTTTTTGGGTTGAAGAACCTACACACCCTGATGATGTATTGGCACACCAGACTTTGGCCAAAGAAATTGCGCCTGTTAAATTGGCTTTGGGAGAACATGTACCCAACCGCATTATTTTTAAAAACTATCTGCAAACTGGCTGTACGGGTTTTGCCCAGGTAGATGCCGTGCGTGTAGGTGGTGTTAGCGAGTTCATCACGATTAGTTTGTTATGTAAAAAATTTGGCGTACCCGTAGTACCACACGTTGGTGATATGGGACAGTTACATCAGCACCTGGTACTCTTCAACCACATTGCTATGGGGCACGAAGCTTTGTTTTTAGAACACATCCCCCATTTAAAACAACACTTTAAAAACCCGATTAAAATTGAAAAGGGAGTTTACATTACCCCGCGAGAGATAGGAAGTAGCTGTGATTTAAAATAACCAAAATCTAACCAAATATGATCAGTACAACCGATATCGTAATTACCATTGCCTATATACTTTTTATTGTAACCATAGGCTTATGGAGCGGAACGCGAAAAAAGAAAAACGAAGAAACCACCAGTGGTGAATACTTTTTGGCAGGCAAAACTTTAAAATGGCCGATGATTGGCCTGGCATTATTTGCAACAAACATTTCGTGCCTCCATTTGGTAAGTTTGGCACAGAGCGGATTCGACAGCGGGCTTTTAAATGGCAATTTTGAATGGATGGCAGCATTTACCCTTATCCTTTTGGCCTTGTTATTTATTCCTTTCTATATCCGTTCTGGCATTTCTACTTTACCCGATTTTTTAGAACGAAGATATAACCGTGCCTGCAGAGATTGGCTGGCATTCATTTCCATTTTATCGGCCATCATCATCCATATTGCCTTTTCTTTTTTAGCGGGCGGCATCGTACTCGAAACCCTATTTGGTATCGACATGTACGTAAGCATAGTGGTAATCGCCTTACTAACCGGACTGTACACCATTATTGGTGGCTTAAGGGCAGTAGTAGTTACTGAAACCATACAAAGTTTGGTGCTCATTACCGGAGCCATTATCATTACCTATTTTGCCTGGAATAAAGTTGGCGGATGGGATCATATGACAGCTGTACTACAGAAAGAAAATGCGATGGATAAACTCAGTATGATACGCCCGATTGGCGATAAGAGCGGAATGAGCTGGATAGCCGTATTTTTAGGCTATCCCATTTTGGGTATCTGGTACTGGTGCGCCGATCAAACTATTGTGCAACGTGTTTTAGGTGCAAAAGACGAAAACCATGCCCGTGTAGGCTCGCTGTTTTGCGGTTTTATCAAAATTTTACCGGTATTTATTTTCGTGCTTCCTGGTTTGTTTGCCTATATCTTATATAAATCGGGCACCATGGATTTATCGAGTTTACAAACTGTTGGCGCCAATGGCGAAACCGCGTTAAACACCAAAGGCATTTATACTTTAATGATTACCCAGCTTTTGCCGAAAGGATTAGTTGGTATTTTGGTAGCCGCATTATTGTCTGGTTTAATGAGTCAAATTGCGGGTGCTTTAAATTCTATTGCCACATTAAGTAGTTATGATTTATACAAAAGATTTAAACCCGAAACCAGCGATAAAAAATTAGTTAGCGTAGGTCGCTGGTCGGCGGGTATCGCCTTAGCCGTTTCAATAGGCCTATTGCCATTACTAAATAGCTATGAAAGTCTTTTCAATGGCATTAACGATGTGATTGCACATATTGCTCCGCCCATTACTTGCGTATTTTTATTGGGTGTATTTTGGAAAAAAGCATCGGCAAAAGGGGCGCAATATACTTTGTTACTGGGGTCTATTATTGGCGCGGGTGTTTTTGTGATAAACAAAGTATATGGAGCAGAAACTTTAATTGGTAAAATCCCCTTCATGATGATGGCTTTTTACCTATTCTGCATCTGTGTGTTGATACAGGTTATATTTTCTTATATCTACCCTGTAAAACACACCGCTCAAAGTGAAACCTTGTATTGGACGTCTATTTGGGAACCGCTCAAAAGCAAAGGCTGGAGGGGCATAGGAAACTATAAATTTCTATCCGTTCTCTTATTGGCGATAATGGGCGTGCTATATGTTTATTTTAAATAGCTGGCCTAATGATCAGGAAAAGCTATACCATAATAAGTAAAATCAGACATAGCAGTTAATAAATTAACATTTTAAAAAAATTAAATATATGATACAGATCAAATATCCCTTATCCTACAAAGTCATTAACCGCATCACTTTAGTATGCGCTTTAGCCTTTACAATAGCTTTGCAAGTAGTTGCGCAATCCAAAAACAGTAAACCATCGCCCATAAACGATTTTATGGATAAACGCTTCGGGATGTTCATTCACTGGGGGCCTGTAAGTTTACGGGGCACCGAAATTGGCTGGAGCCGTGGCGAGCAGGTTCCAACCGAAGATTATGACAATCTCTATAAAGAATTCAATCCGGTTCTATTTGATGCCGATGCTATTGTAAAAACAGCGAAAGATGCCGGAATGAAATACCTGACCATTACTGCTCGTCATCACGATGGATTCTGTTTATGGCCAACAGCTTATACCGATTTTAACATCACCAACACGCCATACAAGAAAGATATAGTTGGCGCATTAAATGAAGCTTGTAAAAAACAGGGGATTAAATTCTGTATTTATTATTCAGTATTAGACTGGCACCATCCAGATTATCCAATCCACTCTCCAAAAAAACAAACAATTGATCCCAAATCAGACATGAGCCGTTATGTGGTCTATATGAAAAACCAGCTAAAAGAACTCATTACCAAATATGACCCTTATATGCTCTGGTTTGATGGGCAATGGGAAAAACCCTGGACCGACGAAATGGGTAAAGATCTGTATGCCTATCTCAAAAATTTAAAACCAACTGTCATTATCAATAACCGATTGGGAAAAGAGTTTGCCGCAATGGAAAATAAAAACATTGATGCTTCTAAAATGATAGGCGATTACGACACGCCTGAACAAGTAGTAGGAAAATTAAATATGCAAACTCCCTGGGAAAGCTGTTTTACGATTTGCAACCAATGGGCCTGGAAACCAAATGATAAAATGAAACCGTTGAAACAATGCCTTGAAATTATCTCGAAAACGGCAAGTGGCAATGGCAATCTTTTATTAAATGTCGGTCCTATGCCAGATGGCAGAATTGAGGCCCGCCAGATAGAGCGATTAAAAGAAATTGGCGATTGGTTAAAAACGAATGGTGAAGCCATTTATGGTACTTTGGGTGGCCCCTACCAGCCTAATGATGAATATGCCACTACTAGAAAAGGAAATAAAATCTATTTGCATGTATTAAATTCCAGTCTGACTACGCTTAATTTAAAAACCATCCCAGGTTTAAAAGTTAAAAAAGCATATCTTTTAAATAACCAAACTGTTAACGTAGTGCAAAAGGATGATATTGCAGTGCAACTTCCTTCTAACCAAGCCGGCCAGTCAGATTATATTGTAGTGCTGGAATTAAACGGAAACACCGAAAATATTCCAATTATTTAAATAAACCGATATTTAAAAAAGGCAAATATGAAAATTTTAAAAGCAATGTATTTCCTGACATTAGCCTTGGCGCTAATGGTGTGCGCCTGTAACGCTCCTGCAAAAACAGATAGCAAATCATCAAAAGCAGCAAACAAAGTGTTGCGTTATAGCAGTATTACAGGCCTAAAATCCGAAAAAATGGCTTATTACAAAAAGTTACATGCTGCAGCGTGGCCTGGAGTATTAAAAAAAATAACCGAATGCAACATCCATAATTATTCCATTTATTTAAAAGAAATTGAGGGCAAACTATATCTTTTCAGCTATTTCGAGTATACCGGGACTGATTTTGCTGCCGATATGAAAAAGATGGCAGCTGACACCACTACACAACGTTGGTGGAAAGAAACTGCACCGAGTCAAATCCCTTTACCCGATGCCGCCGCAAAAGGCGAAACCTGGAGCCCTATGGAAGAAGTTTTTCACCATGATTAGTAACGGTATACAAACTACATACATTCCACCAATTAAAACAACGAGTTAGTTAGATAAACACAGCCTTTAATATTTCAGGTGTGTTTATCTCTCCAAACAAAAGCTTAACTTAACAAAATTGGTTTAACCTACCGCCACATCCTCCTTTACTACACCATCGGCAATGTGCAAAATCCTATTTCCGTATTGTGCATTTTTTTCAGAGTGTGTAACCTGGATAATGGTAATACCATCTTCCTGATTTAATTTTTTAAACAACGTCATAATTTCTTCTGCCTGTGCCGACTGCAAATTACCCGTTGGCTCATCTGCCAGAATTATAGATGGTTGAGCGGCCAATGCCCTTGCTATACCAACCAATTGTTGCTGCCCGCCTGAAAGTTGATTAGGGAATAAATCTTTTTTCGCAACAATATTAAAGCGGTCTAACAGGTCGGCAATTCTACTTGCCCGCTCGGAGCTACCTACTTTTTTGTACAGTAATGGGGCTTCAATATTTTCGTAAACTGTCATTTCATCAATTAAGTGGTAAGCCTGAAAAACAAAACCGATGTGATTTCGGTAAAGTTCGATGCGTTTACGCTCATTCAACAAAGTTACATCTTCGCCCAAAAATTCATACGAACCATAAGTTGGTTCTTCAAGCATGCCAATAATATTGAGCAAAGTAGATTTTCCTGCACCTGATGGCCCCATAATGGAAACAAATTCTCCCTGTTTAATTGTTGTGGTAACCAAACGCAACACGTAGTTTTTAATTCCTTTGTTTGCGTAGTATTTTTCGATGTTATTAAGTTGTATCATATTTTTAGGGTTTAGCGAAAAGTGGTTGGCGGAGATTATCGCTGAGTACCAAACACTGTACGCAGGTTTTATTCGTATTTTAAGGCCTCAACAGCATTTATTTTTGCAGCACGGTAGGTTTGCCAGGTAATTGTTAAAATGGAAATCAACAAAGTAAGTATCGCAGTTAATACAAACATCCATAAACTTAAAGATGTTCTTAATTCGAAATGTTGCAACCAATCGTGCATGATATAGTATGCAATTGGAAGAGATATTACAATTGCTATAAATATTAATTTTATAAAATTTAATGAGAGTAAGGTCATTAGTTCTGTAATTGAAGCACCCAGGATTTTACGAATACTTACTTCTTTTATTCTTTGTGAGGTACTAAAAGATGAAAGACCAAATAAACCCAAGCAGGACACAAAAATGGCTAAACAACCAAACAGATTGGCCAAAGTGCCTAAAATCTTCTCATTCTTTAATTTAATTTCATTTAAGCTATCAATAAATTTTATCTCAACAGGAAAATTTGGGTTTATTTCTTTTACCAGCTTATCAATTACACCAACACTCTCGTTTAAGCTTTTAACAGGATTTAACCGCATCGTAATTACATCGCTGATATCTGCATAGGCGATAACCATCGGTGCCGCCACCTTACTGGGATCTCCCCAAACTATATTTTCAAAAACCCCCACTACATTCCGCTGAGCACCTTGATATAAAATCCTGGCGCCAATTGGATTTTTTAAATGCATTACTTCAACAGCTTTTTTACTTAATAGTAAAGCAGCTGTATCCGATGCAAATTTTTGATTAAAATCTCTCCCCGCCAACAATTTAATATTTGTCGTTTTGATAAAATCATAAGTGGTGTAAATTTGATCGAAATCTACCATTTTGTCACTTTCTGTCATTCCATCCCAACCTAAACCTCTGATGCTGCTGTTTTTATTCGAAATACTGCCTGATGATTGTGTTACGCCAACCACAGCTCCGCTAGATAACAGCCTTGTTTTTAATAGATTGAATTTTTCATACAATAATCCTTCGTGAGGTATTTCTAATAACCCGGTTGATCTGTAGCCTAGAGGTGTATTTTTAATAAACTGAATCTGTTTGTAAATGGTTATAGTTGCTGCAATTAACACGATCGAAAAGCTAAATTGAACAACTACCAAAACCTGTCTGAAGGTTAAACTGTATCCGCTCTTAAAATTTAAAGTTTTTTTGAGTGATTGTATAACGTTAAATCCGGAAAGATAAAATGAAGGATAGCTTCCTGATATAAAACCAGTTATAATCAGCACACCAAAAATCAGTATCCAATTAATTGGGTTTAAATAATCAAAAACAATTTCAATCCCCAATAACCGATTAAATATAGGTAGGCTAAATTCGAGGATAATAATGCTAAGCAGGATACTGATTAATGTTAAAATAAACGACTCTAACATAAACTGAAAAATCAGATCTGTTCTGGATGCACCCATTGTTTTTTTAACACCAATTTCTTTTGCCCTACCCTGTGTGCTGGCCGTTGCCAAATTCATAAAATTAATACAGGCAATAAGGAGGATACCTATGGATAAGCCAACAAATAGTTGCACCTGGGAAATATTGCCGCCAATACTTTTGCCATTTAAAAAGGTTCCGTACAAGTGCAATTTTGTTAACGGATAAATAAATACATCTTCTTTAGCTGCCGAAAAATGATTACCTATAAAACCCTTTAATTTTGCATTAAAGGCGGCAACATCGGTATGTTCATTTAGTTTTAATAAAGTATAATAATCGTGGCTTCCCCAATTTGGTTTTTTCGGCCATTGATTTAAATTTTCATATAAAGACCATGTTGTTAACGATTCGAAACCATAGGTAACATTGGTTGGAAGGTCTTTTATTACTGCGGTAACTTTTAAATCAACCTGGTTTTCAAAACGCACTTTTTGATTCAGTATATCAGTTTTACCAAATATCCTTTTTGCTGCTGTTTCGGTTAGTACAATAGAATTCGGATCGTTTAATGCTTTCGCTGGGTTTCCACTTATGAAATCATAGTTAAATAACCGCAAAAAATCAGCATCAACATACCTGCTATCTAGCTTTAAACTTTCTTCGCCGTTAGCAACCAACCTTTTATAAACAGCTGTAGCCCTGGCACCATACATCACATCAGGAAACTCCTCTTTAAGGGCGCCTAACATCACATTCTGCGATTGATCAATGGTTCTAATTACTTGGCCTTTCTGATCATTTAAATTAATCATGGCCTGATAAATATGAGGTGAGTTTTTAAACTGCTTATCGTAGCCCCATTCATAAGTAGCATATAACATTAATAACAAACAAGAGGTTAAGCCAATAGCCAAACCACCAATGTTTATAGCTGCATAAACTTTGTTTCTAAATAGATTACGCAGTGCGATTTTTAGGTTGAGTTTAAACATAAAGTGTAAGGTTTAGGGTGTAGGGTTTAAGGTCTGAGCGCTTTAGTCTTACGCCTTAAACCTTGCACCTTTATTCATATTTAAGCGCATCAATAGTATTTGAATTCGCGGCTTTATAAGATCGAAAGCTTACTGTTATTAAAGTAATCAGCATTGATATCACCATAGCCATAGCAAAAGGCCAAACGCTCAGATCTATCCGATAGGCAAAACCAGAAAGCCATTTACTCACAAAAAGATAGGCTAATGGCCATGCTACTACATTTGCAACAAACACCATCAATAAAAAAGAGCCATTCAGCATTTTAACCAGCTGTAAGGTAGATGCGCCCAAAACTTTCCGGATGGCTACCTCCCTGGTGCGTTGCATAGCCACAAATGAAATCAGGCCAAACAAGCCTATAAACGAGATGAAAATGATTACGCTGGCAAACACTTTAAATAATACCCCCATGATGTGTTCACTTTCATAATAGCCCTTTATCCGGTCATCAACAAAATCTGCATTATAAATATTATTCGGGAACGTACTGTTCCACAAGGTTTCTATCTTGTTCATGGAAGATACAAGCTGTTTGCCCTCTAACTTTATTGCAGCTTGCCAATATTGATTTTTATCGGCAGAAATAGCCAGACCGGATATTTTCTCTTTTAACGATCTATCATTGTAGTCCTTTACCACTCCTACAATCGGAATATTAATACCTGTGGCATTGATCATTTTACCAAGGGCATTTTCGGGCTTCGTTATGCCTACTTTTTTCAAAAATGTTTCGTTAACCACATAACCATTGGCTGTATCGCTCTTCATAAAAACTTTTCCGGCAATAATTTTTAAATCGAAAAGTTTAAAATAATTTTCATCGACCTTACAGGTTCTTACCTCAAAATCTTTATTTTTCGCTCCATTAAAAGTAAAATTGGTCGAATTTATATCCTGGGATAAGGGTGGCGACTGGCAATAGCTCAACAGTTGTACACCGGGTATTTTTAAAATCCTTTCTTTAAAAACACTCCGCTTCTCTTTACTCACCTGGTCTCCTGGCATCCCCACCATTACCACTGTGGATGAATTAAAACCCAACGGTTTCTGCTGCAGGTAGTCCATTTGATTTACAATTACAATGGTACCGATAATGAGTATAACAGTAATTGCAAACTGCACCACCACCAAAATTTTACGCAGGCTTAGACCGTTGTTGTTAAGGGTAACTTTATTTTTTATTGCCAACGCCGGATTAAAACCTGATATGATCATTGCCGGATAAAAGCCTGCCAAGAAGCCAACAAATGCAACCAGCAGAATCATAAACACAAAAATAACCGGATGCCCGAACAAACTAAAGCTGATCTGATCTTTAAATAGGTTCTGCATAGTGGGTATAGCCAACTCACTGATGATACAGGCAATTAAAAGTGCGATTAAAACCAGTACAACGGTTTCGGTTAAAAACTGTACAATAAGCTGCTTGCGCTTGCCCCCCATTACTTTCCTCACACCAACCTCTTTAGATCGGTTGACAGCCTGTGCTGTATTTAAATTAATAAAATTGATACAAGCTGTACAAATTAAAAACAATCCAATAATGGCAAGTCCATAAATCTGGCTCCTGGCAATTGTTGCATTTACAAAATTATCATAACGATCATCAAAATGAATCTCTTTTAATGGCTGAAGCCTGTTGACCTGATTGCCCTCAATTTTCTTATCTGCATAATATTTTTTATTAAATTTTGCCATTGCTCCATCAAGATCTGATTTGCTCAGTCCTTCTTTAAGCAACACATAACTACTTAAACTCGAATTGATACAATCCCAACAGTCGCGGTTACCGTAATAATCATATAAATTTTGATAAGTGATCACTATTTTTAAAGGAAAGCTGCTATTCTGCGGCATATCCTGAAATACCCCAGTAACACTTAGCTGTGTTTTGGTCCCCATGGTAATACTTTTACCAATTGCATTTTGTATGCTGCCAAAATACTTAATGGCCATCGCCTCGGATAGGGCAACGCTATTAGGGGCTTTTAAAGCTTCTGCCGGTTTGCCGTACTTCCAGTTGATATGAATTACATCAAAAAAATCGGGTTCGGCGAAATACACGTTTTCCTGACTTTTTAAAATTTCCCTGCCTGAATTATCCTTAATGTGTATAATATCATCTAATTTGGCAATTGCACCTATCTTTTCTATCCCAGCGATCTCATTTCTCGCTGCTGCTGTAAAAGGTATGGGTACTCCTGCAGAGAAATCATCGAAAGCATTGTACTTCCAATCCGTAACTACCCTATAAATCCGATCTGCATTTTTATAACCTTCATCAAAACTGAGTTGAAAACGGATAAAAATAAATATCAAAATACAACTTGCCATCCCAATTGATAAACCAAGAATATTGATAAGCGTGTAGCCCTTGTTTTTCCAAAGGTTTCGCCAGGCGATTTTTAAGTTGAGTTTGAACATAAGGTAAAAGGCTTAAGGTGTAAGGTTTATGGTTTTTGACGCATTAACCTTACGCCTTTATTCATATTTAAGTGCGTCAATGGTATTAGCAACTGCTGCTTTATACGAGCGGATGCTTACGGTAATCAATGTAATGACCATAGAAATAATCATGGCAAATACAAAAGGCCAAATATTCAAATCAATGCGGTATGTAAAAGTGGCCAGCCATTTGGCGACAAATAAATAAGCAAGTGGCCAGGCTACCAAATTGGCAAGAAAAACCATCAATAGAAATGAACCATTTAACATTTTAACCAATTCTAATGTAGAAGCACCCAAAACCTTTCTGATGGCAACTTCGCGGGTTCTCTGTGTAGCCACGAAAGAGATCAGTCCAAATAAACCGATAAAGGAAATAAAAATGATCACCCCGGCAAACACCTTAAAAAGGGCTCCCATTATTTTTTCTGTTTGATAATATTCACTGATTTTATCATCCATAAAAGTAGATTCATAAACATATTCGGGCAGTACTGTGTTCCATGTTTTTTCTATGGCCCGCATAGCAGGTAAAATACTTTTACTATCAAGCTTTACAGCTATAGTGGTGTACGATTCTTTGTCGCTGTTAATCACAATCGGAGAAATAGGCTCGTGCAAACTCATGTTGTTAAAATCTTTAACTACACCGATGATATTGCCTGTTTTGCCATTGATCCTGATGGATTTCCCAATCGCATCGTTATAGCTAACTACATTGAGCTTTTTTAGCATAGTTTCGTTTACTACAATATCTTTGAGTGTATCACTCTTAGATAAGCCTTTACCAGCTATAATTTCTAAACCAAATGTTTTAAAATAGTTTTCATCTCCTGTTTTGGTGTTGGCCTGAAAAGTTGATTTTACTGTTCCATTGTAATTGAAATTACTTTGGTTATTAAAATCAGAAGAAGGTGCCGCATCGCAATAGCTGGTTGATAATACACCTGGTATTTTATTGATCCGATCCTGCAAAGTATGATATCGGGTAAATGCTATGCTATCAGAAGGAACATCAACCAGGGCTACAGCCGTAGGAATAAAACCAAGGGGTTTCTCTCGCATGTAACTCATTTGCCTTAATACAACCAAAGTACCTATAATCAAAATAATAGTGATTGCAAATTGAACTACAACAAGAATCTTCCTCAAACTTAAACCTGCGGTATTCGCAGTAATTTTATTTTTAATAGCTAATGCGGGGCTATAACCAGACATGACCATTGCTGGATAAAAACCAGCTAAAAAACTAACCAGCAATACCAAAACAACCATAAATACAAATATGATGGGGTGCTCAATAATGCTAAATGAAATATGATCTTTAAACAGGCTTTGCATGCCCGGCAAGGCCACTTCTGTTAAAACGCAACCTACCAATAATGAAATAACGGTTATTGTTAACGTTTCGGTTAAAAACTGTACAATTAACTGCCTGCGTAAACTCCCCATTACTTTACGTACGCCAACTTCTTTCCCCCTGCTTACAGCCTGTGCAGTAGCGAGGTTGATAAAGTTGATACATGCGGTTAGCAATAGAAAAGCACCAATTATGGCCAATCCATAAAGTTCTTTCTTCGCCATTACTTTGTTCGCAAAATTACCCAGATCTGCATTATAATGGATATCTCTTAACTGTTGAAACCGATGACTTTCTTTCGAAACATTATCTCTTTTATAATATTTAGTAATAAACTGAGGGAGGCTTTTACTTGCATCCTCAATAGAAGCACCTTCTTTTAGTAATATATAACATTCAGAAGTAGAAGAAACTGTGCCCCAGTTAGTCGACTCTGGCCTTGCCTGGTTTTGATAAGTTTTATAAGAGATGATTACTTTAAGTGGAAAAGAGCTGTTATCGGGTGTTTTTTCTATAATACCAGTAACTTTAAGGTCTACTTTGTTCTGAAAGTTAATGCTCTTTCCAACTGCCCTGTGCCAATCTCCGAAAAGTTTATCGGCCATCTCATCTGATAATACAACAGTATTAGGCTGACTTAGTGATTGGCGTGGATTTCCATCAAGCCATTTAAAGCTTAAGATCTCAAAAAAATCTGGCTCTGTATAATGTACACTTTCGGAGATTTTAATCCTTTCTTTTCCGGATTCGTCTTTTACTTTAATAATTCCACCACTGGCCTGAATAGCAGCAACTTTATCAAATTGTTGCTTAAAATCATTTCGCATCGCTGCCGGAAGAGGTCGTGGTGTGCCTGCAGATTCGAAAAAATTATCAGGTGTTTTCCAACCGCTTATTACACGGTATATACGGCCTTCGTTTTTAAAGTTTTCATCAAAACTTAGCTGGTAACGGATAAAAATAAAAATGAGGATGCAGCTTGCCATTCCGATAGAAAGGCCCAAAATATTGATAAAAGTATAACCTTTATTTTTCCAAAGGTTTCGCCAGGCTATTTTCAAATTTAATTTAAACATATCAAATAATTAGTAAAATGAAATCTGCAAATGTTTATGCCAATTTTATACCAAGAGCAAAATAAACCATAATCAATTAAATATCAATAACATACAAATAATAAAAAAGAAAAAATGTCCGTTTATGAACAGTACCTGTACGGTACCGAACGGAGAATAGCGCTAAACGTTTGGACTTAGGCGATAAATTCGCGCTGATCGCCAAACGCCACTCGCAGGTCTTATTCATATTTAAGTGCATCAACAGGGTTTGCTTTTACGGCACTGTTTGCCTGGATGCTTACGGTTATAATGGTTAACAAAATAGTTAGGGCTGCACTGATTAAAAAAGGAAAAAGTGGCAGATCGATTCGATATGCAAAGGTTTCGAGCCACTTTTTGGTTAATATGTATGCCAATGGCCAGGAAATAATATTGGCTATAAGCACCATAACAAAGAATGAGCTATTAATGAGCTTGAAAATCTGTAAATGACTTGCACCAAGAATTTTCCTTACTGCAATTTCCTTCATTCTACCAGTGGTAATGTATTTTGCAAAAGCAAATAAACCCAGTATTGCAATAAAAATGGTGAGCATTGCAGCAGCAAAAAAGACAGACTGTAACTGTTCTTGTTTTTTAAAGAGTTTACCATACATTTCATCCAGAAATTGGTAACGGAAATTATCTCCATCCAACTTATTAATCTCCGGCCATTGCGATTTTAAGGTACTTAGCACTTCAGACATCTTGCTTTCTTCTATTTTTAGCATAATTTCTGTTTTAGGATTTCCACAGGGATCATTTATCGCGTAAATGGCAGGCTCTACTGCTTTCTCAAATCCAAGTGCTTTAAAATCTTTTATCACGCCTACAATCTTATATTCTTTATTCTGGCAGCCCTTTATGATTTTACCTATTGGACTGGTTAATCCATACTTTGCTACTGCAGCTTCGTTAAGTATAGCAGAATTTGCCGTATCGGTTTTAAATTCTCTGGAGAATGTTCTGCCTTCTTTTATCTTAATACCTAACGTTTCGAAATAATCAAAATCTACATCAGTAAAACTTAAAGTTTGTTCCTTTCCATCTACAGTATATTTATTTTTCCCGCCATCAGAACCATCTGGCAAGGCATTGGTAACGGTAACCGATTTCACCCCCGGAATCTTGGCCATTTTATCTCTTATCGGATCGAATTTGCTTGGCGAGACAAAATATGCAAGGTTTTTAATGTACACCACTTGCTCGGGTTTAAAACCAACATCCTGGGTACGCATGTATTTCAGCTGGGAATTGATAATGAGTAGACCTATAATAAAAATTACAGCTATGCTAAACTGAAACACCAATAAGCTATTGCGCAACCAATAACTTTGTTTGCTAGTTTGAAAATTGCCTTTTAAAACAAGGGCAGGTTTAAAACCTGATAAAACCATTGCAGGGTAAATACCGGCAATTAGGGTAATAAAAATTAAGATAAGCGGCAATTGCCAGAATAAGGCACTATTGGCTACCCAAATGGATAAATTGACCACGAACAGGTTATTAAATTTCGGCAAGATGATTTCGGCCATAATCAGTCCTAATATCGTCGCTGCTAAACACTGGATTAAAATTTCGGTTAAAAACTGAAAGGCAAGCTGGAAGCGATAAGCACCCATCACTTTTTTAACACCTACCTCTTTTGCCCGTTTGGTTGCCTGTGCTATACTCAGATTGGTAAAGTTGATACAGGCAATGACCAAGATCAAAATCCCTAAAACAGATAAAGCCATTAGTACTTTATAATTGGCATCGGTACCAGCCTTTGGTTTAAGGTGTTGGTTTTTTAAAGGATCGAGAAAGGCTTTTGTTGCTTTAAAAGTCTTATTATTGGAATCTTCTCCATCTTTAAGCATCTCCTTTTTATAAAGGGTATTAATTTTGGCTTCAAGTGCCTGGATATCTGTGCCCGGTTTTACCTGGATATAAGTGTTGTAGTTATTATAGCCATAGTTTTCTCCCAAACCCATTTCTTTTACCAACGAAATGGCATCGAAAGTAATATTAGAATGGGGATCTGCAAAAATACTTCCGTTTAGTTTGCCTGTAATACCTGAAGATTTACTGCCAATCCCAATCATTTCAGGCTTATTATCTTTATTATGAGGAAAAAGCGTTTTATAATTTTCGTTGCTCAGGTAAAACAGATTTTCGGTTGTACTTTCCGGTTTAATTAAGCCATTATTAGGTCTAATGTTAAATATTTTTGCAGCATCATAATCGAGATACAGACATTTACTTAAAAAAACAACACCATGATCGCTGTAAACCGGAAATTCAAAAAAGCTCATTTTCATAGTCCCAACTGCGACTACTTCCGGTATTTCTGCTTTAATGGCTTTACCCAACGGTGGCGGAGTATTATTGGTCTTGAAATCAGGCAACTGTCTTCCTACTATATAAATATCATTGTAATTAGGATTTCCCCTGTCAAAACCTGTTTCATAAGTAAAATACATGGTTACCAAAATAAATGCAGCTAATGCAATAGCTAAGCCACCAATGTTTATGAAGGTAATTACTTTGTTTCTCCAAAGGTTGCGTAGTGCAATTTTTAAGTTTAATCTGAACATAGCTTTAAGGTTGAAGGTTGAAAGGTTGGAAGGTTGATGGGCCAGGTGTTTAAACCTTCAGCCTTATTACCTTCTAGCTTCCCGCCCTTATTCATATTTAAGTGCATCAACTGCGTTTGCTTTGGCCACTTTAAAGGTCTGCAGGCTTACCGTTAAAATGGCAATAATTACCGAGGTTAAAAGGGCGAGCAAAAAAGGCCATGGGTTAATGGTAATCTTATAATCATATTTCTCAAGCCATTTGGCAACAAGAATATAGGCTACCGGGATAGCGATCACATTGGATATGATTACCAGTTTCATGAAATCTTTGTTCAAAAGGACCAAGATGTCGGAAAGATTGGCGCCCAATACTTTGCGGATACTGATTTCTTTACTGCGCTGTTCTGCGGTATATAGCGCTAAACCCAATAAACCTAAACAGGAAATAAAAATGGCAAATCCTCCAAAAATATTGGAAAGTACACTGAGCAACTTTTCGCTCCGGAGTTTTTCGGCCATGCCCTGACTAACCAATTTCACTTCAATTGGATAAGCAGGATTTAAACGTTGACTTATCGATTTTATCGCTTCGATTGAATTAGAAAGTGATTGCTTAGGATTGAGTTTAAGCAGTAAAACCCGACTCGTTTTAACATTGTAATAATAAACTGTTGGCTGTATTTTGGAAGCAAGCGATTCGTTAGAATAATCTTGCACCACACCCACCACTTTAAGTGGCGGATTATCGCCCCAATGGATAATGGTACCAACAGGATTTTTTAACCCCATTATTTTAACGGCTGTTTGGTTGAGGAGCAGAGATGTAGCTGTATCAGCCGAAAATTTAGGATCAAAATCTCTCCCTGCAAGAATCTTTACACCAGTTGTTTTGGCAAAATCGAAACCTGTACTTCTATAATTAATAATCGAGACATCATTTTTGGGCTTGCCTGGCCATTGAATGTCGCTAGTAATTGAACCACCATCTGTAAATGAGCTAGCATACTCTGTTGTAGCAATTGTAGCACCTTCCCGCTCCAATTCATTTTTAAAAGTCTGCAATTTCTGCGGCTTTGTCCACTCTCCTTCTAAATCGATCTGTACCAGCGCAGTCTGATCAAAGCCTAAGGGTTTATTTTTAAGGTGCTGAATTTGACTGTAAATTACAATTGCCGAGATAATCATGCAGACAGAAAGGCTAAACTGCACTACTACCAGTGTTTTGCGGATGGATAATGAGCCCGTTGAACCTTTAAAACCCTTTAATACCTTTACGGGTATAAATGATGAAAGGTAAAATGCAGGATAACTACCGGCAAGCAAACCGGTTACCAGAACCATAGCAAGTAATACGCTCCAAAACTGATAAGCATTGTAATCAATTTTGATCGAAACATTGAGCAGACTATTAAAGTAAGGCAACGAGACTTCGAGCAGTGTAAAGGCAATTAACATTGCTAAAAAAGACAGCAGTATTGATTCTACCATAAACTGTCCCATTATTGTATTTCTGGTAGAACCTAAAGCTTTTCTAACACCTACCTCACGGGCACGTTTCTCCGACTTTGCAGTTGAAAGATTCATGTAATTGATGCAGGCGATAAATAATACACAGATGGCCAGAAAAACAAATAATCGCAACTGATCAATTTTACCCCCCACCGATTTCCCATTATCAAAATCATCATATAAGTGAAATTTGCTTAAAGGAAAAAGAAAAGGTTCGTATGTCATTTCTTTTAAATCGGGTTCTTTGTTTACGATGAAATGTTTTAGTGCGGCATTGGTTGCATCCAAAGAAGCATTATCTTTAAGCTGAAATAAGGTTAAACAGGTAATTGCTCCCCATCCATTTTCTTTCTCTGAAGGATTTTCCTGTTCTAAAAAAGCCCATGGCTGTAAAACATCAAATTGCATGGTTTGATTTTTTGGCAAATCTTGTATTACAGCACTAACTTTTAAGTTTACCCTGTTATCGTATTTAATACTTTGCCCTATTGGGTTCTGATCGCCAAATAATTTCTTCGCTGTCGATTCGCTTATAAGTACATTATTAGGCTCGGATAAAGCAGTACCTGGATCGCCGTAGATAAATTTCTGTTCAAGGATTTTTAAAAAATCGGGATCTACATTAAATCCAATTAATTTAAAATTATTCCGGTTATGGCTATATAATTTCTGACCATTGTTCATCGAAATGCGGGCCGCACTTTTAATACCAGGCAATTCTGAAACCCCTGCTTTGGCCAGTTTATTCGGAACGGCCATTGTGGTAGCCAGTTTGCCGTTAAACTTTAAATTTAATGCGGCAAAATATACTTTATCGGCATTTTTATATTGCTTATCGAAACTCCATTCGTAGTTAACGTACAAGAGTAACATTAAACAACAGGCCATTCCGATAGCCAAACCGCCTACATTGATCAATGTAAAGCCTTTGTTTTTCCAAAGGTTACGCAGTGCTATTTTTAGGTTTAATCTGAACATGATAGATTAACTGTATAAATGTTAAAATGGTTATTTGTTATATTGCTAACTGAAAACTGCCAACCGAATTACTCATATTTCAGTGCATCAACAGGATTGGCATTAGCCGTTTTATAAGCCTGAAAACTTACAGTAATCAATGCCATTAGCAAAGTCCCAAATCCCGCTATCGGCATAATCCACCATGATATTTCGGTATGGAATTCGAACTTCATCAGCCATTTATTCATTAAATAATAACTCAAAGGAATGGCGATAACGATAGCAACTACAATCATTTTCACAAAAGAGAACGACAGCAATTGCATTAAATGAAGTAAAGAGGCACCTAATACCTTGCGTACACCAAATTCTTTTGTTCTCTGCTCGGCACTATAAGCCACCAGACCAAAGAGCCCCAAACAGGAAACGAATATGGCCAGTCCGCCAAAAAGATTTGAAAGGATGCCTAAAGTTTTTTCGGAATTATATTTTTCAGCGTAAACATTATTTAAAAAGTTAATCTCCAATGGATAGGCTGGATTTAAGGTTTTAGTGATCCTGCCTATGGTTTCGATATTACTTTGAAGACTGTTATTTTCATTCAAACGCATGGTGATGTTTCCCGTTTGGTTCTTATCGAAGAATACCACCATTGGATTGTTCGATTTGTAAGGAGAATCCCAAACATAGTCATCGAAAACACCTATGATATTAAATTTATCCCCAAAAATGGTAATTGTTCTGCCTACCGGATTTTTATAGCCGAAAACCTTAACGGCCGAAGCGCTCACCATTACAGCGCTGGTATCTGAAGCGAAATTTTCTGAAAAGTCTCTCCCGCTGGTCAATTTAATGCCATTGGTTTTAATAAAATCGTAGGTTGTAATTACCTGATTAAACAATTGGTTGTTTGTAGATTGCAACATTCCTTCCCATTCGATTCCTGCAAAATTGCGACCATGATGTGATAAACTCACCGATGATTGGAACATTGAGGTAACCGCTCCAGATTTTAGCAGTTCAGTGCGCAGCAGTTCATATTTTGTTTTCAGTTCGCCATCCTGAGGCATTTCTACTAAAGCGTTCACATCAAAACCTACTGGCCTGTTTTTAATGTACTGGATTTGCTTATAGATAACCAAAGTGGAAATGATGAGGATAATAGCAAAACAGAATTGTCCAACAACTAATACTTGCCTTAAACCAACCGAAAAGAAACCGCCAGATTTAATTTTTCGTTTTAAGGTTTGTATCGGGTTAAAAGACGAGAGGTAAAATGCAGGATAACTACCGGCTATTAACCCTGTAGCTAAAACAATCCCGATAATACCAATCCAACTGGTGTTGTTCAAATAAGAGATATTCAATTTTATATTCAGCAGGTTGTTAAAAGTGGGCAAAAAGATCTCGAGGATAGCAATCGAAAAGATCACAGCAATAAAAGTTAGCATCATCGATTCTGTTAAGAACTGTACAATCAGCGAAGTCCGGTTGGCCCCAATAGTCTTTTTTATGCCTACCTCTTTTGCACGCTTTTCTGATTTGGCAGTAGCCATGTTCATAAAATTAATGCAGGCAATTAAAAGAATTCCGAAAGCTAAGCCAACAAACAAATAAATCTGTTCTATTGCGCCACCGATACTTTTGCCATCTTCGAACTTTCCATATAAATGTAGCTTTGCCAATGGGAACAATATCTGCGATTGCTGATTATTTGTATTATTTTTTTTCTCTATCTGATTGATTTTTTGGTTAACCAAATCTAAATTTGCACCACTTTTTAACATTACCAGCGTTACAAAGCTATAATTGCTCCAGTTTAAATCTTTGGCGCTCCGATCAATCGTTTCGTATAAAGACCAAGGCATTAAATAATCAAATTTATTGGAACTATTATCAGCTTGATCTTTAATTACGCCGGTTATATTCAAATCTAAACGATCTTTAAAACGTACACTTTTATTCAGCACATCAGCTGTTCCGAACAATACTTTAGCGGTAGATTCCGTTAAAATAACAGAATTTGGATTACTTAAAGCTGTACTGGCATTACCATAAATAAATTCATAATCGTACATTTTTAAGATATCAGGCTCGGCGAATTTAGATTGACGCTTGAATGCATTTTGTCCGTTGGCTATTAAATTCCTGCCTCCATAGTCCATCCTCGCCATGTACCTAAGTTCGGGTAAACTTTGTTTAATTACCGGCCCGAAAGCAGTGGTTGAGCCTTCAAATGTTCCGGAAATTTTACCGTTATCACCAGGAATATTGGTCATAGTGGTGAAAACGTTAGCCGATTCTTTGGCCTGCTTATCAAAGTCCCATTCGTAGGTAACATACAAGAGCAACATTAAACAGGCAGCCAAGCCAATGGCTAGCCCAATTACGTTAATAAACGAACTTACCTTGTTTCGCCAAAGGTTACGTAGTGCAATTTTTAAGTTTAATCTAAACATAGTTTTAAGGTTGAAGGTTGGAAGGATAAAGGTTGAAAGGTTTGGGGCTTTAGCCTTCCGCCTTAAAACCTTCTGCCTCCCTGCCCTTATTCATATTTTAAAGCATCTACCGGGTTTGCCTTTGCCACTTTAACCGATTGAATACTCACAGTGAGTATGGCAATGATTACCGAAAGACTAATTGCGGCTATAAATGGTAGGGCAGAAACAGAAATGCGGTATTCGTATCCCGAAAGCCATTTATTAATAATGATGTAGGCCAATGGAAATGCAATTACATTAGCTATTGCAACCAATTTGATGAAATCTTTGTTCAATAAAGTAAGGATGTTGGCTGTACTGGCACCCAAAACCTTGCGGATACTGATTTCTTTCTTGCGTTGCTCTGCCATAAATAAAGCTAAACCAAGTAAACCCAGACAGGAGATAAAAATGGCAAAACCACCGAACCAGTTTGAAAGTGTACCCAACAATTTTTCATCCCTGAATTTCCGTTCAAAATTATCATCAACAAATCTTATCTCGGTTGGATAAGATGGGTTTAACCTCTTTACGGCTTCATTAATTTTGTTAATGGAGGTTGTAATGTTGTTTTTATCATTTAACCGCATAATAATAGTAGTTGCTCGGCCAGGATTTTGCGCGATAAGCAGTGGTGCGGCTTTTTGATAAGGCGATTCCATTACATAATCTTTAACCACCCCTATAATTCTCAAAGGTTGGTCCCAGGTGATCATTTTACCTACCGGATCTTTCATCCCCATTACTTTAACCAATGCCTCGTTAACAATTACATTGGCGGTATCTGCAAAATCCTTTGAGAAATCCCTGCCCTGCAAAATTTCCATTCCTGTAGTTTTAGTGAGATCGAGATTGGTAAACCTAAAGTTGACCAGTATTTTATCTTTTTCATTTTTGCCGGGCCAACTTATGCCATAAGTATTGTTCCCTCCAGAGGTTAAAGACATGCTATATTCTGTGGAGGCAGTTATGGCGCCCGATTTCAGTAGTTCATCTTTTAGGATTTCGCGTTTTTCTTTTTTTGAAAATTCGCCTTCAGTAGAAATCTGCACCAGGTTTGTGCGGTTATAACCAATCGGCTTATTTTTAATATAGTTTAACTGCTGATAAATTACAGCAGTACAAACAATTAAACAAGCTGCAAACACAAACTGAAAAACCACTAAAAATTTACGGATAGATAAGGTAGATCCTCCTGAAATTTTAAAGCCTTTTAAAACTTTAACCGGATCAAAAGAAGACAGGTAAAATGCAGGATAACTTCCGGCAATAAAAGCAGTTAATAGCGTTAAACCTAAAAATACAGTCCAGAATTTATAATCGCTGTAATTAATATCGAGGGTAATTCCTAAAAGATTATTAAAGTAAGGCAAACTTATTTCGATCAGCACAAAAGCCAACAGCATGCTTAAAGTGGTAAGTAAGACCGATTCGAACATAAACTGACCAACCAAATTATTTCTGGAAGAACCAATGGCTTTACGCACGCCAACTTCACGCGCTCGCTTTTCTGATTTGGCGGTAGAAAGGTTCATGAAGTTAACGCAGGCAATTAGCAGGATACAAAAAGCCAAAAGGAAAAAGATCCTCAACTGATCAATCTTTCCACCTACGTTTTTGCCATTTTCAAATTTATCGTATAAATGCCATTTGGATAAAGGATGCATAAAAGGTTCACCATTGGCTTCTTTATCATGCGCTTTGATCATGCCCTTCATCTGGCTATTGGCGCGATCAAAAAAGGAATTATCCTGAAGTTGCACAAACAACATACAATAATTGTTTCCCCAGCCACTTTCTTTAGTCCATGGATTTAATTTTTCGTACAATTTCCACGACATGATATAATCCAAATGGATTGTCGAATTTTTAGGTGAATCTTCAATTACAGCTTCTACCCTTAAATTTTCTTTTTCGTCAAGTTTTACGGTTTTGTTGAGTGGATTTTCATTTCCAAATAGATTTTTCGCTAATGTTTCTGTCAAAACTACCCCGTCAATACTATTCAACATGGTATTTTTATCACCTTTTAAAACTTTATAATCAAACATTTTCATGAAATCAGGATCACTGAAAATGGCGTTCTTTTTAAAATTATTATGGTTGTAAGAAATGAGCATCTGCTCTGCATACGATAGACGGCTCACTTTGGCAATACCTGGCACTTTATCTTTTATTTCATCCCTCAACTGACCTGGAAAGGCCATAAAACTAAAGGTTTCTGAAGCGGTTTTTTGGTTATTGTAAAGCACATAGGTTTTATCGTAATCTGTAAATTGCTTATCGTATCCGTATTCGTAAGCTACGTACAATAATAAAATCATGCAGCTGGCCAAACCGATGGCTAATCCACCAAGGTTGATCAGGGTGAAGCCTTTGTTACGCCACAGGTTGCGTAATGCTATTTTAAGGTTGAGTTTAAACATTGTGGGGTTAACTGTATAAATTGTTAAACGGGTTAATTGTTAAATTGCCAACTGAAAAATGCCAATTGGGTTATTCATATTTAAGTGCATCAATAGGATTTGCCTTTGCCACTTTAACGGATTGGGCACTAACCGTAAGTATGGCAATGAGTACCGACAAAGCAATAGCCACTATAAACGGCAATACAGATATAGAGGTGCGATACTCGAAAGTTGAAAGCCATTTATTTACAATGATATATGCTAATGGAAACGCTATAAGATTGGCAATAGCCACTAATTTTATAAAATCTTTATTCAACAACACGAGGATATTGCCAGTGCTGGCACCTAAAACCTTACGGATGCTAATTTCCTTTTTGCGTTGCTCTGCCATAAAAAGTGCCAGACCTAATAATCCTAAACAGGAAATGAAAATTGCGAAACCACCAAACCAGTTTGAAAGTGAACCTAAAAGTTTTTCATTTTTAAATTTCACTTCAAAAGATTCGTTCACAAATTTGCGGTTAACAGGATAATTGGGTTCCATTTGCTTTACTATATCATCAATTTTTGCCAGTGATGAACTGATGTTTTGATTTGGATTTAACCGCGCAATGATAACCCTCGCATCGTCCCTCTGATTTACCCTAAAAATCATTGGGGCCACTCTTTGATAGGCACTTTCTACTACAAAATCTTTTACTATCCCAACTGTAGTTAGTTTTTTATCCCAGAAAGTAATAATTTTACCGATCGGATTCTTTAATCCCATCATTTTCACAGCAGCTTCATTTAACAATACACTACTTGTATCATTAGGAAATTTCGCAGAAAACTCCCTACCACTAACCATCTTAGTTCCAATAGTTTCAACAAAATCATATCCTATTGTTCTATGGTTAAAAGAAATAGCCTCATTGGGGTTTTTACCTTCCCAATTTACACCCGTAGTATTATCTCCACCTTCTGTAAAATCTGTACTAAAAAAAGTAACATTGCTTGCAGCGCCTGATTCTATTAGTTGCGTTTTAAGCAATTCTAATTTAACAGCATCATTCATTTTACCGGCTACCGCTATCTGAATTAAATTGGATTGATCGTAACCAATAGGCTTATTTTTTACATAATTAAGTTGTTGGTAAATTACTGCTGTACAAATAATTAAACTTGCTGCAAAAACGAATTGGCCAACCACTAATACTTTCCTCACCGAAGCGGATGAATCTGCTTTAAGCGTGAAACCTTTTAAAACTTTGATAGGCTCAAAAGAAGATAGATACAGCGCTGGATAACTACCCGCAATAAATCCGGTTAAAATCATTAAACCCAATAATGCTAACCAAAATGAGCCATTATAGTAATCGATTGTTAATTTAATGTCTAACAAACTATTAAAATATGGCAAGCTAATCTCAATTAAGATAAAAGCTAAAACTGTGGCAATAAATGTGAGGAGCAGGGATTCTAAAAAAAACTGACTAATTAACGATTTACGTGTTGATCCGATTGCTTTACGAACGCCAACTTCTTTTGCTCTACGTTCTGAACGTGCTGTAGATAAATTCATAAAATTTACGCAAGCAATTAGTAATATGCAAAAAGCCAGCAATAAAAATATTTTAAGTTGATCTATTTTACCTCCTACCGATTTACCGTTTACAAAATCATCATATAAATGCCATTTGGTTAAAGGGTGCAATAAAGCTACTGCCGAATTATCTTTCTGATTCCGTTTGTAAATACCATGTATCAAATCATTTGCAGCAGTGAAAAAGTTATTATCCTGTAATTGAACAAGGGTTAAACACATATTATTTCCCCAATTGCCTTCCTTCACCCAGGCTTCCCGTTTTTCGAACATTGCCCAGGGCATTATGCACTCAAATGTTAAGCTACTATTTGCAGGTGCGTCTTCTATTACGGCTTCAACTTTTAGTATTTCCTGATTTTCCAGCTTTACCATTTTATTAATGGGATCTTCATTTCCAAATAATTTTGTTGCAAAAGATTTGGTAAGGATGATGGTATTTACATCTTTTAAAACTTTGGCTGAATTACCTTCAAGAAATTTATAATCCAATATTTTAATAAAATTCTGGTCGGCAAATATTGCACTGCTATTTATTTTATTATCACCAACGGTAATTAATTGTTTTCTCGGATAAGTAGTGTGAGAGGCATACTTAACACCGGGGATTTTTTCTTGCACCTCTTTAGCCATAACATTAGGTGTCCATGCCCAACTAAAAGTTTTGCCATTTGCCACCACATTTTGATAAACTACATAAGTTTTATTGCTGTTGCTAAATTGCTTATCGTAACTCCATTCATAAGCAACATAGAGCAATAGCACCATACAACTGGCCAAACCAATGGCTAAGCCCCCAATGTTGATCAAAGAGAATCCCTTGTTTTTCCAGAGGTTTCGCAAAGCGATTTTTAAGTTTAATTTGAACATATTTTTGAGGTTGAAGGTTTGAGGTGTAAGGCTTAAGGTCAGGGCGCATAAACCATGCGCTTTACCTCTTACCTTTCTTGTGCCAATCCCAAATCTCCCTATCCAGGAAGATTATTGGGCGGCTATTATTAACTAAACTAAAATCTTTTTTGAGGTTGAAGGTAGGAAGGTGGAGGGCTAAAGGTTGATATAACTCAACCTTCTACCTCAAAGCCTTCAGCCTTCTCTCCTTATATCAGCTCTTCGTTTCTGCTTTTATTGATCTTTTCAGAAATCACGTGACCATCTTTCAGGTTGATGATTCTGTTCGAAAAACTGGCATCATGACTAGAGTGTGTTACCATTACGATGGTAGTACCGGTTTCATTCAGTTCGCAAAGCAGCTCCATCACTTCGTTACCATGAGAACTATCTAAATTTCCGGTAGGCTCATCGGCCAAAACCAACTTCGGTTTGGTAACCAAAGCCCTTGCTACGGCCACACGCTGCTGCTGTCCGCCTGATAACTGTTGCGGAAAGTGACCACTGCGGTTTACAATATTCATTCTTTCGATAATTTCGTTTACCAGTTTCTTGCGTTCTCCAGCAGGAATTTTGTTATAAATCAGTGGCAGTTCGATGTTTTCGAAAACAGTTAATTCATCAATCAAATTGAAATTCTGGAAAACGAATCCCATATTTCTTTTACGGAAATTAGAACGTTCTCTATCGTTAAGTGTTAAAAGTTCAGTATCGATAAACTTATAACTTCCACTTTCGGGCTTATCCAGTAAACCCATTACATTTAATAGGGTAGATTTCCCACAGCCCGAAGGCCCCATGATGGAAACAAATTCTCCTGCTGCAACATGGAGATTAATACCATTAAGTGCAGTGGTTTCTACCTCTTCAGTTTTGTAAACTTTTTCCAGATTTTCTATTTTAATCATCGTATCAAGTATTTAGTATCAGGTATCCAAGACCTGGTTATATTATTTTTGGTTCATTTGTTCATTAGCCATTGGTTCATTGGTGATGCATAGTTCCAAATTCCAAGATTCAAATTCTCAAACAGCTTATTAGTTGATTTTAGTTTATTGATCATTGATTTTTGGTTATTGGTTATTGGCTATTGGTTATTTAATGCGTACCGCCAAACGCCATCCGCTTTACTTATTTATCACCACCTGATCGTACTGGTTAAACTGATCGTAAGATGAAGTAATTACTTCGTCGCCTTTCTGCAAACCATCCAATATTTCATAGTACAGATAATTTTTTCGCCCGATTTTAACATTTTTCTTGGTTGCTTTTCCATTGTTTACCACAAATACCCAAGAGCCACCTGTACTCTGGAAAAACTGTCCCTGGGCAAGAAGCAGCGATTTACTATTATCAGAGAGGGTTAATTTTGTTTGTAATGATAATCCGCGACGTAAACCTTCAGGTGCTGCTCCCTTAAAAACCATTTCTACCTGAAACTGACCTGCTGTAACCTCAGGGATTACTTTACTCACGGTTAAGTTATAAGTTTTACCATTAAACTCACAGTTAGCGGTTTGTCCTTCTTTTACCCGATTGATATAATATTCATCAACTCCTGCCTGAAGTTTATAACCCTGCAGCACGTCAATCTTTCCAATCATTTCATTAGAGTTATACGATTTTCCGATAACCGGATCATAAGAAGATAATTTACCAGATACAGGTGCTTTAATGGTCATATTTTCGATGTTTTTGCGGATCATTTCCAAACTTTCGTTCATTTGCCCCATCGATTGATCAATTTGCGAAAGCTGCATCTTTCTACTCTGGTTTTCCTGGGCAATAGCCTGCCTTACGATTTTGCGTTTACCTTGATAATATTCGTAATCCTGACTTGATTTATTAAACTCCTGTAAGGTAATTACCTTTTTACTAAACAATGCGCTATCCAAACGATATTGCCTTGCCGCTGTTCGCAAATTATTTTCAACATCCAATAGATCCTGATTTAAAACCCTTTGATTTTGCTCCAAATCCAACCGCGATTTCCGCAACTGGTTAATCTGCTCGGTTGCTGCTGTTTGGCTTGAGGTATAACTCAACATGGCATTTGAGTTGGAGATTCTTAATAGTGGGGTTCCTTTAACTACCGAAGCACCATTTTCAGTAAAAATTTCGGCAACTGTTCCACCTTCTGATGAACTTACAATTACCGAAGTTAACGGAACTACACTGGCATTTAATAACACTACGTCTTCAAAATCACCATATTCTACTTTACTGATGGTTAATTTATCGGCATCTGCACTGTAAACTTTTTTGAGGGATAAAGTATAGCCATAAATTACAACTGCAACAAAAGCAATTGCTCCACCTATAATCAACAGGGTTTTAGTGCTAAATCTTTTTTTCTCTATTTTCTTATCCATGTGTTCGGTTGTACTGTTTGGATTCACTAATAACCAAGCTTGTGCCAAAAGCATAAAATACAATTAAAACACTGATAACCAGTAAATTAATAGATATCTTATTTTTTACATGTTCATTATCGGACAGTTGATGTGCGGGAGCGGACAGTTTTATTACTTTAGCATATTAAAATTTCAAAATTATGCTTGACGCCACAGTTTTAATTATAGATGATGACGACGATATCCTGCTTAGTGCCCGTTTGTTTTTAAAGCAGCAGGTAAAGCAGGTAATTACATGTAAATCGCCTAAAGAGATCAATGTTTTATTGAGCAAAAATGAAATTGATATCATCTTACTGGATATGAACTACCAAAAAGGCGCCAGTGATGGCCGCGAAGGTCTTTATTGGCTAGAACATATTTTATCGATTGATAAAGATTATGTAGTAATATTAATGACTGCTTTTGGCAATGTTGAACTGGCAGTAAAGGCGATTAAAAAAGGAGCTACCGATTTTATTCTGAAACCCTGGGAAAATGAGAAGTTGTTTGCCACCATTTCTTCGGCATCTAAACTCCGCGAATCGACCAAAAAGGTAAAGAAATTAGAAAAAATACATTCATCGCTCCAAAAAGACCTTACCCGAGGTTTCGAGAATATTGTTGGCCAGGCAGACGAAATAAAGCAATTACAGAATACGCTCTTAAAAGTTGCACCTACTGATGCCAATGTGCTTATTCTGGGCGAAAACGGAACGGGAAAACAGGTTTTTGCTTATGAAATCCATGGTAATTCGCAAAGGAAAAACCAGGTGTTTATGCATGTTGATTTAGGCTCGTTAAACGAAAATTTATTTGAAAGCGAATTATTCGGTTATGCTAAAGGTGCTTTTACCGATGCCAAAGAAGATAAACCCGGCCGCTTTGAACTGGCCGATGGGGGAACAATCTTTTTAGACGAGATTGGAAATTTAACATTACCGCTTCAGGCTAAACTTTTAAGCGTTTTGCAAAACCGTACAGTTACCCGTTTAGGTGAAAGCAAAGAACGCAAGGTGAATGTCCGTTTAATAACGGCCACTAATATGCCCTTGAATGAAATGGTATCTAAAAATACATTTAGGCAAGATTTACTGTTCCGCATTAATACTGTTGAGCTTTTATTACCAGCCTTACGTAAACGTGGAACAGATATTCTACTTTTGGCCAATCATTTTATGCAGGTTTTTAGCTCGAAATATCATAAAGACATACGAAAACTGAGTAATAAGGCCCAAGAAGCACTTTTACAGTATAAATGGCCAGGAAATGTGCGCGAGTTACAGCACGTTTTAGAAAGAGCCGTTATTATGAGCGATGGGACTGATATTGCAGAAGAAGATTTGCAGTTAAGTCCGCAACGCTACGCACAGAACAACGCCATACCAGATGAAATGGCTCTTGAGGATATGGAAAAAATGATGGTGCAGAAGGCAATTGATAAGCACAAAGGGAATATATCAAAAGCCGCAGCCGAACTCGGTTTAACCAGAGCTGCACTGTATAGAAGAATCGAGAAATTTGGAATCTAAGAGAGGCAGAAGGCAGGAAGGCCGAGGGTGGAAGGTTAAAATCTCAACCCTTAACCATAAGCCCTCCACCTTTTAACCCTTTACCTTCAACCCTAAAACATGTTTTACCAACGTTTTACTTTCCGTTTAATATTTCGCCTGCTGATTATCAATCTGCTGGGCTATCTCCTATTTTACCTGATTAAAAATACCCAGCTCTGGTTTACCATCATTGGCGTAACTTTAATTTTATTGGGTACGATTATTTCCCTTTATTACTATATCAACCAGATCCGATCAGATATCAACCGTTTCATTTTAGCTGTTAAAACGAGAGATCATACCCTGAATTTTAAAAACAAAGTAACTAAAGGCAGTTTCCCTGAGTTATACGAATCCTTTAACGATATTTTACAAGTCCATAAAGAGATCAGATTGGAACAAGAAGCCATGTTTCAGCTGATTAAAACCATTTTGGAGCAGGTTCCCGTTGGTGTAATCGTGGTAAACAACACCAATCAGGAAGAGCATGAAGAAGTTGCATTTTTTAATCAGGCCGCATCAAATCTTTTAGGTGTTCCGGCGTATAAATATTGGCACAGGCTAAAGCAACACCTCCCTACCTTTGCAACAGAAATAGAGCAGATTTTAGCCGGGGGGAAAAGGTTTCTGGAATTGAAGATCCAGGATAAACTGATTCAATTATCTACCGAAGTTATTCCATTAAATCTTTATGGAAACAATTATACTATTATCAGCTTCCAAAACATCAAAGATGAGATTGAGCAAAAAGAAACAGAAGCATGGAATAGATTAATTGGTGTAATTTCACACGAGATATTAAACTCGATTACCCCCATAAGCTCATTATCGGATACGATCAACCGGATGGTAACCGATAAAAAGAACCTCACAGAAGATGAAATGGACGATCTGAAAACGGCACTCCAAACCATACAGAGAAGATCTTCGGGTCTATTAGATTTTGTAAAGGATTATCGCCTAATTGCCGAGCTGCCTACGCCAAACCTCGAATCGCATACCATTGGTGAAATACTGAAACACATTAAGGTATTGATGCAGCCATTTGCCAAGGTAAAAAACGTGGTGTTGGATGTAGAACAAACTTCCTCAAAAATCACCATTCAGCTCGACCTAAAGTTAGTTGAACAAGTTCTGATCAACCTCATTACCAATAGTATTTACGCTGTAGAGAACAGAGAACACCCACACATCAATGTAAATTACCGGTTAGAAAACACCAAACTATATATTGATGTTACCGATAACGGAAAAGGCATAGATGCCAATGATCTGGAGAAGATTTTTGTTCCATTTTACACCACCAGGAAAAATGGATCAGGAATAGGATTAACCATTAGCCGCAATATTATGAAAATGCATAGAGGCAGTATAGAAGTTGTTTCAATGCCTGATAATGGCACTACTTTTTCTCTGGTATTTAATTACGTTTAATCATTTGAATGTTTTTTTGACCTAAAAAATCAAACAAAACCCGTTTAATATGCTTTTAATGATGTGGATACATCAAATACAAGCATGAAGACAGTTATAATATCGAACAGACTACCCGTTAAAATAATCGAAGAAAACAATGAATATACCCTTATTCCCAGCGAGGGCGGCCTTGCCACAGGATTAGGAGACGTTTATAAATCAGGCAATTCCATTTGGATCGGCTGGCCCGGCATAGAAGTACCGGAAGAGCGTCAGGAAGAAGTTACTCAAAAACTTGCCGCACTAAATCTTTACCCGGTTTACCTTACGCAAAACGAAATCAATTTATACTACGAAGGCTTTTCAAACGAAGTATTGTGGCCAGTATTTCATTACCTTGTTACTTATGCACATTACGAACAAAGTTATTGGGACTGCTACCAATCGGTTAATGAGAAATTTGCAAAAAGTGCCATGCAGGTACTTAACAGAAGAGATAAAATCTGGATTCAAGATTACCAATTACTACTTCTTCCGGGCATTTTAAGGGAAAAACTCCCAAATGCTACGATCGGGTTTTTCCAACATATTCCTTTTCCATCATACGAAATATTCCGTTTAATCCCTTGGCGTGAAGAACTATTGAACGGCTTAATTGGTGCCGATTTAATCGGTTTTCATACCTATGACGATGTTCGCCATTTTATTAGTACCGCAACACGTTTGCTCCCTGTAAACTCATCATCAAATATACTTAGCAGCAACGAAAGGCAAATTGTTGTAGAAGCTTTTCCAATGGGGATTGATTTCGATAAATTTTCAGGTTTACCGGCAACTGAGCAAGTGCAGCAAGAGATCGACTATTTCAGGACAGGCAAAGAAGATATGAAAGTAATCCTTTCTATCGATAGGTTAGATTATAGTAAAGGCATTTTAGAACGGTTAAAGGCTTTAGAACTATTGCTTCAGCTCCACCCAGAATACATTGGCAAAATAGAGCTTTTTATGATCGTAGTTCCCTCCCGCGATACGGTACCGCAATACAGTGATTTAAGAGACCAGATTGATCAGTTTGTCGGTAATTTGAATGCAAGGTACCGCTCCGTAAACTGGATTCCGGTAAATTATTTTTACCGTTCCTTCCCTATTGAAGTGCTATCGGCCCTTTACTCCACAGCAGATATCTGCTTGGTTACGCCTATGCGCGATGGAATGAATTTGGTAAGTAAAGAATATGTGGCCAGCAGGAATAATAATGATGGTGTATTGATTTTAAGCGAAATGGCTGGCGCATCTAAAGAATTGACAGACGCAGTAATCGTAAATCCTAATAACATTGGTGATATTATGGAAGCTATTGTAACAGCGCTTAAAATGTCGCCGTCAGAACAACAAATGCGTATGAAAGCCATGCGTGCAATTGTAGAAAAATTCAATGTTAAACATTGGGTTAACAATTTTATTTTAAGATTAAACGAAGTGAAAGATTCTCAAAAATCGTTATTAACAAAACATGCAGTAAATGCTATTAACGAAGTAATAGTAACCAAATATGCGCAAACGCAAGATCGTGTCCTATTTTTAGATTATGATGGTACCCTTGTAGATTTTACCGGAAATATCGACGATGCTTCACCAGATGCCGAATTATATGATTTAATTGAGAACCTAACACTTGATAAAGCAAATAAAGTGGTAATTATTAGTGGCAGACGGAATGAAACCCTCGAAAAGTGGTTCGGGCACCTAAAGGTAGATCTGATTGCAGAACATGGCGCCTGGCAAAAATCGTACGGAGATAAATGGAACAGCCTGCCACTTTTAACCGACCAGTGGAAACAAGAAATAAAAACGTTATTGGAAACTTATACAGACCGTACCCCGGGATCGTTTATTGAAGAAAAAAGTTACTCATTGGTTTGGCACTATCGGAAAGCAGAAGAAGGACTTGGCGATTTAAGGGCCAATGAAATTATCAGCCACATGAAAATTTTAGCAGCAGATAAAGGCCTGCAACTCATGCCAGGCAATAAGGTAATTGAGTTTAAAAATATGGAGGTTAACAAAGGCAAGGCTGCCTTAAACTGGTTGTACGATAAAAAACCCGATTTTATTTTGGCCCTTGGCGATGACCATACCGATGAAGATATTTTCAGGGCATTACCAGATGATGCTTTTACGATTAAAGTTGGCAACAACATTTCGGAAGCAAAGTATTACCTAAATGATTTTAAAGAAGTGCGAAAACTGCTTTGGAGCTTAGTAAAAGAGGAATTTGTAGGGCGGAGTTAATACCCTTAGCGTCATTTATACATAGATCGTCATTTCGAGCGGAGTGCAGTGTAGTCGAGCACCACGAAGTGCTCAGCGAAGCTAAATCTAACTATATAGATCTCTTCGTTTCACTGTGTTCCAGTCGAGATGACAATTTTCCATTAATACTAAGGTCTGTGTCCTCACAGACCTTTTTTACGTTTAGTTAGTCGGGATCTGCAATCCCGACTCTTGAATTATATGGATTTGTAATCCACCCTATCCTTACAAAAATATCGGCCTATCCAGTTTAATTGCAATGCGATAAGCCGCATTCATTAAACCCACGTGACTATACGCCTGAGGGAAATTGCCCCATTGGCTACCCGTTTTAGCATCAACATCCTCACTGAACAAAAGAAGATGATTACAATATTTAATAATATTTTCGAATTCTTTAATTGCTTCATCGGTCCGGCCAACACAGGCCAAAGCTTCCACATACCAAAAGGCACAGATTAAAAATGTTGTTTTTGGTTTACCGAAATCATCAGCATGTAAGTAACGGTAAAATAGTCCATCTTCCGTTTTTAACTCCTTTTCTAAAGCGATTAAATGATCTTTCGCCCGATCTGAAGCCGGATCCAAATAATTCATCATAATCAACTGTAAAGTGCTGGCATCTAAATGCGTGCTTCCTACAGCGTTGGTGTACACTTTTCTTTCCGGATCGTAGCATGCCTCTATATGTGCCGCAGCCTTATCAATTAAAATCTGCGCACGCTTCTCGAAATCCTCGTTACCTATAGTTTTAGCCATTTTTAAAGCAGCCTGTGCTCCTGCCCATTGAAACAGGTTACTATAACAATGTACATTGGCAATGTTCCTGAATTCCCAAATTCCGGCATCTTTTTCATCAATTGTCCGTTCAATTTTAGAAAGCACACTTTCAATCCACCTTACCGAATCACTACGTTCAGAAAAAACAAAACGGTGGTCCGTATAAAGTGGTAACATTGAAATTAAAACCTGACCATAAATATCATTCTGAATATGTTCGTAGGCCTGGTTTCCGATCCTAATGGGTTGCTCTCCTTTATAGCCTTCCAAATGACTTAACGTACGCTCAGTAATTTCCCTTTCTCCTGCAATACCATACAAAGGTTGGTAACGTGTATCTTCAGCATGCGAAATATCAGAGAGGTAATTAAAATACTTCTCCATTTCTTCAAAATGGCCGATATGGTTAAGTGAGGTTAATACATAGTGCGAATCTCTTAACCAACAATACCTATAATCCCAGTTTCGGGTACTGCCGGGCGATTCCGGTAAACTAGTAGTGCTGGCAGCAATTATTGCACCCGTATCTTCATATTGATGGATTTTCAGCACCAAGGCCGATCGAATTACAAAAGGCTGGTAAAAACCAGCAATAGATGAATGTTTGATCCATAATCGCCAGTAGGCAATCGTTTCCCTTAAAAAATTTTCAGCTGTACTTACTACCGGAGCCTCAAGATTTTGACCATAAGTCATGACCAGATATTTAGCCTCATTTAGTACAAATGCTTTCTCGTCAAAAATATAGGTAAGCGATACATTGGTACTTAAGCGGATATTTTCATCGCAGCCCAGGTAATCAATGTGATTACTACCCCTGCTTGATTTCATTTTACCCTTCCCATAATCGCAAACCGGCTCGCATTTGATGGTAATACGTGGGTTCCCTTCCAAAGGTTCGATCTTTCTAATGAACATTAGCGGTTTAAAATAGCGATCGTATAAATGGAAACGTGGAGCAAAATCCGTAATCCGGTATTTCCCGTCTTCAGCAGTGATCTCTGTTCTTAAAACATTGGTATTTTCAATATAATATTGATTAGAGGTGAATTCACCCTGGGGCAGAATTGAAAATTCGCCACCTTTTTTCTCATCCAATAAACTGCCAAATACAAAAGGGCTATCGAAACGTGGCCAGCAGAGCCATGATATATCAGTATTTTTATTTACGTGTGCAATGAAAGCGCAATTTCCTATAATTCCTGTTTGATAAAGGTGCTGTTCGGCCATAGACTATAATTTTGTTTATTTACTAACAAGCCGATCGGAAAAATGTTAGGGAGAAATGTCAAAAAGACCATATTGGACTTAAGACCTTATAGGTTTTAAAAACCTATAAGGTCTGTTTGTAAATAAAAAAGCCAGCCCCGAAAAATCGCGACTGGTCTAGTTAATGAATAATAATTATCTTAAATGACTGTTCCACTAGGTACAACAGCCCCTTTTTTAATTACCACGATACCATCTTTAACAGCATAAAGTTCAAAGTCTCCATCTTCCAAATGATCGCCGCCATTAATTTTCACATCATTGCCAATGCGGCAGTTTTTATCTATGATGGCATTATTAATAAAACAACGGTCGCCAATACCTATTAACGAATTTCCTTTACCCGTTTCCTCCTGTATCTCTTCCAATGTTTGGTACCTATCGCTTCCCATAATGTAGGCATTAGTAATAACCGTATCTTTTCCAATCCTTGATCTGATCCCTAAAACAGCATGTTCTACTTTGCTCGCTTGAATAATACAGCCTTCAGCAATAATCGTTTTATCCAAAGTGGTACCCGAAATTTTTGAAGGAGGCAACATCCGCGCCCTGGTAAAAATAGCATGGTTGCTATCGAACATATTAAATTTAGGAATTTCATCTGTTAAGCCCAGATTAGCTTCAAAAAAAGATGAAATATTTCCTATATCAGTCCAATAGCCTTCGTACTGAAAGCTTAAAACCCTGCTCTGAGAAATTGCTCTAGGCAAAATCTCTTTGCCAAAATCCTTTTCTTCTTCGTTCTCATTTAAGATATTGATCAGGTACTCGCGATTGAAAACGTAAATACCCATCGAAGCTAAGAAATTACGTCCTTCGCCCTGCATTTCTGCACCAGTATCCGAAACCCATTCTTCTAAACCCGTTTTAGGCTTTTCGATAAAAGAGGTAATCATGTTTTCCTCATCGGCCTTTAAAATACCAAAATCTGTAGCATCTTTTGCTGTTACCGGAATAGTAGCAATGGTAATTTCTGCATTGGCTTCGATATGCTTTTCTATCATATCTTTAAAGTCCATCTGGTACAATTGATCTCCAGATAAGATTAAAATATAATCGAACTCGTGCGAAACAATGTGATGCATACACTGACGAACGGCATCTGCCGTACCTTGAAACCAACCTGAGTTTTGTACAGTTTGTTCAGCCGCCAAAATATCAACAAAGGCCGTGCTAAAGTGGCTAAAGTGATACGTGTTTTTAATGTGTTTGTTTAGGGATGCTGAATTAAACTGGGTTAACACAAACATTCGATGTATACCAGAATTTAAGCAATTCGAAATCGGAATATCTACCAATCGGTATTTACCAGCAATTGGAACTGCCGGTTTAGAACGTGTTTGTGTTAGTGGCGATAATCTAGAGCCCTGGCCACCGCCAAGGATAACGCCTAAAACTTTGTCAGTCATGTTTAAGCTTATTTTAATATTTTGTATAATTCTATATAATTTAATGCTGCGTTATCCCACGAATGGTCTATCTTCATCATTGTTTTTCTCACTGCCTTAAAAGCCTTCTTGTCGTTATATAGCTCAACAGCACGGTTAATGGCATGGGTAACATCCCAGATACTCGTTTGATCATGGCAAATGCCAAAACCTCCGTCGCCTATATCTATTACAGTATCCTTCAATCCACCAATCCGACGTACAATGGGAACAGTTCCATACCTTAACGCATAAAGCTGATTTAAACCACAGGGCTCCACTCTCGATGGCATGATCAGAAAATCTGCACCAGCATACATTTCGTGCGAAACCTGCTCATTATAACCAATATAGGCATTGTATTTACCGGTAAAAATGTCTTTCAGTTGATTTAACCGGCCTTCCACCCAGTTATCGCCTGATCCTAAAACCAGGATATTGATGTTGTCGCCATGCTGTTGTAAAGCCGTGTAAAAAATATCGGGCAATAAATCGGCACCTTTTTCATCAACCAATCTACCGATAAAAGTAAACAGGGGTTTAGATGGATCTAATTGAAAAACATCACAAAGTGCTGTTTTGTTTGCCAGTTTACCTGCTTCAACTGTTTTTAAATTGTAACCTTTGCTCAGCATTGGGTCCGTTTCAGGATTCCAAACCTCGCTATCGATTCCATTTAATATCCCTATTGATTTCCAGCGCTCTTGTCTTAACAAACTCTCTAATCCTCGCGCATTGTTCATCATCTCGTCCAGGTAACTTGGCGAAACCGTAGTTACTTTCCAGGCACATTTAATGGCCGATGCTAAAGGGTTAATGGCATCTTCCCAGCCTAGTAAACCACCTTTCCACAAATCGAACGCTGGTATATAGTATAATTTATCCCACCCAAACTGACCTTGGTATTGCGCATTATGAATGGTTAAAACAGTCGGGACACCGCTAATTGGTTTATATTTTATGCAATTTGAAACCATAAACGGAATTAAACCCGTATGGTGATCGTGGCAATGAAGTACATCCGGACGATGCTCCCATTGTACAATCCAATCAAGTGTAGCAATCTGGAAAGCCACAAATCTTTCTGTATCGTCGCTATAACCATATACATTTGGACGATCGGTTAAGCCCTGAATATGGATCACGTATAAATCAAAGCCTAATTTATTGGTTTTTTCTTTTAAAATGCGATACTGAAAGTGGTGATTACCATAGTTTGCCCATGCATCGTAAGTTACTTCAAATTCGCTTTCGCGGATAAACTTAGTATCGTACGCGGGAACAACCACCTTGGCAATGTGGCCTAATTTATTTTGATATTTTGGTAAGGCCCCTACTACATCGGCTAAACCACCAACCTTTGCAACTGGGTAACACTCGGCGCTTATATGTATAATTTCCATCAAATATTTGGTGTAGATAACCTAAGTAAGTTACTAATTGTTTTGAGTTTTGCAAATAATGAAAATTATATTTTTAGTTAATTGTTTAGCCCCTTAAATCACATTGGTTTAATTTTTATCAGCGATGATCAGCTTAAATCTGCGGGAGAATGCTGCCTATGGTTTCCCGCTGATTCACAGATACACGCAGAGGTTTTTATGAGAAAGTGAATGTTCAGTTCTTGTGGCAGGCTGCAGACCTGCTTTCCGCTATAAGTCCTCACTTCGTTCCGGGCTTACCGCTGCAATCAGGCTTAAAAACAAGGGGCTGTTTTAATAAATCCAAAAATCTAAACCAATCAGTGGTAATCATCTTAATCTGCGGGAGAATACTGCCTATGGTTTCCCGCTGATTCACAGATACACGCAGAGGTTTTATGAGAAAGTGAATGTTCAGTGCTTTGTGGCGGGCCACAGTCCTGCTTTCCGCTACAAGTCCTCGCTGCGCTCCGGGCTTACCGCTGCAATCAGGTTTAAAAACAAGGGACTGCTTCTACTAAACGCAAAAAACCGCTTAAATCCATAAGCGGTTTTTAACAACAAAACAAATATATTTTTGGTTTAAAAATATCTTAGTACTCTTCAGCGATAATTTCGTAAAAATCGCGGATTGGCTGAAACTGTGGGTGTAATGATACCACATCTCCAAAAACCAATAGAGCCGGGGCAGTTATTCTTTTATCTTCAACAATTTCAGCAATCGTATCAACAATACCCACTGCAATTTTTTCTTCTGGTGTAGAACCATTTTGAATTACCGCTACTGGCAAAAGGTTTTTATTTTCCCCCTGAAATATTGCAGCAATTTCTTTTACTCTTTCAATTCCGTTTAATACAACTATAGTTGCTTTGGTTTTTGCTGCGATATATAAATCTTCAGAAATTTCGCCCTTTGAGTTTGTTCCGGTTACTGCCCAAAAACTTTCACTCAAATCTTTATAAATCATCGGGATCTTTTGTAAACTTGGCGCGCCCGTTGCACTAGATATACCTGGGATAATCTCGGTAGGAATACTGTACGATTCTGCAGCATCTATTTCTTCGTATCCTTTTGCAAAGAAAAACGGATCGCCACTTTTTAAACGTACCACGTGACCGTAGTTTAAAGCATAATCAACAATCAATTTGTTTACCGCATCCTGAGAAAACGATTCATCATCTGAACGTTTACCCACGTAAACTTTCGGAATACCATCTGGCGCATGACATAATAAAGCTTCGTTCACATTTGCATCATACAAAACAACATCAGCCGTTTTTAATGCTTTAACACCTTTTAAACTAAATAAATCCGGATCGCCAGGACCTGCACCTATTAAAGTAATTCTTGGTTCAATGTTTGCTTTTTCTACTTTATTCAAAATCATAACAGATAATTTAAGCTCGTTATACGTTTGTTAATAATACAAATATATAAAGTCTATGGGAATTGTAGTAATTTATTTTAAAATAATTTTATTTAGCTTTTAGTGGGCGTTGATTTAGGGAAATTTAGATGTTAATGAGGGACTTATCCTTGAGGGAATGCACACGTTTTTGAATCACCAACATGGAATTGGGTTGTCATTCGGAACAGCGAAGAATCTTTATGGTGAAACAGAGACCTATAAAAGATCCTTCGACTCCGCTCTCCACAGGAGTCCTTTGGACAGGATGACCAACTGATTGGGAATTCTGTACTTTCTGTTCCTCCACTGCAAAAACGAACATGGTCCTAGCGAGACGCTAAGACCAGTAGTGGTACTAATACCAGTAGGCAGGAATAATCCTTACTTTTTAAACCATTTAAACAAGGCTATAAAAGCCAATATGGCCAAAACCGTTATTATAATATTTCCTATAGTATGGTCAAAGTGTAGTCCCCGTTTATAATCAATATTGAAGGAATAGATTACTTTAATGAAAATCAAAATAACCACTATGCTGACGAAAATTTTTAAGCTTAAAGATTTCATTTTATCTCAAAATCAAGTTTTACTTACAATCCACCCCTTGAAAAACAAACTTCCCAGCCTCGAAATTAATGGGTTTACCTTTAACAAAATAAGATCTACCAAGTGTGGTTTCTATTTGCCCTACTCCCATAATCAGTTTTCCATCTTTCTTTAAAAATGCCAATGGGTTGGTATAAACTTTTACGGTGTCCTCGCCAGTTTTAAAGCGATAATCTACCAATAAGGTATCGCCGTTAAATTTCCCGTTTATGGTACCATTATTATGGGGTTTCTCGGCATAATTAACTAATAATGAACCCGTAACTTTGCCCGAGGCCAATATTTTCACATTCATGGCAGCACTGTCTTTTTCAAAACCTGCAGCATAACAGTTCTCACTAACCAAAGAATCGGTTTTAGTTCTAGCGCCAGTAGTTGTTTTATTATTTTGGGTACAGGCATAAGCAAATGGGATTGCAGCCAAGGCAAGGTAAAGGATATTTCTTTTCATGGTAACTGTGATTTATTGTCTTCTAATCAATATACAAATACGATGACTATTTTCCATCATTTCCATAAGGGAAATTTACATCAGTATACTATTTTCTGGTGTTAGTACAGGAGGCAGATCAGTTTCATCAAGCATATCCCTCATGTCGATTTCTATTGTCCGCGAGATATTGGTAATTGGTACATCATTGGCACTTCCCTCAAAAGGATTTGTAGAACTCTCGCCAACAATATCCAAAGAGTTAAAAACCCAGGTGAGTAAAATTGCAAATGGAACATTTAACCAAATGGAATAACCCTCAATCAAAGTACCATTGCCTAATTTGTTAAATTCGTTTAATAAGCCATAGGGCACCAAAAACACAAACAGGTTTAACATAATAGTGGCTATTGATGAAAAATGACGTGGATATGGAAAGTTTTTAATTCTTTCGGCTTTACCCTGATTATCGTAAAAACTGGTAATAGAATTTTGCAACGATTGTAATTGTAAATCGGATAAGTTTCCGGCAGTTGCTAATTTATTAATGTGGCTCGATTGCAAAGCCATTAATTGGGTGGCCTTATTCTTTTTGCTTAAAATATATTTCAATTCATCTGCTGAAAGATATTTCGATAAGGTATCTTCTAACTTATCAGTTTTTTCGGAAACATGGTACAGCCTGGCGTATTCAATATTACGGGGGTCGTTCGCGTTTTCCCAGGCCCTTGGCTCTCTTAACTGAAACCGAAGGGCGGTTAACCAGGCAAAATGGCGGTAAAAAATGATTTGAACATCTGCTTTTTTATCTTCTGATGCTAAGTAATCGCGTACCATCACACCGAAAGCACGGCTTGCATTTATAATTCCGCCGTAAATCTGTCTGGCTTCCCAAAGACGCGAATAACTGGCATTGTTCTTAAAACTAATAATAAAGGAAACAGCGGTACCTAAAAGTGCTACCGGAACCCAGGAAATGGAGAGAAAGGTGAACTTACAAAAATGATAAAGTACAGTAGGAATAATGGCGAGAATGGTTAAACGGTAAATATCCCGTCGGGTCCATACAATAAATTCGAAAAATGTATATTTCTTTCCAGCGTGCATAGTTTTTGGTTTATTCGGAAAATTATCTGAGGGATTTAAACTAAGATATAAAAAATTTAAAGCGCCTAACTTTAAAATGTTTAAAAAATCGTCAAACGAAAAACGGGGCTACCCTATTTAGTGCCCCGCTGAAATTGCTTTCACTTTAGATTAAAAACCTAAAGTCTTCATTATTATATTTGGTTGTGGTTCTCTACTGTAAGATTTTCAGGATTGTATGATTTCCGAATCAATAAGCTGAAATAAAGATCTCATCGTTTCACAATTTCATCATCCATTTTTCCACCATTAAGGAATTAAGAAGATTAAGATTTTATCTATATTCCTTGAAGCTTTCGCTATTGGTCATTGATCAATTCCATCCTCCATTATCCATTTTACATTTTATTCTACTGCTGCCCTGAACATTAAGGCGCCAACGGTTAAATTTGTACGTGTATCGACCAAAATTGCTGAACCGTTTGCCCGGTTATCATCATATAAATCGAATGCCAAAGCATCCGCGGTTTTAATAATCACACGACCGATATCGTTCAATTTAAATTCCTCAGCAGCATGTTTTTCAAGTGTATTAATATCAACTTTATGCAAAATCTCACTGATTTTACAACGGGTGATTTTACTGTTGTGCTGAATATTGTACATGATAGAAGTATCTAATGCACGGCCATCCATCCAGCAAAGGTCTGCTTCGATCAGCTTCGATTCTTGCGGTAATGCCGAAGCATTTACAATGGTATCGCCTCGGCTAATATCTACATCATCTTTTAAGTGAATAATAACTGACTGCCCAGCGTGTGCTGCATCTGGTGTCTGATCAAAAAATTCAATCTTCTCCACTGTAGAACTCGCACCACTAGGCAATATGGTAACTTTATCATTTAAATTAAAGGTGCCGCTTAGTACCCTACCCGCATAACCGCGATAGTCGTGCAATTCTTCTGTTTGTGGGCGTATCACCCATTGCACAGGCATGCGGGCCAATTGTGATTTATCTAAATTGTCGGTATCAACCTTCTCCAAGAAATGTAACAAACTCTCTCCTTCGTACCAATCCATATTACCTGAATTTTGCACAATGTTATCACCTTTTAAGGCACTAACCGGAATATAGGTTACATCAGCAAGCTTTAATTGCTGGGCCAAAACTTTGTATTTTTCTATAATTGCACTATAAACGGTTTCGCTATAGTCAACCATATCCATTTTGTTAATACAAACCACTATATGTTTAATGCCCAATAAGGAAACGATATAAGAGTGGCGGATGGTCTGTTCTACCACGCCATTACGGGCATCAATCAAAATAATAGCCAGGTTGGCTGTAGAAGCGCCTGTAACCATATTCCTTGTATATTGAATATGACCGGGCGTATCGGCAATAATAAATTTGCGTTTTTCTGTCTGAAAATATTTATAAGCTACATCTATGGTAATACCTTGCTCCCGCTCGGCCCTTAAACCATCGGTTAAAATGGCTAAATCTATTGTTCCATCATCATTTTTGCGGTTAGAGCTTTGCAAAGCTTCTAATTGATCAGCTAAAATAGAATCTGTATCGTATAACAAACGGCCGATTAAGGTACTTTTACCATCATCTACACTGCCTGCTGTGAAAAATTTTAATATGTTCATTTTTTTTAGATCTGAGATAATAGATCTGAGATATTAGACAGATGCAAGGTTCTCAAATCTCACATCCCAATACTCAAATCGCTCTTAAAATTTTAATATGTATATTCTTTTGATTTGAGAGAATAGATTTGAGATGTTAGACAGTTTCAAAAGTCTCAAATCTCACATCTCAATACTCAAATCTCTATTAAAAATATCCCCCCTTTTTTCTGTCTTCCATTGCGGCTTCAGAAACCTTATCATCCATACGGGCACCACGCTCTGAAATTTTAGAAGCGCTGATTTCAGCAATAATATCATCAATCAAAGTGGCATCCGATTCTACCGCAGCAGTACAGGACATATCGCCCACTGTACGGAAACGAACCTGTTTGCGTTCTACAATATCCTCACTATCCATGTTTAAAAATGGGGAAGCTGCCATTAGCTGTCCATTTCTGGTAATACAATCGCGTTCGTGCGAGAAATAAATACTTGGAAGATCTATTTTCTCTCTGCGGATATAATTCCAAACATCTAATTCTGTCCAGTTACTGATCGGGAATACACGGATATTTTCTCCTTTGTGGATTTTACCGTTGTAAATATTCCAAAGTTCAGGACGTTGGCGTTTTGGATCCCATTGGCCAAATTCATCACGAACAGAAAAAATACGTTCTTTTGCCCTTGCTTTTTCTTCATCTCTACGTGCACCACCAATGCAGGCATCGAACTGATATTTTGCAATGGTATCGAGTAAGGTTACGGTCTGTAAAGCATTTCTACTGGCATTTTTACCGGTTTGCTCTACAACTTTCCCCTGATCTATTGATTCCTGCACAGATCCAATGATTAATTTTTCACCAATTCGCTCTACCATCTGGTCGCGGTAAGTAATGGTTTCTTCAAAATTATGGCCTGTATCAATATGTACTAAAGGAAAAGGAAATTTCCCCGGACGGAAAGCTTTTTCTGCCAAACGAACTAAAGTAATTGAATCTTTTCCACCCGAAAATAATAAGGCTGGTTTTTCAAACTGACCTGCTACTTCACGTAAAATGTGAATGGCCTCGGCCTCCAGTTCATCTAAATAATCAAAGTTATATGTACTCATTTCAATTGTTGGAATGTTTAAATGCTGAATGATTGAATGTCAAATCGCTCAATTATTCAACTTGTTATATTTGTTGTTGTGTTGTTGTTTGTTAAAAATGTTGGAAGGTTTGAACGTTGAAATATTCCAACGTTTCGTCGAGTAAGGATTATTAACCTTCCACCTTTTAGCCCCTCCGCCTTATACCTTAAGTAGCGTGCAAGCCGCATTCTTTTTTACTCTGGTCTTCCCACCACCATCTACCGGCCCTAAAATCTTCACCTGGTTGTACTGCTCTTGTACACGGGGCGCATCCTATGCTCGGGAAACCTTTATCGTGCAAAGTATTGTAAACGATGTTGTTTTCTTTAATGTAGGCTTTCACATCCACTAAAGTCCAATCGAATATGGGATGGAATTTAACCAATTGGTTACCTTCGTCCCATTCTAAATTGTGCATATCTTCACGGTTGGCACTTTGGTCGGCCCTGATTCCTGTTATCCAGATTTCATTGCCTTTTAATGCTCTTTTTAAAGGTTCGATTTTACGGATGTAACAGCACTCTTTCCTATTCTCTACCGATTCGTAAAAGCTACTCGGGCCTTTTGTATTTACCATATCCTGCAGCAGCTCATTTTGCGGATAATAGGCATGAATGGGTTTATTGTAAATTTCTAAGGTCCGGTTCCAAACATAATAGGTTTCGGGAAACAAACGTCCGGTTTCTAAAGTAAAAACCTTGATCGGAATATTATTTGAAAAAATTAAATGCGTAATCGCCTGATCTTCCCAACCAAAACTGGTCGAAAATATAATACGGTTGGCATATTTATCTGCTAAAAATTTCAGTTTATCAATTGTACTTAAACCTGCCAGTGCTGCTTTTATCTCCTCTAGGTTCTCCATCACTATATTAATTTTAAAATAAACATAATTACACTGCGTAAGCTTACAATCATTACAATAATCCCCACGGCAACCATAATGGTTTTTGCAGAAATTTTATTCGATACTTTTGCAGCTATCGGCGATGCGATTGCACTACCGATAATTAAGCCTACAACAGCTTCCCAATGTTTGCCACCTAACATGGTAAAAAATGTAAGCGAACTTAAGGTGGCAATAAAAAAGCGGCTGATTTTTACGGTACCTAAAGAAAATAAAGGGTGCCTGCCTCCTGCAATTAAGCTTGATAATACGATCGAACCCCAGCCACCACCAAAGGCAGCATCGATAAAACCACCAACAAAGCCCAATAAACCAATTTTTTTAATTTTTTGATCGGCTTTTTTTCTTTTCACATTGAAAGCTTTCATTAAAATGATTCCACCTAAAAACAAGGTGTAAACCGCTACAATAGGTTTCACATAAGCACTATAATGTTCTAATGAAGAAAGGATATAGGCACCTAAAACTGCACCGATTATAGCAGGAAGGATTAAAATTTTGAATAATTTCCAGTTTACGTTACCCATACGGTAATGCATCCAACCTGCAATTCCATTGCTCATTACCTCAGAAATGTGGATGGCCATACTTGCCGATGCTGGAGGTAAGCCCATAGCTAATGAGAATGATGCAGTAGTAACACCATATGACATGCCAATTGCACCATCAATTAATGCGAATAAAAACCCAGCACCTAAAAACCAATAGAATAAAGGATCAATATTGATCAGGAAAGTCTGAAATTCTGGCTCGGTATTCCACAAAGAAAACCCGATAGCACCAATTAGTAAAACAGAGGCGGCCCAGATTAACCATTTAATGTTCCGTTCGGCAAAACTTTTTTTAGGGTTAATTAAACTTTGGGTAACCTTATTGAGTTTTTTAACCTTTGCAGAAAAATCGCCATTTAAAGTTTGGCGCAAAGTGCTCATATTCTGCAAAGTTTCATCCAGTTCTGCAGGTAAACCTTCATTTAAAATCTGCTTTAAACGTTTGGCTATGGTTGGCGATTTACCGTTTGTAGAAATAGCAATCTTTAAATCGCCTTTTTGCACAATCGATCCCAAATAGAAATCGCAAAGTTCAGGCTTATCAGCCACATTGATCAACAGGCCACGCTTATGCGTCACCTTTCTGATCTCTTCATTTAAAATATTGTTATTGGTTGCCGCGAAAACAATGTCAATGTCATTCAAATCATCTACATCGAAACTTTTCTGCTTAACTTTTATCAGCGGATAATTTGCGATAAGCGCATAAACTTCTGGCGATACCAGCTCTGCAACAATTGTAATGGTAGCACTATGGCTATTATTTACGATCGCCGATAATTTCTCGAGCCCTATATTTCCTGCCCCAATTAATAATGTACGCAGCTTGTTCAGCTTTACAAAAACTGGAAAGAGCTGGTTACCTTTTTCTTCTTCCGAAAAAGATGCTGCATTATCAGGTTGGTTAGGCAATACTTGCATATTGTTTAATTAATTTCTTAAATGATGGATGTAATGATACAACTTCTCCAAAAATTAATAAAGCAGGCGCTTTAATATTTTCTTGTTGCACTAAACCTTCTATGGTTTCAACCACGCCAACAACCAATCTTTCATCTTCTGCCGATCCGTTCTGAACCACTGCGGTTGGTAAATGGTGTTTACCTGCAGCTTTAAAAATCTCCACAATTTTAGGTAATTTTTTAAGTCCCATAAGTACCACAACAGTCGCATTAGAATGTGCTGCCTGGTAAATATCAGCCGAAACTTCTCCCGAAGTGGTTGTTCCGGTAATTACCCAAAAACTTTCGCTCATCCCACGGTGTGTAACCGGAATCTGCTGCAAGCCTGGTACACCGATAGAACTCGAAATACCCGGAATTACACTTACCGGAATGCTATAAGATGCAGCATAATCCAATTCTTCGTAACCTCTGCCAAAAACAAACGGATCGCCACCTTTTAAACGCACTACGTGACCGTAGTTTAACGCATAATCAATCATTAATTTATTAATGGTATCCTGAGGATAAGAATGCTCACCTGAACGTTTTCCTACATAAACTTTAATAGCTTCTGCCGGAGCATGCTCCAATAAAGCTTCATTGGTTAAGGCATCGTACAAAACCACGTCAGCGGTTTGTAACGCTTTAACCCCTTTTAATGTCAATAAATCAGGATCTCCAGGGCCAGCACCTAAAAGGGTTATTTTTGATTCTTTATTTTGATTAACCATGTTTCTTTTTAATTATTGAATTTTGAATGACTGGATGAAGAGTTGTTTGGCGCATGGCGTTTAGCGCCTGCAGTGCTCAAATCTCATACCTATTGTCTCAAATATCATTTCGCTAATACCGCCCTTTTTTCCTTAATCTGATTTAAAAATTGTTTTGCTTCTTCGAAATATTTCTGAGTAAACTCAGCAGTTGGTTCATTTTTATTGATCTGTAACACCAGGTCTGAAAAATTGGTCGATAAATTAAATTCTCCAGTTTCTACATAGTGGTTATCAAATTCGCGGATCACACCTACCTGTGTGCTGCTGTTTACACCTTTATCTAACAGTAAAGATTTCGCAGCGCTTACAAAAGTGCTGTAAGTATGATAAATGGCATCGGCATAAGCGCCTTTATCTAAGTTTTGTTTCGCCCAATCAAATTTTTCATCAGCTTCTAACAATAAAGTAGCAACTAAATCGATCACTACGCCGGCACACTCGCCTACACCAATTGCAGTTACAAACTCTTCTACATGTCCCCAATCTACAAATTCTTCTGTTTTAAGGTTTGTTAAATCGGCCAGCGGTTTTAACAACTGATAAAAATGATCTTTACCTTTTCTATCATAATATTGGTGAAAGTTCTCATCCACCAGGTTATTGGCTTTAAAATCATTCAAAATGAAATGTAAAACACTTGTTGCTCTTTTAGAAGGCACTTTAATTACACGTTCTGCAACACGGCCAACCCCATTACCAACAGTACCGCCGCCCAACATCACCTGAACTGCGGGAACAACTTTTCCTTTAGCTTTTACTGAACTTCCATGGAAACCAATCTCTGCCAAACCATGCTGACCGCAAGAGTTCATACATCCACTGATTTTGATTTTGATGTTTTTCTCGTAGATAAACTCAGGAAAATCAGTATAAATCACCTCTTCTAAAACTTCGGCCAGGGTCATTGAATTGGATATGCCCAAATTACAGGTATCGGTACCGGGACAGGTGGTAATATCGGCTAAACTATCAAAACCTGCCGTAGTAAAACCAATTTTATTTAAAGCAGCATATAAAGAAGGTAATGCTTCTTTGCGTACAAACTTTAACAGCAAGCCCTGGTTTTGGGTAATCCTGATTTCATCGGCCACATATAACCTGATGGCATCAACAAAAGCCCTTGCTTTATCTGTTTTGATATCGCCCACCTGAACTTTTACATAAACGCCATAAAATCCGGCTTGTTTCTGCTCAATTACGTTAGTGGCCAACCAATGTTTGTAATGGGCTTCGTTTAATATTTCTACCGCAGGGTATTCTTGCGCTAAAGGCAAAGTTGGCTGAGGTACAGTATTAATATCTATTTTAAAGGTTTTTACTTTGTTGGCAATACGCTCTTCGGCAACCAAACGTAAAACTTCTTCTAAACCTAGTTTTTGAACCAGGTATTTTAAACGTGCTTTATTACGGTTGGTACGTTCGCCATAACGGTCGAACACACGAAGAACAGATTCAGTAAACGGAATCAATTGATCTTCGGGCAAAAATTCGTGTACCGCATTGGCCAAAAATGGCTGTGCACCTAAACCACCTGCAAACAAAACTTTAAATCCACGTTCGCCATTTTCGTTAATTTTAGGAATAAAACCTAAATCGTGAATGTAACTAAATGCAGTATCTCTATCACTCGAAGAAAATGAAATTTTAATCTTTCTACCCATTTCCTGACAGATCGGGTTACGCAAAAAGTAAGCAAATACCGCTTGCGCATAAGGCGAAACATCAAAAGGCTCTTCAGCATCGATTCCAGAATTTGGAGAAGCCGTTACGTTACGTACCGTATTTCCACAAGCCTCGCGAAGCGTAATATCATCCTGCTCTAATTTTGCCCAAAGCTCTGGTGTACGGTCTAAACTCACATAGTGAATCTGAATATCCTGACGGGTGGTTAAATGTAAATTTCCACTTCCATACTCATCAGCAATATCTGCAATACGTAACAACTGTTTAAAAGTTACCTTACCAAAAGGCAATTTAATACGCACCATTTGTACGCCAGGTTGTCTTTGACCGTAAACACCGCGTGCTAAACGGAGACTTCTAAACTTTTCGTCGTGGATGGTTCCATCTCTAAAAGCTTTAATCTTATTCTCCAAATCGATAATGTCCTGCTCGACAATCGGATTTTCGAGTTCTGTTCTGAAACTTTGCATATGTGTTGTTAGCTTTATTCAAAAAATGCTTCCCTATTACCGAGAAGCATTCCATATTTTATACTTAAAATTATCTGTAGGCTCCTATTACTGCGTTTTACAACAACACATTATTTGCATAGCGATTAATTTGTTAGGTATAAAATTGAAATTCATACGCCAAATATATAAAGTATATAGGAATAGTCGTAATTTATTATGAAAAAATTTACGATATCCTGTTAAAACCACGTAAGGTCGTCATTTCGAGCGGAGTGTAGCGCAGCCGAGGACCCGAAGGCTCAGCGAAGCTAAATCTACAATATCAAATCACTTAATCAAACGGAAAAAAAACCGCCAATTAACAATTGGCAACCGAAAACTAAAATTGCCAAACGAAGAATGAAAACGGCTAACTGCCAACTGAAAATTGCTAACTGATTTGGGCGTTACCTAAGCTGCGCAAAGGTCGGGCTTTGCAGGGCTGCGCTTCGCTTCGGTACCGATTCTTAATCGGTACTGAACCCCTACAATCCCTAACGCGGAAGCGAGACCTCATAGGTTTCGAAACCTGCGAGGTATGTCTCCGATTGTGCTACTCTCTCTGTTAAATAAACCCGATTGAAGTGAACATTCCGATCCTTTATCGGAATAAAACGGAAAGCGGGACTGAAAACCACTATGAAAAACTGAACTTTCATTTCCCCCCAAAAAAAATCCCAAACTCAATAAAATGAACTTTGGGATTAATATTTTAAAATCTGCCACGTGTAGGACATATCTTCATAGATGCTGAAACAAGTTCAGCATGACGGATTGGGCCACGTGAAAATAAATATTATAAATTAACGATACCGATTTTCAGATTATCCTCCCTACCGATCACGTCAGCAATGCTGGTTTCGGTTAAAACCTTAAGGGTTGCATCTCTAACATCGATAAACGCACTTCTGATTCCGCATGTTTTCTCATCTACACATTCATCACATTTGTGATAAAAATTCAAACTTGCACAGGGAACCATGGCAATAGGGCCATCCGTTACACGCATTACGTGTACTAATAAAATCTCTTCAGGTTTTTTATTGAGGCTGTAACCGCCGCCTGCACCTTTTTTACTGTATAAAAAGCCAGCATTACGCAGATCGAGCAGAATTTGCTCCAGGAATTTTTTCGGGATATGCTCCTCCTCTGCAATTTTCGAAATTTGCATTGGTGGTTTATCTAAATTTTTACCAAGCGCAACAAGCGCTTTTATGGCATACTTTGTTTTTTTGGACAGCATATTCGCACAAAGCTAATAAAAGAAAGTAAATTATAAAATATGCAACAGGAAGTTGATTTTAATTCAACATACTATGATATTTATAAATATAAAGCATTATAACGATAATGCTTTAATCAAACCAGCGTAAAAATAACCAGTAGCCGTAACAGTAGCTAATTACCAGCGTTTAAATTCTATTTTTACCCCATATTCTGATTTACAGATTTTTAACAATGAAAAGAAAACTCAATCTATTACCGCTCATTATCGTTGCAATTATATTTTTTACCCTAAATGCCTATGTTTTATCGGGCCTGGGTACCATTAATCAATCTACCTGGCTTAGCCCTATTTTCTGGGTGTTTATTGTTGGGCTAACTTTTGCTCTGCTATACGCCATACAGCAAATGCGAATTCAGGGCATGAACCGGTTTTTCCAGATCATCAGTCATGCTTTTTTGATCATCTTTGCCGCAGAGCTCGTGTTCGCTTTTTTTCTGCTACTCGGTGATGTTTACCGCTTGCTGTTAGGTTTAGCTACTAATTTTCAGCCCGAAGGTTTCCACATGTTAGGCCGGAGCAATTACTGGGTAGATTTTGCCTTTGTAATGTTCTGTTTAACTATCGCCTTATTTGCTTATGGCATTACGCAAGGGAAATATGCTTACCGCGTAATTAAACACACTTTGTATTTTGATGATCTGCCTGCCAGTTTTGATGGTTTTACCCTAACGCAGATCTCGGATGTACATGCCGGAAGTTTTACCAATCCTAAAGCGGTACAAAAAGGTATCGATATGATTAATGCCCAAAAGAGCGATCTGTTTGTTTTTACAGGCGACCTGGTAAATAATGCTTCATCGGAAATTGTGCCCTACATTGGACATTTTTCACAGATTAAAGCCCATTTCGGACAATTTTCTGTTTTGGGTAATCATGATTATGGTGATTATATTAAATGGCCTACCGAAGCAGATAAAACACAGAACCTGAATCAGTTAAAAGCTTACCATAAAGAACTTGGTTTCAAGCTTTTATTGGATGAACATGTTGAATTGCATAAAAATGGTGAGAAAATCATACTGGCAGGAATAGAAAACTGGGGAATTGGTTTTGGAGAACGTGGAGACTTAAACAAAGCTCTGCAAAATACTAATGTCGACGATTTTAAAATCCTGTTATCGCACGATCCTTCGCATTGGGATGCGCAGGTAAAAAATTATCCTTCAAAAATCCAACTTTCATTGGCTGGACATACACACGGCATGCAGTTTGGCATCGAAGCTTTTGGGATTAAGTGGAGCCCGGTAAAATACCGTTATAAACATTGGGCGGGGATTAAAACCGAAAATGGAAGATACCTTAATGTAAACAGAGGCTTTGGTTTCCTCGGTTTTTCGGGCCGGATTGGGATCTGGCCAGAAATTACGGTGATAGAATTGAAAAGGAAATAAGGAAATCGTCATTGCTGACGATTTCCTTAAAAAAGGTCGTCATTTCGAGCGAAGTGCAACGAAGCCGAGAAATCTATTAAGATAGATCTCTCCATTCCGCTACGCTCCAGTCGAGATGACGATCAATAATTTTAGTAATTAAGCGTATACGTTAAATTATACGTACGGCCGCGGCCTGCATAATAAAAGGTTTCTGGTCTGGCTAATGACGCATACAAAATTGATGAACGTTGGCTCCAAACTGTTTGGTAATTTTTGTTCAACAGGTTTTGTACACCAAATGATAAACTTCCGGTAAATAATTTAACCGAACCCAATAAATCAACAGTAGTAAAGCCTTTTAACTCATTTTGTACCACAACATTTCCAACTGCAGCATAACCTTTCGAATCGAATGAGTGGAAAGCCTGTGCCTTTATTCCAAAAACTTTTCCGTTATACCCCAGATAACCTGCAATTTTTGATGGACTTGCAACGGTTACATCCTGTAATGACCAGGTACCATCAGCATTTTGTTTCTGTGTTTTAATGTACAAACCATTTACACCAGCTTCAAAACCATTTTTCAGGTTCAATGATAATGAACCTTCGACACCTAAATTTCTTACATTCTCATCAAAAACTTCAATATTGAATGTACTATTGGTTTTTACATTTTTATCAGATAAGGCATAGAAACCCGCTACCTGTGCATTAAATACACCTGTGCGGTAACGGTAACCGGCTTCGTACTGTTCTGTTTTGATACCTGTTAAAGGAGAACTTCCAACATTGATCGAGTTGCCTAAATTATAGTTGGTGCCTACCAGGGTATAAGTACCCTGTCCGTAATATTTTGCCGGATCTGCCAGGTTAAACCCTTGCGAGAAATTAAGCCATGCTTGTTGAGCTGCATTGATTTTAAATACTAAACCACCATTTAATAAGTTCACATCGTAATGATTTTCACCGCCAGCAATAGCCGCAGCTGTTCTGCCTACACCATAAGCCAAAGGTACAGAAGCAGCGGTGCCTACAAAATCGCCAACCTTAACAAACATACGCTGCTGACGCACACCTCCCGACAGGCTTAAAAAGTCGGTTACTTTAACCTGTGCCTGTAAAAAGCCTGATAACCCATTTACCCTGAAATTAGGATAACGGGCAATAGTGGCTATTGTACTATTGTTTAAACCACCAGATGCAAAGGCCTTTGTCCGATCAAACAAGGCTTGCTGTGCGTTAAAATTTTCGTTATCTGCATCAATACCATAAGTAAGGTTCAATCTGTTCCAGTCTTTGTTCAATACCAGTTTTAAAGCACTGTAATTTGTATTTTGGATGGATGAACCACTGTAAAGTCTTTGCGGTATTGCTGCTTGCCCTGGGAATGGGTGAAAGCTAAATTGTTCGTTTCTGGCTGCCGCCTGTATATAAAGTGTTTGCCCGCCCAAAATGTCGCTTGCCTGGTAATTGGCATTGATATTCGCCCTGCTTGTTTTTGGATCAACATCTGAGGAATAACCGTTTCTCATTTCTAAAAGCGCTGGATTTGATAATAATCCACTATAATTTGCGCCCAGGAAAAGGTCTTTATCGCCACGGTAACCCGAATTGTAATATTGAGCATTCACCGATAGTTTTTGATACTCGGTCAATTTAAATTCGGTACTTCCGAAAAAATCGAATGATTGGTTATACTGTAAATCGGTTTGTGTAATATCGGTAAAGATCTGTTTTCCATCTGCACCATAAGCTGCATTGTTTTTTTGGAAAGCCATACCAATGCGTCCGTTCCAATCTTTGCTCCCGCCAGAAATAGCCTGTGCCACACGTACATCATGATCACTTTTTTCTTTTAAACCGCTGCGTACACCAACTTGTGTAGTAAAACTTGGTTGACTATCCTGTCCTTTTTTAGTAATAATATTGATAATACCACCTGTTGCACCACCGCCATAAACTGCACTTGCACCAGATAAAACCTCAATACGTTCGATGTTGAAAGGATCTATTGATTCGAACTGACGGCTTACGCCACGGGTACTGTTTAACGATACACCATCAATCATTACCAATGCATCTCTGCCCCGTTGGTTCTGTCCGTAGTTGGTACGTCCTTCCGGTCCGGCATCTAAACTCGGAATTAATTGGGCTAAGGTTTGTTTCAGTGGGATTCCTGCCCTTGCTTGCTCCTGGATTTTCGCACCGTCTACTACCCAAACCGTACCCGGTATCTCGCTAATTTTGGTCGGTTTACGCGATGAAACCACCACAACCTCTTGCATATTCGATGTTGGGCTTAAATAAAGGGTCAAATTAACGGTCTGATCTTTAGTCAAACTCACTTTTTGCAGTATGGTAGTATACCCTACATAACTCACCTGTAATTTGTAAGAACCTTCGGTTAACTTTAATTCAAAGCTACCATCAGCGGCTGTTGTAGCTGAAGCATTTTTACCTTCAACTTTAATATTTGCCCCCGCGAGTGGTGCGGTTTCTCCAATTACCTTTCCGGTAACGGTTTGAGCTTTGCCTGTTAAAATAAATCCACAGACAAGGATTGCAATTAAGTATAGATTTTTCATTCGTATAAATTTGGTTTTAATGGTAATGAAGCTATCATGATTTAGTTCATCAATGATTATTATTTTTTTGCGCAAATCAATCATTTATTTAGATTAAATCCAAATAAAATAATTTATTTTTTCTCTTCAGCTATACTAAAACGATTAATCATCGACCAGCAAACAACTTACTAACAATGTGTTAAAAATATTTTGAATATTATTTTTAATCAATCTAAATAAAAATATACCTTAGCAAACGAAATTGTAGTCGAAATCGATCGATTTTTTTAAGCCGCTCAAACCAAGTATTATTTGAAAAATGTCGGCATTGATATGCCCTAATTTTATTGCCTTTTAACCTTAATCTTTTGAAAAATTGAAAAACTAATGTTTACATCAGACCTCGAAAAACATGAACTTATTGATTTCCTTACGGAAAGTCCAACCAAGGAAATCTTTCACCACGAAAATGAAGCAGAGTACCTGCATGCAATAGGAAAAGTTACCCAGGCGGTAAAAAAATTCCTCAACAACAATCAACAGCCTTTTAGTGGTGTATCGCCGTCGGAATTAAGACCGATGTTTGATTCGATTGAATTTGAAAAAACGCACGACAATTACGATGCTTTACTTAAAGAAGTTGAACAACTTTATACCAGCCATGCGGTGGCCTTCCACCACCCTGCTTATATTGCCCATTTAAATTGTCCGATTGTTATTCCAGCGGTGGCTGCAGAGGTCATGATTTCGGCCATAAACTCATCAATCGATACCTGGGACCAAAGTGCCGGAGGTACATTAATTGAGCAAAAGCTGATCGAATGGACCTGCGACCAGATCGGTTACAGCAAAAAAGCTGATGGTATTTTTACCAGCGGTGGCACCCAGAGCAATTTGATGGGGCTTTTATTGGCCCGAGATCATTATTCCATTACTGTACTAAATCACAATATTAAGGTAGACGGTCTACCGCAGGAAGCTGCTCGTTTCAGGATTTTTGTTTCGGAAAAAGCGCACTTCAGTATTCAGAAAAATGCCTCCCTTTTAGGTTTAGGCGAAAAATCGGTAATCAAGATCAAAACCGATCGCAGCTTTAGGATGAATACCGTTTTATTGGAAGACGCTATTAACCGCGAAATTAATCAGGGCAACATCCCTATTGCCATTGTAGGCACAGCAGGAACTACCGATTTCGGAAATGTTGATCCGCTGAAAGAACTTGCTTCCATCAGTAAAAAATACAACACCTGGTTCCACATCGATGCAGCTTATGGATGCGGTTTACTGTTAACCGATAAATACCGGAGTTTGTTGAATGGGATCGAATTGGCCCATTCAGTTACGGTTGATTATCATAAATCTTTCTTCCAGCCGGTAAGTAGCAGCGGTTTCCTGGTACGGGATAAAAATTTTTTCAACCTGATTACACACCATGCCGATTATTTAAATCCAAAAGATCACGATGAGGATGGCTTACCCAACCAGGTAAACAAATCGATACAAACCACCCGACGCTTTGATGCTTTAAAACTCTGGTTTACGCTAAGGATGATGGGCAGAAACAAATTAGGAGGTTATTTTGATACGATTATCGAAACCGCAGCCAAAATTGCCGATCTGTTACATTTTGATAGTGATTTTGAGCTAATGAACGAATCAGACATCAGTGCATTGGTGTTCCGCTACCGACCAAAAAATGTTCGCTTAGATGTTTGTGCCATGAACCAGTACATCAAAAAAGCCATGTTTAACCAAGGAAAGGCATTGGTTGCCGGCACTAAGATTAACCAGCAATTCTACCTCAAATTTACCCTACTTAATCCGCTTACTACCATCAGCGATATTGAAAACATTATTAAAATTATTAAAAAACATGGAAATGAATACGTTAGACTCAATCAAACTTCAGCAGATTTCAGAAGAAACTAATTTTAATGCACTTCTAAACAGTTATTGCAGGGAATTTAATAACTGGAGTCGCTACGTAGGCATCCCTAAATACGATGATTCTTTAGCCAATTACCTGGTTACGACAACCAATCGTTTGCACATCAGGTTCGATTTTACAGCTATTGGGTTCGAGGTATATGCGCCTTTAAAATTTTATGCTGATAGTGGCCGGCATGTGTTCAATTTCCCAATAATCGAACGAAATGTTACTACAGATGTTATCAATCCGATCAGCATTTACAGGTTTATGGAACTGTCCATTAAATTCAGTGCCGAAGAATTTCCTGATGTTGATGCTAATCTGGTAAAACAACGTTTAGCCAATAGTGTAGAAAATCTTGAAGCATTTTTATCGTTCTTCAAACAGAATGGCAGGCCTGCAAATTTTGCTAAAATGAATTTTATTGAGGCTGAGCAATCCTTGTTTTTAGGTCACAATGCACATCCACTTCCTAAAGGGAGATCCGGTTTTAACAATAAAGAAGAGCTTTTTAAATATTCACCAGAAACCCAAGGTCGTTTCCAGTTGGCCTATTTCCTGATCTCAGCCAAAAATATTGTTGAGAAAAATGCGGAAGGTTTTGACATGACTGATCTTTTCAGAATTGAATTGTTAGATAGTAATCATACTGAAACCATTCATTTACTCGATCAACACCCAGACCATAAAGTTGTACCCATGCATCCATGGGAGGCTGAATACCTGCTTACCCTCCCTAGCGTAAAAGCGATGCAGAAAGAAAAGCTCCTGTTTTATCTCGGACATTTTGGAGAATTCTATACACCAACATCTTCGGTAAGGACAGTTTACAATGCATCGAGTGATTGGATGCTTAAATTTTCGTTACACGTAAAAATAACCAACTCGCAAAGGGTTAACCTGGTTAGAGAGCTTCACCGTGGTTATGATGTAAGCAAATTGTTAAAAACAGAATATGGCAAATCAGCCAAAGCCGAATTTCCGGAAATTGAATTTATTACCGATTCTGCATTTATCACCGTAAACTATAAAGGCGAAACCATTGATGGTTTTAATATCAGTATCAGACACAATCCTTTTAAGGGTGAAGGTGCTGAGAAAAATGTAACCCTTTTGGCCGCGCTTTGTCAGGATGCTTTATTAGGCCAAAAACCAAGGATTGCAAACATCATTGAAGAAGCAGCGATCAGTAAAAACAAAACGATTGCCCATACTGCTGTAAACTGGTTTAAACAATACCTGCACCTTTGCGTTGCGCCGATTGTTGGGCTTTACAACAATTTCGGGATGGCATTTGAGTTCCATCAGCAAAATGTGATGGTAGAACTGGGTAAAGATTATTATCCTGCCAAACTTTATTTCAGGGATAATCAGGGTTTTTTCTTTAGTGACGCCAAAGCAGAGGCATTAGAAAAAGCATCTCCTGGTATTGCTACCGAAAGTGGTTCTATTGTACCAAATGCATATATCCTGCCAAAACTCACCTATTACCTGCTCATCAACAACATTTTAGGCATAGTAAATGCCATTGCAAGCAACAATCTCGCCGATGAGAAAACCTTAATCGATCTCGTTTATCTGGAGTTTAAACAATTCGAAAACAGCGACACTACAGGTTTGGTAGATTATATCATCAACCGCCGTAGCTGGGAGGTAAAAGGTAACCTGTTGACCAATCTCTGCAATATCGACGAGGCCAGTGCACCTATCGATAATCCGGCTATTTACCGCGAATTTCCGAATCCTTTATCTAAATATTTCTTCTCCGAAAACCTGATCAAGCCGAAAACCAAAGATGTGCTGTACAGCAGGTTTTTTCCAAAAGAAAATATAACAATCAATATCCGTCCGTTTAATATCGACCGCGATCTGGAAATGGTGCATGACTGGTTTAACCAGGAACATGCCAAACCCATCTGGAAGATGGATGGACCGATTAGAGGTTTAGAACTATTCTACAGAACCTTATTGCCAAACGATTCATCGCACAGTTTTATAGGCGAAATAAATGGCGAACCCACATTTACCATAGAGCCTTACTGGCCTATGCGCGATGGTGTAGGTGCCTGCTACGAGGCCTTAACAACCGACTATGGTGCGCATTTGCTGATTGCGCCAACAGATAAAGATAAAAAATTCAGTTTTGAAACCGGCCAGGCTTTAATGGATTTCATTTTCGAACAACCCGAAGTAGGTAAATGCATCGGCGAAGCAGCTGTTGAAAGCCGGGCAATGCACATTTTTGTAACCCGACTAGGCTTCAAATTAGAAAAAGTGATCCAGATGCCTTACAAAATGGCCAATCTTACCTTCTGCTACCGCGATTGGTACTGGGAAAAGTTTCCTGAAGCCAAAGCACATGCCATGATTAAGTTAGCACAGTTTGAAACGGAGGAAATTTAAATGCAGAACCAAAAAACATACGACATTGTAGGAATCGGTATTGGCCCATTTAATTTGGGCTTGGCGGCCCTGTGTGCCCCAATAAACAGCTTATCAACCTTATTTTTAGATCAGGCGAGCGAATTTAACTGGCACCCTGGTATGATGTTAAACGATGCCACCCTACAGGTTCCCTTTATGGCCGATCTGGTTACCATGGCCGATCCAACCAGTCCGTACAGCTTTTTAAACTATCTTAAGCAAACAGATCGCCTTTACAAATTCTACATTAGAGAAGATTTTTTTGTATTACGAAAGGAATACAATGCTTATTGTAAATGGGCGATTAATCATCTGCAAAACTGCCATTTCGGACAGAAAGTAATCAGTATAAATTATATTGATGGTGTTTATCAGGTTGAAAAAGTTGATCAAGTAACACAAGCAAGCGAAACTATTTTTACCAAGAAAATCGTACTCGGAACAGGAACAGCCCCAAAAGTCCCCAGCTTTATTACACCCGTTCATAAAAACGCGATACACTCTTCAGCGTATTTAAAGTTTAAGTCTACTTTACTAGAGCAAAAAACGGTGTCGATAATTGGCTCAGGACAGAGTGCAGCCGAAATTTTCTACGATTTATTGCCTGAAACGGAGAATGGTTTAAAATTAAAATGGTTTACCCGACCTGATCGCTTTTTCCCGATGGAGTATTCTAAGTTGACACTTGAACTTACTTCGCCCGAATATGTAGACCACTTTTATAACCTTAGTGATACCAAACGCAAACAGCTTTTAGGAAAACAAAATTCGCTGTTTAAAGGCATAAACTTCGAACTGATTAACCAGATTTTCGATAAACTTTACGAATTGAGTGTTGATGGAGAAAAAATTAATGCTGAATTGATGCCCAACTGCCAACTGAACAATTTAACAGTAAAAACAGACGGTAAATATCAGCTCGATTTTTTTCATATCGAAAGCGAAAAAGATTTTGCCGTTGATACTGATTTTGTGGTATTGGCAACTGGTTATAAATATAATGAGCCAAACTTCCTATCTAATATCAATAATCGCATAACGCGCAATAGCGACGGACTTTTTCAGGTACACCGCAACTATGCTATTGATGTAAACGGAAACGAAATCTTTGTTCAAAATGCTGAACTGCATACCCACGGTTTCGTAACACCCGATCTGGGCATGGGTGCCTATCGCAATGCATCCATTATCAATGCCATTTTAGGCTTCGAAATCTATAATGTAGAAAAACGGATTGCTTTCCAGCAGTTTAGCGTAGCAGATGAAATACAGGAAAATGAATTATCTAACGCAGTGCTGCAATTATCTGAAGATTAAATTGAACATGTTGGTCGGGATTTTAAATCCAGACTAAACCAAAGATTTGTCGTCCTGTCCATAGGACTCCTACGGAGAGCTTGTCGAAGGACTTAGTTAAATATTGTTGAATGTGTTTCGACAGGCTCAACATGACAGTATCTCACAGAGAACATAATCAACTCTGAACTAACACAAATAAAAAATTAATACCATGAATTACAACAACTTCAATCACATAAAACCCTTAAATAAAGAAATCTGGAATAAAGTAAACCGCAACTACATCGCAAAATCGATCGTAGAGTTGATGCACGAAAAATTAGCCGAACCAATGCTAATCAATACAGATGAACAAGGAAATTCTGATTTCCGCCTCGCTACCGATTCTGATGAGATCTATTATACTTTTTCAGGTCAGCAACGTGCTTTAGATTACCTGCATATAGATAAACAGAGTATCAAAAAATTTGTAAATGGCGAAAGTGTAGCCGTAAACAACGCTCCAGCTTTTTATACCGAACTACAACAGACTTTCGGCATTAAACCATTTACTTTAGCTCATTTTGTTGAAGAAACCCTAAATACTTTATATGCCGATGCTTACATTCATCAAAAAGGCAGGTTAACCGCTGATGAATTAGCCAATGCTGATTACCAAACCATCGAACATCAAATGGATGGACATCCCTGGGCCACCATCAACAAAGGACGGATCGGATTTAACCATAGCGACCAAGGAAAATATGCCCCAGAAGCTGCTCAAAGAACGCAATTGGCTTGGCTAGCGGTACATAAAACAAGAGCAGAATTTAAAAGTATCGAAAGCATTTCTCCATTTTCTTTTTATAATGAAGAACTCAGCTTAAAGCAGGTTCACGATTTTAATCAGGTATTAATACAACAGCACCTACAACCTGAAGATTATTTTTTTATCCCTGTTCACGAATGGCAATGGAACAATAAAATCGTATTGCAACTTGCACACGATATTGCCCATAATTTAATTATACCTGTTGGCTTAGGCAATGATGAATACATGTGCCAAAACAGTATACGGACCTTCTTTAATGTAAGCGAACCTAAAAAACATTACGTAAAAACGGCCATTTCTATTTTAAACACATCGATTTTCAGGGGACTTTCGCCTAAAAAACTCGCTATTGCACCAAAGGTAACCCAATGGGCAAAAGACATGCTTCAGGGGGATGAGTATTTAAAACAGACCCGTGTGGTACTTTTGGGCGAAGTAGCTACAGTAGCCTATACGCATCCGCAATACAGTGAAATACCGGGATCGCCATATCAATACCAGGAATTTTTAGGAGCCATCTGGCGCGAAAGTGCAGAAAATTATTTGTTAGAAGGCGAAAACATCATGACCATGGCGAGTCTGCTTTATGTAGATGACAATGGTAAAAGCATGGTACAGGCATTGATCGAAAAATCTGGATTGGATGCAGAAACCTGGCTAAATGCCTATTTATCGGCTTATTTAAAACCTGTATTGAGGATTTTCTACAAACACGCCTTTTTCTTTAGCCCGCACGGTGAAAACACCATTTTAGTAATGAAAAATGGTGTTCCGGAACGGATTATCATTAAAGATTTTGTGGAAGAAATTGTACTAACAGAAGAATCTAAAGCAAAATTACCGAATGATCTGGTAGATGTTTTAAGGGAAATTAATGATGAATTGGCGCCTTTATTTATCCTCTCAGGAATATTTGATGCCGTTTTCAGGTACCTTAGCAATATTTTCCACAGTTATGCTGGGTTAGATGAAAAGCAATTCTGGCGCCAGGTGGCTGATGTAATTTTGGAATTTCAACAGGAAAACCAAGAATTGGCTCCAAAATTCGAAAAATTTAATTTGTTTGTGCCCGAATTTATCAGGGTATGTATTAACCGCGTAAGGTTGTTAACCCACGGTTATAGCGAAAGCACCGATGTTCCGGTTCCTGAGTTGATCGGAACGCTGATTAATCCGGCTGCAGAAGCTTTGAAAGAAGATGTGATAGTATAATTGATGTGCAGTCAGATGTTACCATCTGACTGTTAGGTTAATAAATGCCAGTAAATTACGATTCAAAAATTATTTCGATAATGTCAGATGGTAACATCTGACACCACAAAAAAAATAAATCGTCGTTTGCAATCAGAGTTGTCAACTTTCCAGCGAAAGCTTATAAAAGTTGACAACTCTTTTTAAACTATAAAAATAGTTTATACGATAAAATCATTATCTTGCTTTATAATTTTAGCATGAAAACACTAGTATTTATCTTTTTATCGACACTTTTATTCGAAACACCTACGATTGAAAAAGACCGCGATCGCTGGAAACCTTATTATACCGATACTGCTCCTACAAAAACTGCCAATAACTGGTTTCTTCCTTTTGATGTGGCTAATCGTAAAAAAATAAATAATATCAGAATCATCAGCATTTTTGGCGATCATAGAGATAGTTATGTTAAAGGGCACATACACACGGCTATTGATATTAATCCTGCACAGCCTAAAGCAAAACTGATTAATGTTTACGCCATGGCCAATGGAATAGTCTGCTCTGTCCATTTGGGCGAAAACCAGCGTACAGTTGTGGTTAGGCATAAACTACCTAGTGGGCTAACCATGTTTACTACTTACAAACACCTTAAAGAAGTTTATGTAAGCAATGGCCAGAATGTTGATCAAAACACCAAATTAGCCAGGTTATTTACACCTCAGGAAAGTAAAAAGTATGGTGGCGATTATCATCATCTTCATTTAGAAATCAGAAAAAAATTCGATGATTATGGCTGTGCAAGCTGGCTAACTTTTAATAATAAACAACTTAACGAACGGTTTTATAACCCTCAGCTATTTATAAAAGAACATATCAAATAATAACAAATTCAAAAAAATATAAACCAAGCCTCTTTTTTCTTGTTGATTAAGAAAACGCTCGTAACTAAATTATTTTGTTATGTACGTAATCTTAGGTGCTTCTGGTCAGGTTGGTTCAGCTATTGTAGATCATTTATTGGCTAAAAAATTAAGCGTTAAAGCAGTTGTTCATCATCCCGATAAAGCTTTAGTAATTAAAGAAAAAGGTGCAGAAGTAGCCATTGCCGATGCTATGGATTTAAATTCATTAATCGAAGCTTTTAAAGGCGGTGATACCCTTTTTGCTTTAACACCTGAAACTGGAAAAACAGAAGATGTGTTAGGTGAAACAAAAACTATCCTGGAAAATTACAATAAAGCCATTAACAGGTCTTCAATTAAAAAAGTTGTCGGATTATCGTCAATTGGTGCACAATACAGTAAAGGGACGGGTAATTTACTAATGTCGTACATGCTAGAGCATGCTTTTACAGATCTGATCATTCCCCAGATTTTTATTCGTCCTGCATATTATTACAGCAATTGGTTAGCTCAGCTGCCCGAAGTTAAAAAGAACGGAATACTACCCACTTTTTACCCTACCGACTTAACCTTACCTATGGCCTCACCGCTGGATGTAGCTTCATTTGTGGCTGATGTTTTAATGGAAGATAGTCAATCTAAAATCTATGAAATCGTTGGACCCGAAAAACTAAGTTCTGACGATGTAGCTGCAGCTTTTGAAAAAGTATTAAATAAAGAGGTTAAAGCGAAACAAATTCCGCCGAACGAATGGAACAGAACCCTGCAGAAAATGGGCTTTACACCAGATGCAAGCAAAAATTTTATTGATATGACCCAAACTGTAGTGGATGGCAAAACTGATCCTGAGAAAAAGGGAACTACTGTTGTTACATTAAAAATGCGCATTTCCGAATACTTCGAAAATGCGCTACGAGACAATTAAAATAAGTGGTTATAAATATTGGTATTGTCAGAACAGAAATATCTGATATAGCATTAAATCTCAATATGTAAATTTAGGTTTCCCATTATCGCAGGTTACCCCTTTCGGTTGAATTACCAATGCACAATCTGAATATACACCATATTTTTGATTGTAATCGGCTTGTAGTTTGGTAAATTGTTCAACCTTTTTCAGAAAAGTGCTTTCATCTATTTTTACAGAATAAGCAATGTAACCTGATGCGCCTCCGCAGGCTTTAGATCCGATAGCAGTGAATTTCCATTCGCCTGCATTTTCACAAGTAAACTGCTGAGCCGATTTTTCGATGTCTTTGTAAAGCTTTTCTAATTCTGACTGATCAACATTCCGCATGGGTTCATCGCGATCAGTACAAGCCCATATCAAACTCATTACCAGCACAATTGAACTTAAAATAAATAGGATCCGTTTCATCGTTGTTACTTTTAACCTAAAACGGGAATTAAAATAAAAACGCTACATCCCTTAAGACCTATGAGGTTTATTGGCAAGATGCTAAGAAACCTCACAGATCTGGAAGTTTTACAGTTAGTTTACAGGAGGAAAATTATAAGGTTTCCAGGCACGAAGTCCGCTCAGCTCTTTCTGCGTTTCTTCACTTATACCTACACCCCAGGTATTAAAAAATGGAGCTAAGTTTCTTTTTACCACATTAGAATAAGTCTTCACCCATAAATCGCGTTTTTGCTGATCGTTTAACCTGCCTATGCTTGGCCCGATTTTTTGGTATTCTTTAAAAAATGCTTTAAAGCTTTCCCATCCAAAACCTTCCTGCATTTGGCGGAACATGATCAGACCCAAAAAGGCATCACTTTTCCATTTTTCATAACTCGCACCTTCGGCAAAATATTTTTTCATCATCTTTTGCGTATTTGCACTTGATACGCCCGTATGCGAATCGTCGCGTCCGCCCATTAACCTATCGAACATATAAATTGAAAAGAAGTTATTGCTCACTTCGGTAGTGCCACCAAAAACCCAGTTCAAATTCTGCATGTTATGACCAATTTCGTGAAAAAAGCCCCAATTTGCCCCTCCCTTGCTTGGTTTCAGCAGCAACTCAGGATTGGCCATAATTTCGTTCGAGAGCATCTTTCTCGTTGGTGAATGGTGGATCATGATCGGATAACCGCTGTGCATGTACCCTCCGCCAATATGTTCATCTGGCACCATCCGTTGAGCCCTGTAAAATGGCGCTGGCATGTTCGCCAGATCCAATTCTCCAAGCACTACTAAATCCCAAAGTTTTAATACTTCTTCAGGGTTTTTGATGGTTTGTAATACACTATCAGGCAATGTTAAAATCACATTTTCAGTAGCCATTTCGCCCCAAGGTGCTTTATTGTTTTTTAATTGACTCTCCCAATCGCTCTGCGTGCTTTTGCCCAATACAAAAAGTGGGGCTGCAACGGCATGGCTAATCTTGAAATCAATTTTTCTACTTTCCGCCTTAGGTTTAATATTAATGTAAATCAGCCCACCAAAAGGCGACGCTAATCTGTTTTTACCAATAACCAATTGCTGTTTCTTGGTTATAATCGGCATCCTGCGCCAATCTTCCTTACCAGCTACCCAATAATTTAACCGATCGCTATGTGCACCGATCTGAACTTCAAGCTCGTTTACATTGGTGTTTTTGGGTACATCAATTTCAATATACTCACCAGCTTTTGCGTATAAACCTGTACTGTACATAGTCGCATTATCGTAACCAGAGTAGCCAAGGGTAGATACAATTGAGACTAAACTATCGGCCATTTTTTTATGCTCAATGCTTACTGTTTTATTTACAAATTGGAAGCCCGTCTTTACTGCACCTGGAAAAAACTCAGCTGATGGTTGTGCTTTTATGTTCTTATAATCTGTACTTTTTAGCGTTTCATCACTCCATTTGGCGATGGCTTTTCTAAATACGGTATCGCTTTTAGAAAGGGTGTGCTGTGGTGTAATGACAATTGTTGCGGGATCTTTTGCTACATCTTGCGCAAAGGAGCTCAAGCCTGTTGCTGCTAATGCAAGGAATAATAGTGATTTCATTTTGTGTTTGGTTTGCTGTACTTAGGTGTTATACTTTTTTTAGGCGGAAAACCTTGGTTTCATGAGCAGTTACCACCCCATTCCACTTATTATTTTTGCCAATTACTTTATGTTCCCATAAATCCCTGATCTCATATTTACCAGTCAGGCCTAACTCGGCAAAGTTTATTTTTGCATTTTGAGCAGCGGTCGATTTATTTAAAATTGCTATGGCGAAATCGCCATTGGCTAAAGGGCGAACAAAAACATCCCAGATATCCGTTTTGATTTTTCTTTCGGCCTGTTTACCCAAAGCATCCTGGTTTAAAGCAATTACTTCTTCATTTGTAAAAATGGTTTTTGCTTCATTGTCCATTTTACGGATATCGCAACTGGCATATAAAGGTGAATTAAGCATACTGTACAAACTCATCTGGCTCTGGTATTCAGCCTGGGTACAGCCTTTGCCATTAAAAGCCGATGAAGGACCTTTTGTTCCATTTAAACCTGCCACCAGCATATCTCCATCGTTCCATCTGCCCGGACCTGAAAAGCTGGCCAATCCTGCGGTTTTATCAACAACGTTATAAATACCTACCCCACCTTTACCTTCAACATCATTCCATTTATCTCTGATATCGTAAGTGGTACGCCAGCTTTGTCCGCCAACCTGTGCACCCCAGTTCCAGGGTTCGCGTGGACCCCATTCGCAAATGCCTAATACAATATCTCTGCCCGATTTGCGTAAGGCCTGTGCTATTTTGCCATAACGGGTTTTGGCCGTTTCCACATCTTCGGGTGCGTTGCAATAGTCGTATTTTAAATAATCTATCCCCCAAGAGGCAAAAGTTTTAGCATCCTGATCTTCGAAGTTTAAACTTGCGGTATAACCACCACAGGTTAAAGGGGCAGCATCAGAATAAATGCCCAGTTTCATTCCTTTGCTGTGCAGGTAATCGGCCAGGGCTTTTATACCTGAGGGAAATTTCTTTGGATCGGCAATGATTTTGTTTTTATTATCGCGGCCACCCTGCCAGCAATCGTCTAAAAAAATATACTGATAACCTGCTTTCACCATTCCACTGGTAACCATGGCATCGGCCATTTCTTTAATATCTTTCTCGTTCGGATTTTCTGACATGATGTTCCAGCTCATCCAGCCCATTGGTGGTGTAACCGCTAATTTTGGTTGCTGAGCAAGAGCGGTGAAACCAATTAATAGCATCAGAAATGTTAGTTTCAATTTCATAAATATTAGTCTTTTTGAATGGTATGGTCTATCAAAAACGTAAAACGGATGATTTTAATTCCATCATCCGTTTTACATTATCCATTACTATTTAATCGGTTTGATATAATAACTGTATTGGTAATCTTTAAACGGGATCTGATACTGAATTAATGGCATAGAGCCCCAGCTATCAATCCCCTGAACACCTAATTGTTGCATATCCATGTGCACATAAATCTGGTTGCGTTTTACCAGTTCGCCAGAGTGATATTGTTTTTTCTCCGCCTCTGGATCTAAATCTTCTACCGAATACGGCAATGCATTAAAATTCAGCAACTGATCGGCAAATTCGAAACGTAAGCCTTTACCTGCTTTATTGGTAAAATTTACCCAGCGTACGTCGGTTTTATTACCACTTTCTTGTGGGCGAGCATAAGGAAAATACTGATCATAAACCATTGATTTATAAGTACCAATTAACGAAGCCGTTTTTCTATCTACATAATTTTCGCCCGGACCGCGACCATACCACTGGATATTGCTGTAATCGTTTTTCAGCTGCAAATCGTTACCGATACGCATTAAACTTTTGTAGTTGCCTGTCACTGCTTTAAATTGATTATTTACTTTTACAGTTCCATCAGCGGATACATTAAATTCTTGTGTGGTTTCCGCATCGCCTTTAAGTAAAGATGATTTAACAGTTAGGGTAAAGCCATCAGCGGTTGAATTTATAGTTGATTTAATATTACTTGTATTGTTATCCTGATATACATTACGCCACATGCGTAGTTTTGTGTTTAAACCTGCACCGATGTCATTATCAGTTGGCGCACGGTAAAATCCAGGTTGTGGACCAGAAGCCAGTAATTCTTGTCCTTTAGAAACATAACTTGCTAACGTCCCTTTAATTAAATCGAAAGTGATGGTAAAATCGCTTCCCTTAACCACCGCTTTTTCTGCTGTCTGCTCAACCTTCAAAGCTTTCTTGTTGCCACTATAAATATTGGCTTTTGGCGTACCTGCTAATGCAATCTGCTCGTAAGCGACTTCATAACCTTTTTCTAAAAATGGCTCAGCTGTTTTTAAGCGGTAATGAACGTTTAAGAAATATTCTTTTCCAGCAGCATAATTCGTTTTAAATGGCAGGCTTAACATCTGTGTTTGGCGTGCGTCAACATTCAGGTTACTTACTACCCCACTTTGGATCACTTTCCCATCTTCAACCAATTCCCAGTTTAATTGTACATTGCTGATATCTTTAAAGAAATAACTGTTGTTTACATTAATCTGGTTGGTGCCGTTAAAAGTAGTTTTAATATATTGATGTACTTTTTTCAATTCCACAGCCATTGGCGTCATGCCACGGTAGGCCGTAACAACACCCTTTACACAAAAATCGTTGTCGCTAAAGTTTTCGTCAACGGGGCCGCTTAGCGGGAAATCTCCTCCATAAGCCATAATGCGTTTGCCATTTTTAACGGTATCAATCGCCTGATCTATCCACTCCCAAACAAAACCGCCCTGTAGTTTAGGGTTGTTCTCAATGGCATCCCAATATTCTTTAAAATTACCCAAACTGTTACCCATAATGTGGGCATATTCGCTCATAATAAACGGACGGGTTTCTTTATCCTGTTTTGAATAACGTGGCAGATAATTTGGCGAAGGATATTGCGGAACAATCATATCGGTATTGAAATCGCTCTCTGCCCTTTCGTACTGTACCGGACGGAAATCTTTTCCTTTAAGCCATTGGTAAGCTTCGTAAAAGTTAACACCATTGCCCGCTTCGTTACCTAACGACCAGGTAATGACCGATGCATGGTTTTTATCACGCTCATACATTCTGGTAATGCGCTCAAGATGAGGAATACGCCATTGTTTATCGTTAGCGAAAGTCGTTTCCAAACTGTAGTAACGGCCATGTGATTCGATATTGGCTTCGTCGATCACGTATAAACCGTATTCATCACAAAGTTCCATCCAATAAGGATCGGGTGGATAATGAGAATGGCGAACAGCATTTACATTCAGTTTCTTCATCATTTCCATATCTTTCTCCATATCAGCATGGGTTAAAGTATGGCCTTGTGTGGCATTATGCTCGTGTCTGTTAACACCTTTTAAAAACACACGTTTACCATTAACCAATAAATCGCTGCCTTTAATTTCTACCGAACGGAAGCCCACGCGTTGTGGAATTACCTCGATTATTTTATTGTTTTTATCTTTTAAAGTGATGTAAAGCGTATATAAATAAGGAATTTCTGCCGACCAGTTTTTCACATTACTGATCTGTGTTTTAAAAGAAAGATCTGTTTTATAATTGCCTAATACTTTTTGGATTGTGGTCGCATCTTTCCAAACATTATTTCCTTTAGCATCAACTAAATCAAGTGCTACATAAAAACTATCCGGACGACTGTGGTTGGTACGCTGATCGATTTTATAATTTTCTACCGCTAAATCTACATTTAGCAATCCATTGGTATAAGTGGCATCCAAATTTCCAATAACTTTGAAATCGCGGATATCTAATTTTGGAGTCGAGTATAAATAAACTTCGCGCTCTATTCCCGATATGCGCCACATGTCCTGGCATTCTAAATAGGTTCCATCGCTCCATCTGTACACTTGCAGTGCGATGGTATTTTCGCCAGGTTTAACATATTTAGTAATATCGAACTCTGCAGCCAGTTTACTATCTTCACTATAACCTACTTTTTTTCCGTTTACCCAGATATAAAAAGCAGATTTTACAGCACCTAAGCTGATAAACACCTGTCTACCACTCCAATTAGCCGGAATATTAATTTTCTTCCGGTACGACCCTACCGGGTTATTATCTGCAGGAATATCGAATGGTGGATTCATTCTGGCTCCGGTTAACTGGCGACCAGCAAATTCGTAAGGTTGATTTACATAAATTGGGGTACCATAACCATTAGTTTCCCAATTGGCAGGTACTTTAAAATTATCCCAGCCTTTATCATCAAAATCCACTTTGTAAAAATCTGTAGGTCTTTTATGTGGATCTTTTACCCAGTTAAACTTCCAGGTACCATTTAATGATAAAAAATATGCTGATTTATCTTTAGCTCTTTTAGTTGCTAAATCTTGATTTTCGAAAGCAAAAGCCGATGCCCGCATAGGCAAGCGGTTTACTGAAACCACTTCGGGGGTTTGCAGTTCGGAAGGCAGATCCTGTGCACTGATTTGCCCCGCAATAAACAATGATGTAAATAAAATGGTTAATTTTCTCTTCATTCTGTGTGTATAATTTTGGTTTGTTGATCCAAATTACTGATGATTAACTGATAATGATGAAAATGTTTTAGCGCAAACGTTTGAGTTTTAAATATGTTACCGAGTAGTTAACTTTAGGAGAACAAATTTTGCTCTCTGAGCGCTAAAATTTTTGTTTGATAACCTCTGCGATATATCGACTTCAAAGGGAGAAAAAACCGCTCGAATCAAACACAGAAAGGTTTTCTAGTCCCCAAAAAAATGTTAACAAAACTGAAAATTATATTTTATGGAAATATTTAAACGACGAGATTTTGAGTAGGATATGCAAATGCGGGAAATTAAAAATAACAACAGGAAAGCAGCGGGCTTTTAAGCAGGAATAATCAAACGTTTGCGCTAAAATAGCAGAACAGTTAGTTAGGCTGAACATTTTTTTATGGGTATTTTAGTAAGCTAATTATACATCTACTAATGCCAATCTCTAGATTTCCGTTGGACAGACAATGGACATTATAGACTGTGGTCCTGCATGTTTTAAGTCTTCTTCTTCGAACACTATTATGATCACCCCAAGTCAAAATCAGTTGTTATTTTTTAGCGGCATATTTTAGATTATCAAACAACCTTTCTACCAACCTTCTGTCATGTGTAATAATTTCTGCAGTTCCTTTACTCTCATATTTAAAATCAAGCTTACTGCCATAATTGGTTTGCAGCCCTTTCGGAAAATCTATGGTAACCAGATAGGTTTCGACATTTCCATTCTGTGTTTTTTCGGTGTTAGTAGTTAAAGAAATCGTTTTTACCCGCCCCTCTACAGAGCCATATTCCATGTATGGAAAATTGTCCAATTTAACAATAACCTCTTGTCCTACTTTTACTTTTCCGGCACCAGCGGCAGGAAGCAGAACCTGCCCATAGGGTTTATTGTTAGCGGGTACAATGGTAAAAACCGGATCACCTGCCTGTACAAACTGGTTTTCATTATAAAATTTAAGGTACTGTAACTTACCGCTAAAAGGTGCCTTAAAAACATATTTTTGCTCCCAACTTTTAATATTATCGATAAGATCGTTGTAAGAGGAGATTAGGTTGAGGTGCAGTTCCTTTTCCTTTTCAGGATCTTCTATATGTAGTTGCTGTATTTTATTCTGCGTTTCCTGTATACTCTGCTTTGCTATAATTACTGCATTGGTTGACGACTGTACTTTATCTTTGGCAGAAAGGTAATTCATCTCAGTCTGATCAAATTCTGCCTCACTGATCACTTTTTTCTTAAACAAAGAGGAGTCTCTTTTATAAAACTTATGAACATATCCCAACGAACTTTTTGCCATAGCTAACTGGGTTTGGGTATTAAGTATGGCCTTACGCTGCTCAGCTAAAATATTATTGAAGCTTGCTTTCTGAATATCATAAAATTTATCTTCACGATAGTTCAAAAACTGCTGAATGGCATTAATAAATCCATAATATTTAATATTCAACTCACCAAAAGAAACATTTTTAGGGAAATGGTTACGCAAAAGGTTGATATCATCAGATGAAGGATTATATTTTTTAAGTAACCTACTGATCGAATCAACAGCATAAGGGGTTGTCGAATTTTCGAGGTAAGCAATTACCTGCCCTTCTTTTACCTCATCTAAAGAAAGTGCACCATTAAGTTTCAACTTACCACTGCTATTGGCCACCAGCTTAACTGGTGCATTGCTCGCATTCACCACTATTTGCCCAGGTGAAATATCCGGATAACGGCCTATCCATCCAAAAATGGCCATTAGAATAAAAAGAAACAATACAACTCCACTAACGGCCAATCCAAAACGGGTCGGCATACGTTCTATAATGGTTGTTACCTCTTCTGATCTTTGCGATTGAAGTGCTATTTCTAGTTTATTATGTTCTGTTGCGGGCGTTTGCATATTGGTTATTTTAGTTTTGAATAACATGATCTCAACTGAATTGATTTCCAGTTTATAGAAGAGATAAGTTAAGTCATATCGTAATTTAATTCTCTAGAACTGTTTCCGTTAACACTGTGGTTGTTAAATCCATCTGCGATTGTACAAGCTGATGATATCTTCCTTTCTTTTGCATCAGTATATCATGGTTACCTATTTCCACTACCATCCCAGCCTGCATCACCACTATCTGATCAGCTTTACGAATGGTACTTAAACGGTGGGCCACAACAATTACGGTTTTCCCTTTAAAAACATCATCCAGGGCTGCCGTTATTTTTTGCTCATTAATCGTATCAAGAGAATTGGTAGCTTCGTCAAAAAACAAATAATCTGGATTTTTATACAAAGCGCGTGCAATCAGAACACGTTGCTTTTGTCCTCCGCTCAATCCACGTCCCTGCTCGCCCATTATAGTTTCATACCCTAATGGTAACGCTTCTATTTCCTGCGAAATATTGGCAGTTTGCAAGGCTTTTTTCAACCTTTCATAATCTACTTTTTCATCATCAAGGATAATGTTGTTTAAAATGGTATCATTAAAAATTTTACCATCCTGCATAACGGCGCCACATTTATCCCGCCATTGCCGCAAACTGACATTATTAATGTTCATATCACCAATCCTGATATCGCCGTAAGTGGGTTTGTACAAGCGGAGCAGCAATTTCAACAAAGTAGATTTTCCACTACCACTATCGCCCACAATCGCGGTTACCTTTCCCTGGGGTATAATTAAACGGATACCCTGCAATATGGGCTTACCTGCTGGGGTATACTGAAAGCCGACATTGTTAATAATCAAACTTTTCTGCTCTGGCAATTCCATACTGTTCTGGCCAACATTATCATGCTCATCTGGTAGCTGATGTATCTCATTTAGTCGTAAAAAACTAAGCTGGGCGAACTGGAAACCAATAATAAACTGGATAAACTGACTTACTGGGGCATTCAACATACCGATAATAAACTGTGTTGAAATCATTACGCCAAAGGTAATATCGCCTGCAATAACAGCTTTGGCACAGTAAAAAGTAATGAAGAGGTTTTTTATCTGATCGATAAACTGAGCACCCAGGTTCTGGGTATTGGTTACACTCATTACCCTTAGGTTAACCTTGTACAACCGTGCCTGTATTCCCTCCCATTTCCAGCGTTTCTGCTTTTCGTAATTGTTGATTTTGATATCCTGTATACTGGCTATAGTTTCTACCCAATAGCTCTGATTTTTGCTCACCAGATCGAAGTACTCCCAGTCGAGTTTTTTACGAAGCTTTAAGAAGGCCATTACCCAACCAATATAAAGTATACTACCGGCTAAAAAGATGTAAAAAATAATGGGATTGTAAACAAATAGAATTATACCAAATACCACAAAGGTGAGCACCGAAAAAATCATTCCTATCGAGTTGTTCATTAAAAAAGAACGGATGCGTTCATGATCCTGAGCCCTTTGTAAAATATCGCCAGATTTCTTGTTCTCGAAAAAAGTAATGGGCAAGCGCATCAACTTGATTAAGTAATCGGAAATTAGAGCGATATTGATTCTGGAGGTAATATGTAGTAGAATCCAGTCCCGCACCATATTGCTCAGCAGCACGCTAATAATGATGGCTACATTGGCGATGAGGATAATATTGATAAAATCAAGATCATGGGTCTGGATACCCACATCGATAATGGCCTTGCTTATAAACGGCATTAATCCTTGTAGGATAGTTACCAGCAGCATGACAAAAAACAGGTTGACGAAACTTTTTTTATAAGGCTTAAAATAGCCTATAAAGTTCTCAAAGGTTTTTAACCTTTCTATCTTCTCATCAGCCTGCCGCTCATAAAAATCGGCCTGTGGCTCAATGGCCATCAACACCAGTTTTTCCTGATTGCCATTATCCTTTTTAATTGTTTTAGCTGAAAATTCTTCTGCAGTGTAGGTAACATAACCCTTTGCTGGATCTGCAATATAGAGCAAACCATGAGTGCTATTATTTTCCACTTTGGTCTTTCCGCTTTTTGCTTTAATCTTGTGCACCACTACAAAATGACTATTGTCCCAATGCACAATAGCCGGTAATGGCATTTTATCAATCACATCTCCAACAGTACACCTTAAGGCCAAAGAACGTAAACCAATGCCTTCAGCTGCGTGGCTGAGATCTGCAAAAGAAACACCCTCTTTGGTAATCCCACATTTATCGCGCATATACTGTAAGCTGTAAAACTTACCATAATGTTTGGCAATCATTTTGAGGCAGGCTGGACCACAATCCATCATATCCATTTGTCTGTCGAGCGGAAATTTATTGAGCATATAAAGCAGATAATATAGCATGCTAAGATAGTATTGGTAGTGTAGTGTTAAGTTATGCAATGCAATATATTTTAACGCAAACGTTTGTCTTTATTTGGCTATATTCAAATAGCATTTATCATTCATAGTTAACTAAAAATTAAGTTTAAAAGAATTTTATTATCTCAAATTAAGACTGATATATCGTTTTAGCTAACCAAAAATACACCGCAAACGTTTGTCTTGTATTTTTAGATACACAATGACTGTTTTACGAATAACTTAGATTCAAATCTAAATTTAAATTTAAAAACAATGAAAAACAAAGCTAGATTAGCGTTCGAAATGCTAGAAATGGAGATGCAAGTTCTCGATGTATGTAGCCAAACTGAAATTATTGGTGGAGATGGGGTTATTCGTAGCGGTACGGGTACAGCCACTGATCCATATGTTATCACTACATATGTAAATGTAAATGCCGCATCATTTGGAGGAGAGACAAGTGCTGGCTACAAAGGGGTAATGAGCGGTATTAATACCATGAATTCTCAAAGTGCAATTGCTTTAAATAATCAATACTACAAGTTAAATGTAGTTGCCTCTTCAGACTTTGAACACACCGTTGGGAATATTACCTGGAACACAACTCAGATTATAGGTACAAATAATATCCCATCATCCTTAGGTAGCACAACTTTAGCAGCGACGGATTCAAATAACCAAATCGGTTTATTTAAGGATAGAATAAATAATTATTCTCAAAATGTTGGAACAAACGGAAGCACCGGCGTCATGACTCAACAAGAATATGATGAATATGTATATCAAAGAGCTACAATACACGAAATAGGTCACACCCTAGGTTTAGATGATGGCCAAGGCAATCCTGTAATGAACAACTTTGCTGAGGATGGATCAACTGTACCAGGGGATTACAATAGCACTGCTATAGAAGACATGATGGGAGGTGGCAAAATATATTTTGGATCTACAGGAGGTGAAACTCCTCCAGCAGAATTAGCCTATCTGCCGGTAAGTACAGGCTTTGATGAATTTGGCTATTTTGTTGTAAAATCATATTCAGGAATTCCTTCTTCGACTGGCGATGTAGATTATAGCCAATATTACATTGCCCACCCTTACTATGATCCTAATGTTGCCGTTACCGATGGTGTAAATTGGGATGGCGTACAAATCTCTTCAATTATTAGTACCGGAGTTGACGATATTGGAAGTTTTACCCAGTTTTACTACACCGACCAATATGGCAATCAAAATATCGGAGTAAAGCATAACTTTACTTCGACTGGTGGAGGCGAAACAACGGGACAATAATAATACGGCAACCTTATTTCTAATTGTCACTACTGCTTTCGGTAAGCGATATGCTTTACATGCTGAAAATTGAATAGGTAATAAAATTAATATAATATGAAAACAATATTATTAATACTGATAGCCTGTGCGATAACAAATGGACTGTTTGCACAAGGCACTATTGTAAGTGCATACCAGGCTAAAGATACTATTGCTTTAAAAGCAATTATAGGCCGTTATAAGATGCAATTGGATCAATTAAAAGACAACAAAGAAGTTAGTGCTTTAATGACTGTTTTTTATAGCCATTTTGAAGCATATTTGCTTGACAATAAAAAGGGATCGAATGCAGACTATCAGCAACGTTATCTTATAAACAACAACCAGATATTACAGCCAAAAATCGCTATCTGCTATACAGATCAAATAAATCTCGATAACATCAGAGAAGATAAGCGAAAGTTGCTGAACGATAATAGCTTTTCAGATTGGGGATTTTATAATTTTGATACAATCTTTGGGCTTAGAAATTGCTTTTACAGTATAAAAGATCCTGAAAAATTTCGTATTGTGCCAAATATTGTCAATGGTGATTTCAAAACTATGGTAAATAATTTTCTAGCCGTCACAGGCTTTTTGACCAAAGATGACAAAACCGAGCATAATAGCAGGGCTGCATTTCTTAAAAAAAAGATCAATTTGAAAGTCGTTAGTTCGCAGGAAAAGGGAACTATCAATCAATATTCATTTAATTATCCATTCGAGATAGAAAGAATTGTTTTTGATAAAAAAAATGAAAAAGCAGTCGTACAAGCAATCATCGATGGTAATCACTCTGTTGAGTACTATTACCAAAAAGAAAATGAAAAGTGGGTATTAGCGGGCGAAAAAGAATTAATAGTCTTCGGTTAGTATTTTTTTGGCATTTTCTAGTGCTAGACTATCTTTTGCTTGCAATCTTTTAATTCTTGAATAATGTCATGATAAAATGCTACTGCATTTCAATGAAAATAGTTGAAAATTATTATGCTATGCGAGTTGGAGATTAGCACTGGCATTGTTTTATTTACAATTTAATTTTTTTTAGAGCTCGCATTGTTTTTGCCTGCTCTATTTTTTTATTACATGAGAAACGTATATTTTGTTGATAATTATAAAGCCGAAAAGAACCACGGTTTAAATACATATACTACTGAGCTTGGTGACGCTTTGAATGCACTAGGTGTAAACCTTTGTTATGTGTGGTTAAATGCCCCGTTCGAAAAGAAGGAGGGAACACATTTATTTATTTCTAAACCCGTAACCTCGTCTAATAAAAGCTTGTACAAGGAAATAGCACAATTGTTGGTTGACGAATCAAGTAAGGTGCAGAATCCTATTTTCCATTTTAACTGGATCAATCAACTTCCTGTTGCGTACTATTTGAAGCAGCTTACGAACTGCACAACTATATTGACAAAACATTGCATTCCTTGGCGTGATTTGATTACCAATCATTTCCCAACTTTCAAAGAAATCAATAATGCATTCGAAACAGGGGCATATTTCAACTTTAAAGACCCAAAGTTACAGACAGAAATCACCTTTTATGATTCCGTTGACCATATTATTACAGTGACAGACTGTGCCAGGAAATCATTGATACAATTGTTTAAAATTGATAGTCATAAAATTTCCAAAATCGCGAATGGACTGCATGCCATTACACCGAGATTACAAAAAAGCAAATTGCGTGAAAAGTATGGGTTTAACAAAAGCGACCAATTGATTATCTATGCTGGAAATGTTAATCAACGAAAAGGAATATTTGATGTCGCAAAATATTTAAATCCACTATTCAAAAAGCATCCCAATTTAAGACTAATAGTTGCTGGTCCTGGAGATCACCAAGGTTTACTGAAAAAAGTTAATACTTCTTTAGGTAGGGTCACTGTATGTGGCAGCTTAACCAAGGAAATGCTGTATGATTTCTATTTCATGGCGGACATTGGGATCATCCCGAGTTATGTAGAACAGTGCAGCTACACTTGCATTGAAATGATGCGTAGTGGATTGCCTTTAGTTGTCAGCAGGGTTGATGGCTTAAAAGAGATGGTGAATGAAAGTTGTGGTTTACATATGAAAGTTGAGCTACACCATAATAAGGCCGAACTTAATCGCCGAGATGTTATATCAAATATATCTTTTCTTCTTGAAAATCCTCAAAAATCAAAAAGACTAGGGAATAATGCAAAAAAGTATTCTTTGCAATATTTTTCAGCAGCAAGAATGGCTGAACAAACGCTGGAGGTTTATGATAAAGTTTGTGCAGAAAAGAAAGATACGATTTCTTATTTACCCAATAGCTCTAAATCAGATAGGCCTCTAGTCAGTATTATTATTCCTTGTTATAATGCAGTCAACTATTTACAGGAATGTTTGAACAGCATATATAGACAATCTTTTACAGATTTTGAGATTATCCTAATAGATGATGGGTCTAGTGACGCTACAGACAAATTAATTGATAAACAAACGGATACCCGCATTTATAGCATTAAAAGTAAGAGTAACAGGGGAATTGCTTATTGTCTCAACAAAGCCATTTTAAAGGCAAGGGGTAAATATATTGCCAGGATGGATGCCGATGACTACATGAGTCCTGAACGATTGAAATTACAGGTTGCATTTTTGGAAGGGAACAAACAATATGGATTGGTTGGTAGCTGGCATAATATCTTCCAATCTAATGGGATACCTTTTAAGAGAATGGAGGTTCCTGAAGAACATGAAGAAATACAGCTTGCGATGCTTTTCTATAATCCTATTTCCCATCCTACTGTAATGTTAAGGAAAGAGTTGTTAGAAGCTAATCCTTATGATCTTGCTTATGAAAAATGTGAGGATTACGAACTTTGGTTCCGGCTTATGCAAACAACTAAAGTCAAAAACCTACCAATGGCATTGGTTAATTACCGAATACATCAACATAGTACCTTAGCTCAAAATCGAAGAGAGATGCAGGTTAAGGTCATGGAGCTACTAAGTGAGCAATTGGATAAAATTGGTATCGACCATACTTCAGAAGATCTCACTCTACATTGTGCGATTAGTTTTGGTTTAGGAAAGAGATTTTTTAATACATCAGAACGTATTGAGCAGTTAAATTCATGGCTTAATAAAATTTTTAACAGTAACTATATAAGTACCAGATACACAAAAATAAAAGTAAAAAAATTCAGAAAGCATTTATTAGAAACTGTTGTGAATTAATAATTTGATGAAGATTTAATAGAAATTATAAATAAAGTTCAATGGTTTTTTCTGCCATTTGCCTGGCGGTAAAGTGTGCTTCAAATAAGGCCTGAGCATTTTTGCTCAGTTTATTTCTCAGTTCCTGATTTTTGTAAAGACTTAACATTTGAGTGGCAAGGTTTTTCTCATCAACTCTGCCTAAAGTATCTGTTTCTGCTTTAATCACATTTACTTTATCCTCAAAAGGTTTTTCAAATGCAGGGATATCCGAAACAATCATTGGTATCTTATAACTTAGCATTTCAAGGGCTGTAAAGCTACTTTGTTCTGTCATTGATGGAATTAAGCCAATATCTGCAATAGTACAGTAGTGCTTAACACTTTCTTTATTGGCATAGCCAGTAAAAGAAATTCGACCACATAATTGAGCGCTAATTTCGAGATAATGCTCCATATTCCCTTTACCCACAATTAACAGTCTTGCGTTTGGCATAGACTTAATTACTTTAGAAAATGACTTGATTAGTACATCTACACCTTTTTGGTTTGTTAATCTTCCCAAATAGAGAAATATAAAGTCATTGTCGTTAAATCCTAATCGTGATTTAATGATCTCTCTACTTAAGCCTTTAATTTGATTATCAATGATTAAACCATTGGGTATTACATGCACTTGATTCTGATCAGAAAGACTATAATATTTCTGCATAAACCGCTTAGTATCATCCGTTAAACTGATAATATGGTTCGACTGTTGACAAAGTTTCTTTTCTGAAAGAATAGATCGAAAAAAAGCATTCTTTTTTTCCTTTGGATCAGTACTTTTCCACTCCTTTCTAAAAGTATTGATATCATTGTGATAAAACACACGCCACAATGAAACATGGTTGGTATAGACCACCTTGAATTCGTACTCTGCCGCTAAGTCTGCAAGTGGCAATTGTAAAACCGTATTCAAATGGAAAACCGTTTTAACTTTTTCATCAAAAAAATTAGACAATAAACAAATAATTGCCCTGGCCATAAGTGGCTTTAAGCCTATTTCAGACTGGCCTGGCCTCACGTTTGTATCATTTAACACAATTTGTATATCCGTCCGCTTCGCGCTAATCTTTTTTGAAGAAAAGCCTGCCTGCTTATCAAAACTTAATCGCACATAATAAAGCTTATGAGATAAATCCAGTTCATCAAGTGCGCCTAACAAATTGCTTGTATAGCTACCTACACCATGCCCAAAAGCTTCAGATGGTGTTTCAAAATAAAATATATTTGGCAAAATATTTAATTTAAAAGGGAATAATAGGCCCTCTTTTGTAAGGTACCTTCTTGCATCGCCATTAGAATATCAAATCCTAAATCTAATTTACTATTGAAGTCAAGTTCATTGAGCTCCTTTTCTATCGTATTTGGAATATTTTTTTGATGTCCTGAGATTTTTAATTCTTTTTCCAAATTTTTCTTCGTTATTGTTTCAGATATTAAAAAACTATCCTTAAAAGAAGTTCGGTTCTTATCCATAAAATCTCTTAAGTAACTATTGCTAACAAAGTTCAAATGATCATCAAAAAGAAAAAGCATTTTCCTAAGTGCCGTTGCACTTCTCAATTCATCTTCAAACTTATGAGCTAAAAGTTTTAAGCCTAAATCCATACTATCTTTATAAAGGATATCGCTGCTTTCAAAACATAGTAATTTCGATAAAACTGCATTTCTTAGCAATTCATCAAAGGGCAAAACATGATCAAATAATTTCTCTTTTGAAAGGATTTTCTTAGCCTTTTTTAAAACAGGCACTAATGATTTGTTTTCTTTTGCCCGCTGTTCGAGATAAATCAATATTAAAACCAATTGGTCATGCTTCAGCTCTTTATTATTAGCAATCAAAAGGCTTATTTCATCTGCTTTTTCGTAAATTTTGGAGATGGCAAGATTAAAATAACCCAGTTGATTAAATTTTGTTAAGAAAAGGCTAATCAATGGCACGCTCCAGTTAGACTGTTCTACTTTAGCCTTATTTACAGAAAATATTAACTCCTCAACAAATGAAAAAGCCAGATGATTATAATATTCGTTTTCGCTTATGGCTGCATACTCGAAAAGGTAAAATATCTCTTTTATAAAATTTTTTGGGTTAGCAAGTTTAGTGCCTAGCTGGTAACAACTATTTGTTAACAGGCTATTATTTAAATAACCTGTTAACAAGTAAAAATTGCTTTCTATCATGGAGTAGGATTCATTATTCCTTTTGTCCCAGTAATCCCAAATTGGTTTAGAGTTTCTACCCATAGGCTATAGAGATCACCCAAGTTAAACGGGCCCATACCACTTATATTAAGTATAGGTTGTTGCATGGTTGCCTGATTGTAAGCTGCAAAATCAAATGGCTTACCATAATTCATTGGGTCAGCAGCAAATGCTTGTTGCGCTGCGTGTAATTTTGAACCATTTATATGACCTAATATGCCAGAGATATCATTTGCATCGGCCCGGGTTGCATTATCATGTGCAATCTGAGCATTTATTGCTTGCTGCGCATATCCATCGGCAATCATTCCTTGATAATCAGCATCATAATGCGTTGCAGTTGATATAATTCGGGAATAATCATAATATCCACCTGTTAATTCATCATAATTTAAGTATTTTTCTAACTGATTATTGAAAACCGTATAGCCACTGAAAGCACCCATATTATTATCAGAAATTGTTATATCAGGCAAACTCTCGTAATCATATCCACCGCCAGTTTCCATACTCCGAAAAAATGTAGCTGAGAAACTAAATCCTGTTACATTATCGTAATAAACTTTTGTACCTAAAAAACTCTCGTTAAAATCTGTGCCAACATAAAGCAATGAAAATCTATCTGGCCCAACTACTCCTGATCCCCAATCACCTTCATTTACGTTTATCGTAACAGGTCCGCTACCGTTATCGACTACATAAGAAAAACTCCCTCCTAAATTAATTGGGTCTGTATCACTAAATGAGGAATTTGCAAATCCCAGATTTGTTATGTTTAGATCATAAACGTAACCATCAGCTGTTGAAATCATATCAACACCGCCTAAGGTTTCTTTTTCTTCTGTGTGGGATAACACTTCAAAGTTATCTGACAGGTCTTGTAATGTTTTAATTTTCATTAGTTTTGAGGTAATTTGAGATATTAATCATTACTTCTTATTCATTTTCAAGATTTTAAGGAAAACGTATATCGAGGGTAATTATTTAGTAGTTTTCTAATCTCAAAAAATACAATGATTATTCTAAATGTCAAAAATCTCTTTAAAATTTAAAGTAGCTAACTTCGTATTAATTCAATTAGATTACATACCATACCAACTAAGTGCTAAATTAATCGCATAGTTAATACCCATTGCTTCTATTTTCTCTTTTAAATAGAAATAAGAATCTTTTAAAGCATATGCCCCCCCGCCAACATTAAGCACTGCTGCAGGCATAGTTGATTGATTATAAGTCCCATAATTAAAATCCTGACCATGATTCTCCGGATTTGCAGCCCAGGCGCTTTGTGCTGCAGCTAGTTTTGAACCGTTTAAATTGTTCATTAAACCAGATATCTGACCATTCGATATGCCAGTATTATTACTAGCATTTACTTGTTGTTGACTATACCCAGCATTAATCGATCCTACATAATCTGCATCATAGTGAGTTGCAGTTGATATAATTCGCGAATAATCATGGTATGCACCTGTTAATTCATCATAATTCAGATATTTTTCCAATTGGCATTGAAATATGGTGTACCCACTATATTCACCTAAATCATTATCAGAAACTGTTATGTCAGGCAAACTTTCATAATCATAACCGCCCCCAGTTTCCATACTTCTAAAATACGAAGCGGAAAAACTTAGCCCAGTTACATTATCATAATAAACCTTTGTTCCTAAAAAGCTCTCATTAAAATCTGTACCAACATAAAGTAATGAAAATCTATCTGGACCAACTACTCCTGATCCCCAATCACCTTCATTTACATTTATGGTAACAGGTCCGCTACCATTATCGACTACATAGGAAAAACTCCCACCCAAATTATTAGGGTCTGTATCACTAAAGGAAGTACTCGCATACCCAATGTTTGCGAGGTTTATATCATACCAATACCCATTAGCTGTTGAGATCATATCAACACCGCCTAAGGTTTCTTTTTCTTCTGTGTGGGATAACACTTCAAAGTTATCCGACAGGTCTTGTAACGTCTTAATTTTCATAGGTTTTGAGGTAATTTATGTTTTAAATATTTTTTCTTATTTATTTCTGAAATGCGCAGCAAAAGACTCTTTGTTAACAAGTTTAATTTATTAAAATCATAAGAAGAGTACAATTGGACTAATCATTAACTAGATTCAACAATTACATATTAATTAGTTATTTGCAAGCCAGATTATATATCTTATTAGGATATAAAATTCTTATCTATTGTGGAATTTACCATATGTGATAGAGAAATGAATGTATATTTTTAACTCCGTTCTCCTCTATTTCCGCTTTAAATGCACTATAAAATTCACTTAAAGACCCCGAACCTATTCCAATCCAGTCTTTAACAATAATAGAACCTGTTGGCAGAGGCGCAACCGAAATTTTTGCATAATCCAAGAAATCAAATGGTTTTCCGAAATTCACTGGATCAGCTGCCCAAGCTTTTTGTGCCGCCGCTAGTTTTGAACCATTCAAATGATTCATTAATTCAGACATATCATTTGCACTGGCTCTGCTGGCATTATCACGGGCAATCTGAGCATCAATTGCTTGTTGTTGATACCCCGCAGCGGTCATGCCGACATAATCTGCATCGTAGTGTGTGGAACTACTTACAATTCTTGAATAATCATAATATCCTCCAGTTAACTCATCAATTACCAGGTATTTTAGTAGCTGAACTTCGAAAGTAGTGTAGCCACTAAATTCGCCCATATCATTGTCCGAAACTGTTAAATCAGGTAAATCTTCATATCCAGCCCCCCCGTTAATTTCTTTAAAAAAATTAGCGGAGAAAGAATATCCTGTTAAATTGTCATAATAAAGTTTTTCTGCAGTGGGATTAGTATCAAAGTCCATTCCAACATAAAGTAACGTAAATCGTTCCCAGGATGATGTACCCATGCCATAATCTGTTTCATTAACATTTATCGTAATGGGCGTTCCATTTTCATTAACAATATAAGAGAAACTTCCGCCCCAACTAGAATCTGTGTCAACCAATGCCGTACTTGTGTACCCCAAATTAGGTATAACTACATCATAAATATTGCCATCAGAGGTTGAAATCATGTTAACACCTCCTAAAATTTCTTTTTCTTCTGAGTGGGATAAAACTTCAAAGTTATCCGACAGGTCTTGTAATGTTTTAATTTTCATAAGTTTTGAGCTAATTTATGTTTTGAATATCTTTTTAATTTCTCTGCTCTATTTATTGCCAACATGTGTTTAGAATATTTTTTTAAAAAAAATAGGCAACTTATTAACTCTAATAAGAGTGCATTAAATAGTCATTTCATAGATTTTTAGCAAATGAAAAGTCTAAATGAATATTCAAAAAGTAAGTATCTATTTCTTAGGATTTTTGGATTGACTAGTTTGATCAGCAATTATATATTTATAAACAATTGTTGATTTCCATCAAGGGTTAAGAGCCCCCTCCAGTTTTACCTTGGGTGCCGGTTACACCGAACTCTAACAATGCATCTCTAAACTGAGAATAGAAACTGCCTAAGTTAAGTGGTGGGTAGCCTTCAATATTGAGTATAGGTGAATACTGCGTTGATTTATTATATGCTATAAAATCAAATGACTTACCATAGTTCATCGGATCAGCTGCAAAAGCTTTTTGCGCTGCATATAATTTTGAGCCGTTTATATTATTCAGTATACCAGACAGGTCATTAGCGCTTGATCTGGTAGCGTTATCACGGGCAATTTGAGCATTTATCGCTTGCTGTGCATATCCATCAGCTATCATCCCTGCATAATCTGCATCATAATGTGTCGAGGTTGTTATAATCCGTGAATAATCATGATACCCACCAGTTAGTTCATCATAATTTAAATATTTTTCTAACTGAGCTTCAAATTTAGTATAACCACTAAAATTACCCATATCATTATCAGATACAATTATATCTGGTAAACTTTCATACTCATATCCACCGCCAGTTTGCATACTTCTAAAAAAACTAGCAGAAAAACTATAACCTGTTACATTATCATAGTAAACCTTAGTGGATGTTGCATCAGTATCAAAATAGGGATCAACGTAAACTAATGAAAATCTATTAGGTCCATATGCGTTTGATCCCCAATCAGATTCATTTACATTTATCGTAACCGGAGTACCATAGCCATCATCAACCACATAGGAAAAGCTTCCGCCTAAATTAAATGGATCTGTATCGCTAAATGTTGTGTTTGTGTATCCTAAACTTGCAATGTTTATATCATAAGTATAACCATCAGCTGTTGAAATGAGGTCTACACCACCTAAAGTTTCTTTTTCTTCCGAGCGGGATAAGACTTCGAAGTTGTCCGAAAGGTCTTGTAATGTTTTAATTTTCATGAGTTTACGTATAATTAAGATTATTAAAAATATGATTATTTTTTCAAAAAATCATGTTCTTTAAAAAGAAAAAGGAATGATTTTTTGGTAAATTATTTGTTGCACATCATTAAAAAGTTTTAAACAAAAAAACCCTTTACCGCCACCAGGCGGCAAGGGTCTCACTAACTAAACTAACTACTATTTTAAAAATTCTATTTCAAATTTTGTAAGGTAAGGTTTGCCATCAAAACCGAAATCAGAAAGAATATTTATTTTCATCCAATACAAGGTAAGTGCAGAAACATCACTCACTGTGGATGGAATGGATAAGGAAGAAGTTATAGGTTCTGGCGTTGTTCCTGGAGGATAATCATTACCTAAAGAAGTCCATACATATGGGCCAGTTAACTGCATATTGTAACCAGTTAATGCTTTATTAAAAATCGTACCTTCTGAGCCCTCATCAAGTGGCCAGAATCCTACTAAGTTGGCATAATTTGGATGTTTAGTGATATCCTTTAGCGCTATATTATTTTTAATAGTCGTAGCATCCAAAGCCGTATTAAAATAAGTTAAATTTGCCGCATAAAAATCTATTGGCGTATTATTATCTACATTTCTCCAACCAATCTGTAATGGTTCGGCACTTGTTAAAACTTTGGTACCCAAATTTGTAGCTGCCGTAGTTGAAACACCATCATTATAAATGTTTAATGTCCTTGTTGTTGCATTTGTAGTATTTAATGTTATGGTTAACGTGCGCCATGTTGCATCAGCCAGTAATGTTTGTTCTGGCGAATACCCACCATTATAATACGTTTTCCAATTCTTTGCCCAGGTGCCCATAGTCCAACCATCTACCGCGCCTACAGTACCCGCGCCATACCCTGTTCCTTTAGATAAAAATCCGACATAACCAGGTGAAGGAGTCATCACCTTAATTTGCATCTGAACAGTAAAACTCTTATTTGTTCCAGGATCATAAAGGCCATTATCATTTGGCACAAGGGCCAAGATATTTTTTCCTTTAAATAATACGGTATTGAAGCCCGTTTTCTTTAATTCAAAGGGCTTAAAAACAGAATTATAAACCAAGGTAAAACCATTAGTTGGATTGGCACTACTGCCACCATGATTACTCGTTATAATCACCAGCCAATCTTCGCTTGCATAATTTTTCCTGGCTTTTAAGGCCGTCATAATATTACCAACATATTCATCAGCTTTTATTATTGCATTTTTGTAATTGACGTTGCTGGCCAGATATCCTCCGTTAGCACCCGCAGCCTCAACTTCCCTAAAGTTAACAGTCATTACACCTAAGCCAGTTTGGCTATTCAGGATACTTATCGTACTATCCTTAACCGCAAGATCAGTTGTTACAACCGGAGAAAAATCTGCATTACGCATGTAATTGCGCAAGTTAGCCCAAGGTGTAACTAAGGCTGTTTTAACAGCTTTGTATTGCGTTACATAATCAAATACATTACGATAAGATACAATCGGTGCATGATCATCACTATTAGGGTCTTGTATACGCTCGAAATTATCGCCACTAATTTGATGTTTTGAAAAACCTGTACCCGTTAGCATAGATACCCATCCTGCAGCGTCAGATGCTGTTTTCAAAGTATTATAGCTGTATTTCGAGTTTTTCTGTAACTCGGTAATATTAGTTGGCGCTACTGCCTGTAACTCAGTCCCCGTCAAACCATCTATACTGATAATTAACACCTTACGTTGTGCTCCTACTGCTCTTTTTAACTCTTCGTATACAGGTGGTGGATTATCGTACTTTTTACAGCCAGAATAAATTAAGACGCTTAAAAGGCCTAATGAAAGGGCTTTAAAAATTTTATTATCTAATTTCATGATCTCTTAAATTATGGCTTTATTAAATTCATTTCGGCAAATACCACGTAAGGGTTAGTGGTATATCCGTTTTTAACAATTACTTTGAAAAATTTGGCATTTACATTTCCATTAGGGAATATATATTCGAACCTATTAGCACTATTTGGTAAAGTGGTCGTACCAATGCTGGTGTAGTTAATATTATCTCTACTGCTAAAAATTTCTATTTCTTTGGCATCTCCAGCCCTATTGGTACCAGCTCTGCCATTAAAATACATACCCTTAATCGCAATATTAGCACCGGCATTGAAAATGAAAGTGAAAGGATATGATTGTGCAGGTGTTGGACTTGTATACTGCGAATGGTAATAAGTAGTTAAGTTATTATCTACCAAAGCAGCCGTTGATCCTTCCTGTGCAGGAGAACTTGCTGATACAACAGTGGTGGTATAAGTAATTGTACCTGTACCTCCAGTTTTATTTAAAGGATTATAAGTCCACAGCTGGGTGGTTAACAAAGGGTATTTATTAGACATTTTAACGGCTACAGCATCACTATAATTAATCCCCCAGGCGTCAAAGAATGGGGCTAAATCAGTTTGCGTATAGTCTGATAATTTTTCGTACACAAAGTTATGCATGGTAATATCGCTAGAGTTTAAACGTGCAGCATGCCTGGCTTCCTTATACAAGTGAGTCATGGCCCCATAACCATATTTTTCAAAAATCTGCACAAAAGGTGTCATTCTTTTAAACGGATCATTCATCGCACCATCGGCATCGAAGTTTTTTGCTCCTGTACCAGAGGCATAAGCAATAGCTTGCGGGAAACCGCTTGATACTGCCGGGTGCAGAATGTTATAATTAGCGCCAATCCTATTAGCCACCTTAAAACTGAACAGGTTATTGGTGGTTTCACCCAAAGTACTCCAGCTCCAAACCTTACCTTGCTGGCAATTGTGTCCGAATTCGTGATAGGAACCCCACTGACCAGAACTGGTACTGATGGAATTTAAGCTGGTAAAACTTTTAAACCACTCACTGTCATTTAAACCCACAAAAGGGAAACCATTGTGACCATATCCATTTGTTAACTGAATATCCAATACCCCTCTCCAAGGCCCCTGCGGGCTTCTATCTCTAGAATCAACTGCATTATCTGATAAGCCCATCCAGGCATTATAATCCAGATCGAACACATCGTTCCACTTGCCCAAAGCAACTGTTGGATTGGTATAAGGCTCGGATGATGAAAAGGTCGCTACAATTTTATCTCTCGGCACCAGGAAAATTACCCTTTTGCTACGTAACTCTAACCAGGGTACCTGCGACGCTTTTACTTTATTTACCCAGTCTGCATCGACAGTTTGTCCCAGGATAAAATCGGGAGAAACACAAGCGTTTGTAATGGTAAATTCTACAGGATTAGGATAAGCCCTGCCTGCACGAATATAAATGGTACCACCATATAAATTACGTACATAGTTGGCGCCAGCATATAACTGTTGGCGCATATAAACAACCGGATCTCTTAACAATGGAGATTTTCCTGAGAGATTATCAGTATGTCCTCCAACCTGCACAGTTAAACCTTCAATCCCTGCCGGAACCTCGATTTTAACCAATTCGCCTGGTGCAGCGTAGTAACCTGTACTGTACTGTGGCTCTGGTGCCACCGAAATACGCAGATTATCGGCAGTTTGATCCGTAAAATTTAAATCCAATGTGAACTTGGCATTTTGAACACGGGGCTCCGATTGATCGACCAGGCCCGGAAATACCCTTGCTTTTGCATACATCGACTTATCGATCACCTTCATATTGGTGTCAATCTTGCCTGCAGCAACATTCTGAGAATCGTCTGGGTAACCATCCGGAATGTTATAACCGTATTTTTTACAGGCTGTTACCCCTAACAACAACGTAACAGCACATGATATAGTGAAATGATTAAGTTTCATATTTCTAATATTTAATTAGTTTGTTGGAAAAGTAACTGAAGGGTTATAAAATTTACCCATTAACCCCCATTGGGCCGGCACAGTAATGTTCATCCAATTGTAGATTAATACCGGAATATCAACACCGTTAGGCACAGCTTTAAAAGCGGCTTCAGAGATTGCCGGAGATAGATTGGGAGAGATATCAGCAAAACTCGTCCAGTTAGGTGTTCCTACTAAATTCATTTTAGGTGATTTTCCAGTCACATCATTTATTACATTTCCAACACCTTCGTCACCCTTAAAATAGGCTATTAAATTATTGTAATATGGATCTGTTATGGGAGTTAAAGGTGTTTTTTTACTTGCCGCTATAATGTCGGCATTCGGAATGGCTATATTATAAACTGCAAATTCGGTAATAAAACAATCCACACTAGTATATTTTCCAAATTGCAGCGGCGCTGTGGTATTTAAATTTCCACTGCCTGCATTTAAGGCTAAATTAGCAGTTTGCGCAGCTATACCATCAACAAACATACTGGCTGTATGGGTAGTACCATTGTTAAAAAACCTTACCGCAACAGAGTGCCACTTTCCATCATCTAATTTTTGAGATGCCGGTCCTTTTGCCTGGTAGTTAGAAGTAGTCCCGGTAAAACTCGCATTAAAACTAATGATACCACCATCATCTTTTATAAAGGCCCAACCAGGCATTCCTCCGGTTACACCACTGGTCAGCCCTCTTTTTTGGAGAATTGCGCAGTAACCTGAATTCCCGGTACTTCCATCCCAACGGATGTTAAAACGGATGGTAGCCTCAACATTAGTACCTAAATTTAAAAAATTCGCATCACTCTGTACGGCACCATTGGTAGCATTAACCTTTGGCCCAATTCCAGCATAAGGCAGGTTACTTACATCAGGTTTCACTACGGCATTCGGTTTAAATTTAGGGTTGTAAAAAGCCACGAAAGTATTACGGGAATCATCAGCATAGATATTTGATCCGGCATTACCACCTGAAGTGGGGCCGCCGCCTTTGTTGGAAGCGATTACTACTAACCAGTTTTCGTTAGCATAGGTTTTCCTGGTGCGTAATGCAGCTAAGATCTCTCCTACATAACCATCTAAAGTATTAATGGCAGTGGCATATGCTGCTGTTGCCGCGGTATAGCCATTAGCAGCGCCAGCGGTTTCTGCGCCATGAAATTGTGCCACCAGTAATGATGGATTGCTGGTTGTTAACTCTGTAATCACTGCAGTTTTAACACCTGCATCATCAGACAGGGTTTGTTTAACACTGGCATCAGCAGCCAGGTTATCGTTAAACGCTGCTGTTGATCCGAAAGAGACTGTTCTTGCAGTTGGTATAGTTGATTTAATTCCAGTAAATAATGTCGGGGCGGTTTGCAGATTTAAACCTGTAAAAGCCTCTGTAGTAACATTATGTTTGGTATAATCTACCCCGGTAAGCATAGTTGTCCAGGATGCTGCATTGGTTATCGCATTTCTCTGGTAATCGGCTACACCATCATAAGAATAAATGGCATTATTGGTAATTAGCGTAAGATTAGTTGGAGCTAAAGTGCTCACTACCGAACCTTTAACGCCATCTAATATAATGTACAATACTTTTTTAGCATTGGTACCTAAACCAAGCGTATCATTTTTGAATGAGGTAGGCAGTACACTATCAAAATTTTTGTTGCAGGCCGAATGGAGTAAAACAAACCCTAAAACGAGCGCAGCACCCATAGTTTTTATGTTAAAAACTGATATTATATTTCTTTTCATATCTATATAATTAAGAGTGTACAGTTAATTAGAAATGATTAATCGGAGTACATTATGTGGCAATATGGAATTAAACCTGCTAATATCTCCCACCAAAACAACCTGAGAACCATTTGATACTGGTGTTTCGATCATATCGTATACCCTGCCCTGAAAACCACCGGTATTGTTGTACCCTACTGCCAGTTGTCCATTTGCTTCAAGTATCATAAAACCCTGGCGTAAATAATCTCCATATTTATTAAATGAGCCCGTTACGAGAATTTTTCCGTTGTTTAATTGTGAGGCAAAAGTTGCTAAGCCCCCTGTAATCAGCGCTCCTGTAAATGTACTCACCGTAGAACCATCAGAATTAAGCAGTGCAAGACCAGAAGATGCCTTTCCATTAAAACTTGTGAAGTTTCCACAAACCACAATTTTATTGGTGGTTGCGTTGTAGCGGATAGAATAAACATCACCATCAGCACCGGCACCAGCGTTAAAACTCTGATCTACAGAACCATCTAAATTTAAACGCACAATCCGGTTTGCAGTAACGCCATTAAACGAGCTAAAGCTACCCACCAGAATCAGTTTACCATCAGTCTGCATCATGGCATCGATAATTGCGCCATTACCGCCAGCAGCACTTTGGCGTGTGTTATTATTATAATGGAAAGTTGAGTCCATTGATCCATCTGCGTTCACGCGAACCATTTGCTTCATTCTGGTTACATCATACACCTTATCATCGTAAGTAGAGTTAGGATAATACATTCGCTTAAAATTCTGGAAATTACCGATGATGTAAATCTGTTCGCCAAATACAAAGGTTTTCCTCACCATACCATCAACCCCGGCATTAAATGCGGCAACGGTATCGCCGTTTTTCCACAGTTGTTCTGGTTTAGGATTAACAATGGGCACCAAAGAGTTACCCAGTGCATCTTTATCGGCAGTTTTTATGGTATCTAAACTACCATTGGAATTTAATCTCACAATGTTGTTCAATGTTTGGCGATTGGTACGGGTAGAATTGTATGCTGTAAAACTCCCGGCTACAATGTATTTTCCATTTTGAGAACCCGTAGTAATGCGGTTAATGGAATAAATGGTTTGGCCAGCGCCAACAGCACCTTTACCAAAACTCACACCTGAGGTACTATAAGCTCCATCGGCATCTATCTGGACTATACCGCCATTTGGAAGTGCTGTTGTACCTTTTTGTTCAAAGTTGCTAAAGCTGCCTGTTAACCAGAACAAACCAGTTGGCAGCTTCTCCGCATCGTAAACAGTTGTACCTCCTGCGCCCGAAACAGATCCTGCTCCGTTTACAATTTTAAATGAAGGATCAACAGACACTTTACCGCCAATTTTAACAATCGGGCCAAAAAAACTCTGCCCTTGAGAAGTAATCCAAACGCTACCTGTACTGGCCACTAAAGGCACCTTAAACTGTATCGTACTATCGGTATAATTTAATACTTCAGCTTCGATCTCATTTACATACAGTTTAAAATTATCCTTGTATTTCATTAAGCCCTTTACCTGAAGATTTAATGTCGTGCCCGCAGTTACAATATCAGGATCGGTTGATTTAGAGATAAAAGTAATACCTAAAACCTGTTTACCACCTGCATAAGGATCATCGGCCAGTCCCTCACTTTTTTTGCAAGCAACCATTAAGCTGGCAAGGCAAACCGCCGTTGCAACCAATAAGCTTATTTTATATTTTATGTTTGTTAACATGTATCAGTTCATTTATATTAATAAATAATTTGCTATGGTGTTGGCGGCAAAATACCAGATGCTACTACCTGATCTATAAACGTATCGGTATTAAAACCGAGGTTATGTTTAATTTTGGTGAGCACGTGGATTACCCCGTTGTTCGTCTGAATATCAGATGTTGCCACAGGATTATTCTGCAAAGCCACCTGCGGATTTGACAAATCAGGAATGAAAGCTAGGTACAGCTGGCGGTAGCCTGCGTATTTTACACCTGCCGCATCATTAAAAATTGCCCCTACGTTCATAATACGACCGGCATATGAAGTATAGTTCTGGCCCGGATAAGCGATATAAGCTAAGGTATCTCGCTGTGGGTAATCTTTTAACAGGAATGCACCTTTGAAAATATACTGAGAGAGTGTATTTCTCCAAACTTCTGGTTTAATCTGGTTTAGTTTGGACACCGTATCTTTTCCATTATTTTTTAAATACTGGTTCAATCTTTTAATGCTCTTAAAAACTGAACCACTTGGTGGAGCAAAAAAAGTTACATTTTCTTTATCCAATACATCATTCATACCCGCCAGATTGATTACAGTAAGGGTACTATCAAAAAAAGGCTTTTTGTCTTTCATATAAGCAAGTGTACTTCCGCTATACTTTGGATCATGTACACCTGTATCGAAATAATATTTTTTACAGCTACCAAAAAGCAACAAAGCAGTTGCCATAAGGAGTAAAATTGATTTATTTTTATTCTGTATTTTCATATTCTTAATTCCAAAAGTTATTGCCCACTAAATTAGGATTTGCAGTACGCTCTGTTGCGCTGATGATTAAAGGCCAGGTCCATGCACCGGCGTTAAAATTGCTTACACTAATTACCGCTTTTGAAAATTCGGTATTAACGGCTCTTTTTGTTCTTACAAGGTCAAAGAAAAACTGTCCTTCACCAATGAGTTCCCTGCAACGCTCCCTGTAAATATCATCTTTCAATTCACTTCCTGTTGAAATGAGTGCAGGGGCAGCGGCTGCCAGTCTAACCTGGTTTACGTATCCCTGGGCTGTAGCATCATCACTAAGCTCTGCAGCGGCTTCCGCAGCGAGTAACAGTGCATCCGGTAAGCGGAAAATAACTGCACTATCATCATTATTTACGCTTAAACTCGATCCTGAACCAGTTGAATAAACGTTAATAAACTTTTTAAACTGAAAAGTGTTATTATCCGAATTGGCATTTTCGAACCAGGTTGTGAACCGCGCATCCGGCACTCCGGCCGGAAACAACTTACCGATATAATCTTTATCATAAGCCATAAAACTGGTTGTTTTACTTATAGCACCGCGGTATGGATAATGCGAAAAGAAATAAGAATAATTGGCATATGCGGCAAATGTTTCGCCGTAGTTATAATCCTGTAAAACACCAAAAAGATTTTCGCTGGTACGGCCTTTAAAAATCCGCATGGTATTTTGTTCATTAATTGGTAGGAGCGAATAGTTAGTGTAGGTAGCCATTTCGGCTCCCAAGGCTATCACTGCTTTGTAATAACCGCTTTTATCGCCATTATCCCATGCAGCTGCCCACATATTTAAATGCATTAACAAAGCCACTGCACTTGCCCTGGTTGGTCTAAAACCGGTAAGGGAAACATCGGTATAGGCAGTTGGCAAATCATTTTTTGCAGCACTCATGTCAGCAATACATTTTTTCATTACTTCTACCTGGGAGGTACGTGCTAAAGACTTACTATTATATGCTTCAGTATAGTAAATGGCATCCCCAAATAACTTACAAATAAACATATAACTTAGGTTACGCATGAAAACGGCTTCTGCTTTGTATCTTTTTTTATCAGCATCTGATAAATTTCCCGATGGTACATTATCTACCTCATAATACAAGATATTGCTTGCCGCAATAATATCATACCAGGCTTTCCAGTCCATAATATTCTTTAGCCTGTTATCGTAGGTAGTGCTGGCGGTTGTTACAGACTTTAAGTTGTTATTAATTAAATTATTAAAAACATTGTTTCCACTATTATCAATAGTACCTACAGTTTTAACAAAGTTACCCCTAACATCAAGCGCAGGCATTAATACGCCTCCGCCAACTTTATCTCTAAGTCTTGCATAAATACCGTTGGTAAAACCTTCTACATCTTTTCTGGTCTGCCAGAAATTATTTCCCGATAGCGCATCTATTGGTACTACATTAAGGAATTTTTTACAGCCCGTGCCGATAAACAACAGCCCCATGGCCACGAGTAAATATTTTATACTTTTCATTTTCATCCTGTCAAAAAATTAAAATTCTATGTTTAAGCCCAAAGCAAACTGTTTAGAAATCGGATATCCACCGGCATAATCCCGACCTAAAGCGGTTACGTTTTCAGGGTTTGGACCTGAGTAACGGGTAATAAAGCCCAGGTTAGAAGCGGTAGCGTTGATACTTACCCTGTTCATTCCGAAACGTTGGGTAAATTTCTGATTAAATATGTAGTATACTTTTACTGAGTTTAACTTAAAGTACGAACCATCTTCCTGGAATAAAGTCTGATTAAACCTATAAGGATTTAATATCGTAGACCTTACAAAATCTAAAGGATTACCATATGTAGCTATATCGCCAGGTGCAGCCCAATAGCTATACTGCGATAGTGGAACAATGTTTCCTAAAGCTGTAGGCGTACCAAAAGAGGCAAACTGCGAAGCCAAACTATTGTTTAAGATATCTCTCTGAAAGGTAAATGAAGTATTTATTTCTAAACTCCAGTTTTTGTATTGCAAAAGGGAAGTGAAACCACCCGTAACCTGAGGTTGCGAATTACCAGCTATTACCCTGTCATAATCATTCAATACATAATTACCATCTAAATCGGTAAATATCGGATCACCGGCTTTGAAATAATTCAGTTTAGAATTTGCACCCACACGGTAAGGTAAACCGGTGAGCGGATCTACCGGAACCTGTGCATTGGTACTGTAAACACCTTTAGTATTGTACAGATAGTTGGATAAAGAGTTAATGCCTAAACGATAGTAAATATCCTGACCCAATGCAGCGTCAGTGTATATTTGTTCACGCAATCCATCAGGCAATGCAGCAAGCACCTCACGGTTAATAGCCAGTGTACCACTTAATGTTAACTTAAATGGACTGCTGGTGTTTAGAGGGCGGGCAGTTGCCTGGAATTCCCAACCATAATTTACATTACTAATTTCAGTCGATCCGATTTTACTGAAGGAATTTGAACTCGATATCGGTTTTTCCCGGAAAATGTTATCGTTCTGTTTATAATAGGCATCCATCGCCAAAGAGAACTTACCGTTAAAGATACCGATATCAAAACCAGCGTTGTAAGTAGTGGCTTTAGTTGGTTCCAAACTTAAATTTGGTAAGAAACTTAAATCGGCAATTACGGTATTGCTGTTATTGTAACGGTCGCCACCAAAATATTTACCATAGGCCTGATAAATATTACCGTTTGGTGTAATATTCGATCCATAACTTAAACGGAAATCACCATAATCGAGCCATTTAAGACCCTCTAAAAAATATTCTTTGTTAAAATTCCATTTAACAGCAACAGCCGGGTTTTTCTTGTAACCTGCATTCGGACCATTAGTAGAAAGTCCATCTACACGGTAATTGAAATCCAGCACATACTTTTGTTTGTAGTTATAAGAAAATGCAGCTGCGAAAGCAATGGTTCTTAAATCGGTATAATCGATTGTTCCACCTAAAGAAGTTAAGTAATCGCTCATATTGGTTAATGGCCCTCTTAACTGATCGTTTACTCCCCTATCGTTCAATATGGCATCGGCTTTAAAAAACGAAGCCCTTAACTCAGAGAAAGCAAATATATTGAAATTGTGTGCATCTTCTCCTGCTTCTTTAATTGCGTAAACATATGATAACTGGTTACGGTTATACAAAGTAGTTGCCCTGTCGGTATAAGTATAGTACTGTGACTGATTTGAGTTCAGCGCAGCCGGCGAGAAGTTATCTTTAGTACTCGATACGCCGGTGTAGTTTAACACAGTACCTATTTTAAAATTAGGCAGAATCTCGTAATCTACATTTAAATTTGCAGTAGTATTCAGAATTTTATTGTCGTTATCAGTAGTTAACGCACCTAATACAGAGTTAACGGAAGAGTATAAAGAAGGTGCTGGTAATAGTGAGGATGAACTACCTCCTGTAGCTACACCGGCATTCTGAAGCCCGTTTCCACTTCCTGTTTGTACTTTCTGTATGGAGTTGTTAAACTGCCCGGTGAGTTTAAACTTACGGCCTGGGAAATAGATCATGTTCATGTTAAGGTTGTAACGCGACAAGCCCGTATTTTCCTGAACACCCTTTTCATCGTAGGCTGTTAAAGCTACCTTATAATTAAACTGCTGATCTCCTCCTGAAACATTCACTGTATGTGTCTGATTAAAGGTAGGACGGTAAAAATAAGACTGCCAGTTGGTAGAATTATTGTAATAAGCATTTAAACTATCAGATAAAAATGGCGTAGAGTTAATTAAATCGATAGCATGGTTATAAGCCGTATCATAGCGCAAAATCTGGTCGATTCTTAATAAACGCTCGCCTTTACCGCCAATTACCGAACGCAACTGCGGCACGGTCGACATAAAAGCCGCACCGTTATAACGTACAACTGGCACTTTAGAGTTACCGCGTTTGGTGGTAATCAAAATTACCCCATAAGCACCTCTCGATCCGTACAGCGAAGTTGCTGCTGCATCTTTTAAAACCGAGATATCTTCAATATCTTCGGGTGGAATTTGTGAAGCTGGTGAAATACCCGGCCCTGCTTGCTGGAATCCGTAAGAGTAATTGGTATTGTCATCAACCGGTACCCCATCAATTACATACAGTGGAGAAGTTGGTGTTAAGAAAGAGGCATTTCCTGAACCCGATACATTGATATTAGAAATACCACGCAAGGTTACACTACCCCTGAAACCCGGAGCACCTGTATTGTTCTGGATGTTTAAACCAGCTACTTTTCCCTGTAATAATGAGATTACATCCCCAGCAGGTTGTCCCTGAATATCCTTGCCCGAAATGGTTACTACCGAGCCGGTAGTTAGGGTTCTGCTCTTGGTCTGGTAACCCGCTGTAACCTTAACTTCATTTAAGGTTTTACTATCAGTACTTAAGCTAACCGAGATAGTGGTGCGGTTGTTTACCTTTACCGTTGTGGTTTCGTAACCTACATAGCTGAATGTTAAGCTGGCGTTACTAGCTACTGTAACCCTGAATTTACCATTCATATCGGTAATACCCAGCGAGCTGCCAGCACTTGTAACACTCACGCCGGGTATGGTTTCTTTTGATTTTGATGAGCCATCTGTTACCACACCAGTAACAACAATACGTTGCTGGGCGTTTGCCAGATTTTGGAAACCAAAAATCAATAAAATAACTATGGTGTAAAAATACTTCATTGGAAATATGTTTTGTTTTAGTTTATATTGTTCCATTAATCATTATCAAATTTTGGTTTATCGCGCTTAAACCAGAAAGTTATCTCCCAGTCTCCTTTTTGGTAAATATTAAAGTTGAACGCTAGGAAGCATTGTTGCAACACATTGCCAAAAGCCTGTCTGTTAAACCTAAACACCACCCTGGCCTGATCGCCGGATAGCGTAGTATATTTGGTTGGGTAAGCACTACAAGGAATTGGGTAGGCAACTTCATATTTTACCTTGGTAGCATCTTTAACCATATTGAAGCCATGTACCAGATTAGCCCAATCGGTAGCGGCAAACTTATTCGGATCAATAGGATTAGATAAGGTATCTACAAATTTGAAAGTGATGCTGTTACCATTTCCTGCTTTTTTGAATAAAACCTGTACATCATCTCTGGTATTAAGTGGCTGTCCACGCAGGCCCGTAATATTTAAGCTGGTTGGATTAACAGATACTGAAGTTCCCTGCCCGGTTACCGGATCTAAATTTGAAGGCTCGTACGGACGTTCACGTAAAGGGCGTAAGCGGAAATTCTGAAAGTATTTCCTACCACCGGAGTTCGACATTTCTACATCGAAAACATAACCCGAATCGGGCTGTGCCTTAATCATGTTCGAGTTAGCAGCCGCCCACATCATAAACTCCCCTGAGTGTGGCCGAACTTCAAATAAGGGATGATTTTCAGTAACCCGTTTAGCTTCGATCTCGGCAATAGACTTCTCTGTTCCATCGTAAGCGGTTTTCCAAACGGTTACCGGATAATTATTGGTGAGTTCTGGAGCAGGTTCGCCATTAAACGTACGCATGTTAACAATTTTAAAATCCAACGGACGGCTCGAGTTACCGTATTGAAAATTATTTGCAAACAGGGTATTTCTTCCCAAAACCGGCTGATACACGTATTGGGTATATTGAGAATCGTTGGCTATTGATAACCTTTCATCGGGCAGGTTTTTCTTGCAAGAATATAATACGATTCCACCTAATAATAAGGTTAAGCTAACTTTTAGTATATATTGAATATTTTTCATCATTCCTGTCTATTTATTCAATCTGTATGTAAATTCATCGAAACCAAAATTGTGTATTGGCGTTAGGATATTAATTGTGGCATTATTGGTTTTAATATTTACCGCGTTTGTTGTTGTTGTTACCCAGTAATCGGTGAAAATAGAGCCATAAGTATCACTAAAATTAAGCGTAGCAGCTCCCCCATCAACATAACCGGCAGAACTCAGTTTTACATATTTAACATGCATCTGGTAATCAATTACGATGTTTTTGACCAACATTCCATCAACATTATCAATGTAAGCATCGGTAGTTTTATTATCCCTCACAATGTATTTACACAGCATAAATCCCAACTCGTCCCAGTCTGCATTTGATAAATAAACCGGCACCTTACCTTCATTTTTACGCGTGATGTTTAAATATTTTACCGCAGCCTCAAAGTTTTTGTTTACGGGTGCAAAAAGTGTTAATTTTTGATTGGTTAGCGAATCGATCAAGAAAGGATATCGGTTCAAAACCAACAGTAAAGAGTCAAAAGTCCCTTTTGGTTGTGCCTTTAAATAATCCATAGCCGAACCTCTAAAGGTTTGCTGTGTATTTACATAATCATGATAAGGCGAATCGTCTTTTTTACAAGCCGTAAAGCACAGGGTAATAAGCCCTAAAAGAAAATATGTGCTCTTTTTATATAATAAATTTTTCATTCTAAATCTGATTAGGTTGATTATTGCCAGTATGGGTTTTGGGTAATTGATGAATTTGCATTAATTACATCCTGAGATACCGGCCAGTAAATGCCTCCTGCAGCTTCAAACTGTTTAAAGGTCATTGCGGTACCATTTTTCGTTGTAAAAACACGCTGTGGGTTTTTGATCCTGTTATACCTGATAATATCATACCATCTCCAGCCCTCGCCCATTAACTCTCTTCTGCGTTCCTGAAAAATCGCGGCAATTAAATCTGGCGTAGATGTTGAAAAACTAATTCCCCTCAACAAACAAGCGCGGTTCAAGGCATTAAGCGCGTCGTCTTTCAGGCCTAAAACAGCCAGCGCCTCAGCTCTCAATAAGGTAATTTCTTCCATGCGGCTAAATACCATTGATGAACTGAACAAGGTCACATTTCCCGAAGTATTGGATGGATAAATTACCTTTACTTTATTGAAAATTGGAAGTTCTGATTCTACACCATAGAAATAATTAGTTCTGTAAAGACCTTTTACCGGATCTACACTAAAACGTAAATCAAATGGATTTGTAAATGCTTTAAGGATGGTATCTTTTGATACAAACATTTCAGGCCGTGATTTCGGTATAAACGGCTCGGCCAGGGTTAACTGCTCCAGGTGTCCGTTAGCTGTTCCTAAACCGTTACCTGCTTCAAATGGAAAACCCACCATCAGATTTGCCCTTTTATAAGCAAATGGACTATAGTTATTCTGATTTTCGGTTAGCGCGTTCATATCAATATAATCTAATGGGTTGGCCCCATCTACAAAATATTGGGTAGATTGATTATCCAAAACGAATTTAGAATAGTTGGCCGCATCTATATAGTTGCCTTGCCATGCGGCAATATGTGCTAACAAAATATAAGCTGATAAGCGGGTAAAAATGATCCCGTTCCAGCTTGGCCAGTTACCACCATAGTACAAGCCAGGCATAATTGGATCGGTACCGCCATATCTGAACGGCACTACTTTTGCAGCTGCCAACAACTCGTTGGTTGCAAATGCAAGTACCTTTTGTTGTGGTGAACGGCCCAGTTTTACAAACTCCCCGTCGTGCGATGAGGTAAGTAAAGGCACATCACCCCAGATTCTGGTCATGTAAAAATAAGCAAAAGCCCTTAGCATCCTGGCTTGCGCAACATCCACATCGTTATTAATTTTGGTGTAACGCGGATCGAGCGCCTGTATTTCTTTCGATCTTTCGATAAAAAGGCTTGCAGCATTAATCGCTGCATAATAAGGTCTCCAGTTGGTGATCCTGTTAATTACAGGATAAGAGGCATTTAATTGTCCGTTTACAATGGCCTTTAAATCTGCCCGGTTGGTAATGGTAAAATCGCCCTGTCTTAAATCGCCCATTAACCAGTGTGCATTGTCAGCAACTGTAGCCGAACGCAGCAGCCCGTATATTGATAGCAAATTGGCTTTTGCATCTTCGAGCGTTTTCCAGTTGGTTTCTTCTGTTGCTAATCTTGTTGACTGTACATCATCAATCTTTTTACAAGAAAAATTCCCAAAAGTAATCAGTAATACAAAAACTGCGATAGCCGTTTTGTAAAACATGTTCTCTTTATTGATTGTGTAATTCATGTTAATGCTATAATTATTTTATAAATCCAATTTAAAGCCCAGTACAAATGTTCTCGGGATGGTTAAATTGGCGCCATCATAATATCCGTTGTAGTTTACCAGCTCGGGATCTACACCAGAAAATTTAGTAATGGTAAAGAGATTCATCGCTGTAGCATATAAGTAGGCTCTTCTTACAGCTGAGCCTGATTTTTTAAAAAGTGAAGTTTTACCTAAATCATATCCGAGCGTTACAGACCTCAATTTTAAGTAAGAAGCATCTTCAAGGAAAAGATCCTGATCTGTTCTATAAGCATCTACATCACTCCAGGGGTTGTAAATAGGATAAGTTTTTTCGTTATCGAATATCTGCCAAGAAGAAACCTCTTTAACAGAATTAATATCGTTACCGGCCTCACGGTTAATAAAACCATAACGGGTAGCTTCGTATTGGTTAATCGCTTTTTGTCCAAGCGCAAATATAAAGTTGAAATTCAGGTCGAAACTTTTATAAGCGATTGTATTGTTCCATCCACCTATAAATTTTGGTAACCTATCACCACTTAACACCTTATCTTTATTATCGACACGGTTATCGCCATTGTAGTCTGCCCAGTTCGGATCGCCTGCTTTTAAAGGGATACCGTTAAATGTTCTGCCTGCAGGTACTTCAGCATTGGTATTGTAAATACCGTTATTAGTGTATAACCAGAAACTACCAACTGGTTTACCTATAACCAATTTATCATTACCACTAATTAATTCGGTTAATCCATTTGGTAATGCGGTAAGTTTATTTTTATTGTAGTTAAAGTTCACTGTAGTATTCCAGCTAAGTCCTTTAGGATTAGTGATTACCAAAGCGTTTAACATCAGCTCAAGGCCTTTGTTATTAATATCCATGCCCGACTGGTAGTTAAGGCTGTAACCAGTTTCGAATGGTACCGGTACACCAATAACCTGATTTTTATTGTCGCGGTTATAAGCGGTAATGGCTACATTAATCCTGTTGTTCAAAATTGAACCATCTAAGGTAATGCTGGTCCTGTCGGCATATGGCAATTTTATTCCGTAACCGATAAAACCGCTGTCGTAAGGTCTGTTAATACCTAACTTACCTCCATAACCTGGAATAGTAGGTTCTTCAAACCATCCGTTTTCTGAACGGTATTGCGGACCCGCAGCATATCTGTCATCCAAAAAGATCCTTATGTTTCTCCCCCATCCCGCACTCAGGTGTAAGCTGTTGAAAAAAGTATTGCTTTTTAAAAATTGCTCTTTAAGGTTAAAAGTTCCATTAAAAGCTGGCGTAGTTACCCAACGGCTATCTGGCTGACCATTTGATGCGCCATCTCTACGCAGCAAAACATTCACATCCAGTAAATTTTTATAACTATATTTCGCGGAACCATAAAAAGACATCAAATTATTACGCTCTTTATCAATGTATCTGAATACATAAAAACCTCCTGCGGCAAGCGTATTTAAATAATCGTCATCTCCTGAGTTACCATCAACCAGGTTTAATTTCACGTAGTCGTTTGGCCCGTTATAAGCCCTGGCATAGTTATATTTATGGGTATCACCTTGAAAACTCTGACCAATTTCGAAATTAACAGTATGTTTCTTATTAATCTCATATTTATAAGACGCCGTGTTGTTAATCATTAAACGTTGGCTATAACCAAAATAATTTGATACATAACTCACCCCATCCATTAAAGTAGAAGGAGTAAAATAATCTCTTACGCCTTCATTATAATCGAAAATTAAGCTTGATGAAAGGGTAAGCTTGCTAATTTTTGCGGTTAGACTTAGATTACCATTTAAAATATTCGTACGGTTATTGTCTACACTTTTATCATTTTCCTCCAGAAAACCTTCGTAAATCGCCGCATTTGGAGATAAAGGGCTTGTTAAATCAGGAATATACCTTGTTTCAGCAAAGCGATCTCTCAAACTCCTGTTCCGGTTACGATCTAAACGAGCTGCGTTTACGTTACTTGAAACGGTTAACCATTTAAACGGCGCCATATTAATACCAAAAAACAGGTTGTACCTATTGATATTGGTAGCATCGGCATTGCCTGCATTTTTCGTACCTGAACCATAAAACCTGAAATTTGCCCGATCACCACCACCAGTAATACCTAAATCAGCCGAATAAGTTGGTGTAGTATTATAATAAACATCATTCCAGTTTGAAGGACCGTAATAAGCAGAATTGGTTGAGTCTCTTAAATAAGATGCATAACCAGCGTAATTTTCGGCAGTTGCATATTTCTGGTAAAAAGGTTTACGGAAATTATTTTCATAAACTCCGTTTACTGTATTTACGCTTGGTGGCGTAACATAACCAAAATAAGAGTTTAAACTAATATCTCTCAAGCCGGCCCTTGCATTTTTGGTGGTGATATAAATGGCACCATTCGCTGCGTTTGGCCCTAGTTTTGCCAACTCAAACGGGTCTTTAATTACCGAAATAGACTGTATATTATCTATACTGATCTGAGAAAGTAAATTAGTAGCCGGGCCAATCCTGTTAAAATCATATTTCTGTACATCAAAAGCAAAGGGGTTATCAGCTACTAAAGGCACGCCATTTAAATAGATAGCAGGCTGTAATGCATAAATATCCTTTTTTGTAAATAATTGGCCTGATGCACCCTGTATAATCATACTTTGCTCAGTTCCAGGTTCGCCATTTGGTTCTTTTACATAAACCCCAGCCAGATTACCTTTAATAATTTGCTGTAACGATAAATTGGGAACAGGTGTTGAGGAACGGATGTTAATCGTATCGCGCACTGTTTTAAATTTCTGTAGTGCTCTTACCATTTGGCCAATCGTATCGGTTTTAATGGAATAAGCGGACGAATCTTTTTTAACTTTTGTAGTATCTTGTTGAAAAACAAAATAACTACCATTAGCCGTTTTAAGCCATGCCCCGTGGGCATATAAAGATTGTGATCCAAAAACAGATAAAAACAAGGCAATACAAACGCTTGTATAAATTTTAACCATTTTATTAGTTTAATTAAAAGTTTAAGTGTTTAAAGAAGAAACTTGATTGTTAAAATGTAATTAAGAAATTGTCTCTATTCGAAATTTTGGGCAAAGCGATGCCTGAAGACAAAAAGTAAAATTTTTGATCATGGAATGTGGTTTAAGATTGATTAATATTGATTCTTAACGCAACTTATCTTGCATAAGAATGATTAGTTTTTGTTTGCTTGTTTGTTATATCCCTTGGTTAGAGGTTCTTTGGTTATTTTAATTACTATTTGTTTTCTTGTTGGTTGACAAGATTCTTTTTGCTCGTAATACTAAAATAAAATATCGGCTAGTTATGATTTGTTAATGCAAGGTATATATTAAGAAAGTTGTTTTTTATTTTTTCTTAACGCAAACGTTTGCTTAAAAAATGCGCAGTAAACAAAGCCATAAATAGCGATGCACATTAAAGAGCGGTATTAATCAACTAATTTTTATAATTTTTATAAACGATATTTTAATAACGAATAACTGTTAAGGAAAAAGCTTTAAATGACAGTTTGATTGGTTACTAAAATTAGGCTTAACGATTCATATCCAGGCTCGCCTATCCCAAGAAATGCCATACATTTTTCATGAATTTTGTAAATCTAAAAAGACATTTAGGAAATTAAGCGCAAACGTTTGTTTTTTATAAAAAACGAGCCCCAACACCCCATTAGGCAATTTTTTCTTTAAAAGCTATTAAATAAAATATACTATTTTTAAGTAATTTCTGTTCTTAATCAACTAAACACCAACATAATAAGCTGCTTAAAAAAAACTGCTGTTTATAATCTTGAAAAACAATAAATAAATCGTTTTATCAGCTGTATTTTTTTGTAGAAACAATACTAATCGATTTTATAAATCAAGCTTTTTCTTAGCTACAGCATTAGTGTCATCAAAAAATACATGAAATAATGTTTAAGCAGAAAATTTATTAAGTAATCCTATTCTCTCCCAAAACACGCTTTAACACCGCTTCTGATGCGGCTTCACAGAAATCGATCCCGGAATAATCAGGGTTATAACCACCAATGTACGGAACGGCCATGATGTAAATTCTTTCATTCACCTGCCCCGCTTCGTTAACCACCTGAAAATGATCGTTAATGGTGATACCAGGCACAGTTAAAAAGTAAGTATTGCCTTTCCTTGTCACTAAATCATTTTGCTTCACTTCTTCTTTTCCGTTCTCAGCAGACTGGAACTGCAACATGGCTGGACTAACCGTTCCATGCTTGATTAAACTTTTAAATGGAAAATCATCGAAAGAAAGATGCGGCTGTCCAACGCAATCGATAAAGGTATCGAAATGAACGCTTATCCTTTTGTTATCTACCTTATAATGATAATCCGCCCCACCCGTTTTTAACGGTTCAACTTCGGCATCATCACCTACTGCAACAATACTTAAAACACCTGCATTGTGCAGTGCCAATAATTCTCTGCACGAGCTTTGGGGTACAAATGCAATTACAATCGAAATTAAGGGCATCAATACTTTTTGAAGCCGCTCCATATCTTCAGCAGAGAGGTATTTGGCTGGATAGTTCATGGCAAAACTTAAAACAGCCAAGGCTTCTTTCCAATAAATAGATTTCCGCTTTTCTATAGATTTTTCTGCTTCATCATACTCTTTTTTAAAAAGATCAAAAGGTTCCATTTTTTCCCTGAAGCTCATCATGGTCTCAACAAATTCTTCCAGGTCCATGTCTTTGATCTGTTCATAAAATGCAGGGGCTTTTTTAATAAACATTTCCTTGAAATTCTTTTCAAATACAAAGTCCAGGGGTAAAAAACCTCCGTTATTGGCTATACTCTCCTGAATTTCGGCTTTGCTGAGCGTCTCTTCCTTTCCTAAATGCGAATCTTCCAGATGAAAGCGAATAGCAGGTAATAAGCCACTACGCGAATGCATTACAACTTTAAATCCCTCGCTATCTAAATGATAAGTGTATGTTCCATCTTCATTGTCTGTAAACTTTCCATTTTGCCTGGCCAGCGTTCTTAAGGCATCAATCGCCGTTAATGATGAACCCATAATGCCAACAGCGTGGTTAAGTTTTAACGATATTTTTTTTGGTGGGTATGGAGAATCGAAATAACCGGGAATCCTGCCCTCATATTTTTTAGGCCAATTATGCCCGGTACAGATAATAACCTGATCGAAATAAAGTTTATCATGGTTTTGAACACATACGGCTACTTTATTGTTCTCTGGAACATCAATAATATCTTCCACAATGCAATTTAAGTGGACATTTGTTTTAATTCCTTTTTTAGCCGCAGCTTTTTTCAGGAGATTAAACTGGGCCGATAGGTATTCGCCGAAAAACAGTCGGGGCAATACTTTGTATTCGTTAAATTTCTCTTCACTGATGTTAAACTTTTTTAAAACAGCTTTAGGTGCTATTTTTACCCAATCTTCTATAGAATTAAAAATAATCGGAATTTCATTGTCTGATACATTTGTGATATGCTCTACATTAGCCCCTTCTGCACTGTATGGCATACCAGCACCCAAATAATCTTTACGTTCGAAGATATCTATTTCAAAGTTGGTGACTTTAGCTTCTGTTAATCTTTTATACATGAAAAGACCACTGGGTCCACCGCCTATAATAGCGATTTTCTTTTTTGCTTTTTTAATATCCATTTATCGCTGCATTTATTTGTGCACCTTAATTCATCAGATCATATAATCCTAAAAAGACGAAATTGTTTTGCTTTTTGCCACAGAAACACGGAATAATTGTCCTAGTTGTCATCCTGAGAAATAATTTATTTTATAAGGGCAATATAAATGATGTTTGTAATGCTTTTAGGTTTTGGAAATGAATGTCAGTATTCCATGGGGTGTGGTAGTCCCGCTATTCGTTCCAGCCGATGAAGAATCGGCATCCACTGCTATCGGGTTTATATTGAAAGGTTTGTACTGCATAATCACCAGCTTTGTGTTCTCCGCGCCTTCCTCCTTGTGTTCTCTGTAGTTAAAACAAGATGTAAAATCACAAACCAATTCTGATAAACGCTGTTAAAAGAAAAGGCAAGCAATTAAATATGGATACACAACAACCAAAATTATATATGCTTTTATTGGGATCGAAAGCACCGAAAAGAAATGTAGAACAACACGATTATTTCTTTGGCATCGCCCACTCGCTTAAGGCGCTTGTTCCCGAAATTAAAGCATTTTGGCCCGAAGCAGGAGCCAGTATCCATATTGATGGCTGGCGGGAAGTAATTAAGGTGGGTAATTATGAAATCAACATTAAATTAAGAGATGGTTGTACAGCTCTTTCTACCGACAAACTATTTTTCATTAACCTTGGTGGCTACCAATCGAACCAATTATACGAACAACATTATATTGTTTTATCTGTGCATAGTGAACGGGCTAAGGCGATACAGGAGGCAAAGAAAACGGTATTCTTTAAAACCAATTCGATAAAAGGCGCCAATGCTCACATTGATGAAAAGTATGGCATTGATGTAGATGACATTTATAAAATTGAAGATATTTTAAGCGAAGAATCGAAACAAAAATACCATATCGAAATAAAAACATCTTCAGGCGATTTACCTGAAGATGAAATTCATTTGGGTTATCTTAAACTAGATAAACTTTAATAGCATTATTTTTTCGACAGTTTTTTTAACCATGCCACTATATCAGCAGCTGCTTTATCATTTTCGAAACCCATTTCTTTTGGTAAACGTCCGTTAACATATTCGTCATACAACCACGGGTCGGCGATGGCAATTACTGTTCCTTTACCATATTTAGCCGAAGCAATAACTGTTGCATTTGCTGCATTTTTCAAAACCGGTTTTGCACCATTCTTGGTTTCAATAGCGCAAACATCTTTCATAAATATTTTTTTCGCTGTTTTAAATACAGGATTGTTTTTCGTTGAAATAGCACCATCTTCAAAATGGTTATCATCAATAACATGATTTTGCATTTCATTGCTAAAGTGCATACCAAATACATTGGCTAATTTATTAAAGTGAGGCAGTTCTACATTTGCGCTATCGTTGGCAAACATCACCAATACGCCACCTTGTTTAACCCATGCAGAAATTTCATTGATATCTGCTGCCTGTATATAATTTGGTTTTGGATTTTCTTTTGGTCGATCGGGATCTACAATTAGATATACATCCGTTCCATTTAGTTTGGCTGCAGTAGGAGCGGTTTCTAGAGAATCTAACTTAAAGCCTTGTTTCTTAAAGATGTTTCCTAAGATAAAGAAATTTCCGTAATCGCTTTTGCCCCATAAATAATGAAAACGCTCTATCTCTCCGGCTTTATTTTTTCGGGTTTCGCGATTAAAAAAATAATCTAAAGTAACGGTTTGTGCACTCGCCAGAACAGATGAGCAAATTAAAATAGAAAGTATGCAAACTCTAAAAAGCATTTTCATAAATATATCGGGTTAAATTGTAAATATCAATAACCCAAAAGTATAAAATTTAACTATAATCAAATTGCTATAATCAATGGTTATGGCATAATTAACTACAAAACTTACTTCGGATCAAACTAAATTGATTTACCACAACAATATTCAATTTAATGTTTTAGAGCCAATGCAGATGATCGTGCTCTCCATCGTTTTTTTTCTTGTTTACTTTAAGACGTTTTTTGTACAAAGCCACTATAAAGAAAGCAATTATCAGAAAGGTAGCGCCTATCTGCGCTATGTTTTCTAAATCGAGATTCAACATATCGTTTGTTTTATAGGTTTAACTGTTAATTTACCCTTATCTGTTCTCCTTTCGCCGTTATGGCCACCGGGCTACTCGCCATAAATCCCTGAGGGATCTTAGGCTCTATCCAGGTAGATTTGGGCGGCAAAAACTCACCCTTTTCTGCAGCGGTAATAAATGCATCGGCTGTCATCGGAAAAAGAGAAAAACCAATCGACGTTTCATCATGATTCAGCGCTGCAAGAAATTGAGGCCATTTGCAATCCGGAAAGCATGTTAGCCTTTCGTCTTCCTTTGGTTTATTGATACCCAGTACAGCCGATAGGATTTTATCTTGTAAAATCACCGTATCCGGCACTTCTGACAGTGCAATTGAAGCTTTATTTAAATCCAGTTGATACCATTCGCCTTTAAAAAAAAGGCCTAACCTATTCTTCTGATCAGGTTTATAAGTTTTGTTATTGGGAATTTTTGAGATATAATAATACGTTTTCAGTTTTTCCATCAGCAGCGGATAAGAAATATCTGCTCCCGAAACCACTCTATGAAAGGCACTTATCGAAATTACATCGGCAGAAACAAATAGCGAACTGATCTGCTGAGGTGTGCTTTTCTGTAGCGAGCAGGCTGCTTCCAAACGATGATGACCATCGGCAAGGTAAACCGTATGAAGTTTCATAAACGCTTCAACAAATTTTTCAATAACATCTTCTTCCAATACCTGATAAAGAAAATGTCCCATCTGCGACCATTCGCTGGTTAAAGGTTTACGCGTACGCACCACAAAATCAATAAGCGCATCTAAAGTTTTATCTTTTTTGTGAACCAATAAGATTGGCGATTTTTGTGTCGCTTTATTCTTACGGTCTATTTTAAGCGATTCTACTTTCGACGATACTGTTTCTTCGTGTCTTTTAATTGCATTTACAGGTGTTTGAGAAAGATCAGTAGCCGCCCAAATCCCCCTCATTACACCAAATTCGCTGCAAAACTCGTAAACATAAATAGCAGGCCGATCATCTAAAGGACATCCGAATAGATTAAGCAGGTCTTCAAAAGAAAGCTGCTCATTTTTATGCACCTTACCATTTACCTGATCAGAAATCATCAGATCAAAGATGTCTTTACCTGGCTGTAATGCCTTTAATGGAGAGATTTTTATCATCGTTTAACGGATTGTTCGAGTTCGAGAACTGTTTTATCGCTGTATATTTTTTCGAAACTGGCCATCGCACTTACCAATACTTCAACACTCGATAATGGGAGCGCGTTGTAAAGTGAAGCCCTAAATCCGCCAACTGTTCTGTAACCTTTTATTCCTACAATTCCTTGATCTGCCGCAAATTTTAAAAACTCGGTTTCTACATCTTTATTAATGGCCAAGAAGGTAACATTCATTCTGGAACGATGCTCAACATCGGCCGTACCATAAAAAAGCGGATTCCGATCTATTTCGGCATATAATAATTTTGCCTTTTCTATATTTTTTTGTTCTATTCCATTAACACCACCCTGATCTTTCAGCCACAATAAATTAAGCATGGCCACATAAATAGAAAAAACCGGTGGTGTATTGTACATGCTCATATTATCTCGGAATACCCGATAATCCAACATTGATGGGATTTCTTTTTTTGCCTGGTTAAGAAATTCATTTTTTGCAATAACCAGGGTCATCCCGGCTGGCCCCATATTCTTTTGGGCACCAGCATAAATAAGGTCAAAATCAGTGATGTTAATTTTTCTGGAAAAAATATCCGATGACATATCACATATCAACGGCGCACCGGCAGTAGAGAAATCGAATATCTCTGTCCCCTCAATCGTATTATTTGAAGTACAGTGCAGGTACGCAGCTTGCTTATCATTATTAAACTCAACAGGGATATAAGCATAATCTCTATCTTTCGAAGAAGCAACTAGCTCTACTTCGCCAAATAACTTGGCCTCTTTAATGGCTTTTTGAGCAAAATACCCGGTATCAAGATAAGCAGCTTTTTTCCCTTCACTCAAAAAATTCATTGGAACCATAGCAAATTGAGTACTGGCCCCACCCTGTAAAAAAAGTACTGAATAATGATCGGGAACAGACAATAACTCGCGGACCAAAAGCTGGGTTTTAAGTACCACATCTTCAAATTCTGGTGATCGATGAGAAACTTCCAAAATAGATAAACTCATCCCTCCCCAATTGATTACGGCTTGGGCAGCTTGTTCCATTACAGACGACGGCAATATGCATGGGCCGGCACCAAAATTGTGTTTTTTATGCATGAGAAAAATAATATTCGGTTAAATTAATTACAGCGTAAAGATCAGTAGTTAAGCAAATTATACCGCAACAACTTATTTTTTTGATAAAAATTATTTTTTATCAAACCCTAAACATCCTAAAAATTTGGTTTAGCACATCAGGAAAATAAGCTAACAGAATATAATTTTCATTTGTACTCCGTGATTTTCACTATTATTGTAATATATACACTAAGTACGTTTTTAAATAACAACAGTAAATTATATAAATATACCTTATTTTAACTATTTTTAGGCTGCACAAAGCGTACAAAAAATAAACAATTATACACTAAGTATTTACATGCAACCTCAAAAAGTTGATCAGACTGATATCGAAATCCTAAATCTTTTACAACGTGATGGATTATTAACCTATAAAGAAGTTTCGGGAAAGCTTAGAAAAAGCATGACCCATATTGTAGATCGCATTAAAAAACTACGGTCGAATGGCTACATCAAATCAACAGTTGCCATTGTAGACATCGATAAACTGAGGTCGCATTTTATAGCCTTTCCGCACATTCAGCTTACCACACATTCAGAAGATATTGTAAGGGCATTTAAGGTTGAAATGGAAAAATACCCCGAAGTGATGGAGTGTTATCACCTTACCGGTCATTTCGATTTTATGCTTAAAGTAGCCATGCCCGATATGGTTTCTTACAACAATTTCCTGAGAGATAATATTGGTGCACTGGCTTATGTTGGAAATATCCAGAGCTTTCTGGTACTGAATCAATCGAAAGCCGAAACCGCATATGCTTTGTAGATTGGTTAACCAGCAATTTAAGTGTGGCGGCAGATGTTACCATCTGCTGCGATTAAAACTTAATCAATGAATTTCTAAACCTGTCAGATGGTAACATCTGACAGCACGAAAAAAGCTAACTGTTGATCCCCATGGCGTAAAGTATAATATTTACCCCGAATTTGGTATTGTCTTCAGCTAAAAAACGTTTGTTCCTGAAATCGTAATCCCACTCGCAGCCATAATCTTTATTGCTGTACAGTACCCCTATCCTATTGTTAATGGTAATCGCTTTCAGGTAATCGTGCACCAAATCATCACCCCAACCGTTTAACTCGAAAGAAGTAGTTGGCGGTCCTTTCTCAAACTTAAAAAAAGAACTATAAATACCATGGTTATTAGGGATTTTTTTCAAAGCCTGCGGGCCAAATAAATTGCTCATCTGCGTTTCGAACGAGCGGGCAAATAAACCATCTATATCATGGTTGCAATCATCTACAAAAACGAAACCTCCGTTATGTACATAGGTTTTAAAATTTACGGCTTCTTGCTGACTAAATTGAACCAGTTTATGCCCACTTAAATAACAGAAAGGATATTTAAACAAATCGCGGCTGCTTAATTCTACAATTTTCTCTTCTTCATCTAAGGGGATAGTGGTATACTCCAACAGAGAATTTAACAGATTGGATGGCATACGCTGATCGGTATCCCAATCGCCTGAATTATATTTTAACCTCGCAAATGTAAATTTAGCTCTTTGCATCACCCTAAAATTACCTTCATTTTTTATTAATCCACCTTTTTACCCTAATTATCGTGTAAATTTTTTGATATTCTTTCTATTAGGCTAAAAATTATGCAGCAATATGCCCTATATTGAAGCACAATATCGTTATACTAAAAAAATCAACCGTTTTGGAGCGTTCAGAAAGCAACCTAAAAATATTGATCGATAAGATCTCCCTTTTAAAAAGCGAAATACAAAAAGTAATTGTGGGTCAGGATGTGATCATCGAAGAAATGCTGATCGCTTTAATGGCCGGCGGACATTGTTTACTGGAAGGTGTACCGGGCTTAGCGAAAACTTTAATGGTAAGAACGATGTCTCAGGCTTTAGATCTTTCTTTTAGAAGAATCCAATTTACACCCGATTTAATGCCTACCGATATTGTGGGCACCGAAATACTGGAAGAAGACCATGTAACGGGAAAACGTTTTTTTAAATTTAACAAAGGCCCTTTGTTTGCCAACATTATCCTGGCAGATGAGGTGAACAGAACGCCTCCAAAAACCCAATCGGCTTTGTTAGAGGCGATGCAGGAATTTGAAGTAACTTATGGCGGACAAACTTACCCTTTAGACCGGCCATTTTTTATTCTGGCTACACAAAACCCGATTGAACAGGCCGGAACCTACCCCCTGCCAGAAGCACAATTAGACCGTTTTCTTTTGTACATCAAAATCGGTTACCCAACGGCAGCTGAAGAAACACAGATTTTAAGCAGTACAACGGGTAGTAAAAAAGCGGTGATCAACCCGATTATTGGCGCAGAAGAAATTGCAGCACTGCAAGCCATTACCCGCGAAGTAAGCATCAGCAATGATTTAATTACCTACGTAAGCGAGATCATCCGCGCCACCCGACCTGATACCACTACTGTAAATTTTGTAAAAGAATGGGTACGTTGGGGCGCTGGTCCGCGGGCAGGGCAAGCCTTAATATTAACAGCAAAAGCAAGAGCTTTATTTAAAGGCAGGTACGCTGTAATTATGGAAGATTTACAGGCCATGGCTTATCCTGTACTTCGCCACAGGGTATTGATGAATTTTAAGGCAGAAGCCGAAAATGTTTCGTCGGATAAAGTTACCGACGAACTGATCAAAGCCATTTCGAAACCAAAAGCCAATATTTAATGAGTAAACTGCTCGATCCAAAAGTATTGATGGCCATTAAAGACCTTTCATTATCGGCTAAAATGACGATAGATGGTTTTATGAACGGCATTAATAAAAGTACCGTAAAGGGCCCGGGATTGGAGTTTAGTCAATACAGAAGTTATCAACCCGGCGACGATCTGCGATCGCTCGATTGGAAAATGTTTGCCCGCTCCGACCGTTATTATATCCGCGAATCGGAGGTGGAAACGAATATTGCCGTGCGCATATTAATAGATGCCAGTGCTTCGATGAACCATAGTGATGGCGATTTTACCAAAATTGATTATGCAAAATATCTTGGTGCATCTTTAGCTTACCTCGCCAATTTACAAGGCGATGCGATTGGTTTGTATGTGTTGAAAAATTCAGGGATTTTTTCCATGAGCCCAAAGCAGGATTATCAGCATCTGGCCAGGTTATTTTACCAGTTGGAGCAGATTAATCCTGATGGAAGATTTACCAAACCCATTCATTATAAAGAACTATTTGCAGGTGCCCAAAAACGCGAACTATTAATTTTCGTTACCGATCTTTATCAAACAGATGATGAAATCATCAAGTTATTGGATACGTTGAATACTTTAAGGCACGAGATCTTGGTTTTTCATGTGTTATCAAGAAATGAACTGGATCTTGATTTTAAGGGTTATAGCACTTTTGAAGATCTGGAAACCGGAGAAACCGTTCAGATTGATCAGGAAAAAGCCAGACAGGACTATAAAAATAAACTCAATACTTATTTAGAGGAGGCAAGAGTTAAAATGCTCGACAGAAGAATTTTCTACAGAACCATTTGTACCGATGAACCTTTAGACCAGACTTTGAGGGATTTTTTAAAACAGAGGAGTAAACTTAGAATTTAAACCGTGCAATTTTTATATCCCATAGGTTTACTGGCGCTTGCAGGCTTAATTATCCCGCTCATTATCCATTTATGGAACGTTAAGCAAGGCAAAACGGTTAAGATTGGCAGCATTGCATTGCTAGGCGAAAGTTCAAGGGCAAGTTCGAAAAGCTTTAAAATTAACGATTGGCTTTTATTGGTTTTGCGTTGTTTGCTTTTGGTACTGCTGGCATTTCTGTTGGCACAACCTTATCTTAAAAAAATAATCTCGGGCAAAAATAAAACCGGATGGATTTTAGTTGATAAAGCAATGCTTCTACAGGTTTTTAAAACGCATAATAAAACAATAGATTCATTAATAAAACAGGGCTACGAAATCCACGATTTTAATATTGGTTTCGCAAAATTAACAGTGAAAGATACCACTGCCAATAAAATAAAGCCAGCAAACACCTTAAGTTACACTTCCTTACTCAGCGAGTCTAGTCATCGTATTCCGGCAGGTGCTACCGTTTATCTTTTTGCAGATCACCGCTTAAACCGTTTTGGTACTGAACTGCCAACCCTTAACTATAAATTGAATTGGATACCCTTAAACCAAACTGATACCTTAAGCAGTTGGATTGCCGGATATGCCGGAAAGAAATATGAAGCAAAGTCGACACCTTCAAACACCACTTATCAGGCTTTAAATTCGGCTGACGAATCGCCAATAAATATCACAATACATGAAGCTTCGGGAATTGCAGATGGCAAATATCTCATTGCGGCCTTAAAAGCCATCGGCAGTTTTACGAACCGAAAAATCATTATCAATCCACCGACGGGGAAAGCTGATATTGGTTTTTGGTTATCAGATGATGCGGTTGCGACAAGCTTTAAATCTTCCATTGCGCCTAACGGAGCCTTATTTCAATATGAAAAAGGGAAAGTAATTACCGCACCATCATTTATTAACCTGGAAGGCCGTCATATTAAATTGAGTAAAAGAATTGCCTCAACCAGTCAAGCCAAAAAAATATGGACCGATGGTTTTGGAAATGCAATATTGACAAATGATAAGGCTAATGCCTTACATATTTTTCACTTTTACAGCCGTTTTAACCCGCAATGGAACGAACTGGTTTGGGATGGTTTATTTGTAAAAGCATTGATGCCGATTGTGATCAGAGCGGAAAATTCAACAGAATTTGGTTTTGAAGACAACCCTGCCGATCAGCGGAGATTATCAGTTCAGCAAAAAGAAGTTACCGAGATTACTAAAACTGAAGCCGCAAACACTACGCAAAACGAGTCGCTTGGAATTACCTTCTGGATAGCAGCTTTATTGATTTTTACCACCGAACGTATTTTATCATTCAGAAAAAAACCTAATTATGTTAAAAGCTGAAGGACAAAATTGGATCAGTAACCTAAGGAAAAAGTGGATTAGCTTTTATCTGATCAGCACCGTTGCAATTGCTTTGGCCATTGCTTTGCTTTTGTCGGTTATTGGCGTTTACCTGCTACATTTTTCTCCATGGCTTCTTGCAGTTATTTTTCCTGTTATTCTGGGCATCTTCTTACTCATAAAACCTATTTGGAAAACCACCGATCAGGATGTTTCGCGTTTTGTAAACAACCAATATCCTGAACTGGAAGAGAGTGCCGATCTCCTACTGCAAAATCAGGCTGAATTATCGATGTTACAGCAATTGCAGCGTAGCAAAATCGAAAATATAATCCCCAACCTGTCGCAGCCAAAAGAACCTGTAAAGAAATTATATTTAGCCTTGGTATTATTGCTTGCAGCTTTATTGATCAGTTTTGGAATAACCAAAATCACTCAGGCCAAAAAAGACGGTCTATCTATTCAGGAATCTAAAATATCTGTTCCTAAGATCAAAGAAAATATTCCGGCAGAAATTTCCGATTTCAGTGCTACCATCATTCCGCCAGCCTATACCGGAAAAGGAGAACGCAAACAAAAACAGTTTACAATTGCTGCCGAAACAGGTGCCAGAATAAACTGGAAAATCGAAACGAACATTGGTATTAAAAAACTGAAAATCATCTTTAACGACAGTGAAATTGCTCCGTTAAAACCTGTAAACGCCACACATACGCAATGGATCTATAGCAAAACCATCAACAAATCAGGCTTTTATCAATTGGAGCTGGACGGTAAAAAATCAGATCTCTACCAGATCGAGATCATTCCTGATTTACCGGTTACAATTAAAATTACACAACCCAAACAGCACACCACTATTGATATCGGTCAGCCCCAAAAGATTAACCTCAATGTATCACTTACAGATGACTATGGCATCAACGACGCCTATATATCGGCAACAATGGCCAGTGGTAAAGGTGAAGGTGTGAGTTTTACCGAGAAAAAACTATTGTTTAATACCAGGTTTGACAACAAAAAGAACTTCACGCTAAGTAAACTGATTGACTTAAAAAGCCTTGGCATGAAACCAGGAGATGAACTTTATTTTTTCATCAAAGCGATGGATAACCATGGTCAATCGAGCCGTTCGGATGTTTATTTTGTTTCGATTGTAGATACTACAGAATTAATGAGTTTAGCAGGAATGACCAATGGCGTTAACTTGGTTCCAGAATATTTTAGGAGCGAAAGACAGATCATAATCGACACCGAAAAACTGTTGAAAGAACAATCGACATTGCCTCTTGCAACTTTTAAAGCCCGAAGCAACGATCTGGGTATCGACCAGAAGCTGTTGCGGTTGCGTTACGGACAGTTTTTGGGAGAAGAAAATGAAACTGAAATCGGCGGTGATCATGATGACCACGATGAGCATGCGGAACATAAGGGTGGAGATGAGAAGTTTGGTGATGTGAGCACCATTATGGACAAATATGCGCATAAACATGATATCGCAGAAGATGCCACCTTCTTCGAACCAGAAATGAAAGCACAGCTAAAGGCCGTTTTAACTGAAATGTGGAATGCAGAACTCCGTTTAAGAACCTATAAACCCCAGGAAGCATTACCCTACGAATATAAAGCGCTCAGATTACTGAAAGATCTACAACAGAAATCGCGGGCGTATGTAGCCAAAACCACCGTAAAAACGGCAGCGTTAAAACCCGAGAAACGTTTAAGTGGTGAGCTGGATAAAATTACGCAGCCTGTGCAAAAAATGTCCTTCGAGCAAAAAGAAAAAAGAACAGCCTCGCTAAAAATAGCGCTTGCACTATTAGAAAGCAGAAAAACAGATAAAAAATTCAGTGATCAAGATCGCTTTTTACTAAGCGAAACAGAAAAATATATGATTGGTGCCGCGGCCGACAATCCTTCAACCTATTTAAGTGCGTTAACCAGTTTAAGAAAGCTAAGTACAGGAAATAAATTGATGCTTAAAGAGATTGATCTGGTTCAACAGGCGATCCAAAAAATGATCAATACCGAAGCAGAAAAACCGCAGACACAAAGTGCTGGCCCAGCCTCGGCCTTGTATCAAAACTATTTTAATAACCTCAACAAAACCGGCAAATAGATATGGAATTTAAATACATCGCCATTCTGCTTGGGTTATTATTAATGGCCTTTTTGCTCTACAAAGAGGTAAACCGAACAAATCGAGCTAGACTAATATGGCGAATTTTAGCGAATATCGTTGCCGTATGTTGTTTTATTCTTTTAATTGTACCGATCAGCTATGAAACGCATGTACAACAAAATGCAGATGAAGTTATTTTACTCACCGACGGCACAAACTCCGATTCTGTTGCAAACTTAAAAGGGAAAAAATATTCATTTCCATGGATAGTTTTAAAAAATACAAAGGCCACAACCATTAATGACCTTTCCTATTTTTTAAAATCGAATCCCAATATCCGAAAACTGAATATTTATGGTTATGGTTTAAATGCAGCCGAATTGGATCAGCTCAAAGGGTACCAGATTACCTTTCATCCTTCGGCAAATCCGAGCGGGATCATTTCTGCCAATTGGCCAGCCAAATTAAAAACGACCGAATTATGGCAAGTTCAAGGCACTTACCAAAATCCAGGCGATGAATCGGTCAAACTTCTGCTCAAAGGTTTAGGTAAAACAGTAGATTCGATCTCCATCGAGGCAAAATCGAATAAATCCTTTTCATTTAAAACAAATCCAAAACAAACAGGAAAAGCCATTTACGAATTAATTGCACTACAGAAAAAGGATACGCTGGCTAAAGAACCTGTTCCGGTACAAGTGGGCGACCAAACACCGATGAAAGTGCTGATTTTAGCTTCTTTTCCCGACTTCGAATATAAATTTTTAAAAAACTGGCTATACGAAAATCAATATCCACTAGCTTTTAGAAGTCAGATCAGTAAAAATAAATTTGCTTTCGATTTCCTTAACATAGATAGCATCAACCTTAATCAGATCAATACATCATCCTTAAAAAAATTCGATATCCTGATCATTGATGAAGAAGAATTAGCCGCTATTGACCCCAATGAAAGGTCATCAATAGCGCTCGCAGTTAATAACGGAATGGGATTACTGATTAGAGTTGCGAATGTAAAAGCCTCGACCACACTCAGTGGTAAATTTAGCCGTTTTGAATCTCCTGTTTTAAAAGGCAACCCATTAAATTTAATCGTGACAGAAGATCATCACAAATTTAATCCCTTACCACTTGAACAAGCTGTATTTTTAAGGGCTAATCAAACTGATCAGCCCATTGTTGCCGATGCCAGCGGTAAAATAGTTGTCAATAGCAGCATCAGCGGTTATGGCAAAGTATTAGTCTCTACACTTTCCGCCACCTACAATTGGTTACTTTCAGGGCAAAAAACTGATTATGCGACCTATTGGTCTAAACTTTTGGCCAATGCCGCGAGAAAAAGAAATGATATCCAGTCTGTAAACATCATTCCTCAATTCCCCGTTATTCACCAAAAAACGAGGATTATTGCAGATCTGGCAGCATCAGACAGGGTCCCACAATTAAAAATCGATAGTATTTTACTTAGTCCACGGCAAAACATGGAGCTTCCTTTCCAATGGGATGCTTTCTACTGGCCTGAAAAATCAGGCTGGACTAATTTAGAAGTAAATCACACTATCGAACCAGTATATATTTATAAAAAAACCGATTGGAAAGCACTCAAAAACCAACAAAAGCTTGATAGAACCCACCATTTTATCAAAAACCTGAATACTACGGAAGCCAAAAACAAGTTAACAGATACCATTCTAGAGGAAGAAGTATCACTCTGGTGGTTTTTTGCAGGGTTTCTGCTCGCTGCTGCCTTTTTATGGTACGAATCAAGGATATTGGCTTATTAAAATCGATTCGTCATCTCGACTGAAGCAAAGCGAAATGGAGAGATCTAATAATAAAACCTCTCAAAACAGATTTCTCCATTTCGCTACTGATGAAAAATCAGCAGCTTCAGTCGAAATGACGAAATTAACTTTACTAAAAACACCTTTTCACAAAAAACAGCTCCTTTTTCAGCTTTGAAACTAAAATGTTATAATCGATTTCCAGTTTTAGCCTCATAATTGGCTATATTGAAAGCGTAAACTAACTAAATTCAAACAATTGAAAAGAAAAGACTTCCTCTACTTATCCGGAATGGGTATGGGTGCCCTGCTCCTTCCCGACCTTTCTGCATTCGGAACTCCCATAGACCCTTTACAGGCCTTAGACGGAGTTGATGTAAAAATTAAAAAGGAACTGGCTGATGTTGCACTAAATGCGGCAAAATCAAAAGGTGCAACTTACGCCGATATCCGTATCGGGCGTTATTTAAATCAGTTTGTAGCCACCCGCGAAAAACGTGTTCAAGGCGTAGCCAATACCGAATCGTACGGTGTAGGCATTCGGGTTTTAGCCAATGGCTGCTGGGGTTTTGCTGCCACAAACAATGTAACCAAAGATGCCATTGCCAAAGCAGCCGAACAAGCAGTTGCCGTTGCAAAAGCCAATGCTAAAATACAGGGCGAACCGGTTCAACTGGCTCCACAAAAAGGTTACGGCGAGGTAAGCTGGAAAACACCAATCGAAATTAATGCCTTCGAAGTTCCGGTAAAGGAGAAAGTAGACCTGCTTTTGAATGTAAACGACGTGGCCATGCAGAATGGAGCCAATTTTGTAAATTCCGTTATTTTCGCAGTTAATGAGCAGAAATACTTCGCATCAACTGACGGTTCTTACATCGATCAGGATGTTCACCGCATTTACCCAACTTTTAACGTGACCAAAGTTGACCGTGAATCAGGTAAATTTAAAACACGTAATGCATTAAGTGCCCCCTCTGGCAAAGGTTATGAATATATGCATGCCCGTCCGGAAGATAAGGTTACCGGTGTTGTAACCCGCTATAAAGGCCGTTACGATATGCTGGAAGATGTAAAAGAAGCAGCCCGTGTAGCAACAGAAAAAGTAAAGGCAAAATCGGTTGAGCCAGGTAAATACGATCTGGTTTTAGATCCTTCACACCTTTGGCTAACCATTCATGAATCTGTTGGCCACCCTACAGAATTAGACCGTGTTTTAGGCTACGAAGCCAATTACGCAGGCACCAGTTTCCTTACTTTAGATAAATGGGAATCAAAAAACTTCAAATTTGGCAGTGATAAAGTAAATATTGTGGCTGATAAAACCCAGGTAGGTTCCTTAGGTGCTGTTGGCTACGATGATGAAGGCGTGAAATGCAAAAAGTGGGATCTGATCAAGAATGGGATACTCACAAGCTACCAAGCCATCCGTGATCAGGCACACATTATCGGCTTAACAGAATCAAATGGTTGCTGTTATTCGCAAGGCTGGGATGATGTTCAGTTTCAGCGTATGCCAAATGTATCGCTACAGCCAGGAAAAGAGAAACTGAGTGTTGATGATATGATCAAAAATGTTGAAAAAGGCATTTACATTATCGGCGATGGAAGTTTTTCTATCGATCAGCAACGTTACAATTTCCAGTTCGGTGGACAGATATTCTACGAAATTAAGGATGGTAAAATTACAGGTATGCTGAACGATGTAGCTTACCAGGCCAATACGCAGGAGTTCTGGAATTCGTGTAATGCCATCTGCGATGAAAGTGATTACCGTTTAGGCGGTTCATTTAATGATGGAAAAGGGCAGCCTTCTCAAAGCAGTGCGGTATCGCATGGCAGTGCCACTACCCGGTTTAATGGAGTTAATGTTATCAATACAGCAAGAAAAATATAATTATGGCCATATTAAGTAAAGAAGAAGCCCAGGCGATATTAAAAAAAGTAATCGGTTATTCGAAAGCCGATTTCTGCGAAGTAGGTTTAAACGGTTCTGATGGCGGGAACATCCGTTATGCCCGCAATGCGGTTTCTACCGCAGGGCAGATCAGTACCATGAGTTTAGGGGTAAGCTCCACTTTTGGTAAAAAAACGGGTTCGGCAACGATAAATGAATTTGATGATGCTTCCTTACAAAAGGTGGTAAAAAGAGCAGAAGAGCTGGCCATGCTGGCACCAGAAAACCCTGAATTTATGCCTCCATTAGGTCCACAGACTTTTGCAGAGTCGAATACATACAATGCTAAAACTGCCGCCATGACTCCCGATACCAGGGCCGAAATGGTAGGAAAAAGTTTAAGTGTATCAAAGGCAGCTGGTTTAGATGCAGCCGGTTTCTTAGAAAACTCAACCCGTTTTAACGCGATCATGAACTCTAAAGGTTTGTTCGCCTACAATAAAGGTACCGATGTTTCTTTTTCAGTTACCGTTAGAAACAAGCAAGGAACAGGATCGGGCTACGTTGAGCAAGGCTTTAATGATCTCGACAAAATGGATACCCTGGCGCTTAGCAAAATTGCGGCAAGCAAAGCCAATGGTTCTGCAGGTGCAAAAGCCATCGAACCAGGAAAATATACTGTTATTTTAGAACCACTTGCAGCAAGCGATATTATCGGTAATATGTTCAGGGGTTTTGATGCCAGAAGTGCTGATGAAGGCCGGAGCTTTATGAGCAAAAAGGGTGGTGGTACCCGTTTAGGAGAGCAATTGTTCTCAGAAAACGTAAATATCTACTCTGATCCAATGAATACTGAAATCCCATCTTCGACATTCACAGGCGAAGGTTTACCGGTAAAAAGAACGCAATGGGTTGAAAAAGGAGTAGTTAAAAACCTGTCTTATTCAAGATATTGGGCTGCACAAAAAAATGTTCAACCGCTTCCTTTTAGCCGCAGCATGATCATCGAAGGTGGAACACAATCGTTGGAAGATCTGATCAAAAGTACTGAAAAAGGCATATTGGTTACCCGTTTCTGGTACATCCGTTCGGTAGATCCTCAAACATTATTACTGACTGGTTTAACACGTGACGGTACTTTTTATATCGAAAATGGCGAAATTAAATTCCCGATCAAAAATTTCAGGTTCAACGAAAGTCCGGTAATTATGCTCAACAATGTTGAAGCTTTAGGTAAACCGGTAAGAACGGGAAGTGGATTGATTCCACCAATGAAAATCCGCGATTTTACGTTTACTTCACTATCGGATGCGATTTAATTGAATCGTCATCTCGACTGAAGTGCAACGAAATGGAGAGATCTAATAGTTGAATCAACTTGATAGATTTCTCCATTCCGCTGCCGATGGAAAATTGGCAGCTACAGTCGAAATGACGACCTTTTCAAGAATAAGCACTATTCCGTCCGAAGGTCACCCTGAGCGGAGTCGAAGGGCATCATTCAATCATCATCTCGAGCGGAGTGCGGCGAAGTCGAGAGATCTGCCTAGATAGATCTCTCCATTCCACTGCGTTCCAGTCGTATGACGACCCTTTTTTTATTAATAAAAATCAAAAAAATTGAGAAGAAGAGATTTTTTATACATGACAGGTGTTGGCCTTGGTGCCAGCATGATGCCCAATATACCTGCCTTTGGCAAAATTATTTCTGTTGAAGAATCCTTAACGCCTGTTGATATTGCTCTAAAGAAGAAAATGGCCGATGTTGCCCTCAACGCTGCAAAAAGCAAAGGTGCAACTTATGCCGATGTACGTATAGGACGGTATTTAAACCAGGTGGTGGCTACTAGAGAAACCAGGGTAGAAAACATCTCCAATTCAGAATCTTATGGTTTAGGTGTACGTGTGATTGCCAATGGAAGCTGGGGTTTTGCGGCAACCAATAACATGGACAATGCCAGCATTGCCAAAGCTGCAGAAGCTGCCGTAGCCATTGCCAAAGGAAATTCTAAACTCATGGAAGAACCCGTTCAATTGGCGGCACAAAAAGGATATGGGGAGGTAAGCTGGAAAACACCTATCGAAATCAATGCCTTTGAGGTACCCATTGCCGATAAAGTTGATCTGCTTTTAAAGGTAAATAGTGAGGCCATGAAAGGTGGTGCAAAATACATCAGTTCCAATCTGTTTATGATCAATGAACAGAAATATTTTGCGTCAACCGATGGTTCTTATATCGATCAGGATATCCACAGGATATGGCCAACCTTTACCTTAACCAAAACGGATGCAGCAAGTGGCAAATTCGAAACCAGAAATGCCTTAAGCGCTCCAATGGGTATGGGTTTTGAATACCTTAAACCAAAAGACGAAGAAAAAATTAAAGGTGGCCCGGTTACGATGTACAAAAAGCGTTATGATATTTTGGAGGATGTACGCGAAGCAGCTGTACATGTTGATGAAAAACTAAAAGCCAAACCTGTTGCCGCTGGCAAATACGACCTGGTTTTAGATCCGTCTCACCTATTCCTAACCATCCACGAGTCTGTTGGCCACCCGACAGAGTTAGACCGCGTTTTAGGATATGAGGCAAATTATGCAGGAACCAGTTTTTTAACGCTCGATAAATGGGAAAGCAAAAAATTCAACTTCGGGAGTAAAGAGGTAAACATTACTGGCGATAAACTAGAAGTGGGTTCATTAGGCGCAGTGGGTTATGATGATGAAGGTGTAAAATGTGGCCAATGGGATATTATTAAAGATGGGATTTTGGTGAATTACCAGACAATAAGAGATCAGGCACATATTTTAGGTTTAAAAGAATCGCAGGGTTGTTGTTATGCAGATAGCTGGGATAGTATTCAGTTCCAAAGGATGCCAAATGTTTCATTAGCACCTGGAAATGCAGCCCTAAGTGCTGCAGATATGGTAAAAAATGTAGAGAAAGGTATTTATATGTTTGGCCGTAACTCTTATTCTATTGATCAACAGCGTTATAATTTCCAGTTCAGCGCACAGTTGGCCTATGAAATTAAGGATGGCAAAATTGTAGGTATGTTTAAAGATGCTGCCTACCAAGCCAATACACAAGAATTCTGGAACTCCTGTGTACAACGCTGCGATAAAAACGACTACAGATTAGGCGGGACATTTTCGGATGGAAAAGGTCAGCCAGGACAAGCAAGTGCCGTTTCACATGGAAGTGCCACTACCCGTTTTAACGGAGTTAATGTGATTAATACGGGAAGGAAATTGGGGTAACTTCTAGAGAAACGTCATCTCGACTGAAGTGCAACGGAATGGAGAGATCTATAAGCTATATTCAATTCATAGATTTCTCGACTGCGCTCGAAATGACGACGATTCTAAGTTTTAAAAATAACAAAGGGGCATTCTATCCAGACATGCCCCTTTTTCTAACCAAATATAAACCTGTTAAAAACCAGGATTTTTTTTTATACATCTTCATGATGTTAATGATGCGGATTAACACTAGCCTGCGTAAAACCATATAGCACGGCTACAAACCGTTTACAGCTGCAAGGCTTTAACGAAATCCCTAACGAGAAACAGTGAGTTTACTTGTTATCGGTTAATTTATAATCTATTGCTAGATCAGTTTGAACACTTTTTCCTATGGAAAGTTGCTAGAAGTTCAACGAGTACTGACTCTCCCTTCTTCTGTATAAATCAACTAATTAATGGTGGTGAATTAATTAGAGTAATAACCTAAACTAGTGGTGGTGATTAGTTAGGCCGTTCCTGATACCCCGGCAACTTATTGACTGAAATACATGACCACCATAATATTCTATCAAAAGGCCCCGGGGTACCAGGATTTTAAATAAGAATATCTGAATGAAAACCTTTAACAGGTGATCAGTATCTTAGCTTATACTAGCGGCAACAGCAGTTATACTGATCTGAATAATTGATCAGAGGATATGGCTGAGGTTGTCTGCGGAGTTTCATATTGAACGTAAATTTGCTAGTGAACTGTTTTATTTTTTGTAAAAGTATAAACTTCAATTAATTTAAACAAGTATTCCTATAGATTTTATATACTTTATTTATAAATATCTGATTTACAGTTATATAATTTAAATCAAGGTAAATTATCTCTTTGAGGCAAAGAAATTTGAGCAGAGCGCGTGGTGTAGGATACCGCCTTGTGTCGCCCTGAGCGGAGTCGAAGGGTCTATAGTTAAGTATATTAATGATTGACTCTTGAAGACATCTTTAATAAATTATCTGACTACGCTTTAACGACAAATTTCAATAAAAAAGGATCATCATTTCGACTGAAGCACAGTCCCGAAGTTTCGGGAGAGAAATCTTTTATCAATGGTTCAAAGATTTCTCCTCCGAAGGAGTTCCTTTGAAACACTGCGGTCGAAATGACGATACCCCAAGATTATCATTCTCGTTAAAACCAAATCAATCATAGTGATTTCTGCAATAAATTGTCTCTCAGGATGGCATCCTATGAGAATAATCTTCATCCTGATCCGATAGCTATCGGATTTGTTTCAGGATCTATCTGCAATTTATTTCACAGACGCAAATAACTAAAAATCAATAAATTAAGCCATAAAAAGAGCTTAACAACCATAAACTTCACAAAAAAACTACTATTTCTATAGAAGTTATAGTAATTATTTATACTTTTGTTGAGTCTTCTTCAAAAAGTGAATCTAAAGCTGCTTGAAAAGATCATATAGTCATGTGGCCGAGTGGTTAGGTAAAGGTCTGCAAAACCTAGTACGGCGGTTCGATTCCGTCCATGACGTCTAAATACTTATCAAGAAAGACGTAGGGAATGGCCCTTTGATGTCTTAGCAACCTGTTGATTAACAAGGTGCTAATTCCTTCTGCAATGGCAGAAAAGATGAGTTTGAAAACAGATTCCCTTACTGTTTTCGGCGAACGATCAATGGCTATCCCTTCCAACTTGGTAACCTAAATTTAATAATATGTCAGTTTATTTTGATTATCCATCCATCAGAGATTTTTTCGAGATTCACGGAAACACTTCCTGCGAAAAATTAGATGATTACGAACATTGTAAGGCCGAATCAGACCGGCTTTATAATGAACAACTTAACGAGATCAATGAAGAAATTTCACATGATCAACCCAAAACCGACACCTAAAAATTATTCAAACCTTTAGCTTAAACGCTCTTTTAAATAACAAGCCTAAAATGTATTCAACACCACCTAGACTACCCATTATACTCAAAACCTTATTCACTATAATTTTAACCTTTTTCCTCTTTTCCCCCCAAACATGGGCACAATCGAAAGATCCATCCCCTATCAGTTTTCCTACGCCTAAAAATGTAGACCACATGCTTTTTTATCTTCAACGTGATCCGAATACCAACACCTTGATTTATGCACTAAACTTAAAAGAAAATGGCAGCATCAAGGCTAATGATCCTATTCAGGTTTATTGGATCCGCTATGGTGAAAAAGGACAGAAAAAAGACCTGGGCTATATCCAGCGGAACTTTGCCTATGGTATCGATACGAAAGAATTGGGAACAGATAAATATGAATTTCGATTTGTATCACATAAAAAACTACCTTTTTATCTGCAAAGGTATAGTGATAAAAGCTATCACGTTTCGGTAACCATAAACAACCGGACCATTAAGGTTACACGATTGTTCATCAGGATTCAGGGTGGCAGTTTCTGGCTTCCTAATGTAAAATATGCAGAAGTGGAAGGCACTGAAGAATCGACAGGTAAGCCAATAGTTGAGCGGATAAGTGTGAAGTAAACTATTCTTCATTATCTTTAGTTAATTGCAATAAGGTCCTTCTACTCCGCTCAGGATGACAACCCCATGAGACTTTTCTTATGGTAAAAAACAAAAATGGCCTGTGAGACACAGGCCATGGATTCGACTGCATTGCACTCCGCTCGAAATGACGATTTCCCGTGATAACAACAATAGTGCTATTCTTTCGGCTCTTTTTTATTGTCTATCGCCGTGTTAAATGTTTTGTCAAATTCTCCCTTCACCCATTGTACTTTTCCAAAATCACGTATATCGGGAGCAATGATGTAATTCCCCGTTTGAGAGTCCAGAATTACGACTAAATCGCTCGCCCCTATTTGGCTACGGTACCTTCCGATATTTTGATCTTGTCCGTTTTTAAAACTGATGGCTGTAAACATTAAGCCTGCGCCCAGAAACCCCAACAAAAGGGATTTTGTGTCTAATGTGATTTTCATATCCTTAAGATTTATTTGTGTGTAAAATCAAGATAAGATTTTTGAACACTACATTTTTATTCTATCAGAAATATTGCAATCTGCTCAAGGTTAAATTTTAAACATGAGATAAGTTAATGCAATGGCAATGAGTATAATTATTGTCAGTTTAACCAGAAAACTTTTAAGCGGTCCGTTATTTTCTGTTGCATTACCAGAGATGATATTTTTAATGTCGGTATCCCTACCTTGTTGAGCAGCATTGGTTACAATCTGGTTTTGCATCAGTTTTTCGACATAATCTTTGCTTTCGGCCAAACCTGCACCTGTAGCATCTTTATAACATTTAATTGCATTTAACTTATTGCCCTGGCTCAAAATGGCCAACAATTGTTCGTCAAGATTAGCTGGTTCTGTTATCGGTTTCTGGGCACCAGCCTGCAATCCGTCGGCAAAATCTTTAGCGTCTTTTAAACCGCAGTGTGTATGATCCATAATTAACTTTACCGCAGCAATTTTTTGGTTATTGGCGATTAGCAACAATGCTTGCTGCTGTATATCGGGACTAACATTCATGCGTTTAAGTTAGCAAAATATGAACCAACTATCGATATGCTTCAGTTAGAAAAACCAGATTCCCATCATGGATGAGTGATTTAACAGGCGATACCCTCGACACGGCTTCTGCAGAACAACTGGCATCAACCAGCACCAGATTGGCTTTATCGCCTGTTTTAGGCCATTGTCTTTTTCCTTTATCATCTAACGGAAGGATATTACCTGTAGCCAATTTCAATATCCTTGAAAGTTCAAATTCTGTACGGTAGCCATAAATTTGAGCAGCTATATTGGCCTTTTGCAAAATACTTCCTGTGCCAAAAGTATTCCAATGGTCAACAATACAATCATTACCGGCTACCACTTCTACACCATACTTATACAGCGCAGGAACGGGCATCGGGTTACCAGAAAGTGGAATGGTTGAAGCTATTCCCATTTTTGCAGCACCAAGTTTTTCAGCAATTTCTTCGGTTTTGGTCTTATCGAGATACCTCAATGCAAAAGCATGGCTCACATAGGTTTTTCCTTTAAGCGCCGGGTTTTCCATTACTTTATCAATCAGGTATTCGATTGTTTTTACACCAGATTCACCCGACTCATGAAGGTGGATATCAATCCCCTTTCCATGATCAAGTGCCAGCTGTATTACAAAATCCATATGTTTTTCAATGCCACCATCTATAGAAGTCGGATCTAATCCCCCGATAAAATCTATATCCATTGTAGCAGCTTCTTTCAGCAAATCTGCCGATTTGGTATAATAAATCCCATGTTGAGGAAAAGCCACAAGTTCTGCATGAAATGATTTCTTTTTATGCAATAACGCAGTTTCTAAATGTTTCAGGGAATCCAATCCTGAGGTTGGATCGATATTTACATGTGAACGGGCGTAACTGGTTCCGTAAGATTGAAGTAACTCAATTAATTTTTCACTACGTGGTATAGAAGTTTTTAACAGCTCAGGAATTATCTGTTGCTCGAAAGCAATCATATCTTTTACAGATCTGTTCTTCTTCAAATGCGCCTGCCATGGCAATCCATAATAGGTTTTATCCAGATGGATATGCATATCCCTGAAAGCCGGGAGCATTAACAATCCTTTTGCATCGATTGCTTTTGCATTAGGGTTATTAGGAAGAACATTCTTTACCTTACCGTCTTCCATCTCAATAATAAAAAGTTCGGTTTTTGTTTTGATTACCTCATCCTGATCATATTCGAATCCCGTTTCGAGCCTTACATTTTTTAGGATCAAAGTTTTTCCAGAAAAATTACTTGCTACATTTTCTTCTGCAATAGCTTGTTCTGTTGATAGCAAACAGCTGCTCGCAAGCAAAATAGATGAGCTTTTAATAAAATCTTTTCTTGAGATCGAATTTGGGTTTATCATAACAGGATGTGTTTCCAACAAAAATAACTTTCTGTTATGTTTATGAATGGTAGGATTTATATTAAAAATTGTATCATTTATAACTATCCATATTTATTTATCCTTTTTTAAAGCTATATCTTGCTTAATTCATAACTGTTCGCGAAATGAACGTGGTGTAATGCGGGTTTGTTTTTTAAAGAATTTAGAGAAATAGGCGACATCATAAAACCCAAGATCGAAGGCAATCGCTTTAATAGGCATTTCTGTAGTTAATAAAATCCGTTTTGCTTCGAGGATTAAACGTTCATGAATAAGCGCAGTGGCTGATACATGAAAATATTTTTTGCAGAGCATATTCAGATAGTTTGCCGAAATACTTAACTGATCGGCATAAAATCCAACAAGTTTTTCCTTCTTATAATGCATATCGATCAGCGAGCGGTATTTAAACAATATAGGTTTGGTTTGGTAAACCGTTTGGTTATTGAATAGCGTTTCAGCCTCTTCACTAAGCATCAGCGCAATAAGCCTGATTCTGGCATTGATAATTTCCCAAAGTATGACAGGCTTTGCGAGTTCGGATCTGATGCTCTGAAATTCGTACAGGATTTTTCCGTAAGCTTCTGCACTTAAGTTTATTACCGGATAATTTTGGTATAAGATTAATGAAAAACGTAAAGAATTGGCCAAGGTTTCGAATATGCTCCTACTAATCATAAGTTGATGAGCATGAGTTTCTTCACCGAGCTCCCATTTATGGATCTGCTCGGGGAACAATAAGTGCAACTGACCACTAGTAACCTGATGATCTAAAAAATCGATGGTATGCAGGCCGTTACCCTGTTCAAAAAGCATAAAAAGGAAAAAATCATGTTTATGTGGTTTTTCAATAAGCCTTTTCCCTAGTATTTCATGATAAAGCAAGTTATTCCCCGAATCTTGCCGGGGCCAAAATTCGCTGATATCGAGTGTAGGAAAATTTGCAATCACATCCATCGATGAAAAATAACATTTTAGTAAAGAAGTTACGAAAAAAGAATATGGAAAGTGAATGAAGGAATATTATTACGCAGGCTGCCAGCTATAAAATTAAAAAAGTATCCATAAAATAAAAACCATAGGCTATTCTTTTATTTCATGGATACTCACAAAAATGCAAGGCTAAAACTTACAGGTTATCTTTCATAGGTAGATGAAAATTATCAATGCTTCATTTTAACAATGGCGAATACCACCCCGATCAAAAATGACAAAACATAGTAAGAAGCCGGAACGAGAAATAGCAATAGTGAGTATCAGTTTTGGATGACCAGAGATAATCTTTTCTAGATCATTGCTCTGCTTTCCTCAGGCATCAGATCAGACATATTGCCGTGTGTATACGGCGCAATGAGACCTGATACCGTCAGAATGAGCAGGATGAGCGTCACGAAACTAAAATAAGGTACCCTTTTGCCCTGAACAAATTCACGGACACTGTGCCCTGGCCGCGTAAAGAGACCTTTTAGGGTAAATAAAATGCCTTTATCTACATGCCAAACACCATGAATAAAATCATGTGCAAGGAAATGTTTAATGGAATAACGGTGTGTAGTAGATTTTTGTCCGCAGTTTGCACAGTAATTCTGCGTAACCGGAGCAGCACAATTTAGACAATCTGTTAACATCGATACTATTTTTTAAAGTCTCTGTTTTTAATTTCAGTATTAATCTGCCCCAGGCTAATAAATGCTGGCAAAAATGTTAGCGAACAGCAAACAGGAACAATTACAAGCACTTTTGGCATTCTGTATGAAAAGGCAAGATAAAGAATGATCACAAAGGCAGTAAGCAGCACCAAGCCCAGCCCAATCAGTACACCTTGTAAACCTTGCTTCTTTTTATATAATTCTTGTACAGATAATTCGGTAATAGGAATTCCCTTTTTCATATTATTTGAGGTGGAGTTAATGTAGTTCGGTTATTGCAAAGAAATGCACAATCATTCTGCATATCTCTTCTGCTGAACAAATATACAATATATCACCAATCGGTGATAAAAATATTTAAAATTGATTGCGTAATTTTCCGGCACGATTATTTTGCATCAAATGGGACAGAAAACAGTGGTTAAATCGGTAAGAAATAAAGAAAAAAGCAAGCAGAAGTTTTTAGATGCGATAGAGAAAATACTCCATACCAAAGGCTTTTCGGGCCTTAAGGTTAACGATATCGCACGTACTGCAGGCTTGGACAAAAAACTGATCTATAATTATTTTGGAGGAAAGGACGAACTCATTGATGAATATATCCGCTCTCAGGACTTTTGGAGCAATGTAAAAAAAGAGCCGGGAAGCCCGATGGTTAACGACGGTGGAAAAACATTTTCTAAAGAAATGCTGCGCGCTCAATTTGATTATGTCTTCAAAAATAAGGAACTCCAGAAAATCCTGCTTTGGGGATTAATAGAGAACAGAAAATCGTTAAAAAAACTCGCAAATGACCGTGAGGAAAATGGTGCCCTCTTATTTGAAAGTATTACCGATCCACACTTCAAAGAAAATTCAAACAGATACAGGGCCGTTATTGCACTGCTAATATCGGGAATTTACTATCTAGACATTTACGCCACTACTAATGATTGTACTTTTTGTGGATTGGACCTAAAAAGTACTGAAGGAAGATCGGAAATTGAAGATGCTATTTCGTTTTTGATTGATAAAACTTACGAGTAAATCAAACAAACATCAATTGCATAAACCGGAAAGAATATCTCGAAAGTTTTCTTTCCGGCAATACTAATACTGAATTTGAATACTTTACCTCTTACCCGCTTTACCATTAAAGCTTGTAAAGGTATTTCCTTACCCGTCTGGCAGGCGGGCATCGTAACGGTATACTTCGTTTGAAGTGCCGAACCAAAGATCTCCTTTTCGGTCTTCAAGGATATCTTGTTTACCGCAGGTGTAAACAACAGACTTCAACTCAGCAACCGCCTTTGCGGGGGACACGTTTAAAAATTATTTTACCATCTCGTTCTACATAATCGCACGATACTATTGGGTATGAATACTTAGGCGCGTACGATACGCTATGGCTTCTTATAAATATTTTGTCGTTAACTTTCAGGCTATGCAATTGCTCAAGTTGAGACTTTTCCGGTTCAAATCTTACAATATAATCGTCGCCGTTAATCCTCGCCATAACACCAAAACCTAATCTTGATCCCGGCGGAAGAGCAAGAGCGGTTACAACAGCCTCCATATTGGTAAAAGCACTTATATGTTTCCTTATTTTAGCAGCACCGGTAAGCACTTTTTTACCCCGGGGAGAGGCTTCCCATTCTTTGTACTTTATACCATCAGGGCTAGCCTCCCATTTTTTCCTTTCGGCTTTCCTTTCAGCAACAGAAAGCGGCTTTGGGGACGGCTTCCTAGTTTCATTCTTGATTTCACGATTAGCAAATACCAGTCCGCTCACCACAACCAGTGGTAACATCAGCGCATAAATTACTTTTTTCATAATTTTTGTAGGTTTATTAATTTACATAAATTCTTTTGATAAGTCTGATCGGATAAGACATAATCTATTTTTCATATGCGATCAAACTTGATTCATCAAAATTACTTTGATATTTTTCGACATGGAGCGCTTGGATTGTAAATAAAAATGTAAACTTTGTAAATAAAACGTTGACACTATGCATTTTAGTCAAAATCTCCTCTCCGGGAAACACAAATACCTGTTCGGATTGATATTACTCTCGCTTATCTCAATCATCTGTGTGGCTTTCAGTATAACCGGTAGTAATGACTTTGATATGGCCAGAAGGGAAGTTTTGCTCCGCCGGATCGGACATGAATTACTCCTACAGTCGGGCGATAGTACGTCAAGAGTACTCCCTGTAGAAAAGATCTCCGGGAATGAATACCAAATCAGATTTGAGAAGCCTCTAACTTTCCAAACCGACTCTCTGGTTAATACAACCCAGCGCTTGTTGGCTAAAGACCCACTGGCGAGTGATTATGTTGTTAATGTTCTGAACTGCGACGGTACAGATGTGGTGTATGGATACGCTATATCCAAAAACAAAAAAGATGATATTATAGCATGCAAAAGGAGAGCGCAACCCAGAGCATGTTACAGGATCAGCATTAAATTCAAACCGACAGGTCTAAATGCAACAACGAAAGGTTATATTCTCGGTGGACTTCCTTTTTTAGCATTTATTGGTTTTATATTTTTGAGATCGGTTAAGCCGCGAAGAGGTTTTCCCAATGATATCCGGAATACTAATGTGTTCACCTTAGGCTCAGTGATGTTCGATGCGAAGAATCGGAAACTTATCACAAATGGAAAGACCATAGACCTGACAGGAACTGAAACCCGTTTGCTGCTCATTTTTGCCATGTCTCCCAACGAGACGATAGAGCGAAGCCGGCTACAAAAAGAGATCTGGGAAGATGAAGGTGTTATTGTAGGGCGCAGTTTAGATATGTTTATATCAAAACTTAGAAAAAAACTCGAACTTGATCCGAATATCAACATTGTTGTTATACGCGGCAAAGGATATAAGCTTGAAATTAGCATTTAAAAGATCTCTCCATTCCGTTGCACTTCAGTCGAGATGACGACCACTCTATCTGTTATGTGTGTAACTTATTGACAATAAATACCAATTGATATACTCAGTAAATTAAAAAAGAGCGAATGGCGGAAAAGCCGTGTTAACAATAACAACGGCTTTCCCTGCTGCGTATATACTTCTGATAAGATCCGACTAAAATTTAATAGAAATCCTTTCTCCTTTATATTCGACTGATCTGACATTTTTTGTTTTGTCACTGGTTTTATTAGTATTCAAAGTGATAAGCTCAACATTGAAGTTTCTCTTTGCCAACATTCCGGTATAACTTCCTTTTCGATCGGAAATATTTAATGTCCTTGATTTTTGATCCCATTTCAACACAATGGTAGTGTAAGCCCCTTTTTCATAGTTATAGTTATCATTTTCATCCTCATAAAGTGTAAAATTTCCATTTGCACCTTCATAAACCCGGATATCAAGATTCTCCCATTTTTTCTCAGTAGAATACTGTACATCAGGACCGAATGGAATGATAGCACCAGCCTTCACATATAATGGAATGATATCAACAGGAGCGTCTGTCTCAACAGTCTGCCCTCCTACGCTATACTCATTCGTCCAGAAGTTATACCAGCCACTTCCTTTAGGTAAATAAACCGGAGATTTTCTTACCTGATATTTTGTTACCGGCGTAACCAGGATCGAGCGGCCAAACATATATTCATTACCAATCTCATGTGTACGCTGATCGGCAATAAAATCCATAATCAATGGGCGCATAAAGGTTCCGTTATTTTCGCTTACATCCCATGATGTACCATATATGTAAGGCAACAACTTATAACGGAGTTTTATGGATTTCTCCTGAGCATCAAAACACCATGAACCACGTTCACCGAAATTCCAGATCTCCCGTGGCAAGTCGGTTCCATGAGAACGCATCATTGGGCTGAAAGCCCCGAATTGCATCCAGCGAACATATAATTCCTGAAATTCGGGGTTTTTATTGCCACCATTATCTCGCCAACGTCCGGCAAAAAAACCACCGATATCGCTATTCCAGTTAGGTATCCCCATCAAGGTATAGTTTAACGCTGCCGGCACCTGTTTTTGAAGCATCTCCCAGCTCGATGTAACATCACCGCTCCAGGTGTTGGATCCAAAACGCTGCTGGCCAATGAAGCCTGATCTGGTAAGGATCACTACACGCTTGTCATGATTTAAAGCGCGCTGATTACTTGCAATCCCTTTATTGTGCATCAGACTGAACCCGTTTTTTACACTTCTGTAGCTACCTAAATGGGTAGGGAGGTCAAAATCAGATTCTTTGACGTTTATGTGGTCAGGTTCTGTTGAATCAAGCCACCACCCATCGTTACCAATATAGCTGAATATTCCCTTATTGAGGTATTGCCAGTAGATATCAAGTGCTTTTGGATTAAACACATCATAAGGTCTTGCGCCACTTTTCGGGGGCCAGGTATCAAAATTAATGATCATGTTCTTACTGTCGAACTCCTTGCGCTGAGGTGTTTTCGGACCAAAACCCGGCCATGTTACAATCAGGAGCTTTGCATTCAAACTATGAATCTCATCAACCCATTTTTTTGGATCTGGGAAACGCTCTTTATCAAAGCTTTGTGAATTCCAGGCACTATCTGTTTTATTATATTCCGGCCAATAACGCCAATCCTGAATAATTACATCCAGTGGAACTTTCAGGTTTCGGTACTTTTTAATAACATCCAGACTTTCATCCTGTGTATGATAACGTTCCTTGCTCTGAAAGAATCCATAAGCCCATAGCGGAAGCATTGGAGCTTTACCGGTTAGTCCACGCAGTTCTGAGATTACCCCATCCGTATTGTTACCAAACATGAAATAATAATCAGCACAATGACCCAGGCTTTCAAAAGATAGTTCCTCTGGTTTATCCTCAAACTTAGAAATCGAATAATTGTCCCAGAATACAGCATAACCCTTTACGGAAAGAAAATATGGCGAATAAGTTGACATATTCTGATTTTTCATAAGGTGAGCGGAATTGCGCCGGTTAAATTTATTATCCATGATCTGGCCCACACCGTATATAGCTTCATCTTTATCCAGCAAAAAAGCATTCCGGACCTTGAATGACGGGGTTCCGGCATCATTTACAGGCGAAAACAGTGTGCCTCCGTCCTTGTCCTGCAGGAGTTGCTTGCCCGAAGCATCATAGAAATAAACCCCTCCAGTTTCTGCATTTACCTCTACCTGAATTTTGCTGCTTTTTATTACCAGATTCTGCCCTTTTTTCGCATACCTCACAACTACTTTATTTGGCACTGCCACAACTGAAAGGCTGGTTTTAAGATAAGGCTTGCCAATGGGTGTTTTGTAAACTCTCACCGTATTTTCTGAGTAGAATTCAACCGATATATCCATTTGCCGGGATGCAAACTTCAGCCCTTGTGCTGTCTTTTGTATGGGTTGTGCCCACCCATTCATGGTTAGCAAAAATGCAAAAAGCATAAATAAACTACCGGCTTTGTTGTAAAATTTCATAAGCATCATAAAGTTTTTATTTGATCATAACAAACATACTGCTGAACGGTGGTGTTAAGACAATAACTATGTTGCAAAAAGTATCAATGGTGTTGATTTTTCACCTTGCGGGCATACTCTGAAGGCCTGCAGCCATATTGTTCAAAAAAACATTTTCCCAGATAGCTTGAGCTGCTGAATCCCACCCTTTCAGTGATCTCTGAAATATTGAGTTTACCTTCCAGAATTAATTGTGCCGCTTTCTCCAGGCGAACATTGCGAATGAACAGTGATGGCGATTTATCAAGGAGTGTGATGAGTTTTCGGTAAAGTCCGGTACGGTCCATATTAAGATCACGGCTGAGCTGCTCTACTGAATAATCTGTAACTTCAATATTCATTTCTACCAGTTTCATCGCCCGTTCTAAAAATTCAGATTCTGCCTGGTTGAGGCCGGCTTTGGCCCCTGAAGCGTCGCTACGCTCCTCAACCGTTACAGGGAGGTTCTCTTTTTCTGCGAGAAGAACATTTTGCTGATCAATCAAGTTACGAATCCTGAGCAATAAAAGCTCTTCCCGATGAGTGCGTTCCAATGATTTTCTGGTGTGAGAAATATAAGCAAATATTGCTGCTGATATCAAAACTGAAGCCAATACTACCAAACAGATAATCGCTGGCAAAGTCTGCCACCAGGGTGCATTAATAGTTAGATCAAGTTCAGAAACCGGTCCATTCCATTCTTTATTGTTATTAGAAGCCATCACCCTTAGCTTATAATTACCGTGAGGCAGATTGGTATACGATATTTCGAGAACACCATGCCCGTTTACGCCATCATCCCTGCGACTGAAGGTCTCACGCCAAGACTTATCTATCCCCATCAACTGGTATCGATAAAAGGTTTGAGATGGATTCTGATAGTTAAGCGCTGAAAACTGAAAAGTCAGAAAGTTTTGATCATAATCAAGGTGTATCTTTTTAACATAGGGTGCACTATTGATTAAAATTACACGATCAGCATAACTTTTCCCCGGTTCAACTTTTTCTCCCTTTAAGAACAGATTAGTAAAAACAGGTTTAAACGGTAGCTTACGTTGCAAAAGGCGACTGGGTTTCAAAATGCTAAATCCATTTATTCCTCCAAAATAAAGGTCACCACTCAAACTTTCGTAAACAGCCTGATTTGTATATTCCCCCTCTAATGTGCCAGCATTTGAATCGAAACTGGTAAAGTGAACATTTCCACTGATTGAATCAATCTCAAGCTTGTTAATGCCATAACTGGTGGTGATCCAGATGTTGTTATGGCTGTCTTGTAATATCGCCTGTATAAAATTGTTTGACAGCCCATCCTTAGTATAAAACATATGCTGTTCCCCTGAAGGTTTAAATAATCTCAGCCCGTCTCCAGTTCCTGTCCATTTCCAGCCTCTCGAATCAGTAAGCTCTGCTGTATGGTCTATGTTATAACCCATCAACGTTTGAGGGTATTCCAATTTACGGCGCACCATTGAAGGGATCGAAAAAACATCAACTTTCTCAAGTGCATTACCATTACTTAAAGCGGTCTTGTAACGATAAAATCCAGATTTACATTTCAGGTAAATATTTCCGGATACGTCCTCAGAAAATGCTTTCACCATGATATCGCCTAATAAGGCACCAGGAAAATACGATGCCCCAATATGCTTAAAAATATACCTTTCAGGATGATCATAAAGGATTCCTTGATTTACGGTTCCGAGCCAAAATCCTCCCTGTTTATCATAAAGCAATGTGCTGATCTCTGTATTCAGCTTACTTCCATCGGTTTTGTTTAGCAGTGGCCAATACCGTTTTTCATTACTAAAGCAATCAATTATCCAAATCCCCCTGGCGCAACTGATCGATGCTTTGCCCTTTGCATCCACCACTAAGGTATTTAAGCTATATTTTGTTTCAAGGATTTTTCTCCAGGCCTGTTTTTGAAGATCAAAGAAAAAGAACCCGCCATGGGTTCCATTTCGCAACTGATAAAAACCATTGCGACCTTTGACCACCAGGGAAGTATTGCCAAACCTAGCGTAATCAGTATCGGGATATGCAGCTGCACTGTACAACTTACGTTTCGAACTCAGATCGTAGCACATCACCTTTCCTGTACTGTAGAAAAGATATAGCTTTTCTTCATCAGTGCTCACATCCTGCAATCTTCCCCAATCCTGCGATAGCTCGAATTCACAAGTATGATCGCTAAGCACAAGTTTATCACCAATAAGCAACCATAGCCGTTGCTTTGTATCCATGAAGAAATTATCTATTGGCTTTGGAAAACCTATCTTTTTGAAATAACTCGCTAAATCTTGTGTATACTTCTCCTTGCGCAGATCAACCTGCAAAAGCTCTTTATAGTCCTTTATCCAAAGTATGGAATCGCCACTCAGATAAATCCTGTAAAAACCATCATATGTTTTTAACGGATATTTGCGTTGCGAATCCCGGTGAATATACTTAAACCCCACTCCATCATAGATATTGATATTACCAGTGGTTTTGAAAACCATACGTCCGTCAGGTAACTGCAGCATGTAACGAACCTGGTTGTCACTCAGTCCGTGAAGAACATTAAGCGGTGTGAATACAAACTCTTGTGATTTCGCACAAGAAAACAGGGAAAGAAAGATTGAAATAAGGAAAATCGTTCGCTTCATTCTGGCTTCAAAGTTCTCATGGAATATCGGTGCAATTATGAATAAATTTAATTGAATAAGAAAATAATTTACCGCTGGCGATCAGCGAATAATAGACATAAAATGGTATTTACGCAGTATTCACCAATTTTTGTATCATCATCATCAGCGCAATTGATTTCTTAGTGCCCCGCATATTTGGGTTGAATTAAAATATTAATATTTGGTTACACGAATTTCGCAAAATAATCAATTTAAGCAATCGATTGCGTAAAAATAATTTTAGTGAGCTCCGATCATGTATAAATCCAATGGTTAGCCTCTCCGATTAGCTTTTGGTTTACTCAACTAACTGGCCATAACATTTCCAAGATGCGGGAATCCAGAAGATGCCCTTAAAGACTTTAGGCTTACTTAAACTTCCTGAACTTTGTTTGTATACCAAAGCGCAGGGTATTCCGAAGTGGATTATAACCCGATCCTACCAGGTATGAAAAATCAAGGGAAAGGCTGCTATAATGAACTCCAAGACCAAGGGTGAGATAAGAGGTATTAGCTTTTTCGGGGTGCTGGTACAAGTAGCCGGCCCTGAGGTATAAAACATCCTTGAAACTCATCTCTGCGCCCGTTGATATGCCAACCTCTTTTAATTCTTCGCGAAAGCCTCCCGGGGCATCACTGAAAGAGCCAAAAATCCCCGATGGCACCGAACGGTCAGGATCCCGGCCCTTTACTATATTCCCGTCCGAACCGTAAACCGGCTGCGTTGGAGCCATCAGTTTATTAAAATCAAGCAATAATGTAAGCTTGTTCTCGCCTTCGCCTATTTTAAGTGCAGATCCTATCCTCATATTGGCGGGGAGGAAGTAAGACTGTGCGGTATTGCGGTAGGTCATCTTTGTACCGATGTTCGATAGGTTAAGGCCAAAGCTTAAAACTGCAGGAGTGCCAGCCAACGTTATATCCGATTTCTGAAAAGCAGAAATATCTACAGCCAGGGCTTTTCCCGAGCCTCTGCTTCCATTAACTGTTGCTCCGCCAAAAAGGTTACTGCTGATATACCGTACATTTCCGCCAAGGGCAAAATCCGGACCAAGCTTAAGCGAATAGCCAAGATCGAATGCAGCTTCACTGGGGCTATAAACACCTAGATTCTGAAAATTTTCGTCGCTGAAATTAACATCCCCCATAGAAAAATACCTAATGGATGCAGATACTGTATTCCGCTCGTTCATCCGATAGTACCCGCTAAGGTATGAAATACTCATATCAGGGGCCAGCTGCTTAAGCCAGGGGCTATAAGAACCGGCGATGCCCAAATCCCCCTCCTGGAGAAATGCCAATGCGGATGTATTCATAACAGTAGAATTGGCATCAGGATCAAGGGCCACCCCCGCATTCCCCATTGCTCCTGATCTTGGCTGTGGCGTAATCAACAGGAATGGCACCGCAGTATAAATATTATTCCTTGCGCTGGCATCGGCCTGGATACCATTTATGGATTGCCCAGATACTGTTTGATGCAAAAGAATCAGAATTAATAAAGCCCACTTTTTCGCAGGCATATTGTTTGATCGTATTTTCATAGGGTTAGATATATAAATGTAGATCGGGTGCACATTAAGTTTCGATGAGCGTTTATTATGGTTATGGTTTTCTTTATTGGGGACTATTAGCCCTATCAATGGGGTTAGGTCTACATCGCGACATCCTCAAACTCTACAAGCCTGCCCCTAATTCCACACTATTTCCTTCCATTATATTTTTTAATTGCAGCAGATAAAAATTACGGCACCACCGTTTATGAGAATTATTTTCTATTGTTAATTGCTTGCGGGTACTGCCAGAATGGGTAATGGCAAAGTGTGCCATGTGTTGAGCGGTAAGTTATAATTTACAACCTGTTCTGCTCCTCCATTTTTGATGGCATAACGCATTATATTAGCGCTTTTTAGCTGGTAAAGTGAACGTTTTCCCATAAGTATGTAATTTAGTTGGTTATACATCAGATTTTGAGAACTGATTTCCATAAGGACACATGTTATCAACTTTAATACTTAGGTATTAAAAAAAATATTGGAATAACCAGCTCTATTTATAATACATGAAAACTTTGCTCTATTATTCGACAAACAATAGTAAATGGCAGGCAATATGCATAACAATGCTTAAAATAATGACCACTGCGCCCAATGATCATTGCTTAAGTAAGCTCAGGATATTATTTTTAAATTAATTAGATCAATCAATTCTTCAGTGCGCCATAATAGTTAAGCAAGCAAAGCTGGTACTTGCTTTTAAAATTAGCATGCATTTTACAAGGGCTCAGTTTATATGGCCTGTTGCTTAAGGCTTATGGCTTATGGCTGCTTATCCCTGTAAATTCACCTCAAGACAGGCACTGAATTTGCATTGTGTCCGATTTTTTATATTTCTGGTTTTCCCTATATCAGAATGGTGGTATTGAGCAAAAACGCTTCATCATTGGTTCGATTTATCCGGAGAAATGGCGGTTTTTTGAAAATGATTGTCGAAACACCCGAATTAAGTCACAGCGTTTCCCTCCGAACTTTCCCGCTTGATTCAGACCATTAATTACCAGATTAACAAATGTTTAACAAAAAAGTCGGAGTTAGAATTAAAGCCAGGCTTAATTCCTTTAAGCTAAGGACATTGGTATGGGCAGAGCCAGCTTAAACAACTAAAATAGCAATCTTAAGGAAGAGGCGCTATTTTAGTTAATTTTTATTAAGGTTTTATTATTTAAAATCACTGTGAAGACAAAGGAGAAAAACAGTTTTGCATACCAAAAGAGCATAGCGGTCTGAAATGGATAAACCTGAGGTTGTATCATAAAGGCGATTTCACTTCAAACGCTGTCATGTTGTCCAAAGGACTCCTTTGGACAACATGACAAATCTATATTTAAGATACAACCTCTTATGCTATTTTAATTGCTTCTGGTCAATCTTTGACAGAGAAAGATTGCTTAACTTACTAACAGCTTTGCTTTGAATCCTGATTGTTTTAATAGCACTATCCGGAAAGAAGATATCTGTCATCACAGTTAATCCGTTATCGGCAAAAAGTTCTATAGATGCCACATCCAGGATCAAGCTAATATGGATTTCCTTGTCGGTTAGTAATCTGGGTGCACTATGTTTTTTGGCAAATCCCTTTTCAAATGATGTTTCGCCAGATAGCGTCCGGTCGATAAAGTAACTGTTGTTCTTTTTGTTATAGCCTATAATCAGCTTTTGTCCGTTAACGTTCGATAATACAATATTCAGGTCGCTGGTACTTTCAAGGCTAAGATCGAGTTTGAACTTTCCATTCAGAGGTTTGGCATATGCAGAAAGGTCAATCTCCTTATTAATAGTAATCGTTCCTTTATTATATATAGGCTTTAATGATGGAGAAATTTCCTTTACAGGTAACGAACGGAGATAATACGCTCCATTAACACTTACAAGCGATAGTTCTCTGGGAAGTGTCATAGCACCACGCCATGCCTTGGTAGGCACTTGGTTGGCATACTGCCAGTTGTTCATCCAGCCAAGGAATATCTTCCTGTCACCGGTGTTAGACCAGGTAACACCTGCATAATTATCGGTTCCATAATCTACCCATTTCTCTTTTGTAGAATTTGGCACGAATTTATTCCCGTCAAAGTTCCCTGTAAAGTACTGGGTTGCAGAGCCTCCGTTAGGGCCTCCGGGATTGATGCTGACTAAAAGTACCCATACCGTTTTACCATTGCTTTTGAGTGGAAATAGATCCGGGCATTCCCAAACCCCACCATGGGCGCCCAGGTTGGCTCCAAATTCACTTTCGCGTTTCCAGGCTTTAAGATCTGGGGAGGAATAGAATGTAATCCTGTCCTTTGTAGCTAAGGTCATGATCCATTTTTTGCCTTGTTCATACCACATCACCTTAGGATCCCTGAAATCGCTTATCCCTGGGTTTGGAAGCACAGGATTACCCTTATATTTAGTCCACGTTTCGCCCTCATCGTTACTATAAGCAATACTCTGGTATTGGTGCAGACCGGTCTTGGCTTCTTCGATTTTTTGGTTATGGTGCGTAAATATTGCAACCATTGCGTTTTTGCCAAATCCTGCGGTATTGTCTTTATCAATTACAATGCTTCCCGAAAAAATAGTCCCCAGGCTATCTGGATAAAGTGCTATAGGTTTTTCCTCCCAGTGAAAGAAATCTTTGGTTGTGGCATGTCCCCAGTGCATAGGTCCCCAGGTTGTACCACCAGGATGATACTGAAAGAAAAGATGGTAAATGCCATTATAATACACCATTCCGTTAGGATCATTCATCCAATGTGCCTTTGGTGAGAAATGGAACGCTGGCCTGTATTTTTCGCCTCCTGTAGTTTGGGCACCAGAACCGACGGAGAATAGGCAAAAAAGCAAAAAGAATACCGATCTTATTGATTTGTTTTTCATGTTATATTTTTTAAGATTTAAGCAAATATCCAGGGAAGGCTCCCTGGACATAGAAATATTACCATCCGTTGTTTTGTTTATACACCCCGCTACTAAAATTAATCTGATTTAATGGAATCGGGAAATATTCATCCCTTCCTGCCGTAAACCTGGCATCTGAGAGATGGGCAACCCTCGATTTTTCAACCGTAAAATAAGCGTTCATAGTCTGCGCAGCAATCCCCCACCTCACCAAATCAAAAAAATGATAACCTTCTGTAGCGAACTCAAGTCTTCTTTCAAATCTTAGGGCCTGCCTTGCAAAATCCTGGGTCCAGGTACAATTTACCCCAGGTTGATAAAGCTGAACGTTATAGTTTGAAGTTGGGTTTCCCGCTGCATTTTTCAATAGGTTACGACTTAGGTTTGCACGGTTTCTAACCTGATTGATCAGCGGAACAGCTTCCAATGGCCGCCCCAGCTCTATCAGCGCTTCTGCTTTCCAAAGCAGCACATCTGAATAGCGGATAATCTCCCAGTTTTTTGAACTTCCGATAAATGGTGGAACTTTCTGAAAAGAAGCATCATCTGGAAGTACTGCTTCTTTCATACTGGCAAATGCATCGTAAATAGCCGGTGCTCTTGACCAGGAGCGCTGGAATATAAATGTTGGCTTATATTTAAAAGGTGCACCTGGTTTGCCCACGGTATGATCAAGTCGTGGATCGAATGAACTGCTCTGAAAGTCGAGAGAAGCTGCCGCATCTGTATTGTTATAGGTGGAAAAAAGAGGCAATCCGTTGGTTCCTGTTTTAAAAGCATTGATCAGGTCATGGCTAGGCACATTAAAACCGCAGCATCCATACTCCTGATTCATCGGATAGTTAAGCGCATGCCCATAATCCAATCTCCCTTTTGGTGTACCGTCATCTTTTGAATACTGGATAGCAAAAACAGATTCCGGGCCGTTATCAGAAGCAGATAAAAAGCTGCTGGCATAATCTGTGCTCAGGCTGAATTTGCCCGATGCGATGATCTCATCACATAACGTGTTTATTTCATTTAATTTAGCAGCATCAATACCGCTTACCGCGTTATTTTCACTTTGGGTATAGGCCTGGTACAACAGCACTTTGGCCAGATAAGCTTTCGCAGCATTTTTGTTTACCCTACCCTTATCGTTCTGATCTGTCGGCAGCGCTGTAACGGCCGCTCTGAAATCATCTGCAATCTTTGTCCAAAGCGCATCATTACTCAAGGCCCTGTTGGAAATGGACGGATAGTCGGCCTTTGCCATATTCTCATCGATAAAAGGAACATATTTGAAAAGAATCTTTAGCAGAAAATAAAAATGTCCTCTCAAAAAGCGAAGTTCTCCCTGGCGTTGAACCTTGTTTGGATAATCAGTGGCAGACATGGCATTAACTCTTCTTAGCGCATCATTAGCTCGACCGACACCAACATACAGCCTGAACCAAAGCTGGTCGATGAGGCCATTATCAGGCCTGTTAAGAGAAAATGTCTCAAACAAATGGAATTCTGACAGGTCTCCGGGGCCATCCCCTCCTTTATAGGTGTCTCCTCCACGAACGCTTCCATAGGGCCACATGCTTGAATATGGAGAAGTATAGTGATCATTTCCAAGTGCAGAATAAGCTGCAATGACCATTTTATCAATATTCTCAGGAGTATTCAGATCATCGCCGGAAACTACGCCCTGTGCTGGCTCATCAAGTGCTTTTTCGCATGAAAAGAATAAGGTAGCGAAGAATGCCAGTGTATATATTAATTTTTTCATCTTTTGATATATCTAATTTTACAATGTAATATTTACTCCAAGAGTACCAACAACTGGCACAGGAAATCCATAATTTGGAATCTCAGGATCAGTACCGGTAAAAGATTTGCTCTTTATGGTAAACAGGTTACTGCCCTGAACGAATATCCTGAAGTTCTGTATTTTCATATTCAGTGCCTTTTTAAGATTATAACCAACCTGAAGGTTGCGCAGCTTGAGGTAAGATCCGTTTTCGATAAAGTAAGTAGAAAACCTTCCTTCATTATTGCGGTCTACAAGAGTGAGTGCTGGAATGGTAGAGCCAGGATTTGAAGGGCTCCAGGCATCAAGCGTCCTGCTGCCCCAGTTCGTACCTGTCCAAAGCGAAGAAAAATCGGTATAGGTCTTAAAGTCGTTCACCACATTTACATTGATGGCCTGTAGGAAAAAACTCATATCGAAATTCTTATAGCTAAGGGAAACATTAAGTCCATAGGTGAACTTGGGGCTATTGTCGCCTATAAAGTCGCGGTCCAGATCGTTAATCACGCCATCATTGTTTATATCCTTATATTTAATCCTGCCTAACCCTTTTCCAGGCTGGCTGGCATAAGCATCCACTTCTGCCTGTGAGGTAAAGAGGCCATCGGCAACATATCCAAAGTAGGAGTTTATGGGCCTTCCGAGTACGTTTTTGTCTGTACCATTGCCGGGATAGGAAGCCAGTACATCTTTAGGCAGATAGGTCACCTTGTTCCTGTAGAGCGAAAAGTTACCCGTCAGGCTGAAGCTAAAATCATCACCAATCTTATCTTCATAGGTAAGAATTGCATCAAGCCCTTTGTTCTGAAGCGACGCCCCATTACTGTAACTGTTCCCTCCATCTCCAAGTACTGCCAAGTAAGCAGGACTGATTAGAATATCTGAGGTTTTCTTAATAAAATAATCAACAGAACCAGTAAGCTTATTGTTCCATAAACCAAAGTCCAAACCAAAATTCGACTCTCTTAGCGATTCCCATTTCAGGTTGTCGTTGCCCTGTTGGATAAGGGTAAAACCAGAGGGCAGCTGTCCTGTACCTGCACCGGTAATATCGTATGCTGTACCCTTGTCAAAGTCCCATGTCGGGTCAGTCCCGTAAATAGCAGAGTATAGCGAGCGTGTAGCATTGTTGGGGATTTCCTGGTTTCCAGACCGGCCCCAGCCGTACCTAAGCTTCAGATCTGAAAACAGACCCAGATCCTTTATAAACTTTTCTTCGCTCATCCTCCAACCTAGCGAGAAAGCAGGGAAAGTACCGTATCGGTTATCTTTACCAAAACGCGAAGAGCCATCTCTTCTCAAAGTTACAGAGGCGATATAACGGTCGTTATAGCTATAGTTGACCTTACCGAAATAAGACAACAATTTGTTTCCGGCCCCACTTCCACCGTTGAGGGTATTTGAACTACCTGCATTAAGGTAGGCATAATCTATATTTTCTATTGCAAGCCCTTGTCTGCTTGCAGAAAACTCCTGACTGATGTTCTTTATGTATTCCTGACCGGCGAGTATTTCCAGGTTATGTTTATCCTTGGTAACCTTATAGTTAAGGGTATTCTGCCAGATGATATTACCCTGATAGGTCTGTGCATTGCTAACCTGGTTTGCAGGATCAGCCAAAAAGCCAGAAACATATGATTTTTTTAACAGGCGCTGATAGCTACCGTTATAGTCTACACCGAAATTTGTCCTGAAGTTCAATCCGGGAATGATCTGATAATCCGCATATGCATTTCCAAAGAGCCTATAAAAATTGTAAGTATTCTGCTTATTGTCTTCTATTAGTCTAACCGGATTCTGTCTATCGGTCATTCCTGCTGCAGGGCCTCCCCAGCCTCCGCTTGTGGTATGTACCGGCACAATAGGTTGCTGTACGAGCGAGGCAAAAAGGATATCGCTTGACGGAATCTGGGCGTTCTTAATGTAGCTAGCTGAAAAATTCTCCCCAATCTTTAACTTGCCGTCGAGATAATTGTAATCAGAATTGAATCTTGCCGTATACTTCTGGCTTCTTGACTCCTTTACGATGCCTTTATTATCATAATAACCCAACGAGAAAAGACTGTTTCCCTTTTCACCGCCATTGGAAAGGGCTGCATCATAAGACTGGATAATCGAATTTTGTGCAATCTCATCAAACCAGTAAGTATCTGCTGCCTTCATGGTCTTTGCCGCATCGATATACTCCGGAAAGATCACACGGTTGAGTACTGGGTTGTTAAAGTTATTATTCCAGTCGTATTGATAAATCTGGTTATTATTGGGGTTGGCCTTATCGTTTACCGCCGCCTGCCAATAGGCACGGCCTCTTTCCTCGGCATTAAGCGTTTTAAGTTTGGTGGCATAATTCTGAATGGACGTCGAGGCATTGAAGTCGATCTTTGAATAACCTTTTTTGGCCTTTTTTGTAGTGATGATGATTACCCCATTCGCTGCACGTGAACCATAAATAGTTGCTGATGACGCATCTTTAAGCACCTGAATAGATTCAATGTCGTTCTGGTTTAACTGTTCCAATCCGTTTTTGGTTGGCACTCCATCGATTACATAAAGCGGGTCGTTATTGCCCAGGGTTCCGATGCCGCGGATTCTTACTGTTGCCTGGCCAGTCGGAGAACCATCGGTGGTAATCAGTACCCCCGGAACCCTTCCCTGAAGAGACTTTACAGCATTACCAGAAGGGATGTCCTTGATCTTAGAAACATCAACTACATTGACCGCTCCGGTGATGTCTTTCTTGCGTTCCTTCTGATAACCCGTAACTACGACCTCGTTAAGCTTATTGATCGCAATGTTGAGTTTGACTTTAAGATTGGCCGATTCTGCGGTAATGGGAATGGTTAATGGTTCAGCTCCAATATAGATGAACCTAAGCGACTGACCGACAGAAGCTTCAATTTTAAAACTACCATTAGCATCTGTGGTCACCGTTTTTTGGGTACCTACGATAACTACGGTTACAGCCTCCAGAGGAATGGATTCATTGTCGGTGACAACGCCACTGATTACCCTGGTCTGGCCAAATGCCAGGCCTGTTACCATACAGGCAAAAAGCCAGGTAAGGAAAATTTTTCTCATAAAAATTCAGATTTGGTTAGTATTATGGTTAGTTAAAATATTTCGTCAATAAACTTTTTGTATTCTTCAATTTCATATTCCGGACAGCCTCCCTTTTTGGTGGCGATAAAAGCGCCCATTCCGATCGCATTCTTTATAATGGTCTTTGGTGCCAGCCCCATTTGATGATTGGCAATGAAGGCTGCAAGAAATGAATCTCCACTTCCAATGGTATCGTTAACTTTTACTTCAGATCCCCAGGCATGGTAGGATTGATCCATTCTATAATAGGAAGCCCCAAATTCTCCTTTAGTTACGATTACCTCTGGCACACTGAAGCGTTCCTGTATAAAACGGACCTGCTCTCGCTCATTTATGAACCTTCCCCCGAAAAGAATCTGGGCCATCTGTAGCTCCGACTCGTTAAATTTTATGATATCTGCCCGTTCCATCAGATTTGCCAAAAGGCTCTTATCAAAGAATGGAGGGCGAAGATTGATGTCAAATACCTTTATCGCATCGCTTTCCAGGAATTTGAACAGCGTTTCTCTGGAAAGCGTATTTCTGGAGGCCAGGCTTCCGTATACAAAATATGTGGATGACTTTAGTGCGCTATCGATTATGGACTGGTGATCTATAAAATCCCATGCCACGGGAAACACGATTTCATAAGAAACCTCATTTCTGCTGCCCACGCGGGCAATCACTTCACTTGTAGGATGGATCGTATCGCGCTGAAGGAGGCTTTTATTAATTTGCCAACCGTCAAGCAAACGTTCCAGTTTCACTCCGTTTTCATCATCTCCGATTTTACTGATGATACTACTGGACAGTCCAAGCTTATTGAGGTGATAAGCCACATTTAGCGGTGCACCACCTGGCATGCGCCCATCAGGCAGCACATCCCATAATATTTCGCCAAAGCATATAGCAGGTGTGATCATATTCTTGTCTTTCTTTTTTATATTAGTGCATTACAATTCCGGTCTCTATCTGCTCCAGAGATTTCCCCTTTGTCTCAGGCATCATCTTCCAAGCGAATACCAGCTGCAATACCATCATGGCACAGAAAAAGAAAAATATGTTTGCACCTCCAAATGACTCTGCCAGATAGGGAAAACAGAATGCAATCAGTGCTGCCATTACCCAATGGGTAGAACTGCCGAGTGTTTGCCCTTTTGCCCTGACCTGATTTGGAAAAATCTCTGAAATAAATACCCAGATAACTGCCCCCTGCGAAAAAGCAAAAAAAGCAATGAAGAGCATTACGTAAATCGGGATCTCAAACCCGTTGGATGAACCACCCAGAAATGCGATTGCAACAAGTCCAAGAGAAATAATCAGTCCGAAAGAGCCGATCAGCATCAGTGTTTTTCTACCAACTTTATCTATAATATTGATCGCAAGCAGCGTAAATATAAAATTGACCATTCCGATACCAACAGTTGATAAAAGTGAAGAATGCGCACCAAGCCCTGCCATTTCAAAAATTCTTGGTGCGTAATAGATAATGGCATTTATACCAGATACCTGATTGAAGAAAGCAAACAGCACGGCCAGGATAATAGGCTTGTTGTACTTTCCTGAAAAAAGTCCATCCGAAGATTTGTCTTTCAGCATATCCTGGCCTGACTTCTTGATGGCGGCAAGTTCTTCATCGCAGTTTAGTGGATTTATGATGCGTAGGATTTCCAACGCTTTATCGTATGCACCACGTTTAAGTATAAGCCATCTTGGACTTTCAGGAATAAAGTAGATTAGCACAAGGAATATTATAGATGGAAATGCCTGAACACCAAGCATCCATCTCCAGGATGCCTCTCCTCCCTGGCTTAGCAAATAGTTTGAAAGATAAGATATCAATATTCCCAGTACAACATTGAACTGGAAAAGTCCTACAAGCCGGCCCCTTCTATGTGCCGGAGACACCTCTGAAATATAAATGGGTGCAGTAACAGAAGAGATTCCCACACCTAAACCGCCTAAAAAGCGGAATGCTAAAAAGATATACCAATTATCTGCCAGGGCGGTGCCAAGTGAGGAAAGTAAGTATGCCGCAGCTACAAAATAAAGTGTATTTTTTCTTCCAAAATAATCAGATGGGCGGGATCCTACAAGAGAGCCGATTACCGTACCGATAAGTGCAATAGATATGGTAAGTCCATGCGAAAATGCTGAAAGGTTCCAAAACTGTTGAATGGATTTTTCAGCTCCTGATATAACGGCTGTATCGAATCCAAACAGAAAGCCGCCTAGGGCTACGACCATGGACCAAGCCAGGACGGAATGTTTTTTCATAAGGGTTTATTTATTGGTTGAGGATTGCAAATTGGTCAAAAACAGGAAGGGAGGATAACAAATCTGTTCCAAAAGAATACAATCTTGACACATCACATAAACAACTGACTAACAGATAATTAAAATTTATTATTTTTACCCGATCTGATATAGTTACACTTTTGAAACATCAATATTAAGGTTTTGATGCATCTGCACCTTTCATCCTCCCACTCGCAGCCGAGCGCCAATTCCTTAAAGTTTCAAATTTGATTATCTTTAAAATTATTTTGTTACAAACAGGATCCTAACCAGATACAACCGGTGCCAGACACTGCCCCTATTAAAATGATAAATATGACCGCAAGACTTCACTTCCTTCATAGGATACTTATAATGGTCATCCTAACCGCTATTCTTTGTGGCTGTAACAACAAGAAAAAGGAAGCAAAATACGTTATAGGATTTTCACAATGCGTTGGCTCGGATCTGTGGCGGAGAACCATGCTGGAAGAGATGAAAATGGAGCTTTCGTTGCATCCTGGTGCCACATTGGTATACAGAGATGCAAACAATAGCAATAGAAAACAAATCTCACAGGTAGGGGAACTATTAAAAATGAATATTGACCTGTTGATTATATCTCCTAATGAGGCCCGCCCGCTCACTCCAATCGTTGAACAAGCTTATAATAGTGGCATCCCTGTGGTTATTATCGATAGGAAAACATCATCTTCGGCTTATACCGCTTATGTCGGTGCAGACAATTATCAGATTGGCAAGATGGCCGGGCAGTATGTATCCGGTCTGCTTAAAGGGAAAGGAAATATTTTGGAAATTATGGGACTTCCCGGCTCCTCTCCCACAATAGAGCGCCAGAGGGGATTCGCCGAAGGGCTCCAAAAATCTGCTAATATTAGAATTTCGAATCAGATCTATGGAGATTGGTTAAAATCGCACGCTATTGATGAGCTGTTGAAAATGAAGGAGACATTGCGTACCACGGATCTAATTTTTGCTCATAATGACCAGATGGCTTCTGCAGCCAGGGAAGCGTTAGATAAACTCGGAATAAAAAGGAAGGTGGCCATTATTGGAATAGATGCCCTACCTGGACAAGGAGGCGGCCTTCAGATGATTGATGGCAAAATGATAGATGCCAGCTTGCTTTATCCAACGGGAGGCAAAGAGGCAATTTCCACAGCATTCCGTATTCTTGGAAAAGAATCCATCCTCAAAGAAAATATCCTTCAGTCTGTCGTGATAGATTCATCGAATGTTCAGCTTATGAAACTACAGTGGAATAAATTCAGCAGCCAACAGAGAGATATTGAGCGGCAGCAATCACTTCTGGCTGAACAACGTTCTTTATTTGACAACCAACAACTTACATTAAACGTCACCGTGGTTACCCTGGTGCTCTCTGTGGTTTTCGGGGGATTGGCTTTTTTCTCCCTACTGGAAAACAGGAAGATCAACAAAAACCTGGAGGCGAATAACCTAGAAATCCTTAACCAACGTAATAAGCTTATTGAGATGTCTGAAAAGGCTAAAGAGGCGACAGAAGCCAAATTAAACTTCTTCACCAATATATCTCATGAATTCCGCACTCCCCTTACCTTGATACTTTCTCCCCTGGAAGATCTGATTAATAATGAAAAAATTAATGCCCTTGCAGGAAAAAACCTGAAGCTGATCAATAAAAACGTTTTCCGCCTGTTGCGCCTGATCAACCAGCTCATTGAGTACAGAAGGATTGAATATGGTAAGATGCGCATAAGATCAACATCGAACAATATTATAGATTTCATTGCGGACATCATTGAGACCTTTCAGCTCGCTGCAAAAAAACAGAACATAGACCTCAGACTCTTCACCAAAGAATCGGATATAACAGTATGGTTTGACGTGAACATGTTCGATAAGGTAATTTTCAACCTGATATCTAATGCACTAAAATTTACTCCAGCCAATGGAATAGTTCACGTTACAGTGAGTAAACACGATGCTCATATCTCTATTAAAGTGGAGGACAATGGACCTGGAATGGACCAGGAAGAAATCCTCCATATATTTGAACATTTTTATCAGGCAGACTCAAACACAAGAAAAGGATCTGGATTGGGCCTTTCCCTTTCGAAGGAACTGATGAATCTTTTACATGGAGACCTAACCGTAGAAAGCAGGAAATGGCACGGTACTATCTTCACCGTCACCCTGCCCCTTGGGTCATCACACCTTCGGGAAGAAGAGAAACACGCCCAACAAGCAGAAAGAGAAGAACTTTATGAAAATGCGAAAATTTATACGAGCGAACTAGAGCATCTCAAGAGAGAAAAGAACCATGATTTGTTGCGTGAATTAAAGGAACGGTCGGTATTGATCATAGAAGACAATGCAGACCTTCTGCATTATCTGGCTGAGAAACTTGATGAGGAATACGAGGTATTTATTGCAAATACCGGAGAAAGCGGGATCACTTCTGCCTACGAGCAAGTACCAGATCTGATTATCTGCGATGTTGTACTTCCAGATCTTTCCGGAAAGAAAATTACAGAGAAACTCAAATCCGACATTCGTACATCCCATATCCCCATCATCCTGCTCACCGCACAGGGCAGTGTAGAACAGCAGATCAATGGCTTTGAGAGTATGGCAGATGCCTATATCGTTAAACCTTTCAATTATGAATATTTACTGGCGACTGTGCGGAACCTGATGAAAAACAGACTCCTGCTAAAGTCTCATTACACAAGCGACATCAGTTCTGGAAACAGGCAACCTATTTCAAAAAGCCTGGATAAAAAATTTGTAAATGACTTTTCCGGTCTCGTAGAGCAGAACCTGGGCAATGAAAACTTCAGCGTAGAAGAGATCAGCAAAGCCCTGGGGGTTTCAAGGGTGCAGCTATACAGAAAAGTAAAAGCCTTGCTGGATTGCAGTGTAACAGACTACATCATAAACAGAAGGCTAAAAAAGGCAAAATTTCTATTGATTAATGAAAGGTACACAATCGCAGAAATCACTTATATGGTCGGATTCTCCTCACCAAATTATTTTTCGACGGTATTCAAATCGAAATATGGCATGAGGCCAAGTGAGTTTAAGAGAAACCAATCTCCAACCCAATAGCCAAACATGAAAATGGGCTCCATTTCACTTTCAGACTTAGCGCCTGTTTAAATTTATTATAAATTATTAGTATGTCAGTCTGTCCAAAGGACTCCTGTGGAGCGCGTTGTCGAAGCCCCGTTTTTCAATATATTAAAAGCAATCGACTCCGCTACCATTGACAGACCTCTATAGAAAGGTCGTCATTGCGAGGAGGAACGACGAAGCAATCTTTCATGCTAGTGATCCTTTCCATAAAGATTGCTTCGTCGGCTGAAAAAGCCTTCTAGCAATGACGATAATCTGAGGAGATTTAATCTCTTAAATTCTCCTATCATTTATATTGATTTTTATACAATAAATTGCCCCTCAGGGTGACAAAAATGTTAGATAAGTAAAATAATTGTATCAAATCTAAACAGGCTCTTAAACTATTTAACTATAACCCGTTAGTTCCCGATCGAATATAGATGGAGAATACTGCCTTTATTTTACCGTCCAATAAGGCGAATCTGTTCTGGCGGTTAAAAGATAATCCTCAATTTTCTTCACAATATCAGGATGGGCAGCAGCTACATCAATGGTTTCGCCAATGTCTGTTTTAATGTCGTAAAGTTCGAGTTTATGATGTCTTTTCACCCCTTTCCACCGCCCATAACGTACGCCCTGCTCAAAACCCAATTCAAAAAACTCCCAATATAGAAAGCGATCGGTTTTAACCTTACCCCCCTTAATAACCGGATATATGCTAGTGCCGTCTGTACGGAATCCGGCAGTTTTACCGGCAATCTCTCCAAAAGTTGGCATAATATCAGGGAAATACCCCGGCACATCACTTGTTTTCGGCGCATTTTTAATAAAGGGCGCCCATACGATAAACGGAATCCTGATCCCTCCATCGTACATATCTCTTTTGTATCCTTTAAGTTTACCGTTCGAATCAAAGAATTCGGATACCGCTTTCAGCTGACTGGTCGGCTCAGACCTTGGGCCATTATCCGATGCAAAAAACACAATTGTATTCTCCGACAGGCCACTTTTGATCAGGTAATCTTTTATTTTACCTACCGACTGGTCTAAATAATACACCATAGCCGCATAGGTCTTCATATCTTCAGGCCACTTTTTATTCTTATAAATGGCCTGGTCTGGAACATCCAGCGGTGAATGCGGATTATTAAAGTTCAGCATTAAAAAAAAAGGCTTTTTGTTATTTTGAGTTTTCAGATAAGCCAATGCTTCATCTGTACAGATATTGGTTTCATAATAGCCTTTTCTTGCATTGGTATTCGCATCTACTGTGAGGAGCTTGCCATTTATATAACGATGATCAGGCCAATAGGTGCTTGCGTAAGTTGAGGGAATGTTAATCAGCCATCCCGAAAATTTATCGAAGCCCCTTTGTAAAGGCGTAGCGAGCGAATCATATCCATCCACATGCCATTTTCCAACCAACGAAGTATTATAACCGGCATCCTGCATCAGGTTTCCTATAGTATAATCATCTTTGGTAAGATTGGTCCGGTACACCACATTTTTCCCTTTTTTCCCCGCAAGTCCTCCTTGTTCGGTTGCATTGCCCCTAATTGTAGCATGTCCGGTGTTGAGGCCTGTAAGGATTGATCCCCGTGAGGGTGAACAGACCGGAGCACCAGCATAAAAATCGGTAAACCGTGTTCCTTCATTGGCCAGCTTATCGATGTTGGGTGTGAGGATCTGTTTTTGCCCGTAAACACCAACATCTCCATAACCCAGGTCATCAGCCAGAATAAAAACAATATTGGGCTTTTGCCCAGCCTTTCGCTGGGCAAATATTGCTCCATTATACAGCAACGAAAAACCAATGATGATTAAACTTCTTTTGATCATTTTATTGAATTGAAATCTTATTCTTCCCATAATATACTAGTTATAGCCCGGATTTTGAGTATAAAGGCCAGGTGCAGTCTGAATTTCTGCAGCAGGCACCGGATAAATGACATAGTTCGGTACAATTTCATTAATTTTCGTAATCGCATCGGCTGCTCTCCAGGCATTCATCTGCGAAACAGCCAGGCCTTCGCGCACAAGATCGTTCCAACGGAGCCCTTCGCCTAAAAACTCCCTTTGCCTTTCCTGCATCAAAATTGGAATGGTTACATTAGATAAAGCACCAACTCCGGCTCTGGCCCTTACCCTATTCACACTGGCATCAACATCTGCCTGAGAACCTGCTACACCATGAAGGATACATTCGGCTTTCATCAGCAATATATCTGTATAACGCAATACGATAAAATTAATCGGCCAATCTCTTCCCGACAAGCCTTTTTTGGCCACGTCGATGTATTTTTTGATAAACGGACCAGCGGTATAGGTAGTTGCTACATTGAAAGGGTATCGCACATCGGTGCCGCTTACCGTATTGGTAGTGTAAGAATTGACCAAACTTTTTGAAACCGGAAAAGTACTGGCTCCATAGCCGTTCCCAAAACTGTTAGAAATTCCATTGCTTGTCCAATAAGCTACAGGCACCAAATGGGAAGGAAAACCTGCTCCGTTTAAACTCGAAGCAAACTGTACATCGAACACCACTTCACTATTGTTTTCGTTGGTATAAGAAAATATTGATGCATAATTGGAGGCAAAACTGTAAGGACTCCCGGTAAGTACTGCATCGAACAAAGCAGCAGCCTTATCATATTCATTGCTATTAAGTCCAGGTCCGTTTATACCATAAGTAGGTCCGGATTTAGTAAGATAAACCAGTCCCAGCAGCCCTTTTGCAGCATAAGAAGTCGGCCTTCCAAGGTCAGTTCCGGTAAAAGTTGCGGGTAAATTGGCCGCTGCATACTGCAGATCAGATTCGATCAATGCATAAACATCGGCTACAGGACTACGTGGAATGCTTGCTACTTCCACAGCGCTTTTTACCGTCGATATTAATGGCACCTGGCCAAAAGTCCGTACCAGGGAAAAATAGTAGAATGCCCGTAAGAACCGGACTTCGGCGGCATACCTTGTTGCATTTGCGGCAGTGAGCGCACTTCCTTTGGTTTCTAATGCTGCCAGAACAGTATTCGCATTATATATGCCATTGAAATTGGCTTTCCAGGCAGTAGTGATAAACCCAGTGGTGGTAATACTCGGCGTAAAATTATTGATCCCGTCCCAATCGCGGTTACCATCAGAAGTCGCATTTAAGTTGTCGCTGCGCGTTTCACCAAGCCACAATGCCTGGCTGGGATAATTGCTCAACTGGGAATACACCCCATTTACAGCCTGAAGAAAGTCGTTATTATTCGTAAAAAAATTCTCTGTAGCCAAACTCGACTCTGGTGTTTGATTTAATTGTTTTTCGCAACTGCCCAACAGGAGTATTGCGGAGAACAGGGTTAAGTATATTTTCGTTTTCATCTTATTCTACTAAAAGCCAATGTTTATTCCAATTGAAGCTGTTTTACTTAATGGTGCCGAACCGTAATCGCCTGATATTGCATAGCTGGCATCGCCACTTACGTTCGTATTCTGCGCCTCGGGATTCGCTCCCCCCTTATATTTGTCATGGGAGAAATAGTTTTCGAGTGCCACAAATATCCTTGCTGAGGAAATGCCATGGGTTTTAATCAATCCCTTCAGGTTATAGCCCAAAGTAATATTCTGCACGCGAAAGAAATCGCTGGAGTAAACCCAATCAGAGGTTACGTTTGGATAAGTATAATTTGCGCCCAGCCTGCCCCTTGGTGCATTCGGATTGGGATCTGCTGCCGTCCAGCGGTCTCTCCATACACCAAGTACATTTGCGGTTGTACTTCCCGAAAAGTCGATTGCACGGCCGAGATAAGAAAGTATCGAACCTCCATGTTGTCCATACAGCTGTATACCAAGGTCGAAATTCCCATATTTAAAATTGTTTGTCCAGCCCCAGGTATATTTGGGAGAAGGCTGTCCACCAACCACCCTGTCGGCAGCACTGATTTTTCCATCGCCATTGGTGTCAACGTATTTCGCATCGCCAGCTTTCTGTCCGGAAACTTTTGCTACAGCCGGATTGGCAATATCAGCAGCTGTTAAAATTCCATCGGTTTTAGTGATGTAATAGCTGAAAGCAGGGAGTCCTTCCCTTAGCAGATATGGTGCATTGCTACCGCTATAGGCAGAAGCGATTTCGATATCGGCATGTGTTGGACCAAGATCGGTTATGGCATTTTTGTTAAAGGCAATGTTGGCATTCATCGTCCAGGTGAAATTGGCTGTTTTTACGTTTACCGTATTCAGTCCAAACTCCAATCCTTTGTTCACCACCGCACCTATATTTTGTAAACTTGTACTGAAACCACTTGCAGATAATACCGGCAGGTTCAACAACAGATCGGTATTCTTTTTATGATAGGCATCGAACGTGAAATTGATTCTGTTGGCCAAAAGGCTGAGGTCTAAACCAAGATCATAAGTGTTGGATGTTTCCCATTTCAGCGCTTTATTGGCAAGGCCCGAAACCACCTGCCCTGTAGCCGTTGTTGGTGTATTGCCTCCAAATACGTAATTCGAATTTACCAGGGTGCTTATGGCATTATAGTCGCCAATATTGTTATTGCCCGATTTACCCCAGCTTAATCTTAGTTTTAACTCACTGATGGCCTTAACATCCTTAAGAAAAGATTCTTCCGAAGCTTTCCATCCGGCAGATACCGAAGGAAAAGTTCCCCAGCGGTTTTCGGATCCAAATTTAGAAGAGGCATCTCTTCTGATGGTACCAGATAAGAGGTATCTGTCTTTAAAAGCATATTGAAGCCTGCTATAGTAAGAAAACAGGGTGTTATTAGCTGAAGTTGAAGTTCCTGTAGTAGTTACCCCTGCAGCGTTGGCAATGGCATTACTAAGGGTTTTGATGATATCGTTGGCAAAACCTCCAGCCGTTGCAAGGCTTACCCCTTCGGTATGCACTATATTGTAAGACACCCCCGCAATGGCAGAAATCTTATGGACACCGGCAATTGTTGTGGTATAGTTAAGGGTATTCTCGTTAAGAAAGTTTTGTTTCTTGGTTACCGCGTAAGAGCCGGTTGAATAAAGACCGGGATTAGTTAACAAGGCCGATGCTGCACCAACAGTAACCTGATCGGATGTATATTTTGAAGTATTTCGATCAACATTATCATAATTTACGCTCGACCTTACTGAAAGGCCTTTAACTATTTGATAATCCGCATATATCGAAGCCAATAACCTTGAGGTTTTTATCTTGTTCATTGCGGTTTCAAGATAGGCATATGGACTGATTAATCTCGGGCTCGCCCAAGTGTACACACTGTTTCCGTAAGCCCCGGAATTTAAGCCTGCCGAACTTTCAACTACCGGTACCATCTGTAAAGCATTCATCAGCTGGTTATCCTTACCCTCGCCCGGAGGTGCATTATTAACAGAATAAGATGGCGCAAGATTGATCCCGAATTTAAGCTTCTTACTCGCATTGGCCTCCACATTGGCCCTTAAACCATAATTCTTAAAATTGGAATTAATCAATGTTCCGTTTTGGTTAAGTACGTTACCTGAAATAAAGTAAGTCACGTTTTCTGCCCCTCCGCTTGCTGAAACCTCATAATTTTGATAAGGTGCATTGGTAAAGATAGCATCCTGCCAATCTACATAATCAAGGCCGGGGTGTCCGGGCTGTGCCCATCTCGGATCGGTCATAAAAGAGGTATTAATGGTACCTGGCGCAAGGCCTAAAATAGCGGCTCTTTCAGCATTGGTTTGAGTAGCAGTTCTCCCGGTACCAGAGGCTACCCATGTAGCATTGGCCAGTTCTGTTGCCTGGGCAACCCACTCATCAGCACTTAGCATATCGATCTTTCTGGCAATCGAACTAATACCTGCGTTGGCATTCACACTAATTCTTGGTTTCCCCGCAACACCTTTTTTGGTTGTGATAATCACTACTCCATTTGCGGCGCGCGAGCCGTAAATGGCTCCCGCAGCAGCATCTTTTAATACCTGAACACTCTCGATATCGTTAGGGTTAAGGTTGTCGAGCGGACTGTTCGAAATACCTCCGGAGGCATTCTGACTGGCGACATCCAAAGGAAAGCCATCCAATACGTAGAGAGGTTCATTACCTGCCGTGATTGAGCCAGCTCCGCGTACCTGGATACTTAAACCAGCTCCGGGCGTGCCGCTTTGCTGCCTTACCTGAACGCCGGCCATCTGGCCGATAAGCGCCTGCTCAACTCTTGATATCGGCTTTTCTTCTACTGCTTTTGCATTAAAAGTGGCTACGGAGCCTAATACATCGCTTTTTCTTTGCGTACCGTATCCTACCACAAGTACTTCTTCAAGCTTACTTTGATCAGGATCAAGTTTTATAGAAAGCAGCTGGCCTTTATAAACCACTTCCTGTGTTTTATAACCAACATAGGTAAAAACCAAAGTAGGCTGATTTAGCTCGGTAACCAGTTGAAATTCGCCGTCGGGATTTGTTGATACCACCTGAGCAGTTCCCTTGAGCCTAACGCTTACCCCGGGCAGGGGAAGATTCTTTTCATCAGTTACTTTTCCTTTAATTGTAACAGCCCGCGAGCGTAGAACTGAGATATTTGAAATCTCCAAAGAACTACCTAGAAAATTATATGTTATCAAATTTGCCACAACGGGTACCTTTGAATGAGAGTGGGGGTTAGTGTTTTGTCCTTCGCCGCTTCTTTTTGCCCTGGCCTGCAGAACGGAGGAAGCCAGAAGAATTCCTGTTAGGCAAGGCAATAAAAGTACTTTTGATAAAGATGTATTATGCGAGTCCTTCCAGGACTTTCCGCTTATTTTCATAATTTATATTGTTTTATGCCAATCATGAAACTGCAACAAGCTTCAGCAATATGAAAAATTCACGTGCAGAATTCATAATTTTGACATGATCATTGAAATGAACTGACCGGATGCAACGCCAATTGATCTCCGGCAATGGTCAAAATCTGGGGAAAATGCAGAAACGCATTTTCCCTTATTTATATTCAGTAACTATCCTATTTTTTGCAAACTCCTTTCTATATCTTTAGGTATTGTGTTTTATAATTGATTTTAGATTTATCCATTCAACATTTTCGGTCAGCCACTCCTTTATTTCATTCCCACATCATGTTAAGATTATACAGAGGTTGTGACTTTAGCGTATCTACTTCCGTTCGATTATTTCCCTTCCACATGGTCATTAAAAAAATAAAACCAGAGAAGAGACTAAAACCAGAGGATCAAATACAGCAACAAAAGTTATTACAGGATGTATTAAAGGTCGGATTAAGGAGATAAGTAACTGTTTTGGGTATCATAATATATTAAATCTATAGTATTAGTAGACAAAATTATATTATCTTAACATAGCCTACAAACATTTAACAAATTTTACGACTTTGATAATTTTTCAACTTCCGGCAACGATGGCATAACAATTTATACGCGTAAAAATTATTCTATTCATAAAACCATCTGTGTTATTGTGTATAAACATTTGTTTTTTCAGCTAAATTGTTCAACAATCCGAATTAGGGTACTACAAAGCCAACTCCCTTTTTACTATTAAACCATAATTGGATAAAATTTCAGCTAAAAATAAACACCTGTTGAAAGACTGAGCCTGAGATACATCTGAACATTTATCCTATTGACTATCTGTTCACATTACAGCTGTATAAAATATCAGCGAGGCTTAAATCCTAAATCTGAATGGTCTGCTACACATATTGCTTACGGTTCCATCCGGATGGAACCGGTTTTTATGGTACTTGGGCAATCTTCCGCAATGGCCGCTGTTCAGGCGATAGACCGCAACCTTTCGGTACAAAAAATCGATGTAAGCCGTTTAAAACAACAATTAAAAAGCGATCCTTTGGCTGATGGAAGTACTCCCGATATCCTCATTGACAACAACAATACGGATAAAGTACAGGTAAAGGGCAACTGGACGGTGCAAAAAAAAGGTGGTTATGGTCTTGATTATTTTGAGGCCCCAGAGGACGCAGACACCACAAGATCTGTACGTTATAACCCTGGAATAGCTACAAAAGGAACATATGATGTTTATACCTACTATCCGAAAGCCGGATCTTCAGATATAGAGACAGTTGTTAAAATATTTGATGGCAAAGCATACAAAACCATTTTGATAAAAAGTGCCGAGGTTAAAGTGCTTGGTCAAACTTCAGGAGAATGGGTGAGCCTTGGTAAATATTCATTTTCGGGCAGTAACCATCCATATATCGAAATTAAATCGAATGGAACAAAAGCAGTTGCCGATGCTGTGCTATTGGTCCCTTCTCCTTCGGAATTTAATTATTGTAAAGCTGCAATAAAGGCAAAGCATCCCTTATCCAATCAATAATGAATCAAGAACGCTTTCTTAAAATGTTTTACTTTAATAATGAGCGATACAAATTGGCGTAGGTTTCAGCAAAAAGAAAATACGCCAGTTTGGCTTGCTATGCAGAAGATTTAAAGATATTAATTTAAAAACTGTTCTCGATATTCAGTAGGTGTAACTCCTACTTCTTTTTTAAAAAGCCTTGAAAAATACGGTGGGTTTTCAAATCCTAATTGATAGGCTGTTTCGGCAACAGTTTTGTCAGTGCTCATCAACAAGTTTTTTGCTTCCATTACCAATGCAATGTGTATATGGTCTAATGCCGTTTTGCCTGTTTCTTGTTTCAATAAATCGCTCAAGTACCTTGCTGACATAGATAATTCAGATGCCATATACTTTACTGTTGGCAATCCGTTTTCTTTCAGTTTGCCACTATCAAAATACGCTTTTAAATGATTGGTAAATTTCGAAACCGTAGTACCCGAAAGCACTGTCCGATTTAAAAACTGACGCTTATAATAACGTTGGGAGTATTTTAAAATAGAGTCGATATGGGTTAGCATAATGTCTCTGCTATACTCATCCTGGTTATTATAATATTCTGCCCTTATTTTATCGAACAAATCCCAAAGTATATCTTCTTCTCGGGGTGAAATATGCAATGCCTCATTGGCTTCATAATCAAAATAACCATATTTCTGAACGCCCGAATGCAATGGATGATTCACTAAAAAATCTTCCTGAAAATAAATCATAAAACCTTTCTCGGTGAGTTCAATGTCATTCATCTGCACAATTTGATTGGGTTTTAGGAAAAACATAGAACCGTTTTCATGATCGTACTTTGTTTTGCCATACATCACATTGCCAGACTTTACCTTCTTCAAAGCTATTTTATAGAAGCCCAGGGTAAACTCGGTTTCTACAAATTGGCACCCCTTTATATCTTCAAACGTCACCAAACCCAACATCGGATTTTCTGGCGGCAGAAAGCCATTCGTAGTATAAAGTTCGGTGATTGTTTTATAATGCTTCATTATTTATGATGAATTAAATTTATTTAAAATTTTGATACAGGAAGGTAGACTTTTAATAAAGCAATTATTGTTTTACCTGTTTTAAACCTCCTTCAGATAAGTCACTACTGGTGCAGTTTTCAATTTTCTATCCAAAAAACTAAAGAAACTTTTGACATAATCCTGCTTCAGATGCCATTCATAAGTTTGTTGCGATGTGTACACTGCAAAAATAACTAATGTGTTCTCACTTTCTTTTTTAGTTGTTAAAATAAATGTCTCACAACCTTCTTCCAGCAATATTTTTTCCCTTGTGGCCTTGGCTTGTGGTAAAACTTCCTCCATCACCTCAGGTATTACAGTAATTTCTGCGAGGGTAATTATTTTTTCGGTTTTCATTATAAATAACTTGAGATTTTTATTGGTTGTTCATCATTATTCTACACTTTTCAAGATAGAGCTCTCAAACATTTTCGGTGCAAAGGCTTGCAGGAAGACAATCATCCCACTCATTTTGCCTACGGGGTTACTGAATTTCGGTTCTTTAGCTTCAATTAATTTGGCGATTTTTGAAACCACAACTTCGGGAGATTGCGCCTCGTCTATACCTTTTTGCGTTGCTGCATCTACTTTTTTTCTGTAGGCATCATAGTCGGCAATGTTGCCCGTTGATGCAATCGCATTGTGTCCAAGATTAGTTTTGAACCAAACAGGCTCTACCACGCTGACTTTAATATTGAATGGGTTTAATTCAAATCTTAATGATTTAAAGTACCCTTCCACAGCGTGTTTCGAAGCAGAATAATAAGATAAATTTGGTGGGCCAATCAAACCAACTATAGAACTAACGGTAATGATCTGTCCGGATCTTTGCTTTCTAAAAATAGGCAATAAAGCGTTGGTCACTTTTACTGTTCCCCAAAAATTAGTTTCAAATTGTTGCCTTGCAACATCCATAGGCGTTTCTTCTGCAAAACCAGTAACCATAAAGCCTGCATTGTTCACCAAAACATCTAACTGTTTGGTTTCATTCGCAATTTGTTCTGCAAAGGATTGAATTGACCTGTCGTCATCGATATCAAGCCTTAGTAGTTTAAAAGGGAATTTCTCTTGGTACTTTTGTGGTTCACGGCTGGTGCCGATAACATTAAAACCTTTCTGATGAAGGCTTTTCGCAAGCATTAGTCCGAATCCTGACGATGCTCCTGTAATTAGAATTGTCTTACTCATTATTATAATCTTTATTTTGTTAAATGATGAAGCAAAGATGAGACAAGGGCACTTTAGGTTAGTTATACAGAAGTGGGAAGATGTGATACATTTATACGAAAGAGTGCTTCTTACCGTCGTTGAGGCTTCGGGTTGTGCCCCGTGAATTACCGCTAATACATTATATGGCTTCTTAAAAAATAAAATGGTGAACCCCGATAGATATATTTGAATTTCTTAATTTCATTAAATGAAACAGAAGATAATACAGGGAAACAAAATCATCAAGGTTAAGTAAAACATAAAATCATTTAAAAAAATATTTGTTTTATTGAACACCGTTCAATACATTTGCACCGTCAATTAAAATAAGAAGTTGCAAATGAAAAAGTTATTTCCTGAATTAGGTTAATATCTTATAAATTATTTTATACATGGGCATTACAGAAAGAAAGCAAAGAGAGAAGCAGGAAATGAGACAGCGCATATTGAACGGTGCCAGAAAAGTATTTCTTCAGAACGGCTATGAGCAGACCAGTATGCGCAACATCGCCAATGAGATCAGCTATAGCGCAGGGGTGATCTATTTCCATTTTAAGGATAAGGGCGAAATCTTTCAGGAACTCCATAGAGAGGGATTTAGCTTACTTCTTAGACAACTTCGGGTGCTGGATTCGGTTATAGATCCATTTGAACGCCTGAAAGCCTCTGGACGTGCATTCATCCAGTTTGCCCAGGAGAATAAAGATTATTATAACCTGATGTTTCTGGTAGAAGAGCCATTAAAAAATACAGAAGAAAGCGGTTTCCAGATTGCAAAAGAAGCAATAAAGTACCTACATGACTTGGTCTTGGAATGCCAACAGGCTGGCCGCTTCAAAGACATGGACCCAGAGTATCTTACATTTATGATCCTATCTGCTACCCATGGCATCTGCGCTCTTTTCTGTAAGGACAGAACTATGAGTTTCGAACACAAGACCAACAAGGAACTTATGGAGAATGGATATGCAAGTTTTGTTACTTTATTGGAAAAGGGCTAACCTTTTTTTTATTTTATTATTGAACACTGTTTAAATTTATTACAATGATTAATTACATTAGAAAACTACCCACTGCTTACCGACTGGCCGTCTTACAGCTCTCAGTCATCTTGCTTCCATTGGGGCTAAGTGCCCAAAACCGCTTGAACGAGTATATCTCACAAGGACTAGCGTCAAACCAGAGCATCAAGGAGCAAAACTTCCTTTTGAAAAAGAACATCTATGCCCTACAAGAGGCAAAAAGCATGTTCCTGCCCAGCGTAACTTTTTCTACCACTTATACGAAAGCCGACGGAGGCAGAACAATTGATTTTCCTACAGGCGATCTTTTTAATGCCGCCTACGCCACGTTGAACCAGCTCACAGGAAGTAACTCTTTTCCCCAGCTCGAGAACCAGAGCATACTGCTCAATCCCGATAACTTCTACGATGCCAAGTTCCGCACCAGTCTTCCCATCCTGAATGCCGAACTGATATATAATAAGAGAATCAAAGCACAACAGGTAGACCTTCAAAAGACGGAAATACTGATGTATAAACGTGAACTGGTCAAAGAAATCAAGACGGCATACTACAGCTATCTTAAGGCTACAAACGCAATAAGGATCTATCAATCCTTTCTGAAACTGCTCGAGGAAGGTGAAAGGGTAAACCGGAAACTCTTTGAGAACAACAAGATCAACCGTACAGCTGTAATCCGTAGCCAGAACGAGGTATCAAAAATAAACGCATCGCTTACCGCTGCTCAAAAAACAGAGGAATCTGCTCGTTATTATTTCAATTTTCTATTGAACAGGCCATTAACCGATGCCATTCTGACCGACGACGTTCCATTACTGCCCGCGCAGGACAATCTATTGCTTAATGATGTGAATGGTCGTGAGGAACTGGCCAAGCTTGAGATTGCCAAAGGAATAAATAAAAACCTTACCGGCCTTGCCAAATCTTATCTCATACCCAAAGTTGGCACTTCGCTCGATCTGGGTTCGCAGGCCTTTGACTGGAAGTTTAACCAGAAAAGCAGATATTATCTGCTGGGCGTTTCATTGGAGTGGAACTTGTTCTCCTCGGGACGGAACAGTTATAAGATAAAACAGGCTATCGCCAGTGAACAGGCTGTGTCTGCACAAGCCGATCATGTGACACAGCAACTGCTGACTGAACTAAACGTGCGCAGGGCAAACCTGCAAAGTGCCTCAGCTCAGTATCAGGCGGCACAATCGCAACTGAAGACCAGTCAGACCTATTATAATGATATGACCAAGCTCTATAAAGAAGGAATGGCCATTTATATAGAACTACTTGATGCCCAGAATCAATGGGTAGATGCCCAGCTTCAATCCAACATTGCCTTATTTGACACCTGGATATCCCTTACCGCTATCGAACGTGCCAACGCTAGTTTCAACATACAATAAATATCATGAACAAGACACAACTCACACTTATTGCACTTACATCACTATTGTTTGCCTGCAAAGAAAAACCGAAAAATACAAATCCTCTTGGCCAGCCAGATATCATTTCTGTAAAGGTTGCGCCCATTTCCTCTTTTGGAGTAACAAATTCCATTCAGGTCACTGGACTGGTAAGCACTGAAAATGAAGCGAACTACTCCTTCAAAATTGGCGGAGTAATCAATAGCATCCTGGTAGATGAAGGACAATTTTTTAAAAAGGGGCAATTGCTGGCCACCTTAAACACCACCGAGATTGCGGCCGGTCTGGCCCAAGCTAACCTTGGTGTAGATAAGGCCGCTCGTGACTATGCCAGGGCAGTAAACCTTTACAAAGACAGTGTATTTACGCTGGAACAACTGCAGAACACCAAAACAGCATTGGATGTTGCAAAAAAAACAAGTGAGGCAACCGCGTTCAATCAACGTTATGCCAGGATCTATGCTGCTTCTGATGGTTTTGTAACCAAAAAGGTGGCCAGTGTAGGCGAAGTGATTGGCGGCGGAATGCCGGTGCTGATGACGGGCTCAACCCAAAAAACTGACAGCTACCTATTAAAAGTTGGGGTAACTGACCTGGAATGGGCAGGAATCAATGCAGGACAGCGGGCTGTTGTTTATCTTGATGGATATCCCGAACAACCATTCCAGGCAACGGTATTGCGTAAACTTCAATCGGCTGATGCCTCTATCGGATCTTTTCAGGTAGAACTGAAGCTCCAGATGGGCAATCTGAAACCTGCAATTGGTATGTTCGGAAAGGCGGCAATCGAAACCAATACTTCAGAAAACAAGACCGTAATCCCATTTAGTGCCCTTGTAGAGGCAGATGGACAGACGGGTTACATCTTTACCCCTAAAGGTACAAACAGCGTTAGAAAAGTACCTGTAACCATCCTGAAGTTTGACAATAAAAATGTTTACCTGAAAGATAAACTGGAAGGAATAGATCACATAGTTATTTCTAACAGCGCTTACCTCAACGAACAGTCCACCGTAAAAATTATCAAATAAAGACCACGAGATGAAAATTACAAATTTTGCTGTAAAGAACTACCAGTTTACCCTGATCATATTTGTGCTTGTGGCAGTGGTGGGACTGCTTACGCTCTTTACCATGCCCCGCTCGGAGGATCCGACTACCCATCCCCCGCAATATCTGGTAACGGTTATCTACCCTGGCACTAGCCCGAAGGATATGGAAGAACAGGTGGTAAAGCCCATTGAAAATAAAATCTATGGCCTCGAGAACATCGATAAGATCCTGACCACAGTTGAAGATGGCGTAGCAGCGATACAGATCAAGTTCAAGTATGGTGTTGATGTGGATAACAAGTACCAGGAAATATCAACGGAAATCAATGCGCTGAAAAACGGCGAACTTCCAAAGGATATTTATCAGATCAAGACCGAAAAAATTGCCTCATCAGATGTAAAGATTATTCAGGTTGCGCTGATCTCAAACACCGCTTCGTCCAAAATATTGCGGGACAATGCAGACAAATTGAAGACCCAGCTGGAAAAGATCACCAATTTGAGAGAGGTAAAGTATACCGGAATGCCAGAACAGGAAATCCGCATCGATATGCAACTCGATAAACTGGCCCAGCTAAAAATACCATTGAACCTGGTTATAGGCAGCCTACAAAGTGAGGCGGCCGACATTCCAGGAGGAAGTATCAATATGGAGAGTAAGGTCTTTAATGTAAAGACCAGTGGTAAGTTTAAAAATGTTGAAGATGTGGCCAATACGATCATTTATAATTCCAACGGAAAAATAATATACCTGAAGGATGTAGCCCATGTGAGCTATATGGACGGCACCATTAACCACATTACCAGGATCAATGGACAACGCTGTATATTGGTTACCTCTTCGATGAAGAACAACGTGGATATCAGTCAGGTTAAGAAAGAATACACTCCGGTATTGGAACAATTTTCCCAAACCTTGCCCCAGAACATTAAAATGGTCAAAAATTTTGACCAGGCAGATATGGTATCAAAACGGCTGGGACACTTAGGCTTTGATTTTGGATTGGCCATAGTACTAGTGGTGGTTACCCTGTTGCCTTTAGGCTTCAGACCATCGCTGATCGTAATGATTTCTATTCCACTGTCACTGGCCCTCGGTCTTATTGCAATGAATCTTTTGGGCTTCTCACTCAACCAGCTCAGTATCGTTGGACTTGTAGTAGCATTGGGACTGTTGGTTGATGATAGTATCGTTGTAGTAGAAAATATAGAAAGGTGGTTAAGGGAAGGCCATTCCAGAAAGGATGCCATTTTAAAGGGTACCAAGCAGATTGGGGTAGCTGTAGTAGGCTGTACCGCAACGCTTGTTATTGCATTTTTACCATTAGCCTTTCTGCCTGATATGGCCGGAGAGTTTATCCGAAGTCTGCCAATGGCTATTATTACCAGTGTATTGGCGTCTATGATTGTGGCACTTACGCTCGTGCCTTTTATCGGCAGCAAGATCCTGAAAACCCATACCCATGGGGAGGGAAATTATTTCTTAAAAAAATTGCAGGGCTTTTTGACCTGGTCATATCGTGGCATTATGCCGTTGGCGCTAAAGTGGCCAAAAGTAACGATCAGTATTTCGATTGCATTAAGCGTATTGGCCTTTTTACTCTTCCCACAGGCAGGGTTTAAACTTTTCCCTACCTCAGAAAAACCGATGTTTCTGATCAATATTAAAATGCCGCTACAGGCAAATATCCCAGAAAGCGATAAAGCTGCAAAGCTGGTGGAAATGGAACTTAAAAAGCATAAGGAAATCGTTTACTACACCTCAAATGTAGGAAAAGGTAATCCACAGATCTATTACAACGTGCATCAGCAGGATATAAAACCAGATTTTGCGCAGATTTTTGTGCAATTGGAAGAAGAGACAAGCCCAAATGACAAAACTGAACTGATCAAAACGCTTAGAAGCAAATTCACTAATTTCCCCTATGCAAAAATAGAGGTGAAAGATTTTGAACAGGGTACTCCGATAGAGGCGAATATTGTGGTCAGGATTTTTGGAGAGAATCAGGATACCCTGCGATCGCTCTCGTTCAAAGTGGAGGAACTGTTACGTAAACACCCAGGTACTTTTTTTATCAACAATGAACTCAATGCCTATAAGTCAGATGTAAAAATCAAGATCGATAAGGCGAAGGCGCGGACACTGGGCGTACTGACCAGCGACATTGACAAGGTAATCAGGTTGGCTGTTGCCGGACTGACTGTTGGGGATTACATTGATGACAGAGGTGATTCGAGGAATGTGGTAATCACCATTCCACGCGATAAGTTTTCAAATCTAAATGCATTGAAGAACCTTTATGTGAACAATATCCAGGGTGCACCAATTCAGATCGATCAAATTGCAACAATTGGGCTCGAAACCTCTCCAACTGCAATTAACCATTTCAATAAATCGCGGTTTGCAAAGGTTACATCGCTCACCAAGGATAATGTTTTGGCAAACGATATCCTCAAGGATATTGTGCCCGAACTCAACAAATTAAAAATGCCTAAGGGTTATTATTATAAATTGTCTGGGGAGGCTGAATCGGAAGGTGATGCATTGGGCGGAAATTTCCTTTCGGTGATCATACTAAGTACCTTCCTGTTTATCGCTGTGCTGCTGCTACAGTTTAAGACATTTAAAGGAATCATTATCGTTTTGTCAATTATTCCATTGGGCGTTTTGGGCGGGGTGATATTTCTGCTGATGACAGGAAATCCGATGTCGCTGGTATCTATCATTGGTTTCATTGGTTTATCGGGTATACAGGTAAAGAATTCGCTGTTATTGGTTGATTTTACCAACCAATTGCGGGAAGAGGGAAAAAGCATAGATGAGGCGATCCATATTGCAGGTGAAACCAGGTTCCTACCTGTTGTACTTACTTCTATTACGGCCATTTGTGGTCTGATCCCGATTGCCATGAATCCCAATCCGCAGATAGCGCCCCTTGCCATTGTACTGATTGGGGGCCTGATCAGCTCTACAATATTATCAAGGATCGTTACCCCGGTAATGTACAAGCTCATACCTCCACAATTGCACGAAAAGATATGATAGGTCAAAAAGACGGGAAGACTTGTTTCTGGAATTGAGAATGTTCTTGATTAACCTGGTTAACCCTATACTTAAAAATTAAAATTACTCACATAATTTCACTAAAGATGGAAGAATACATATTAATTACCGGTGCTTCTTCAGGAATTGGCTACGAAATGGCGAATGAATTGGCAGCTAAAGGGTTAAACCTGATATTGGTTGCCCGTACCGAAGCTAAATTACAGCAAATGCAATCAGAACTAATAAACAGGCATGGCATTCTGGTTCAATATTTCACTACAGATCTTTCTGATGTGAATGCTGCTAAAAACCTTCACCAAAACGTGAATGATGAAAACCTGTTAGTAACCCATATGGTAAATAATGCAGGTGTTGGCAACTATGGCAGTTTTACTGAAACGCCACTGGAAGAGGAACTTAAAATGATTGAGTTGAATATTTCCAGTTTGGTAGTATTAACAAAACTCTTTATGCAAGATATGGTCAAGCGAAAATCTGGCCGAATTATGAACATAGCATCGTTGGTAGCATTTTTACCGATGCCTTATTTTTCTGTGTATTCTGCCACCAAGGCTTTCGTAAAGGCATTTAGTGAAACACTCGCCGCCGAATTGGAAGGAACCGGAGTTATCATTTCGTCTCTTTATCCTGGCACTGTGGATACTGGATTTACCACACCTGAGATGCAAACTACAAATCTTCATAAAACCAAGCCGATGACTCCCAAAGAAGTGGCAATGCAGGGTGTAAAGCACCTACTGGTAGGGAGTGGGAAAAAAGTAGTTGGTTTTCAAAACTGGTTTAACGCTAAACTTCCCAACTTTGTTCCTGATGGTATTATGATGAAGATTAAAAAGGGGCTGGCAAGTCAGAAATGAAAATAGTTTAGTAAGTGTTGTCGAATATCTATCCTTATGAAATTTATATGATATGTTAAATCGAAGTACGATAATAGATACCGCTACACAGCTTTTTTCACATTTTGGAATTGATAAAACTCCCCTTAAAGATATAGCCAAATCCTTAAGGGTGAGTATTCCATCTCTATATTGGTATTTTAAAAACAAAGACGAGCTGGTGAGCTGTGTTTTAGAAAAAATAACGAATGAAGAACGTATTTTGATCGAAAAGCAGTGTATAAGGTATAAGTCGCTATCCAATTTTATCAATGAACTGGTTGAAATAAAGCGTTTAACTTTTGAAAAATATAGTCGGCTATACCATTCAACGGATTACTTAAAAAAGATAGGTTTTTTAGATAACCTGAGTTTATCAAGAAGGGTATGTGTGACTGAAAATATAAATTTGGTTTCAAAAGCTGCCTTTGCGAGAGATGACAATAGCCCCCATATTTTTAAGGAGGTGTTCATCCGGTTCTTGAGGGAACTCGATATGATATTTCTGAACGATGCAGCTACAAGAGCGAGATTTCAGGGATCAGACATTGCGAAAAAAAATGACATCTCTGACCTTATAAGTCAAAAAGCTCGATCTTTTCTATCTGAAATAATGGATAGAAATATCATGGTTCAATATCAAAATTAAATGTCCATTTTTAAGTATTCAGACCCAACTTGAGGGAAGACTTAGGCTTTTTCTTCCTTTTCCCCAACCAGATCAGAAACCCTGAAACCGGAAGGGAAGCACAGATCAAAGCAGCAAAAAAAGCCAATAGCTGTGTGCCCAGACCATATATTCTACCAGTATGTATCGGAAGATTCGAATTTCTCCATTTCATGCCCAGCGTTTTCTGTGAATGCGGTAAAACATCAATTATCTTTCCAGTCCTACCATCATAAAAATAATAACTAACACCCCGCCAGCCATCCTTATTGCTTTCGATACTCACGAATGATGTCGAAACCTTGTTGGCCTCAGTCGGGATGCCGATTCCGATCTCCGACCAGTCGCCTTTTAGTTTTTTCAGCAGATCGTAATGGATGAGGTCAATTTTGTTCAATGTCGAATCACTGGCATTGATGATGGGCAGTGTGCGCGCAAAACCAGTCTTCTCCTTGTCTCCCAAAAGTTTATAAATCCCGGTTTCCCACCATTTAAAAGACCATACCAAACCTGTAATGGCAATAAACATCGCCACTGGCAGAACATAAAACCCCAATGAATTATGCAGATCGTAATTTACCCGTTTCCATTTTGCATTCCATTTGATTGTAATACTTTTTTTAAACTGCTTGTAGTTTTTTGGCAGCCAAAGGATAAAACCACTGATGAGCATTACAAGAAATAGAAGAATGCATGAACCTACTACAGGGCTTCCGATAGGTTTTACCAATAACAACTGCCTGTGCAGCTGCTCAACAATATTGAAAAATTCGTAACGGACATCAATTATTCCCAGAACCTTGCCCGTGTACTGATTTACATAAACATCATTTAAGTACTCAAATTGGCTAAAGTACCAAAGATTGATCTTATCCTTTTTATTAACCTTAAAACCGGAAAATACATAGCTTTTGTTGTTTGCTGAAATCTTCACATTCGACAGGACTTTACCAGGGCCAACCGCTTGTTGTGCATTGGCAAGCAATTCAGAAACTGGCTTTGGCTGGCCGGTTTTCTCAACATAAACAATATCCCGGTGGATGGTATCAAATATCTCCTCATTGAACACATAGATGCATCCCGTGATGGATACGATCACGACAACAACTCCCGTTACGAGCCCTATCCAAAGATGGAGCCAGCCGGTGATCTTTTTTAATCTACTTTTGGCCATTAAAATGAATATCCAACCGTTAGCATATAATTCTCTGGCTGCCCCGGAAATAACCGTAGATAATCGTATCCGCCCACCCAGTGTTTTTTATTTCCTATGTTATTTGCATTTAGCTGAAGCTGGAGTTTGCCGATATTATAGAACAGCCCGGCATTAATAAGCGTGAACGATGGTAAGGTAATCTGATCTTCAGGCGAGAACTTCGCATCATAGTTCAGGTTTCTTTTATCCACATAATTTATCCCCAATGCTATACCAAAACCTTTGGCAACCCCATCAATAAAGTTATAACGCGTCCACAGATTCGCCGTGTTTTTTGGTGCGTTCGGCTTTTGGATCCCAATCTCTCCTGCTGTACCGCTTTCAAGTATCTTTGCCCTGTTGTACGAATACGATGCAATTACATTCCAGTTCGGCATAATTTTCCCAACCACATCAAGCTCAAAACCTCTTGACTGCTCATCCCCTATCTGCCTTAGTACATCAATCACTCCAGGTGTTGCATACAGCGCTCCGGTCTGCTTGATTTGATACACAGCGGCGGTAATGCTTAGTTGATCCCTGAGCCAGCTGGTTTTTGCACCAAATTCGATCATATTGCTTTTCAAGGGATCAAATGGCCCACCTGCATTTGGGTTTGATATGGTGGCAGAAGTCTGAGGGTTGTATCCCTCAACGTAACTTCCATAAAAGTTGATATTTGAATTAATGGCATAAACAGCACCTAATCGTGGCAACCAGGCATGAGAATTGGCTTTCGCTTCGGTTTGAGTTTTATAATTGGCAAAATCAGTATAATATTCATAACGCACCCCAAGTAAAACCTGCAGCCCGCCAATTTTTAACTGATCCTGAATATATCCTGAGTTAAGATAATAATATGCTGGGGCCACTACAGATTGAGCAAAGAAAAGTTTGCTATCATCCTGCATTCTCTGGGATGACAACGGGTCGTTAAGATTGAAATGCGGAACATTGGGTACTGGATTTCCTGCAGCATCAAGGAGATACCTGCTCTTATTGGCAACTACATAGGTCGAGATAGAACCGTTGTTCGCTGCATTTCTATAACCACTTGCTGTCATCTGCGAACCGCCTACTGGCGTCTTTTCACTCCCAAAATCATAGCCTGCTACGATCTTATGTGATATTGGTCCGGTTGTAGGCGTGTAGTTGATATATCCGGAGAAGTTATCGATAAAACGCTTGCGTTTCCTGATCTGAACATTCATTCCTGCAAGATTATTGATGGGCTGGCCATTGCCATCAACACCATAAGAATTGGAAGTACGGTGCTCATTCAGATCTTCTGAGTATCCTGTTTTAAGATATGAAGCATTCAGGCTTAACACATCGCTGATCTTATGGGTAATCGAGATCGTTGCATTATAGGTGAGCTCGTTCAGGTAATCGTTTGCGGTGTTCAGGGATAGCGACTGCGGGGTCGAATTTAAATCGAAGCTACCAAAAATCGGCTGCCCCCTATCAAGCCTACTTTTTGAATCGGTATATACCAGATCAAAGTTTATCCTCGTTTTTTCAGACGGGACAAAGGTAAGCGAAGGCGCAATAACAAAGTTCCTGTCAAACATTAAATCCCTGAAAGTTTCTGCATTTTCATAGCCAAAGTTTAAGCGGTAAAGCAATGTGCTGTCTTTTGACGCCGGTCCGGTAAAATCGGCAAGCCCGCGGAAGGTATTGAAACTTCCCATAGTCATACTGATGGATCTTCTGGTTTCATCAAGCGGCTTTTTGGTTACCCGGTTCACCACACCACCTGGACTTGCGTTTCCAAAAAGTGCAGAAGATGGGCCTTTTAGCACTTCAACCCTTTCCAGATAATTGGCGAGCGACTGTTTCCAGAAACCTGTACTTGTTCTTAGTCCGTTCAGCAACTGGGTATTGCTCTGTCCATTTACACGAAAGCCACGAATGGTTAAGTCATCATAAAAACTGAACTGATTTACTCCACTAAAGTTTTTCACTACCTCACCAACGCGCATGAGGCCCTGATCGGCAATCAATTCCTTACTGGCATAGGAAACAGATTGAGGAATGTCTTTGAGTTCATTTTCAATCTTACCAATAAAGGTTGCCTTGGTTTTATAGGCTTTTTCTTTACGCCCGGTAATTTCTACCTGCTGAAGATCTGAATTTGATTCGGTCAGAACAACATTCTCATCTGTATCCCCACTAATTTCGATCGTTTTGACCAACTGCCTAAAACCGATAAAATTGAAATGTAAAATTAGCTTGCCCTGGTTCACCTGTAACCTGTAATAACCTTTGTTATTTGTTGAGGTAGTTAATTTTGTATTTTCAACACTGATGGTAACACCGGGAAGTGGGTTTCCCTGACTATCACGTACATATCCCTGCAGTTTTGCATTCTGTTGCGCAGAAGCACTGTATGAGAGGAACAAAAAGAAAAAAAGGCATAACGCCGCATGGGTAAAGGCTATCTTCATGAAATAAGGATCAAATATTATTTAGACTTATTAAAAATAAAGCCACAAACATAATATTTTTTATCTGCTTTTTAAATAAAAGAACAGAATATAGGTTTGTGGAAAGTCTATCCATTCAGTTATCTGCTGTTGACATGACATTAAGAAACATTTTCATAAGCGTGAAAGAATATTGTAAACCCTATTTTATAACCTATCCGGCAAAAATCTAGTATTAGTTGACATGACTTTTTCCATTCAAATTGTTCGGGCATTGAGACACCAGCTATTCATAATCATCCTGGTTTTACCTGGATTGACAGGCAAAAAAAATCCGGAGTAAAAACTTATAAAAGTGTTCACTCCGGTTAGTACCCGATCAACAGGAATAGTTTTAATATAAAAGCCTTTCGTTGTTCATTGAGCCAATAGCTGATGGTTTGAACGTGAAAGGCTTTATAAGATAGATTAAAGTATACTTGATTACAGTTCACAGAAATGGCGAACCAGATGAGGTTAGATTAGAATCGAAATTAATTTTACGATACAACCCTGGATTTAAGGATTATCTATAGCCTCCGTTTAAAAGGTTGCCAAAAAATATGGCATTTAAAAATAATCGTCCTGTTCCTAACCAATAGCCCCTATAGGTAGGGTCATCAGCAAAAAGAATCACTTCTCCACTACCACTCCCTGTTGCAATGATGGCTGCCGATCCGGCTACTTTAGCAATATTAGACTTTGAAGAATAGCCATTAATAAATGGTTTTGAGGTATACTGCGCTACTGTTGCATATTTATTCGAACTTGGCAACAACAATGTTGGTCCATTCTTATTGATAAAAAGCTTACGCGAGGTTACCCCAAAGGCAATAGGATGGGTGATATCGAGATCAGATTGGAAAATAGCACCATTGATTCTTTTTGAACCTTCTACATCTTCCTGCCTTTGATAATCAAGTCTTTCGGCTAGTGGTTTTATCGGTTTAACTGCATTTTCTGCCCCATTAAGCTTTGGTTCTTTTTTGGTTTCATCGCTGACTTTTGTTGCCGTGGTAGCAGGTAGGGTTGGCAGTTCTCCCCTTCTAAAAAAAGCATCTGTTTCAGCCAGTTTCTCTTTAACTATTTCTTGTTGAACTGCCCAGGCGGAAGCGGTTTGAAAAGTAATCAGCGTGCCACCTTCAGCTACCCAGTTTTTAATTTTATCAACAGTTGCTTTGTCCCAGGCACTATAATTGCCACCCGGTAGTACCAAAACATTATAACGGTTTAATGGTGCCCTTGCAAAACTCTGAAGATCCAGTTTGGTTACCGGAAGATTTAATTGCTGGTTTAATAAAAACCAAACCTGTCCTGCTTCCGAAGCCGTTACACCCTGCCCAAAGGCCAGTACCACTTCTGGTTTGCGCACAGCTTTAATGTTGCTACTGCCCAGATCTATACCTTCGGCACTAAAACCACTGGCAACTGCAGTAATATCAATATTGGTAGCTTTAGCTACACTATTTAATGCCGCATAAAGTGAATCGGCAGAAACATTTTGCCCAATCACCGGGATAACCAGCGAACCCGGAAGATACGCTTTTCTACCCGATGCGGTATTGGCTACAAAAGATTTAAAAGCTGTTTTTACCAATACGTTTTTTAACTGCAACTGGTAAAGTGCTTTTGTAAAATTATAATCGCTCGAATTGATCAGATACGCATAACCCGATCGCTCTCCTGATACCTTTCCTGTTTCAGGAATAATACTTTCAACTGCTGCACCTTTTGAAAATGTACCATTCAATTTTGCATATTTTAGCCCATAGGCATGGATAATGCTCCACCCGGTATTATCATAAAATATACTGTCTTTTAAAGTATTTTCTTCAAAAATAGAATGAACAATTAAAAAATTGGGCTGTGCTGAGGGAACAATATAGGATTTACCTTTTTCAAAGGTTTTACCTTCCTGTTTCAGATTATCCGGCACCTCAAAAACCTCTACATGGTGTGCGAGCAGTAATCCTAAAAATTTCTGGGTAAGGTTAACGTCATTCTTATCTCCAAATATGAATCCCTTTGCCGGGTTTTTCTGTCCTTGCGCCAAGGCATATTTAAAAAAGTCTTTTTGCACCTTAAACAGTCCTGTTTTCTCTTCAACTGCCCCTTTTATTGTCGAAAAACTCGTTGCTAAGTGATTGCGGATGGTAAATGCAAAAGTCAATGGTCCGTTGCTCGATTCCTGTAAAATACCACGTGAACTGGCCTGCTCAAAAGTGGCAGCAACAGAGCCGAAGAATTTTGGATAGGTAGAACCATAAATCGGGGAAAGATTATCGTAATTCTCTTTGGTAAAATAAAATGAACCGATATCATCAAGTGCCTTTGCATGATATTTTGCCAGTATGACCTGGTATTCGTATAAAAACTGAGGAATAATCGGGCTTTCGTGGCTTTTTGGTGTTGGTTCAAAATAGTAAGTGGCATTAGTTCCCTGTTCATGGAAATCGATCTGTACATTTGGATACCACTTATGGAAAAAAGCCAAACGGTTACGGCTTTCTACCTGAACGAGGTTAAGCCAATCGCGGTTGAGATCGGTAAAATAATGGTTGGTTCTGCCGTTAGGCCATGCTTCCTGGTGTTCTTTATCGAGTGGATCTCCTACAGCCGGGAACGAATGATAGGCATTATGCCAGTTGGCAGCCCTGTCTCTTCCATCCGGATTTAAGGAAGGATCGATAAAAATGACCGATGCCGAAAGCCATTTCAGCGTCTCCGCATCATTACTTGCTGCAAGGTAATAACCTGTGAGCAAACTGGTCTCGGTACTGGAGCTTTCATTTCCATGTACCCCGTAGCCTAAATTAATAATAACCGGAGCATTACTGCCCAGTACAGGTTTCGACGGGTCTACCTGGTTTAAATGTTCCTGCCTGATCTGTTCCAATTTCGCGTAGTTGGATGGGGCAGTAATGGTTACAATAATCTGCTCGCGCTGTTCGTATGTTTTACCCAAACTTTCTACATGTACGCGGTCGGATACTTTTTCCAATTGACGAAAATAAGCTACCACCTGTTCATGTCTGGTAAAATAAGTTCCGATGGGATAGCCCAGAAACTGCTCGGGCGTTGGGATTTTTGTATCGAGCGAAGTCGCTTTAGGAAAGAAATAGCTATTCTGCGCGGAGGTTTTCTGAATCCAGATGATACTTAGCACCATCAGGATTTTTGCTGTATTTAAAAATGTTTTCATTTTTTGTTGATCGAAATTTTAATAACCTGGGTTTTGTGTTACATCTGGATCAGATTGCACATCTGAATAAGGGATCGGGAAAAGCCAGAAATTTTTATTGGTTATGCCCAATACAGCCCCTGCCCTTTCGGTACGTACAAGATCGAACCATCGGTGCGCCTCGAAGGCGAATTCAATGGCATTTTCATCCTCAATAGCTTGAATAAGAGCACTTTGCGTAGTTGCCGAAGTTACACCAACATCTGCCCTTACCCTTACCGCGTTAAGATCAGCTGCTGCGTCAACCAGTTTGTTCTGCTGCGCCCTTGCCTCTGCCCTGATCAGATAAAGTTCTGCAATCCGGATGAGGTATGATGGATCAGTACTGGTTGCCGTGGTATTATAAAGCACGCCGTAAACTGTAGTTCCGCTCCCTGCTATCAATGCATTCCGAGTCCCGCCAATAGCAGGATTATTAAGTTTTGATACAAGGGCATCTGAAGGTTTTAGGGTAAATTGCCCTCCAGCCGAACTTGGATACCACAGGTTCCAATAACTATTGCGGTCGTTTACCGAGTAGGCCAGTTCGAGTACAGATTCTGCCGTTTGAAAAGGGGCAGTAAAGAACGACTTATAGGGTTTCACTAAGGTATATTTGGTATTTGCAATGACTTGTGAGGCATAGGTTTCAGCATCAACCCATTGTTTTCTATACAGGTGCAGCCTTGCGCGGAGCGCCCTTGCAGCACTTTTCTGTGCACGGTTTCTGGTTGTTGCATCTTCCGGAAGCAATTGCTCAGCCTGAATCAGATCAGCAAGTACCTGATCGTAGGTCTGATCGAGCGTACTGCGTTTAATCCCTTTTAAAATACTAAGATCAGTAGTTGGCTTAAGCTGAAGCTGGACACCTCCCCATCCCCTGGCCAGATCGAAATAAGATAATGCCCGGATAAAATAAGCCTCACCCAGGATCTTGTTTTTTTCTGTTGCAGTAAGTAATGGATCGCTTACCAATGGTACATAGGCGATAACACTATTTGCAGAATTGATAGTCCTGTAGATACCTTGATAGGCAGAAACAGTAATTACATTATCCGTAGGAATTGCATTTTGATCAAGCTGAAGATACTCACTCAACGTTCCATTAAAAATAACGTTATCGGTTGTGATGGTACCCAAAGTAGGGTAACTCGAAGCATAATAACCTTGTAATCTGTCGTATGTCCCGATGATCGCTGCCCTCGCCGTACTTGCATCCGTAATTGAACTTTCGGTTGGAAGGGAGTTATTGGGCACTTCTTCCAGGTATTTTTTGCAGGAAGCCGATAACAGTATAACGGCCAGTAAAACTGCATTTCTAAAATATGATGTTTTCATTTTTTTAATTGTAAATCGTTAAAAGGTTACACTGGCGCCGATCTGGAATGTTCTTGGTTGTGGAACGGTGGCCCAATCGTAACCTACCGTATTTTGGTTGTTGGACTGTGAACTTACTTCAGGATCTAAGCCGCCATATTTGGTAAAAGTGAGCAGATTTGTACCCTGGGCATACACCCTTAACTTATTTACCCCAATCTTTCTTAGTGCATCTTTCGGTAGTGTGTAACCCAGTGTAAGGGTTTTGAGCCTGATGAAAGAACCATCTTCCAGGTAACGTGAAGAAAGACTGGCCACATTACCGCCATAATTATTGGCAGCACCACCATTTTGTGTCGGATTTCCACTAAAAGTGGTCAACCTTGGAATATCGGTCACATCTCCTGGTTTTTGCCAGCGATCTAACTGACGGGGCAAGAAACCAATATTGGCCTGCGTACCACCATGTACCATGAAGAAATCGTTCATGTTCATGATTTTATTTCCTTGCTGGAAGTAAAAGAAAAAGTTCAGATCAAAACCTTTAAATGTGAAATTATTGGTCAATCCTCCTGTATAATTTGGAAGGGCGTTGCCCACAATCTGACGGTCGGCAGAAGTAATCGCGCCATCACGATTTAAATCTTCGTAAACCGCATTACCCGTTTGCTGATCAACATAAAGCTGTTTATACAACTGGAATGAATTGGTAGAATAACCTTGCCTTAGAATAGAAATATTTCTTCCCGATGCACCTAGACTAATATCAGAGGCCAGTTTTTCGATTTTATTGTTGTTAAAGGAAATATTAAAATTGGTTGTCCATTGGAAAGCATCGGTTTCTATGTTAGTTGAATTAATACCCAATTCGAAACCTTTATTTCTTACTGCCCCATAGTTCTGCAGGTAAGAGGCAAAACCCGACCGGTAGGGTACCGGAACGTTCAATAACAGATCATAAGTATATTTATTATAATAATCTGCTACAATGTTTAAACGGTTTTTGAAAATCCCAAATTCTGCACCAACATTAAACTGACGGGTGGTTTCCCAGGTTAAATCAGGGTTGGCCAGCTGCGTTGGCGCAATACCTGGCTGTTCCAGGTAATTTGCTCCCGATGACCATAAGCCCTGAGCGGCATAAGAGCCAATCCCATTCTGGTTACCCGAAAGACCCAAACTTGCCCTGATTTTCAGCTCGTCGAAAAAGTTGAGGTTTTTAATAAACTCTTCCTGGCTCAACCTCCATGCAAACCCTCCAGATGGGAAATACCCCCAACGGTTATTGGTTCCAAACTTTGAGGATCCATCTGCACGGATACTTCCATCAATAGTATATTTGCCATCGTAAGTATAACTTACTTTACTGAAAAAAGAAACCAGTTTCGATTCTGCGCGGGAAGCTGACCCAGAGCGCGTAGCCGCAACCGATACTGATCTCAAACTGTTGGCTGCAAATCCTGTTCCAGTAGCAGAGGTACTCTCGTTCAGCACAGTATTCAAGGTATTTCCAACCAAAGCATTAATATTGTGCTTTTTGCCTTCGCCAAACGATTTAACAAAACTTAATACCTGCTCATTGGTCAATACCAGGTTCTTGTTTTCGATCGAAGAAGCAGAGCCATTGGTTGCAATACCTGCACTGATCAATGTGCTCGAATAACTGTTATCATATTCGCTACTGTTATCTATACTCCAGCTGCTACGGAGTTTTAAGCCTGGAATAAATGTATATTCACCATAAATATTCCCTATTGTCCGCCAGCCAACTGCCTTGCTATCCAGATTTTCGATCAGCGCCAAATGATTATCAAAACTTCCGTAACGTGCATAAGTACCATCGTTGTTATAAATCGGCAGATAAGATCTTGGGAAAAGCGCCGAATTGATTACCCCTGTAGGGTTATTGTCACTTCCGCTCAGGTTCCGGTCAGAACGTGTAAAATTGATACTGGTACCCACTTTAAATTTATCTGTTAAGTAATTATCGTAGTTCAACCGAGCAGAATACCGGCTATAATCGGATGGTTTTACAATAGATTCCTGGTTGAGATAACCTAAACTGATATAATAAGTACTTCTGTCTGTTCCACCCTGGGTAGCAACTTCGTAATTAGAAGTTCTCGCCGTTCTAAATAGACCACTGATCCGATCATAAGTTGGCTGGTTTTGGGGATCTGGAAACGGAAGCACTACTGTAGAAGGATTAAGTCCATTATCGATCGCTGTATTTACACGCGATTCGTTAGTTAAAAGTGCAACCTCAGGGCCTGACGCCACTTCAAATTTATTTACTGCTGTAGACCATCCCTGAAAAGTATTGAGCGAAATATTGGCTTTTGTGTTCCGTTTCCCTCTTTTGGTGGTTACGATAATTACGCCATTTGCACCCAGCGATCCGTAAATAGCAGTTGCATTGGCATCTTTTAAGATCTGGATATCTTCAATATCAGATGGATTTAAATCAGCAATGGGATTGGACGCCGCCTGATTACCCAATCCGGCTGTAATCGGATCAGCATTGCTTACAAATACACCGTCTATAATATAAAGTGGATCTACAGAGGCATTGATTGAATTGTTACCACGTACACGGAAGGTTATTCCTCCACCAGGAACGCCTGAATTTGATGAAACCTGTACACCGGTTGTTTTACCCTGAAGCAATTGATTAAACCCACCTGATGGCTGGTTCTGCACAACCGAGCCGCTTACACTACTAATAGAGCCTGCTATATATTTACGTTCCTGTGTACTATATCCGGTAACCACAACATCATTCAGCTGACTTTGAATCTCCTGGAGACGAATGGTAACGGGACTACCAGTTACCGTAACCGTTTTCTGATCGTAACCGATAAAACTGACAATCAGCGTGTAGGGGAAACTCTGGCCTGTTACAAAACTGAACCTGCCATCGGAATCTGTAGAAACCGTATGTGTAGTTCCTTTTATTTTTACCACAGCACCTGGTAGAGGGAGACTGGTAGAGGCATCCAAAACGGTACCGTTAAGTTGTGATTTGATGGTTGGGTTTACCTGAGCGATGGCCAGCGTTGACCAAAAGACGCATAAGTAGAGATAGAACCCTTTTCTGTAAAGATTTTTCATTTTTTTGTTTGGGAATGTTTGGACAAAGCACTTCCATTAACCTTTGAGGGGGCTGCATGGTTGTGATGGATTTGGATAAAGGATTTTTAGCTTAAAAACTGCTAAGATTTAGCAGCCCGTGTAGTTGCACATTCGGCAATGTTCCAGTTCTTTTACTGCATCACATTGCTCGAGGTTTAAAATTTTTCGAAAACTTCCATCCTTTTCAGTGGAAATACCTAAATGTAAAAATTGTTTCATAATTAATTTGTCTATTAAATCTATAGATTTAATAGACAAATTAAAACAATAATAAGCTCTTTTACAAGTTTAATTTCAAATGTGAAATATAAGTTCAGGTTTAAACAGAATATAATTTTATTAAGATTTAGATAAAACGCAATTACATATAGAAAAAGGCGTTTTCACCAGTTATAAGTTTTGCAAAAATCCGGCAAAAAATATCCTACTTAATTGTAATAAAATAGATTGGTAACATTTTGACACTGATCTTCTAATGGAAATATAAACTGATGTAATATTATATTCTTATATATTTAAGCCAGGAACCTGATATTATTTGTTCAGTTTCCGGAGCTTCGTCCTAATGTATTTCCCTGCCGGACTAAGCATTTCAAGCTTCCATTTTCCTTTTGGAGATGCGCCAGGCATTAACAGCGCAGTTGTTTCTTTTTTATCGGTAATATTCCAGTTTGCCCAGCTCTGCCTGTTTTTCTCCATCCAAGAAAACCATTTGTTGGTTTTACCGGTATCGAATACACCATCGCCATTAGCTTCGCCCACGCCCCACTCTGTCACAAAAATGGGCAGACCGGCAGAAACTGCATCATCGGCCCGCCTCATTAAAACTTCTTGAAGACTTGGTTCAGACGCATAAAAATGAAAAGAATAAGCAATGTTGCTGAATCCTTTGATTGGATCCTTTGCAACCACATCTATATCCTGATCCCAATGCGGGCTACCAACAACAATTACATTTTCAGCATCGTATTTCCTGATCTCGGCAATTACCTGCACGGCATAATCCTTAACGGTTTGCCATGCTATTTTTTCTGGTTCATTAAATATCTCATAAATAATATTCGGTTTCCCGGCATACCTTTTGGCCATTTTTGCAAAGAACATTTTTGATTGATTTAGATGTTCATCTGCATGGTGATCGTGCCAGTCTATCAATACATACAGATTTCTCTTAATGGCAGCATCGATTGTTCCGGTTATAAGTTTTTCTTGTTCAAGCGGATGCTGCAGATAACCGCTATCTGGCTGAACCGCCATCGACACACGCAATAAACTGATGTTAAAATCAGATTTAAGCCAGTTTACAACATCTTGGGTATAATACTTTTTCCCTCCCCAGATGCTCCATGACAAACTTATACCACGGAGCTGTGGTTCAATATTTTTACTGTTCAAGATTTTTCCACCAACAACTTTTAGGGCACCGTTCCGCTCAACCCAGTTTACGTTTTGCGCAAGGACAATGATGGTAGAAAAGGCAAAAACTGAAAGTAACATAACTCTTTTCATAAGGAAATTTGTTTAATACGGTACATTGACGGTGTTTTATCGGCAAAAAGCACAAAACCAAGCATAGGTTGCTCTTGTAGTTGCCATAAAGGTAATTTCGAACAGAGGCACCCGGTACCCATCACAAACATCTACTCAATGTTTTATATTTAATTGTATTTATTTGCGCAAATTAACAGCGCTGTTAATCCTTTTACAGTATTATTTTAACCTGCAATAAGCTAAAATAATACCATATCCGAACTAAATAAAATTTAAATAATCATTATCAAACTATTTCCATAGTCTACCTTCGATGAAGTAGGCGATTGAAAGAAATCAGTAAGTCAGCTTTTGACCTTGCCATCCAGTACTGCGTAGAAATTGTTCCCAACTTAGACTGCTTTGATTAACCTGTCGGCTCCATAACAAATCACGTTCCTTGCCGAAATAACCATACTCGACAGCATATTCTGCCATTCCTAAAATTTCCTTTACCAAAAGCTCATTTGTACCAAATTCAGGAAAGTGGTGAAGCAATGCTTCTTCTGTAAATGCGGAACTATAGATAGCCTTTTTACCTGTTACCCGAATAAATGTATCTATCATTTCCCGAGGTGAAATAATGTCGCCGATAACAGGCAAAGATTTACCTGAATACTTATCCGGATGAGAAAATATCTCTAAAACCGCTGGCCCTGTAGCGGTAAGTGGATCAACAAATGGGGCACGAAAATCCTCAGGTAAATAAATCGGAAATACAAGCGTATCTCCAACCAATTTCGGCGGATAAAATTCCATTAGATTGGTGTAGAAAAAGGCCATATAAATAAATGAACTGGTGATTGGAAGCGTGCGGATATATTCTTCAATCATTGCTTTATCGGTAAAGTGAGGAGCAAACTTTTTTCCGTTTGTAATTTTTTCCACATTTTCCAAACTACTAAAGATAATATGCTTAACTCCTGCCTCAACTGCCGCATTCGCTAATTGTTTACCAAGCTCCATTTCGTGGCTATGCGGCGGCACAATACTTGGTGTCATGATGAAAACGCCTTCCGATCCCCGGAATGCTTCAACGAAATCTTTCTCATATCCCAAATCAAGCGGTAAACTCAAGAGCTCAGCCCCCATTTCAGTTAAATTATGTGCCTCTGGCGAATCTACACGGCGCGTAATGCCCCGTACACGATAACGCCCGCTATGTAATAGCGTAAGTGCTGCACTGCGCCCCTGTTTGCCCAAAATTCCAACAATAGTGATCAATGGCTTGTCTTTTTCTATTACCTCATTTACTTTAAAATCCGTTCTCATTTACATTATTTTATTAACTATAAAAATTATAGTTGCAAAACTATCTATAGCAACATAAATTTGCAATAACTATCCAAAAGGATAGGTTAAGACAGTAGGATGAAAACAGAATGTATTAGCGATTACGTAAAACTAAAGGAGGAAATTTATCCTTGCACGGTTAGCCTTGCGATGAACTTGGTGGGTGGCAAATGGAAGGCTGTTATTCTTTATCATTTAAAGGATACATCAAAAAGGTACAATGAGCTTCGTAAAGACATACCATCTGTTACCGAAATGACATTGAGCCTGCAATTAAAGCAATTAGAAAAAGATGGTCTGGTATCAAGAAAAGTTTACGGAGATAAACCGCCTATAAAAGTGATTTATAGCCTAACCGATTTTGGAAAAACATTTACCCCTATTTTAGAAGCAATTACTGCATGGGGTAATCAGATTGCTATGCAAGAAGGCGAATTTGTTAAAAATCCTCTTTCAAACGGCATTTAATCTAAGGAATCCTTTAAGGTTTTGGGGCTGGATCGGCTAGTATCATTTCAATAAGCTGTAAATAGTCCTCCAAAATGATGAAAGTATTCCTGCTGTTTTACATAAATATTCAAGATTTACCCCCCTTGATTTACCAGTGTTTTTCTTTGATTCTCCTTAATACAAATGTGGCGATATCCCCCACTAATTTTGTTGGGGAATTACAGTCGCAATTGCTCAAGCCTATTATATATATGTCCTCGCTGGGGATATACACCGCCATTGTTTTAAATCCAAAGATGCTACCGCCGTGTTCACGGGTTGGCGTGCCTTCTATATCGCGGATATGCCAACCGTAACCATAAGCATATCCAACCCCATTGTTCAGTTTGTAAGTGCTAAACGCCTTATTCGTTTCCTCTGCACCCAGGAGGAGATGTCGCTTCAATGCATTTTGCCATTTTAACATATCTCCCGTAGTAGACATTAATGAACCCGATGAAAAGGGTACACTAAAACTGATTATGGTTTTGTTGACATATCCTGATTCTTTTTTGTGATACCCGTACGCCCTTTTACCGATGACTTTCCTGTCACTCGCATATAATGAGCAGCTCATTCCCACTTTATCGAAAATATGTTTTTTGATAAAATCTTCATAACGTACTCTGGAGACTATTTCTATCAGATAACCTAAAAGCACATATCCTGAATTATTGTATTCAAACTTTTCTCCAGGCGCAAAATCAGCAGGCTCATTTTTGAAAAAATCTACCATCATTTTAGGCGTCATTTCCTTTTGGGCAATATCGGATAAGGCTTTCATTTTCGTAAAATCCTTTATTCCTGAAGTATGCGTTAGAAGATGATGTATGGTTATTTTCTCTCCATTGGGATAGTCAGATATGTACTTTGATATAGGATCTTCTACTTTAAGCCTTCCTTCCTGTTCCAGCATTAAAACCGCTACCGCTGTAAACTGTTTGGTCATAGATCCCAGCTCGAAGACATTTTCAGGGTCTAGATTATTGCCCAGCTCCAGGTTCGCTTTACCGACGGCCTTCTGATAAACCGGTTTTCCGTTTCTGGATACCATAAATACACCTCCCGGTCCGTTCAGATCGTTAAAATCCCTTGAAATCAGACTGTCAATCCCAGCACCAAGGCGCTGTGCATGTAAGGAAAGAGCGGAAGTGGTAATAAAAACCGATAAAACAAGCAGGAAAAGAGGGTACTTAAATTTTGTCATAAATAAACTGTTTTACTGCTGAGACGCCAGATAAGCATATGAGGTTACATCGGCACGCTTTCCCTATCAGGTTGCCGCCAATAAGACTAATAGCTTAACAGGTCTAACACATTGTGTTTTTTATTTCCTAAATCCGGAAACCTTGAAGTTACTAACCAGTACCCCTGCACCGTTCGCATATTCCCAGGGTGCAGTTATATAAAAGTTTTTAGCCGCTGCAGGCCTGAACAGGACTGTATCGGCAAGCTTTACCTTGTTGAGATATACAGCCATCCGTTCTCCATCGATCGACAGGACAACATGCAACGGTCGGTTGAGCCATGGCTCAAGATCAAAGGTCGTATTGACAAACTTTGCCGGCTTATCACTGCCTACATTGACTTGGTTGGTATCATAATAGTGCAGCTCGACGTAGGTTCCGATGTTGCTGGCATACTGACGGACACTGTTATCGCTTGCAAAACCGAATGACAGCGGTGCAATGTCCTTTATCTGGTCCGCTTTTGCAATGACGTCAAAAGATAAGGTAAATCGCCTGGGGTAGTTGAGCTGGCGGGCAAATTTGTAGATTGCTTTGTCCCTTACCTCCATCCATTTTCCTTTCTGGCCTGTTACCGTTGCGACGGTAGCGGCTCCGTTGGTTTTGAAACTTGTGGCAGTGGCAGCAGACCGGAATGCCGAAAAATCCTCGGCAAAAATAAGCGAGTCACCCGCCAGGACATCGCTGCTGCCTGCACTACCGTTGACCTCCATCCCTTTAGAGTTGACATTTTTGTCAATCTTTTTCTCAATGGCTTTTGTGGCTTTTTCTTTTGCCTTTTCAAGTATTCCTCCGAGCTGGGCATGTGCATTAATTCCGCATATTAGCATTATAACAAGGAGTATGCTGGTATTTTTTTTATCTGTTAACATAGTAAGATTATTGTTTTGTTTATTTAATGCAGCTTGACCTTAACTACCTCGCCGTTTTCCTTAACCTCGACAAATTCTTCAATCCTGTCTTCATGGTCTACGGCATAGTCCTTTTGTTGATAATAATCTGTACGCCCACCATAATCGTTGTAGCCACTACCCGTATATTGGTTATATTTGCCCTTAAGCGTATAATTCAACATACCCTGCAGGAAGTACCTGCCGGGCAGCATGTCGGGAAAGGTGAACTCCCCATCACTATTGGTAATCGCTTCTAGCCTGTATCTGTAGGCTTGGTCGGAGAGGTAGACAAATCGTTTTTTTCTGATGTTTTCTTTATCTTTTCTAAGCTTGTACCATTCTTCAAAATAAGGCGTTACCGGTAAAAGAACCACTTTCATTTTATTAGCCAGAATACGGGGTGAGAACGGGACACTGTATCCAAGGGGATGTTTCTGCTTGGTATACGCTATTCCTTTGATAACAGCACTTCCTTTTGCCAGCATTTTTCTTGCCTGTAGGGAGTCAAATACCACTTCCGGACGGAAGATTTCAACTTTATCTTTTTTTTCTGGTTCTTTGTACTGGGCCGATACTATAGTTGTTGCCGATACTGAAAAGATACCTGCAAGGATATATTTTTTTAGCTTCATGATATTGATTTATGGGTTAATAACGGTCTGATAAGGAAGATTAAAGGTTCCACCGGTAATGCTGATTGCCTCTCCGGCCATATTCCGTACTGTTCCGGAAAAAGTCCCTCTAATGCCCGATTTACTGATCGCCTCGATTTTCAGGGTAAAGACATCATCTGCAAAAGAGGTGTTGTACAGCAGCGTGCCTTCGGGTTTTTGAATAGCGTAACGGGCGATCATTTTATTTTCTGCAGGTGTTGCATAAGTTCCTACACCGATATTACCACCGAGCCGCCAGATCTCGAAATCCAGCGAAGGCGGAACAGGGCCAGATAAGGGATAGGAAGTTTCATAACCGCCAACAACAATGTGTTCGAAGCGGTCATCATTGCCACTTCCCTGAAAATTCACGGTATGGAAATTAATCTCCTTCGTGCCAACCTTAGCCCTGAAATAGTAATCTCCTGGAACTGTGCCTCCCCCTTCATCATCTTTTGAGCATGCAGAAATGCATATTGCGATCATCATAAAACATAAGGTCGATAGTGCACAGTTAAAGAGTTTTCGGATAAAAACTGCTTTTGCTGAAAAAGCTTTTTTAAAGAATAATGTTGTCATAGTAAAATGCTGATAAAGGTATACCGGCAAAGCTATTGCATGTTACAGCGAAAAGAAATACCGGTTTTTTACCGTTTTTTTTCTACTGGTTTTTAGGTATTTTTCACCTCAGGTCAGCTAAATAACAACCGGTTGGGAATTATATCGGATATTTACATGTGGATTACCTGGGATAAACGATCTGATCTACCCGCCAGCGAAAAAACATCTCTTTAACAATGACAAAAAATTTTATATTCCTGATCTGTCTCTTGGTCTCGTTCAAATGCGCCGGTCAACAGCAGGTGCCTCTTAACGAAAAGCATTATCTCGATAGCCTTCAGCAAACGCTGCAAAAAAAAATCCCTGATAGCTCAAGAGCAAATACCAACTTTCTATTGGTAGAATATTGGAAATTCAAGGACACACTCAAGAGCAAAGCCTATCTGGAAGCCGGAACAGTTGCAGCAAAAAACGACAGGTATTTAAATGCCCTGGTTCTTTTTTATAAGGGACAGTATTATTTCAACTGGAACAAACCAAAGGCATCGGACGCGTTTAAAAAAGCTGAAGAAGCACTTTCCCGCTTCAGTACCAAAAAGGCATACGCGAAGCGGGCTGCATCCTGGTATAACTATGCCTTGATGAATATAGATAAAATGGGCTACAGTTTTATAACAAAGATCACCATGGAAAAGGCGATCCCCATTGCAGAAAAGACCGGCGACCCGAAGGTTGTGGCCTACTATTACACCCAACTGGCCACTATTCTGATGAACAATTACCAGTTTTCGAAAGCGATTTCCTATAATGAAAAAGCTATCGGTCTACTGGAAAAGAAAGGTCCCGCTTCTACCGACCTTTTGTTTGCCTATCTTTCAGGGGTAAGCATATACTGTTACGATAACAAAGCCGGCAAAGCACAAGTGCTATTGGGCAAGGCACGGCAGTTACTAAAACAGTACCCATCATCCCTGAACTATCCCCTATACTATTATAACGAGTCGCTTTATTATAGTACTATTCAAGCCTTTGACAAGGCTTTGTCCAGTATAGATAAAGGAATTATATTAGCTAAAAAATATAATCAAAAACAATTATATCAGCAGTTTTTTTTTCGAAGATATGATGTTTACCAACAGCAGAAAGAGTACAGTAAGGCGCGGCAGATCTTACTCAATATCGTTAAAGAGGGCACTTTGACCGCCAAAAGCAATGACAGGGCAGCGATTTATTATGAACTGGCGAAAATGAGTGATAAGTTAAGGGATTATAAAGCGGCATACGGTTGGCTGAGCAAATATAGCAAAACCAGCGACAGCATTAATAGCGACCAGACAAAGGTAAAGATCAATGAACTGGAGGCTAGGTATAGCAGCGCGAAAAACCAGCAGAAAATACAGGCCCTGCAATCTGAAAACAAACAGGCTCAGCTGGATGCCCGTAATGATCGATTGTATAAACTTGTACTGGGACTGGGGTGTCTTTTTCTTATTCTTTTGCTTGCTTTCGTGCTTCTTACTGCCCGCAGCAGACGTAAGCTGGCGCAGCAAAGGGAGATCAATTACCGTCAGCAGCTGAGCGAAATGGAAAGGAAGCAAGAGCTTAAGATCACCAAAGCTATGCTTGAGGGAGAAGAGCTTGAAAGGGAACGGGTTGCAAGGGATCTTCACGATGGTCTTGGCGGAATGCTTTCAGGAGTTAAAATAGGGCTTTCAGGCTGGACAGATACCCAGCCCGGCATCTCAGACAATAAAGACCTGCACCGCATTATCGGTCAGCTAGACACCTCGGTCACAGAACTGCGCCGTATTGCACGCAACATGGTTCCCGATACCTTACTGAAGTTTGGTCTTGAAGTAGCTTTAAAAGATCTATGTGAATTTTATATGCGAGACGGACTACGGATCACTTCGGAGATGTTCGGGATCCAAAAAAACATTGCGATGAATGTACAGCTCAATATCTACCGTATCGTTCAGGAACTGATATCAAATGCAGTCAAGCATGCCAATGCCGATAACCTCATCTTGCAGTGCAGCCAGAATGAAAGTACCATTTTTATTACCTTTGAAGATAATGGTATAGGCTTTAAGATGGAATCACTTGAAGATAAAAAAGGAATGGGCCTGGACAACCTTCGCAACCGAATAGCATTCCTGCAAGGAAAATTTGAGGTGCATTCATCCCCTGGTGAAGGGACAAGTATAGACATAGAACTTAAAACCAGTATCGATGAATAAGCTACTAACAGTAATAGTGGATGACCATCCCATTGTAATCGAAGGGCTGAAGACACTGCTCGGTAATGAGGGCAACCTGGAAATTGTCGGCACCTTTTCAAACGGTGCAGAACTTCTCTCCTATTTCAGCAGCAACCCTGTTGATCTTGTTCTGTTGGATGTTACCCTGCCCGATATTGGTGGCATGGAACTTTGCAAGATGGTAAAGAAAGAATCCCAAGATACAATTATACTCATTGTCAGTAACCATACAGAGCGGAGCATTATTATGCAGACCATCCAAAACGGCGCCAATGGTTACCTACTTAAGAACAGCTCACTTGAGGAGCTCCGGCAGTGCATCGCTGAGGCCGTAAAGGGAAACATCTGTTACAGCAAAGAAGTAATGGAGATTATCAGCCGGCCAACAAAAAACGAATTACGCGGCATACCACAACTTACAAGGAGGGAAAAGCAGATCCTCTATATGCTGGCACAGGGAAAAACCAGCCAGAATATTGCGCAGGAACTATTTCTCAGCTCTTTAACGGTAGATACCCACCGAAGGAACCTAATGCAAAAGTTTGAGGCCAAAAATGTTGCCGAACTGATAGCAGCTGGCCATCAGCAGCAACTGTTATAGAACCGATAAAACATCCTGCACCCAGACCAGCCGTATTACGACAAGAGTAACCGCTTTTATATTATTTCATCCAAAATTTCCGGAATCTACCTGCTCACCAAGTTCTGCGATCCATCGGTCTAGATAAAGGTTACGTCCGCTATGGTATTCCCATCCCAAACTCTTTCGACAATATTTAATGATTTCCATCGAAATCGGCACGAAAACCATACACATTTTCATAGCCGTCTTGAAAAATATCGAACCAGCAAATTATCGTTTGATAAAACTTGAGGAAGAATTAAATGTTGCAAAATTCGAAGCACAAATTGTTGAACTCAATTCCACCAAAGGAGAAAAAGTAGATGTTGACGAAATTCTGTACCGTACCCTAAAAACTTGATTTGCTAAGAATGGAACTTATCTACCTACTAAACAATAAGTTAGAGCATAAAAAAACCGAAGTAAAAACTTCTAAAAGTAATTACTCCGGTCAAGTACCCAGCGCCGGAGTCGAACCGGCACGGTTTCCCACAGGTGTTTGAGACCAGCGCGTCTACCAATTCCGCCAGCTGGGCATTTGCTTGTTCAGCGGGATGCAAATGTATAAATTAAGCACTTAATTCGCAAATTTTATTTACTTCTTTTTATGTCTGATCTGATTTGCTAAAACCTACATCGTTTAACAGATTATCTAATAACAACTGATTCAATTGTTTAACTTCCTTTTTATTCATTTTCATATCCATTGGCAGATAAACTAAATTTTGAAGTGTTAGCGCATTTGAGGTTTTTGGCGACAAACCGATAAAACCGATCTTAACTAAACTAGACGCTTTTGATGTGGCATCGAATCCTTTATCTCTTAATTTATCGATTAACAGTGATGGGTTAGCCACCAATATTGGAATCACCCAGTGTGTATGCCTTAAATTTGCATTACCAATAATGTGTTGCGGGTTTACATCCTGTAATAATTGGCTAGCCAGTATTTTTCGTTTATGGATATGAGATTGATTAAAATGACTCCATTTATGTTGTAGCATACACAAATTGGCATCACATGGCCTGTATTTGATTTTCTTCATTACATCCGCACCAGGAAAACCTCTTGTAAAACCAGTGATAAGCGCATCAAAGTCTTTACCAAATAGCTTACAAAGCCAATAAGCTATGGTAAATATCCATCTTGCGGTAAGCACATTAATCAGGGTAGCATTAATTATTTTTTTGAAATATCGATCACCTTTTTGCACCGGCAGCCTGTTGTTCAATATTTTTACCGCAGCAAATAGTTGCTCGTTTCTAATACAGAGTATCGCTCCGGTTAAAGCTGTATTCGTCTTAATTAGTCCAAAGCTGAATAATACCACATCCGATTTTAAATCACCCTTGTAAATTCCGTCATAAGCCTGTGCACAATCTTCTATAACGATCAGATTATGCAATTTGGCTATATTAAGCAGTGCTTTGGTATCCATTATTGCACCAAATAAATGGGTAATTAACAGCAGCTTTGTTTTGGGTGTAATATTGGCCTCTATGTGTCCGGCGGATATACCTAATGTATTTTTATCTATAGTTAAGGGTACAACTTTTAGATGATAGGCAGCAATAATTGCAAACATATCCGGGATGTTAATATCTGCAACCAGTATTTCATCACCAGGTTCAAGATTTAGTGCTTCTAATACAAGATGGAGACCTGTACGAACAGAAAGACAGGGCAACTGCCCTTCAGGAAACTGGGGCTGTTCCTTTTTAAAACCGCAAGCACTACCAATACAGTGTAATGCACCCTTAAAAAGTTCGGTAAAACGAATATCTAACCTACCTCTGGCGATCATTTGTTAAGTTAAGTGTATAAACACTAAGGTAAGTAATTGGTGTAATGGGCAATTAGTTTATCGCTCTTTCATCTTTCAATCTGCGATCTACTACAAAGGGCATAAAAGGTAAAAGTGATGCCAAAAAGATGAGAACGGCTTTACCAAACTTCCATTTTTGTTCTTGCCAGGCTAAAACTAAGGTGGCTGCATATAATACAAATAATAATCCGTGGGCCCATCCGGTATATTTTACATACAAAGGAAGATCTGCAAAATACTTTAACGGCATGGCTACAAATAATAATAGCAGATAGGATATGCCTTCTGCCACAGCCACTTTACGAAAAATTGAAAGAGAACTATTCATTGATCTGATTGTTTTCTCCGAAAGTAGAACAAAGCTTTTGCCTGGCAAAAACTAAAAAATGATTTTACAATTAGGTGTCTTACAAAGGTCGAAAAGGTGGAAGGTTTAGGGCTTAAGGTTATTAACACCATCGTCCAGAGTTTCTTCCAGAATCTTTTTTTTACGCCTTAATCATTTTCAACCACGGAACGCACAAAAAAAGCGTAAAGAACATAAGGCTAGCCAACCTATTTCCTTTACGCGATTATCTTCGGACCTCCGACTCCCGACTTCAAGCTTCTTCCATCTATTTCGGCAAGCGTTCTCTAATCCTATCAATGTATTTCTGTCGGTAAAAATTATCCTTAATCGAAGGCAGTAGTGCATCTGATGCTGTTGGGTTGCTATCAAAACGACCTATCAAATCATTTAATTCGTTAGCCAGATCTTTTTCTATTGCATCAACATCTCGTTTTACCTGCGCTAGCTTTTCGGCATCCGGCTCAAATTCCAAATCCATTAAAGCCTCATTTACATCCATCATTTCCATTAAAAAAGATTGCGGCAGTTGGTAACCTTCGTCTGTTTCTACAATTCCTTTTAATTCCAGCACATATTTTAAACGTTTTTTAGCATTACTCAGTGTCTGGTAAGCCTTGTTGTTCAAAGTTGACAAATCGAGTACTTCTTGCTGTTTCGCTTCGCTTTCATTGGCATAAAAATCGGGATGAAACTTTTTGCTTAAAGCATAAAATTTTGCTTTTACCGCATTCTGATCTGGTTTAAACTGGATCGGTAACTCGTAAAAATCGAAATAATTGGTTGCTGGTTTCGCTTCGCTCATGATGTATAAAAATTAAAAAGCCGCAGATGTTCAGATTGACTCGTCAAATCTGCGCATCTGCGGCAATTATATAAATTTGGTTTTACTTACCGAAGGATTTTAGAATATCATTACCAAAAGCGAACACCATTAAACAGATCAGGATTACAAAGCCTACAATCTGCGCCTTTTCCAGTACTTTTTCGCTTACAGGTTTACGTTGTACCATCTCAATTAAAAGAAACACTACATGACCTCCATCTAAGCCCGGAATAGGCAATAAATTCATAAATGCCAATGCCATCGAAATTAATCCTGTTAAAGTCCAGAATTTAACCCAGTCGAAAGTACTGCCATACACCTTGGCAATCCCAATAGGGCTACTGATGTTGCGCGCACTTAACTTCCCGGTAATCATTTTACCAATACCTTTTGCATTATCTACAAAAGTGCTCCATGCCATGCTGGCACCAACTGGTAAAGATTCTATAAAGCCAAAATCTACATGTGCAGTTTCAGGCATCTTGAGGTTTGGGATAATTCCAATTGTTCCCTCTTTACTTACTTTAAGTTCAAACGTTACCTCTTTGCCTTTCCGCAACGCCTTAACGGTAATGGGCTTTAACTTATTTGTAGAAACCTCTTCTTTAAACTGATCGAAGAAAGTAATCTGCTTACCATTAACGGCTAAAATACTATCGCCAGGTTTAATACCTGCGGCATAAGCAGGATATACTGGTTTCTCGAACTTTCTGCCAAACAGTTTATCAAAAAATGATGGTTTATCAGCCTTTTCATCAGGTGCACTTACCTTATCAACACGCTCCATTATATATCGCGGCGTAATAAAATTTTCCTTATCGTTCTTCGATATTTTATTCAAAATTGTATCTGGAACGGAGATGTAAAGGGTTTTATTCTCTCTTAAGATAGTTAATTGTGCGCCATCAAATAATACTTTGCTCGATATAGCATCTTCAAATCGGATGAGTTTATTTCCATTGATGGCTAAAATTTTATCTCCATTTTTTAAGCCGATTTCTTTACCAATTGCTCCTACAGAAATACCATTGTTTAGCTTGCCGTTAACGGTATAATTTTGTCCGATGTTGAAGGTTAACATCCAGAAGATAAAAACGCCTACAATTACGTTTACAATGATTCCACCTAACATTACGATTAAACGTTGCCAGGCTGGTTTAGAGCGGAATTCCCATGGTTGAGCAGGTTGAGCCATTTGCTCAGTATCCATACTCTCATCAATCATTCCTGCAATTTTTACATAACCACCAAGTGGCAACCATCCCACTCCATATTCAACATCGCCTTTTTTGAAACTAAAAAGCTTGAAACCCCAAGCATCAAAAAATAAATAAAACTTTTCTACTTTAATACCAAATGCTCTTGCTGCCAAGAAATGCCCTAATTCGTGTAATATTACCAATAAAGACAATCCGAGCAGCAGCTGCCCCGCCATAATCAATCCATTCATATTCTCTTATAAAATTTTTATGTTAGATGTTAAACTATACTTTTTGTTACTAATTCGCCGGCTAAGATACGGCTATGTTTGTCAGTTTCTAAATAATCACTCAATTGTGGCTTTTCAACAAAACTGATTTCTTCCATACACCGTTCAATAACCTCGCTCATCTGCAGAAAACCGATTTTATCCTTCAAAAATGCGGCTACAACAATTTCATTGGCAGCATTTAAAATACAGGGCATATTCCCCCCTTTTCGTAAAGAAGCGAATGCCAGGTCTAAATTCCTGAATGTTTCCATGTCGGCTTTTTGAAAGCTAAAATTTGGATAATCCAGGAAGTTAAAACGCTTAAAATTGTTTTTTAGCCTATCGGGATAATTTAAAGCGTACTGAATAGGCAGTTTCATATCCGGAACACCCATTTGTGCCTTCATAGATCCATCAGTAAACTGAACAATCGAATGGATGATAGATTGAGGATGAACAATTACATCAATCTGATCTACATCAAGGTTAAACAACCATTTTGCCTCAATTACCTCCAAACCTTTATTCATTAGGGATGCAGAATCAATCGTGATTTTTGCCCCCATCACCCAGTTGGGATGTTTTAAGGCCTGCTCTTTTTTTACTATAGATAAAAAATCTTTTGTTTTGCCTAAGAACGGTCCACCCGAAGCTGTTAAATAAATCTTTTCGATTTCATTCTGCTCCTCGCCTACCAAACATTGAAATATTGCTGAATGCTCTGAATCGACCGGTAAAATTTTAACATGGTGTTCCGTTGCCAGTTGCGTAATCAGTTCGCCGGCTACCACTAATGTTTCTTTATTGGCCAAAGCAATGTTTTTTCCAGCCTTTATTGCAGCAATAGTAGGTTTTAGTCCTACCGACCCCATTAGTGCGGTCAATACGACATCGCTGTCATCATAAGCCGCAGCTTCTGATAAAGCATCTTCCCCCGCTAAAACTTTAATATCAAAAGCCGATAAAGCATTTTTTACTTCATTGTACTTGTTTTCATCACAGATTACAACAATAGCTGGCTTAAACTCCTTTGCCTGTTGAATCAGTAATTCCGAATTCTTTAATGCAGATAGTACAGCAACTTTAAATGTATCTGGATGGTCCCTTACCACTTCAAGCGCTTGCGTACCTATACTTCCTGTAGAACCTAATATGGTTATTTTCTTCAAATCTTTTAATATCGTAACGCTTAAAATTAATTAAGCATTTTATTTAATCATTTTTATTATTCACGCGTTTTTGTCATTCTGAAATGTATCTGTTGGGTCAATCGCCATCTCGACTGGAGCCCAGCGGAATGGAGAGATCTATCTAGATAGATTTCTCGACTGCGTTACACTTCGCTCGAAATGACGACTCGTGGTTAAACAATATACCTTTCCAAAGCGTCCGCTAACTTTCTATCATTGCTCAAACGCGGCACTTTATTCTGTCCGCCTAATTTTCCTTCACTTTTCATGTAGTTTACAAAAGCATCTTTTTGCAAAGTACGTATAATCAATGGCTGAAGGATGTTTCCTTCAATCAGGTCAAAGTAATAAATATTTTTCTTTTGCAAAGCCTCATCAACCTTTTTGCTAAAAGTAGCCATATCTTTTGGTGCAGACGAAAATTCTACAAACCACTCGTGATAAGGCAATTGGCCGGCTTCCGGATTAACCTGAGGTGCAACTGTAAATTCCGTAATTTCTACCTGTTCTTCATTAGCCACACTTAAAATTGCCTGTTCTACCTCTTCTCCTATTACGTGTTCACCAAAGGCAGATATAAAATGTTTAATCCTTCCGGTTACAACGATTTTATAAGGATTTTTAGAAACAAACTTCACGGTGTCGCCAATGCTATAACCCCATAAACCTGCATTGGTGTTTAAAATTAATGCATAGTTGGTATCTAGTTCGACCTCGCCAAGCGATAACCGTGTAGGATTGTCATTGTAATATTCATCGGCAGGAACAAATTCGTAAAAAATCCCTGCATCGGCCAGCAACAATAGTCCTTTATCCTTTTGCGAATCCTGATAGGCAATAAATCCTTCCGAAGCCGGATAAGTTTCAATCGCATCAATTTTCTTACCGATGCTTTGCTCAATTTTTGCCCGATAAGGCTCAAAATTTACACCACCATAAATAAACAGGCTAAAATTCTTGAATATTTCAGCGATTTTCTTCCCGCCTGATTTCTCTGAAAGTTTATCAAAATACATTTGTACCCAAGGTGGAATACCCGAAATCAAGGTCATGTTTTCATTGATGGTTTCCCCAACAATGGCCTCAACTTTTTGTTCCCAATCTTCGATAATATTGGTTTCATAAGAAGGTAATCGGTTCTTTTGCAGATAAGCTGGCACATGGTGCGCCACTATTCCCGACAAACGCCCAACATTGATTCCGTGTTTTACACTTAAAACCGGACTCCCTTGCAGAAAGATCATCTTTCCGTTTACAAAACCGGCCTTTCCTGTTTCATTAATATAAGTTAAAATGGCATTACGGGCGGCTTTGATATGCTCAGGCATTGATTCTTTCGATAGTGGAATATATTTTACACCCGAAGTGGTGCCTGATGTTTTGGCAAAATAGAGTGGCTTACCTTTCCAAAGTACGTCGGCTTCACCCGCTACTACGCGATCTACATAAGGTTTTAATCCTTCATAATCCTGAACGGGAACATGTTTTTTAAAATCAGCATAGGTTTTAATCTCAGCGAAACGATGATCTTTTCCAAATGCAGTATTTTTAGCCTCGTCAATCAGCTTTTTTAAGATATTATGCTGAGCATTTACGGCATTATGCTTCCATTTGTTAATCTGCCAAACTGCAAATGCCGCAAAGGGTTTACTTAATGCTGCTTTTAATCCCATGTTTAATGCTTGAATTTTGGAATGATAGAATGACTTAATGGCGAATATCGGGCTTAAACGATATTATGCAAAATATCTGGATGTTCATCGCCTTTATATTCGCTCGAAATTTTGCGGTATGCAACAGTTAGTGCTACACTAGAAAGTGGAACGATGATAAATGAACTTAAAATATTTACAATAAAAGCGATTAATGGCCATTGCAGGTAGTTTAGCAACAGGTAGATTAAATACCCTCCGCCTAAAACCACCAATAACAACAAAATCTTAGTAAAATTTCCTTTAGTAGTAGCCAAACTCAATTTGATCGAATCGAAAGGGGTTGCGCCTTTATCAATAATAAAAAACGGGAAAAATGAAATTCTTAACCAGGTAATGAAAATAGCAATAATGCCTACGGATATCGCCACATTTTTTACAATCGAAACATTAATCCCAGTATAAATAAAAGGAAAGGCGACCAAAATTACAACCAGATAAACGCCAAGGATACAACCTACAAAATAAAGGGTAGCTACTAAGAACCTTATAATTTGTTGCCTGGTTGGAAGCGTATCTACGATTTTCACATCGTTTTCCTCATCGTCCATTAAATGGAAAATGTATTTAAACAACGAAAGATTAATGGTAAAATAGAGCAAAACGAAAATAATCACCATCACAACGCTTAAAGCTTTGCTTACGTCTTTAATAAAAAAGGCCATTAAGCTGGAAGCGCTTGCGGTGATAAACATCAGAAAACATAGTGTAGCAATCGAGAAATAGTGTTTCTTGGTAATGCTCCATGCCTTTTGAATTACATCATTAACGGCGAACGTACTTTCTTTTAGATAATTTATCATTGTTGTTTGAATACCACACGTTTAAATAAATCCTGTATAAATCCTAAACCATAAGCAGTTAATTGGATAAATGAAGATATAATGCTCAAAAATGCAACTTTTAACGATTTATTTACAGACCATGAATGAAAAAATATCAACATAAAGTAAATCAATAAGAAGAAGTTACAAACATATGCCAATGGAGGATATATAAAGTTACACAAAATGGTGAAACCAAAGCCCAATGTAAATAAAGCTGGAAAAAAATGTACAAGTTTTAATTCTTTTGGAAAATGTTTGTAAATATTGATTCTTGCTCTCCCGAAAAAGTGTAACTGTTTGTAAAACTGACTAAAGCTTGTCCTGCGTTTATGATAAACCTTTGCATCTGGAATCAAACCGATCTTAAAGCCGTTTTCGTGAATACGGATACTATATTCTATATCCTCACCTAACCTGGTTAAGATAAAACCACCTACTTTCTCCCAGGCCTGACGGGAAACCCCCATGTTAAAACTGCGTGGATGAAACTGCCCAACATGCTGTTTGTTTCCGCGGATTCCACCAGTAGTGAAAGGCGAAGTCATGGCATAGCTAATTGCTTTTTGTACAGGTGTGAAGCTATCATGTGCGGCATCCGGACCGCCGTAAGCATCTAAATGATATTCGTAAAGATAATTTTTGACGATCTCAAGGTAATCGCCGGGAACAAGGATATCTGAATCAAAAATGATAAAATAATCGCCTTTGGCCTTTTCGAAACCAAAATTACGTGCAAAACCCTGTCCGGCATTCTCTTTAAAGTAATATTTAATATCCAGTTTATCTGCATAAGAAGCAACAATTGCCTTTGCATCGTTTTTCGAACCATCTTCAATAACCAAAACTTCAAACTGTAAATAAGTCTGTTTAGTTAGGGTGTTTAAAAGTTCGTCAATTTCCTGAGGACGATTGTAAAGTGGAATGATGATGGAGAAAAACATTTTTTGAGGTTGAGGGTTGAGGGGGTTAGAGGTTAGGGGCTTAGGCGGATAACCTTCCGCCTTTTAACTTTCTACCTTAATTCCTTTTCTATCAAATATTGATTTCTTTCTGGTGCGTTACGCGATAAGAGTTCTGCAATAAAACCTGCCAGGAACATCTGCGAACCAACAACAATGGCGACCAACGATAAATAAAACAATGGTTGATCGGTTACATCGCGGTAAGGTAAACCTTGCCATATCAAATATTTCTTTTCGAATAAGATGTAAAATGCCATGATTATGCCAATAAAGAAGCTTAAAACCCCTAATGAGCCAAAAAAGTGCATTGGGCGTTTACCAAATTTACCCACAAAGAAAATGGAGAGTAAATCCAAAAAGCCGTTTATAAACCTGCTGAAACCAAATTTAGTTGTGCCATATTTACGGGCACGGTGTTCTACAACCTGCTCGGCTATTTTATTAAATCCGGCCCATTTGGCAATTACCGGAATGTAGCGGTGCATTTCACCGTAAACTTCGATGGTTTTGATCACATCGCTACGGTAAGCTTTTAAGCCACAGTTAAAATCGTTCAGCTCTATACCGCTCATTCTGCGGGTAGCCGCATTGAACAATTTTGTTGGGATAGTTTTAGTAATCGGATCGTAACGTTTCTTCTTCCAGCCTGAAATAATATCGAGCTTTTCTTCTTTAATGCGGCGGTACAATTCAGGGATTTCATCCGGACTATCCTGCAGATCGGCATCCATGGTGATGACCACATCGCCCTGAGTAGCTTCGAAACCAACGTTTAAAGCTGCAGATTTACCATAGTTCCTTCTAAACTTAATGCCTTTTATAGCAAGATTCTGAAGCCTTAATTCTTCTATCACCTCCCACGATCTGTCCGTACTACCATCATCAACCAAAATAATTTCATAGCTGAAATTATTGTCAATCATCACTTTATCAATCCATGCCGTTAATTCTGGCAGAGATTCATCTTCATTAAATAAGGGTACTACAACTGATATATCCATCTTTTAAGCATAAACCTCGCAGGTTTTAGAAACCTGCGAGGTTTGTTTAAATTAAAACGTGCAAATTTCATCAAATTAAATGATAAAACCTGCACGTTCAAAATTTTATAAAAGAAATTAAGATTCTTTCGGGAACGAGTCGAATGTAACTGGTTGTTTTTTCTTTAAGATAGCTGAAAGGATTAACGAAAGAACGCCATACAATGCAAGTGAAACGCCAAAGCTTGTAAAGATGTTTTTAAAAGTAGGCTCCAGCTTCTCTTGCATATTACCTGCTTTAGCCATTGCTTCATCAATCTGCTCACTAGCCATTCCGAATTTTTCCATCATCGCCCGCTGAGCATCTTCAATTGCCGCTGCAGCTTTTTGCGGAAGATCTGGATCAATAAATTTCATCAGCACCACATTATAAAGCGTTGCTGTTAAGGCCAAAATAAGGGAAACGATTAAAAAAGCTTTAAAGGCTTCTCCAAATGTCCAAAACCCGCCAATTTCTTTACGGATATTTATTCCCACTACTACTAATAGCGCAATGAATAAGACAAATATACCTATCTGAGCTGCAAAACTGGTGTAAATCAATACTGGATCTATAAAATGCAAGGTTAACGACAGAATTATCGAAACCCCAGCGAGCATTAGTCCATTTTTAAGAGCTAATTTGGAAATAAGAGCACTTTTATCCATAATTTTAAATTTTAGTTTAATTATTAATTGTTGTAATTAATATATAAGTAGCAGAATCGAACGATTTGTTACTACTATACTGAATTATTTCTTTGGTTGTTTCTGCACTTCCTTCTACATCAAGGAAAAAGACCATAAAAGGTACAAATAATTCCTGCATTTCTTCACTGATATTTAGCTTGGCTGCTGTTTTGCAAATCTCTTCTACACTGGTTTCTGCCAACTGCTGGTTACTGATCAGTTCTTCATAAATTTCGAATTCATCCTGGAACTCATCGTCTTCCACCAATAAAAATTCTTTTAAGAAATCGCCCAATTCAGGATCCAGATCTTCATCTTTACACTCTTTAATATAAAGCAAAAGATTTAAGAGTTCCGTTCCCCTATCAATGGTTTCTTCTTCTATATTCGCCCATTCATCACTTTCTAAATAGTCATCTTCCAGTTTCTGCACGTCACTGCTAAAGAAATTCACCATCAATAAATCAAAAAATACTTCGCGTAATTCTTCAAATTTAGGGTGAGAATCGAAAACGGCATCGAAAGCTGTTGCTTTATCTAAAAAGTTAATATCAAGCTCAAAAGCAGCTAATAACTCTGTTTCAAAACCGTCTACATTGGTCGCTGAAACCTCAGCATACTTGTTAATGGCTGCACTTAGTGCTTTTTTTACTCTATTATCCATAATTAAGATTTTTAGGATTTTAGGATAATAAGATTGTATGACCTGAACAATAAAATGCAATTTCTCGCTTTAGTCTTTAAGTTCTTATAACCTGTTAATTTATCAATATTTTTTTTGAACTAATATCTTTTGAGACATGGTTAAGAACCTTATGCCCTCAACCTCTAACCTTCAACCTTAATTCTCCCAGTACTGACTATTATTATAAACCAAGGTTACCTTCCCGGTAAGTTCGGCCCCCAATAATGGACTGTTTGCTGATTTTGAATAATTGCTTGTGGCATTATACAACCACTTTTCTGTTGTATTGAAAACCGTAAAGTTGGCATCAGCATCTTCTTCAATTACCGGAATAGCTAAATTTAATAATTTACGTGGATTAATGGCCAATTTCTCTGCAATTAAAGCGATATCCAATCCAGCCTTTAATAACAGTGGCAATACGGTTTGTAAAGCGATGATGCCGTAGTGGGCAATTTCGAACTCAACATTTTTAAATTCGATTTCTTCCGGACGGTGCTGAGAAGTAATGGCATCGATGGTTCCGTCTTTTAAACCAGCAATTAGCGCCTTTACATCTGCTTTTCCGCGCAATGGTGGCTTAACCTTATAATTGCTATCAAAATCGCTTAAAAGTTCTTCTGTAAATACCAGGTGATGTGCCGTTACATCGCAAGAAACCTGAACACCATCTTTCTTTGCTTTACGAATCAAAGCCACAGCCCCGGCAGTTGAAATATTACTGATGTGGATTTTTGTTTCATTATAAGATGCCAGGAAAATATCGCGGGCAATATGCATTTCTTCAGCCAATGCGGGTAAACCTTTCATACCCAAAAGCACAGAGTTTTTGCTCTCGTTAATCTGCGATTTGCCAGCTATGGATTTATTTTCGGGATAAACCATTAATAGTGCATCGAAACCTTTTGCATATTGTAAGGCACGGCTCATAAAACCATCATCCTGCAAGGCCTTATCTCCATCAGAAAAAGCTACTGCACCAGCCTGTTGCATATCGAACAGTTCGGCAAGCTCCTTTGCCTCACGGTTCTGGCTTATTGCCCCCACTGGTAAAACATCAACCAGATTATTTTTGGCCTTATTGATAATGTATTCTACCTGAGATTTTGACTGCACAACCGGACTTGTTTGCGGCAATAAAGCCAAGCCTGTAAAACCTCCAGCTTTTGCGGTTGAGGTTAATGTTTGAATATCTTCCTTGGTTTCGAAACCCGGATCGCCAGCTACACAGTTTAGATCGAAAAAACCAGGCGTTAAGAAAGCACCCTGAGCATCAAAAACAGTTTCGTTTTTATCGGCAGTTAATTTACCTATGTTTTTAATTTTACCATTTTCTACCCTAACATCGCATTGTTGATTATTGAATTTACTTTGCGGATCGGCAATGGCTACATTTTTAACCAGGAGATTCATATTGTTTTTTTTGTGTTGTTAAAAAATCGGATGAGCAAAATTTCTGCTGCAATAAAAATCAGCGACAAAATTAGGCAAAGTTTCCATAAAGTCTGCCCGATTTTATTGGCGCCGGCAATTAATTTAACGGCATCTTTATCGGTATCGAATATTTTCAGATTGCCTTTGTCAGCCAACTGATTGAGTTCTGTTTTGTCTAAATAATGCATATCAGACTCTGTTCTGCCATTGTTAAAACTATAAACAGCAAGTAGCGAATCTGCAAGTTTCAGGTTATAAAAACCTGCGCTTTTTATCTGATCGGCAATGTAAATCAGTGTTTTTCCATCTGCCTGGCGGATTTCAGGAATCGCCTCGAAACCATCCGCGGTAATTTTTAAGCTTTGGTTTTTACCCAGTGTAATCTTTTTACCAGCCAGTGCATTATCATTACCAAGATTGTAATATAAGGGCGTTTCATTTCCTCCACTCAATGCCAAACGATAAATCAGCGGCACAAAAACCGGATGACGTGCTAAATTCCCGTCACTTGTATTAAGTCCTGAAGCAGATAAATAGACCTGTCCGTTACCTACCCCATATTTAGAGAAAAACGGTTTTCTACCTGGCAATAGCATAATATCTTCTTTATTGGAGGTATTTTTCTCTACAAAAGAATAATAACGGGAAACTGCTGGAAGGTCAAGATTTTTGGGTATTTCCTCAAAAACAGTCTTGAAAATGGGGTTTTGCAGATCAATCTGATCGACTTTGGTTGGCGTGGTATTTAAACCTTGAATCGCAGGAAGCGACAATCCACTTAAAAGTGAGTTATAAGTTTGAATATTGGCATCTAAATCAGGAAAAAGCACCACTGTACCACCTGCATTCAGATAGGTTTTTAACTGTTGTGCCAATCCTGTTGATGGATTTTTCAGACCGTTCAACACAATCAGACCATAACTGGCAAAATTGCTATAATTCACACTGCTTTCGGCATTCTCAGTGAGTTTATAATATCGATCGGCAGCAAACAATGCTTTAATGTAACTGCCTGCATTTGCTCCGTTAATACTTAGAACCGGAAAACTTTCATCTACCTTAAAACTGAATGACAATGTATCATCAAAGGTTAACGGAAAATCTTTAATGCTGATGATACCTTTTTGCCATCCTGCGTTCAAGCCCGAGAAATTCAGGGTATCTTTAACCGTTTTACCTGCGGGGATGGTTACAGCACCCAATCCTTTTTGCTGGTTGTTGATGCTGAGTTTTAGAGGAATATTTTTCGCTTCTTCTTCGGAGTAATTTTTCAACTGCACAACCAGTCGTTCATTTGCGCCCGGCTGATGATTTGGAGAAAGTGCCCAAACACTATCTATTGCAACATTCGGCAGCGTGTTGGCATTCAGTTTCAAAAATGAATATTGAATATCTGCTTTTGTATCGAGTTTATTGGTGGTGGAGATATTTTTCTGAAAATCGGAGATCAGAAAGCTATACTTATTTGCAGAACCCGTTAAAACATTCCCCTGTCGGTTTAGTATCTGTTGGAGATTACGGTTTGCTGCCGAGATTTTAACATCATCCAATGCTTTTAAAAACTCTTCTTCGTTTAGCAACCGTTGGTATTTCCCTTCAAAATTATTGGTCAAGAGTTGAAAACGGTCGTTCATTCCAAAACCTTTTACCAGTTCTTTTGCCCTCCGCTTGGCTTCATCGAGCAGATTGCCATCTTTATTAATGGCTTCCATGCTGTAAGAATTATCGATATAAATGCTTACTATATTATTTAAAGCAGTAGTTTTTTGGTTGTGCGCCGGGATGTAGGGCTGGGCAAATGCCAGCACCAAAAAGATAATCGCCAAAATCCGCGACAACAGAATAAGCAGGTTTTTAAGTTTTTCTTTGGAAGAATTTTGCTGTTCTACTTCTTTCAAAAGCTGAACATTAGAGAAATAAACCTTCTTAAACTTCCTGAAATTGAATAAATGAATGATAACCGGAATGGCGACCGATATTAGTGCGAAAAGAAAGCCCGGATAAAGGAAATTCATTAAAAACCAAAGATAGAAAAATTATGGAGAGTGGCGAATTACTATTGTAATAAAGTCGTTTTAATAATTAAAGCCCGGAAATTCGATATTTACAATTTTCCAGCTTCCACTGTGTAACGCAAAGTATAGTTTAAAAGGTCCGCTCACTATTTTCGATTGTTTTTGAATAACATCTCTATAACCTGCAACCCCTTCAACAAAGCCCATGCCCTTACCTTCGTTCATTAATTCAAAATTAACATCGATAATATCGTATCTACCACCTACATATTCATCAGACCGACCGAAAATACCTTTTAACCGACCAATAATAACATCTTTACCAATAACTTTATTACCTGGGAAAATAAAAAAATCATTGAGTTCGGCGGTAATAGCCTTCGATTGTTTAAACCATGCGTTTATAAATCTAATGGCACTATTTACGATATCAGCCTGATGGTTAAATGTGGGATTGTTCTGCATTTTATCTTTCAAAAAATTAATCGACCAGCCAAAAGCCAGTCGATTAAAAACCTGGCAAAGTTAACTATTCTTTAGCCTTTCTCTAATTTCAGCGAGAGAATAATCGATCAATAACTTTCCATCTCTGAAAACTTCTTTCAATTCGCCCTGTGCCTCTTCTTCCCAGGTACATTGGTCTTTCAATTCATAATCTCCGTTCGCATTTTTAAAAATCTGTAATAAACCCTTTGCCGATTTCTTAGTTCCATCATCGGTAATCGGATCTTTAAATATCTCGCGACCAATACCATCAACTTCGCCGTAGGTACTTAGACAACTATTATTTATTTCTTCCTTTTTCACTTGGATACAGGCTTTGTAGAGTATCGCTTTGCCAAAATTCTTTGGTTTCGATATCCAAACAGGTTAATTTCCCAGTAAATGCAGCACCAGTATCGATATTCCAAACATTACAACCCTGCATGGGTACATTCATATTATAATAGAGCGTTGGGGTATGGCCGATGTAGATTTCATGATAGAGCAATAAACGTTTAGGATAAAGTATCGAATCTTTTTTGATCCTCTTATCCATAGTCAGGGCCATTTCCCAAAGCGTTCTATCCCACGAATAATTGGAAGAATACCGTTCTTTTTCAGGACCATGCATGGAAGAAAAACCGGCATGAATAAAGAGGTTTTTATGCTCATCAACGTAGTAATCTTTCAGGCGTTCAAAGAAATTTAGATGTTTCTGCTTCACTGGATCAGGCATGTTTTTATAGCTTTCGATGGTTGATTTCCCACCATGAACAAACCAAACATCATCTATAATACCTTTTTCTAACCAGTCAATACACCAGGCATCGTGATTTCCTTTGATAAAAATGCATTGATGGTTTTCTTCCAGTTGCATCAGGTAATTGATCACCTGTGCCGATTCACTCCATCCATCCACATAATCGCCCAGGAAAATCATTTTGTCATCTTTTGTTATTTCTGCACGCTCGAATAGCTGGTCCAGGCCTTTTAATCCCCCATGTATATCACCTATTACTAATGTTCTGCCCATGTTAAAACGTTATATATTCTGAGGGCACAACATCTGTAAGCCACACATTGTTATCTGATAAATAAAATTTATAGCCTGCCCTATGCATCTCTCCACTATTAATGGTAAGGATCACCGGTTTTCCCCTCCTGCTACCTACTTTATTGGCCGTTTCTCTATCGGCACTTAAATGCACATGCTGTCTGCTCATTTTTTGCAGCCCCTGCGATTTAATATCCGACAGGAACTTTTCAATGGTACCATGATACAGATATGCTAATGGTTCGGTTTGATTTAAGTTTAATTCAACAGCAATAGAATGTCCTTGGCTTGCCCTTATTTTAGTTTTATCATCATTGAAGGCAAATCTTTTTTTGTCGTTATTTTCGACAATGTAGTCAAGCTGTTCAAAATCTATTCTCTTATCATAGAGGTCAAATTTGGCAATCAGTTCATTTACATCAGCCCAACCATTTTTATCGAGCTTTAAGCTTATGGTTTCTGGCGAGTGCCTCAAGATATAACTTAGCAGCTTACTGATTCCTTTGGTTATTTTATTATCCATGATGACACTAGTGTGATCTCATTAATTTCTGATGGCAGCGTTCATAATTTTCATCTTAAAAAAAATACCTTTCTATTTTTTCGTTGTCAACGAAAAAATTTGCAATGGCAACATGAATATCTGATGTTTTACCTTTAGGAAATGATTAAATAGCTGTACTGAACTAAATTCTACCTAAACTTTTTCATCGCAGCCCAAAGTTTTTCGTCCATACCATAAACATCAGGTCTGTATTCAATCTTGTCGTTTTGCGACCAGGCAGTAATGTAGGTAATGATTAACGGAACATTTTTCTTTGGGGCAAACCAAGCTGGTTTTAATTGAAATGCTTTGGTGGTATCTGCCTTTTGGGCCATGCGTTTTTTATACCATTTTACGTGTGTACTATCTATCGGCGGCAAGTCTACTTCTGCCCTAAGTTTATCATATGTGTAAGAATCTTTAACCAAGAGTTCGGCAAATTCTAATGGCTTTTCGATGCGTACGCAGCCATGACTAATTGCCCGGTTACTCAAATTAAATCCGTTCTTATTATTGGTATCGTGCAGGTAAATACTCGAGCTATTATCGAAGATGAATTTGAACTTTCCTAAAGCGTTTCCACCGCCAGATCCCTGCTTAAATTTAAAGGGTAATTTATCACGCGAATACCTGTTCCAATTGATGGTATCAGGCTCACCAATCAGCTTATCTTTATAGTACACTTTGATGTTACTATTTGATAAATAATATGGATCTTTTCTTGCCATCCAATAGATCTCACTTTGCGCAATACTTACCGGAATATTCCAGATCGGATTGGCCTGAATAGAATTGATTTTACTGAACAATAAAGGTGTCTCATGGTTCTTTGGTTTATCGTCCAGATTGCCCGATTTTGCAAAGGCTTTCAACTTCTCTTCGTAACCGCTTTCACGCTTTCCACCAACACAAACTTTCATTGTAATTACAGTATCAGATTTATCAAACCAGGTTAACCTAAAATCGGGAATATTTACCTGCACATAGCTGTCTCCTGTCTCTGGCATTTTCCAACGGAAACGTTCCATATTCAACAGTAAAATCTGCTTCTCATTTTCTGCATCTGTATTTAAATAGGCAGATTGCAAAGCTTTATACTGGGTTGATTTTGGCTGGACAGATCTTAAGGTATCCACAAGACTTCTACTATTTAAAAGATTAGTCATCCCCAGGCTATCCGGGCGTTTAACTTTAATGTAATAACGCGAAAAAATAGTACGTGGATTTACCACTCCATATTTAAGATAATTATTGTAGTTCAGATAGGCATTAGCCGATAACAGCTCCAATTTGGCAATTACAGGATAACTTTCCTCAACCTTTTTAAATTTATTGGCCGTTAACGCTGCTAACAAACTTTTAATCTCATCTCCTTTAAAAATCTTTGGATTAAAGCCATGCATCTTACTCTGATCTAAATAATTCACCAACGAGTCTAACTCGCCATTGATGTAAAACTGTGTAACCAGCTTAGGTTGAGCATAATTATTGGCATAAAAGGCCTTAATTGTTTTTGGATTGACGAACTTGCCCGAAAGACTGTCCATTGTTTTCACAAAAATGCTATCATAAGCTACAGTATCGAAATCTTTGTAGATCTTGTTTTTGAAATGTTCAGACAATACTTTCCCGATCTCAGGTGGGCTTTTAAACCATCCACAGGCAGAAACAAATAAAATAAAGGGCAGAATTAGAAAGCGAAACTTTTTCAAAAGAATAAAATTTTAATACAAAATAAGGGTTATTGGCAATAAAAACAGCATAATGGCAAATTAAGTGCCATTATTTTTTGTTTTCCCATTTCAAACACTATATTTGCCAGCGCTTATCAGCTAAAGCATTGATACTGGCAGAAATAATTTATGAATTTAACTTTGAACCATCACTTACATTTACACCATCGCCGATAGGCGATATGATATGTTTGTTTTGTACTTCAAAACTTTTTTCCGTAAAATAATTTCCTGTTCACTCTATATTCAATACTTTGAAAACACTTAAAATCGCTATCCAGAAGTCGGGTAGGTTAAACGAAAAATCTGTAGAAATACTTAAAAACTGTGGTTTATCTTTCGAAAACTACAAAAGTTCCCTCATCTCAACCGTTACCAATTTTCCTTTAGAAATTCTTTTCCTTCGGGATGATGATATTCCTGAATATGTACAGGATGGCATTGCAGATTTGGGTATAGTTGGAGAAAACGTAATTGTAGAAACCAAAGCCCAAGTAGATTATCTACAAAAATTAGGCTTCGGAAAATGTACCCTAAAAATTGCTGTTCAGGCTACCAGTAATATCCAAAAGCTGGAAGAGTTAAATGGCAAAGCGATTGCTACTTCTTACCCGGTGATACTCGAAAAATTCTTACAGGAAAAAGGAATAAAATCTGATATCAGAACCATTTCCGGATCTGTAGAAATTGGTCCGGGTTTAGGCTTAAGCGATGCCATTTTTGATATCGTATCAACAGGCGGAACATTAAAGAGCAATGGACTAAAACCATTCGCTGATGTGATGCAATCGGAAGCTGTTTTAATCGGAAACAAATCGATAGCCGACAATCCAGAAGTTGCAGAATTGCTTCAGCGCATCCGTTCTGTACTCAGTGCAAAATCTAACAAATATGTGGTACTAAATGTATCAAAAGATAACCTTCAAAAGGTAGTCGATTTACTTCCAGGTGTAAAAAGTCCAACCGTAGTTCCACTCTTCGAACCGAACTGGGTAGCCGTTCACTCCGTAATTGCCGAGGAAGATTTCTGGGATAAAATTAACAGTTTAAAAGCAGCAGGTGCTGAAGGAATTTTGGTCATGCCAATCGAGAAAATAATCAGATAAAATCGTTTAAACTCACATTAACTATTAGTTAATTTTAAATTATAAAACATTGAAAATCTACAATTATACAGATTTATCTAAATCAAAAATTGAAGAACTTTGTTCAAGACAGATTGAAGATGATAAATTGGTTGAAGAACGGGTAACCGACATCATCAGCACCGTAAAAAAAGATGGCGATCAATCCCTTTTCAACTTCGCAAAAGCATTTGATAAAGTTGATCTCGAGAAGCTATTTTTAGATGCAGAAGAATTAAAAGCAATTGCATCTACCATTCCCGTTGAAGCGAAAAATGCGATTGATACGGCTTACCAAAACATCAAAACTTTTCACCAGTCGCAGTTAAAAACTGAAGATAAAATCGAAACAATGCCAGGCGTTGTTTGCTGGCGCGAATCGAGGGCAATTGAAAAAGTTGGCCTTTATATTCCAGGTGGAACTGCCGTTTTACCAAGCACTTTTTTAATGCTGGCTACTCCGGCGATCATCACAGGCTGTAAAGAAATTGTGGTGTGTTCTCCCCCACAAAGTGATGGTAAAACCAATTGTTATCTGGCCTATTGCGCAGTGCTACTGGGTATCGAAAAAGTATTCTTGATTGGAGGCGCACAAGCTGTCGCCGCAATGGCTTTCGGAACGGAAAGTGTACCACAAGTGTATAAGATCTTTGGCCCTGGCAATCGTTATGTAACCACAGCCAAAACCATGGTTCAAAATAAAGTGGCTATCGATATGCCCGCCGGACCATCGGAGGTTTTGGTTATCGCTGATGAAACTGCCAACCCATCATTTATTGCTGCAGATCTACTTGCGCAAGCAGAACATGGAACTGATAGTCAGGCTATTTTAGTGGCTACTTCTAATGAGATTATCGCTAAAACCTTAAAAGAAATTGAAAATCAGCTTGCTATCCTCCCACGGAAGGACATTGCAGCAAAGGCAATTGTCAATTCTTATGCTATTCTTACTGAAAACCTGGATGAGGCGATGCAATTTTCAAATGAATATGCACCAGAACATCTAATATTGGCTACTGAACATTTCCAAAGCCTTATTCCATCGATTATCAACGCTGGATCAGTGTTTTTAGGCAACTTTACACCAGAAAGTGTTGGCGATTATGCCTCTGGAACCAACCATACTTTACCAACCAGTGGCTTCGCAAAAGCTTATTCGGGTGTATCAACTGATGCTTTCCTGAAAAAAATCACTTTTCAGCATTTATCCCATGAAGGCTTGAACAACATTGGCAATACGGTTGAAATTCTTGCAGAAGCAGAAGGACTAGAAGCACATAAAAATGCTGTTAGTATTAGATTAGGTTTCGAGTCGGAAGTTTGAAGTCTGAAGATAAAAAGCGATAGAATAAGGAAAAAAAATCTGTGCAATCACTTAATCAGTGTTATCAACCGTAAGAAAAGAAAAAAAATCGGTGAAATCACCTAATCTGTGTAATCAAACCGAAGGAAACCAACAAACCATTATAATGGACATTAACGATTTAGTAAGAGAAAATATAAAAAACCTTCGCCCCTACTCTACCGCAAGGGACGAATTTAAAGGTCAGGCATCAGTATTTTTAGATGCAAACGAGAACAGTTATGGCTCGCCATTACCGGAAAATTACAACCGTTATCCTGATCCATTGCAGCTTGATCTGAAGGATGCGATCAGCAAAATAAAAGGCGTTCCAATTGAGAACACTTTTTTAGGAAACGGTAGCGATGAAGCGATAGATTTATTGTTCCGCGCTTTTTGTAATCCTGGAAAAGACAACGTAATTGTGCTGCCACCAACCTACGGAATGTACGAGGTTTCGGCCAACATAAACGATGTAGAAATACGCAAAGTTAGCCTGCTCCCGAACTTCCAATTAGACATGGAGAAGATCGCAGAAACGATCGATAAAAACACGAAATTAATTTTCATTTGTTCACCAAATAATCCGACCGGAAATTCCATAAACCGCGAAGATATTGAAACCATTTTAGCCAACTTTAATGGCATCGTTGTGGTGGATGAAGCGTACATTAATTACGCCCGTCAGAAGACCTTTATTCAGGAGTTAACCGAGTACGGAAACCTGGTGGTTTTGCAAACTTTTTCGAAAGCCTGGGGGCTTGCCGCTTTACGTTTAGGCATGGCATTTTCTTCAACAAAAGTGATTGATGTTTTGAACAAAATTAAGCCACCCTACAACATCAATCAGGCTACGCAGGATTTAGCTTTTGAAGCGCTAAAAAACATCGCTCAGGTGAACGATTGGATTAAAGAATCTGTTGCAGAAAGAGACCGTTTAAGTAAGGCTTTAACTGCACTAAATATTGTTAAAAAAGTATATCCTTCTGATGCTAATTTTATCTTGGTAGAAGTTACCGATGCCTTAAAAATTTACGACACTTTGGTTGATCAGGGTATCATTGTACGCGACCGCTCTAAAGTAACTTTGTGTGAAGGATGTTTGAGGATTACAGTGGGTACAAAAGAAGAAAACGACAAACTATTAACTGTTCTAGAAAATTTTTAAGATGAAGCCATCATGAGCATACCGCTCGCAAACAGTAATGAACCGAGCCTGCGAGCTCTTGAACACAAAAATCAAATAGAAACTTGTGAAAAACATGCTCATGATAGCTTCATTACCGTTAAAAACAAACCGAGCTTGCGAGCTCATTAATGCCATTTAAAAACAATGACCAACAAGTTAATAATTATATTCCAATGAAAAAAGTATTGTTTATAGACCGCGATGGAACGTTAAATATAGAGCCTGATGATGAACAGGTAGATAGTTTTGCGAAGCTTAAATTCTATCCGCGCTCATTATATTATTTATCGAAAATTGCCGCCGAACTGGATTACGAACTGGTAATGGTTACCAATCAGGATGGATTGGGAACACCTTCAAATCCTGAAGAAAATTTCTGGCCGATCCACAATTTTATGTTAGATACTTTTGAAGGCGAAGGCGTTCATTTTAATGAAATTGTAATTGATAGAACTTTTGCGAAAGACAACGCACCTACCCGCAAACCGGGTACTGCTTTATTAACCAAATATTTTAGCGAAGATTACGATCTAAAAAATTCTTTTGTAATTGGGGACCGACTAAATGATGTGGTTTTAGCCAAAAATTTGGGCGCTAAGGCAATTTTCCTTCGTCAGAATGATGCATTGGGTTCTACTGAAGCATTAGACAAACATGAAACGTTGTTGGATGTGATTATTCTGGAAACCAAGAAGTGGGAAGATATCTACAACTTGCTTAAAGCAGGAAGCAGAAAAATTCACCACGAACGCAAAACCAACGAAACCGATATTACCATTAACCTTGATCTGGATGGAACAGGAAAAGCCAAAATCGAAACCGGTTTAAACTTCTTCGATCATATGCTTGATCAGATTGCCAGACATGGAAGTGTAGATTTAGAGGTTATTGCTAAAGGCGATTTACATATTGATGAGCACCACACCATAGAAGATACTGGCATTGCGCTTGGAGAAGCCTTTGCTAAAGGATTAGGCAATAAACTAGGTATTGAGAGGTATGGTTTTTGCTTACCTATGGACGATTGTTTGGCACAGGTTGCCATCGATTTTGGGGGAAGAAACTGGATTGTTTGGGATGCTGAATTTAAACGTGAGAAAGTTGGCGATATGCCTACAGAAATGTTTTATCATTTCTTTAAATCGTTCAGTGATGCCGCAAAATGCAATTTAAACGTAAAAGCAGAAGGTGATAACGAGCACCATAAGATTGAAGCTATTTTTAAAGCATTTGCGAAAGCAATTAAAATGGCAATTAAACGCGATGCAGAGAAAATGGTTTTGCCAAGCACAAAGGGACTATTGTAAGAAAGGTGGAAGGCTGAAAGGTTTAAGGCGGAGGGTTTTGACGCCCATCCGCTGTTAATAAACCCGATAGCAGTGGAAAGCTCCCGATTCTTCATCGGGACTTGAAACGAATAGCGGGACTACAGTACCTTTGAAAAGCTGACATTCATTTTCAAACCCTTATTAAATAAAAGAATCAGCGTTATTAATTATGATTGGAATAGTAAATTACGGAGCAGGCAACATCTTCTCCCTTACCGCAGCTTTAGATCGCTTAAATGTAACCTACGGAATGGTAAATACGGAAAGTGACCTCGAAAAATATAGCCGCATCATCATCCCTGGAGTTGGCCATGCGGGGGCAGCCATGGAAAAACTGAAAGGAACAGGGTTGGTTGAAGCCATTAAAAAACTAACAAAACCCGTTCTTGGCATTTGTGTGGGCATGCAGCTTATTACCGAACATTCGGAAGAGGGCAATGCAGCGCTTTTAAATATCGTTCCGGTTAAAACCAAAAAATTTGATAAGTCGCTGAATATCAAAATACCACACATGGGATGGAATGCGGTGAGTCCGAAAAACAATTCACTATTTGAAGGTGTTGAAGATAATACACAATTTTACTTTGTGCATTCGTACTTTATTGAATATAACCCTACTTTTGACATCGCATCTGCTGATTATGGTTTAAAGTTTTCGGCAGCGGTACAAAAAGACAATTTTTACGGCGTTCAGTTCCACCCTGAGAAATCGGGAAAAGCCGGCGAACTAGTATTAAAAAATTTTTCAAACTTAAGCTTATAAAATGTACATAATACCTGCTATTGATATTTTGGATGGAAAAGTTGTCCGTCTTCGTGAAGGCGATTACAACCAAAAAACAGAATATGATGTTTCGATCCCCGAAATGATAGAAAAATACCGCTCAAATGGTACAGATTTCATCCATATTATTGATTTAAACGGAGCCAAAGGCGATTTTAGCAATCAAAAAGCACTTTTCGAGATTATTAAAAAAACCGAAATGAAGGTGCAGTACGGTGGTGGTATCAGAACCATTGAGCAAGTGACCAATTTGCTTGATGCCGGGATACACCGCGTAATTGTAGGTACACAGGCCATTACCAACCCTGATTTCTTACCTCAATTGAGCGAAGCTTTTGCTAAAAAAGACGATTACGCCAACCGCATCGTCATTGCAATCGATGTTTTGGATGAGGTAATTAAATACTCGGGCTGGATGGAAAGTTCGCCGATTAAACTAATGGATTACGTTGATAAATGTCTTTCACTGGGTTTTTTCCGTTTCTTATGCACCGATATCAGCAAAGATGGAAAATTAGGTGGTGCAGCGATAGATTTATACGAAAAACTGCTTGAACATTCGCCTATGATTAAACTGATTGCATCAGGTGGTGTAAGTTCGATGCAGGATATCTACGACCTGGCCAAGTACCCAATTAGAAGTGTAGTGGTTGGAAAAGCGATTTACGAAGACCGCATTACCATCGAAGAAATAAAAGAGTGGAATTTGAAGGCCTTGAGCTCAATTTAAAATACTTGGAATCTAAAACGTTATTTTTCGTTGGATTAATCATACTCATAGCAGGAATTGCAATGTTTATATGGGGAGTTCATATGTTTGCGTACAGAGGTGACTTCACGGAACTAATGTCCGTTACAGGTGAATATTCCTTATTATTATGCATCCCGACTTTTCTAATTGGAATTGTTTTAACCATAATAGGTTTGGTAAAAAGATAAATTTTATAATACTCGTCATTGCGAGGTACGAAGCAATCTTAATGCTTTAGCTATGGTTGTAGGATTGCTTCGTACCTCGCAATGAAGAAACCCAAAACAAATGTTAAGTAAAAGAATAATCCCTTGTTTAGACGTTAAAGACGGCCGTACGGTAAAAGGTGTAAACTTTGTTGATTTACGTGATGCTGGCGATCCGGTTGAATTGGCGGCACAATACGCACAACAAGGTGCCGACGAATTGGTTTTTCTGGATATTACGGCAACCCACGAGCGTCGGAAAACGATGATTGAAATGGTTAAATCGGTTGCTCGTCAATTAAACATTCCTTTTACCATTGGCGGGGGAATAACAGAAATTGCTGATGCCGAAGCATTATTAAATGCAGGGGCAGATAAAATCAGCATCAATTCGGCAGCAGTTCGGAATCCTAAATTAATAGAAGATCTGGCTAAAACCTTTGGTGTGCAGTTTGTGGTTTTGGCAGTCGACACCAAATATGTAAACGGTAAAAATATGGTCCACCTAAATGGAGGAAGGCTAATTACCGAACTGGAAACCGAAAACTGGATTAAACAGGCTGAAGATTTAGGCGCAGGAGAAATTTTGTTAACCTCGATGGACCATGATGGCACAAAAGCAGGTTTTGATTGTGGATTGCTCAGTAAAGTTAACCAAATGATCAATATCCCGATTATAGCATCAGGCGGGGCAGGTAGTATGGCGCATTTTACCGAGGTTTTTCAAAAAGCCAATGTTGATGCCGCACTGGCAGCGTCGGTATTTCATTATGGCGAAATCCTGATCCCTGATTTAAAACAAGAATTGAAAAGGAATCATATTCCGGTGAGAATATAATAGTTAACTCGTCATTGCGAGGAACGAAGCAATCCTAATGCTATGGGTTCGAAACCTGCAAAAGTAGTAAGATTGCTTCGTTCCTGGCAATGACGGAAACATCATAAAAATGAATATCGATATATCAACCCTTGATTGGGATAAAACAGCGGGCTTACTTCCTGTAATCATTCAGGATTACAAAACTTTAGAGGTTTTGATGCTGGGTTACATGAATGCTGAAGCACTGGAAAAAACCCAAGCCGAAGGCAAAGTAACTTTCTTTTCACGCTCTAAAAACCGCCTTTGGACAAAAGGTGAAACCAGCAACAACTTTTTATTTGTTAAAGAACTTTTTGTGGATTGCGATAACGACACCATTCTGATTAAAGCGGATGCCGTTGGTCCAACATGCCATACCGGAAGCCGCAGCTGTTTTAAAACAGATTTTAACCAGAACTTTATTTTCGAACTTGAAAACATCATCAATGATCGATATGAAAATCCGGTTGAGGGTTCATACATTAACAAAATGCGCAGCAAAGGGCTAAATAAGATTGCCCAAAAAGTTGGTGAAGAAGGTGTAGAAACCGTAATCGCCGCCCTTGCTGAATCGGAAGAAGAACTCATTGGAGAAGCGTCAGATCTTGTTTTTCACCTATTGTTTTTATTAAAAGAAAAAGGATTATCGATTCAGGATATTGCTAAGAATTTAGAAAAAAGACATAAATAAAGGTAGAAGGCGGGAAGGTAGAAGGCGGGAAGGTTGAGGGTGTAAGGTCTTAAATGCTAAAGCCCCCACCTTAAATCTCAAATAAAAGATACAAATAATAAAAAAATGTTGGATAAAATTAATGCGATCATAAAGTCGAAAATATTGATCTGGCATTTTTTAGTGATCTTTATTGGAGCTTTTTTTATTTGTACTTTATTTTACGCATTAATTATTCCCATTATATTCTGGATGGCTTTAGGAGAAAGTGCAGAATCTGATAGACTTGCAAGTTTACCATTAAACATGTTTATCGGAGAATGGGGAGCATTAGTATTTACTATTCTACTCTGTGTGATTTTCATATTAATAAATCTTAAGAAATCGAACTTTCAAAGGGCAAAATCTTATCTATTAACTGGAGTAATAATTTTGATATTATATTTATTTAGAATTCACATTGGTGGCTTTCTAATCGAAGTTTTTCAGTAATTTAGCAATACCTCGTTTAATAACAAACGATCAAAGCTCAAACTTTCCATAAGCAAAAATTAAACAGTAAAGACCAGTTCACTTAAAAATTCACATAAAGGAATGGGCTACAAGACTCGAAGGTATAGATCAACTTTACACCTTCCAACCTTTCGACCTTCCAACTTTCCAACCTTTACCCCATGCTCAAACACCTACAAACCCTTCCCGGACACCAAAATCCTGTTTATGCACTTGCCAACTCAAATGAGGATGGCGTATTTTTTAGTGCGGGGAACGATAAGGGGGTTGTAGAGTGGTCGTTAAATACCATGGCTTTTGTGAAGGTTAAAATGCCTGTACAGAGCTCGGTATATTGTTTACACTATTATAATAAACAATTATTTATCGGTGAACGCAGTGGGGCATTTAGCGTTTATGATTTTGATGATCAGAAAGTAATTGCCAGAATAAATGCACATACCAAACCCATTTTCAATATACAAACCGTAAAGGATAAAAATGAACTTCTAACCACTGGTGAAGATGGAACGGTTGCGGTTTGGTCGTTAGTAGACTTTACAGAGATTTATCGTTTTCAGGTGGCTTACGATACGGTTAGGGCCATTGCAATTGCACCTAATGAAAGTGAAGTTGCCTTTGGTTGTAAGGATCACTTGATCAGGATTTATAACCTTACCGATTATAGTTTAAAACAATCGCTGGAAGGGCATTCATTACCTGTTACCTCTTTGGCATACCATCCTACAGGTAAATATTTAATTTCCGGAAGCAGGGATGCACAGCTAAAAATATGGGATCTGCCCAATTACGGACTCAGAGAAACCGTTCCGGCACATATGTTTACTGTTTATGATATTGCCTTTCACCCTACCCTGCCTTATTTCGCTACGAGCAGTCAGGATAAAAGCATTAAACTATGGGATGCAGAGAACTTCAAATTATATAAAATTTTAAGTTTAGAAAAAGCAGGTACCGGCCATACCCATTCGATAAATAAAATTATCTGGAGCCACGATGGCAGATACCTCATTTCTACAGGGGATGATCGGCAGGTGATGATTTGGGAGATGGAATATGTTTAACCTAGCCATTTAACAACTGGCTCATTCGCTCTAAAAATGTAGGTTGCTGAATAATGCCCAATCCACCTAAAATAGATTGATCCATTTTCATTTTAACAAAAATAACATCATTTTTACTGAGATTTACTTTTAGCTCTTTACTTTCAAATCCAATATACCTGATATCCAGAATTACATTATTATTAAAATCTTTTCTATTCAGTCTTAACTCAAAGTCTCCATTTCTATCAGTAGTTGTTCCGATCTTTGAATTTTTAATCCTGATACTCACGGCAATTAACGGCAGCTTATCTTCTTTACCGATAACTTTACCTCGTATGGTAACAAAATAATCTTCGCCGTTTTCTTTTAAAACATCATCTTTTATTAATTTCTTATTATCCGTCTGAACTGTGGGGTACGATGAAGAAATATTTGCATTACCCAATTTCGGAAAACTCAAAAAAGCCAATAAAGATGCGGCAATCAGCTTTGGTTTAAATCTACTTAGTGTATAATTCTCTTTCACACTGATTAAACGATCAAGCTGCTCAGGCTTAAATCTTCCACAACTACCCCCTTGATTTTGGTTAAACCAACGTTTCAGTTCAGTATCAGTAAAGCTCGTAAAGTCTATTACAGATTTCTGGCAGGAACTGCAAAATTTCCCGTTTGAATCAGCTTGCATTCCTGCCCACTCTTCATGACAAGGATTTGAGATTTGAATTTTAAATTTAGATGGCATAAATAATGTATCTTTTATATAGGATACATTTTCAGCTATTATTCCACAAAACGTTTGATAATTCTCAATTTGTGCGAATATTTTCCCAATTCTTTATTAAAAATCCCCTGATCATCAATCGGATCAATTTTTACTTTTGCTGAGGAGTGGATAATTTCGTTCGGGCTTAACATAATGCCTACATGGGTAATCCGGCCTTCGTCGTTATCAAAAAAAGCAACATCTCCAGCTTTGCATTCAGCCAGGAAACCCACCAGTTCACCCTGTTCGGCCTGCTGTGAAGCATCGCGGTTTAACTTAATGCCTAACATCTTAAATACGGTTTGTACAAAACCAGAGCAATCTAAGCCAAACAAATGTCTTCCACCCCATAGGTATGGGATATTTTGAAAAAATTTGGCCGTTTCGGCAACTTTATTGGTAAAATCTACAGCACTATTGTCGTATGCTTCGAAATTCAGTTTAAATTTCTCCTCGCCTGCATAACAAAAACCGTCTTTTAAAAAAGGAAGGTTACTTGCCGGACTTAAATGATACGAACTTCCATCTGCAGCTGTTAATACATTATTGAAACTTAATGGAGCAAGCAGTTTACAATCGTGCATTGCTGCAAACTGACTTTGGGTAATCGGGGCCAATTGTCTGAAATCCATCCAGCCCTCGTAACCATCGTAGCCATTTTGAATGAGCCACCAGCGTTCTTCTTTCTGAATAACTTCTACATGATCGCCGAATAAAAGTTGCGAAACAATTTCTGCTTTATCTGATGCATCAGCTCTTAATGCCGCTACAGCAACCCTACAAATACCGTATTGATTTTCCATTTAAATATGCTCGTGAAACTATTGTAAAACTAATAAAATACATCCATTGCCTAACATTTTGCGCACAAATTTGTTATTTTTATGATGATCACCCTTTAAATCTGCTCGCCATGAATTTTAAAAAAATATTAATTGCCGTTGATAACAGTACCTGCTCAGAAAAAGCGGCCAAAGCCGGTTACGACATGGCTGAAAAATTTGGAGCAGAAGTAGCATTGGTTAACATTATCGAGCCTATTCCGGCTAACGTAAACCCCGATTTAACCTTGGCGCCGGTGTTTTTAGAAACATATGACAACAGCGAAGAAAACAGCCATATTTTGCTTAAAGAAATGGAGACGAAATATAGCAAAGGTGCAAAAACCACTTATTTAAGTGTTGTTGATACCGCAGCGCATGGTATTATCCAACAATCGGACGAGTGGGGATCAGATTTAATTGTTATTGGCACTTATGGACGTACGGGCTTGTACCATTTTTTAATGGGAAGTGTTGCCGAACACGTGGCGAGAAAATCTGCTTGTCCGGTTTTGATTATTCCTAATAAATGCGATGTTTGAGCTAAATTCTGTTCAAACAAATGAAAATTCACATATTTGGAGCTTCTTGTTCTGGCGTAACTACACTGGGCAAAGCCTTGGCAAAAAAATTAAACCTCACCTATTTTGACAGTGATGAATACTTCTGGATACCTACAGATCCTCCATTTACAACAAAACGGAATCCTAAGGAAAGAAATGACCTCATAAAAATGGCTTTAACAGAAAGTGATCATTGGGTTTTTGGTGGCTCAAGTGTGAGCTGGGGCGATGATATTTTTCCAGAATTTGATCTGATTGTATTTCTTTGGCTTCCTCCAGAAGTGAGGTTGAATAGATTAAAAAAAAGAGAATTTGAACGTTATGGATCTGTAATTTATCAGGATCCTGAAAGAATAAAAAACTATCAGGATTTTATCGAATGGGCAACTAACTATGATATTGATCCGATCAAATCTGGCTTCACAGGCAGGTCGTTAAAAGTACATGAGGATTGGATTAAAGATTTAAACAAAGAAATTTTACAGATTAGAGGTGATTTTACTGTTGAAGAAAGAATTAAAAAAATTATAGATCATCTAGAAACTAAAAAAGGCACCAAATGGCGCCTTTAATATGTATATATTTTATAAAGCTTATCCTTCCTGGTGTAACCAAGCTTTCTTCGCCAATAATTCTTCTTCTGTTTCACGGATATCTTCGTCATCTACGCAACAATCTACCGGACATACTGCCGCACACTGAGGTTCATCATGAAAGCCTTTACACTCTGTACACTTATCGGATACTATATAATAAACTTCATCCGAAACTGCTTCTTGAGCTGCATCAGCTTCAATTTGTTGATTACCAAAATCAATGATACCATTTAAATTTGTACCATCAGAAAAACGCCATGCAGTACCGGCATCGTAAATTGCGTTGTTAGGACATTCTGGTTCGCAAGCCCCACAATTTATACACTCATCTGTTATTTTAATCGCCATGTTTTCGTCTAATTCTTTTGCTTAGTTTACCTTTGCGCTGCAAATATAAGATATAATCACTTAATAATAATTCTAAATATGTCAGCATTAACTCAAGAAAAAGTAATAATCGCGTTCAGCAAACTGGGTAAATTGCTTACAAACCCTACTGACATACTAGGAAATGCATTTTATAGTGCCGAAAGTACTAATGCATGGTTTACCTCAGAGAACATAAAAAAATCTATTTTATCTTTTGCTGAAATGTTAAATGAGGCTGATTTGGCCATTTGGTTCAAATCGGTTAAGTTTAGCACAACTCCAAAAAAGGTTGGTTTAATACTGGCAGGGAATATTCCAATGGTGGGTTTACATGATGTTTTAAGTGTATTGGCCACAGGTAATATTGCTTTAATCAAACTTTCTTCGGCTGATGATAAATTAATTAAAGCCGTAATTGCCGAACTGATTAAAGTAGAACCTGCTTTCGGGGATAAAATAGAATATGTAGAGCGTTTAAAAGATTTTGACGCTGTTATTGCAACCGGAAGCAACAATTCATCCCGCTATTTCGACTATTATTTCAGTAAAGTGCCCAATATTATCAGAAAAAACAGGAACAGTGTTGCAGTTTTAGATGGTTCGGAAAGTTTCGAGGACATTCAAAATCTTGGTAACGATATTTTTGATTATTTTGGCCTAGGCTGTAGAAATGTTTCTAAAATCTATATCCCAAAAGGATATGATATTGCTAATTTTTACGAAGGTATAGAAAGTTTTCAGCCTATTATTAACCACTTTAAATACAATAATAATTACGATTACAATAAATCTATCTATCTGGTTAATGCGGCTAAACACTTCGACAATGGCTTCTTGTTATTAAAAGAAGATGAGCACCTGACATCGCCCTTGGCTGTTCTTTTTTATGAAGAATACGAGCAGTTACAGGAGCTTGAAGATAAACTGAAAAACCAATCAGAAAACATTCAATGCGTGATTAGCAAATCGCCTTTAAGTTTAAACACTTTCGGTTTTGGCCAAAGCCAGCATCCCAAACTTTGGGACTATGCAGATAATGTAAATACCGTTGAGTTTTTGAATGGGTTAAACTAATATTGGTGAGTGACTTTGCTCATTGATGGCATTTGGATTTTAAATTTATTTAATATTGCATAAACCTGAGCCAGTAAATGCACTCTCTATCAAAAGCGTTATTTTTTCTTTCTACCCTCCTGTTTGCAAATTTTGCAAAAGCGCAGCTTTGTAGTGGGGCTTTCGGCCAACCACTCATTAGTCAAACCTTTGGACAGGGAAACAATACCGACAGCTGGTATGAACCATTGGAGCAATATGCACCAGGCGCTTCTACTTATACAACTTTTGTTGGTCCACCGGGAGTAAGCCCACGTAATTTAACTGCTAACCAATCGGGTTTAGTTAAAACACCTGCTACCCCTGGTAATCCATACCCTATTTACTGGCAGCCACATGCTGATCATACCGGAGATCCCAATGGTTTGATGCTTTTAATTGATGGTATAGCAACTCGAACTGTATTTTTTGAGCAGCGAATGGATAATCTATGCCCAAATACCACTTTACGTTTATCCATTTGGGTATTAAATACAAATTCGCCTGCTGCCAATGCTCAAAATCCAAATATGATCTTGCGTATAACCGATCCCAATAATAATATATTAGGCGAAAAACCAACCGAAAATGTACCCGCAGATGGAACATGGCATCAATATTCCGTTGACTTTAGTAATAGCAATAGCCCAACGGTAATCTTACAGTTGATTAATAACACACCAACAAATAGTGGCAATGATTTTGCTTTGGATGATATCACCGTACAAGCTTGTGGCCCAGCTATCGCTCCATTTTTTAACACGAATGCCTCTTTATTAAACATGTGTGAGGGGAATACCAGCAATTTCATTTTAGATGCAAATATTACTGCAGGATATACAAACGCATTTTATCAATGGCAGGAAAATACAGGTAGCGGTTGGACTGACATTGCTGGCAAAACAACAAAACAAGCTGCTATAGATTTTTCAGATCGCATAGCTGGCACTTATCAATATCGGCTAATTACGGCTATGAATGGCAATATCGATAGAACTTACTGCAGGGCAGTATCAGAGCCGATAGAGGTTACTGTAAATCCTTTACCCACTGCCAAAGCCGAAAATTCTGGCGAAGTTTGTATTGGTGGCACCATTCGATTAAATGCCTCTGGAGGAACAAGTTATAAATGGTATGGTCCAGATGGTCAGTTCCTTTCTGCTGAGAAGAACCCAACGATAACCAATGCAACTAAAGCAATGGAGGGCATTTATACTGTTCAGGTGGCTGCAAATGGGTGTACATCACCTGCAACAACAACTGTTGAGGTTTTTGAGCCAGTAATTCCAATAACCAATATTCAAAATGCAACCATTTGTGAAGGCCAATCTGTTCAGTTAGAAGTGTCAGGTGGTTCTGCCTACCTTTGGCACCCATCAAAAGGCTTGTCTGATCCACAAATCCCTAACCCAATCGCCGCACCAACTGAAACTACGACATATACGGTTCAGGTATCTAATTACAGCTGTACTACGTATGCACAAATCACTGTCAACGTAAATAAAAATGTAGTGGCCAATGCAGGTGCAGATCAAACAATCGTAACCGGACAATCAACAATTTTAAATGGTAAAGTGAGTGGCGATGATTTTACCTATTTCTGGACACCATCAGATTATCTTGACGACCCCACCAAACTTAGTCCCATTGCTACACCAACTGAAGACATTACCTATACTTTACATGCGAGTTCAAATTTGGGCTGTAACAGTAGTAGCGATGAGGTTTTCATCAAGGTTTATCCAAAAGTGGTAATCCCCAATACCTTTACGCCAAATGGCGATAATGTAAATGATATGTGGAATATTCCGTCTATTACATCTTTCCCCAATTCAATTGTGAAAGTAACCAACCGATATGGCCAGCTCGTTTACCAGAGCACCGGAACTTTTAAAGCCTGGGATGGGAAAATGAATGGGAAAGATCTTCCTCCGGCAATATATTATTATAGCATTTATTTAAACAAAGATTTTAAAACCTATACCGGCTGGGTAATGCTGATGAGATAAAAAGGACTTCTTACTTTCGCTTATCATTTGGAAATGCTATTTTTGGGCACAATGTATATCGTTAAAGTTAAAGGCATAGCCAAAATTCCAGATTACGTACAGTTAAGAGATGACAAGTTTACACTTTTAGCTTATTTTAGGGTTGATAGGCCTGATAAATCGCTGGAAAAACTCGGACTTGGCGACAAGCAAGAATACATTATGGAAATGGTTAAAGATTTGCCTTTCGGGCAGATTGCAAAATTAGAAATATAATATGGCAGGCAACTCAGTAATTCATTTAAGCAATGTTGATGTTTTTCAACAGAAACATCTAGTCCTCTCAAACGTAAATTTACACATCGAAAAGGACGAATTTGTCTTCCTGATCGGTCAAACAGGTTCGGGCAAGAGCAGTTTGCTTAAAATATTATATGGCGACTTACATATTGGTAATGGCGAAGGTAATATTGCTGGTTTCGACCTTAAAAACCTGAAAGAAAGTCAGGTACCGTTTTTACGCCGTAAATTGGGAGTAGTTTTTCAGGATTTTCAACTGCTTACCGATAGAACCATTGAAAAAAACCTTGAATTTGTGCTTAAGGCAACAGGGTGGAAAGACGAAAAACTAATTAACGAACGCATTAAAGATGTTTTAGACAAAGTTGGTTTGCGTTCTAAAATCAAAAAAATGCCACACGAAATTTCTGGTGGTGAACAGCAGCGTATTGTTATTGCGAGAGCTTTGTTAAATGATCCGGAAATTATTCTTGCTGATGAGCCTACAGGAAATTTAGATCCGGAAACATCAGAAGAAATTGTAACCCTTTTAAAACAAATTAGCCAGGCCGGAACTGCGGTATTAATGGCTACACACGATTACCATATCATCCGTACTTTCCCTTCGCGCATTATTAAATGTGAGAATGGAGTTGTGCACGAAGATGCACAAATCGTATAAAAAATTCTGACATCCGTCAGCTAATCAGCCAATCTGTTCAGATAAATACAAATAAATCTGACAGCTTGGCTGATTTCCGTTTATGGCAAAATAGTTGAGATCAAAACAAAAAAATTCAGCCCAGTATTATGTTTAATAAGAAGAAAAATAACGATAAAGAAGAAAATATAATGAATCCTGAAAATACATCAGAAAATACTGCTGAGAATGTAGAGAATACTGATGCTCCTATCGCCGAAACTGAGCAGGCGCCCGAATTATCTGCAGAAGAAAAATTGCAAGCGGAAGTTCAACAACTTAACGACAAATATTTACGCTTATATGCTGAGTTCGATAATTACAAACGCCGTACACAAAAAGAACGCGTAGAATTGTTGCAAACGGCTGGTAAAGATGTAATTGTTTCACTTTTACCTGTTTTAGATGATTTTGACCGTGCATTAAAAGCAATGGAAACTGCTACTGACGTTGCCCCGGTTAAAGAAGGCATTTTATTGGTAAGCACAAAGCTAAAAAACACTTTAGCACAAAAAGGATTGAAAGATGTAGAAAGCATCAGTCAGCCTTTCAATACCGATTTCCACGAAGCAATTACCAATATCCCTGCTCCTAGCGATGATCTTAAAGGGAAAGTGATCGACGAAGTTGAAAAAGGTTATACCTTAAATGATAATGTAATCCGCTTTGCTAAAGTTGTAGTTGGAGCGTAAGGAAATTGAAAAGTTGGAAGGTTAAAAGTTGGAAAGTTGCAGTAGCAATAGCAACAATTAACCCCAAGCAAGAAAATTAATAAAACTGGTGTTTGTTTTTGGGTCAGGAACATTAAACGTTTCAACTTTCAAACATTTCAACGTTTATAAAGAAGATGAGTAAAAGAGATTATTACGACGTATTAGGCGTAACTAGGGGCGCAGCCGCTGATGAGATAAAGAAAGCTTATCGCAAGATGGCGATTAAATATCATCCGGATAAAAATCCAGGAGATAAAGCTGCTGAAGATAAATTTAAGGAAGCTGCCGAAGCTTATGAAGTTTTAAGCAGTCCAGATAAAAAACAACGTTATGATCAATACGGTCATGCGGGTGTTGGAGGCGCAAGTGGCGGTGGTTACGGCGGTGGCGGCATGAACATGGACGATATTTTTAGCAATTTCGGCGATGTATTTGGCGGTCACAATCCTTTCGAAAGCTTTTTCGGTGGTGGTGGCGGTCAGCAACGTGGTGGTCGTCGTGTAGCCAAAGGCTCTAACCTACGTATAAAAGTTAAATTAACACTTGAGGAAATTGCACATGGTGCAGAAAAGAAAATCAAGGTTAATAAACTAATTGTTTGTAAAACCTGCGATGGCTCTGGTGCGAAAGATAAATCATCGGTAAGTACCTGTGGTACCTGCGGTGGTAGTGGCCAGGTACGTAGAGTAACCAATACAATTTTAGGCCAGATGCAAACAGCATCTACCTGCCCTACCTGTAACGGTAGCGGTCAGCAAATCACCTCAAAATGTACAGTTTGTCATGGAGATGGTGTTGTACGTGGCGAAGAAACCATTACCATCAATATTCCTGCAGGTGTAAGTGAAGGTATGCAATTAAGCATGAGCGGAAAAGGAAATGCTGCACCTAATGGCGGTATCCCAGGCGATTTAATTATCTTAATTGAAGAAACGCCACACGAAACCTTAAAACGCGAAGGCAACAATATCGTTTACGATTTACATTTAAGCTTCGTTGATGCTGCTTTAGGGATGAGCATTGAAGTACCAACCATTGATGGTAAAGCAAAAATCAAAATCGATCCGGGTACACAAAGCGGAAAATTATTACGCTTAAAAGGTAAAGGTTTACCAGAAGTGAATTCTTATCATAGAGGTGATGAGATTATCCACATCAACATCTGGACACCAAAAGCTTTAAGTAGTGATGAACGTAACGCTTTAGAGAAATTACGTGAATCGCCAAACTTTAAGCCTCAACCGGGTAAAAATGATAAAAGTTTCTTCGAAAGAATGAAAGAATACTTCGAGTAATTGATTAAATATAAATCGAAAAACCGGTGCCGCAAGCATCGGTTTTTTGTTTTATAAAGCATCGTACCAAAAGTCCCTATTTTTTAGTGAAGTCAGATGTTACCATCTGACTATAAGAACCATTCCAATAAACTTGGGTAATCCACATTTGCCGTATCAGATGGTAACATCTGACACCACGAGTATTTAGTGAAGTCAGATATTACCATTTGACTATAAAAACTATTCCGGTAAACTTTGATAATCCATTTTTCACCCTATCAGATGGTAACATCTGACTATAAGAACCATTCCAGTAAACTTGGGTTAATCCATTTTTGCCGTATCAGATGGTAACATATGACACCACAGATAACTGAACATAAATTGCTTACTTTTTTGGGTTACATATCCATAAAACCGGTATTAATTTCAGAACATGAACGAACTCACTACCATTCTCAGAAAGTACCCAATAGCATCGATAATATTTGTATTGTATTTAATCGGTTGGATTTCACCAGTCCTCATTGAGGTTTTCTTTGCTTCGACAAAAAACGAATCGCAATTAAAAAACAATCATCCACCGTTTACTGGATTTTTAGCACTTTCAATGCTGTACTTATTAACGATGGTGGTATTAGGTTTTCTAAATAAAAAAGGCAACATTTACTTAAAACTATCAGGCTATATTGGCGTCTCGTTGATTATTTTCGCCGCAATTAATAACGGATAATAAACCTTTCCATTTATAGTCTGTTTTCTATATATGAAATGGAGAATTGGTTGCTCAGGCTTTTATTATCGTGAATGGAAAGAGATTTTCTACCCAAAAGGTTTGGCACAAAAAGATTGGTTTAAATATTATTGCGAACATTTTAACACAATAGAGATCAATTCTACCTTTTATAAAATGCCAACTCAAAAATCGTTCGATAAGTGGTATAATGAAAGTCCGAGTGGTTTTTTATTTACAATTAAGGCGCCGCGATTGATTACACATTATAAACAGTTCAATGAATGCGAACAGCTCATAAACGATTTTTACGAGGCTATTCAAATCGGACTAAAAGAGAAATTAGGATGTATACTGTTTCAGTTTCCACCAAAGTTCGATTATAGTACAGAACGGTTCAACCTATTGATCGAAAATTTAAGACCAGATTTTAAAAATGTGGTAGAGTTTCGCCACATCAGTTGGTTTGATGAAGAAATCTATAAAAAATTCGCTCAAAACAACATCATATTTAGTGGACAAAGCTATCCTTTTACCCTTCCCGATGATATTATTCAAAATACAGGAACTGTTTACTATCGCTTTCATGGAAAGCCTGTATTGTATAAATCTGAATATGATATAAATACGATTAAGGGTTTCAAAAATCAGATTAAAGATAATATTAATGAAGTTTTTGTATATTTTAACAATACCTGGGGAGTTGGAGCATTGCATAATGCAAAACAATTGCAGACTTTGATAAAATAGTATTTTTGTGATGTCAGATGTTACCATCTGACTATCTCGATTATATTAATAAAATTGGATGAAGATTGTTATTTGATTTTTATATGTAAGATGGTAACATCTTACACCACGGGAAATTTATGGGAACCTGGCAAGAGCATAAACTTATAAGCCACTTGCTATCCTGCTAAAACCAACAGCCACTGAAAAATAAACCTGTTAGCAATGGTATTTCGTTCTACTACCCTTAATTTAGCAATACGAAATTTAATGGATAGCAGGACGACAGTTACTAAATAACCACTGCAAAGCTTTCCAAAACACAAAAATATAAACTATGCGCATTGCAGTTATCGACCTGGGTACGAACACCTTCCACTTACTTATTGCTGAAACAACAGGAAATCAGCCGGAAATTTTATACAAAACCAATGTGCCTGTTAAACTGGGAGAAGGAAGAATTAACGACAATATTATCATTCCTGCAGCCTTTGAAAGAGGTGTGAACTGCCTGGAAACGTTTAGCCATACAATTGTTGAATATCAGGTTAATGAGGTAAGGGCTACGGCTACTTCGGCGGTTAGAAGCGCAGAAAACGGACAAGATTTTGTACATGCAGTAAAGGAAAGAACCGGAATAAACATCGAAACGATTAGCGGCGATGAAGAAGCTGAATTAATTTACCAAGGTGTAAAACTGAGCGAAGTAATTACAGAGACATCTTTGATTATGGATATTGGTGGCGGAAGCGTAGAATTTATCCTGTGCGATCCCGAAAAACTGATCTGGAAGAAAAGTTATAACATTGGGGCGGCACGTTTAATGCAGCAGTTCTTTAAATCAGATCCTATATCCGACAATGAAAAGAATGCCATTTTATTTCACACTCAAAATCAACTTGCAGATCTTTTCGAGATCTGTGAAAAATACCATCCTGAAATCTTAATCGGATCTGCTGGGGCCTTCGAAACATTTGCTGAGCTCATTATTAGAAAAAACAACTTAAAAGCAGACATTAAAACAGCCAAAACTTTTGCATTCAATTTCGATGATTACATTTCAACTTCGATCAAACTACTCAATGCTACGCATAAAGAAAGGGCGGAAATGCCCGGTATGATCCCTTTAAGGATTGATATGATTGTGATTGCGGCGCTAATTACCAACTATGTATTGGGCAGAGCGAAAATAAACCGGTTAACACTTTCTACCTACGATTTAAAGATGGGTGTTTTGGCCAGCCTGTTATAAAAAATGATCCATATAAGCTATGGATCATCGGGAGTTTAGAGAATATTAATTTAGGTTATTTCTTTTTTGGTGCAATCATTATCTTGCCCATAATCATCGATTCGGCCTTTTTAAGTTTAAGGTTGTTCTGTTTTTCCTTAGAAAAATCGAGCGTTAGAAACGCGGCATATTGTATACTATCAACCACTAATTGGTTTTTACTAACATCAAACTTATCGCCTAAAGTAATTTCGTAGCGACCATTTTTATCAGTGAGCGCGAAAAAATCGGTATTTACAATGACTAACCTTATTCCTGCTGCAGGTTTATTGTCAGCACCGATAACGTAACCGTATATTTTTTTTGGTACAACTGGTTTTTTATCGTCTGTTTTGTTGTTTATACCTCTTGTTATTTCAATCGGCGTTTTCAAATTTTCTGCCCTGGCATCCATCATAAAAATGCTCATTCCTATAGCCAGTACACCAAGGTATTTCATCCAGTTTCTATTGTTTGTTGGCACAATAGCTAAATGGTAGTTGAGCTGGTTTAATTGAGTTTGGCTCAGGCGACCGCATATTGACGAACCTGCATTTGCTAATACATTGATGATTTCGGCATTGGTATAACCTGAGAAATCGATTACATTTTTACTACAAGCTTTGCAAAAATTAAAGCCTTCACCTTTTTCCATTTCATCCCAGTTTTGCAAACAGGGTTCTGCTATGGTAACTTCGTTAATTCTCGTTTTCATCGTGGTTGTTTTTAGAGATGATGAAACTTTTAAGAGAATTCCACAATGAGTTTTAAATAAATTTCAGGAGCTCGTTATAAAGCTTTTCTGTTGGCAAGCCCATTACATTTGTATAAGAGCCTTCTATGCGCTCTACTACGACAATACCCCACCAATCTTGCACGCCATAACTTCCGGCTTTATCAAAGGGTTTGTAATTATCAATATAGAAATCAATTTCATCAGCTGTAACAGATTTACAGTAAACTTCTGTCCTATCGTAAAACGAATGAATTTTATCGCATTTAACAAGTGTTACACCTGTAAAAACTTCATGCCTGCTTCCCGATAGTTTTTTTAACATTTCTTGTGCATGCGCCCTATCTTGAGGTTTACCTAAAATTTCTCCGTTTAAGGCCACAATGGTATCAGCTGTAATTACTATTTCACCATTAGCCGTAAAGGCCTTAGCCTTCTGTTCTGAAATGTAAACGGCAATTTCTGCAGGACATAAATCCGGTGGGTAACTTTCATCTACATCTTTTAGTTCGACTTTAAAATCTAAGCCCATAAGGGTTAAAAGCTCTTGTCTACGTGGCGATTTAGATGCTAAAATAATGGGAGGGAAATTGGCAGGCATATTTTATTTTTCTGCTAAAATAAGAAAAGCGACATAAAGCCGCTTTTCTTATTTGATATTTTACCAAGATTAGTTATTTCCACCACCTTGTCTACGTTTTTCCATTTCAGCACGTTGCTCTTTTTGCCAAGCTTCGTAAGTTTTTTTCTGATCGTCTGTTAATACTGCAGTTACTTTTGCATCATTGTCGGCACGCATTTTTTGCATTTTCTCTCTCATTGCATCTCTATCACCCCCACCTTGCATTTCTTCACGCATTTTTTTCATGGTTTCTGCCTGCTCAGTAAAAACAGTGGTTAACTTTGTTTTTTGATCATCAGATAATTTTAATTTTTCATCTAGCTGTTTTACTCTTTCTTCAGGTTTCATCATCATTCTGCCTGGTCCACCACCTTGCTGCGCGTTAGCGAAACCAGCTATACCTAGCATTAATCCGCAAATCATCATTAATTTTTTCATGTTGTTCTTGTTGTTTTTGGTTGAAAATTGAGCATGTTGGAGTGTGCAAAAAGACGAAAGTTTAATCTGTAAATGTAACTTAGCTGTTGCAGATTAAAACAGTTAATCTTTTAACAATAATACAGGTACATGTGATTTAATGGTCAATTTTTGGGATATACTTTCGTGAAGCAAACTTTCGAAAAAACTATATTTTTTGGGCAATGCGATGATTAACTGGGCTTCTTCACTTTTAGCGAATTTTACTATTCCTTTAATCGTATCAGGATGATCAGCATAGTGATAAGCGGGAGAAAAATCTTTGAGCATTTCGTGCAAAAAGTGTTCTTCCTTTAAGTCAATAACATCACCAGAATTGATATTAAGCACCAAAAGTTCTAAAGCATGTTTACTTAAAATATTTTTAAGTGCATGCATTGGGATTACCTCTTTAACCTTTTTAAAATCGCAGGCTAAAATGGCTTTACGGATCGATTGATAATCGGCCTTAGGCGGAACAACCAAAACCGGAACCGGGCTTGATTTAGAAATCTTGATCGCATTAGAACCGATATCGCTTTCGTCTTTCGCTTTTTTACCGTTACTACCGATAATAATGAGTTCGATCTCTTCTCTATTTACCCGCTCAATGATAGAACGTAAGATTGTTTCTCTTGTAAGGTAAACTTCTATTTCTGCCTTGGGATTGATCTCAAGCATTTTTACCTTAAGTTTTTCCAGTGCTTCGAGCCTTCTCGTAATTTCATCGGCGATATGCACATCTGTGGTAACAATTAAATCGGGTGTTGGGAGAATGCTTTCGTATTCTGAAACATAGTAGGCATTAAGCAGTATAATTTTTGAGTTCGTCATCGCAAAACTCAGCCTGGCAGCATATTTGGCTGCGTGATCTGCTGTTTTCGAAAAATCTACTGGTACAAGGTATGTGCTCATGTGATTAAATTTAACATTTTTTACATTGATAAATTAATCAATCGATTGATTAACTTATCAATGTAAATTTCGCATATAATATGATGTATTGCAAATTTTAATGTCTGAGATTTATAATCTTTGATCTTCTCTATAGATGTTTCGATTCTGATAAAAGTAATGATAACTTGGTCGTCATTTCGACTGCAGCACCACGGAATGGAGAAATCCTTAACTTAATCAGCTATTTGGATGAATGACGAAAAGATCCTTCGACTCCGCTCTGGATGATAATCTCGTAAAGAATTTTACAAGCCGAATTCGCTATGCTAGGATTAGCTAACTAAAAATTTATTTGCCTGAAAGATCCTGAAACAAGTTCAGGAAAACGATTCGTTATGGCACTTGTACTAATTCACTAATGAACCGATGGCTATTGAACCGATTTACATCCCCGAATCGGCAGCATTTGGATTTTCATCATGCCATCTGCCCTGTACTTTCATTACTTTTTCGATGACATCGCGGACAGCGGTTTTGCCACCATTGTAAGGAGAAACGAATGTAGATATCGCTTTTATTTCTTCTACGGCATCAGCCGGGCAGGTTGGAAGTCCTACGAGTTTCATTACTTTTAAATCTGGAACATCGTCGCCCATGTAAAGCACTTCCCCTGCAGTAATATTTTTATCCTGAAGATATTGATTGAAAATAGCCACCTTATCTCCTGTTCCGAGGAAAACATCGGTTACGCCCAGATTGAAAAAGCGTTTCCCCATGGCAATACCATCTCCGCCAGATATAATACAGATGTTAAATCCTCTTTTAACAGCCAACTGCATGGCATAACCATCTTTAATGTTAAAGGTGCGCAACGACTGCCCGTTATCAGTAACCTGAACTGATCCATCGGTAAGCACACCATCTACATCAAAAATGAAAGTAGTGATCTCTTTTAGTTTTTGTAAAAACATTCGCGCGTTTGGCGTTTAGGGTTAAGCGCTCGGTGCTGACTCTGGACTGAGGACTCCGAACTCAGGACTAATTATTGATTATCTCTCCACTCGTAAACCCAAGCAGATTGAATTTGCTCTAAATGTCCTTCGCTGCTTTCCTCACGGGTTCCTTTAAAGTTAGGCAATTCTAAAACCCAATCTAAAAGTTCGGTAAAGCGGATACGGTAGATTTTCGCTTCTGTAAAATCATCACCAAATTTCTCATATAAAGACATTGCAATATCTTCATAATCGTTCCAGTAAAAAGGTAAAGCAAATTTATCGTTGTTCATGTTGTTTTGTTGTTGGTTAATTGTTTGAATTGGTTAATCGGTTAACTGTTAAATCGGCTAACCGACTCCCGACTGAAGACTTTGGACTCCAGACTAACTAGTGTCCCATAAAGTCAGACTGATCTGGAATGGTAACTTCGATATCGCCGTTAATTACCACACATTGGCAGCCTAAGCGAGAAGTAATTTTCGGACGAACAGCTCTATCGATAAAGTCTTCCTCTTTATCAGAAATCTCTTCGATATTATCCATACCTTTTGTTACATATACATGGCAGGTACTGCAACCACAAACACCACCACAGTTGTGCTGTAATTCGATTCCATTATCCAGACAAACATCTAAAACAGATTCTCCCGCTGCTATTGGTAATTCAATAGATTCGTGATCTGCTTCTTCAAAATTTATTTTTAGTTTAAAAATGCTCATAATTATTTTGCAAAAGTAAGAAGCAAAAGCCGTAATTATGCTATTTCAGCGTTAATTTTATGCTATCGCTCAATGTTTGATAAATGTTCTGCAATCCGGGCGTATCAGTTAACATGCTCAAATGCTTATTTAAAGTGCTTTCGTCGTCCCTAACTGCTGGTCCAGTCTGCACATTTTCAGGTAGATTGCTCATTACCTTATCGGCGGTTTCGGCAATTAATGGCCTGATGATTTCGAAATCCAAACCGTTCTGGCTTAAAATTTTATTCGCCAAAGCATATAGGTGATTCGGAAAATTACAGGCAAATACTGCTGCAAGGTGTAATACTTTTCTCTTCTCGCCACCTAACTGGTACACTTGACGGCTAATTTTGGTTCCCAGATTGTTTAAAATCGTCAATTGACTTTCATCGCTCGCTTCGATACAAAGCGGGATATTTTCAAATGAGATCTCTTTATCTTTCGAAAAAGTTTGCAAAGGATAAAAAACACCTGCTTTTTTTACCTGTGACGATAAAATATTAATATCGGTAGTTCCGGAGGTATGCACCACTAAACCGTTTACGTTTTTTAATGATTTAGCTACGGTTTCAATGGCATCGTCCTTTACCGAGATAATATATAAATCAGCATTTTTTTTAACCTCATTTAAATCGTTTACAGCTTCAGCTTCTATTAAATCAGCCAATAACTTTGCATGATTAAGATTTGGGCTGTACACCTGTACCACATCTTCATCTTTGGCTTTTAATGCTTTTGCTAAGTGTGTGGCAACGTTTCCCGAACCTAATAAAACGATCTTCATGATTTTATGCGGTTTTGGCCTCTTTTCTTCTTCTGAAAATTGAAAGTAAGAAACCAACAACCATTACAATGGTACCTGCCCAATATAAATTGATGAAAGGAAATTCTATCGCTTTAAAAACCACCCAGTCCTTAGCCTGCTGAGGTTTTTCAAAGATCTGAAGCTCCACTTTCTTCTCATCTGGCAATACTCTTGCAAAACGGAATTTCAAATCCAGTTCATCCACCTTACGGGCGAAATCGAAAGTGTTATTCCCTTTGATCAAGAAAATAGGCTCTGTGTTATAAATCTTGCCAGCAGCATTAACCTCTAACGGTAAACCAACAGCATAATCACCCTGACCTAAAACTAAATCTTTTGCGGTAGGTTTTCTGTTCAAGTCTTTCACGGTAACTATACCACTTGAGGTATGAATGGTATCTCCTACCGAAACCTTTACAATACGCGGTGCTTTATAATTTTCATCATCAGAATGACCTTCGTGATCTTCATGTGATGTTTTTTTAATGGCAGCACTGGTGATGTGGGTATAAACATCATAGGTAAGGTAATGCTTGGTATCAGGAGAGGCAATTAGCCCCATTTTTTCATTTTCCTGTACATGTGGATGTAAGTTAAAATCCTCTTTAACCTTACCTTCTTTATCTAAAACTTTAAAATTAAGGGTATAAATGGTATTGGGTGCTACAGTAGTATCGGCTACATATGTTACGGTGTAGTTACCCATTTTCTTGGGTTCATTTTTGTATAACATGATGTTCTCGCCCGGTTTTTCTACTTTTTCGAAATCTTTTACCGGAATAAATTTAGTAGCATTAATTGATAAAGGTTTGTTTGTAGCGGCAGAGATTAGTGCACCTAAGATCAAAAAAGCAAAACCAATGTGCGCAATTGCCGATCCAGCCAATTTAGCCTTGCCACCAAAAGCCTGATATAATACTGCAGCATTAGAAAGAACAGCGAACAAACAACTAAAGGTAATAAGGATGTACATGGTGTTGGTGTAAATCTCAGCCACATATACCAAGCCTGCTGTTAACACAATTGAGAAAATAATTGCCGATACCAGACTGCTATAAAATTTGCGTGGATCCGTCCTTTTATATTTTAAATATTGAGAGAAACCCGAAATCAAAGTAATTAATACCGCAAATGGTGCCTGCCATTGATTATAGTATTTTACAGCATCAATTGGCGGAGTAAAGTTTGTTCCAAAGGCTTTGTTAAACACAGGAACTGATGTAGAGAATATTACCTGGATACAAGCGATGGTTACTACTAAAGCCCCAATAAACATCCAGAATTCGCGAGAATAAGTTTCTTCATCCTTAGTGGTAATTGGCAATTCTTTCCATCTTACTATAATGAGCACAATTGCTAAAACAGCGAAAACAACATTGTATAAAATTAAGTGGCCAAACATCCCCATATCGGTAAATGAGTGAACTGATGTATCACCTAAAATTCCGCTTCGGGTTAAAAACGATGCGTAAAGCACCAATAAGAAACTTAAAAAAACCAGGGCAATTGCGGTAAAATAAGCATGTCCTGTATTTTTATATGCAATCATCACGTGTACTGCACCGATTAGGGTTAACCATGGGATTAAAGAAGCATTTTCAACAGGATCCCAAGCCCAGAAACCGCCAAAATTCAACGCTTCGTAAGCCCAGAAAGAACCCATAATAATACCTGTACCCAAAACCATTACCGCAAAAAGTGCCCAGGGCATAGCTGGTTTAATCCATTCTTTATACCTTTTTTGCCACAAAGCCGCAATTCCATAGGCAAAAGGTACAATCATACTGGCAAAACCTAAAAATAAGGTTGGTGGGTGGATAACCATCCAATAGTTTTGCAACAATGGATTTAATCCTCTACCATCGGTAATAAATTTTAAATAATTAGCAAAGTTTTCAGGATTTGCGAAAACTACAGGAGCCATTGATTTTAGATCAAGAGAATCTCTTAATAAGATAAACGGAGAACTTCCGATGCGCTCACCAAAAATCTCTACGCCTAAAAGCATTGAAGTTAAAAATACTTGAGAGAAAGCGACAACTGTCATTACAGGGCGCTCCCAGGTTTTAGCTTTCCAGATTAATAAAGTACCTAGAAACGATTGCCAGAAAGCCCACAGCAAGAAACTTCCCTCCTGTCCCTCCCAAAAAGCAGAAATAATATAATGAATTGGAAGCTGTTTTGAAGAGTGCCAATAGATATAACTGTATTCATTGTAGTGGCCCAATACCAGGTAGAACAAAATTGCTCCGATACCAATTATACAGCCAAAATTAGCTAAGAATCCAATCCGACCTAAGTTCCGCCAAGATTTATCTTCTAAATTTTTATCGCGACTGGCATAAAAGTATGCGATTGTTGAAAGTAATGATGCACTAAACGCCAGCACAATAAAAAACTGCCCGATTTTACCCGGTAGCAGGTTTTCGCCTACAAATTGAATATCCATTAAAATTAGTTATATTTTTTCTCACCGTACTTACCTACCGTATCAACCTTACCGTCTTTATTAATTTCAACAAGGTTGTCGTTATATTTAGATGGGCATTTCATTAAAATTTTCGACGCGTAAAACTTGTCTTTGTTCATCTTACCGATTAACACAAGCTTTTCTGATTTTTCGAAATCCTGCGGTTTGGTACCTGCGTAAATGACCTCTCTCACTTCCCCTTTTTCATCTTTCATGTGGAATGAAAAATGGTTAGCATCTTTTACGGCGTCGTAGTAAGTACCCATCGATTTTACCCAATAGCCCATAACATGTTCCTCTTTCTCAGAAAGGGTTGCCTGTTTGAAGTTAGAGTAAGTATCAGTATTTGCATTTAAGCTAAATAAAATCCCTACGGAAATTGCGATGGTAATCAATCCAATGATTGCACTTTTCTTCATGGTTATACTTGTTGTAAAAGCTGGCAACAAAGATAGAAAAATCGGCTTAGCCAGCATTCTTTTACATTTTTCTTGTCTTTATATTGACAATTATCTGATTTTTGAAGGGAAATATTTTTTCTGAAGCCTATATTTATAACCGATCTTAAGGAATATCTTAAATCGTTTAAAAGTTTGGGCTGAAATTGCTAAGTTTGGCCTATCAGATAATCATTCCTTTTTTACATCCCGCATAGCACATAAACCGGATTAACATGAAATTAAAGCAGTTTTATAAGCTTTTGTTATTTATAGTTTTGATACCTTTTTTAAGCTCTTGTTTTGAAGTAATTGAAGAAATTGCCATGAAAAACGACGGAACCGGCGATGTGGTACTCACCATAAACCTAAGCCAGAGCAAAACCAAGGTAGCTTCGGTAATGCTTTTGGACAGTGTACAGGGCTATAAAGTACCCAGCAAACAAAAAATTCAACAGGAATTAAATGAAGCAGTGGCCTATTTAAAAAAATCGGAAGGGATTTCTAACGTAAAAAGCACAAGCGATTTTAATAATTATATCGCTACCATTAGTTTTTCTTTTAAAGATGTTTCAAATATCAATAACATCACCAAAAATATTCTTGCCCAACAAAAAATTAAGGCTACCAATACCTCCTCGTATACTTATAACAAGGCCACCAAAACCTTTAGCCGAAAATATCAGGCAATAAGTAGCGCTAAAACAGAATTCAATAAATTAAAAGCAAAAGACAAGGCGGTTTTTAACGGCGCAACGTACACCAGTATCTATCGTTTCGAATCTGCTGTAACAAGTAGTACCAATCCGGCATCAAATGTATCGAAATCTAAAAAAGCCGTGATGTTAAAAAGCAGCATCATGGATTTAATTAACGGAAAAATTAACGTATCTAATTCTATACAACTATCTAAATAAAACCAACGCATCCGCGATAGTTTCATCTCCACTGAAAACAAATTATATCTAATGAAACCATCATGAGCATACTGTTCACAAACCGAGATGAATATGCTCATGATAGCTTCATAACCGCTAAAAAATAAACCGAGTAAGCGAGCTCATTGATACAATCGAAAAAAAATAAACACCGAATCAATAATTACATCCAATGAAAAAAATTCTAATTGCCATCGCTCTTTTCTTATCGTTTAATCTGGCCAAGGCTCAGGATCTGGTTAAGAAAATACCTGCAAATGCCTTTACAGTTGCCACCATTAAAGGCGATAACGTATTTAAATTGATGTTTGTAAAAGATTTTAATGAATCTTTCGTAGGCAAGAAATTACTTACCGAAACTTCAAAATCACTTGATAAAAGCTTTACCAGCATAGAAGATTTCGGCATTAACCTGGAGAAAAACATGTATTATTTTAATCAATTAAGCGATAGCATTACCTATAACTGCTTTCTGATCCCGATAAAAGATGCAACTAAGTTTGAAAACTTAATTAACAACAAGGAAAATAAATTTACAAAAGAAGGCGACGTTCGCACCATGATTTTGCCAGATAGTACAAGCATTATTAAGTGGAACAATAACATGATGTACTTTGTAACAGGAAGCATCAGCAGTTCCTTTTTTGCCGATTCAGTTAAATCTGCCCGTTATGGAATTAAGGATATCAGGTTTCAAAATGACCCTACACTGGTTGATAGTGCTGCAGTTGTAGCTACAGATTCTACTTATGTAACTACAGCCGAGCCTATGGTCGAGGAAGTGCCTGCTCCACCTGTTGTAAAAGCGAAAGCTCAGAAAAAATCGACAGCTAAAAAGAACACTAAAAAAACTACCGCTAAAAAGAAAAAAGCATCAAAGAAAAAAATTCCTTTAAAACCACAATACCATTATGATGATGTTGCGGTGGCAACTGCTGATACTGCTAGTGCTATGACTCCAGTTCACGGCGTTGTAGATGAACAATATGATGCTTACCAACAGGAGCGTTTAGAGCAGGATGCAAAGAAAAAGAGATTGGCTTTTACCTGGATGACCGCCCAGGCGGATCAGATTTTTAATGGTAGTTACGAGTCTATCGAAACCAATAAATCATACACAGCGAGTTTAGACAACAAAGCCATAGCAGAACTTTGGGTGTCGAGTCTGCAAGATGTTTATAATGCAATCTCTCCAGAATTCGGTGCTTATGGTAAAGCAGGGCTAATGAAAGGTTATGGCAGTTTAAATGCGAAACTTTTTATGGATGACAAAAGTTTCCGCATCTCTACAGGCCTAGAATTGGCGCAGGAACAGGCAGATGCGTATAAAAAAATCATGAACAGAAAGTTAAACAAAAACTTTTTGAAATATGTAAACAGCGAAAAAGCGCTTGGTTTTATGAGCTATTCTATTGATACTAAAGCTTACCTTGAAGAATTTCCTAAATTAATGAAACAGACCTATGGTTCTTTTTTGGGCGCCAGAATGGATGAAGAAATTGACCTGGGCGCTGAACTGCTCTCTCTTTTGCTAGATGAAGAAGCGGTAAGCAAAGTAATTAAAGGTGATGCTTTATTTGTAATTAATGGATTAAACACCAAAGATGTTACTTACACAACTTACGAATATGACGACGATTACAAACAAAAAGAAATAGTTAAAACGAAAAAAGAAACCTTGCCTGATTTCCTTTTCATGTTTTCTTCTGAAGATACCAGATTGATCAATAAACTGATTAAATATGGCGTAAACAAAAATTATATATCTGTTGAGAACAACATTTATAAAATATTGGAAAAGAAAAGCCCGATTGATATTTACTTTATGATTAAAGATGGTATTGTATTTTTCGGTAATTCGTTAACTGAAATGCAGGGTATCAGCAACAATCAATACAACAGCAATAAATTAAGTAAACTGCACAAACAACTATTGAGCAAAAACAATTTCAGCTTTTTATTTAATGCCAAAAACCTGGTGGGCAAAGTACCAGATTCTGAAATTGGTGGTGAAGAAACCGCCAAAAAATTTAACAGCACTTTAGAAAAAATGGGCAATGTATATATGAAATCGAATCCAATTAAGGGCAGATTGGTTTCAGCAGATATTAGTGCAGAAATTCCGAATGGACATGAAAACGCTTTGAAATATCTGTTTTCTTTAATTGAAAATGCAGCTAAGTAGTTTAGTTGGCCATTATCAGTTGGCAGTTTACAGTTAACCGATTATCCAATTTAACAGTTAACCATATTCCATGAAGAAATTTTTAAAAATAACAGCAGCAATAGCAATATTGCTGTTGCTTTGTTATTTCGGCTTTTTCAAATACAGACAAATCCAGGCAAATAATATATCTATCCCTGATTCTACCAATGCATTGCTTAAAATTAATGTTGATGAGCTATACAAAACCATTGCGGTTAGTTATGTAAAACATCCAAGTCAATATTCGGGAGCAGATAAAAAAGGGATTAAGGAAAAGGTAGACGATTTAAACACCGGATTGAAAATTCCGGCAAACATTTATATATATAGTTTAAACGGAAAAGCAAAAACTACTTTTTTTTCGACTTTCGAAATAGCAGACACTTTAGCATTTCACCGTTTTATTCAAAAAAAATCTGCATTGCCGTTGATTAAAAAGGATAGAAATTTCTTTCAATCCAAAGATTCGACCTTTTGTGTCTTATTTAACAAAACAACTGCCGCTTTAGCATATACACCACAAAAGGAGCAATTAAAAATTGTTCTGCAAGCAATCCTGGATAAAAAAAATATGGTTAAACTTGGCGATAGTCAATTTAAGAGGCTTGCAAGCCTTTCCGATCATGTTTCGTTTCAAAATACCGAGAACTATAGCAAGATTAATTTTACTGACGGAAAAATTAATTTCAGTAATGAGTTCATAAACCAAATGATCGTGCCGGCAGCCAAACCGCAGCACCGGATTTTAAACCCAGAAAGCACAATAGGTATGTGGTTAAATGCAAAGTTTAAATCAGAATTACTTAAGAAAAATCAGACGGGAGCTCCTTCTCTCCTTTCAAAAGACAGCTTTTTCAGATTTTACAAAGATTATGTGGATTTTGAATGGACAAACACCATTACCCAGGTAGATACTGTTGTAGGTTATGAATATAATGATGATTTTGAAAGGGTTGAAAAAAAAGTACTTCAGGACAGGAAAATTCCTTCCATTTCCATGAATCTGACTGCCAATGACCGGCAAGTAAGCGATTACCTTAAATCACTAGGCGCGTTGGATCAATCTACCGGAAAGATTAGTAGTTCGATGATTCCATTGTACCAGGTTTATTTTAAAGGTAATAGTGATAATATTCAATTAAGCACTGTGCAAAGCGCGAAACCTGATCTAAAAAGGGTATCATCTGACGATTTCTTTTATTTTAAAGTAGATTTTAAAAAGTTGGTTAAACAAACAACAATCCCATTAATTGCAGATAAACTGGGTACTTTTAGTCAACTGGAAATAAAAGCAAAAAGTATAGGGAAAGACAAAATCAGGCTGGAATCGGAACTTTTATTTTTAAACGGGGATGCCAATGCCCTGATCCAACTTTTAAAAGCATTTAAAAATGGTTTCAATAGCTCACTAAATTTTAATTTCTCTGTTGGCATTCCGGTAAATAAGTAAAGTATTTCCTGCAGATTCAAGGTGATGTACGCAGACTATAATTGTTTGCGGTGTCAATAAAAATAACATTAGTTCTTCGACAGGCTCAGAATGACAAACATTTTAGTAGATTACCTAACATGATAATTCACTTGTTTGGTGAGCCACCAAACACGGATTCGGATGATTTACGCAGATTAACTGTCCATTGTACCTAAAGATCCTTCATCGGCAGGAGGTACAGCAGGGCCAAGCCAGTCAAATGAAATATAGCGCTTAAAAATATATTCATTATTTGGAGCGCACCGCCTGTACAAAACAAAAAGTTTCATCCCGTTTTGCGTTTTTACGCTTCGCTTCCTCGTGCCTCGTTGCTGCAGGGTAACACTTCAACCGGGGCTAAGCAGCTAAAACAGTGTTTCATTTTTAGGGTTGCATGGTGCACAAACCCCGGTCCCTAAACCCGACAATAGCGGCAGCCTCCGATTTCTTCTATCGGAGCTATAGCAAATGGCGGGACTGCAACCCCGCCAAGAACCACAATCCATTCGTTTTCTTATTAAAAAACTATCGATTTCATTTGGAACGCAATGCTTCTGCAAATCAGAAATTTCTTTACCACATTGCGCTTCAAGCCACTATGATGATCTTGAACACAAAAAAGCCCTGCAGTTTTAAATTCTGCAGGGCTTTTATTTAGATCTTTATCCTTCGACAAGCTCAGGATGACAAACTAAGTATTATGGCCAAACGCCTAAATTCATATAAGAAACCGCAATTTTATCGATTGAATTTACAAAAGCAGCTGTTCTTAATGTTTGAGTTGCTGGTTTGTTCATTAATGTTTCGCGGATTTCGTGATAAGAATGGATCATGGTGTCTTCTAAACCAGAGTTTACCAATTCCATTTCAGATGCGCCTTTAACAATCATTAACCGGTGTTCGGGAAGGATTGTTTTGCCCGTTAGGTTTTCTAAAGTATTAATCAGATTGGCATTTGAATTAGCCGCATAACGGTTCTCCATACGACCGAAAGCCACGTGAGAAAGGTTTTTCAACCACTCGAAATAAGAAACCGTAACACCACCCGCATTGCAATACATATCAGGAATGATGATACCGCCCATTTCGGTAAAAATTGTTTCCGCTTCTGGTGTAGTTGGACCATTTGCACCTTCAGCAATAATTTTTGCCTTAATATTACGGATATTTAGTTCAGTAAATTGGTTTTCTAAAGCAGCGGGAACGATGATATCACAATCCTGCTCTAAACCTTCCATCGAATTTTTAAAGTCTTTAGCGCCAGGAAACCCTAAGATGGAACCAGTATTTTTACGGTGCGCAAAAACCTCATCCACATTTAATCCATTAGGATTGTAAATAGCTCCCTCAAACTCACATAAACCTACAATAGTAGCTCCAAATTCTGCTAAGAATTTAGCCGAATGGTAACCCACATTACCTAAACCTTGAACGATTACTCTTTTATCGCCTAAACCAGCTTTAAAGCCTATTTTAGCCATATCTTCTGCCACTTCTACACATTCGCGTACGGCATAAGCAACACCACGTCCTGTAGCTTCTTTACGGCCACGGATACCATGTAAAGCAATTGGTTTACCAGTTACACAGCCTAAAGCGTCTAACTGACCGGGATTCATGGTCATATAAGTATCGGCAATCCAGCTCATTTCGCGTTCGCCAGATCCATAATCAGGAGCAGGAACATCAATACCAGGGCCAATAAAGTTTTTCTTAATTAATTCTGTAGTATAACGGCGGGTAATAGTTTCTAACTCAGCAACACTGTATTGCTTAGTGTTAATTTTAATACCACCTTTTGCACCACCAAATGGAACGTTAACAATGGCACACTTATAAGTCATTAAGGCTGCAAGTGCCATAACCTCATCTTCGTTTACCATTTCACTGTAACGGATACCACCCTTAGTAGGGCTCATGTGGTGAGAGTGTTCTACACGCCAAGCATCAATTACTTCAAAACCGTTTCCGCGGCGGATTGGGAATTGGAAACGATACACACTATTACATGTTTTAATCTGGTTCAATAAACCTTCTGGATGATTGGTGAATTGAGCCGCACTGTCAAAGTTCTTACAAACATCTGCAAAGAACTTGTTCTCGTCTGCTAGATTAGCCATTATTTATTTTTTATATTGAATAAGTTTTCGATGCAAAATTGCCTAAAAAAACTGCACATATCCAAATGCAAAAAGACTTAGTGTAAAGCAAACACCATTCTATTTTAGCCTAAAATTAGCTTTTATACCCGTTGGAGAAACCTGTCTAAAAACTATACCCAAACACGTTTAAACGTAGATATCTTAGCAAGCCAGTACCGTAAAACGACTATTTTTATAGGTTTTATTACAGCTTATTTTGATCAAAAAAAAATTATAAAAAAAATATTCAAAACAGCCTTTTGTTGCAACACTCAACAAATAGAAGCTAAAAAACAGATCAATATTACGAATATTGCAAATACCTATAAAAAGCAGGGCATAAAAAAAGTGACCAATTGTGTTGATCACTTCTTAAAGTTAACCTAAATCGTCCCGTTGATTTAATTTATAACTAACCAAACTTGATCAATAAATTACCAAAAAACAATACTGTGATGTAGGTATTTTACGTGGTTACTGCTTTGTATTTTTAATTAGCCTTTTAAAATTAGCAAAAACCTCTTTTACAATAAGATAAATATAAAAAATTGATAAATTTAGTCTTAAAACATATCGATTTATCAACTACTGAAGGCAAATATGTTTTTAACCAGCATCCGTATTTACGCTATTATTTATCAGTTTGGTTTTCTTTTTCGATTTTCTTTAATCTTTTGTCGATTGAGAACAGGTAGGCCAACAAACCTACAAGAATAATTACGATACATATTACCACAACATATATCTTTCCATTGCTGCGAAGGCTATCAGCCATTTCTACGCCATTATCCTGCGCAAATAATTGCATAGCGGCCATCATTAATATCAGGGAGAAAAATATCTTCTTCATTTTAGTTATGTTGTTGTTTGTTTTCTATATTACGTATTCTGAAACGGATGGTATAAACCCAGTAGCCGATTAATATCCAACCTAAACATGCAGGATAAAATACCATACGCATGCGGCTATCTAAATCATAACTGTTAAAACCAGGGTTACCGCCATTACCTGGGTGCAATGAATCTTTTAAACGTGGTAAAACAAAAAGTAATACCACCATCATTGGGAAGGCGAAAATATTGTAAATGGCCGAAATCTTGGCTCTTTTCTGTTCTTCGTCTATCGCATTGCGAAGAATGAGGTAGGCAAAATAGAGCAAAATTGAAATGGCAGCAAAATTCTGTTTAGGATCGAAACTCCAAAACTGCCCCCAGGTATATTTCGCCCAGATGGCGCCTGTAACCAAACCTAAAACGCCGAAAACTATCCCAGCGTTTACGCTTTCCACAGCTTTAATATCATCAATTTCACTTTTTGTACTCAATGATTTTACACTGTAAAAAACAGAGATCGAAAAGAGCACAATCATGGCAAACCACATCGGAACATGGAAATACAGATTACGGATTGTTTCGTTCAAAATAGCCAGATGCGGTACACCAAGTAACAAACCTGCTATTGCAGTATAAATTACCAAAACCGAACCTAAAATTTTCCACCAAATTTTATTCATACCTATATAATTATTGAGTTCTGAATGATTGAATTAGTGAATGTTATTCTCTATTCTATCATTCAATCCATCTCTCATTCAATCATTTTTTAATCCCTCCAAAGGTAAGGAAATAACAATAAAGACGTTGCCACCATCAGTACATTCACCACAAGTAACATCGCTATTTCATCGTAACTATTCTCCCACGGCAAACCGTCAACAGCATTTTTGGCCAGTTTAATCAACAAGATCAATACCGGAATAATAATTGGAAAGCTCAAAATAGCCATTAACATTCCTCCATTTCCCGCTTTGCTTGCGATTGCCGAAACCATTGTAAATACAGTAGAAAAACTGATACTGCCCAATACCACGGCTATGTAATACATCACTAAATCGGGCGGGGTAAAAGAATCGAAAACCAGTGTATAAAATCCTAAAGCAATTGTGGTAAGCACCAACATGAGGAGTATGTTGTAAACCGTTTTAGAAATTAAAACCGCAGCTGGACTTGCCAAAATGTAACTGTATAACTGCTGTCCTTTGGTTTCCTGCAAAAAACTTTTCGATACGCCATTAATTGAGGCAAAAAGCATGATGATCCAAAACAAGGCATTCCATGTTAATTTATCACCCAGGCTAACAAAAGAGAGGTAACAAGTAAAAATGGTAGAAACCACATAGAGCAATACACCGTTAATGGTATATTTGGAGCGCCACTCTAACAATACTTCCTTGTGAATTAAATATTTAACCTCTTTGGCCAATTGCATAACCGCAAAGATACTTTTATTGATAAATATTGCACGCTTAAATTGTTGTATTGTTGTAATTTTGTTTAAGAATAAGCACAAAGAAGATTACCCACAGAAATACTGAAGTCACAGAAAAATATGGATTATGCATCAGTAATAGCATCGCCTGTTGGCACAATAACCATCTTAGCTGATGACGAATTTGTGCATGTAATTACTTTTGCTGAGAAGGATATTACTGAATTATCAGAAAATGCGCTTACGGTAAAGGTAGCCAACCAGTTAAATGATTATTTCAAAGGTGATTTAAAGAATTTCGATTTTCCGATGAAACAAAAAGGTACCGAATTTCAACAGGAGGTCTGGCAGAATTTACTGACAATACCTTTTGGCGAAACCACTTCCTACGCCAAATTTTCTGCGCACAATCCATTAGCGATAAGGGCTATTGCCGCAGCAAATGGAAAAAACAATATTGCCATTGTAGTACCATGCCATAGGGTAATAGGCAGTAACGGCAAACTGGTGGGTTATGCAGGTGGTTTATGGCGTAAACAATGGCTGCTACAACACGAACGCGAACTTTCCCAAAAAGGACAAACCGAATTAAAATTTTAAAATCATACTTTTTTTTTGCAGATGAATACTGACGAAGCCAAAACAACTAAAAATTATATAAAAGCCATCCGTTTAATTAATATTGAAGATAACAAATGTGCTTTCGAGACGGGTAAAATCCCTATCCGCCAGCATATTAATGCGAGTTATTTTTTCGCACAAACCGATGTATCCTCGTTAGAGAAAATCCCCCACCCTGCACCAAGGCGCCAATATGTAATTACGCTTAAGGGTAAACTTCAGTTTACAGTAAGCAATGGCGAAACTTTTATAGTTGAGCCGGGGATTATACTCATTGCCGATGATACAGCCGGAGAAGGGCATACATGGAAAGTAATAGAAGGCAATGAATGGGAAAGGATATATATTCCCTTGGAAGATGATACGGATGACTATTTCATTATAGATTAGCGTTTTCACCAGCTAAGCGCAGAATAACACGAAAAGGTTTAGATCGTAATCTTCTCTCCGCGTTTCACACTGAAAAGCATAAATATAACACCTACCAAAAGTACAATCCAGCCCCACTGGAAATGAACAACCTTACCGATAAGTTTATTGGCGAAGCCATATTTAGTATAATTATTTGCAGTAAAATAAACGGCAACTACCGCTAAAAAATACCAGATAGCCATTACGAAACTCATAAACTTAAAGGCACCTACTTTTCTGATAAACAGAAACAATACCGAAATTGCGATAATGCCATAAGTGATCAAAAACAAACGCGCATCTGATTGATACAAGTTCCAATTGCCTTTAATGGGCACTTTTAACATTGGGCAGAAACCTGCAATAACGCATAACAAAATGCCTAACCAAGCCCTGAATTTATTTAATACTAACATATTTTTTGGTTAATCGGTTAACTGTATAAATCGGTGAATTGCTTTAATGGCTGATAGTTGATGGTTAATAGTTTAATAGCTAACTTGTCTGGCATTTTTTAATGACTAATGACTAATGACTAATGACTAATGACTAATGACTAATGACTAATGACTAATGACTAATGACTAATGACCAATGACTAATGACCAATGACTAATGAACTATTGCCCTTCAATAATCCCCATCTTATCAGCAAAATGAGCGCAATAATCGCGTAAATCTTCTACAATAAGAGTTTCGTTTGTGGCTTTTAAAAAGCTATCGCCCATCGTTTGTAAAGTTTCGTAGAAGAAACGCTTCATCTCATCAACAGGCATATCTTTTGTCCAAAGGTCTATCTTCAATGTATTTTTATAATTGTGGTCCCAAACCGACAAAAACATCGCCTTTGCAGGCACTTTATCAGCGTTTCCAGAATCTGTACTCTCCCAAAGTATGTTATCTGGGTTATTGCCTTCATCTAACTCAACGGTTATTTTTATTTCTGCTTTTTTCATTTTTAATATTGATAATGCCGATAAAGAGACTACATAAATTTATCGACTAATTTTTCCGGATGCAAAGATGCTCAATATTAGTTTTAATTCATCGTAGCCTTACGCTACTTTTTGTAATATTAACATCAAGATTGCCGCAATGAAGATAAAGATCAACTCTACCACCCAGATCCTTTTAATATCTTTTAACGTGAATCGGAAAATCATATCTGTAATAAAGGTTACAAGGATAAGGCAACCTAAAATCAGGAGATAAAAGCCGCTCATATCCACATGGCGTGGTGCTGTGCTTTTCTCTGAAACTAAATTTACGGCCACTAATCCCAAACCAATGGCACTAACGATATTTAAAGGCGTAATCCTAAACTTCATTACTTTTTCTTATCGAATTTTTTGCCTTTTTTAAAACTTTTTATCTGCTTCCCAGCCTTTGCTTTGGCTTTTTCTCTTACCTTTTTTTCTATCGCAGCAGCATGCTTTTTCTCGTGGAATGCTCCCTTAAAATCAGGATCTTCCTTGCGTTTCTGCATATCGATTTCCTTTGCAATATGCTGGCGCTCTTCGTAAGGGGTTTCATCAATGAAAACGCCTTCCGGAATTTCGGCCACTGGAATATATTGGCGGATCAATTTTTCGATCTTGCGGATATAATATTTTTCGGCATCCGTTGCAAAGGTAATCGCATCACCTTTGGCAAAAGCCCTGCCGGTACGCCCAATACGGTGTACATAATCTTCGATAATGATAGGCACATCGAAATTGATCACATGACTTACATCACTCACATCAATACCTCTGCTTGCTACATCTGTAGCCACCAGAACCCTGATATTACCTTCTTTGAAACTATTTATGGAGTTAATTCTGGTATTTTGTCCTTTATTGGCGTGGATTACACGAACATTCTCAGCACCATATCTGCGCTCAATAAAACTGTAAATATTATCGGCAACGGTTTTTGTTTTACAGAAAATGATCAGACGGTTAAAAGCCTCATCGTTCTTCAGCAAATGCTGCAGTAAATTAATTTTAGTTTTGAAATTAGGAACGTAATATAAAGCCTGCGTTACGTTTGCTGCAGGGGTTGCCTGCGCTGATGCCTCAATCACAAGCGGATTATTCAGGAAATCGCCTGCAATTTTCTGCACTAAATCACTCATTGTCGCTGAGAACAACAAATTTTGGCGTTTACGTGGAACGATTTCCAAAATCCGGTGAATAGAGCCAATAAAGCCCATGTCCATCATTTTATCGGCTTCATCCAGCACCAAAAACTTTAAGCTCTGTGTATTAATATCACCAGCCAAATATAAATCCAGGAATCTTCCAGGTGTGGCAATCAGGATATCAACACCTTTTGCAATTTGCTCTTTCTGCGTTTTTGGACCGATTCCACCAAAAATCACTAAAGAACGTAAATCTGTATAGGTGGAAAATAACTTCACCTGCTCGGCAATCTGCATCGCCAATTCGCGTGTTGGAGATAAAATTAAAGCCCTCGGATTATCGCCCTGAGCATATTTCAATTGCATTAAAATCGGCAAAACAAAAGCCGCAGTTTTTCCTGTACCAGTTTCGGCGATACCAAAAATATCTTGTCCAGATAATACTGGCGCAATTGCTTTTTCCTGTATCGGTGTGGCAACGGTATAACCTGCATCGGCAACTGCATTTAAAATTTGCCTGTTTAACTTAAATTCTTCGAACGATTTTGCCATAGCGCACAAAGATAGTGATTAAGGTTGAGGGTTTGAAGGTGTAAGGCAGAAGGTTTCAGTCCGATGCAGAATTTAAGCTTCTTTTATCAGAACTAGGAGTAAAGCAATTTCCAGCAATTCTTCGGTTCTGACAGTCCTGCTATCCGTTTTATCCCGATGAAAATCGGGATGCCCACTATCAGGTTTATTTAACCTAAAACAGTAACATAAAACTCAATTCTCCCTATCCAAAGCATCAAAATCTCGATATTTGATACTAGCTACTTAACACTAAATTACTACCTTTGAAACCATGAATACTTACCTGATAAAAGCTGCCACAATTGTAAATGAAGGACAAAAAATTGTTGCCGATGTATTGATAAAAGATGGATTGATAACCAAAATCGGTCAAAATCTATCTGCACCTGATGCGCAAGAAATTAACGCAGAAGGACAATACCTTTTACCAGGGATGATTGACGATCAGGTACATTTCCGCGAACCAGGCTTAACCCATAAAGCAGATATTTTTACCGAAAGTATGGCTGCTGTAGCCGGAGGGATTACCTCTTTTATGGAAATGCCGAATACGGTGCCAAACACCTTAACGCAGGATTTATTAGCCGATAAGTATGAAATTGCTGCCCAAACTTCGTTAGCGAATTACTCATTTTACATGGGAGCCAGCAACGACAATATTGAAGAGGTTTTAAAAACCGACCCAAAAAATGTTTGTGGTATCAAGGTTTTTATGGGTTCATCAACGGGGAATATGTTGGTTGATAACGAGAAAACATTAGAAAACATTTTTAGCAAAGCACCAATATTAGTGGCTACCCACTGTGAAGATGAAGCAACCATCCGCCATAATCTGGCCGAATTTAAAGCTAAATATGGCGAAGATTTAACAATAGAGATGCACCCTTTGATCCGCAGCGCAGAAGCCTGTTATAAATCATCTTCATTAGCGGTAGAACTGGCTAAAACTTATCAAACCCGCTTGCATATCTTACATATTTCTACCGCGAGAGAAATTGCATTATTCGATAACACTACGCCATTAAAGAATAAAAAAATTACGGCCGAAGCTTGCGTGCACCACCTTTGGTTTAACGATAAAGATTACGCTTCAAAAGGAAATTTCATTAAATGGAATCCTGCGGTAAAAACCGAGGACGATCAAAAAGGTGTACTTAAAGGTGTTCTCGAAGGTTATATTGATGTAATTGCGACAGATCACGCGCCACACACATTGGCAGAAAAGCAGCAGCCTTATGCTCAAGCCCCATCTGGTGGTCCATTGGTACAACATGCCTTACCAGCATTGCTAGAAATGCATTTACAGGGTAAAATCTCTTTAGAGAAAATCGTTGAAAAAACAGCGCACAACTTGGCCATCTGTTTTGATATCGAAAAACGTGGTTTCATCCGTGAAGGGTATTGGGCAGATTTAGTGTTGGTAGACTTAAAAGATCCTTGGACAGTAACCAAGCTTAACAATTTCTACAAGTGTGGTTGGAGCCCGTTCGATGGAGATACTTTCCAGGCAAGTATTACACATACCTTTGTATCAGGTAATTTAGCCTACCAAAATGGCAAATTCACGACAGATCAGATCGGAAAACGTCTAACTTTTGCCAGATAGATTTGTTATATTTGTTCTAATACATTGATTATAATATGGAAACGTTAATTGTACATCCAAAAAACAAAGAACAATCAACTGCTTTAAAAGCAGTTATGAAAGTTTTGAAGATTGATTTCGAGACTGAAAAAAGCCCATATGATCCAGAGTTTGTTAAAGAAATATTAAAAGCAAAAGAAGATATCAAAAATGGCAAAGGTGTAAAAATTGCAGTCGAAGATTTATGGAAGTAATATTTGCTCCAAAGGCAATTGAGCACTTAAACTATTGGAAGAAATCGGGTAACAAAGCTATTCAGAAAAAAATTCAGCAGTTAATTATAGCAATTCAAGAAAATCCGTTTGAAGGGATTGGCAAACCAGAGCCACTTAAATATGAGTTATCAGGCTCTTGGTCTCGTAGAATAAACGAAGAACACCGCATTATTTATGAGATTCACAACGATGGATTAATTGTCATCCTGGAAATTCAATCCCTAAAAGGCCATTATTAAGGGTGATTAAGCATTCTGAACATACAAAACTGATTATTCTAGTCAGCCTCGCTATACTCATTTACCTCTTTGGTTTTTACCCTGGTCTTGTCCAAAAATATTACTCAACAGGTTTTTACCCTCATATCTCTTCGGCATTAAGGTTTATATCATCTATTTTCCCTTTTGCCATTGGCGATATCATTTATGCTTTATTGATTGGCTTTGTACTTTATAAGATCGTTAGATTTTATAGGCGACGAAAATCACTGAAAAGACAGGATAGGATTCTTGTTCCCTTACAAGTCTTCAGCTTCTTCCTAATGCTCTATATCATATTCAAAATTGTATGGGGTTTAAATTACAGTCGGCCAAGTATAAGTGAAGAGTTGGGGATAGGCAGTGAAAAATATAATGTTAAAGAATTGGTTGTTCTTGGGAATTATTTCATCAAAAAAACCAATGCACTAAAACTGAAACAGGGCAAAATCCCAGCTTACTCGGTCAAAGAACTGGAAATAAAATCAGCAGCGGCTTATGCGTTGATGGCACAAAGAAATCAGTTGTTTCATTATCCAAACCCTTGCTTAAAATCGGTTTTAAATTCCTGGATGATTAGTAAAATTGGCATTGAAGGCTATTACGCGCCGCTTTCGGGCGAAGCCAACATGAATATGAATTTACCAGACTTTGTAAAACCCTATGTAAGCTGCCACGAAATAAGCCATCAATTAGGCATCGCTTACGAAGACGAGGCTAATCTTTTGGGATACCTAACGGCAAGCAACAGCCCTGATATAAACTACCAGTATTCTGCCAATTATGAAATGTTGCGGTATATTTTGTTTGAGATCAGGATGAAATCACCCGAAGACTACAAAACACTTCACGCAACACTTTTACCGCAGGTTTTAGCCGATTTTAAAACCGAAAAAGAATTCTGGCGAAAATACAATGGCGATATGTTTGGTTATATGGATGCCGCATTCGATAGTTTCTTAAAACTGAACAATCAGAAAAAAGGAATTAATAGTTACCAGGATATTGTAATTTGGCTGTGGAACATACATAAAAAGGAGTTGACAGTTGCCAATTAACAGTTAATGATAAAAAACTGTAACCTGAAAATTGCAAACTGAACTATCCGTGTATCGCTTCTTTAGTTCCAAAACTCTGAATCAGTTCTCCTTCAAAATCTAACCATTCTTTCCAGCGTTTATCTACATCAACATCGGTACTGTATTTACGCGCAAAATTTAAAAATGTGGTATAATGTCCGGCTTCCGAGACCATCAGTTCGTGGTAAAACTTAGCCAGTTCCTGATCTTTTATATTTAACGAAAGTACCCTGAAACGTTCGCAGCTTCTGGCTTCAATCATTGCTGCAAACAATAACCTGTCAATAAAAGCCATATTTCGGCTTCCGTCCTTTTTGCTAAATTTCACCAAACGACCAACATAGTCATCTTTCCGCTCGCGGCTTAAAGTATAACCCCGTTTTTTTATAATTTCAATTACCATCTGAAAATGCTGCATTTCTTCAATGGCAATCGCTGTTAATTCATCTACAAGATCCTGATGTTCGGAATTTTGAGTAATTAAAGTAATGGCGTTGGTTGCCGCTTTTTGTTCGCACCAGGCATGGTCAGATAAAATTTCTTCTAAATTCGATTCCGCGATATTTGCCCAACGTGGGTCTGTCAATAATTTTAATCCTAACATGTAATACTTGTATTGAGCTGCAAAATTAGGAATATTTAACATACGTTTAATATCTCCCGCAGATTTAAAAGATTATGCAGATTTTACATTTCACTCCGAGAAAATCACATTTATCTGCGGGAGCCAAAAAAAAGAACTTATTTTGCAGGTAAATGAATAAAAGCGCTAAGAAATTATTAATTATTGGATTTGTTTGGCCCGAGCCCACTTCATCGGCGGCTGGTACGAGGATGATCCAATTGGTTGATTTATTTCTTTCAAAAGGCTATCAGATCACTTTTGCATCGGCAGCATCAAAAAGCGATTTCAGTTATGATTTTAGTAAGACTAGTGTTGTTGAGCAACAAATCAAACTAAACGACGAAAGTTTCAACGTATTTCTGCAAGAATTAAATCCAGAAATGGTACTGTTCGACCGCTTTATGGTAGAAGAGCAATATGGCTGGCGCGTTCATCAGGAATGCCCTAATGCAGTTAGGATTTTAGATACTGAAGATTTACATTGCCTGAGAAGTGCCCGCCAACAAAGCGACAAGAAAAAACAAGTTTTAGATTTATTTTCGGATACTGCTAAAAGAGAAATTGCTTCAATTTTACGCTGCGATTTATCTATAATGATTTCGGAAGTGGAGATGGATATACTGAAAAATCAATTCAAAATTGATCCTTCACTGATTTATTATTTACCCTTCCTCGAAGAAGAAATCGATCAGCAGACCATCGAAAACTGGATTTCATTCGAAGAGCGTGCTGATTTTGTTTTCATTGGCAATTTCCTTCATGAGCCTAACTGGAATACCGTGCAGGTTTTAAAAACCAAGATATGGCCGGTACTAAAGAAAAGGCTTCCAGGTGCGAATTTAAATATATTTGGATCTTATGCCTCGCAAAAAGTGTTACAGTTGAATAACAAGAGTGAAAAGTTCTTAATTAAAGGAAGAGCTATAGATGCTAAAGAAACTATCGCTAAACATCGGATATTACTTGCCCCTATCCAGTTTGGTGCAGGTGTAAAAGGGAAATTTATTGATGCCATGCAAGTAGGCACCCCATCGGTTACCACATCTATTGGTGCAGAAGCAATGAAAGGCAATTTAGATTGGAATGGTAGCATCGAAGATAATTTAGCGCTATTTATTGATGAAGCGGTAAAGCTTTATCAGGATAAAAGTGCCTGGCAAGTCGCCCAGCAAAATGGCGTACAGATTATTAACAAAAGGTATTCGAAAAAATATTTTGCTGATCAATTCATTAAAGATATTGAAAGATTAGCTTCAGATTTAACTGCACACCGACAAAATAACTTTTTCGGACAGATATTAAATCACCACACAGCGCAGAGTACCAAATACATGAGTTTGTGGATTGAGGAGAAGAATAAAAAGTAGTCCGGAGTCTCTAGTCCGGAGTCCGCGGTGCGAAGATATACTAGTATCAATAAGCTTCCGACTTTCGGACCTCCGACCTCGGACTTTTTCAACTAAAACTTACAACTTAACAACAATTTTAGCACAACATTATTGTAAATTTGCAGCCATGGCAAAAATATCAATTAACCTTGCTACAGGTTCGTTTCAGAAGGAAGAAATTATAGTTGGAATAGATTTAGGTACAACCAATAGTTTGGTAGCCTTTATCAATCCAGATAAAAATCCGCAGGTAATTAACGATGCAGGTAAAGGAATATTGGTACCATCGGTGGTATACTTTAACAGCCAGAATGAAGCCATTGTAGGTAACGAGGCTAAAGAATACTTAACCACTGATCCTTCAAACACCATTTTTTCAGTTAAAAGGTTACTTGGCCGCTCTTACAAAGATGTAGCCGAACACGCAGCTATTTTTTCTTACAAAATTATAGACGATGATAGCGATGCTTTGGTGAAAATCTACGCTGGCGACCGTTTCTATACACCGATCGAATTATCGGGAGAAATTTTGAAGGAACTTAAAGCAAGAGCAGAACATGCGTTAAAAACACCAGTTAACAGGGCTGTAATCACTGTTCCTGCGTATTTTAACGATAGTCAGCGCCAGGCCACACGAGATGCGGGGAAACTGGCCGGTTTAGATGTGATGCGTATTGTAAATGAACCTACCGCAGCAAGTTTGGCTTACGGAATTGGCTTAGATCCTTCAGAACAAAAAACAATAGCAGTTTACGATTTAGGAGGGGGAACATTTGATGTTTCTATTCTACAGATCCAGAATGGAATTTTTGAAGTTCTGGCCACAAACGGCAATACTTATTTAGGTGGCGATGATTTCGATCGTGCCATTTTAAATTACTGGCTGGAGAAAAACAGCCTTGATGTAACAGTTGTTGCTCAGGACAACATTTTGATGCAAACCTTACGCTTACAGGCTGAAGCTGCTAAAAAAGCATTATCTACCCAAAATTTATATAACGAACAGGTTGGCGAAATCTGGTGCACATTGGACAAACAAACTTTTGAGCAGTTAATTGCTGCAAAGGTTGAAGAAACCATAACCGCATGTAAAAATGCATTAAACGATGCAGATTTATCAGCCAGCGATATTGATGAAGTAATTTTAGTAGGTGGTTCTACACGTACACCTTACGTAAAACAGGCAGTAGAAAATTTCTTTGGTAAAAAACCTCAGGACAATATCAATCCCGATGAAGTTGTAGCACTTGGTGCCGCCATTCAGGCTGATGTTTTGGCAGGAAACCGCTCTGATATTTTATTATTAGATGTTACGCCACTTTCTTTGGGTATCGAAACCATGGGTGGCCTGATGGATGTAATTATTGCCAGAAATAGTAAAGTACCTACTAAAGCTGGTCGCCAATATACCACTTCAATAGATGGACAGGTAAACATGAAGATCTCTGTTTATCAGGGTGAGCGCGATTTAGTGAAAGAAAACAGAAAACTGGCTGAGTTCGACTTAAAGGGAATTCCTGCAATGCCTGCTGGTTTGCCTAAAGTAGACATCAATTTTTTACTGAATGCTGATGGAATTTTAACTGTTCAGGCAATAGAGTTACGTTCGGGCGTTAAACAAGAGATAGAAATTACGCCAAGTTATGGCTTGAGTGACGATACTGTAGAGAAAATGCTCCTCGATAGTATAGAACATGCCAAAAGTGACGTAGAGCAGCGTATGCTTATTGAGGCAAGAGGTGAAGGTGAGCAATTGCTTTATACTGCAGAACGTTTTATCGCAAAACATGCCGAGCATTTAACCGAAGAAGAAATTTCAGATACCAAAGTACACATCGAAGCACTTAGAGCGGCTTTAGCTACTCAAGAAAAAGATACCATTTTGAAGAAAGCAGACGAGCTGAATGAATTTACCCGCCCATTTGCAGAACGTGTAATGGATGCAGCGATTTCCACTGCCATGAAAGGTAAGAAGATCGAGTAGTTTTCAGTTTCCAATTGTCAGTTTTCAGTTGACAGGTTCGAAGCGAAATCTTTGAGAGCAGCGCGAAGTCGTCATTTCGAGCGAAGTGCAACGCAGTCGAGAAATCTGCCTAGATAGATCTCTCCACTCCACTGCGTTCCGGTCGAGATGACGACACTTTTTAGAGAAGTCTACCTAGACAATGTTTTTTATAGGAAAATTTAACAAAGGCAAACAAAAAAAACACATTTTAATCTGCCAATAAAACAAACACAAATAATTATCTTCGGTTTAGGATCACTGCATATACTATTCTGATCATTAAACAATGCATAATTTTAAAATCTTAATTGGCTTTCTCTTCATTCTAACTCTTAATTATGGCAGCACTTATGCGCAGTCAGACACAATCTTAATCAAAGACTATCTAAAAACATTAACCAAAACACCTGAATTCCGTAACCATAACAATATCGATCAACTGAACCTCACAGCTGATTATATCAAAACGGTTTTCAAAAAATCATCAGATAGTGTTGCGATACAGGAATATATGGTTGATCAGAAAAGTTATCAAAACATCATTTGCTCTTTTGGTACTGAAAATAAAAAGCGGATCGTTATTGGTGCCCATTATGATGTTTGTGGCGATCAGGAAGGTGCTGATGATAATGCTAGTGGAGTTGTGGGTTTATTGGAATTATCCAGGTTACTGAATGGCAAAAAACTAGCTTACCGCATCGACCTTGTGGCCTACACCTTAGAAGAGCCTCCATATTTTAGAACCGAATTCATGGGCAGTTATATCCATGCCAAATCCTTAAACGAAGCTAAAGCCGATATTTATGGTATGATTTCACTCGAAATGATTGGTTACTTTAAAGATGAAGAAAAATCGCAAAATTACCCATTGGGCATCCTGGCGGCAAAATATGGAAACAAAGGAAATTACATCACAATCGTTAAAAAATTCGGCTCCGGGCCATTCGTCCATAAATTCTCTAAAAGCTTTAAAGCAACAAAAAGTATCCTGACCAAAACTTTTTCGGGTCCACCGGCCTTGCCAGGTATCGATTTTTCAGATCATTTAAACTACTGGAAATTTGGTTATGATGCCATGATGATCACAGATACTTCATTTTATAGAAATAAAAATTATCATCAAAAAACCGACACCATGGATACCCTCGATATATCAAGAATGAGCAAAGTAATTGATGGGGTTTATAATGGACTTATTTCTATGAAGTTGTAAAAACCAACGCCTGTTTCAAACATGATTACATCGATAAAGGTTAAAGATAATGCTAACCTGGCACTTATAGTAATACCATTTTGCCTGTTCCCGTTAGTTTTTATGGGCATAGCCTCTTTGATAGACTTTAATTATATTTTAATCCTTATTATTTTGGTAATTCTATATACTGGATACTTAATCATTGTATTAAAGTATCTAAAGAACCAAGAAGAAGTTTATGCGATTACAGCTACAGAGCATGAGGTCTCTTTTAAAGATCTTGGCACTTATAAATGGTCAGAGATTAGAAGCATTAAAGCTAAAACTGAATACAACTTATTAATTGATAAAAACAAAAGCAAATTTCTTGACATTTCATTATCAAACGGCAAAAACTTCAGGATTAATGCAACAAACTTCGATTATTCCAATTATGAGCTAGAAACCATTTTAACCACATTAGGTAAACTTACCAACTAATAATTTTCTTCTCTTTTCTTACCATACATCAAAAACTACTCCCCCCTTATCCATTAACTTTGTTAAAATTATTTTAACATTATGGAATTAGGTATCGGTATGTTTGGCGATTTGCAGATCAATGCAAGAGGAGAAATTCAACCCGCTCAGCAAAGACTTCAAGAAATTATAGCAGAAATAAAACTAATGGACGAGGTTGGTTTAGATTTCTATGGCATTGGCGAACACCACCGCACTGATTATGCTGTATCGAGTCCTGAAATTATATTGGCCGCTGCAGCTACAGTAACCAAAAATATTAAATTAAGCAGTGCGGTTTCGGTTTTAAGTTCATCCGACCCCGTTAAATTGTATCAAAATTTTGCCACAATAGATTTAATTTCGAATGGCAGGGCCGAATTAATGGCCGGTCGCGGTAGCTTTATCGAATCGTTTCCCCTATTCGGCTATAACCTGCAAGATTACGACGAACTTTACGAGGAGAAGTTAGAATTGCTCCTTAAAATAAACAAGGAGCCCAAAATCAGCTGGAAGGGTAAATTCAGACCAGAACTGAACAATCAAGAAGTGTTGCCTAGAGCTGTAAACGACAATTTAAAAATATGGGTAGCCGTTGGTGGAACACCAGAATCAGTAGAACGTGCCGGTAGATTAGGTTTACCTGTAATGTTTGCCATAATTGGTGGTCAGCCGATACAGTTTAAGCCGCTTTTCGATTATTATAAAAGAGTTTACGAAGCGTATGGGCACGATATGAGTAAATTTGAAGTAGGTGTACATATGCACGCTTTATTTGGCGAAAACAGTAGTGAAGTTGCAGATTACTACTACCCACTTTATTCTGCCCAAATGAACAGGATTGGTAAATCACGCGGTTGGCCTCCCTATCAACGCAATCAGTTCGACGCTGGCCGAAGCAGTAGCGGCGCTTTAATTATTGGCGATGTAAACGAATCGGTAGAGAAGATTTTAGCAATGGAAGAAACCTTTGTTTTAACACGTTTCTCAGCACACATGGATGTAGGAGGTCCATCTCACGCAGCCTTAATGAAATCAATAGAATTATTTGGAAGCAAGATTGCCCCAAAAGTACGCGAGGCTTTAAAGAAATAAATTAAGCCTCATCCTTTTTCGTGAAAATCTGTAAAAAAGAATAGATATAACAGCCTACACAGATCGCGAATAAGCTCTCTAACAAGGCGAAAACGATCATGATGGAGGTAAAAATTAGGGCTGCATTATAAAAATCAAATAGAAATACCGCGGTAATCAAAAGGCAGAATCCAAAGCCTAAGGTTGCTGCGAACTTTTTTGGCGCCAGATCCTTCATTTTAGGCGAAAGCGAAAGTCCGTCAGCTATTTTAATGGCGATAAATTTCAACAAACTAAATTTACCTATTGTAAATGCCCTTAAAGCAAAATCAAATAGCAGGAAAACAATTGCCCAATAATTTGAATACACAACACAGGTAATTGCGATCACAGCAACCATAAAGGCGATAATCCTCACAACATTTTCATTTACTCTTTCTGCTGATACCGGGCAAGATAATTCCATGGGGATAATTTTGCTCTAAAATTAGTTAATTAATTTAATGTGTATACAATCCAACAAAAAACACCCCCAACCCCTCCTTGAAAATAAGGGAGGGGAGCTGATTTATCTAGTAAGATTATACGCAGCAAAAGGTTCATACTAACATCTAACCAGCACATCCTTGTAATAAAGAGTAGAAGTTATTTCATCTTTAAAATATATAGCCAAAGGGTTCAAACTACAAACGCCAACAACAGGAACTGACCTTGCCTCAGGCACTCCCTTGCCCCTCCTATTTTAGGAGGGGCAAGGGGTGGTAAACTGAGCAAAAATTAATTTAAAAATAGTTATATTGAATCATGGCAATCCATAATCTTAAATATCTAAAAGATAAAAGAAAGGAGCTGAGAAACAACCTCACCCCTGCTGAAGCTACCATGTGGATGTATCTGCAAAATTCAAAACTTGATGGCAAAAAATTTAGACGCCAACACAGTGTTGGAAATTATATTTTAGATTTTTACTGTCCATCAGAAAAATTAGCTATTGAAGTTGATGGCAGTAGTCATGATGATTATTCAGCAGAAATATACGACAAAGAACGAACTGATTTCTTAAACAAGAAAGGAATTACAGTAGTCAGATTTGACAACCTTGAAGTTTTCGAATCTGGAGAAATGGTTTGTGAAGCCATTAAAAATCATTTTAAAAATAAATGACTAATAACCACCCCCAACCCCTCCTTGAAATAAGGAGGGGAGTTTATTCCCCTAGTGAGATTGTACGCAGCAAAAGATTCGAACTACAAATCTTATTACTAGAAAGTAACCTTGCCTCAGCAGTTCCTACTCCTCTCCGATTTTAGGAGAGGCAAAGCTCGTAAGAGCATTAACTCAACTCATTCACAAAATTTTCTGTACCCAATAGAAATACATTCTTATATTTAGTAAAGTAAAATTACGCACTACCAGATATCGAATGGATAATTCAGAAAAATTAAACCTGCTCTCAATTAAGCTGGAAAACTTGTTGCTCAGGCAACAAGGCTTTGAAGCCGAAATTCAAGCTTTAAAAAACGAGGTTAGAGCCCTGCAATTGCCAGGTTCAGTATCCACGCCTCCAACAATAAATCCTGAGCCAATCATTACAGCACCACCAAAAAATACGCCTCCGAGCTTTGTCACACGACATCCGGCCGTACCTAAACCTATCCCTGCGCCTATTCCGTCTCCGGCAAACCAAATGCAACCTAATTTTGCCGAGAGATTTAAGCGTGAAAATATGGTTAAATCTGATTTCGAGAAATTTATTGGAGAAAACCTGATTAGCAAGATTGGAATCCTGATTTTAATCATTGGTGTGGCTATTGGCGCTAAATATGCCATTGATCATGATATGGTTAGTCCACTTACCAGGATTGTATTGGGTTATACCATTGGAGCAGGTTTAATGACTTTTGCCATAAAGCTTAAAGCTAAATACGAAAATTTTTCAGCCGTTTTGGTTAGTGGTGCGATTGCCATTATGTATTTTATCACTTATGCAGCTTACGATTTCTACGCCTTAATTCCGCAGGCACTGGCCTTTGCTTTAATGGTTGTATTCACCTCATTTACGGTTGTTGCAGCAATTAAGTATAACAAACAGGTTATCGCCCATATTGGTCTAGTTGGCGCTTATGCCGTGCCTTTTTTACTGAGCGATGGTTCGGGCAAAGTTGGCGTCTTGTTTACCTACATGGCCATCACCAATATTGGTATCCTTGTGCTTAGTTTCAAAAAATACTGGAAGCCTTTATTCTATGCATCTTTTGGTTTAACATGGATCATCTTTTCTGCCTGGCGCTTAGATTTAAGTGTCACAAACAATTACTTTAGCCTCGCGCTATTATTTTCTACTCTATTCTTCCTCATTTTTTACATTACCAACCTGGCCTACAAAGTAAGCAAAAAAGAAGTTTTTGGCTTTAGCGATGTAATCATCTTACTTTTAAATTCATTTATATACTACGGAATAGGTTACCTAATATTATCAGACAATAAGAACAGCACTGAATTATTAGGCTTGTTTACGTTGGCAAATGCCGTGATCCACTTTGTGGTGAGCTTAATTATTTACAAGAAAAATCTTGCAGATAAAAATCTCTTTTACCTCATTCTGGCAATGGTGATCACCTTTATTACCATGGCTGTTCCCGTTCAGCTAGATGGCGGTTGGGTAACCATTTTCTGGGTTGTAGAGTCCGCAGTATTATTCTACTTATCGCGGATAAAAAAGATTGTTATTTACGAGAAACTTTCATTCCCATTAATATTTCTGGCTTTTTTTAGTTTACTTGAAGATTGGATAACTTATTATGATATCTATAACGGAAATGCAGCCATAATCACACCAATTCTTAACGTTGGCTTTATAACCGCCTGCATATTTATTGCCTGCTTTTTCTGGATGTTCAGCATCAGCAAAAAAGAAAGTGAAGAACCCGTAACATGGATCTGGATGAGACAGATACTCAGTTATTCCATTCCCGCTATTTTGGTTTTTGTAATCTACATTACTTTTAGGATCGAGATTTCTAAATACTTTAATAACCTCTTCGAACTGAGCAAGATCACCACTACTCCAAAAACCAGATTTTACGATTCAATTAGTGAATACAACTATAATTACAAGACTTTAAAAACAGCTTGGATTTATATTTACACCCTATTTTTTGCTTCGGCATTAAGTTATTTGAACATTAAAAAGCTAAAAAACAGCAAACTCGCTATCACTAACCTTCTTATTAACATCTGGGTTATTATAGTATTTCTAACTTTCGGACTCTATAAATTAAGTGAGCTTAGGGATGCCTATTTACTTCCTGAAAGTAAATATTTCATTATTGGCTCATTTAATATCGGCATCAGGTATGTAGCAATCGCTTTTTTTGCTTTGCTGATTGTACAATGCTACCAGTTGCAACGTTCAGGGTTATTGAAAAAAGACTTGAAGACCATGTTTGATTACTTGCTTTATCTTTCCCTCTTATGGATCATCAGTAGCGAATTGATCAATATTTTAGAACTATCACATTCAGAAGGAAGTTATAAATTGGGATTGAGCATCCTTTGGGGCATATTCTCATTATTCTTAATTAGCATGGGTCTGGCCAAAAACAAAAAACACTTGCGCATTGGGGCAATGGTTTTATTTGGAATAACATTGATCAAACTTTTCTTTTACGATATCTATTCTTTAAGCACAATTTCTAAAACCATAGTTTTTGTGTCGTTAGGTGTGTTATTACTCATCATTTCTTTCCTTTACAATAAATACAAACATTTAATTATAGATGATGCTAAAGTTGAAAATTAATCTATTTACCTTGCTTTTGCTTTGTGCCACCATCGCAAATGCACAAACCAATACTTACAGATTTAAGCGGAGTATAACAGGTGTTAATTCCGTTTGGCATAAAATGGTACTGCCAGATGATTTATATAAAAAAGCAAATGCAGGTTTCGAAGATTTAAGGATTTTTGGCATCAATGGAAAAGATACCATAGAAGTTCCTTACCTGTTAAAACAGCGTGCCGATAAGGTAACTACAAATGATATTGCATTTAAAAAGATTAACCAAAGTGCCAATCCTAATGGTTATTATTATACTTTTCAATCGCCAGGAATAAATTTAATTAACCAGATTAATTTGGCTTTTAAACAAGAAAACTTCGATTGGAAAGTTGTCCTCGAAGGCAGTAATGATAATAAAGAGTGGTTTTCAATCTTAACCGACTATCGAATTCTTTCGATCAAGAACAACGATACAGATTACCATTTTACCAAATTGAATTTTCCTGATTCGAAATATCAATATTTTAGAATTGCGGTAAAAAGCCCCGTTCAACCTGAATTATTGGATGCAAAAATTTCGAAAACAGATACCATAAAGGGAACCTATCAGGAGGTTAAGTATCAATCTTTCGACCTTAAAAACGATGTATCCAAAAAAGAAACAATTATTGATGTAACTCTAGCCAATCCCCTTCCCCTATCCTATTTAAAGTTGAATGCACAAAGCGATTTTGATTTTTACCGTTCCATCAAAATTGAATATGCAACAGATAGTTTTAAAACCGACAAAGGCATTCAGTGCAATTATGCGAATCTCTATGAAGGCACGATAAGTTCTTTGGAAGAGCCAGCATTCAATTTCGCGAATACCATTACATCAAGGTTAAAAATCACCATCCAAAATAACGACAATAAGCCATTACGTTTAAGCGGCTTGCAATTAAAAGGAAACATTTATGAAATTATAGCCCGGTTTGACGAACCAAAAGATGAATATGCCTTATATTATGGCAATGAAAAAGCTACAGGTCCGGTTTATGAAATTGAAAAATTTGAAAGTAAAATCCCTACAAATTTGACCAGCGTTAACATTGGAACAGAACAGCTAAACCCTGCCTTTTCTATTAAAATAGAAAAGCCATTGTTTGAAAATAAGGCCTGGCTTTGGGTATTAATGGCGGTGATTATCGCACTATTGGGCTGGTTTTCATTTAAAATGTTGAAGAATTAAGATTTATTATTAAAAATGAGTTTATTAAAAAAGCTTTTTTCTTCGAGAAAAGAAAAAAGGCAAGAACCAGAAGTGCTTGCTGAATTTCGCAGCCCAAGCTGCCCGATTACAGCAATCGTAGAGCAAGATGAAAGAGTTGCTTACTTTTATCTTTGGGGTGATAAAGACACAAATTTTGGCATTAAAAGCTGTTGGATCAGAAACTTAGCGGCAGCACCTGCAAACCTTGAAACGAATCTTATCAAAAAAGGGATACCACCCATGCTTACCAGTTCATTTTGTAGATTTCCAACGGGGCAACCTCCATTGAAAAGTGAAGATTTGGAAATTGTGTGGCTCGAAGAGGGGGACTCGGCAGCTTTATTAGCGAAAGAAGAAATTATTGCAATCATACCTTCGTGGTCAGGCAGTGGCGACTTTTTCGGCTACGCTAGAGATTCTAAAGATCACGGCGAATTCTGCTGGGAACTTACTGAATCGAATATTTTAATAGATAGGGTTAAAAGTGCCCAAGAATATTGGGCTTTATGGGATAGCGAACCAAATCCATTTCAAATAAAACAACCAGAATTATTAAAAAGCTATGAAGAAATTTTAGGAAAGAGCAATAAATATTATGCTATTGATGGAAATGAATGGCCACCAAAAGGACTATTTTTAAAAACTGGAGATTTTAATGATGTATTTGTTACCGTTGGACTTTCTTTGCTTCCAATGCCAGTAGTTGAAATGTATAGCGAAAATCCTAATCAAATAAACAGAATAGAATTAGGCCTGATATTAAAATCAGGCTTAATGCAATCGGAGTTAGACAAAATCGGAAATTGGATAAGCGGACAGGCAGACATCCCCTGGAAAAGAATTACATGGATGGGCAATGGCCATACTATAACATTTAAAGAATTTAAGAATACCAAAATCACTTCTGTAATTTTAGTTAGGGACTTAAATGTTCTACCTAAATTAGAACTCAATGATTATAGAGGTAGTTCAGTTAATGTTTTGTGGATGATACCCATAACTGAAAATGAAAGAAACCATGTCATTGAAAACGGCAGTGAACCACTTATCGAAAAATTGAACAATATAGGATCGGAAGTCTTTAATATCTATCGTAAAGAAATCATTTTTAATTAACCATGAAGAACATTTTCCAACCCGCAGTAACTAGCGAAATTATTGAAAGAATTAACAAGCTTACTCCAGCTACCACTCAACTTTGGGGTAAAATGAACGTTGCACAGATGCTGGCACATTGCAATGTAACTTACGAAATGGTTTACGATGACATTCATCCAAAACCAGGGCCGATAATGAAGTTTATCCTGAAAAAACTAGTTAAAAGCAAAGTGGTTAGCGAGAAGCCTTATCCTAAAAACAATCAGACAGCCCCCCAATTTATTATTAAGGGTGAAAAAGATTTTGAAAAAGAGAAGATGCGTTTAATCGATTACATTAATCGAACCCAACAACTCGGCGAAAATCATTTCGATGGGAAAGAATCACACTCATTTGGCCCCCTAACAAAAACGGAGTGGAACAATATGTTCTATAAGCACCTTGACCACCATTTGGCACAATTTGGAGCTTAATTTCAGGTACATAACAGCAGATTATTGTCAAAATCGCCCCCTTAAATCGTCACTTTTAAACCTTACGCATACTAAAAATCTTGCCTAACTTGTGGTAACACAAAAAAATTATATAAAATGGCAAAACCACTTGTAACATGCCTTTGGTTTGACGGACAAGCCGAAGAAGCAGCAAAATACTATTGTACAGTTTTTAAGAATTCCAAAATTACCCAAGTAACTCCCATGGTTGTTACTTTTGAATTAAACGGCAATAAATTTTTGGGCCTTAATGGCGGTCCGCAGTTTAAATTCGATGAAGCGATTTCTCTTATGATAAACTGCGACAGTCAGGAAGAAATAGACTATTATTGGGATACTTTCCTAAATGATGGGGGCACAGAGAGCGTTTGTGGATGGCTAAAGGATAAATTCGGACTTTCATGGCAAATTGTTCCATCAAACATTGGTGAGCTAATGGCAACGCCCGAAAGAGCAAAAAGAGTAATGGACGCTGTTATGAAGATGAAAAAGCTTGATATGAAAAAAATGGAAGAGGCATAATTTTTAACTTCTACGCCCTTTGAGTTACAAAGAATTTTTTTTACCTTAGCTTATATGAAAAGATTAACGATTTTAACCGCGTTAATCATCCCTATATTTCTTTGTACCTCCTGGGGCTTCTTTGCACATCAAAGGATAAACAACCTTGCTGTTTTCACTTTGCCTTCTGATATGATCGGTTTCTATAAAAAGAATATCAAATACATTACCGAACATGCCGTTGACCCAGATAAACGTAGGTATGCTGATACGCTCGAAGCACCACGGCATTACCTCGATGTGGAGAATTATGAGAAAAATATCGATAGTATTCCCGAAAAATGGGATGATGCCCTGGCTAAATACGGCCTAAAAAAACTGAACACTGATGGTATTATCCCCTGGCAAATACAGCGTAGCTATTATGGTTTAATTAAAGCCTTTAAAATGCGTGATTCGGTAAAGATTTTAAAATATTCTGCAGACCTGGGCCATTACATTGGCGATGCACATGTTCCTTTACACTCTACCGCAAACCATAATGGGCAACTCACCAATCAGGTTGGTATACATGCCTTTTGGGAAAGCCGTTTACCCGAATTGTTTTCAACTCATTATAATTTTGTTGTTGGCAAAGCAGAGTATATAGAAAATCCATTACAAGAAACCTGGGAAATACTTAAACACACGCACAGTTTGGTTGATACCGTGTTAACTTTCGAAGCTGAACTGAATGCATCATTTCCTTCCGACAAAAAGTATAGCTTTTCTGAAAGGAATAATACTGTGTTGAAACAATACTCTACAGCTTATTCAAAAGCCTACCACATTAAAATGAATAACATGGTAGAAAAGCAAATGCGTGCCGCCATATTAAAAACCGGATCATTCTGGTATTCTGCCTGGGTTAATGCAGGTCAGCCTGTGCTTAAAAACCTGATTAAAACAGCACTATTACCTAATGAGAAAATAGAAAGTGAAGCGGTAGAAAGGAAATATCAAAATGGTTCCCTAATTGGCAGGGAACTATAATTATGCCTTTGTATCCTCTCCTTCAATAATGGCCTCAATCTTTTTAGGTTGAAAACGGCTTCTGATGGCTGCCCAGATGGCGGGAACAAAAGTTACCACAGCAATAAAAATAATAACCAGTTCGAAATTGTTTTTAATTACCGGAATTTGCCCTAATAGATAACCGCCTAGCAATAACGCAAATATCCAGGCTACTCCACCAATAATGTTATAATAAGTAAAACGACCGAAAGGCATTTTAGCTATTCCTGCTACAAATGGTGCAATGGTTCTGAAAATTGGCAAAAACCTACTCAACATAATGGCTTTACCACCATGTTTCTCAAAAAATTCATGAGATTGATGATAATATTTAAGCTTTAAAATTTTATTTTTTTCTTTAAATACACCTGCACCTAAAACACTCCCGAGTTTATAGTTAACTGTATTTCCTAAAATTGCTGCTACAATTAGAATAATAAGCATGATCCAGATATTTAATCCAGTTTCATGTTCACCTGCAATTAAAGCACCCATTGCAAAAAGCAACGAATCGCCAGGAAGGAACGGTGTTACCACAAAACCGGTTTCGGCAAAAATGATCAGGAATAAAATGAGGTAAGTCCAGGTGCGGTATTCGTTAACAATTTCAGCTAAATGTACGTCTATATGAAGAATAAAATCTATAAGCTGCTGTAGTAGTTCCATTTATCTAATTTTGGGCAAAAGTATGAATATCAAAGGGATTAAATGCTAGTATTTTGCAATAAAATTAGTTAGCAGAGATGATACGATTTTTAAGTTCTCCTTTTTTATCGCCATCAAATAATATCAGGTAAACTCTACCATTATTAATATTAAGAGAATCTAACCGTGATACCGCAGGCGGAGGGTTTGTCGCAGTAGGATTAGTTAATTTAAAGGCAAATTTCATATTTTTATTAACTTTAACCTTGAAAGTTTTAATCGCACCATACGCAATTGTAGATTCTACAGGTTTAGCAGTATTTGTGCTATCGGTAATTACAACACTTGAGCCTAGTGTGTAACCAAGGTTTAAAAAAGTTAGTTTAGCTGAATCAAGATCTGGTTTTACATCATCGGTATAAACTTTCAAAGTTGCAGGGTCACCAGCTTTTTCTTTATAATAAAACACAGAATAATTCTGTCCAATTTTAAATGTTTGATCTTTCAATGAAGCTACATCGCTACCAGTATTTATATTTCGAGTGGTTATATTATAAGCCGAATCGCCTGCAACGACTACATAACTTGTGTTTGTACCATAAGCAACAGGGTTTCCTATTTGTATTCCATTTAAATAGAAACTTTGCGTGGTATCAGTCGAAGCAGCCTGAAAGAATCGAACTTTAGCATCACCTTCAATTAAATTATCATTTTTGATGCATGAGCTGATTAAAATGGCAAGTGTAAGAAGAAGAAATATTTTAGGAAACAATACTTTGTTTTTCATAATTAATCGCTGATGCTAATAAAACGTAAAGATAGCAGAAAGCATATTAAACTTTGAAATTAATTATCGGTAATGATGTGCGCTTCTAACGTTGCAGCAGTAGTGCCACTAAACCAAATGGTATATATCTTTCCTCCTTCTAATGCTGTACTTTGAATGGTTTTAACATTACCAGAACCTACTACTGTATATCTTAAATCGAATCCTGTATCCACTGCAAAATAGTTAGATGCTTCTTTAAAAGCCAGTCCATTAACAAACTGGGTACCACCTTGTACCATAACGTTTATGCCAGTGGCAAAGTTAGGTGTAAGATTAATCAGTTTGATTTTGGCTTTGGTTGATTCGGTATTACTTAAATTATCTTCATAACTTACTATTTCCATCTCTCCTTTTTTATTGGTAACCAAAAAAGTAGTGTAGGTAATAGATGGTGTAAAGTTTAAAGAGGTATCAGTTGTTATGTTATTTGTGCCAGCATAGGAAACGCTTCTATTGCCTGAAGGTATTTTTACATAATCGCTGGTTTCGCCAAAGGCTAAAGCAACGGTGGTTAGTTTTTCATTATCTAAATAAACATCCTGATGTGCATCGCCCTGCGATGCATTGACCATTTTCACCTTGGCCTGGCCTTTTACTACTTCATCCGGGTTGTCCTTTTTACAGGATGACAGACCTATACTACATAAGACGGTAAGTAAAATCAGTGATTTAGAGAGATTGTTATAGATTTTCATTGGTTTGTGTTAGTTGGTTATAAACAAAAATGGCTCGGTCAAAAACCAAGCCATTTTGTTTATAAAACTAATAAATTAGTTTTTATTAATAACTATTATTCAGCATAACAGGCATCACCAACATTAAAACGTCTTCATTTTCATCATTGGTTTGCGGAATTAAAAGCCCTGCTCTGTTTGGTGTTGAAAGTTCTAAAGTAACTTCATCACCACTTAAATTACTCAACATTTCGATCAAAAAGCGTGCATTAAAGCCTATTTCTAGGTCTTCGCCGTCATATTGGCAACTTAAACGTTCGTGTGCTTCGTTAGCAAAATCTAAATCTTCCGAAGAGATATTTAATTCACTTCCGCTAATTTTCAATCTTACCTGATGTGTCGTTTTATTCGCAAAAATTACCACCCTACGAAGTGTATTTAAAAACAAACTTCTATCGATAATTAGTTTGTTTGGATTATTGGTTGGAATTACTGCCTCATAATCTGGATAGCGCTCGTCTATTAAACGACACACTAAATTGATATTTTCGAACTTAAAGAAAGCGCTTGTTGCATTATAATCTACTGATACGTTAATATCAGTTGAAGGTAAAGCAGCCTTCAAAAGTGTTAAAGCTTTTTTAGGGAGAATAAATGATGTTGCTTTATCTGCCTTGCTATCCATACGACGGTATCTCACCAGCTTATGTGCATCGGTAGCTACAAAGGTGATGTGCTGAGGAGATAACTGGCAGAATACACCTGTCATAGCCGGGCGCAACTCATCATTACTAACCGCAAAAATAGTTTTTGTAATGGCTTCAGTTAAAACAGACGCAGGTAAGTTTACAGAAGACGCGTTTTCCACTACTGGAATCTTCGGAAAATCATCACCATTTTCACCACTTAATTTATACTTACCATCTCCGGCACTGATCTCGATCGCAAAAGTACTATCATCGATATTAAATGCGATGGGCTGATCTGGCAATGTTTTAAGCGTATCTAATAAAATTTTAGATGGAACAGCTACTTTACCTTCTTCCTTTGATTCTACAGCCAAAGCAGTTGTCATGCTGGTTTGCAGATCGGTAGCAGAGATAGTTAAGTTTCCATCTTTAATTTCGAAGAGAAAATTTTCTAATATAGGCAAAACCGTACTGCTGCTTGATGCACCATTTACGGTTTGTAAGTGTTTTAATAGAGTTGATGTGGATACAATAAATCTCATGATATTATTTAGTCTTCTTCAAAAATATAAAAATTATTTAGCGTACTTGTATTTGCGATGATAATGTTGAAAAATCGCAAAGAATATTAACAATAGCAAGGGTGCCACCACATTTATAAATTGCCATTTCGTTTTTTCGAGCTTAATTTTGGCTTTATCCAACAATCTAATTTTTAATTCTTTATTCCTCAGCGCAATTAAATTGTCGTTATCCGTAAAATAATCAACAATATTGAGCAATAAAGCCTTGTTCCCAAAATTACGCTGCGAATAACGATCGAAACCTAGCGGAAAGGGAGTACCATTTTGCTCCGATACCTGGTTTTTAAAAATATCGCCATCTCCAATTACAATCATTTTAGCCGGTTTGCTTATACTTTCTAGGGTGTAAGGTTGCGTAATGGTAGCTGGTAAGGGCCGCCCGGCAAAAACCGATGGAAAGTTACCTTCTAACATTAAACCGACAGGTTGTGGTTTACTTTGGAAAGACCGAGGATCTAACTGTTCGCTTACCATTTGCAAGCTAAACAATTTTGGCACATTATACACTTTATTATAGGGAGATGTAGTTAAAATATACGATTTTTTTACGCCGCTAACACCAATAGTATCTACTGTACTTGGAAATTCAGCCTTTACACCATCCAGCTTTTTCACAACACTTTCTACAGTATCGGGCAATAAAATCGGGTAATAAATCCAGGGCACCAATTGCATCTGGTTTTGCCCGCCCACAATACCTGTAGAAACCGGAATCTCGGCACTGTTTGCCGGATCGGCAATAATATTATAATTAATCCTTGCGCCATACATAAAAAGCATATCATCCAGGTTCAAATTACTATTAACAGCCATCTGCCCACTTTTTCCCCGCAAACTATCCAACTCGGCATTTACCTGATCAATACTCCAAAGTACCCTCCCACCGTTCATTACAAAATAATTGATTTTGTATTTCTCTGTTTCAGTAAAAGGTTTTTTGGGCTTGGCGATAATCAACATTTTCAACTTATCAAGTCCTGCTTTATCAATGCTATTCAAATCAATACGGCCAACCAGATAACTGCTAGATAAGGTGTGAATGGCATCAGCCAATTGCAAATCGGAAAGTTCGCCATTTGATTCCGAAAAACCAATCCGAGGGTTATCACCCGAAAGTACTTTCTTTAACCCCGAAGTAAAGATATACTCCAGATTTTCAATAGATCGGTTTATATTGTCTTCGTAATTTCCACGGGTATCTAAATTTTGAAAGAGTTTGATGGGAAATTCCTTTCCATCACTTTCCATCATAGCCATCGGAAATACGAGTTTCTGCGTTAATCCACTTTCAGTTTTAACACTTAAATTGGTTGCTTCTATACCTCTTTCATACAAATTATTGATTACCGTATCTTGATCAGCCTGATTAAGACCTGATAAAGGGTCGACAAAAACCACCTTAACTTCTGTCTTAGCATAAGCCTGATAATCAGCTAAAATATCCGACACCGCAGCCTGCAACCTTTTAAAAGCTGGTGGTAATTCCCCCGCTAAAAATACAGTAATGATTACTGGCTTTTCATTTTTCTGCAATAAGCTTTTTGTTTTTTCGCTCAACGTAAAACGTTTATCAGCAGTAAAATCAAAACGATAAAAAGCGTACTGCCCCGCAACATTTAAAATAATTAATGCAGCTATAACGATGATAGCATTAATCCATTTATTCTTCAGCTTCATTATCGCTTCCCTCCTATTATTAATTTAGTGACAAACAGAAACAGCACTGAAAAAGTAATAAAGTAAATGAGATCTCTGGTATCTAAAACACCACGGCTTATAGAAGTATAGTGTTGATTAATCCCTAAAATACTGATGATATTACCGATACTTTGAAACGCAGCAATCTGACTGCTGTAATCGAAGCCTAAAAAAGCGAATGCACATAAAGCAGCACTGATCACAAAAGCAATCACCTGATTTTTAGTCAATGCTGACGAAAAAATACCAATGGATGTAAAGGCAGCACCCAATAAAAACAAACCGATATAGGAGCCTATAACCGATCCTGAATCGATATTTCCTTCAGGAAAACCCAGCTTTGAAATGCTGTAGTAATAAATTAGCGTTGGGATTAGGGCAAAAAGTACCAGAACTAAACTCGCTAAATACTTTGCCACAACAATCTGCCAGATTTGGATGGGTCGCGTGATTAAAAGTTCATAAGTTCCCTCTCTCCTTTCTTCGGCAAAAGAGCGCATGGTAATGGCTGGAATGAGAAACATGAAAAGGTAAGGAACCAGACTGAAAAAACCATCAAGTTCGGCATAACCATAATCAAGTATTGAAGTATCAGGAAAAAACCAAAGTAACAGGCCAGAAACCAATAGAAAAATGCCAATGGTAATATAAGCAACCATCGAACTTAAGAAACTGAATAACTCGCGTTTAAAAACTGCGTACATGTGCTATTAAAACGCCGAAGTTAACCATTTATTCCTGCAAATTTAAAAGGAATTGATTAAATGAATGTATTATCAAATCAGTAATATTTACAATTAAATTTAAACAAGGATTACCATCTCAGTAGAAATCGTTGTTTACAAAAAAAGCCCCGAATTAACTTCGGGGCTTCACTATTTCTTGGTTCGGTTTAGAAAGAAAAACCTACTCCCACTGAGAAAACTTTATTTTTAAAGGTAATCTCATCTGAGAGATCAGAATCTGCTATACTGCTTAATCCCAATCCATACCCTGCATGAATATTAAAGCCGTTATTCAATTGGTAGCCTGCTAAAAAGTTTAAGCCAAAATCAGTCCGTTTAAATTCGGATTCTGATTCACCAAATTTGATGTCTTCTTTTACCGATCCGTATTTACCATTTGCACTTAACACATACGCAAAATAAGGTCCTGCACCTAGAAATATCTTACCAGCGTTTCCTACTTTAAAATTTGCTAGTAAATTTACCGGCAACTCCAGGTATTTAAAATTTAATGTTGCCTCGTCAGTAGTTGAAATGTCATTACCATCAAAGTCAAAATCGCCGCTGGCAAATTTGGTTCCTTTGTTGATAAAAGTTAAACCGGGTTGAATTGAAATTACATCAGACAGTACAAATTCGGCTGTACCGCCAACATAATAAGATGTTTTTGCATCGAAACTTACCGATGCGTTTCCTGATGATATGGTCATGTTTGGAAAGGCTACCCCTGCTTTCACGCCAAAAATTACAGGTTTGTTTGTTTGAGCTGAAGTTGCAAAGCCTAAACCTGCAACTGTTAATAAAGATAATACTAGTTTTTTCATCTGATTTTGAAAATTGTTTTTAGTTTCCCTGTCTTCGCTATTTAGCAAAAACAGTACAATGATAAACAAACTAACTTGATAGTTAAAATTATTTTGTAACCAATGAAACCTTAAACAGCTGAGAAACAACAAAGCCCCCAATTTCTTGGAGGCTTCTAAATAAATTATGGTTTGATACTATAAACCGAAAGCAAAGGCAGCACGTAAGCCGATAAAGCCTGTAGAACCGCCATTTCCTGACCAATTTTCGTAACGCAAGCCGAAATCTAAACTAGATTTATCGGCAACTGAAAATGAAGCACCTAATGTTGGAGCCACAGCAAAAAAAGTTTTGCCACCAGTTTCTGTGCTAATTGCAGCACCTAATTCGCCGGCACCATAAAAGTTACCACCAAAATAATATTTAGCACCTGCTTTTAATGGAACGACCCCACTACTTGTTTTAGCGCCAATGGCTTTAAGTGCATCCTTGTAATCACCTGTAGCCATTAGAGATAAATAACCAGCTGAACCTGTTAGACTTAAATCTTTAGCCACTGGATGTTCATACTGTAATGAACCGCCTAAGATTAAGGTATTTGAATTTTTTTCAGTTGGTAAACCAAATTCAGCGCCAATGCTTAGTTTTTGAACTGCGCCTTCTGTTTGAGCTGAAGCTGCAAAGCCCAGGCCTGCAACCATTAATAAAGATAGTAGTACTTTTTTCATTTTTTTTTAAATTATTGTTCGTTAATTATTTTGGGGCTTAGACAATCATAATGCCAAAAACGTTACAAATAAAACCGGAAAAAGAAATTTAAAAACACAACAAATTGATTAACTGCATGTTAAAAAAAAATAATTTATTCTAAAACGTTGTATTAAGTTATAAGATTAGGAAGCATTGTATTTTTTGACCAATAAATCAAACAATTAAACACAACAACTGTTTCACAGCCCAAACACATAGGCAAATCTGACCCCGACAAATCCTTTTGTATCAGATCTGTTCAAGCCGATCGTATTATTCTTTCCTGTCCATGCTTCGTATCGGATGCCTAAATCGAGTTTATTTCCTCCTGAAAGTTTGAACTGATTGCCTATACCAGGCGACCAGGCAAATAAGGTTTTCTGATTTTTATTTAAAGGCAATGCCGCCCCCAACTGTCCTTCGGCGTAAAAGCTTTCTCCCAACTGATATTTCAAACCAGCTTTAGCGGGTACGTAAGTTAAATCCTGAACATTAAAAAGTTGATTCCGCCGACCAAAAAAGTTCATAAAGCCTACATTTAAAGTTAACGCAAAATTTTCTGCAACAGGAAGATCAGCTTTTACAGATGCTCCCAGGCCAATTCCTGAAAGATTGGAAAAATTACCTGATGGTAAACCAATTTCTGCAGCGATGCCAATGCTAGCACTATTTTGAGCATTTAATAATATGGGACTTGAAAATAAAAGGGTAACGAGTAAAACTGCGATTTTTGAGCCAGACATGAAATTAAGCGGTAAGTTTTCTGAAAATATCTTCTAATGATTGTTGTTGGTGAGCCTTTTTCAAACCTTCAAGTGAGTTGTTAGCTACAATTTTACCTTTGCTGATGATGATGATGTCGTCGCAAATGGCTTCAACCTCTTGCATAATGTGCGTAGAAATGACAACCGTTTTAGCCACTCCCAATGTTTTGATCAATTGCCTGATATCAACCAGTTGGTTCGGATCTAAGCCTGATGTAGGTTCATCTAAAATAAGTACCTCCGGGTTATGGATAATGGCTTGAGCCAGACCTACCCTTTGGCGATAACCTTTGGATAACATACCGATTTTTTTATGTTGCTCGGGCGTTAAACCGACCATTTTGATGACTTCATCAATCCGCGTAGGCGAATTGCCAAGCTTATAAGTTTGGCCAACAAAATTCAAAAATTCCTTTACATACATATCAGCATAAAGCGGCGTATTCTCAGGAAGATAACCAATATGTTTTTTAGCTTCGATAGCTTCTGAAAGAATGTTCTTTCCAGAAATTTCAGCCTCACCAGATGTAGGTTCTAAATACCCGGTAAGCATACGCATGGTAGTAGATTTTCCAGCTCCATTAGGGCCAAGAAAACCCAAAATACGACCTGGACTGGCTTTAAAACTAATCGAATCGACCGCTTTTTGCTTATCGTAATGTTTAGAAAGATTTTTAACTGAAATACTCATATCTGTATGTTTAACCGCAAAGAACACAAAGGTTTTCGCGAAGGTAAGGTTTAGAACTATCGTCATTGCGAGGCACGAAGCAATCTTAAAGCGTTCGCAATAGACTATAGTAGTAGGATTGCTTCGTGCCTCCCAATTACGAACAGGTTAGTTTACATGCACTGAACTTAATTTTTTATTGTACCTAAACTTATCCAGTTCTTCTGATGCCTGTGGTAAATTATCACCCGACAAAATATCGGCACCGTTATTAACCAAATGATAATAAACATTTTTTACCGGACTGGCAATGGCGCTTTTATCGATATTTCCCATGGTACCTAAAATGGTGGCAATGCCTTTGTTGTGCAGGTATTGGTACAATTCCTTATCCGGAGCAGAAACACCTACAAAAGCTACAATACGGTTATTGGGAATCCCCATGCTATTTAACCGCTGCAATTCGGCTTTCTTTTGAACAGAGGCAGAAATCATAAGTTCGGGTGCCAATTGATGCACCTCCTTGGCCTGATTGGCAGTATAAGTAATGATTATCGAATTACTTTCTACATTATATTGCCTTACCTTTTCGATCACCTTGGCATAAGAAACCCCTTTTTTCAAATCGATGGTTAATAAAACTTTTCCTTTGCTCCAGCTTAATACACTATCTAAAGTCGGGATTTTAAATTTTGTTTCTTTGCCCTCATTATCTTTAAGATTAAAGTTTTTCAACTCCTCGTAAGTATAATTGCCAACCGGTCCTTTTCCGGTCGAAGTACGATCGAGCTTATCATCGTGCATAATAACCATTACCGAATCTTTACTGTAGGCAATGTCGAATTCTATAATTACCGGATTATAAGTAGTGGCGTTATCGAATGTTTCGATGCAGTTTTCAGGAAAACCAGGCATTGGACCGCCACGATGGGCACTGATTAATGGAAAACGGTTTTCTGGCGACCATTTTAAGAATTGATATAACTCGGCTGGTGTATTAAACTTAATATATTGATGGCTTTTTTCTTCTGGTTTGCATGAGGTAAAAACTGCAACAATAACCAAAAATAGCAAATGATGGAATTTCATGCTTCAAAAGTAAGGTTAATTGGTTAATTGTTGAAATCGGTTAATCGTGCCATCATATCAGTTTACCAATTCATACTTTTAAATAATTAACCTTTACGCAAAGCCATTTTTAATGGCAAAAACAGCCAATCCTACGCGGGTTTTAAGTTCGAGTTTTTCGCATAACTGATCTCGATAGCTTTCGACCGTCCTGGGGCTACAGAACATTTTATCGGCTATTTCTTTATAATTAAGCTCGGTAACGGTATATTTTAAGAACTCCTTCTCCCGATCCGAAATTTTGATCTCAGTATCTTTGGTTTTATTTAGGCTGGAGAAAATGATTTTCGATGCCCAGTCAGGGTAAAAAAACCCGTTAATACTCAATTTTGTAAGCGCGTTTTCGAGCTCTACCGGATGCGCATTTTTTAACAGGTAGCCTTTAGCACCGTTGCTAACCATTTTAATCACGCTTTTTTCTTCACCCTGCATACTCAGGGCCATTACTTTTACCTCCGGGTGATTTGCAGTTACCCAGGTTACGGTTTCAAAACCATCCATAATGGGCATGCTAATATCTAAAAGTAAAATATCGGGGATTTTATTGCTGTTTTCGAAGTTTTTAATCAGCTCTTTTCCGTTTTCACAAACATACATCACCTCAAAGGCTGCAAAATTATCTATAATGCCCTGAAGCGCTTTTGCAATCAGGATATGATCATCAACAATAACTATAGTTTTTTTCATGCCGGGCCATTTAAAATAATAGTAAGTGTAGTGCCTAAATCGGGTTTGCTTTCTAAATTAAATTGTCCACCGATAATTTCGGCTCTTTTTTTCATGTTTTTTAATCCTATACCATCAGAAGTGACTTTACCATAATCAAATCCCACTCCATCATCCTGTATTTTTAATGCTAAAAAAACTTCAGGAGCAGAACTTAATTGAATCTTGATATTACTGCAATGTGCATGTTTTAAACTGTTTTGAAGAAATTCTTGGGTTATCCTTAATAATACATTCTTTTTCACAAACTCCAGATCTATACTTTCGAAATTGTATTGAAAGGTTACCTTACATTTTTTCAAAGCATTGAGGTTGTTCACTTCTTCCTGTATTAAAGTTACAATTTCATTTTCACTTATGTTATCGTTCGTTAAGTTTTTCGACAAACTCCTCAGGTCTTGCAATGATGAATTAATGATCTGATAAATCTGCTCAATTCTTTTACTTGCCTGGGGCACCGTATTTTCGTGTACGAGCTGTTGGGTATAAAGGCTCACCAATGTTAATTTTTGTCCGATATTATCGTGTAATTCGCGGCCAATCTGCTGCATGGTGGCCTGTTGTATTTCTAACTGGGTAGTTAAAAGTTCTTTCTGGTGTATTTCGTTGGTGATTTTGATTTCATTCAGATATTCTCTTTTCCGTTCTTTATATTTTTTGATATAAACCATAATGGCTACTACAAAGAGCACAAAAAACAGGTTAAAAAGGATAATGGTAATTAAGAGTTCTGTTTTCCCCATACGAATGAAATTGAGAATAATACATACATTACAATACCTGAAATCAGAAAATAATCAAAATAAATATTCCAGATTTGCTTATATTCCACCAGCAGGTAATAAAATGTCCAAAACGGTAATGTTCCAATATAAAACAAGGTTACCCCCAAATTAACATAAAACATTCTGTTCCTGTTAAAATTAATGATATCGGAAGAAGTGATCTGTTTATAATATTCCATCACCACTAAAACCATCAAAATAAAGGATCCGAAAGTATAATTAAACGAAAAGATTATTTTACTGCCCTTAAAGTAGAATTCGCTTGGTATAAATGAAAGTAAATATAATAAGGTGAGTGCCCAAAACAGCGTTTTATTGTTAAAGGATTTGAAAGCATAAAGCCAGTAAAAAAAGATAAACTGAAAAGGGATAACAACATAGTTGTAATATTTAGTTTTAGAAAAACTGATGTACGCGCCTCCCCATTTCCCCACAGCCTCACATATAAAAACAATAACCAAAAAATAGATAAAAAAACGCCAATATTGCCTTTTTAAGCCTTTTAAGTGCAGTAAAGCAACAATTGCAGTTCCTCCCTCAATCCAAAGAAAGCTGTCGCTAAGCAGTTTTTGAAAGCTGTTCATCGTATGAAAGAGCTTAGTAAATCTCAACAGTAGCTTCTGCGGGCGGAATAAGCTGGCCGTGATTTTGAGCCATTACCTCACGCGATTGACTATCACTACTATCCGAACTCATGGCCATTAAGGTAATTGGTTGCGCTTTTTCTCTTTCTTTTAGCGGGAAAGAAGCACGGTCTAACGGATTAAAGTCATAATCCTGGTAACTTCCATCACTACTCTTTTTCTTTAAAGTGGGGATCATAACAAGTGTATGTTTTTGAGCATAATTTTTTCCTATCGATTTTTCACCCTCAAAACCATTCCATTCGTTATCTTTTGGATAGGCAGCGTAGTAGAAACGGATACCCAATGCTCCATCAGCAATGCGAGGATCTACTTTTTTGCTGAAAAATTCGATATCGGCAATAAATTTTTTCAAGGTTTTTAAACCGAAAGAAACAGAATGCGAATCGTTTATTCCCAATGTTTTATTAATTGCAGCTAAATGGCTGTTGCGGTAATTATCTACCATTTGTTGAATTATTGCCGGATCCATGGTATTTGGATGTCCCCGCCTTTCATTTGTTTTCATAAGATCGATTAGTTTTAGTAACAGATAACATACTAGTACCCCACATAAAAATACGATAGCGTAGCCAGGTAGATGTTGCATTTCCATAATTTTTGAGTTTTAATTAAAGTTAACTTTTATTCCCAAATGTGATAAAACTTTTATAGATAACAGATGGGGTTTTCCCCATATTTTATTGTTGTTTTTACTGCTTTTTATTTTGTTGCTTTCACCATTGATTTCTAGTGGTTTACCTAAGGTTTTTCTGCGCTAACTATTTCAATTTTGGATTAGTGTTTAACAACAAAAACACCAACGGGAATAAGCCGAAAATCCTGAATAGAGTAGGCAAAACTTAAAAACTTAAACCATGTCAAAAACATTGAAAAAAGAAGAAAAAGTAGAGTACACAGGAAGGTACCTGGTACTGCTACCAGAAGGATCAAACACCTCCGATTCTATTAACCAGATCAATTCTATTAGCGGATTGAACTTAAAAAGCTCTTTAGAATTTGAAAACGAGTTTTTCACTGATAAAGACCTCGCTAAAACTGATGGTATCATACTAGATAAGCTGGGAATCGCTATCGTAAATGAAAAACCGAAAATTGAAAATTCAATCAGCAGTTTAGGGGAAAGTGAAATGATTGTAGAAAAAGAAAGAGTAGTTTATGCTATTGGAATGCTGGATGAAAGTACCCAAAATTATGTAGAGGGCTATAGAGATGCGGTAAACCAAATGACCAACGTATTGGTTGGAACCGAAACAGAAGATTACAACTATGAAGAGCAAGAATCGGAAGTAGAATCTGTTGGTGCTACCTGGGGATTAAAAGCAACCAATGTGGTACCAACCAGCTTTTTAAGGTACAACCCATACAACGGTGCAGGCATTAAAGTTGCCATATTGGATACAGGATTCGATTTCCATCACCCTGATTTTGCCGGCCGCCCTGTTGTTCATCAAAGTTTTATTAGCGGAGAAAGCACTCAGGATGGACATGGCCACGGCACGCACTGTACAGGTACTGCCTGTGGTCCTTCTAGTTCGCCATCGGCAACAGAAAGATACGGTATTGCCTATGCTGCCAGTATTTATATCGGAAAAGTTTTAAGCAATGGTGGTTCTGGTGGAGATGGAGGCATTCTTGCTGGCATTAACTGGGCTATTGCCAACCGTTGTGATGTGGTAAGCATGTCTTTAAGGGGCTTTGTAACCGGAGCTGGCTATTCTGCTGTTTTTGAAACCGCTGCCGCCCGTGCTTTAGCACAAGGCACTTTAATTATTGCTGCCGCTGGAAACGATTCGGCTAGGCCAGGCACTGTAAGGCAGGTAATGCACCCTGCAAATTGTCCATCAATAATGGCTGTAGGTGCTGTAGATGTAAATATGAACGTAGCGGCTTTTTCTAACGGAGGCCTTTACCCAACTTATGGCTCTGTAGATATTGCTGCTCCGGGGGTTAATGTTTACTCTTCTACAAAACTGCCAACCAAGTATGCGAGCTGGAACGGAACCAGTATGGCTACCCCACATGTTGCTGGTATTGCGGCACTATGGGCACAAGCATCGGGTTTGAGAGGAATTAACTTGTGGAGAAAATTAACTTCAACAGCGAAAACCTTACCTTTGCCAGGCAGAGATGTAGGAGCAGGATTAGTACAGGCACCTACAAAAACAAGATTGATAAAATATCCAATTGATAAATTGCCAATTTTAGTAAATCCGAAATTCCCTATCGATCCAATTGGCCCAATTGAAAAAATTATAAGATGAAAACAAAATGGTTAATATCTGTAAAAGACACCGCAATGGATTCAGTGGCAAAAGAGCTGAAGAAAATTGGTGTTAAAGATGTAGAAGCTTTAGATTCAATTGGTGTAATCGTAATTGTTCCGGGCAATCATAAAATTGCAGATATCAAAAAAATTGAAGGCGTATTAAGTGTTGAAGAGGAAAGGGACATCAGCATTTAAGCCAACAAAAACCTAATCACTTCTTAATTTTAAAAATCGGTGTGACATTTAGTTGCACCGATTTTTTTATATCTGAGTTAGGCCTGATTAGATAATACAAATGATGAGTAAAGGTGCTGTAGCATTTTATGGGGAGGGTTCGGTCGGGCTGTTTGCTATATCTTTTGCTACCCTTCGACTCCGCTCAGGGTGACAGCTAAAGGATACCGCTACCATCCCGTTTAGCTACCATGGTTCGTGCTGATAATTTTTTTCTGCAATCTACTATCGAAACGAAAATAGAAGTACTATGTAGCCACCTAAGGGATTGCAGCGGGCACGAGTGTAACGAAGTAAAGCGGAAAGCAGGAGCTCCGAAACCGACTAGCACGACTATTGCTTTCCTAATTATTTTGAACCACATAAGAGATTTAAGGGTATATAAGCTAACTTGTAACGTATCTGATTCCTTTGAAAGATGCTCAAATAAATTCAGCAGGACGATCGCATTGTTTTTTTAGCTTGATCAAAATCTTATACCTTTAAACCCTCCGCCTTTTTATTATCTTTGCTGCATTATGGCTCAAAAGAATAACGACGAACAATTTAAAAATGTAATATCACACGCTAAAGAATACGGTTTTGTATTTCAGAGCAGCGAAATATATGATGGCTTAAGTGCTGTTTACGATTACGGCCAATTGGGTGCCGAATTAAAAAACAACATTAAAACCTACTGGTGGAAAGCCATGGTACAAATGCACGAAAATATTGTAGGGATTGACTCTGCAATTTTTATGCACCCCAAGGTTTGGAAAGCCAGCGGACACGTTGATGGTTTTAACGACCCAATGATCGACAACAAAGATTCTAAAAAACGTTACCGTGCCGATCAGTTATTAGAGAATAAAATTGATGAGTTATATTCAGAACTGGCCAATTTCAGTCCTGAGAATAAGGCGAAATTTGAAGCATTTCAACAAGAAATATTGGGTTTAAGTGATGAAGGCCAGGCAAGCTGGGTGCCAACATTTAAAGATGAGGAAACGATTTTAGATCACGCTAAATATCCTTTTGTTGAAGAAGCGAGCTGGAGATTTGTTAAAAAAGGGTTAACACTTGAGGTAGAAATGAACCTTGCGCTTAAATCAGAAAATTTAGCGCAGTTAAAAGATTTAATTGTTGATTACAAAGTAATCTGCCCAATTTCTAAAACTTCTAACTGGACTGATGTACGCCAGTTTAACCTGATGTTTAGCACGCAATTTGGTGCAATGGCTGAAGGTAGTGATGAGGTTTATCTTCGTCCGGAAACCGCGCAGGGTATTTTCGTAAACTTTTTAAATGTACAAAAATCGGGAAGGATGAAAATTCCTTTCGGTATTGCGCAGATTGGTAAGGCTTTCAGAAATGAAGTAATTGCCCGCCAGTTTATTATGCGTATGCGTGAGTTTGAGCAAATGGAAATGCAATTTTTTGTGCGCCCTGGCGAAGACAAAAAATGGTTCGAATACTGGAAAGAAGCCCGTTTGAAATGGCACCAAGCTTTGGGTACTTCGCCTGAAAAATACCGTTACCACGACCATGTAAAATTAGCACACTATGCCAATGCGGCTACTGATATTGAATTCGAATTCCCGTTCGGATTTAAAGAGGTTGAAGGGATCCATAGCCGTACCGATTTCGATTTAACGCAACACCAGGAGTACTCTGGTAAGAAAATGCAATATTTCGATAACGATTTAAATGAAGAAGGTAAGCCATATGGCAACTACGTTCCTTATGTAATCGAAACATCTATTGGTTTAGACCGTATGTTCTTGTTAACCATGATTAACGCTTTTGAAGAGCAGGATTTAAGCACCGATGATAAACAGGATAGCCGTACGTTATTGCGTTTACACCCAGCATTGGCGCCGTACAAAGTAGCCATTTTTCCATTAACGAAAAAAGATGGTTTGCCTGAAAAAGCCCGCGAAATTATGGATACCCTGAAATTTGATTTCAACTGTATTTATGAAGAGAAAGATGCCATTGGTAAACGTTACCGCCGTCAGGATGCTGTTGGTACACCTTTCTGTATCACAGTTGATCACCAGAGTTTAGAAGACAACACGGTTACCATCCGCCATCGCGATAGCATGGAGCAAGAACGTGTAGCCATTGCCGATTTAGGAAACATTATAGGCTCGGCAGTAAGTTGGAAAACTTTGTTGGCATAATTTTCACCACCTTAGATGCCTCAGACCTCTAAAGTAAATTTATAATATTTGAGGGTATCATAAAGTTATTTTCCCCCAATCTGTCACGTTGAGCCTGTCGAAACGCTTTACTACAAATCTAAGTAGGTCCTTCGACAGGCTCAGGATGACAATCCTGTATTGGTGATACGCTTTCTTTTTGTGTACAAAAAAATGAATTTAGCCGAGCATTACCATAAACTTTATACCGAATCAATCGCAAAGATAGCTGCAGGAAATTATGAAACAGATCATCTAATCGATTCGGATACCGATCAGCGCTTTGGAATCACACTTGTAATCAGACCTGATGCTACAACAAAATATAAAATCCAGCAGTTTTTAACTGAAGCAAAAGCAATTGAACCTGATCAATATTATTATCAGAATGCTGACATACATATTACCCTGATGTCTATCATTTCCTGTTATGATGGCTTTGATTTAAAGGATATCAATGTTCAGGATTATATTCAGCTTATCCAACAGGTTTTAGGCAAACATAAAAGCTTCAAAATCCAGTTTAAAGGGCTTACTGCATCGCCATCCTGCATTTTAATTCAAGGTTTTTTAACTGATACCCTAAACGAAATCAGAGACGATTTAAGGGCGACATTTAAAAATTCGGAGCTCCAGCAAAGTATCGATAAACGTTATGCCATCCAAACCGCTCACGCTACAGTGATCCGTTTCAGGTCTGAACTCGAAAACAAAAATGCCTTGGTTCAGCTTATCGAAAAATATAGGGATATTGATTTCGGCACCTTCCAAGTAAAACAGATTGAATTGGTTTATAATGATTGGTACCAGCGAGAAAAATACGTTAAAAAATTGCATCAGTTTTCTTTATCTTAGCATATTAATTAACCAAACAGTTAACGCTCGTGAAAGTACCTTTCAAATTATCGCTACTGGCACTCATATGCCTTTTAATTACGTCATCTTGTAAAAAGGAAATCGATTACCATCAGGAATGGGCTTTATCTACCATGAGTGCAAAAGTTGATGGTGCTTTAGTGCAGTGTACTTTAGCTACTGCCCAGCTTTACGATGTAGGTGGAGAAATAAGTGTCCAAATCTCGGGAAACAAAGGAATTAATACGGGCTTTAGTTTACTGATCAGCAATTTTAAAGGTGTTGGCACCTATAAGTTATCAGATAATAATATGGCTGTTTACCTTTTAAGTACATCCAGTTTGCAAGATGCTTACACCGGAACCTCAAGCGGAACCATTAAAATAACCAGTTACTTAGCAGACAAATACATTAAGGGTACTTTTGAGTTTAAAGGAGAAAATCAGTCTACTTCAACAAGCAAAAACATTAGTGAGGGGCAATTTCTGATCAGTTTGGTTCCGGTAAAACTACCCGAAACCAATAACAGCACGAATAATTTAAGCGCAAAAATAGATGGCACCACAATTGGTTTTACAGGTGAAGCAACATCAATCAACACTCCAATTATTGGGAATTTACTTACGATTGTAACTATAAATGGTGATAAACGTATGATTCTTTCCGTAATAGATTATAAAGGCATAGGCACATATGATCTTGCAACCGACGGAGTTGGATCTTACTTGAAAGACCAAACACCTACAGGCTCATTTACTGCGACAAGTGGTACATTGGTAATTACAAGTGAAACTGGTGGTAAATTAAAGGGAACATTTTCATTTAAAGCACCCAATGAAAATACGACGATAAATACATCAGTAACGGTAACAGATGGTATTTTCGACCTGCCCTTTAGCAAAAAATAAGAATTAATTTTTTAAATATAAAGCCGTTGATCTAAAAATCAGCGGTTTTTGCATTTAATAATTCTTTAGTCACAAATAGCTTTCAGATTTCATATTCATTTATCCGGATATTATATTTGTTTAAACAGCAATCGCTTTGATATGAAAATTCCACAGAAGTTTTTTGCCCGCCAACACGAAATTGCAGCCGATTTTTTGAAGGAACTAGATAAACATTTAGATGATGTGGTATCGGGCAGAGCAACCGAGATGTTCGAAGTAAGGGATTTCGCGGAGCTTATTCACGTTCATCCCACGCACTTAAGCAATACCATTAAATCGGCTACTGGCCACTCACCTTGTTACTTCTTTGAAGAACGTTTAATGGAAATTTCGAAATCGATGTTACAGAATGTTAGTATGCCCATTGCTGAAATAGCTAGAATTTTAACGTATGATCCATCTAACTTTACCAAGTTTTTTAAACACTTCTCTGGCCAAACACCAAAACAGTATAGAGAAGCTTATTTTCAATCTTTGGCCGCAAGTAAGGAAATTGTCACCATATAAAACTTAAACAGTCACCATTTTTACTTAAGCTGTCACCATTTTTTCAGCAGGTTTCCATCTAACTTTGTTTAACAAATTAAAAGAAAATGGAAACACAAAATAAAATCGCCCTGGTAACCGGTGGCAGCCGCGGATTAGGAAAAAATGCTGCTTTAAAAATCGCAGCAAAAGGAATTGGTGTAATTGTTACCTACCAATCTAAAAAAGAAGAAGCAGAAGCTACCGTTAATGAAATAAAACAACTTGGTGTACAGGCAGCAGCGCTACAGCTAAACGTAGCCGATACCAAAACTTTCGATGCTTTTTTCGTAGCAGTTAAAGCTGTATTAAAATCTGTTTTTAATACCGAAAAATTCGATTTTCTCATCAATAATGCAGGAATCGGCATTCATGCATCTTTTGCCGAAACTACCGAAGAACAATTTGATACTTTGGTAAACATCCACTATAAAGGAGCTTTCTTTTTAACCCAAAAGGCTTTAACGTTATTAAATGATGGCAGTGGGATTATTAATCTTTCTACTGGTTTGGCACGTTTTGCCACCCCTGGCTATGCAGCTTATGCCTCAATGAAAGGTGCAATGGAAACCTTAACAAAATACCAGGCCAAAGAATTAGGCGCGAGGGGAATTAGAGCTAACATTGTTGCACCGGGAGCCATAGAAACCGATTTTGGTGGCGGTGTTGTGCGCGATAACGATCAAGTAAACGCTGGAATCGCCTCGAATACAGCCTTAGGCCGGGTAGGTTTGCCAGATGATATTGGTGGCGTGGTGGCCTTTTTATGTACTGAAGATGCCAGATGGATTAATGCACAACGCATTGAAGCATCAGGTGGTATGTTTTTGTAGCCTCACCCTGTTTAAGTCTGTAACCACGGCTTCTGTTTCAGCTTGAGGTTGTATCATAAATATAGATTTGTCATCGTGTCCATAGGACTCCTACGGAGAGCTTGTCGAAGTGCCTGTTAAATACGCTTTAAGGTGTTTCGACAGGCTCAACATGACATCATCTGGCGTGAAATCGTCTTTATGATACAATTTCTTGAATAGCACTGCTTCAACCCGACCGTTAATAAGGTGAGGTTCCATACCAGGTATGTCGATCAACCCTTGTAATTTCGGACGTACCAATCTGGTTCAGAAAACGTTTAGCACTAACCAGGGTTTTACTTTCACGTTCATCAAAGTTAGCTGCATCTGGTTTTAAACTGTTAATCCTAACCATCCCAGCTGACTGAATAAACTTGCCATCGCCCATATAAATAGCAGTATGTGTTATTCTTCCTCCAGATGTTCCTTTCAATTTTGCCGCGGCAAAAAACAATAGATCTCCAGCTTTTAAATTTTTAAGGCATTTAGTGAGGCTAATCGAATCTCCTTCTAAAACAGGTATATCTTCTCCAACCAAAGCTTGTTGCGAGGCATCTCTCGGAATAATGATTCCATTCAGGAAATAGCTTGTTTTGGTAAAACCACTACAATCTACCCCTTTGATAGATGTACCACCCCAAAGATAGGGCACGCCAATTAATGTTTTTGCTGTAGCCAAAATAGCCTCCGCATCTGGATTAGGTTTTTTCAACCAATTCGAAAACAGTTGGGCATCGGTTTTCTTAATATAGCCCTTCCTTTTATCGGGAAAAATAACTTGATAATAAGCTTTTTCTTCGCCAATTAATACTAAGATATTGCCATTTACTAAATCGGAAACGCGGGAAGAGTTCATATCTGCTTTGCTAAAAGCATGACCAAAATCGGAAGTAAAAATAATTCTTTTCGATTTTTTCCATTCCTCAAAAGCGGCTTTATCCATTACACTTACTGCGGTAGCATCAGTCCATGACAAGTAACCATCGGGTGTGCGCACCAAATAATAACCACCTTGTTTCTTTAATACTTGTACGGGTGTGCCCAAAATCATCTGCGTCATCATTTCTGCTGCATTTTGAGGGGCTGCCCTATTGTTACATACCGAAAGATTGGCTAATCCGTATTCCATCCCTGCCAGTTTGTTTGAAGGAAGAAGTGTATTTATTTTAACAAAGCCTTTAAAATCTTTACTTTGGTTATCTAAGGCCTCGAGCACTTGCGCCGAGGTACTCTCTGCAAAAATAGTATCTCCTTTAAACTGAATATTAAAATAAACAGACCGTTTATCTGGGGCAAATTCTTTCTTTATCTGGTTCGAAACTGTTCTAATTGCTGCCGTATCAACCTGCGCTTTTAAGGAAAGTGCAAAATTTAATAAACAGCCTAATATTAATATTCTTTTCATCATCGTTTTCTAAAACTAAAATTACGAATATTCATATTGCCTAGTTAGGTAAAGGCTGTAACTAATTGCTTACGCCGTATTATTTTTAACAGACGAGAAATAAAAAAAATTAAAAGACGTTATCCATGAAAATCATCCTATGTTTAAAATACTTCTACCTGCCCTTTTGCTCTTAATTTTTTCCTGCCAGGCTAATGCTCAAAAATGGACTGATGCCGAATTCCGCAAAGCCAATACCGCAGCAAATGCTTCTTATTTAAGTAACGAAGAAAAAAACATTGTGATGTATATGAACCTGATCCGCATTGACGGCGAAAAGTTTTATTATACGTTTTTAGAAGACTACATCAATAACTACAATGCTAAAGTACGGAAGTACAGAAATTACAATGAACTCCGGATTACCAGAAACAATTCTTACTACACTTCGTTACTTAAACATTTGCGTGGCGTAAAAAACCTGCAGATGTTTTATCCTGACGATAAATTAACATCGTTAAGCCGGAGCCATGCACAGGATTTAAACAGGAATAATCTCGATACGCACGAAAGCAGTAACGGAGATAAATTTTCGAAACGATTATCCAGGTATTTCCCCAACAAGGCCATGAGCGAAAATATCGATTTCGGTTACTCGAACAGCTTAGATATTGTTTGCCATTTGTTATTAGATTGTGGTGTACCTTCGCTTGGCCACCGTTTTAATTTACTCGATCAAAAATACAAACTCAATACTGTTGGCGTAAGCATACAGCCCCACCCCTCTTATACCTGGTGCGCAGTAATCGATTTTGTGGCGCAACCTATGTATTACACCAATAACGAGTAATTGCATAAATGATCTTATTACTGTGGCAATAAAAATTTAATTGTAAATTGCGCCCAAAAATAACGGTTGCACGACAAGTTGAATATTTCAAGGCCACTACGTTTTGTTGAACTCGTTTCAGCATCTTTTTTATGCCAAGAAAGATCCTGAGCCTGATGTTTCGGGACAGGATGACGACCGCTATGCAATTTGGTGTATGCCCAATAACAACAACGAACAGTTTTAAGTAATGCGCAAAATAATTTTAGCCGTAATAGATTTTTTTTACCCCCCTTTTAAAAAATTCATTTCCCTACATAATTTCAGATATATGGCCACTGGTGGCGGTACTTTGCTGTTGGGAATATTAAGTTATTATTTTGCTTACTTTTTCATCTTTAAAACCGAAGAAGTAGATTTTGGGATAATTGTACTTCAGAGAGAAACCGCATCGCTATTGATCGATTATGCCATTGCCATCCCAACCAGTTTTTTGCTCAACAAATACATCATATTTACACATAGCGAATTAAAGGGCAGGGTTCAGCTTTTTAGGTTTTTAAACCTCCAGTTTATTAACATACTGGCCAATTATGTTTTATTGAAGTTTTTGCTGGAACTTTTAAGAGATTATCCAACTTTAGCGATGCTCTCGAGAATATTGGTATCGGTTTTAATGGCACTTTTCAGTTACCTCTATCAACATTACTTTACGTTTAGCGTCAAAAAAATCGGGAGTAAAAAGGAGGAGAAAAAGCGTTAATAACCGTCAATAATTGTTTGTCATGGAGGCACTGATAAAAAGATTTGGGTCGATCAGAAGTATCGTCATTTCGACCGTAGTGGAGAACCCAAAGGCTCTGCAAAGCAAAATCTTTAAATTTGATTTCAATAACATAGTTTAAAGATCTCTCCGCTCTGCGATGCTTCGGTCGAGATAACGACTTTCTACTGGATCTGTTATAAATTGCTTTTAATCTTATTCATTTTTGAAAAGCAGTCTACAGCCTTTTCGGTTTCTACAATCCCGCCTTTGCTTCAAGTCCTCACTCGTGCCTCATTCCGGGCTTTACGCGCCAGTCGGGTTTAGGTGGACAATAAGCTGCTGCTATTTTCGTTTCGCAGCGAAATGCCTAAAAAACCAGGTTCATCAGCACAAGCCATTGTAACTAAACGGGATGGAAGTGATATCCTTTTGCTGTTTGCCTGAGCGGAGTCGAAGGGCGGCAAAAGATATAGCGTACAGCCCGACAGAACCCAGCCGATGAAATACGATAGCACCTTTTCTAACGATTAATCCATCATTTCAGCCACCTAAAACCTTTATTACTTTTGCCTGTTAATTTATCCAACCACTTTCTTGATAAGATAAAAACAACATCATAACTTAGCTGCCGACCAACTTATTTTCAGATTAACCATGAGCCATTTTAATGATTTTAATAATGCGCAGGTAGCAAAATTGCCCAATCATTTAAAGCAATTTATTGTTGACCAGAATTACGAAAAATACACACCGATCGATCAAGCAGTATGGCGTTACGTGATGCGTCAGAATTATAGTTACCTTAAAAATGTTGCTTACTACCCTTACATAAAAGGCTTACAGCGAGCGGGCTTAAGTATCGAACACATTCCCGATCTGCAAACGATGAACGACAATCTGGGCAAGATTGGTTGGGGCGCTGTAACCGTTGATGGCTTTATTCCGCCAGCTGCTTTTATGGAATATCAGGCCTACCGTGTACTGGTAATTGCTGCCGATATCCGCCAGATTAATCACATTGAATATACGCCTGCACCAGATATTATACACGAAAGTGCTGGCCACGCGCCTATTATTGCCGATACGGATTACAATAATTATTTAAGTTATTTTGGTTCAATTGGTGCAAAAGCCATGTTTTCAGCGAAAGATTTTGAGCTTTATGAGGCCATCAGGAAACTATCTATTTTGAAGGAAGCCCTAGATGCAGATGAGTTTCAGATTGCCAAGGCAGAAAAGGAATTGCGTTATATTAGTGAGAATATGGGCGAACCTTCTGAAATGGCTTTGCTTGGCCGCTTACACTGGTGGACAGTTGAGTATGGTTTGATTGGCACTTTAGAAAACCCCAAAATTTATGGTGCTGGTTTGCTTTCTTCTATCGGTGAAAGTGCAACCTGTATGCAAAATGATGTGGAGAAACTTTGGTACAACATTGATACAATTAACTATGCTTATGATATTACCAAACCTCAGCCGCAGCTTTTTGTAACCGAAACATTCCAAAATCTGATTGATGTGCTGGAAACTTTTGCCAATACCATGGCCTTTAGAAAAGGTGGAACAGAAAGTATTATGAAAGCAATTGCCTGTAAAAATGTAGCCACAGCTGTTTATAGCTCGGGTTTACAGGTAAGCGGTGTGTTTACCGACATTGGTGTGGGCGTAAAAGATGAAGTAACCTTTATTAAAACCACGGGTGCATCGGCATTGGCTTTTAACGGAAAACAATTGAATGGCCATGGGAAAGATTACCACGCTGATGGTTTTTCGTCGCCCGTTGGTCGGTTAAAAGATGCTGAAAAAGCATTGGAAGATTATAACATAGCTGAATTACAGGCTATAGGGATAATTACTGGTGAAAAAGCTGAACTTTTATTTGAAAGTGGCATTAAAGTAATTGGTGTAGTTAGAGATATTATTATTCAAAACAACAAGCTCCTTTTAATTGCCTTTAAAGATTGTACGGTTACAGAAAGCAATGGGAATACTTTGTTTAAGCCCGAATGGGGCATTTATGATATGGCCATAGGTGAAAAGATCGTTTCAGTTTTTAACGGGGCTGCAGATAAAGACGCTTACGAAGAGATTACGTTAATTAGTAACGAGAAAACGCATCAGATTACTTATGATGATAAGACTTTAAAACTGCACGCTTTATACCATACGGTTAGAGAGATTAGGGAAAGTGGCGAAGGTTTAGATAAGCTTGCCGAAATTTTCGCACAACTAAAATCGAACCATAGGCAGGATTGGCTTTGTGCATTGGAAATTCTGGAGATTATTTACCATAAAAAGATTTATCATCAGTTGGAAAAGGAAATTCAGGTTTATCTGGAAATCAAAGCTGGCAGGGAGCTTGATCATACTAAATTGATCAGCGATGGTTTACATGTAATTAAAAACCCAGTAAGCCAGTTGATTACGGAGGATTGATCCATGCCTTAATTTTATTAATTTTACGATATATTTAATGCAAATAGATACTGAAATAAATTACCTTCGGTGAGCTCGCTTAAGGCTCGGTTTGTTTCAGATAGGCATGACGAACTTATCTCTTAAATACCCAACAATTTTTAACTTTTTTTATGAACATTATAATTACAGGTGCAAGTAGCGGAATCGGTTTCGAAACTGCTTTAGAATTTAGCTTACAGAAAGAGAACAAAATTGTAGCCATTGCCCGATCTGCAGATAAGCTTCGTAAACTCTTAGAAATTGCTAAAGGTATTAATCCCGACTGTACACTTTTACCAGTAGAATTCGACATCGTAAATGATGATTACGCTGCATTAGTTCCATTTTTAAAGGAACGATTAGGATCTGTTGATATCCTGATTAACAATGCTGGGGCTTTAATTAATAAACCTTTTTTAGAAACTACTGAAATTGATCTGGGCGAGATGTTGCAGAGCAATGTGATTTCGCATTTCAGGATGATCCAAAGCATTTTGCCCTTAATGCAAGCTGGAAGCCACATTGTAAACATCGGTAGTATGGGTGGTTTTCAAGGGAGCGTTAAATTCCCAGGGCTTTCGGCCTACTCGGCGAGTAAAGCCGCGCTGCACACCTTAACTGAATGTTTGGCGTTCGAGTTGGCTGAAACAGGAATCAAGATCAATTGTCTTGCATTAGGATCGGCACAGACTGAAATGCTGGAAGCTGCTTTCCCTGGCTATCAAAGCCCGGTTATGGCCTTCGAAATGGGGAAATATGTTACCGATTTTGCTAAAACCGGACATAAATTCTTTAATGGAAAGATTTTACCTGTTGCTGTTACCACGCCATAATATCCGTATTATTTAGTAATTTACGTGCTAAATCGAAAAACTAAAAAACCTATGGAAACAAACTCACCTTTTAAAACAGCCGATAATGGAAAAAATGCAGCAATAGTAAGCTACTTTTGGTTTATTGGCTGGTTAATTGCCTATTTCGCCATGTATAAAGATAATCAAACCGAATTGAGCAGATATCATTTAAAACAAACGCTGCTGTTCCACCTGGCATCAACCGTTCTGAGCTGGGGTTTAAGCTTATTTTTAATCCCTTTAATTTTTGCAACCGGCTTTTTAGATGCTGTTTATATACTCCGGATTGTTCAAATTGGATTATTCGTATTGTGGATTATCGGATTAATTGCTGCAATCCAGGGAGAAAAAAAACCTATTCCATTAATTGGTGAAAGAGCACAATCTATGTTCCCAAGTATTTAATCGAAAACTAATATTTTAATCAGAAGTCCAGGCAAATTGTTTGGACTTTTTTATTTGCATTCATTTTCAACATTTTAATCGACTTTGGATATTTTTTATATCTTTGGTTCCTACATATGAAGAAAATAATAGTCCCGATTGCGTTTTTCATTTTGTCTGCCACGGCAGGAAAAGCCCAAACCATCATCCCGGCTCAGTACCAGGAGTTAGTTAAAAAGCTAGTTGCCAGCCTCCCTAAAGAGGATAAATCATCAAGCAATTCCTCAGCTAAGCAATCAGAAAGTTTAATCGAATTTGCTAAAAGCATGTTAGGTATCCCCTATCGTTATGCAACAAGTAACCCTAAAGTTGGTTTCGATTGCTCTGGTTTTGTAAGTTATGTATTCAGTAATTTTGGTTTTAAGGTTCCACGCTCTTCACGCGAGTTTAGCTATGCGGGTAAAGAAACCAGCTTGGAAAACGCAAAAGTAGGCGATGTATTGATTTTTACAGGCAGTAATTCAAGAATAAGAAGAATAGGCCATGTTGGGATTGTTTATTCTATTGATGAAAACGGGATCAAGTTCATCCATGCCTCTTCGGGTAAAGCGCATCAGGTAACCATTACGGATCTTGATGGTCATTATAAGGCCCGTTTCATGAAAATTGTAAGTATTATATAACTTACTTTTTATATTTCCACATTCTTGTTTTCCCTTCTGCGAGCCACTCCAGTGCGGTATCCAATCGTTTTTGTTTAGTTGCTTCTGTTTTTGCTTCCTCAAGCCACATTACATACTCCTTTTTATTGGATAAGCTAAAGTTCTGAAATACAGCTAACGCTTTAGGATCATCTTTTAATGCTTCAATAAAATATTCGGGAATAACCAGCTCTTTCTGCGCTGTAGATTTTGGTTTTGCAGGCAACTTTACATTATCCTCATTTAATTTAATTGCCTGTTGTATGTAGGCAATCAGGATCTCATCCGAGGGTAAATCTTCCAAAGATGTTATTTTTCCTAACAAACCCATCGCTTCAGAACGTTCTTTAAAAATGCCGTACTCATCTTGCATTAACGATCCTTTCCAAAAGCCAAAGGCACAGTGGTGTTTAAAAGATGCCATATGACAAACCGTACCTTTGAAATCAAAAAATGGCATGCTCCACTTCATTTTCTCTTCAATCCGTGCATCGGCTTTATGAACCAGATTTCTTAAATGATCTAAAATAGGAATCGCAAATTCTGCCGAATTAATAATGTACTGATCTACCTGAACAATTGTATGCATAGCTTAAAAATTACCTTAATAAATTTAAAGTAAAACTACCTTTAAAGCAAGCTCCACCGCTCCGTTATGAAGAAACTTTTTTGCCAGTTCGTGCAGCTCTCTTTCGCGGTTGGTTATATCACCTATAGTAGCATCGAGCACTTCTTTTACTTCTGCGTGGGTACTAATCAGGTCGATTTCTTCGTTGCTCGGCAAATGTTCAACGTTTCCCAGCATTCCCAGGTCATTTCCCGACAATACTTTAGAAAAACGTACCGAATGTGGTAACCGGTCTACACCGATACCCAATTTAGCGAGGGGTTTAGCTACTTTAAATAAATTGTCATTCGTAACCCTACAGTACCAATCGCCACCTAAACGCGCCACAAGATCGATTTTATGCTGATCAATCCTACCATTTTCATCTAAAATAGCTTCATTAATATGGATTACTTTTATTTCAGCCAGCACGAGGTTTCCTGCACCATGATGATCGCCTAATGAAATCACCTCATTTACAACACATTCAAACTGCACGGGTGCTTCGGCAACTCTTGGTGGCCGGACCAGATCAGATTTCAACATTTTAAATCCCGCTTTCTCGAACTCGTTTACACCTTTGGCATATTCGGTACTGGCCAAACTCATTTGCTGCACCATATCATAGTTTACAATATTGATGACGCATTCTTTAACCTGCAGTACATTTTCAAGGCTATGTTTGGTGGTATTATCACGCACCCTTCTTGACGGGGAAAAAATACAGATAGGCGGATTTGTACTAAACATATTAAAGAAACTGAAGGGGCTTAAATTAATATTCCCTTCGGCATCGATGGTTGAAGCAAAGCAGATCGGCCGCGGAGCGATGGCGTATTGCAAATAATTTTGCAGATCTACCGGGGTTAAATCGGAGGTGTTTAAAGTTAGCAAGGTTGATAGGTTAAATGTTGGAAAGTTGAAATGTTGGAAAGTTTCGAGTGCACATAGAAAACTGTCTAATATAAAACTTAAAAGTTGGAAAGTTTGGGTACAAAATAGAGCGATCTGTTCAGGTTGGAAAGTTCTAGGTGCAGAGTAAAAATTATGTTCCCTTTTTCAAAGCTTTCTTTTTCTTTTCGAAATCCCTTAAGTAATCAATGAATCTTTTTGTTTTGGATGAAAATTCGATGCATTTTTCATAAAGAAGTTTATAATCTGCTGTAGAGAGTTTTTTAGCTTCTTCTAATATTATAATTTTGTTCCTAAACTCTCCAGATGAACCTTTTGCATAAACTAAAAAGCGAATAAAATCTGGATTGTTGTTATATTCAAATCCTTCCGCAACATTATCAGACATTGACATTGCTGCTCTTATAAATTGATCTTTTAACCCAAAATCAGATTTCATTGGTTCTAAATCAGAGATCCGGTAGGCTTCAACACCAACTTGTTTAGCTAGTTGCCAAATTTCTAAATCTTCAAATTTCTCTACTTTTGCCATTATCAAAATTGTATAAGTGAAAATATTAAAATATTATTGGTTTACACCCAGAACATCTCAACTTTCCAACTTATTGTAATTAACGCATAATCGATATACGCCCAGAACATTTCAACTTTCCAACTTTGAACTTTACAACAGTTTACTTTACAATTTCTTCAGCGCCAAAATCGAAAAATCGGTATCTGCTTTAATAATTGTATTAGTTAAAGCCCCAAGTCCAGTAATTTCCATTTCCACAACATCACCTGGCTGTAACCACTGTACTTTATAGTTTGGATCGTTAAGCAAACCAGTCCCGTTTAATTCTAAGAAACATCCCGTACCTACTGTCCCTGAACCAATTACATCCCCAGGAAGGATATCTACACCGTAAGCACAACGTTCTATAATTTCAGCAAAAGTCCAGTCCATATCAGCGGCATTTCCTTTCGAAACTTCAATGCCATTTACCCTGCAGGTCATTTTAAGATCGTAAGCATTACCAACATGCCCTTCTTTAGGTGCAACTTTATATTGCAATAATTCATCAGGCGTTACCAGCCATGGGCCAATTACCGTAGAAAAATCTTTTCCTTTTGCAGGGCCTAAATTCAACAACATCTCTTCCATCTGCAAGGTACGGGCACTCATATCGTTCATTACCATATAACCGGCAATGTATTCGTCAGCCTCAGCAGCTTTAATATTTCTACCTTTTTTACCAATAACAATCGCAACCTCTAATTCGAAATCGAGTTTGTCAAAATGATCTGGCATACATTCAATTTCTCCAGTACCTTGAATAGCGTTGTGATTGGTGAAATAAAAGATTGGATATTCATCAAATTGAGGGATCATATCAACCTTTCTATTTCTACGTGCCGCCGCAACATGCTGTCTGAAAGCATATCCATCGCGACAACTGGTAGGATGTGGAACAGGCGCCAAAATCTCGTAAAAAATTTCTTCTTTAGCGGCTAAACTACCATCTTTTATCTGATCATCTATCCTTTTTGCTCTTTCCATTAACACTTCACCACCTTGCAAAAACGCACTCATATTATCTGGGAGCAATTTATCGCAACTATTTAAGTTATAAATATGCCCGTTGATAAATATACCTAGATGTTCTTGGTCTTCGGTTTTATAAGATACTAGTTTCATATATGATTTGGTTAAATACGCGGTAAAGCTAAGAAATTAGGCCATTCAAAATAAAACTTAAGCGTTATTATTTTAATACGGTATATTTCTGAAGGTTTGATTTAATTAAAGGAAAATCTTTTGCCTGAAGTGCTTTATAATGTTTTTTATTGGAGAGTAACCCACCAAGTAATATCCCACCAGATACGCCAACAGGTACACCCGCAGCAATAAGCACTACCGACTCGACCAATTTATCACTTTTGGCAGCCAATACAAAAAATGTTAAACCTCCGGCAATGGCAAGCGGTGCGGCTATCCCTTTACGGTGAATGTATAATGCACTGATACTGTCGGCACTTAATTTTATGGTGTCCTTCCGGTTTCTGATAATGGTTAAACCATCATCGGCAGCAGCGTAAAAAGAACCCCTTGTTGCTTTTCCACTTCGGTCTATAACCCTAATGGTGTACTTGGCATTTTGTTGCGCAAAAGCGGTATAGCTCAAGGCTAAAAAAAACAAACATGTAAAAATAAATTTCATCGGGATGATTATATAGTAAGTAATTAAAGGTAATTAAAATTTCAACTTTTAAATAAAATACTTACCTTAGTGCCATTAAAACCATGATCTTAAAAGCATTACATATTAATCTGGTAAACGACGCTATTGCGGCCCGTCGCTATAAGATGCTATCCAAGCTGATCATGGCTCAATATTCTCTGTAATTTTATCCCCCTTTCTTTTTTAATTGAAACGCATTACCGTTTTGATTGTTAATTCATTAGGATTTTTTCTTTTCTAACCATAACATCATTTAATTATGCCTATTTATCATAAATTGGGGCAGATTCCAGCTAAACGACACACGGTTTTTCGTAAACCTGATGGAAATCTTTACGCCGAAGAATTGGTATCAACCGAAGGTTTTTCGAGTTTATATTCATTGGTTTATCATTGTCACCCACCAACAATTGTAAAAAATTTAGGGGAAGCGTACAGTGTTGAGCCAAAAATTGCCAGGGAAAAACACCTGAAACATACGAGTTTAATCGGTTTCAATATTAAACCTGAAGATGATTTTCTAAAAAGCAGAAAAGCCGTCTTGGTGAATAGCGATCTACACATCGTTTTGGCAGCGCCCAGAAAATCGATGACCGATTATTTCTACAAAAACAGCCAGGCCGACGAGATGATCTTTGTACACGAAGGCTCTGGAAAGCTGAAAACAGGATTTGGAGAAATTAAGTTTGCTTATGGCGATTATCTGATCATCCCGAGAGGAACCATTTACCAAATGGAGTTTGATACGGAACAAAATAGGCTGTTCATTGTAGAAAGTTTTAGTCCATTAAGACCACCAAAAAGATATTTAAATCAGTTTGGACAGTTAATGGAGCACGCGCCTTACTGTGAGCGTGATTTAAGATTACCCGAAAACCTGCAAACCTTTGATGAATACGGCGATTTTAAAGTACTGATAAAAAAACAAGGGTTAATTTATCCATATACGTATGGTACACATCCTTTTGATTATGTAGGCTGGGACGGTTATCATTATCCATATGCTTTCTCTATCCACGATTTTGAGCCAATAACAGGCCGTTTGCATCAACCACCTCCAGTTCACCAAACTTTCGAAGGACACAATTTTGTGGTTTGTTCTTTTGTTCCACGTAAATACGATTATCACCCTGATTCTATTCCTGCTCCCTACAACCATAGCAATGTAGATAGCGATGAAGTGCTTTATTACGTAGATGGTGATTTTATGAGCCGTAAGAGTGTAGTTAAGGGACAGATTACCTTACACCCCGGGGGTATTCCACACGGCCCACACCCGGGTACCGTAGAAAAATCGATCGGAAAAGAAAAAACCGATGAACTCGCGGTAATGATTGATCCTTTTAAACCTTTAATGCTTACACAGGATGCCCTGGATATTGAGGATGAAAATTACCATAAAAGCTGGCAGATTAACGTAGAGTAAAGCTAGGATGATTAAGATTTCTGGATTAGGATTTAAGATTTTTAAAGTAACACACATCGTTAACCGATTTAGACAATTAAGCGGTTAACCATTTAAAATAATAACAAAAATGGAAACACAAACATTCGCAGAAAAAATATCAAAAGCACCAGATTTTCTGCCTATTAACGGAACAGATTATATAGAATTTTATGTAGGTAATGCTAAACAAGCGGCTCACTACTACAAAACTGCATTTGGGTTTCAAAGCCTGGCTTATGCCGGACCAGAAACTGGCGTACGTGATCGTTCATCGTATGTATTGCAACAGGGTAAAATCAGGTTGATCTTAACTACAGCATTAAAATCGGATCATCCAATAGCAGAGCATGTAAAAAAACATGGCGACGGGGTAAAAGTATTGGCCCTTTGGGTAGATGATGCCTATAGTGCCTTCGAAGAAACCACAAAACGTGGTGCGAAACCCTATATGGCTCCTCAAACTTTAACGGATGAAAACGGAGAGCTTAAGATGAGTGGCATTTATACTTATGGCGAAACCGTACACATGTTTATTGAGCGTAAAAATTATAACGGACCCTTTATGCCGGGTTACCGTGTATGGGAAAGCGATTATCAACCTGCAGATGCTGGTCTGTTATACATCGATCATTGCGTAGGTAATGTAGGTTGGAATCGCATGAATGAAGCCGTACAATGGTACGAAGACGTAATGGGCTTCGTAAATATCTTATCTTTTGATGATAAACAGATTAATACCGAATATTCTGCCTTGATGAGTAAGGTAATGAGTAATGGAAATGGCTATTCGAAATTCCCGATTAATGAACCTGCTGAGGGTAAAAAGAAATCGCAGATTGAAGAATACCTCGAATATTATGAGGGTGAAGGCGTTCAGCACATTGCTGTTGCCACTAAAGATATTGTTAAAACAGTTAAAGAACTGAAAGCACGTGGTGTGGAGTTTTTAAGTGCACCACCAGAAGCCTATTACGACATGATGCCACAACGCGTAGGCAAAATTGATGAAGAAATAGCATTGCTAGAAAGTCTTGGTATTTTAGTCGATTGTGATGAAGAAGGATATTTGTTGCAGATTTTCACTAAACCGGTTGAAGACCGCCCTACCCTTTTCTTCGAAATTATTCAGCGTAAAGGTGCGCAAAGCTTTGGCGCGGGTAACTTTAAAGCCTTATTTGAATCGTTGGAACGTGAACAGGAATTGAGGGGGAATTTATAGTGTCACCAACAACATAAATTAAGGGCAATCAGTAAATCTGGTTGCCCTTTTTATTTACTCATTTTTCGGTATGTGTTTAATCAAATAATTGTTTAAATTTAGATACACACAAATATTTAAACCTTAAGAATTATGAAAACACAACTAATTCTGGTCTTATTACTGGCTGGATCAGTCGGCGGCTTCGCGCAACCAAAAGCCGAAATTGTAAAAACCATCAATCAATTGCTGGCGAAAGCAATTGGCGGAACCGATATTACCTTACATAATGGCAAGGAAACTAAATTTAAAATTACAGCAAATTCATTCTCTATTGATGAAGAAATGAATTTCGGGGTTTTCACCATCGGAAAAACCTTTTCCAGTTCAGATCATGCCAGAATAGAAAGCTCCAATAAATCGCAGATACAGCATTGGAAAGGATTTAAGGTTAGTCCTGAACAGAATAGTACAACCCTTAAATCAATTTATCCTGTTTTCGAAAAGCGTGAAGATGAGCCTGATAATGATAAAAATGGAATTAAATATTATTGTTTAGCTGGTGATGAAGATAAATTGATAACGGCATTAACACAATTGCAAGGACTTTATAAGAAAAAATAGTTAAGTAATATTTAAAATAGCTCGTCATTCCCAAATAAGTTGGGAATGACGGAACTTTTCTAAACTACAACACTTCTCCCAAATGTTTATAATTCGATTTTATTGTATCCATAACCTCGCTCATTTTTCCACCCAGCATTAACTTGGCCATCGATTCTGTCATGCCTTTAATTTGCGCCCATTCTATTTTTGGAGGCATTGCTAAAGCATTTGGATTGGTCATGATATTCAATAGGACAGGGCCGGTTTCACTAAGTGCATGGCCTATCGCTGCTTCTACTTCTTCCGGTTTAGCAACCGTTATTCCTTTAAAACCCATCGCCTGGGCTACCAATGCAAAATCAGGGTTAATCATATCTGTTTCATTATCGGGCAAGCCATCAACTTCCATTTCCAACTTAACCATTCCTAAAGCCCTGTTGTTAAAAACAATCAATTTTATAGGCAGGTTATATTGCTTAATGGTGGCCAGATCGCCTAAGAGCATTGATAAACCACCATCGCCGCAAAGGGCAATTACCTGTTTTTCTGGATGCGCCAGGGCAGCTCCTATGGCCATGGGCATAGCGTTTGCCATGGAGCCATGATTAAAAGAACCGAGCATTTTACGTTCACCTGTTCCATCAATAAAACGTGCTCCCCAAACACAGCACATACCAGTATCAACGGTAAAGATAGCATCACGTGCAGCTAATCTATTAAGGGTTTCGGCAACAAATTCAGGCTGGATTTTATTTTCTTCTCCCTGATCGTTTACATAAACCTGTTGTCTTTCTTTAACCTTTTGATAGAACTCGAGTTGGGTTTTCAGAAAGTTTTCATCTTTCTTCTCTTCTAAAAGTGGTAATAATGCTTTAATCGAATCAGTTATATTGCCACATAAACCCATCGTTAGTTTTGCTCTCCTTCCCAGCCGTTCCGGTCTCTCATCGATCTGAATAATTTTGTTTTTTTCGGGCATAAAATTTACATATGGAAAATCTGTTCCCAACAACAGTACTACATCAGCTTCGTGCATGGCATGGTAACCAGATGGCTGACCTAAAAGACCCGTCATGCCAACTTCGTAAGGATTATCATATTGGATGCCCATCTTACCACGGAACGAAAATCCAACGGGTGCTTTTAATTTAGCCGCAAGTGCAACTACTTCATCATGTGCTTCGGCTGCCCCTATTCCACAATAGAGCATAATTTTCTTTTGACTGTTCAGTAGTGCTGCCAACCCCTGTAGTTCCAGATCGGAAGGGCGGATAACAGGTTTATTATTAAAAAACTGCATGGAAGTTACACTTTCTATGGCATCCATTTGGGCTACATCGCCAGGCAAGCCAAAAACGGAAACACCTTTTTTATGAATGGCATGCTGAATAGCAGTTTGAAACATTCTCGGTGCCTGCTCAGCAGTAGTAGCAACCTGATTATAGTAGCTACAATCATCAAATAATTTAATAGTATTGGTTTCCTGAAAAAATTCCATTCCGAATTCACCTGTTGGGATAGTTGAAGCAATGGCAATTACCGGAACATGAGAGCGGTGCGCATCATAAAGCCCATTAATCAAATGCACATGGCCCGGACCACAGCTTCCGGCACAACAGGCTATTCCATCAAGTTCAGCTTCTGCTGCTGCCGCAAAGGCGCCAACTTCTTCATTGCGAACGTGGATCCACTTGATTTTGCCGTTTCGCCTTACCGCATCGTTAAAATAATTTAAACTGTCTCCAGTAACGGCGTAAACTCTTTTTACACCAACTTCAACCAGCATTTCAACCAGTTGTTCTGCCACATTTTTACTCATAAAAGTATTTTTTTATCAGGGGTTGCTCATTGTTACCTTATAAATAGATGAAGCACTTATATTGTTTTGAATAACAGATAGAAAATAAGCCAATCTGACTTACTGAAGACTTTCGCCAGAGCGGTTGTAACAGAAGTATCGCAATATGGAATGGATGAAGTTTCTTCACTAAAACTTCATAATTGAAGTGCACCTTTGATATAACAAAACACGAAGCGATTTCAATTTTGTTAAATTCTAAAAACTCATAATTAGTTTTTTAGTTTTCCGGTTACCCTTATCTGATACCTCATGTATTGCAAAATACATGAGGTTTTTTCATTCAAAATTCCGTACCATGAGGGCGTAAATTATGCAGGTTTATTTAAAAAAAAGCAATAACTTACGGTTATTGAACCACAGCAACTCAAATTATGCTTACTAAAGAACTAGGAATATTAATTATTATCTGTTGTGGAGCTTTAAAAATGCCATTTCAGGAAATAAGTAAACAGGTAAAGCAGGGTAAAATTACGACTTTTCAAAAACCTGAATCATCAAAATCAATGTTAAATGATACCACCAACAGGCGAAATACCGTGTACGTAAAAGAAGTCAAATATACACACAATAGCGATTCAGTTACATTTGCCAAAATCACGATTAAAAACACAATCAAACAAGTAATAACGGATATTTCTTTTTGTCTCGATGGTAATGTGGCTAAAGGCTGCAATAAAGCATATAATATAAAGAAGAAGATCAACCTTAAACCTAATCAATCAGTCACCATTTCTCAGCGTTTAGTTCCAGGCGATTGTGAATCCCATATCGTTAAAGACCTGATTATAAAATATAATATAAACGTTAACTTCACGCTCGACTAAATAGGCCTTCCCCACAAGTTGTGCCGTATGGTACAGAAGAGTCGGCTTTACATCCTGTGTACTCTCTCTTATTCGGCGCTTTCTTTAAGCATCTGGTACAAATCAGTTGCGCCTCCGTCAAACTTGGTTCCATTTACATAAAATGAAGGCGTTCCGTTTACACCACTCCGTACACCGCTGTCAAAATCATCTTCTATTTTTCGTTTGATCTCTTCCGAAGTGCTGTCTTGCTGGAACTGCTCCAGGTCTAAACCAATCGTTTCGGCCAATTCGTCGAACAGCTCACCATTTAAGCGGTATTGATTTTCATACAGTGCGTCGTGCATTTCCCAAAACTTACCTTGTAAACCTGCTGCTTCTGCAGCAATGGCTGCCGGAAAAGCAAACTCATGCGCATTTGCCAAAGGAAAATGACGGAAGACAAATTTGATCTGATGGCCGAATGTTTCTTCAATTTCCTTCATAATCGGGTAGGCATTGCCACAATATGGACATTGATAATCACCAAATTCGACAATGGTTACACTCGCCGAATCATCACCTTGAATATGATCTTGACTATTTATTTCAGGTTTTAAAGTACTCATAACTTATTTCTTGTTTAATTCCTCCAACGCATCTAAAATTCCGTCAGCGCCAGGGTTAACCGCTATTGGCGACAAATAACTCCAGGCAATTTTCCCTTCTTTATCAATCACAAAAAGTGCCCTTTTGCTTTCGCCAAGTTCTTCATCATACACGCCGTAAGCCTTTGACACGGCTCCTTTTGGTTCAAAATCTGCTAATAAGGGGAAATGTAGCTTTCTATTTTCTTCAAAAGCGAGATGACACCAAACACTATCAACAGAAACACCAAAAATCTGTGCATCATATTTGTTAAAATATTTTAGCATTTCATTATAAAGTGCCATTTGGTCGCTGCATACGGGGCTCCAATCGGCAGGATAAAAAGCCAGGATAACATTTTTACCTTTAAAATCTTTAAGTTTTATTTTCTGATCGGGAGTAGCATTCAATTCGAAATCTGGTGCTGTAGCGCCTTTTTCTAACATATTAGGGAGTTTAAAATTTAAATCATTTATTAAACAACGCTAAATCTGCGTTGTTTGCAACAAATTTTAGCCTATTTTTTGCCTTTTGATTAAGTACGACTGAAGGACAGGGTAAAATCCATCGTTAATATCGGCATCAATTAAGTCGATTTTATATTGGGCGCATTTTAGTGCAATCTGCTGTCGATAAGCAGAAACTGCTGCTGTATAATTCTCTTTTACCTGGTTGGTATGTACTTTAATCGTTTCGCCGGTTTCCATATCGATAAACTGGTATGGACGGTTCTCAAAATTAAAATCAACTTCTTTTGATTTATCTACTACGTTAAAAACTACTACTTCATGTTTGTTGAATTTTAAATGCTGCAGGGCATCAAAAAAACCGTCCGTTTTATCTATACTGGTTTGTGTATTAAAAAGATCACTAAAAACAATTACCAATGAACGTTTATGAATTAATTCGGCCACCTGATGCAAAGCTTCGCTTAAATTAGTCTGTGCATTTACCTTGGGTTTATGTAAAAGTTCTTCTAATTTTGTAAACAAATATTTCTGATGTACGGTAGTAGACTTTGCCGGCGAATTTAACAGTATTTCATCCGTAAACAAGCTTAAACCAAAGGCATCGCGCTGTTTCTTCAGCAGGTACATTAATGATGCTGTTGCCTGTATGGAGAAAATCAGTTTGTTGTTTTTAGGTTCGGGAAAGTACATCGATGAGGAAACATCAATCACAAATTGGCAGCGCAAATTTGTCTCTTCTTCGAAACGTTTGCTATAAAGTTTATCGGTTTTGGCGTATAATTTCCAGTCGATGTTTTTAACATTATCGCCATTATTATACTGGCGGTGTTCTGCAAATTCGACCGAAAAGCCATGAAATGGACTTTTGTGCAACCCGGTAATAAAACCTTCTACTACTTGCTGTGCAAGCAATTCTAAATTACCATAGCTTGTTTCGTTTTCGTAGTTTACAGCCTGCATATCGTAAAGCTAATAAAAGATTTATTAAAAAAAATTAAAAAAGTACCCAAGACTTTCGAAGTTTCAAAGGTCCAAGCACCGGCTAACTACAAACTGTAAATTGCAAATTGATATGGGCGTTCCCCAAGCTTCGCAAGGGTCGGGCTTTGCAGGGCTACGCTGCGCTTCGGTACCGATGAAGACCTGTGAAACAAGCAAGCATACCTTAATTAAATAAATACAGATGCTTAATCGGTACTGAGCCCTTACAATCCCTAACGCAAAAACCTACCGTTTTAAAAACTAATTCTCTGTTTGGTAACCGACCGAACAGTTTTATCAATGCGCAATAAATTCAAGTATTTATTAAGTTATTTTGGAAAGCAATTGCAATACTTCTAGGCAAGTGCAGTCCCGCCCCCGCTTCTGCCGATTGAAAAAATCGGCATTTCGCTTCGGTCGGGTTTAGGTGGCGCCGATTGTGCTGCTATCCGTGGTAAATAAAACCGATGGTAGTGAGCATCCTGATCCTTCATCAGGATAAAGCGGACAGCGGGACTGAAAATGCCATGAAAAACTGAACCACCGTTTCCAAAAAACAAATAAGATCGTTCAAAACAAAATATCCCGGACTCAATAAATGAATTCGGGATTAAAGAAGATTGTATCATAAAGACAATTTCTCGGCAGATTTTGTCATGTTGAGCCTGTCGAAACACATGCGAGTGTATTTACCTAGGTCCTTCGACAAGCTCAGGATGACAATTGATATTTATGATACATCCTCCAGCTTAAATAATTTTACTTCTTAGCTATTCTAAACAAATGGCCATTATCGGTTACAGAATAAAGCGCTCCATCCTTTCCTTCTACCATATCGCGGAAACGTTCTCCTTTACCTTCCAGCAACCGTTCTTCACCAACAATTTTGTTATCTTTTATCACCAATCGGATAATATGCGAACCACCTAAGCCGCCCACAAATAAATTCCCTTTCCATTCGGCAATGCTATTGCTGTTATAAAACGCAATACAGCCAGGTGAAATACTTGGATTCCAATAATAAACAGGCTGCTCCATGCCTTCTTTCTGTTGAATACCATCGCCTACTTTTTTGCCACTGTACTCTGTTCCGTAAGTGATAATTGGCCAGCCATAATTTTTGCCTGGTTTAATAATATTCACCTCATCGCCACCTTTAGGACCAAATTCGGCTTCCCATAAATCACCGGTTAAAGGATTAATGGCTAAACCATCTGGATTCCGCAATCCATAGGCATAAATTTCTGGTTTGGCATCTGCATTGCCAGCAAAGGGCCCATTTGCCACTGCTTTACCATCGGTAGTCAGGTGTAAAATTTTACCTAAAGAAGAATTTAAATACTGCGCCTGAATTCTGATATCGCTACCAGAACGTTCGCCAGTACTTACAAATAAATTACCGTTTTTATCGAAGACAATTCTCGAACCATATTGAAGTTTACCGCCGTAAGCTGGTGTAGCGCGATAAATAATGGTTTGGTTCTCTATTGTAGTTTCATTAGCTGCTAATTTACCTTTGGCAATGGCCAGTAACACGCCTTTATCCTGAGGCTCTGAATAAGCCCAATAAATTATTCTATTTTTAGCAAAATTCGGATCTAAGGTTACATCTAATAAACCACCCTGGCCAGATGGATCTACCTTGGGTAAACCGGTTATCTTTTTGCTTAATTTCCCATCAGGAGTAAGGATCACCATTGTACCCTGTTTTTGTGTAATCAAAAAACCGCCATTTGGAAGAACTGAAATGGCCCAAGGATTTTCTAACTTTTCATTAATAATCGTAATATCCAGAGGGGTTTTGGTCTTTACACCTGCAATTCGGGTCTGCCCTGCAAATGCTGGCTTATAATCTGCTGATGGTTCGTTAGTTTCAACAGGGTTTTGCGCCGATACACATGCAATATTTGCACAGTTTAGGGTTAAACCTGCCAATAAAATACCTAAAGTTTTATTGTTAAATAGGTTAATAGACATGATTGTTAGTTTTTTATTAAAGAAACAAAAATAAGTTTATAACAAAAAGTCTGTGATAGTAATATTACTGTTAAAAGGTCTAAAAGCTTTCTCTTAAAACTAAAAAAAACGAGTTCAATTTATCACATTTTACAATTCGAACCTGTTTAAAAATCAATTAAATGAAGCACTTATATTAAAAATTGGGTTTAAACACCCGATTTAAGCTCATTTACATGATTTTTTTGAGTGCAACGTTTTCGGATTGATAGTGTCCTATCTGTAAAATCAAATTATTTATATGAAGCTATTTTATAAAAGAGGTATACTAAGCTCTCTTTTGTTTTTCGTCATAATGTATCATAGTACAGCACAAACAATTTCCGGCAGGGTAAAAGCAACAAAGGGTATTGGAATTGAAAATGCAACTGTGGCACTTTTAAACATTACAGATTCGACTGTCGTAAAATATGGGGTAAGCAACAAAGAAGGTTATTTTGAGCTCAATAATTTAAGTAAGGGCATATTTAAAATTAAAATTTCGTGTTTAGGTTATCATACTCAATTATTAAAAGATATTAAGTTTGATGGTTCTTCAGTTAAATTAACAGATATCATTCTTGGCACAAAAGATAAAGAACTGCAAGAAGTAACTGTTGGGGCTAAAAAACCTCTTCTTGAACGAAAGGTTGACCGATTAATATTTAATCTAAACAATACCATCATGGCTAACGGTGCTTCTCTCTTTGAGGCCTTACAGGTTGCGCCTCTTTTAATAGTCTCCGAAAACAGTATATCAATGGTTGGCAAAGGGAGTATGGGCGTTATGGTTAATGAAAAAATCATCAATTTAGGGGGAACTGACTTGGTAAACTACCTAAAAACCTTCCGATCTGAAAATATAGAAAAAATTGAAATCATAACCACCCCACCGGCAAAATATGAGGCCCAGGGGAATGGTGGTTTGATTAATATTGTTTTAAAGAAAAACGAATCTTTAGGCTGGCGCGGATCAGTAAGTTCAACATACCATCAAAATACCTATGGATCGTACAACAACAATCTAGCACTTTTTTTTCGATCAAAAAAAGTTAACAGCTCTTTTACATTTAACCAATCAAACTACCGCAGTATTATTAAAGAATCTGTAGATATAACCGGGCGCCCCAGCAAGATTCTAAGCAATGAGCAACGCTTTGGAAACTCCCCTGGTTTACAAGCAGGCTTAAGCATTGATTATGAAATAAATAAACACAACAACATTGGGCTTATATATAATATTTCAGACAACAAATCGAATACAAGCTTTAGTAACAACTATAGCTTTATTACAGGTAACACTCTTGACTCGGTTTTAAATACTACAGGAAAATTTTCAAGGCCGTTATTTACACAGACTTTCAATCTATACCATGATTTAAAGCTCGACTCGAATGGAAAAAAATTGAGTAGTTCTGTTAATTTTTTCACAAACACACCTGAAATGAAAAATGATTTTGTTTCTGAGTCTGAAAATACATATGCCAGTATTCGGAATAATAACTTTTCAAAATACAATATCTGGTCATTTCAATCAGATTTAACATTACCTTATAAATGGGCCAAAATAGAAACGGGTATTAAGCTCGCCAATTTTAACAACAATGCTAATGTTGAATACTATAATTATATCCAAGAAGATTTCCTGTTAGATGAAACACGTAGTAACAGATTCAATTACGCCGAAAATAATCTGGCCGCCTATTTCAGTATGGAATCCGAACTATCAAAAAAGTGGACAGCTAAAGCGGGGTTACGCTATGAGTATACTATGATGGATGGATATTCGCCTACCTTAGATCAGCGCAACAAAGGTAATTACGGCGCTTTATTCCCTACAGCTTATATCGTTTACAAAGCCAACGAGGTTCATACTTTTTCGTTAAACTATTCCAGGAGGATAAACCGACCAAGTTTGAACGCCTTAAACCCATTTGCCTATTACACAAATATTTATACTTATTCTACCGGAAATGCATTGCTCTTACCTTCATACAGTAATAATATTGAATTTAACTACCTATATAAGGGCATGTTTTCGTTTACTTTATTTACACAACATATTAGTGATATAATTTCGAACCTTACAACGGTTAATGGCCCAGCAGTGGTAACCAGCAGAGGGAATTTTCTGACTCAGGATAATCTTGGGGCCTACGTATCTTTTAATCGGTCATTATTTAAATGGTGGGACAATAGCATTTCTGCCTCTTTTTCATATGCATCACCAAAATCTAAAATAGAAGCAATCAGCGCTCCAAATGGAACTGCCGCCTCATTCAGTGTCAATAATAGTTTCAAGGCAACTAACCAGTTAAGTTTTTATTTGAATTACAGCCAAAACCTTCCATCAACTGATAGAAATGTTTACAGCTACAGTCAACGTAGTTTGAGAACCGGGGCTAGGATAAAATTATTTAACAACAATTTGATCATCAGCCCAGCTTTTTTTATTGGCACAGTAAATAAATATGAAATTCGCTTTGTCGATTTTGTACAAACCGTAAAAACAGACTATAATTATAAAACCCTTAGTCTTGGTATTACCTACTCATTCGGGAGATCAAAGGTTTCCGGAAATAACAAGGACATTCGTTTTGATGAGAAAAGAAGAGCTCAGCAGTAAAAATGATTTAAGAATATGATAAATTTAAATAGGCTTAGCTATTTAAATCAGTAATTATAGGCTTTATAATAAATGAGAGATACGCTAAATGTCCAAAGTATTCCTGCTTAATGGCACTAAAAGGGTATCTCTTATTTTCGAAAGGATTACCTGCAAAAAGCCTCTTTCGCTGGTTTTCAATTGTTTTTGCGGAAGACCAGGTAGATAATTTTGTTCTAAACGAAAAAAACCCAAATCCATCAAATGAACTTGGGTTTTTGTAATATTATTAGTGAAGTTTTGAAGATTTTGCGTTTACCTTAAACCCTCTACCTTTTACCTTCAACCTTTATTTAAGCCAATTGTTTGTTTAATTTTTCTGCTAATACTGATTTTGGAACAGCACCAACTTGCTTATCTACAACCTGACCATCTTTAAAGTATAATAAAGCAGGGATGTTACGGATACCAAACTGCATTGAAATTTGAGGGTTGTTATCAACGTTTACTTTTCCAACTACCGCTTTGCCATCATATTCTTTAGCGATTTCTTCTACTACTGGACCAACCATGCGACAAGGGCCACACCATTCTGCCCAAAAATCTACTAATACGGGTTTATCTGATTTTAATACAAGCTCCTCGAAGTTTGCATCTGTGATTTCTAATGCCATAATTATTTTTTTTATGTTCAAATATATGTATTCAATTGTAATGCCAACCCATCGGTAATGTCAATTTGACATTATTTTGAGGTAGAGCGCTTAAAGGTGAAATTTATAAGGTTTAGGCGCTATAATCTTCCACCTTAAACCTTAGGCCTTATACCTTAGTTTAACTTGTAATTTACAACATTAAGTCCGAGTAATTGTTCCAAAAATTTATTGTTTGGGTTTATTTTAAGATTTTTGGATGGCATATCCAACATAATCTCCTTTTCCCGATCAAAAATAGCGAAGTTAAGTTGGCAGTTTTGTTGCTCGGAGTTTGCCTTATTGTCTGCTAATATGGCTTCAATCTCGCGCATCAGTTGATCATTAACCCGCTCAATCGGCACCTGGATCGTTAAACTTTTAGCTAATTTATCCCTCAGCTCCGACATCAAGTTAATTGAGGTGATTTTAAACTCCCAATCGCCAGCTTTACCGAAACGCTCACCAACCCTGCCTCTAATCTGCAAGAAATATCCTTCGGTTAAAAACGATTTAAATTTTAAAAAATCTTCTCCGAACAAGGCCATTTCACTTGCATCGTCATAATCTTCGAAAACAAAAGTACCAAATGGCTTACCTGTTTTGGTAATTCGCTGTGATGCGGTTACCACAAGTCCGCCTACGCAAAGCTCACGGTTTTTCAGCTTTTCGAACTCGGCCAAAACCTCTTCATTATTATCGCCCATACGCACCTTGTTGATTACGCTCAGTTGTTTAACACCGTGTGTACAGAATTTATCGAGCTCCAGTTTATAATTATCTAAAGGGTGGCCAGAAAGAAAAATCCCAATGGCATCTTTTTCGTATTTTAACCTGTCCATTAGTGCCCATTCTGGCGAAACTGGCAAGCTTGGTTCTAAAATAAGATCGGCTTTAGAGCCACCGAATAAGGAAGCTTGTGACGTACTTTCATTGTTCTGAAAATCGTTGGCATATTTGATAATCTTTTCAATGCCATTCATTTTATCGTTCGGGCCAATATAAAAATACTGTGCCCTATGACCTCCAAACGCATCGAAAGCACCGCTGTATACAAAACTCTCGTAAGCTTTTTTATTTACAATTCGGGTGTTAGAACGCTTGGCAAAATCGTACACATTACTGTAAGGCCCATTTGCCAGTCTTTCTTCAATAATACTTTCTACCGCCTTTTCACCTACACCTTTTACTGCCGACATACCGAAGCGGACTTCGCCCCTGGCATTTACAGAGAATTTCAGATCAGATTCGTTCACATCCGGGCCTAATACAGTAACACTCATCTGGCGACACTCTTCCATAAAGAAAGCCACCTGTTTAATATCACTCATGTTATTGGACAGTACAGCAGCCATATATTCGGCAGGGTAATGTGCTTTTAAGTATGCAGTTTGATAGGCAATCCATGCATAACAGGTAGAGTGCGATTTGTTGAAAGCGTAAGATGCAAATGCTTCCCAATCTTTCCATATTTTTTCTAAAGTTGCGGCATCATGACCTTTCTCGGCCGCTTGTTTCACAAACTTTGGCTTCATTTTATCCAGAACGTCTTTCTGTTTCTTACCCATCGCCTTACGCAGCACGTCGGCCTCACCTTTGGTAAATCCAGCTAGTTTCTGTGATAAAAGCATTACCTGTTCTTGATAAACGGTAATTCCGTAGGTTTCTTTCAAATACTCTTCGCAGGCATCTAAATCGTACTTAATTTCTTCTTCGCCATTTTTACGGCGAACGAAACTTGGAATATACTCCATCGGGCCCGGGCGATATAGTGCGTTCATCGCAATTAAATCGTCAAAAACCGTTGGTTTCAGCTCCTTCATGTATTTCTGCATCCCTGGGCTCTCATACTGGAAAATCCCGATGGTTTCACCACGCTGGAAAAGCTCATAGGTTAATACATCATCAATAGGAAAATTATCCGGATCGAGATCGATACCAAAGCGTTTTTTAACCAATTTTACGGTATCTTTTATCAGGGTAAGGGTTTTTAAACCCAAAAAGTCCATTTTTAATAAACCCGCGCTTTCTACAACCGAGTTATCAAATTGGGTAACATATAGATCAGAATCTTTTGCAGTAGAAACGGGAACGAAATTGGTAATATCGCTTGGCGTAATAATTACCCCGCAGGCATGAATACCGGTGTTCCGTAAAGAGCCCTCTAAAATCTGTGCCTGTTGAATGGTTTCGGCACTCAAATCTTTTAATGCGCCAAGATTTTTCAATTCAACAACGCGTTCATATTCATCAGGGCGCAAAGCTTCTTTCAATGTTTTCTCATCCAAGGTAAAGATTTTTGCGAGCTTCATATTCGGGATCAGCTTGGCAATCTTATCTGCTTCAAAAAGAGGCAAATCTAACACCCTCGCTGTATCGCGGATAGAAGATTTGGCGGCCATGGTTCCATAAGTGATAATCTGCGCCACCTGGCTGGAACCGTATTTGCCAATTACGTATTCCATTACACGGCCACGGCCCTCATCGTCAAAATCGATATCAATATCGGGCATGGATACACGATCGGGATTTAAGAAACGCTCAAAAAGGAGATCGTACTTAATGGGATCGATATTCGTGATCCATAAACAATAAGCCACCACCGATCCGGCTGCAGAACCACGGCCAGGGCCTACCGAAACATCCCTGCGGCGGGCTTCGGCAATAAAATCCTGTACAATTAGGAAATAACCCGGATAACCGGTTTTTTCAATGGTCTGTAATTCGAAATCTAAACGTTCGATAACCTCAGGGGTTAATACGCCATAACGTTTCTTGGCCCCCTCATAAGTAAGATGACGCAAAAATTTATTTTCTCCGCGTTTTCCTCCGTCGGCTTCATCTTCCGCCACTAAAAATTCGTCTGGAATATCAAATTTAGGTAAGAGTACTTCGCGGGCAAGTTTGTAGATTTCGATCTTATCTACAATTTCTTTAATATTTACAATCGCCTCCGGCAAATCGGCAAAAAGCGATTTCATTTCATCACCAGATTTGAAATAATATTCTTGATTGGGCAAACCATAACGGTAACCGCGACCACGGCCAATTGGTGTTGCCTGTTTTTCGCCATCTTTTACACAAAGCAAAATATCGTGTGCATTCGCATCCTTCTTGTTAATGTAATAGGTATTATTGGTGGCTACCAATTTAACAGCATGTTTTCTAGCCAGCGCAATTAACGATTCGTTTACACGGTCTTCATCTTCCTGGTTGTGGCGCATTACCTCCACATAGAAATCATCGCCAAACATGTTCTTCCACCAGATCAGCGCTTCTTCAGCTTGGGTTTCGCCCATGTTTAAAATTTTGTTCGAAATCTCTCCGGATAGGTTCCCCGATAAAACAATAATATCATCTTTATACTGTTCAATTACCGCCCTATCAATACGTGGAACGTAATAAAAACCTTTGGTATAAGCGATAGAAGACATTTTAGCTAGATTGTGATAGCCTTTTTTATTCTTCGCCAATAACACCATCTGGTAACCATTGTCTTTTGCGGTCCGGTCTAAGTGATTATTACAAACAAAAAATTCTACCCCAACAATGGGTGTCATTACCACTTCTGTTGGGCGTTCGCCTGCCTCAATTGCAGCAGCATTTTTTGCTTCGGCAGCTTTGTTATGGTTTAAAACATGGTTTACAAAGTGAAAAGCCCCCATCATATTCGCATGATCGGTCATGGCTACCGCAGGCATTTTTTGTGCTGCCGCGGCTTTTACCAGATCGGGAATACTGATGGTACTTTGCAATACCGAAAACTGTGTATGGTTGTGTAAATGTACAAAGGTTGCTGCAGCAAGTTCCTGTTTGTTCCCTGCAAGTTCCTGTTTCGAAATTCCACCACCTTCAGTTTTTTGTAAACGCTTGCGGATTTCATCGGAAGCAGCTTTTAAATTGATGTGCTTTAAACCAATTCCTTCAATCGTAGCTGGGTTTACCTCTCTAAAACGAGGAAAATATTCTACGTCAACCTGTAGCTCTTCTTTTTTAAAAACCTCTCTTTTTACCAATTCTAAGAAACAGCGTGTAGTTGCTTCCACGTCGGCAGTTGCGTTGTGGGCTTCGTTAAAAGGAACACCAAACAGATAAGCGTGTAACTCGGTTAAGGTTGGCAGTTTAAATCTTCCGCCCCTACCTCCGGGCAATTGTAAAAGCTGGGCGGTAACTTCTGTACAGGTATCCAAAACCGGCATTTCTGCCAAGCGGTTGGCCACACCAAAACGGTGAAACTCACAGCCCATAATGTTTACGTCGAAACCAACATTCTGGCCTACAATAAACTTGGCTTTATCTAAAACTTCGTTAAACTTGGCCAGCATTTCATCGAAACCAATACCTTGTTCGGCAGCTAATTCAGTAGAAATGCCATGGATCCGTTCTGCATCGTACGGAATATTAAATCCCTCTGGTTTAACCAGATAATCCTGATGTTCAACCAATCTCCCCATCTCATCGTGCAGTTGCCATGCAATTTGTATACAACGCGGCCAATTATCCGTATCGGTAATGGGTGCATTATAATTACGTGGCAAACCAGTGGTTTCGGTATCAAAAATTAAGTACATATTGTGCGGCAAAGAATTAACCGTTGTAGAATAATAACGGTTCTTCAAAAATAAGGAATTTGAGGGTTGAAGTTGTCAGGATTTTATCAACAAAATTTGACTGGCAAACCTATCAGGTTTTAAAAACTAACAGGTTTTTTTTAAAGCATTAATCCCGAACGCATTATCATTTTGTTCTTTTTTACCCTTTTATTTTTTCGGAAAATGTTGCTTCGGTTTTTCATCGGGCTTTCAGTCCCGCTATACGCTTTAATCGTTGCACTACGTGTTCGCTGTTATCGGGTTTAGCTAACACAAGTCTGTGGTCAAAACTTAAAAAAGCAACAGTCAAATACTATAAAAAACAAAAGAATAGTGCTTAAATAGGAGACTTCCCCGTCAATCGGTTCTAAATTGCAAAAACCTGTTGCTTAAACCTCTGTAAAACATCTAAGATAAATGCTACATTAGCATATCTAAATCGATCATCTTATGAAAACTTACATCAATAGATTCATTGTACTTTCTAGCTTTTTCCTGTTAGTCGGCGGTTTTGCCGCAGATGAAACCTCTGTAAACAAAAATGACCCAGAAAGCGAACTCTGTGGTAAAACCATTAAGTATACCACCAACAAACTGCTAGGGCCAAACGGTGAAGAAATAACTGCGCCAACAGAAATAACAATTAACCCATCTACAAAGGTTATTACCTTAGAGAGCGCTCCACCAGATCAGGAAAAAGTTTTGTTCGAAACGAAGATTGAAAGTATTGAATGTTCTTTTAGCAAAAAACTAGTATCAGGCAAAGCTTATTATAAAGGATATATTCTACAACAAGATGGGAATAAAAGCCCTGCTGAAATCGTATTGGAAGCAAAAGACGGAACAGTGAGCCTTACTTCTTATGATGAAGAAAAGCGGATTGGAATGAGAGCAATCTTTAATAAATGGGAAATAATCGAGAATAAAGAAAAACCTTAAACTAGTTATTTTTGTAATTTGGGTGATATAAGCCCATGTTACAAGTCCGTTCCTCATCTTACAGACTTTTCACTTTGTTCAGGATAGGTGGCTCCGACTGTACTACTACCCATAGTAAATAAACCCGATCGAAGGCGGTATTCCGATTTAAGCATTGCTGTTCATTGTTTTTTGGCATGCTTGCTTGTTTCACAGGTTTCATCGGAATTTAGCAAAGAATGGCGCTGAACTCGCCTATGAAAAACTGAACGTTATTTAAAAAAATAATCAATGCATCCTGTAAAGTAATGATAATGAATATCATTTACCTTCAAAGGCTTTATAATCGATATTTGAAATGGGCTTATTTCCCATAATTGTTTTTTGCTTTAATGCTTCTGCTTTTGAACACATTAAGTAAAACATCATCAAATTATAAAGTTTTGAAAAGGATTTTTAAACCTTATATTTATTTCTACCTTCGATTAATATTTAACGATACGCAAACCATTAAAATAAAATATATGAAAGTAACGGTTGTTGGCGCTGGCGCAGTTGGTGCCACTTGTGCAGATAATATTGCCCGCAAAGAATTAGCGAACGAACTTGTCCTGTTAGATATTAAAGAGGGTTTTGCCGAGGGCAAAGCGATCGACATGATGCAAACCGCAACTCTTTTAGGTTTCGACACTAAAATCACTGGTGTAACCGGCGATTACAGCAAAACTGCTGGTTCTGACGTGGTAGTAATTACTTCAGGCTTGCCCCGCAAACCAGGGATGACACGCGAAGAACTGATCGGCATTAATGCTGGTATTGTTAAAGGTGTTGCCGAAAATATTTTAAAATACTCTCCAGAAGCCATCTTCATCGTGATCAGTAACCCAATGGATACGATGACTTATTTAGCCTTAAAATCGTTAGGCCTGCCTAAAAACCGTATTATCGGCATGGGCGGAACGTTAGATAGCTCCCGTTTCAAATTTTATTTATCGCAAGCTTTAAATTGCAACCCTAACGATTTGCAAGGCTTTGTAATTGGCGGCCACGGCGATACCACCATGATTCCACTAACCCGTTTAGCTACCTACCAAAGTTTACCGGTTAGTAATTTATTAGATAAAGCTACGCTAGATAAAGTTGCAGCTGATACGATGGTTGGTGGTGCTACCTTAACAGGCTTAATCGGCACTTCGGCCTGGTACGCACCAGGTGCCGCAGGCGCAGCATTGGTTGAAGCGGTTTTACGCGATGAGAAAAAACTGTTTACCTGTTGTGTTTCCCTTGAAGGAGAATATGGCCAGGAAGATATATGTTTAGGTGTGCCCGTAATTATAGGCCGTAATGGCTGGGAAAAAATCATCGATTTTAAATTAACCGATGATGAGCAGGCTGCATTTAACAAAAGTGCCGATGCCGTAAGGAACATGAATAGTGTACTGGCAGAAATGAAGTTGGTTTAAGGCCATTCTTAAGATTAATTTTTAACGAAAGCATTAAATTACTAAAATAGGTTTCCTCGGTTCGTCATTCCCAACTCGATTGGGAATCTTAATGCAATAGGCTTTAAGATTCCCGCCTGCGCGAGAATGACGATCGTTCTTTTATATCCGTGTAGTTCAATCCGCGGCTTTTTTACGCTTAAATAAGCTGTCATCCTGAACATCGTCTACGTAAATAAACAAATGAAATCAATTTCAATCCCACTAAAACTAATAAACTTACAGGACGACGGCTTCCATCTTTTAATGGAAGTTGTTGTTTTTAAGGAAAAACATTTTGCCGTTTTAGACACTGGTGCCTCGCGAAGTGTGTTCGATAAATCGTTGATTGAGCAACACCTATCAGAAACCCTACAGGTATCTGACGAAATTAATGCTGCCACCCTTTTTACCACCACCACTACCATTCAGGCAACTATCCCTGAGTTAAAAATCGGATCGTTAAAGATCAAAAACTACGAGACAGTGGCTTTCGACCTGCAATCGGTGAGTGATACTTATCAACAATTTGGTCACCCACCTATTATGAGTATTATTGGTGGAGATATATTAATGCAATATAAAGCTGTTATTAATTACAAGAATATGATCCTTAAGCTTTATAGATAAATGTAATTTTACTTTATGACTTTAATCATTTTTATTAAGCCATTTTAAATGATATTTGAACCTGATGAAAAAGTTAATCACAATCTTTTGTGTTATTTTCTGGGCAGGTTTAATTGGTGGAATTAGTTTTTTAGAAGCTCCATTAAAATTCCAGGCCCCAGGAATTACAATTCCACTAGGCTTAGGTATAGGGCAATTGGTTTTTCAGGCGCTCAATAAAATAGAGATCATATTATTGATTATTATTTTAGCCTGCTCCCTACCGGCACCTTTAAAAAACTTCCACAGCATTTTACTTTTCTCGGTTACCATTCTTTTAATGGCTGATACTTTTTGGTTATTGCCAATACTCGATGAAAGGGCGAGACTGGTTTTGGCCGGCAACGTACCAACTAAAAGTTATCATCATATTTTGTACATCATTGTCGATACCATCAAATTCCTCTCGTTGATTGTTCTGGGTTTTTTAGGTTTAAAATCACTGCACCATGAAAAAAGATATTCATAATAGAGAAGATATTATGCTTTTAGTGGATACATTCTACAAAAATGTTGCGCTTAACAAAGAGATAGGTCCAATATTTACTGATGTTGCCAAAGTAGACTGGTCGCACCATTTACCTAAAATGTACGACTTCTGGGAAAGCATTCTCTTTGGAAAGGCCATTTACAAAGGCAACCCCATGCTTAGTCATTTTGCATTAAATGAACAAACGCCATTACAAACTAAAGCCTTTGAGACCTGGAAAAACCTGTTCTTTCAAACCGTTGATGATCTCTTTGCTGGAACTAATGCAGATCAGATTAAACAAAAAGCACAATCTATTGCCGATTTAATGCATTTTAAAATAAATTCGCCGCAATCGAAGATTAAAATTGTGTAATATTTTTTGCTTTGATTTAAACTGCTTTCTTTATAAATTTAGTTAACCAAACTAAATCGAATTATGAAATTCCTCAAAATCTTACTAGGCATCATTGTCATATTGGCAATAATCATTATTGTGGGTGGCTTCTTCCTGCCTAAAAGTTATACAGTAAGCAGGTCTACTGTAATCAATGCTCCAGATAGCATAATTTACAAGAACATTGCCGACTTTAAAGAATTCTACAAATGGAATCCGTGGGCAAAAATGGAACCTTCAGCAAAAACTACCTACGGTGGTGTTGCAGGTGAGCCAGGCCACATATACGAATGGAAAGGTAAAGAAACAGGAAGCGGCTACATGAAAATAAAAAGTGTAGCACCTAACAAACAGGTAGATATCGAATTAAAATTTATTGAGCCTTTTGAAAGTTTAGCGGATACAAAATTCGACATTCAGCCAGAGGGAAGTAGCAATAAGGTAACCTGGACAATGAGTGGAGAAAATAACCTGATCAGTAAATGGATGTGTGTGTTTGTGAGTATGGATAAAATGATCGGGAAAGATTTTGAAGATGGGCTAAAATATTTGAAGGAAAAATCAGAGAAAGGAATCTAAAACGCGGTGTCATCCAGAGCGGAGTTGAAGGATATGCCTCGGAGACATTGAAAGCATAGCGTATTATCATGCTGAGCGCAGCAAAAAAATTACAGCCTCTCATTTGAGAGGTTTTTTTATGATTCAATTTACTATCATCCAAACAATTGTGTCGGCTTTGCGTTAAAAAAGCATTAAAAATCAGTTAATCAGCGATTAATATTTTGTAATTCCCCATTTTTTAGATTACTTGCCAGCAAAATGAATTTATTACTTGTAGAAGATGAACCGAGCGTTGTATCTGTAATTTCGAGGGGTTTAACCGATGAAGGATTTACCGTGAGCATAGCCCCTGACGGTTTAATCGGGAAACAGATGGCTATAGAAAACCAGTTCGATCTGATTATCCTGGATATTATGCTACCTGGAATAAATGGTTTGGAACTCTGCAAAATCATTAAAGAACAAAAACCAAATACGCCTATTATTATGCTTACGGCTTTGGGTACTACAGAAAATGTGGTAAACGGATTGGATAATGGTGCAGATGATTATTTGATAAAACCATTTAAATTTGCTGAACTTTTTGCGCGGATCAGAATGCTGTTGAGGCGATATCATGGTGCGGTTTCGCAAGATCAGATTATCTCCATAGCAGACCTCCAGATTAATTTAAGCGCAAAAACGGTAAAACGAAACCAACAGGAAATTATACTTACGGCAACAGAATATCGCCTGATCGAGTATATGGCCAAAAACAAATCAAAAATTTTATCACGGATAGACATTTTAGAAAACGTTTGGGATATCGACTTTAACCTTGGCACCAATGTGGTGGATGTTTATGTTAATTATCTTCGCAAAAAAATAGATAAAAATTCTGATCAGAAACTCATTCACACTGTGGTAGGCCTGGGTTATATATTAAAAGAAAAATAATGGAGATAGCCAAGAAAATCACCTTACTTTTCGCCATTTTATCGGCAATTATTATCTCCTTATTAAGTGGTTTTGTTTGGTATTTTTCTAACGATTTCGCCTTTGAAGATTTTTATAAACGTTTAGAGGCCAGGGTTAATATTGCTGCCCAGATCAAACTGTATGAAGATGGCAACAATAAGGTTTACGCTAAAATGCGTAATCAATACCTGGAACGACTACCTTCAGAAAAAGAGTACATCATTGAAGCAGGGAAATCACCAGATAAACTTGACCGTAAATTACCAGCAAGCTTTTATAACCGGATAAAAGCAGGGGCTATGGCGCGTTACAGAGTTGAAAATCACTTTTACGCCGGAAAATTCTTTAAAAACCCAAATAGCGGATACATTGTAATTGTTTCAGCAAATGATCCTTTTGGTTTTCGGGAGTTAAAAGACCTTCAAAGAATCTTGATTATCGGTTTTTTCCTTTCTGTTATTTTATCTTTTGTTGTGGGCTGGAAATTTTCCAATTACATGTTAATGCCGTTAAGGAATATAATTAAGAGCGTAAAAAAGATAAAGGCTGAAAATTTACACTTAAGGCTGGATGTAAAAAAAGGTAACGATGAGATGTCGCAATTGGCCCAAACCTTTAATAACATGCTTAACCGTTTAGAAACGGCTTTCGAAACGCAGAATAACTTTATCAGTAATGCTTCGCACGAGTTAAGAACACCATTAACCATTATTAGCGGAGAGGTTGAGCTAGCGATGAAGACCATTGAAGATGTAGCAAAACAGAAAAAAGCTTTAGCAAAAATTAAAGATGAGGCAGAAAGATTAGAGCATATCTTAACCAGTTTACTGGGTCTGGCACAATCTGGGTTTAATGGAAAAAACCAACCCTGGGAAGAGGTACGGATGGATGAACTGTTATGGGAAATTAAAGAATCGGTTAACCAGGTACATCCCAACAGTAAAATAGAAATCGACTTTACCAAACTTCCTGATGATGAAGAATTACTGACCCTTCGGGTAAACAAAAACCTGATTAAGCTTGCCATCAGCAATATTGTAAACAATGCCTGTAAATACTCAAATGAGAATCTGGTAAACATTAGTATTGAAAGCAATGCCAATATGCTTTCTATTGCTGTAACAGATAGAGGAATTGGAATACCGCAAACAGATATACAGCACATATTCGAACCCTTTTATCGTGCATCTAACACCAATGATTTTAAAGGATATGGCGTTGGTTTACCACTTTCATTGAATATTATCCGTTTACACCGGGGTAGTATTGCCATTAAATCGCAGGAAGGAGTTGGCACTGAAATTAAGGTTTTATTACCAACGAAAAGTTAGTTCACTAGTTCATTGGTCTTTGGTTCATTAGTTGGTCAGCGATCTATTAGTTCTTGGTTGATGGCTTAGTTTTCATTTTCCATTGTTTATTGGTGTAGATTATTGGTCATTAATGCATCTTTCGTTTGATCATTAAGAAATTAAGAACATTAAGGTTTTCTAGTTCTGGTCGCTGAGCAGCAGTTACTGGTTATTAAAAAATTGATCATCGACTGGGCTGTTTAATTGCACATCTCCCCACTATTAAGCAATTTATCAATCATAAAAATCATGTTATGTATCGTGCAAATGAACTAATGACTAATGAACCAATAAAAACTGGTCACTCCAAAAGGGAGTACACTCTAATCTCATTCTAATCTTACTCTTATTCCGCTATAATAACATCGCGCTAAACTTGTATAAATAATTTTTCAATTCATTAAACAAGATATAGCGATGAAAACAGTATTAGTACCAACCGACTTTAAATTAGAAAGCATTAAAATTATTGATGCGCTTGTTCAACATCAAAAAAATGAAACCTTAAACATCATTTTTGTACATGCCTTTAAATTATCAGATTCGATAACCGATATGTTAATGTTGAGTCGCCGCAGCCGCGATTACGAAAATGTTAGCGACGAATTTTATCAGCAGATAAATCAGGCTAAGGCAAAATACCCTAGTCAGATCAATGCCATTGGAATTGAATATTTTTACGGAAGTACAGTAGCCGCTTTCAAAAACTTTATCGAAGCTTTTGATATAGAGCGCATTGCTTACTTAAAAGAATACAATTTTACGCCAATCAACAAGTATAGCATTGATCCTAAAATATTAACGGAACGTGCTGGCTGTGAAATAATTCAATTAAATACATTAACTGTTCATGCTAGTGAAAATTTAATTGACACAAAAATACACGAAACACAGTTACAAGAGGCAAACGCTTAATTACCCACATTTTAAATTTTATATTATGCTGTTACGAAATAATATTCCGCTCACTTATATATTCGGAAAGATCAAAAAAGAACTCCTGTTTGTTATTGGCTACTCCATAGGCATTGTAGTGTTATATGAAAACTTTCATGTTACACGCATTTCCATTCCTGTTGCTGTACCCGCACTACTGGGAACAATCATTTCACTTCTATTAGCGTTCCGGTCTAACCAGGCGTACGATAGATGGTGGGAGGCCAGAATTCTTTGGGGTGCTATTGTTAACGATTCGAGAACCCTGTCGCGCCAGATATTATCTTTTGTAGAAAATCCTTATGGTTTAGATGAGGTTGAGGCATTTAAAGAACGTTTTATAAAAAGGCAGATTGCCTGGTGTTATGCCTTAAGTCAATCGCTAAGAGGTTTTAACCCCCGTAAAGGTTTGGAAGAATACCTTTGTGCAGAGGAAATCGCATTTATTAAAAAACGTAAAAATGTAACTGCGACGATATTGGAGTTACATGCCATGGATTTAAAAAAGGCATTACAGGAAGGCTGGATCAATAAATACCAGCAAATAGAAATCGATAAAACGATTACAGCTTTATGCAATCACATGGGTGGATCGGAAAGAATAAAAAACACCGTTTTTCCGGTTACTTATAGCAAATACATTAACATGTCTATCCATTTATTCATCGTGTTACTGCCTTTTGGCTTAATTGAATATTTTGGTTACATGGAAGTTCCACTAGTGGTTGCCATAGCTGCTTTCTTCCTATTGGTAGAAAAAATGGCGGTCCATCTTCAGGATCCTTTCGAGAATAAGCCTACAGATACACCAACCACAACGATCTGCAGAACTATTGAACGGGATCTTTGCCAGATGCTGGATGATAATAAAATATACGAGGACAAACCTCAAACCGAATTGGCACCTGTTGGATCGTACTACATCTTGTAACCAACGCAAAAGCCTAAAAATAAGTCTCATTGCTGAGATGGTTAGTTAAGCGCAATGGCCGCTCTTTGGATAAAGAGCGGCCATTTGCAATCGTGTATAATACAAAAGCCACTCATTTTTGAGTGGCTTTGTTTTTTCCCTTGGCTCCTTAGACTTTTGAAGTTCTTTAGGTGAAGTCAGATGTTTCCGTCTGACTTATGACAATTAAATTCATCCAAAATAGAAAAATTCAATACTGTAAGATGGCAACATCTTACACCACGATAAAGTGATCGTCATTGCAATGACGAATGTAACAAAAAACCCTCTTCAAGATTTAACTTGAGGAGGGTCCGTATCATAAAATCCCTTTTGGGGATTTAGGGCTTAAGCATCAATTTTTGCATATTTCGCGTTACGCTCAATAAACTCTCTACGTGGAGCAACCTCATCACCCATTAACATAGAGAACGTATGATCACATTCTGCTGCACTTTCGATTGTAGCCTGTAATAAAGTACGTGTAGCAGGATTCAATGTAGTATCCCAAAGTTGTTCTGCGTTCATCTCACCCAAACCTTTGTAACGTTGGATGTGTACGCTATCTTCTTTACCTGCACCTTTCAAACGTTGTACAGCTGCATCGCGCTGCACATCGTTCCAGCAATATTCAAATTCTTTACCTTTTTTAACCTGGTAAAGTGGGGGCGATGCAATATAAACATAACCGGCTTCGATTAATGCCCTCATATAACGGTAAAAGAAAGTTAAGATCAAAGTGGTAATGTGAGAACCATCAATATCCGCATCCGTCATGATTACGATCTTGTGATAACGTAATTTAGTTAGGTTTAATGCTTTATCATCTTCTGGTGTACCAATACTCACACCGATAGCGGTAAACATGTTTTTAATCTCATCATTCTCATAGATTTTGTGCTCCATCGCTTTTTCTACGTTCAAGATTTTACCTTTTAATGGTAAAATAGCCTGAATGTTTCTATCGCGACCTTGTTTAGCGGTACCACCCGCCGAGTCACCCTCTACCAGATAAATTTCACATCTTTCCGGGTCACTATCTGAGCAATCGGCCAATTTCCCTGGTAAACCAGATCCACCCATTACACTCTTACGCTGGACCATTTCGCGGGCTTTACGTGCCGCTGCACGTGCAGTAGCCGCTAAAATCACCTTGTTGATGATCATTTTAGCTTCTTTCGGATTTTCTTCCAAATAGTAACCTAATGCTTCACCAACAGCAACATCTACTGCTCCCATTACCTCACTGTTACCCAGTTTGGTTTTAGTTTGTCCTTCAAACTGAGGTTCCTGAACCTTTACCGAAACTACTGCGGTTAAACCTTCTCTAAAGTCATCACCAGTAATTTCCATTTTAAGGTTTTTCAATAAACCCGATTTATCAGCATAAGCTTTTAAAGTACGGGTTAAACCTCTACGGAAACCCGCAATATGTGTTCCTCCCTCGTGTGTATTAATATTATTCACATAAGAGTGAACATTTTCTGAATAACTATCGTTGTACTGAAAAGCCAATTCAACCGGAATACCATTTTTGATACCCTCGATATAAATCGGTTCAGGTAAGAAAGATGCTCTTGTTCCATCTAAAAATGCAACAAATTCTTTTAACCCACCTTCTGAGTGGAATACTTCTGATAAGAATTTACCATCTTCTAAAACTTCACGCTCATCTGTTAACGTCAAGGTAATTCCTTTATTCAAGAAAGCCAGCTCACGTAAACGACCTGCTAAAGTATCGTATTTATATTCAGTAGTTTGTGTAAAAATTGTAGCATCAGGACTAAAAGTTACGATGGTACCTCGTTTATCGGTTTCACCCACTTCTTTAACATCGTATAAAGGTTTACCGATGTTATATTCCTGCATCCAGATTTTACCTTCACGGTGAACTTCGGCCTTTAAATGTGTAGATAAGGCGTTAACGCAACTTACCCCTACACCGTGCAAACCTCCGGATACTTTGTAGGTATCTTTATCAAATTTACCACCTGCGTGTAAAACCGTCATTACGATTTCAAGCGCCGATTTATTTTCTTTTTTATTGATCCCGGTTGGAATACCCCGACCGTTATCTTCAACCCTGATGGAGTTACCTTCTAAAATTCTAACATCGATTGTATCTGCATGACCGGCCAAAGCCTCATCAATTGAGTTATCTACAACCTCGTAAACCAAATGGTGTAAACCTTTTACACCAGTATCACCTATATACATTGAAGGGCGCTTACGCACCGCTTCCAAACCTTCTAAAACCTGTATATTATCTGCCGAATAATTTGACTTTAAATCCTGTTCTTCGCTCATATTTTAATTAAAAACAATAAGTATCAAAAATACGGAAATTTTGGCATTTAACCCAATATGTGGATAAGTTTTAGGCTGTAAAAAAGCGATAAAGCTTTCTAACTAAACACTTAAGTATAAAGCCTGTTAAGGATATTTAAAATGTTTTTTTAATAGCAAATCGTTATTTTAAAAAGGCTTCGATCCCGCATTTTATATGCCCCAGCTTTATGTCGCCTATCAAAGTTCCTACGGAACGAAAACGCCAATATATAATTGCTACCCGAGAAACGTCCCTAAGGGGACGCTAAGGATTAACATTTCTAAACCGCCAACCGTTCCAGAAGAACGCCTCATGGGTAGAAAAAAAATGAAACATTTTTTTTCCGTTCCGTAGGAACGTTTGGTGTTTGAAATTTGCTATTGCCACCCTGCAACCCCAAATAGCAATTACTGGCTGTGCCACCTAAACCCGATGGCAGCGGGCATGAAATAAAGCGGACAGCGGGTGTAACATTAATATGAAATGCCGCAATTGCTTTCCTCAATCAAAAAACCATTGGTATTTTACAATCGCTTATATTTATCGGATCGGCTTTAAATTGGATATAAAAACTAATTTATATAAGTTTGCTAAAATTTATTAAACAAGAATGGAAAGAAGAACCTTTAAAACCTTTGGTTTACTTGCGACAGCAACTTTGATAACTGCTTTCTCTGCATGCCAGAACAAAGACACTAAAACTACTGAAACTAAAAAAACAGAGGGTACTACTGCAGCGGTTTCTCAAACTGAGAAAATTGTATATGTAAACTCCGACTCGTTACTTACAAAATATGAATACTTCAAAGACCTGAAAGTGAAATTTGAAGGTAAGACCAAAAATGCTCAGGCAGACATGCAGGCTAAAGGTCAGGCTTTTCAAAGAGAAGTTGCGCAATACCAGCAATCGGCACAAACTTTATCTGCCGATCAACGTAAAAGCACAGAAGAGCGTTTAGCACGTAAACAACAAGAACTGCAAACTTACCAACAAAATGCTGGTGGTGCTTTACAGAATGAGCAAGCTGCTGAGAATGAAAAACTTTATGATAAAGTGGCTGATTACTTAAAAGGTTACGCTAAGGAAAAAGGTTATAAAATGGTTTTAACTTACTCAAAAGGCAACAGTGCTATTTTATTTGCCGACGAGAGTTTAGATGTTACTTCAGAAGTAATTAAAGGCTTAAACGCAGAATACAGCAAAAAATAAGCGAATAGGGATTAAAATATTAGATGCCTCGTATAAATCGGGGCATTTTTTTTGTGCTGTTTTTTATAAAAGATCAAATTAATATGGACAATCAACATCAGGAATATATGCGGATGGCAATCGAGTTATCTGTACAAAATGTAAGTGAAAGCATTGGCGGGCCTTTTGGAGCTGTAGTGGTAAAAGATGGGAAGTTGATTGCCAAATCGGCAAATAAGGTAACCGCTACCAACGATCCAACTGCGCATGCGGAGGTTTCGGCCATTAGGCTGGCCTGTACCGAGTTGAATACATTCGATTTAAGCGGCTGTGTAATTTACACCAGCTGTGAGCCTTGCCCTATGTGTTTAGGCGCAATTTATTGGTCCAGAATTGATACAATTTATTATGCAAATACCAAGGCTGATGCCGAGCACATTGGTTTTAGTGATAAATTTATCTACGAAGAGCTGGACAAGCCTATGGAAAACAGGAGCCTGCCCGTTATTCAACTGATGCGCGATGAAGCTTTAGCAGCCTTTAAACTATGGGAAACCTCACCAATGAGGATAGAATACTAATAAAAAGAGGTTGTATCATAAGCTGTTATTCCATTCGAACTTGTCATGTTGAGCCTGTCGAAACACCTTAAAGCGGATTTAAGCAGGTCCTTCGATAAGCTCTCCACAGGAGTCCTTTGGACAGGATGACAATTCTATATTTATGATAAGCACCTTTTCTAATTGGATATCATTGTTTATTTACTCAATTCTTTTCCGGCAAGCAAACCGACAGCAAATATGAACAAGCTTATATTAAACTTTAAGGAATAATTATTGTAGTAATTAAGCATGACCTACGAACAAAAGATAAGTGGTGAACTAAATTTCTGGAAGTTTAAAACTTTGCAGAAACCTTCACTCTTGAATAAGGTAACTAATAAGGTGCAGAAGAAAATAAACAGTTATATTCCTGATAAGGTTCATAATGCCATAACTTCTGCTATAAAACAGATGGTTAAAGCTGTGCTTTTTGGTTCAACATTTACCACATCAAAACCGGTTACTGATTTAACCTTAATGCACCGTGAAGCATTGATTAAGCAAAAGATAGAAAATTATAAAAAAACAGGTGCAGCCGAAGGCGGAATTACAGGTGCAGGAGGTTTTTTAATGAGCCTGGCAGATTTTCCGCTGTTGCTGGGCATAAAGATGAAAATGCTTTTTGATATTGCTGCAGTTTACGGATATGATGTTAAAGATTACCGTGAACGTTTATATATTTTACACGTCTTTCAGCTAGCCTTTTCAAGCAAAGAAGAAAGCCAGAATATATTTATGAAAATGCAGGATTGGGATGATAAAGCCCATCAATTGCCTACCAATATTGATGAATTTGACTGGCTTACCTTCCAACAGCAATACCGCGATTATATTGATTTAGCCAAACTTGCGCAGATGCTCCCATTTGTGGGTGCAGCAGTTGGTGCAGTTGCCAATTATAAACTGATCGAAAAACTGGGCAAAACAGCAATGATGAGCTACCGGATGCGGTATTTCAATTTGCAGTATGCAGTAATCAGTACACAAACTGAAAACCACAAACTAGAAACTGGAACTAACTAATCTTCCTCTTCAAACATTCCACCAATCAGATCGTCCGTTTCCCGTCGATCTTTTTTAGTCGGACGGCCGGTACCCCTATCGCGTTTTAGATTTGGCGCATGAAACATCGATTTAAAAGCATGCGTTTCTTCAACAGGCGTTAAATCTTTGTATTTTGTTAAGGCTGTTGGCGAATCTGTTCTGTTGTACGACAATTCTACCACTTCAATAATTTTCTTTTCGATCCCTTTTGATACCTGATAAACCTCACCAACTTTCACAATGGCCGAAGGCTTAATATTCTGCCCTTTGAGTTTCACTCTTCCCGCTTTACAGGCATCAGTGGCCAGGCTCCGTGTTTTAAACAACCTGATCGCCCACAAATATTTATCTATCCTAAGTTTTTCCGTCTCTGTCATAAAATTCAAAAATACATAATTAGGTTAATTCCTATGTTGGTTAATTGTAGAAACTGGTTAATTGGTTAACTGTTATATCATGCGCTTATCACGATTAACCAGTTTAAACGATTTAAACAATTAACTTACCAACAAAACAATTTAAACAATTAACCATTTAATAAGCAAAAATTGATTTATTTTGCGTAAAATTTAAAAACATCATGTATTCAGATTTAAAGAAATTAATTGAAGCCGCTTGGGAGGATAGAACCCTTTTAAAATATAGCAACTATTGCGAAGCCATTGAAGCCGTTATTATGGGGCTTGATAAGGGCGAAATCCGTGTTGCTGAGCCAGTTTTAAACTCTTGGGGCATTAATGAATGGGTAAAGAAAGCAGTAATTTTATATTTCCCGATTCGCGAGATGAAAGAAATTAAAAGTGGTCCTTTCGTTTACCACGATAAAATGGATTTAAAAACCGATTATAAAACAACTGGTGTACGTGTTGTGCCTATGGCAAGTGCGCGTTATGGTGCGTTTTTAGCAAAAGGTGTAATCATGATGCCATCGTACGTAAACATTGGCGCTTATGTTGATGAAGGTACTATGGTTGATACCTGGGCTACTGTTGGTTCTTGTGCACAAATTGGTAAACGCGTTCACTTAAGTGGTGGTGTGGGTATTGGTGGTGTTTTAGAGCCTGTACAAGCTGCTCCGGTTATTATCGAAGATGATGCATTTCTAGGCTCAAGAGCAATTGTGGTAGAGGGTGTTAAAGTAGAAAGAGAAGCTGTTTTAGGTGCTAACGTGGTATTAACGGCATCAACCAAAATTATTGATGTTACCGGCCCTACGCCAGTAGAATATAAAGGAATTGTTCCTGCACGTTCAGTTGTAATACCAGGAAGCTATACTAAAAAATTCCCAGCTGGCGAATTCCAGGTACCTTGTGCTTTAATTATTGGTAAACGTAAAGAAAGTACCGATAAGAAAACTTCACTTAACGATGCGTTGAGAGAAAATAATGTAGCAGTATAAATGGTTAAGGTATAGGGCTTAAGGTGTAAGGTAACACCCAAAGCCTTAAACCTTTTACCTTAAACCTTACACCTCTAATGAAGATTGGATATGATGGCAAGCGTGCTGCCAATAACTTAACAGGATTAGGTAATTACAGCCGGTCTTTAATTGAGCATTTGGCACATCAGTTTCCTCAGCACCAATACCTGGTGTACGCTCCTAAAATAAAAACGGCCAAACAGATTGATGCTTTTCTCGCAAATGAAAACATCGAACTGAAACTCCCAAAAAACGGCCCTTTTTTATGGCGAAGTTTAAATATCCTTAAAGATTTAAATCAAGATGGTTGCCAGATTTATCATGGGCTCAGTCATGAAATTCCATTAGCCATACAGCATACACGGATTAAATCGATCGTTACCATTCATGATTTAATTTTTCTTCGCTTCCCTCAGTATTATAAATTTATCGACCGGAAATTATACGAGTGGAAAAGCAAATCTGCTTGTAAACGTGCCAATAAAATTATCGCCATCAGCGAAAAAACAAAAGAAGACATTATTGATTTATATGGGATCAGTGCTGAAAAAATTGAGGTAATTTACCAGAGCTGTGATTACAGTTTTAAAACGCCTTTTGCTACAGCAACCTTAAGCCGCATTAGGGCAACTTATAAACTACCTGAAAAATACATCCTAAATGTTGGTACCATTGAAGAGCGTAAAAACCTTAAATTAGCTGTTCAAGCCCTAAAAGAGGTTAACGAGGAGTATAAACTCGTGGTAATAGGTAAACAAACCGCTTATTTTAAAACAGTAGAGAAGGAAATAGAAAAACTCGGCCTTAAAAACAGAATTTTATTCCTAAAAAATATCCCATTTGCAGATCTACCCGGCATATACCAAATGGCCAGCGTTTTTGTTTATCCTTCTTTTTACGAAGGTTTTGGCATTCCGATTATCGAAGCCCTCTATTCTGGGGTTCCGGTAGTCGCAGCAACTGGGTCTTGCCTGGAAGAAGCTGGCGGACCAGATAGCTTATACATTTCACCTGATGATGCTAACGGACTTGCAAAAGCCATTAATCAAATTCTTGAAAAACCGCAGCTCCAAAAAGAGATGAAGGAAAAAGGGCTGGAATTTGTTCAAAAATTTAACAGCCCTGTAGTTACTCAGCAATTAATGGATTGCTATTTAACGCTTTAACTGTCTTTCGACTATACTCAGGATGAGAATCATTTATACTTTCCCTTACGTTACTACCAAAGAGGAATTTATCAATTTATTACCACAATCCAGCTCAATCTAAACCTGACATTCGCGAAAAGCCCGCAATCCGATCCTTCCATCGGATGAGGACTTGCAGCATTGGCAGGACTAACGGTTAATAGTAGCACTACCCCCTGCTTTTCAAATATAAAAAACTCAATTTCTGCAAATCGACAGTTTATTTTTTTACAAGCCAATAAATCCCATGTCTCTAAAAAAAGAAAAAGGGCTGGAATTTATTTAAAATTCAACAGCCCTGTAGTTACTCAGCAATTAATAGATTGCTATTTAGATATTTTAACGTAACGGCTACAAATTATTTAGCAGCAGTAACAGTCGGTGGATATTGAGCCAATATTTCTTTTACCCCGGTGTATAAACGCTCTTCTCTTTTGTTAAAGCTATCCAGGTTAAAACCAGATCCTTGTCCGTGCCAGAATAAAATCTTTTTAGCAGGATCTAAGAAATCGATTATGATTGTACCTTCAATATATTGGTTTACATAGGTTCCGCCACCGCCCCAGAAAGGATTTCCCCAGCCGCCACGCCAGCCCCAACCCCAGCCACCATAGTAACCTGGGCCATAAACATCGGTTTTTTCTCTGGCAACCACGACCAGATTTACCAATAAATCAGGTCGATCTGATTTTGTAAATCCTTTGGCATTCATTTCAGATTCAACTGCAGCCATTAATCTGCGTTTATCGAGATTGTTAAGCTTAACCCTTGCTATGCCTTTATCGTAAAAATTGTAAGTTTTGTAACCGCTTAAATCAACATTTTTATCATAATCTGATGCGGTGCGGAGTGTTGTACATCCTGCTAATGCCAATACCACTGTAAAAAGCATTAATAATTTTTGTGCTGTTCTCATTTTTGTGCGTTGTTGTATAAATAACCTGACTTAAATATAACGATTTTGGGAACCAAACGGCAAATCATTTAACATTTTTTACAATCAGATTGTTATCTGTAAAACGATTACTATTTGATTATGTTTTAACCCTATATCACTCTGACTAAATATTTTACAATTGGATTAAATCGTTGAATCAGTATATCGGCGGGTATTCTGATAAGATCTGTTTTACAGCCAGATTTATCCTTCCTTCCCTATTCTCATAATCATCGAAATTAAATCCCGAGCCTACCCCATGCCACATAATTGCTTTGGTTTCGGGATTTAAAAAATCAATGATAATGGTACCAGACTGGTATTGTTTGCTGGTGTTGAGCGGCCCAAACTGCGAATCTCTCCATTGGTAGGAAGATGAAGCTGAATCCCATTGATAACCGCCTCCGCTATAGCCCCAATCGGCCCTCGCTTTAATACTGCTCAAAACCGCTACGTTAACTAAAAAATCTGCTTGCTCATTTTTAACAAAACCTTTTTTTGTCATAGCAGTTTCAACGGCATTTAACATCCTAGGCTTGTCGAGGTTGTTTAATTCTAAATGTTCAATGCCTTTTTCGTAGTAAGCAAATGATTTTAACTTAGAAAAATCGATCTTTTTGTCGTAATCTGATGCAGTAAGTACAGTAATACAACTGGTAAATGCCATTACTATAGTAAACAGCATACCCCATTTAAGTGTGTGTGTCATTTTATGTTTTATTTAATAACCTATTACTAAAATACTAGTTTATTGGATTAAAACACATTGCTGCAGTAAATAAATGACAAGAACAGGTCACGATCGCAAAATTCTTTCATCATATTTATGGGTGTTAGATAGAAATATCTAACACCACAGGAAATACATATTAAGATTATTTAACTTCCTCTTAATAAATTAACTTTGTAAAATGCTAAGAGACGAGATTAACAAAGCTTTTGAAGTATTAAAATCAGGTGGTGTTATTTTATATCCAACAGATACCATTTGGGGCTTGGGCTGCGATGCAAGCAATGCCGAGGCGGTAGATAAATTATTGAAGATAAAAAACCGGCCGGCCGAAAAGAGTTTAATCGTATTATTGGATGTAGATAGCAAACTGCAGAGTTATGTTGCCGAAATACCTGATGTGGCTTACGATTTAATTGAATATGCTGAAAATCCTTTAACTATTATTTTCTCTGGCGCAAAAAACTTAGCTCAAAACGTAATCAATGCCGACGGCAGTGTGGGTATACGAATTGTTAAACACGATTTTTGCACACCATTAATCCAACGCTTTAGGAAACCTATAGTTTCTACCTCTGCAAATTTAAGCGGACAGCCTTCGCCAAAATTCTTTGACGACATAGCCCCTGAAATTATTGACGCTGTAGATTATGTAGTAGACTTTGAGCAGGAAAACCGGACCAACAGAAAGCCATCAACCATTATGAAACTTTCTCCTGGCGGACAATTTGAGTTTATTAGGAAGTAAGCCTCAATAGTTTTTATTAATTTCGCATTATTAATAATTCGTCACCCAATTATTTTCGGGGTCTTAATACTAATAGATGCTGATCCCGAACATTCGGAGCAGCAGGAAGCAATTTTTATGCAGCAACACCTACAAAACCCAATATTTAAAACCTTATCTACCATTGCCGATAAGAACAATACTGAAGCATATGTAATCGGAGGCTTTGTTCGCGATTTATTTTTAGATCGCCCTTCAAAAGATATTGACGTTGTTGTTGTGGGCAGTGGAATAGAATATGCTGAAGCTATTGGCAGAAAACTGAACACCAAAGTTGCTGTTTTTAAAAATTTTGGCACCGCAAACATTAAATATCAGGATTTAGAAGTCGAATTTGTAGGCGCCAGAAAAGAATCTTACCGTTCTGATTCACGTAAACCAATTGTTGAAGATGGTACCTTAGAAGATGACCAGCTGCGCAGAGATTTTACCATCAATGCTTTAGCTATTAATTTAAACGCTGATCATTTTGGTGAATTGTTAGATCCGTTTGACGGGATTAAAGATTTGGAAAATAAGCTCATCCGTACCCCACTCGACCCGGAAATTACTTTTTCTGACGATCCTTTGCGCATGATGAGGGCAATCCGCTTTGCTTCGCAGCTTGATTTTAATATCGATCCAGCGGCCCTAAATGCCATTAAAACGCAAAAACAGCGTATTACCATCGTATCAAAAGAGCGGATAACAGATGAGATGAATAAAATCATCCTCTCTAAAAAACCTTCTATAGGCTTTAAACATCTTTTTGATACAGGCTTATTGCAGCTCATTTTCCCTCAAATGGCACAACTTTACGGGGTAGAGATTATCAAAGGAAAAGGACATAAAGACAATTTTTATCATACACTTGAAGTATTAGATAACATTTGCGCAGATACTGATGACTTATGGCTGCGTTGGGCGGCTATTTTACACGATATTGCTAAACCTGCTACTAAACGTTTTGAAGAAGGCCACGGTTGGACATTCCACGGACATGAAGATAGAGGAGCCAGAATGGTTCCGAAAATATTTGCACAGCTAAAATTGCCTTTAAACGAAAAGATGAAGTATGTGCAAAAATTGGTACAGCTTCATTTACGCCCGATTGTGCTGGCGCAGGAAACCGTCACAGATTCAGCAGTTAGGCGATTACTTTTTGATGCCGGCGAAGAAATTGAAAGTTTAATGCTGCTTTGCAATGCCGATGTAACCACTAAAAACGAATACAAAAAAACAAAATACCGAAACAACTTTGAGCTGGTTAAACAAAAGCTTAAGGATGTAGAAGAACGCGATAAAATTAGAAACTGGCAGCCTCCTATTTCAGGAAACGATATTATGGAAACTTTCGGTCTTGATGCAGGAAAAGAGGTTGGTATAATTAAAAATGCTATCCGCGAGGCCATATTAGAGGGCGAGATTACAAACGACTACCAAGAAGCATTTAATTTTATGCTAAATCAGGCAAAACAAATGGGATTAAATCCTGTTAATAAATAATTTAATTGCTAAAACACTACAATTAGGCTGTCTTTTATGGCGCCCGATATTTGTGGTAATTATAAATTAACTTTATTTTTACGGTTCCAAAACACTATAATGGCTATTTATAAATTTAGAATTACTTTCGAAGATTTTGATGATGTTGTGAGAGAGATCGACATTAAATCAAACCAAACATTTGAAGACCTGCATAAGGCTATTCACAGATCTACGGGTTATAATGCCGAAAAATCTTCCTCTTTTTACGTAAGCACCGATAATTGGTTAAAAGGCGATGAAATTGCTTATTTACCAAGTGAGCGTAAAAAAGACCGTGTAGTTTTAATGGAGAATTCTAAATTAAGTGGTTTTATTGAAGATCCGCATCAAAAGTTTTACTATATCTACAATTTCGATCGCCCTTATGATTTTCACGTAGAACTTGTAAAAATAATTTTAGATGCCGATCCAAATATAGAATACCCATTTTTAGCTAAAAGCAGTGGTGAGGCACCAAAAATAATGGAGCAAAACAGTCCACAAGCGGTTGATCCAAGAGGGGCAGCAGCGGCGGCGAGCGAATTTGATTTCTTAAATGAAATGAACTTTGTACCAGAAGATACCGACGAATTAGAAGCCATGGGCGAAATGGGAATCAATGCCGAAGAGCGAGACGAAGATGAAGAAAGCGAAGAAGACGAATTCGGCGATGAATTTTCTGATAGTGATAACTTCGAAGATGATAGCCACAAAGACGACTATTAATTTACTATATCGTCATGCCATCCTAAATCTTCGAGATCAGCACTAACTGAACGAATTATTATCCATACAAAGTCAGATGTATACATCTGACTTTTTCTTTTAAAATGTTATGCTTACTGCAGGTCAAACTATTAAAAAATCAAAAACCTTAATTTCTATTGTTGGTCCCACCGCAATAGGAAAGACGGCTTTGGCCGTACAATTGGCCCAACATTTTGATACAGAAATCATTTCTGCCGATTCCCGTCAGTTTTTTAAAGAGATGGCCATAGGAACGGCAAAACCTGATGCAGATGAGTTAGCAGCAGCAAAACATCACTTTATTGATTCACATTCGGTTTCACAGCTATTTAGTACAGGCGATTTTGAAATAGAAGGCTTAAATGCCCTTGATCAAATTTTTAAAAAACACGATCTGGCGATTATGGTTGGGGGTTCGGGTTTATATGTTAATGCTTTAATTAATGGCTTGGATGAAATGCCGGATATTGATTTGGCCATACGTGAAAGGTTGAATAACCAGTTTGAAGAAGAAGGATTACCCAGTATCCAAAAACAGCTGGCAACATTAGATCCTGAATATTTCGCAAAGGTAGATCAACAAAATCCACAAAGAATGATCAGGGGTTTGGAAGTATTTTTATCAACTGGTCAAAAACTTTCTTCAATGCTCTCCGCTACAAAAAAGGAAAGATCATTTAATATCATCAAAATTGGCCTCAATACCGATCGTGCTATCCTTTACGACCGAATTAACAGAAGAGTTGATAAAATGATTGCTGATGGTTTAGTAGAAGAGGTAAGGTCGCTTACACCCTTTAAAAAATATAATGCTTTAAACACCGTAGGCTACAGTGAGCTTTTCGACTACCTGGACGGAAAATTATCTCTTGAGGATGCCGTTTCGGCAATTAAACAAAATACGCGTCGTTTTGCCAAACGCCAACTCACCTGGTTTAGAAGAGATGAGGAGATCAATTGGTTTGAACCAATTGAAAAAGAAAAGGTAATCAATCTTATCTATGATCGGCTAAAATAAAAAAGGTCCTAACAGCGTTAGAACCTTTAAAATATAAAAATCTTTTCGAATTAATTAGGGAACTTCACGCCTCTATATTGCGTAATATCAATGTTTGGTACAGTAGAGCCGTATTTAGCATTAATGGCATCGATAAATACATTGGCAATTACTGCATTTCCACGCGGCGTTAAGTGAATACCATCTAAAGAGAATGCGCCACCGGTAATAAATGAAGCGTTGATACCAACACCCTGAACATTAATACCAGTTTTAACCTGATTAAAATAAGCATAAGTATCAGCAATGGCTAAACCTTTGCTTGTGGCTAAAGATTTAATACTGCTATTATAGCTATTTACATAATCTTTCACTTTAATTACTTCATCCTTATCCAATACCCACTTATTTTCGATCGGATTTAAGGGGTGCAAACCATAAGGAATGCCAGAACCATTTGGTTTCCCAAATATGCCTTCTGATTGAAACGGCAAACGGATTAAATCTTCAGCAGTTGCAGGCCTTACCGCACCTGTTCCTGTTTGAATATAAATAGCTGCCGCTGCGGGATTAATTGCTTTAGCCGCATTTAATAAAGCTGCTACGGTAACTGTATTAAAATAAGGAACAGCAGTTACATCAGGAATGGTACCTACAATACCTTTTTGGCCCCCGGCAGTTAAGGCATTTAAAAAATTAGCATACAAAGAAGAGAAGGTAACCTTATCAGTTAAAGTGGTAGTTGGATCAGTAGATACAGTTACTGCTCCATTTAAAGCATAACCCAATACATCATTATTTCCAAGCCACAATGAAAAGAAAGTATGGTTTTTGGTTTGAACATATTGAAAATAACTTGTAGCACCCACTTGGGCATCGGTTAATAAACGTTCAAAAAATGGATTTGCGGCACTAAATGCTGGTGCAAAAGCCAAATCAACACGCATACCGGGAATACCCAAGTTTTGGATTTCGCCACTATATTTGTCTAAATGCTTCGCCGCATCTCTTATAGCCAGTTTATCAGTTACAGGAGTTAAAGTTGGCGTACCATTAACCAGTGCTGTTAAAGAAATATAACCTGAGCCATTTGAATGTTCATCACTAAAAAACGGAGAGGTAAATGCCCCACCACCTACCGTAGCCATTTTGGCGGCAATTAAGTTTGGATAAGCAACTTTTTGTCCTTCCAAATATAAGCCACCATCGGCATACCCAGAAGTTAAGGAGTTACCTACTGCAATGTATTTACTAAAATTAGCTTGTCCGGCGGTCGACCCTGCAGGCGTTTCTATTTCAGGTTTACAAGCTGCTGCAAAAAGGATGACAGCAGCAACGAAACTATTTAATATATATCTTTTCATCTAAATTTCTCCTACCATTTATAAGTTAACGAAATACCTGGTGCATAAACCAAAGTTTTAAAGGTACCATCCAGGCCCGTTTCGATATTCTTTTGTTTACGCGATTTAACATCTTCAAAAAAGAACGATGCATTAACTTCGAAATGGCGGGTTGGGGTATAGCCTAAGCCTGCACTTAAAATATATCGGTCAGCATCAGGAGCTTCGGGTGTTACGTATCCATCCTGTACTGGTGAAAAGGCATAACCAACACCTGCTCTTAGTGCCAATTTCTCTGATGCCTGGTGGTTAATACCTAATTTAAACGATGAACCATCACGATAATTGCGTGCTGATTTTGTATCAACGAGCGCAGGTGTATTGGTAGCATAGTCAAAAGACAAATCCTGATAAATATGCCACTGTACCCAACTTGCATCAAAAGCTAAAACTGTACTTTTTGACAACGGAATACCTACACCTAAACTTGTGGTTGCTGGTAAAGGTAATTCGGCGTTAAAGGTATTTCCTGCTGGAAAAGATCCTTCTAATGACTTTGGAACTTCAAATTCTGCTGAACCACCATCGAGTTTCGTAATTACCTTCGATTTATGTACGAGTGCAAAAGAGATATTGCTTAATGTTTTGATATATAAACCCGCATTCCATCCATAACCTGTTCCGGTACCATCTAAAGTAGCGTGACCAGAACGGCCATCAGGAAAATTTACCGGGATAGCTCTTTGAAGATTTACATCGCCGTGGTTATAAACAAACCCCGCACCTATACCGATACGATCGGTAATTTTTATGCTTAAAGTTGGTTGAAAATAGATGGCTTTTAAATTTAATGAGGTTAAAGCATACTTACCAGACCAATTATCGCCCCAATCTACTAAACCGCCAAAGGGCGTATATACACCTAAGCCTAGCTTCCATTTATTTGATTTCGGCCCCCACACCGCATAAAACTCGAAAGGTGGGGCAATTTTGTTCTTCACATTCTCGGTAACATTCGAACCCGTTTGTTTAAAAGCGGATTTAAATAATAATGGGTTCACACCTGCTGAAACTGAGTTTTTCTCTAAGAAAGTTACTGCACCAGGATTATAAAATACGGAAGCCTCATCTAAAGCCAATGCAGAACCTGCACCTGCCATACCAATTTGTTTCTGTCCTTGTAAATTAACCTGGAAACCCTGCCCCAAAACCCAAAGTGGGGCAGAAAGTAATGCGCTCAATAAAATTTTTTTCATCTATAAATGGTTATACACAAATATATACTATGCTAACATAGTAAACAAATATTTGTTTGTAAGATTTTGAATAGTCTTACGCCTGAGCGGTTGGCCCGCCGAAGCCCATAGGAAAAGGTGGTTCTTCTTGAGTCTTAATACGCCCGTTTACCGCTTCGAATTTCTGAATATTATCTTCCAATGCTGATAATAAACGCTTTGCGTGTTCTGGCGTTAGGATAATTCTCGATTTAACTTTTGCCTTCGGAATTCCCGGCATTACACGAATAAAATCTAATACAAATTCGGTATTAGAGTGGGTAATAATGGCCAAGTTAGAAAAAATTCCTTCTGCAATTTCTTCGGATAACTCTATATTTAATTGATTCTCGTTTTGTTGTTCTTCCATAATAGATCAAAAATAAAAAATTCCGCTGCTTAATAGCGGAATTTAAAACATAATGTTTGAAATAAAATTAATTTAGTAGCGCTTTAATGAGTTATTTCTCTAAAAAATCTAACTCTGCAATAGCCAGCGCTTTTTTATTACCTGCAATGGCTGTTGCTTTTACTTGTATATATTTTGCCGAAATTCCTTTTTTGAAATAATGGGTCCGTGGGGTTGGATCGTTAATTAAATTACCGAACCCGAAGGCTTCGGCATCTTGCCAGGTTTTACCATCGTTACTGATTTGGAGTATTCCTTTTTCAAGCATTCCATCAGCAAAATCTGTTGGAGGTGTATAAATAAAGCCGGTTAGCTCATGAACATAACCTAAATCTATCGCTATTTGATGCTGATCGCTGTCATCTTTAGATAACCAATAACTTTGCTTTTTAGCATCAAATGCCATTGAGGCAGCGTGATTATCACTTTCGCTATCACTACTTAATAATTTCCAATCTTTTTTTACCATGCCGAATGCTTCGGCTGCTACAGGTCCTTTTTCTTTATTGGTTATGGCTATTGCTTTTACTTCACCTTTTGCAATTTGAAGCGGACCAGTATATTTTTTAGCGCGAGCATCAGGTACACTTCCATTTGTGGTATAATAAATTTCGATACCTTTATTAAGATTAGCGGTCGCATTTTCTCCGTGTGGTTTCCACCCAAAAGCATGGGTTTTTGGTGAAATAGTTGTTAAACCATTTACATCTCTGCTAAACTGCAACTGTGGCGGACGGGTACGGTAATAATGTGCAGCTATTGTTGCTATTGCTGGCTCAGCTCTTGATAATAAAACTGTTAACCTAAATTTAGAAGAAGTAATTTCAGGAAAACGCAAAATACGTTTATAACCTATGTTTGTTGCTACTGCAATTTTTTGCCACTTATTGCCAATCCAGGCCTCTAACTGGTGTTCCATTACCCGCTCACTATAGGTTGCAATATCTTCTTGTAATACGATCCTGTTTATTGTAACAGGCTTAGCAGTTGTAATTTCGAGACTTTTTTGTTCATTATTTAGCAAAACATAAGTATTCATATCGTTATCCAATACTTGCTTTGCTCCTTTTGCACCAGCAAATAAATTTTTGCCATAAGTTTCGGTAATGCGCTTACCAACCTCATTAAGCACGCTTACATCTTCATCAGAGAATTTTCCGTTCCGGTTTGGTGGTATATTGAGTAAAAAGGTCGAATTCCCTCCAACCGAGCGTTCATAAATATCGAAAACATCATCGGCGCTGCGTACTTTTTGTTTTTCATCATCGCGGTAAAACCAGCCTTCTCTTATCGATGTATTGGTTTCGGCTTGCTGATAGTGCAGGTATTTAGCTTTGTAAAGTTCACTATTACTACCTAAGTCCCTGTCCGTCATATCAGGAAAATGTGTTGCCGTATCAGGGTTTTCGCTATAAGGAATTACGTTCCATTCGGTTTCTCGGGTTCCGCCGGCTTCATTACCACACCAACGGATATCTTCTCTACCAAAAATCACTGCTTTTGGTGCTAAAGTATGGATCAAGGTTTTCCAGGCTGGATAATTATATTTCTGTCCGCCTTTGGTTTTAGGATGTGCACCATCAAACCAAACTTCATCAATTGGTCCGTATTCAGTTAAAACTTCAAATAATTGATTTAGAAAATATTCATTATAATCATCAACTTCGAACTTAAATTTAGTCTGGTTGGCAAAAGGGCGTCCTGCTGTTTCGCGAGGAATGGTTCTCGTAGTTATTTTACTCAAATTACCATATAGTCCTTCGGGATTTTCAATCTGATATAAATCTGCCGGAGATAAATAAATACCCAGTTTCAGCCCGTACTTTTTGCAGGATGCAGATAGATTTTTTAGAATATCGCCTTTGCCGTCTTCAAAACCGGAAGACATAATGCCGTGTTTGGTATACCGGCTTTGCCAAAGTACAAAACCATCGTGGTGTTTTACCGTGATAATCACCATTTTCATCCCGGCAGATTTCATGGCCTGGCACCATTGGTCCGTATGCAGTTCTTTTAAATCAAATATTTTAGGGTCTTCTTTACCATTTCCCCATTCCATTTTTGTAAAAGAGTTTGGTCCAAAATGAATAAATGCAATAAACTCATTTTTTAACGCGGTTAATTGGTTAGGGGTTGGCACCACATAGCTTGCTTTAGCCAAAATAGTAGTCTTACTATCGCCTGGTACAATAGCCACGGTATTTTGTGCTTTTAAATTATCACTTTGTGCCATAACGTTTGCTATAAAAGACACGATTAAAACTGATGTAAGTATTAATTTTCTCATTAAATTGATTTGTAATAAAATTACAACCTGATTAAAGCAGTTGCGTAAAGTATATTAGCTGTTTATAAAGGTAAATTGGCTTAAATCAAAACCGATAAATTATTTTTTAACCAACAGTATTCTATTGATAATTTTTTCGCAGGCATCCGCATATTGCATCATTCCGATATCGTTTGGATGTGTACCGTCAATTGTGCTGTCGTCGGTAAAACCGATTTCTTTTGCAGTAAGGATATCAAGATCTTTGACTCCTGATTTCTTAAGTTTTTGATAGACATTATTTAATACCTGGGAAGTCCAGATATATTTTCCTGTTAGCGCCGTATCCAGATTAACCTGTGCTAAACCAGAACTATGTTCAACCAGTAAAATGGGTACTTTAGGATGTTTTGCTTTTAAACTTTGTACCGAACTGGTAATACGTTTCTCAATTTCCTCTGCAGAATAAACGTTTTTATCGGTTAAGTTAGGTTGGCAATCGAGTACGAAGATCTTAGCATCTATTTGGTTCATTAAATCAATCAATGGAGCCTCTAATCGGCCATTACCTGAAAAACCCAAATTGATAAGAGGCCGATCTAATTTTCTCCCCAAAATATTTAACCATGCCATCCCGGGCCGGCTGGCACTCGCGCCTTGCATAATAGAGGTACCATAAAATATCAATGGTGCTTTTTCATTGGCTTCTTCCACTTTAAAATCTGCATTTGAGGCCACCCCTATTTTTAGCCATTTTGGTGTATTATATAATGGTAAATACAAACGGAACTTTTTAATTTTTACCGTAGGATCAAAATTTTCGTAACTATATGTCACGGTATCCTTATAGCTGTAAGCAGCCTTTATCCAATGCCATTTATTCTGAAGATCCTGAGCATATAAATCAACCCCACTTACGCCCAATGTTGGCATATTATCCAAACTTTTCCCGCCATTAATCTGATATTTAATCACAATTTTTTGGGAGGAAGTATTAAAATCTAAATATTCGCCAGCGGTTTGCTTAGCTAAATTCCAAACTTCTTTCCGTACCTCTTTTTCTGCTGGGGCTGGTAAGCGATTATAATAATTGGCACTATCGGTATTTTGCCAGGCTTTACCCTTTAATGTATTGTAAGTGTTGGTTTGAGGATTGAACCATTTCAAATTGTTATCGTTTTGGGCATAACAGAATTCGCAATACATGAGGCAGATCATCAATCCCGCAAAAAAAGCAATTGGTTTCATCTATTATTTGTTTAGCAGCGGTTTTACGCTTTTTAAAATTTCATCTGCAGTAATGGTTGATAAAGATTTTAAATTGAAATTCTCTAACGCTTTATTCAATTCTGCGAGTGCTGCTGTATTTTTATTTTTGGTGTAAAGTGCCTGCAGCTGTTTAATTTTCTCGAAATCCTGTCCACCTTCAATCAATTTTTCAAACCTGACCGATGTTAACGGCCCTGGATAAACCTGGTAGGTATCGCCAGCAGGCCAAGCTGTAAAACGCGTATCGGTTAAAGGATTTTTGGTCCAGCTGTTATAGGCCCAACGCAAATAACCGTCCATATTTTTATTGGCGGTGTACCAACCCATCCATACCTGCTCTGCAGGTGAAGAGAAACTGAATGCATTTGGGTAAGGTTCGGTACAGCAAGTATACCAAGTGCTGGTTTTACCTTGCTCGTTACGTTTTTGCAACACATCAGCCGGAAATTCCCATTTTGAAGCAATGCAGTAATTATCGATATCTTTTTCGATTTCCTGATGGTATTCACCAGCCAAAGCGAGTTTCCATTTTGGATCAACGCTTTTTAATAGTTTAATTACAGCCTGCATAGCTTTCATTGGGCGTTCATCCATAGCGATGTATGTCTTCCCGAACCAGTTCTTAGCTTTTAAATGTTTGGTAAAATCGGTAAGCATGTTCTTCCAAAAGGCATCGTAATCAGGAGTACCAATGGCCTGTGTAAAAACAGCTTCCTTCTGTGTACTTTCATCCCAATAGGTAAAAGCAATTTTCCATGGCACCATACTGTAGCAGTTAATGCGTTGATTTATGCCAGTGGTCATCACAAAAGCAATGTATTTATCAAATAGGCTATAATCGTAAAACCAACTGCCATCTTTTTTCTTTGTCCATTTAATTAAACTTGGGTAATCATCGTAAGTTTGATGCCCCCAAGGTTCGTTTACAATACTTGCTGTAATGGTTTTCTGACCGGCATTGGCCAACATGGTGTAATATGGTTTCATTAAAAGAAAATGTTCGTCGCTCCATAGTTTTACGTTATGCGCCCGGGCAATGGCTGCAGGATGCTGCCATAAGTCTAACTCATATTTCCACTCACTTGGAGGAGGCAAAGTTTTATTGAGTACCTCTATTTTAATGGGTAAGCTGTATTCTTTTTCAGCATTAATTTTGATTATTCCGGAGTAAAGCCCCGCTTTTGCTTCTGCAGGAACTTTTATACTTAGCCAGACCGGTTGCGTACTTTTAGCATTAATAGCAATCGTCCTAGTTTTAGTATCGATCAGATCTGCCACATAAGATGAATCAAAATCTGCAGCTTTACGGTAGCCACAACCATCTCTAAACTCGTCGGTAATTACATATTTAATTATACCTGAAGTAATGTTTTCTTTTTTTATGCCATTACCTTGTTGATCTTTCAGTTCAGAAACCTGTATACTGATATTGGTAGGCTTAGCTTTCGTCCAAAGTAACAACTGGGTATGTACTTTTTCTCCTTTCCAGGCAGCAGTATTCCATGTATTTAGAATTGAAATGGCTGGAGGTACCTCTCTTGCAAACCTGAGGTTACTATTAGCAAAACTAATATTTAATCCTTCAGCGGCATTATTCCATTCCTTATTTATAGTTTCTCTATCTGGCAATTTTACTTTTTGTAAGGCAAGACTAACATCCTGGGCAGCACTTGTTAAGCCCAAACTCATCAATAATATCAGTGATAAAAACTTCATAAACCTAAGTTAATCAAACCTATTAGAATAAGATTAAGTGATTAAGAAGGAGCCTCTACACAAACGTTTGACAGACTGTAACAAAATGGATAGATTATTTCATTAAACAAAAAAAGCCCTCTGAATAAAAATTCAGAGGGCTTGAAATTACTATTAAAATCTAAGCTTCTACTTCTTCTTGTTTCGAAGCTAATAATTTATCGTATTCTTCTTGCGAACCAACGATGATTCTTTCGTAACCACGTACACCAGTACCTGAAGGGATTAAGTGACCAACGATCACGTTTTCTTTCAAGCCTAACATATTATCGCGTTTACCTGCAATAGCTGCCTCATTTAATACTTTCGTAGTTTCCTGGAACGAAGCCGCAGAAATGAACGATTTAGTACCTAATGATGCACGTGTAATACCTTGTAAGATAGAACTTGCAGTTGCTGGTCTTGCATCTCTAACCGTGATCTGTTTTAAATCTTTACGTTTCAATTGAGAATTTTCGTCTCTTAGTCTACGTAATGAAACAATCTGACCTGGTTTGAAATCAGTAGAATCACCTGCATCTTCAACTACCTTCTTGTCGTACATCGCATCGTTCTCGTCAGCAAAATCCCAACGGTCAACAGCATTGTTTTCTAAGAAAATAGTATCACCTGGATCTTCAATGTGAACTTTCTGCATCATCTGGTGAACAATTACCTCGAAGTGCTTATCGTTAATTTTCACACCTTGTAAACGGTAAACCTCTTGAATACCATTTACCAGGTATTCTTGAACCGCTGCAGGGCCTTTAATTGATAAGATATCGGCAGGAGAAATTGAACCATCTGATAAAGGCATACCTGCTTTTACAAAGTCATTATCCTGAACAAGGATGTGTTTCGACAATGGAACCAAGTATTTTTTAACTTCACCATCTTTCGATTCGATTGTGATTTCGCGGTTACCACGTTTAACGCCACCTAAAGTTACCACACCATCAATCTCAGTTACTACAGCTGGGTTAGATGGGTTACGAGCTTCAAATAATTCCGTTACACGAGGTAAACCACCTGTAATATCTCGGGTTTTACCGGTTGCACGAGGAATCTTAGCGATAATCTGACCAGTTTGGATAGTTTCACCTTCATCAACTGAAACGTGGGCACCTACCGGAATGTTATAACCTTTAATGAATTCACCTTTCTTATCAACGATCTGAACTGAAGGGTTTTTAGTTTTATCACGTGTATCGATAATTACTTTTTCACGGTGACCAGTTTGCTCATCTGATTCTTCACGGAAGGTTACACCTTCGATAATGGCATCAAATTGTGCTTTACCAGCAAATTCTGATAGAATAACCGCGTTGTACGGATCCCACGAACAGATTTTATCACCTTTAGAAAGTTTATCACCTTCTTTTACGAACAAGAATGCACCGTAAGGAATGTTGTTGGTTACAATGATACGTCCGGTTCCTGGCTCAACAATTTTGAACTCACCTGAACGACCTAATACCACCTGAACTGTTCCTTCTTCTGTTTGTGTATCAACAGTACGGATATTTTCGAATTCGATTACACCATCAAACTTAGCTACGATGTTAGATTCTGCAGCAATGTTTGATGCAGTACCACCCACGTGGAAAGTACGAAGTGTTAACTGTGTACCCGGCTCACCGATAGACTGTGCTGCAATTACACCAACTGCCTCACCTCTTTGAACACGTTTACCAGATGCTAAGTTACGGCCATAACATAATGCACAAACACCACGTTTAGATTCGCAAGTTAATACTGAACGGATCTCGATACCTTCTAGTGGAGATTCTTCGATCAATTTAGCTACATCTTCGTTAATATCTTCTCCAGCACCTACCAATAAAGTGTTATCCAATGGATTGTACACATCATGTAGTGAAGTACGGCCTAAAATCCTGTCGTATAATGGCTCAACGATATCTTCCTGATCTTTTAAAGCGGTTGTATACATACCTCTTAAAGTACCACAATCGTTATCGTTAACAATCATATCCTGCGCCACATCATGTAAACGACGGGTTAAGTAACCCGCATCCGCCGTTTTTAACGCCGTATCCGCCAAACCTTTACGCGCACCGTGAGTAGAGATAAAGTACTCTAATACCGATAAACCTTCTTTAAAGTTTGATAAGATCGGGTTTTCAATGATATCGCCACCTGAACCTGATTTCTGAGGTTTTGCCATCAAACCACGCATTCCGCAAAGCTGACGAATCTGCTCCTTCGAACCACGTGCACCTGAATCAAGCATCATGTAAACTGAGTTAAAACCTTGGTTATCTGATGATAACTGAGTCATAACGAATGTAGTTAACCTGTTGTTGATACGGGTCCAGATATCGATAATCTGATTGTAACGCTCGTTGTTGGTAATGAAACCCATGTTATAGTTGTTTCTTACCTCTTCAACTTCAGCTGCTGCCTGTTCTAATAAAGTATGTTTTTCTACCGGAATGTTTACGTCTTGTAAGTTGAACGATAAACCTCCCTGGAATGCCATTTTGAAACCTAATTCTTTGATATCATCTAAGAATTGAGAAGCACGGGCCATACCAGTCATTTTCACTACTTCACCAATAATATCTCTTAAAGATTTTTTGGTTAATAATTCATTGATATAACCAACTTCTTCAGGAACCATTTGGTTGAACAATACTCTACCTACAGTAGTTTCTGTTAATTTATTAACGATAGAACCATCGGCTTGTTTAACATTTACCCTTACTTTGATAAATGCGTGTAAGTCTAATTCTTTCTCGTTATAAGCAATAATAACTTCTTCCGGAGAATAGAAATTCGAATCCTGTCCTTTTACAACTCTGGTTTCATCAGTTCTACGGCCTTTAGTAATATAATAAAGACCCAAAACCATATCCTGTGATGGTACTGTAATTGGTGTACCGTTTGCAGGGTTCAAGATGTTGTGAGCTGCCAACATTAATACCTGGGCTTCCAAAATTGCTGCGTTACCTAACGGTAAGTGGACAGCCATCTGGTCACCATCAAAATCGGCGTTGAATGCAGTACAAACTAATGGGTGTAACTGGATTGCTTTTCCTTCAATTAATTTTGGCTGGAAAGCCTGGATACCTAGTCTGTGTAGCGTAGGTGCACGGTTTAATAATACCGGGTGACCTTTTAATACATTTTCTAAGATATCCCAAACTAATGGATCTTTTCTATCAACGATTTTCTTAGCAGATTTAACTGTTTTTACTACACCACGCTCAATCATCTTACGAATAATGAACGGTTTGTAAAGTTCAGCAGCCATATCTTTAGGAATACCGCACTCATGTAATTTAAGGCTAGGCCCTACAACAATTACCGAACGAGCTGAATAATCCACACGTTTACCAAGTAAGTTCTGACGGAAACGACCTTGTTTACCTTTCAGGATGTCTGAAAGTGATTTCAAAGCACGGTTACCTTCAGTTTTTACCGCATTAACTTTACGTGAGTTATCGAATAACGAATCTACAGCTTCCTGCAACATACGTTTCTCGTTACGTAAAATTACCTCTGGCGCTTTAATCTCGATCAAGCGTTTTAAACGGTTGTTACGGATAATTACACGACGGTATAAATCATTTAAATCGGAAGTAGCGAAACGACCACCTTCTAATGGCACTAACGGACGTAATTCTGGTGGAATAACCGGAACAATTTTAACAATCATCCACTCAGGGCGATTCTCGATACGTGTATTAGCTCCACGGAAAGCTTCAACAACCTGAAGACGTTTTAAAGCCTCATTTTTACGTTGTTGAGAAGTTTCGTTAGCTGCCTGGTGACGTAAATCATAAGATAAAGTATCTAAATCAATACGTTTTAATAAATCTTCTAATGCTTCAGCACCCATTTTGGCGATGAATTTATTAGGATCTTTATCGTCTAAGTATTGGTTTTCTTTAGGTAATTTATCTAAGATATCTAAATATTCTTCTTCCGTTAAGAAGTCCATATAGTTGATACCTTCTTCGGCCATTAAGCCTGATTGAATAACTACGTAACGCTCGTAATAGATAATTAAATCTAATTTTTTAGTAGGTAAACCTAATAAATAACCGATTTTGTTTGGTAAAGAGCGGAAGTACCAGATGTGTGCAACAGGAACCACTAAAGCAATGTGTCCCATACGCTCACGACGTACTTTTTTCTCCGTTACTTCAACACCACAACGATCGCAAACAATACCTTTATAACGGATACGTTTGTATTTACCGCAATGACATTCGTAATCTTTTACCGGACCAAAAATACGCTCACAGAACAAACCATCACGTTCAGGTTTGTAAGTACGGTAGTTAATGGTTTCTGGTTTCAACACCTCACCGCTTGAGCGTTCCAAAATAATTTCCGGAGACGATAAGCTAATCGTGATTGATGTGAAATTGCTTTTTAATTTATTATCCTTTTTGTAAGACATACTTATGTAAGGTTAAAGGCGTAGGGTTTAAGGTTTAGGGCGTAGGGTTTAAAACCTTTCACCTTATACCTTAAACCTTCTACCTTATTTAATCTAATGTAATATCTAAACCTAATCCGCGTAACTCATGTACCAATACGTTAAACGATTCTGGTACACCCGGTGTTGGTAGGTTCTCACCTTTAACAATGGCTTCGTAAGTTTTGGCTCTTCCGATTACATCATCCGATTTAACGGTTAAGATCTCCTGAAGAATATTAGCTGCACCGAATGCCTCTAATGCCCAAACCTCCATCTCACCAAAACGCTGACCACCGAACTGGGCTTTACCACCCAATGGTTGTTGTGTAATTAATGAGTATGGTCCGATTGAACGGGCGTGCATCTTATCATCAACCATGTGACCTAATTTCAACATGTAGATAATACCTACAGTTGTAGTCTGATCGAAACGCTCACCTGTTAAACCATTGTATAAGTAGGTTTTTCCTGAAGCAGGAACTCCTGCTTTAGCGATCCATTCTTCCACCTCATCGTGCGTAGCACCATCAAAAATCGGAGTTGCAAATTTAACACCCAATTCTTTACCAGCCCATGCCAATACGGTTTCGTAGATCTGACCAAGGTTCATACGTGAAGGTACACCCAGTGGGTTCAACACGATATCAACCGGACTACCATCAGCTAAGAAAGGCATATCTTCATCACGTACAATACGTGCAACAATACCTTTGTTACCATGGCGACCCGCCATTTTATCACCTACTTTTAATTTACGTTTTTTAGCTACATAAACTTTTGCCATCTGTACGATTCCTGAAGGAAGCTCATCACCTACACTGATCGCGAATTTATCGCGTTTGTAAGCACCAAGTTCTTCGTTAACACGGATACCGTAGTTGTGAAGCAACATTTTAATCATCTCGTTTTTATCATCATCAGTAGTCCATTTGTTAGGGCTAATGTGATTATAATCAAGCTCTGCTAAAATTTTCTGAGTAAATTTAGCGCCTTTAGCAACCAATAATTCTTTGTAAATGTTAAATACACCCTGAGATGTTTTTCCGTTTACGATAGTGAATAATTTGTCAACTAATTCTGCCTTTAATTTCTCAGTGATATTGTTATATCCTTTGTCTAATTTCTCAATTGCCGATTTTTCCTCAGCTTTTGTAGTTTTCTTAGCACGGCTGAATAATTTGGTATCAATTACCACACCTTGGATTGAAGGAGGAGTTTTTAAAGACGCATCTTTAACATCACCTGCTTTATCACCAAAAATTGCACGTAGTAATTTCTCTTCCGGTGAAGGATCAGATTCTCCTTTTGGAGTAATCTTACCAATTAAAATATCACCTTCTTTTACATCAGCACCAATACGGATAATACCATTTTCATCAAGGTCTTTAGTAGCCTCTTCAGAAACGTTCGGGATATCTGGTGTTAATTCCTCTTCTCCACGTTTAGTATCACGTACTTCTAATTCAAACTCTTCAATATGCAATGAAGTGAAAACGTCATCACGAACAATACGCTCATTGATTACAATCGCATCCTCAAAGTTGAAACCTTGCCAAGGCATGAATGCCACTTTCAAGTTTCTACCTAATGCCAATTCACCATTTTCAGTTGCATAACCTTCGCAAAGTACTTGTCCTTTGGTAACTTTCTGACCTTTCTTAACGATTGGTTTTAAGTTGATACAAGTATTCTGGTTGGTTTTTTTGAATTTAATTAAACGGTATGTTTTGCTATCCCCTTCAAATGAAACTAAACGATCATCTTCGTTACGCTCATATTTAATGGTGATTTCGTTAGCATCAACATACTCTACAACACCATCACCTTCTGCGTTGATCAAAGTTCTTGAATCACGTGCAACGCGACCTTCTAAACCTGTACCTACAATTGGCGCTTCAGGACGTAACAATGGTACGGCCTGACGTTGCATGTTCGATCCCATCAAAGCCCTGTTTGCATCATCATGTTCCAAGAACGGGATTAACGAAGCAGCGATTGAAGTAATCTGGTTAGGCGCAACGTCCATTAAGTCTAATTTCTCAGGCTCAATAATCGGGAAGTCACCCTCATAACGCGCTTTAACACGTGGTGTGGTAAAGTTACCTTTATCATCATACTCTGCATTGGCCTGAGCAATGGTTTTACCATCTTCATCCTCAGCAGATAAATAAATAACGTCTGAATCTACAACTACTTTACCATCCTCAACACGTTTGTATGGTGTTTCAATGAAACCTAAATTGTTGATTTTTGCATGCACACAAAGTGATGAAATCAAACCAATGTTTGGTCCCTCTGGAGTTTCAATAGTACATAAACGACCATAGTGGGTATAGTGAACGTCACGTACCTCGAAACCGGCACGCTCGCGTGATAAACCACCTGGACCTAAGGCCGATAAACGGCGTTTGTGTGTGATCTCTGCCAATGGATTTGTTTGATCCATGAACTGAGATAACTGGTTGGTACCAAAGAAAGAGTTGATAACCGATGATAACGTACGGGCATTAATCAAATCAGTTGGTGTAAACACCTCGTTATCACGAATGTTCATACGCTCACGGATTGTTCTGGCCATACGGGCTAAACCAACACCAAATTGTGCGTATAATTGCTCACCTACCGTACGTACACGACGGTTAGACAAGTGATCGATATCATCTACCTCTTCTTTTGAGTTGATCAATTTGATCAGGTATTTTACAATCGCTATAATATCTGCTTTTGTTAATACTTTAACCTCATCAGGGGTATTCATTTTTAATTTACGGTTGATGCGGTAACGACCAACATCTCCTAAATCGTAACGTTTATCCGAAAAGAATAAACGATCAATGATACCACGAGCTGTTTCCTCATCAGGTGGTTCTGCGTTACGCAAAGCACGATAGATGTTTTCTACAGCCTCTTTTTCTGAGTTTGATGTATCTTTCTGTAATGTATTATATATAATGGTATAATCAGCCTGACTTGCGCCATCTTCTTTAGATAAGATGATGCTTTTTACGCCAGCTTCGATAACCATATCAATGTGTTCGTCTTCTAAAACGGTTTCTCTTTCAAGAATCACTTCATTACGGTCGATAGAAACTACCTCACCAGTATCTTCATCAACAAAATCTTCAACCCATTTTTTTAATACCCTTGCAGCCAGTTTACGACCGATGTATTTCTTTAAACCAGATTTACTAACTTTTACTTCGTCAGCAAGATCGAAAAGTTCCAAGATATCTTTATCAGAATCGTAACCGATAGCACGTAATAAAGTGGTAACCGGGAATTTTTTCTTACGATCGATATAAGCATACATCACGTTATTAACGTCTGTAGCAAATTCGATCCATGAACCTTTGAAAGGAATTACACGCGCAGAATACAATTTGGTTCCATTTGTGTGACGGCTTTGACCGAAGAACACTCCTGGAGAACGGTGTAATTGCGAAACGATAACACGTTCTGCACCGTTGATAACAAACGTACCTTTTGGTGTCATATACGGGATAGTACCTAAGTACACATCCTGGATAATGGTTTCAAAATCTTCATGTTCTACATCATTACAAGAAAGCTTAAGCTTTGCCTTTAATGGAACATTGTAGGTTAATCCACGCTCAATACACTCGTGTATATCGTAACGTGGCGGATCAACAAAATAATCAAGAAACTCTAATACGAAGATATTTCTTGAATCTGTTATTGGAAAGTTTTCAGCAAACACTTTAAACAAACCTTCGCTAGAGCGATCGTCTGATGTGGTATCTATCTGGAAAAATTCTCTGAATGATTGCAATTGCACATCCAGAAAATCCGGATAGTCTATAATGTGCTTACTAGTTGCAAAATTTACTCTTTGTTCGACTGTCTTTGCCAATGGACTAAAAGATTTTAGTTTAAGAATAAACTATTTGTTTGGTTCAGATTTCAAACAGGCTCATTAACCAAACAAAATGAGATGTTTATAAACAGGTAAAGACACCGACATTTTCAGTCGGTGTCTGATACATTTTTAGCTTAGCTAAGTTAAGTGATTACTTAATCTCAACTACTGCTCCAGCTTCTTCTAATTGTTTTTTAAGAGCTTCTGCTTCGTCTTTAGCAACACCAGCTTTTAATTCTTTTGGTGCTCCGTCTACTAAGTCTTTAGCTTCTTTCAAACCTAAACCAGTTAAGTCTTTAACAAGTTTTACAACTGCTAATTTCTGACCACCAGCTTCTTTTAAGATTACATCAAAAGATGTTTTTTCTGCAGCAGCAGCAGGTGCATCACCACCAGCAGCAGGACCAGCAACTACAGCAGCAGCTGCAGGCTCAATACCATACTCATCTTTTAAGATTTGAGCTAATTCATTAACTTCTTTTACTGTTAAGTTTACTAATTGCTCAGCAAACGCTTTTAAATCTGCCATTTTATTAAGATTTTAAAAATTTACGTGTGTAATAATTTTGTTTAATTTGCGAACTTAAGGTGTTCGTTAACCTTCTCTTTCTTGAAGAGTTTTAACAATTCCTGCAATTTTGCTACCGCCTGATTGAAGCGCAGATAGAACATTTTTAGCTGGTGACTGTAATAATCCAATAATATCGCCAATAAGCTCTTCTCTTGATTTTAAGCTTACTAAGTTATTCAATTGGTCGTCGCCAACGTATACTGATGAATCTATATATGCTGCTTTAAGCACTGGTTTATCAGATGTTTTTCTCAAAGTTTTAATCAACTTAGCCGGAGCGTTTGCTGTTTTTGAGAATAATAATGATGATGAACCTTTAAGGGCTTCGTATATCTCAGAAGCATCGCCATCTAAACCTTCAATCGCTTTGCGGATTAAAGAGTTTTTAGCAACCTTCATTACGATATCACCTTCGAAACATTTGCGGCGGATGTTATTGATCTGCTCAACAGAAAGGCTAGAAGTATCAGCAATATAAAAATTGCCAAACTCTTGCATTTGTCCTTGTAGTTCTAAAACTACTTCGTTTTTTTCTTCTCTGTTCATGATTAGATCCCCGCTACTGATTTTGTTTCAATTGCAATCCCAGGACTCATTGTAGAAGACACGTGAATGCTCTTAAAATAAGTTCCTTTTGCAGCAGATGGTTTTAATTTAGAAATCACTTGAATAATCTCAAGTGCATTCTCATAAATTTTGTCTGCTGGGAATGATACTTTTCCTATCGAGGCGTGTATGATACCCGTTTTGTCTACTTTAAAATCAATTTTACCTGCTTTAACCTCTGCTACAGCCTTACCAACTTCGTTAGTTACTGTACCAGATTTTGGGTTAGGCATTAAGTTCCTTGGACCTAAAACACGGCCCAATTTACCTACCTTAGCCATACAAGCTGGTGTAGTGATAATAATGTCTACATCGGTCCAACCACCTTCAATTTTAGCTACATACTCGTCTAAACCTACGAAGTCTGCGCCAGCTGCTTTTGCTTCTTCTTCCTTATCAGGAGTTACTAAAGCTAAAACACGTACAGTTTTACCTGTTCCGTGTGGTAAAGTAGCAATACCACGTACCATTTGATTGGCTTTACGCGGATCTACTCCTAAAGATACATCAATATCAACTGAAGCATCGAATTTAGTAGTAGTGATTTCTTTTACCAAAGCAGCAGCATCCTTCAAAGTATAAGCTTTACCAGCTTCTATCTTAGCATGTGCCTTTTTTTGATTTTTAGTTAATTTCGCCACTGTTGTAAACTGTTTTTTAATTAATTGTTCCAGGGTGCGTCACCAGAAACGGTGATTCCCATACTGCGTGCTGTACCGGCAACCATACTCATTGCAGATTCGATCGTAAATGCATTTAAATCAGGCATTTTATCTTCAGCAATAACTTTAATCTGGTCCCAGGTCACCGATCCAACTTTTTTACGGTTAGGCTCAGCAGAACCACTCTGTAATTTAGTAGCATCTTTTAACTGGATAGCTACCGGAGGGGTTTTGATGATGAAATCGAATGACTTATCAGCATAAACAGTAATTACAACTGGCAATACTTTACCTGCTTTATCTTGGGTACGAGCGTTGTACTGTTTGCAAAACTCCATAATGTTCACCCCTTTAGCACCTAATGCAGGTCCTACTGGTGGCGATGGATTTGCCGCTCCGCCTTTGATCTGTAATTTGATCATTGCACTGACTTCTTTTGCCATTTTGTGTTTTTTGTTTATTTAAAACTCAATGTTAAATATTTGGAAGCATGTAACATTTAATTCCTTATAGCTCCTATAAAGCTTAAAGGACTGCAAAGATATGGATAATCTTGCAGATGCACAATAGATTGAGAGAAATATATTTTATAATATATAATATGAAAAAATATGCTCGAAAAACTAAATCAATTATAAGACACTAATTGATTGCTCCACTCTATTACAAAGCCTGTTTATTTGTTTGCAATAACTAAATTAAGTCTCAAAACCTTTATTAATTAGCAAGGCGATATCAAAAGTGTTTAAAAAGAAAAAACCGCAAAATTAACATTATGCGGTTTTCTTTATATTTTAATAAGATTTCTTACTCTTTTTCTACTTGCATATAGTTAAGCTCAAGTGGTGTTTTACGTCCAAAAATCTTAACCATCACTTTCAGTTTTTTCTTCTCTTCGTTTACTTCTTCGATAATACCTGAGAAACCGTTGAAAGGTCCGTCCATAACTTTGATACCTTCGCCAACATAGTAAGGCACATTCATTGTTTCGCCTTGCTCGCTCATTTCATCAACCACACCTAAAATACGGTTAACCTCTGCCTGACGCATTGGGATTGGATTACCAGCTTTATCACCCAAGAAACCAATAACACTATTAATTCCTTTAATGATGTGCTCTAATTCTCCATCTAATGTAGCTTCGATTAAAACATAACCCGGATAAAAGTTACGTTCTTTGGCAATTTTTTTACCATCTTTCATTTGGTAATATTTTTCCATTGGTATTAAAACCTGAGGAACCAAATGAGAGAAACCTAAACGGCTGATCTCAGCATCAATGTACTGTTTTACTTTCTTTTCCTTACCGCTAACAGCCCTTACAACGTACCACTTTAGATCGCTCATTAGTAAATATTAATTAGAAAGTGATTTATAAAAAGTATCTAACACAAATGTTGATCCTTTATCCATTGCAAAAATAACCAATGCAATAATTAAAGAAGCCACTAATACAAGAATTGCAGAACTTTGCAGTTCGCCCCAGGTAGGCCATGTAACCTTCTGGGTCATTTCATCGTACGATTCTTTTATAAACTCAACTACTTTAGCCATATTTAATTTATTGAATGACAGAATGACTAAATGAGTGAATGATAATATTCGAAAGCTGACTTTCAAATTCAATCATTCACTCATTCAATTACTCAACCATTGTTTTGAGCACGGGAACAAGGATTCGAACCCTGATCAAAGGTTTTGGAGACCTCTATTCTACCGTTGAACTATTCCCGTATTTAGAAAGCGAAGTGTTTAAGTGTACCAAACACTTCGCTTTTCTTATTTTTACTTAAGCCCGGTAAACCGGGATTTAAGATTTATTTTAAAATTTCAGTTACCTGACCAGCACCTACTGTTCTACCACCTTCACGGATAGCGAAACGTAGACCTTTTTCCATTGCGATAGCGTTGATCAACTTTACAGTGATTGTAACGTTATCACCTGGCATTACCATCTCAGTACCTTCAGCTAGTGAAATCTCACCAGTAACGTCTGTAGTACGGAAATAGAATTGAGGACGGTATTTGTTGAAGAATGGAGTGTGACGACCACCTTCTGCTTTTGATAATACATAGATCTCAGCTTTGAAATCAGTGTGAGGAGTTACTGAACCTGGTTTACAGATTACCATACCACGACGGATATCAGTTTTCTCAATACCACGTAACAATAAACCTACGTTATCACCAGCTTCACCGTAATCTAAAATTTTACGGAACATCTCAACACCAGTTACTGTAGATTTTAAGTTCTCAGCACCCATACCTAAGATCTCAACTGGATCTCCAGAGTTGATTACACCACGCTCAATACGACCAGTAGCAACAGTACCACGACCAGTAATTGAGAATACGTCTTCAACAGGCATTAAGAATGGAAGATCAGTTAAACGTGGAGGAATTGGAATGTAGCTATCAACAGCATCCATTAATTCCATAATTTTACCAACCCATTTAGGATCGCCGTTTAATCCACCTAATGCAGAACCTTGGATTACAGGAATATCATCACCTGGGAATTCATAGAATGATAATAATTCACGAACTTCCATTTCTACTAATTCTAATAATTCAGGATCATCAACCATATCCACTTTATTCATGAATACAACTAATGAAGGTACACCAACCTGACGAGCTAATAGGATGTGCTCGCGAGTTTGTGGCATTGGACCATCAGTAGCAGCAACAACGATAATTGCACCGTCCATCTGAGCAGCACCAGTAACCATGTTTTTCACGTAATCCGCGTGACCTGGACAGTCAACGTGTGCATAGTGACGGTTAGCTGTTGAATACTCAACGTGAGCTGTATTGATTGTAATACCTCTTTCTTTTTCCTCTGGAGCAGAGTCAATTGAATCGAATGAACGTGCCTCAGTTAAACCAGCATCAGCCAAAACTTTTGTAATAGCTGCTGTTAAAGTTGTTTTACCGTGATCGACGTGACCGATTGTACCGATGTTTAAGTGCGGTTTACTGCGGTCAAATTTTTCTTTTGCCATTTTATTTATAACTAATTAGTAGGTTAACTTTTTATTATTTTTATTTATTGTTTTTTCAACACAAAAAACCTTGTCTACTCTGCTTATTAAACAGATTTAACAAAGCTTTATTATACCTGAGCCAACTATGGGAATTGAACCCATGACCTCTTCCTTACCAAGGAAGTGCTCTACCGCTGAGCTAAGTCGGCTTTTTAGTTTCCAGTTCCAGCTTTTTAGTTTTAACCAAATTAAAACTGTTACCAATAACTGCCCACTTTCTAATTTTTATTGGAGCGGAAGACGAGGTTCGAACTCGCGACCTATAGCTTGGAAGGCTATCGCTCTACCAACTGAGCTACTTCCGCTTTTAAAAACTAGTGATTGATTGAATGAAAGAATGATAGAAATAATCTCTCATTAAAACATTTGGTCGTTCATTTAAAGTGTGGGGAGAGAAGGATTCGAACCTTCGAAATCTTGCGATAACAGAGTTACAGTCTGTCCCATTTGGCCGCTCTGGAATCTCCCCATCTTTTACTTTAAAATGCTAACACTTTAAAATAAAAAGAGCCTCCTATCGGAATCGAACCAATGACCTACTGATTACAAGTCAGTTGCTCTACCAGCTGAGCTAAGGAGGCTTTAAATTTTGTGCAATGATACGAAAAATCTTCATTTTTCATACTATTAACGTGTTTTTTTAAAACTTTTATCTTTTTAAAGAACAAGCCTTTTCTTCTTGGCCTAACACCGTTTCCGAAAGGGAATGCAAATATACACACTTATATTTCACTTCAAAATAAATTTGAAAAAAAATAGTGAACTTTTTTAGCCCTCTCACCCAATTAAGATGATTTAAAATAATAGGTACTTCATAATCAGTCGCTTTGCTTTCGCTTAAAATTGTATTATTTCTTTAACTTTTTCTGTGTTCTAACGAATATGAATCGGTTTTTAAGTTTAATTGCGCTTGCGCCCATGTTCTGGCGCTTTCCAGCTATATCCTTTAACACCACCGAATCGTTAATATCCTTATTAAATTTAAAAAAAATCAATCGGTACCATTATTTATTAGCCAACAATAAACAATAGCGAATTTCTCATGATGGCACATAAAAAAAGCAACATAATGATTAATCATGTTGCCTTTTCTTAAAGTTATGCTGATTTTTAGTAATCAGCAGCTTCGCTTTCGCTTAAAATTGCTTTATGCTCACTTAATTTTGCGCGTGTTTTATCTTTATGTTTAGTGATTTGTTTTCTTAATGACTCAATTGCCAGATCTGTGGCTTCTTCGAATGATTTACATTGTTCTTTAGCGAAGAGGGTGCCTCCCGGTACAATGAGTTTTATCTCACTAATTTTATTGGCCTCATCCTCTACGTTTTCTAACTTTAAATACACTTCTCCGCTTATGATCTGGTCGAAAAACTGATCTAGCTTATTTGCTTTTTTTTGTATAAAATCTAACAACTTACTGTCTGCACTGAAGTGGATTGATTGAACTCCGATTTTCATTTTTCCTCCTTTTTTTATGCCTTTGGATGGGCTTGTTTATAAATTGTTTTTAATCTTTCGATCGAATTGTGGGTGTAAACCTGGGTTGCTGCTAAGCTGGCGTGGCCCAAAAGTTCTTTAATTGCATTTAGGTCTGCACCTGCGTTTAGCAGGCTTGTTGCATAACTGTGCCGAAGCACGTGGGGACTTTTCTTCTCATTGGTTGATACATGGTTTAGGTATGAGGTAACTATACGGTATATTAATTTTGGATATGCCGCTGCACCTGTATTGGTAACGATTAAGATAGGCAAATTGTTATTAAAGTTTTGCAACTTTTTTAGCTCAATATAGGTATTTACCTGATTAATAAGCTGTTTATTTACGGGGATGATCCGTTCTTTATTTCTTTTACCCAATACTTTTATTGTTCCCGAATAAATATCAATATCAATATCCTTTAACTGAAGCAGCTCTGTTAAACGCATGCCAGTTCCATAAAGCAGTTCCATTACCAAATGATCGCGAACGGATGGAAAACTTTCGTTAAAATAATGCTCCGAATCGAGCAAATGATTCATTTTTTGTGTATCAACAAATACGGGTAGCCTTTTGGGTATTTTGGGTGCTTTAATTAAAACAGCAGGGTTTTGATCAATCTTTCCAGTTCTATGTAAAAATTTATAAAAGCTCCGTAAAGTCGAAATTTTTCTATTGATGGTCTGTTCTGATACTTCCTTCTCCATCAGATCTACCATATAGCTCCTTAGATGTACATGCTTTACCTCTAAAAAGTTCAGATTGAATGTAGTCTTAATGTACGCTTCAAACTGATCTAAATCGGTTTGATAAGAGGTAATGGTGTGCTGAGAATAGCGCTTCTCGTGAGTTAAATAGGTGATAAAACTTTTTAGCAACATTCAATATTTTTTTGAGGGGCATTGATATGAAGTTACAAATAGTTTTGATATAAAGAAATCATTAATTAATTGTTTATTGTAAAGTTTTTGATTTCCTTTTAAACAAAAAAGTCCTCCCGATTTTACATCAGGAGGACTTTTAACGTATCTATATCTTAAACAACTATGCAGTTGTATCTTGATTCATATTCTGAATGTAAACAGCATGTTTAATTTCAGTACGACGAGCAACGGATTTTTTCTCGTATGCTTGGCGACTACGTAGTTCTCTCAATACACCAGTTTTTTCAAACTTTTTCTTGAAACGTTTAAGGGCTTTATCTAATGATTCGCCGTCTTTAATGTTGATAATGATCATAACGCTGAAATACCTCCTCTCGTGGTTTTTAAAATTTCCCGTGCTATCGGGGCTGCAAATGTAAGCAAAATATTGAAAATGAGAAAGGTTTGGTTATTATTTTTCGATTTAATAGAGATTAATAGCCTCAACATGAAAAAAATGAGGCTTAACTCTTCTCATAACCACAATAAAACGAAATTTTAATAATTCAAAAACAGTAGCCAATATCCATAAAAGAGGCAATCTGCTAACCAAGATTGCCTCTTTAAGTTTAAATAATGCGTAAAAAAAGATTAATTATCAGTCATGAGTTTATTATACAACAATTCTGCTCCAGATATCGGCCAAATATATTGTTTTGAAGTTGGAGGCACAGGGTCAACATTGCTTTTGCCAGGGATCGTCAAGCCTAAACGTAACAAATCAGGACTTCTAAAACCCTCACCCAAAAATTCGATATTACGTTCTTTGAGGAAAGTATCAAACAAGGCTTGTGATGAACCAAAGCCTGCCACAGTAAAAACAGTCGTAGCATCCGATCTAGACCTTACGGCATTGAGCAATGCAACAGCTCTTGCATCTACCGAATTTGTACTTCTTGCAATGGCTTCACCAAGGTTAAGCAGCACCTCCGAATAACGTATTACCGGAACATAATCTGCATATCCCGCAGCGGCAAGCGTAGGAAATTTAGACATATAAGGCAGTCCTGCAGATACGGTAATAAAACTTCTTCTTTTGTCGGCAGCTGTAAAAGTTGGATCTCCAATAATCCCAGCTGGATTTAAAGAGTATAGTTTTACCCCAAAAAAATATGAGCCTAAAGCACTTTGTCCACCACCTACTTCAGTACCGCTTACAAAGGGCATCGACAAAATAGACTCGCTTGTGGTGTATGGCGTTTTAAATACGTTGGTAATATCGCTTTGCAAAGCAAGCGGAACACCTGTTGCAGCCGTAAAAGGTGCAGCAGCACTTACAATTTTATTTGCTTCGGTTATTACCTCAGCATATTTCTGCATAGTAAGATATACCCTTGTTTTAAATGCAATTGCTGTGTTTCGATGGGCCCTTGTTACATTGGTTACCGCAACGGTTCCATAAGTTAAAGGCAGGTCTATTTCCGCTTCGTTTAAATCTTTTAAAATCTGCGTATAGATCGTACCGACCGAACTTCTGGCCAGATCATAATTCCCAGCTACCGAATTCCCTGTTAAACGTAAAGGTAAACCAGGTTTTGTTCCCAACCCATCGTAATATGGCCTGGCATAAAGCTGAAGTAAGCTATAATAAGATATGGCACGAACCAGTTTTGCCTCTGCAATATAGTTTTTGGAAATAGCATCGCCAACTACAGAAGTTCCTTTTGCTGCCATCCCCTCAATAAACAAATTACATCTGTTTATCGTGTTGTAAGCAGAAGCCCAAAAATCGGTAACTTCTTGCGCACCATTTCCGAGCGTATAATTATAGGTTTGGTAAGCCGTTACTGAATTACTACTCTGCGCGATAAAATTATCAGCCCTGAGCTCGTTATAAACCAAATAACGGCTTCCATAAAAGTCTCCCGCCCTTAAACCAGCATATAGGCCCAACACCTGCCCCTGAATTCTTCCTACAGTTGAAAACTGCGCATAATTAAGTGTTGCAACGGCTGTTTCTGATTCTGGCGTAAGAAATTCTTTCTTGCAGCTTGCAAACAAAACAATTGTTAAACAAGTAATATATATTAGTTTCTTTTTCATTATTTTCAAATTATTTGTTAGAATTTAACCGATAAACCTGCTGTAAATGCCCTACCATTTCCTACTGAATTTCTTTCGATCCCTTGTGCGGAGTTACCTGCAGTTGAATTTCCATTTGAAGATACCTCGGGATCTGAACCAGGATATTTAGTAAAAATCAACAGGTTATTTCCGCTTACATATAACCTTACATTTGAAAGTCTTATTTTAGCTAAAAAGTCTTTTGGGAGTGTATAGCCAAAACTAGCGCTTCTTAATTTAAGGAAATCGCCTTTGAAAACATTAACATCAATCGGGAATGATGAACCATTAGAAACATTATCACCATTAATGATTTTTGGAATATCAGTTTGCTGCCCCGGAGCTGTCCACCTTCTTAACATATCTTCAGAGTTGTTCCAAAAACGCTGGTCTCTTAAGCCAGAGTTTGTTCCGTAATAGATATAAAAGCCAAGTTGAAATGTAAAAGTAAGGCCTAAATCAAACTGTTTGTAGCGAAATGTATTATCGAAACCACCTGAAAATTTAGGCTGGGTATTGCGGTAAGCAATACCATCATTATTCAATGAAATGCCATTCTTTGCTTCCGTACCATCTTCATAAGCATACCTGAATTGACCAACAGGTGCAACCTGTTGATAAAGCACTTTTTTACCCGTAGATTTTTCAATAAAAATTCTTCTACCTGTAGCAGCATCTACGCCAGCTGTTTGCACGGCATAAATCATTCCCAATGGCCCTCCAACCTGCGAAATGCTTGCCGACTCTAGTGTAGAGGTGGCCTGTATAAATTGGGTTAGGCCCTCCGAGAGTGAAATGATTTCATTTTTATTATAGGATACATTAAAAGAAGGAGACCAGCTAAAGTCTGCCGAGCGAATGGCATCGCCACTAACAGTAAGCTCATACCCCTTATTATACATAGAGGCGATATTTAGAAGGGGTCTTGATGGTAAACCTGCCGATGGCACCTGAGGAACTTCGTAAATTAAACCATCAAGCGTATTCTTATAATAGGCTGCCTCAACAGTAATCCTATCATTCAAAATGCCAAAGTTAAAACCTAAATCAAGCTTTTTGCTTGATTCCCAGCCAATCTGGTCGTTTCCTGTTTGGTTAGGCACCAAAGTTGGCGAACCGTTATATAAACCCGTACTATAGAATGAATATGACGCCAGATTCCCTAAACCACTGGTATTACCAACTGTTCCGTACGAACCCCTAAGTTTAAAACTTGAAAAAGTTTTATCTAAGCCTGTTTTTGACCAGAATTTCTCATTTGCAATTTCCCAACCCAATCCGATTCCATAAAAAACACCTTTTTTATTGTCTGCACCAAATGCAGAATATTCATCTTGACGAACATTTGCCGTTAAATAATATTTTTTATCGTAATCGTAAGTTAATCCACTAAAAAACGAAACCAGGTAATTTTCGCCCATATTGGCAACATTTACTGATGGCGTAGCATAACCAGCAGCAAAAACATTAAATGCAGGATCGGATAGTGTTGTACGAGATGCACCAAAACCCAAAGAAGTACTTCTTTGTTGCTCGTTACCCAATAACAGGGAAACATTGTGCTTCTGGGCAAAGGTGCGGTTTGCTTGGATCGTATTCGTTAACACCCAGCGTTTGTTTTTATTCAGACTTTCGGCTGCTGAACCACCTGCAGCTGCCGAACCACCATTAATTGGATTGGCGAAAGAATCGTTATCAGAAAATATATAGTCGATTCCATAGGTAGACTTGGCATTTAACCAGGAGGTAATATTTGCCTGCAAATAAATATTACCCTGAATGTGATTGATCTCATTATTTGAGCGGTCTAAATTAAGTACGGCTGCCGGATTATAAAATCCAACATCTGAGCCCATATTTGCTCCCCTGCCAATGGTTGTAGCGTTGAATACACTATAGCTTCCATCATTATTATAAGGAGAAACATTGGGGGAAGTTACAATTGCCAACCTACCAAGCCCTCCAGTTCCAAAAGCTTCTCCAGCTAAAGAGCCTGTAGATGTGGCCGAAAGGTTTTCTTCATTTGAATAGGACAATTTACCGCCAACCACAAAAATTTTCCCTTCCCGATGATCAACCTTAAATAACCCTGCCTTTCTGTTATAATTATTATTTACGACAATACCTTCCTGAGTAGTGTAACTTCCAGACATATAATAGTTTGTAGATTCGTTACCACCTGAAATGCTCAAGGTATTACTATTGGAATAACCTGTTCTATATATATAATCATACCAATTGGTATTGATTACATTTCCCGAAGCATCATTTGACAAAGCAAAATACTTCCTGTTTGCTACTACCGGATTTGTATTATCGAATGTACCTGCATTCCTTAAGCCTTCATTTTTAAGGTCAGTATATTGGTATGCATCTAATAATACAGGCAGGTTTCTTGGCTTGGTAGATCCAACCCAGGTATCGAAGTTAACAACAGCCTTACCTGTTTTCCCTTTTTTTGTGGTGATCAAAATAACGCCATTAGCTCCACGACTACCATAAATTGCCGATGCCGCTGCATCTTTTAAAACCTCCAAACGTTCAATATCATTTGGATTTATGCTCGACAAGGCATTACCTGGAGCACTAGAACCGCTCAAATCTCCGGTATAGGTGGCCACACCATCGATTACGATTAAAGGATAAGAGCTTAATGATATTGAATTTGTACCGCGGATACGGATAACGGGAGGATTATTTAGCACACCATTGGGTATGGTGATCTGAACCCCCGCAGCCTTTCCGCCCAAAGCCTGGTCAAAACTTTGAACGGGTTTATTTTCGAGATCTTTACCCGAAATTGTGGCAATAGATCCAATATTATCTTTCTTTCTTAATGTAGCGTATCCGGTTACTATAACATCTGTTAAATCATTATTTTCTTCTTTTAACGCAACGTTTACTGTTGTACCTGTAACTGAAACAGTTTTACTGGCGAAACCAATAAAACGAAAGGTAAGAGAAGTGGTGTTGTTGGGAACAGCGATACTATACACACCATCACTGCCGGTTTGTGCTACAATTCTTGCACCTGGCACCACAACGGAAACGCCGGGGATAGGAAGGCCATCCTTTTCTGATGTAACTTTTCCAGTAATTTTCTTCTGTTGAGCCATTACAGAGAAACTCATCACCATGAGAAGGAACGAAACGAGTAATTTTTCTTTCATGCTTTTAGTTTTAGTTTATTGATTAGTTATTATTGAGAAAATTGCATTCAATTACAGAATCAACCCCACAATCGATCAATAAGCTTAAAAAAGCTCAAAAGACTCACAAAATACCCTTAGATCCGATTAAAAACTACTTTAAAAAACAAAAATATCGCTTACTTTATCATGAATTATAAAAATTCACTTAATAAAATAGCGATATTCGGTTAAAAAAATTTGTTTAGGTTATGATTTACATAAAAAAACTAAAAACAAATAACAAAAAAGAATAAAAATTGTAATAATTTAATATACAAAACAAAAATATAGCAATAAAATAGGTTAAAAATCAAAAAAAATAAATAAATGCAAAAAAAATAACTTAAAAACTAAATAAAAACATAAAAACACAATAAAAGAAAAAAAAAGCAGCACTAAGACAGCAAAACATGCTTGTTTTTTTTAACCTAGATGATTAGTATATTCTTCTATTCTTTTCTTACTTTTAATTAAAAAAATTAAAATGACAACGAGCAAGAAAGTATTCTCCATCATTGCAGTTCTGGTCTTAGTTATTCTAGTTGCAATTTGCTATTACCGGTATTTCTTTGTTTTTGGCGAGGGCGTTAAGGCCGGCGAATTAAATTATGTAGTAAAGAAAGGCTATCTCTTTAAAACCTACGAAGGGAAATTGATCCAGAGTGGGGTAAAATCCAGACAAGCAGGAACACTACAAAATAATGAGTTTGAGTTTTCTATTGCAAGTAAAGAAATTGCAGATAAAATGATGGCCAATAGCGGCAAATTTTACGAACTCCACTATAAAGAATATAAAAATACCCTGCCTTGGCGCGGATTTAGTGTTTATGTAGTAGATAGCATTTTAACTACAAAAGATATAGCGCAATAAGGTAAATGGTTTAGGGTTTAGGGTTTAGGGTTTAGGGTTTAGGAGAAATTATTCTTTTGAAGATTGGTTTTAAAACCTTACACCATAAACCTTTTACTACCTAACCTTTTTTCGGCACCTTCGCTCCTTCTTTCCTGGCTTCCGATAATCCGATAGCAATTGCCTGCTTTTTGGAAGTTACTTTTTTACCTGATCCGCTTTTAAGCTTACCCTCTTTCATTTCGTGCATGGTTTTTTCTACTTTCTCACCAGCTTTTTCTGAATACTTTGCCATATTTTTAGTTCATTAGTTCAATGGTCAATAGTTCATTGGTAATTGCCCATTGGTTATTGCTCTTTAGTCTTTAATCTTTAGTAAAAACACCGGCAATTGAAAATTGGTTTTCAAAATTTTAAAACAAAAAAAATCCGGAGGTGGTTAAACCATCCGGATTACTCATAATATATTTGGTTTTTATAAGGTTAAAGGCGAAAGGTTTAAGGTATAAGGTTCGATGCATAAGCCCTAAACCTTCTACCCTAAACCCTCTACCTTGATAATACTTCTCTGGCAATTACAATCTTTTGTATTTCTGAGGTGCCCTCGCCTATTGTACATAATTTACTATCGCGATAAAATTTTTCTACCGGAAAATCTTTGGTATAACCATAACCGCCAAATATCTGCACAGCTTCTGTTGCCACCCTTACCGAAACCTCTGAGGCAAAATATTTTGCCATGGCCGATTCTTTTGTCATAGGCAAATGCCTGTTCTTTAAATCTGCCGCCTGGCGGATTAATAGCTCTGCGGCTTCGATCTCTGTAGCCATATCAGCTAGTTTAAAACTAATGGCCTGAAAGCTGGAAATAGGCTGACCAAACTGCTGGCGCTGTTTTGAATAAGCTACCGCTGCATCAAAAGCACCTTTTGCAATACCTAAAGCCAATGCCGCTATAGAAATCCTCCCACCATCTAAAACTTTCATCGCCTGTTTAAAACCTTCGCCAACATTACCCAATAAATTAGCCTTTGGCACGCGGCAGTTGTCAAAAATCATTTCTGTGGTTTCTGATGCACGCATGCCTAATTTATTCTCTTTTTTGCCCGCCGTAAAACCAGGTGTACCGCGCTCTACCACAATGGCCGAAATCCCTTTCGAACTTCCCTGCTCTCCTGTTCTTACCATTACCACTGCAATATCGCCGCTTTTACCATGGGTAATCCAGTTTTTTGCACCATTTATTATATAGTCATCGCCATCTTCAACAGCGGTGGTCATCATTCTCAAAGCATCCGAACCCGTGTTTGCTTCGGTTAAACCCCAGGCACCAATCCATTCGGCCGTAGCCAACTTGGGTAACCACCTTTGCTTCTGTTCTGCATTAGCAAAGGCCAGAATATGCCCGGTACACAAAGAGTTGTGTGCAGCCAATGATAAGCCGATTGAGCCACAAACCCGGGCCACTTCTACAATCACATCAACATACTCCTGATAGCCCAGTCCAGAGCCTCCATATTCTTCGGGAACCAAAACACCCATTAAGCCTAATTCTCCGAGCTGTTTAAACAATTCGACAGGAAAATGCTGTGCCTCATCCCATTCCATTATGTGTGGACGAATGTTTTTCTCTGCAAAATCGCGGACCATGGCCTTTACACTCTGCTGAGTTTCTGTTTCTGAAAAATCGAAGCTTACGCTCATTAAATTTATATTTTAAAGTTAGTTGAGGCAATTATAAACAATTATTTGATAGTTAGTTACCATTAAATATTTGTGCAATTACAGAATGAAATGGTATTCGGTTCAATTAGTTTATCGGTTAATTTTAAACCTTGAAATTAAAGAAGAAAATTTTTTCTATTTTTCTTACAACGATAGCCGAATAATTTTTGATAGTGGCGTTTTGGATTGAATGAGGATAACGTATTAACAGTTTATGTATCTTAAAAAAACAGCATGATGGATACTGAAACAAGTTCAGTATGACGGTTCGCAGGAAAAAACAACTGAAAGCAGCTTTTGGCTGAAAAGATTTTAAACCATGAATTGTAATTAACCTGGGCCAGGCAATGCATAAATTTATTCTTCCTTTTTTTGGAAATCAGGTACAGAAGCTTTGGGGCTTATGCAGTCCTGCTCTCCACTTTACTCCGTTACACTCCGTGTCCGTTCCGATCAGGTTTAGGTGGCTCGGCCGGCACTATGATTTGGGGGTTGACCAGCATTGCCCTAACATTACAAACCTGATTGGAACGAGCACCTTCCCGATATGAGTAATTGTTTCACAGGTTTTCATCGGGAGGGTAAAATGTAGAGCAGGGCTATCGGGACCGATTAGCACTACCATTGCTTTCCAAATCAAATAGAAAATTTGTTCCTTTTAAACCATGAATTGCAATTAACCTGGGCCATGCAATACATAAATTTATCCTTCTTTTTTGGAAATCAGGTACAGAAGCTTTGGGGCTTATTCAGTCCTGCTCTCCACTTTACTCCGTTGCACTTCGTGTTCGTTCCGATCAGGTTTAGGTGGCTCGGCCGGCACTATGATTCGGGGGTTGATCAGCATTGCCCTAACATTATAAACCTGATTGGAACGGGCACCCTCCCGATATGAGTAATTGTTTCACAGGTTTTCATCGGGAGGGTAAAGTGTAAAGCAGGGCTATCGGGAGCGATTAGCACAGCCATTGCTTTCCAAATCAAATAGAAAATTTATTCCTTTTAAAACTTGCACAGGCATATTTGCTTTTCAAAAACATTTAGCCCATAATCTTAAGCTTTTAAAAAGAAATATAAGGGGTAATTTTATCTATCACCTGTTGGTTAAGGAGCACAATCTTTTTCAGATCAGATATGCCTGAATAATTGCCATGCTGCTTACGGTATTGAATAATGGCATTAATCTGCTTGTAAGAAAGGTATGGATTGCGCTTTAAATCGTTAAATGTTGCTGTATTTATATTTATCGTTTTTAATGGGGTATTACTGATTTCAATCTGATCTTTAATTTCGGCATACTTATTAGAATCTAAACCATAAACTTCTAGTAGCTGCTCTTTCTTGTAAAAACCGCCCAAACGTTCACGGTATTTAATAATTCTAAGCGCAAAAGTTCCGCCTATACCTTTTATCTCATCCAATTGTGCAGAATCGGCCTGATTAATATCGACGATTATTAAAGTTTTTTTAGTGTATTCCTTTTTGTTGAAAGGTATATATTTTCTTGAGGCGTTGATGGGCTGATCGGGTATGTTAACATAGGGCAATATCTTTTTATACATTTCTGGCGAAATGGTATACATTTTCTGAAGATCTTCGGCTTTGTAAAACTTACCGCCCTTAGCGGTATAATTCATAACCGATTGTGCCTGTTTTGCTGATAAACCTAAAGTTTGCCAACCCTGTGTATCTAAAGTGTTTGGATTGAATTTGAAAAGTTTAACCGTTTTTTCGGGGTTTGAATTTTCAATCCGATCACGGATAGTGTTGGCATATAACTGATCTGTTATGGTTATCTTCTGAATTTGTGCTAAAAGATCTGAACCATCATTTGAAACGGGCTGGTAATAGCCATATATAATAGGCGTTGCCTTAATTACAATAATAATAAAGACTAGAAATAGCAATCCATTAAATTCACTTTTGCTAACACCAAAATTTTTGTTGAGCCAAATTCTCATTGATGCGATATGACATGTGTATTATAAATATAAATCTTATTTTTGGAATTGCAAAACAGAACAGGTTTTGCCTATCAACAATCTAAGAATTTATATGAAGATCATAACTACATCTGAGTTTGCAAAAGCAACAAAGATAGATAAGCTAGGTGTACCAGGTTTAGCAGGTTTGATGATGGAGATCATGAAACTGAACGACATCAATGACGTATTCGCTCAAAATCAACACTTTAAAGGCTTAGAATTTGTAGACAAGATATTAGAAACCATTGGCGTATCTATAGAATTTGATGATGATGATTTAAATAGTATTCCGAAAACAGGCCCTTTTATTGCTATTGCAAATCACCCTTATGGTGGTGTAGAAGGCTTGGCTTTAGTTAAACTTTTGTGTACGGTTAGACCTGATGCCAAAGTGATGGTCAACTTTATTTTAAAAAAAATACCAAACCTGGATGAATTTTTTGTTGCTGTAAATCCTTTCGAAAATGTGCAGCACTCTTCAAGCATCAGCGGATTAAAAACGACTTTTGATCTGCTTAGAAATGGAACACCGATTGGTATTTTCCCTGCAGGAGAGGTTTCTACCTTTAAGTTAGATGCCCAACAGGTAACCGACAGGATGTGGCATCCTGTTGTTGGAAAACTGATTGCTAAAGCAAAAGTACCTGTTGTACCTATTTATTTTCATGGCAATAACGGTGTTTTCTTTAACATTTTAAGCTTCATCCACCCTACCCTGCGTACTGCAAAGTTACCTTCGGAATTTTTAAATAAACATGGGCGCACCATTAAGGTGCGGATTGGCAAACCAATAGCTGTATCTGAAATTTCGCACATGAACAGCAGCAATAAACTGATGGACTTTTTAAGGGCCCGGACATATGCACTTGGTGTTGGCTTAGATACAGAGAAAAAACTCTTTAATCCACTGAACTTATTCAAGATTAAAAAGAAACCTGTTGAGGTAATTGAAGAAACTTCGAGGGTTTTAATTAAAAATGAGGTGGTGCTTTTAGAAGATTTTAAAGTTTGGACGGAAAAAAATTACGAAGTATACATTGTTCCGACATTAAAAATCCCCAATATTTTAAGGGAAATTGGCCGTTTACGTGAAATTACTTTCCGCGAGGTTGGTGAAGGAACCAACAAAAAAATCGATCTTGATAATTACGACATCTACTATAATCACTTATTTATATGGGACAAGGATTTAGAAAATATTGTAGGTGCCTACCGGATTGGTAAAGGTGATGAAATTTTAGAAAGTATGGGCCGCCGTGGTTTCTACCTGTCTGAACTGTTTAAAATGAAAGATCAGTTCTACCCAATGTTGAGACAAGGAATTGAGTTGGGCAGATCGTGGATCAGAAAAGAATACCAGGGTAAACCACTCCCATTATTTTTGCTCTGGAAAGGAATTTTAAAATACCTGATCGATAACCCACAGTACCGCTACATGTTCGGACCGGTAAGTATCAGCAACAATTTTTCTAAATTTAGTAAGGCCTTAATTGTAGATTACATTACCAAAAACCATTTCGATTATGAAATGGCAAAGTATGTAAAGCCAAGAAACAAGTTTAAAGCTGATCTTTTACCAATTTCTACAGATACATTGGTTGATAGCAGTGAGTCTTTTAAAGATCTGGATAGCATTATCGGAGATATCGAAAACTCGCATATTAAGATTCCGGTATTGTTGAGGCAGTATATGAACCTGAATGCGAAGATTATCTCATTCAATATCGATCCTAAATTTTCTGATTGCTTAGATGGCTTCTTAGTGGTTGATACACATAATATTCCACCAGAAATGCTCGAAAAGCTCGGTAAGAACCTATAAACGAATTCAATAAAAAAACCCAGACATCCATCTGGGTTTTTTATTATCAACTAACCTAAACTTTATAAATACTAACCAAATATTTATGCCACAAAAGTAGGCCTGCCCTGTTAAATTGGTGTTAATGAAATATTATTTATAGAATTTTCTTCCTCACAATTTCTTAATCGATTAATACGCTGTTGTTCATATTATTCCATTATCTTTAGGTACTCTGTATGAGCTATGATAAACATTCTTCTTCGTAAAAGCCGAATGTTTCCCTCCCTTATATTTAGCTCAAATAAAAAATCCTTTATCAAATTGGCTCCCTAATGGAATCAATTTTGAACTATAATTATGACAGTCATTTCTAAAGAGAATTTTTCAAAGGCAACAGGCATTTGTAATATACCAATCCCTGGTCTTGCTTCCTTTTTAATGAGGTTCTTGAAGATTAACGACTTCAATGGAATTATTAGAGATGCTAATACCTTAGAAGGAGAAAAATTTGCCAATCATATTCTGGATGTTCTGGGCGTTACTATCCAGATCAGTGATGAGGATTTAGCCAACATTCCAAAAGAAGGTGCATTTATTGCAATTGCAAACCACCCCTACGGTGCTATAGAATCATTGGCATTATTAAGTACTCTTTCCAATTACCGACCTGATACAATGTTTATGGGAAATTTTCTTTTAAAGAAAATCCCAAACCTTGAGAAATGTATTATCGCGGTTAATCCGTTCGAAAAAGTTCAGGATTCATCTAGTATCAGCGGATTAAAAACAACTTTAAAAGTTTTAAAAAATGGCAGCCCTGTTGCTATTTTTCCGGCAGGAGAAGTTTCTTCTTATAAATTCAGAAAAAATCAGATTACCGACCGCGAATGGCATCCCGTGGTTGGGAAAATTATCTCAAAAGCCAATGTACCCATATTACCGGTATATTTTCATGGCAATAATGGCATCTTTTTTAGCCTGCTGAAATTTATACACCCTTCGTTACAAACAGCAAAGCTGATTTCAGAGTTATTCAACAAAAATGGTCACCAGTTAAAAATCAGTATCGGCAAACCCATTCATTTGAAAGAAATAGACTGTAAGGATTGTAATACCTCGCTTTTAAAACATTTAAGAAAGGAACTTTATTCTCTAAAAAAATAAATGGATCGGAATTCATGAAAATACAATGTTAATTTCCCATTAAGCAACACCCCAATTGTTCACATAAAGAAATTGTTGCTTTTATGTTAATAATAGGTAAATTTAATGTAACCAAATATAGAGCGGTTTGAAAAGAGGGATTTACACATATATTTTGAGGACTATTTTGTTCGCTTATCTGATGATCAGTAGCATCGTCTCGAGGGGACAGAATTATTCTTTCGATTTTTATGATGGGACCTTTAATTTTAGTGTCGATTCTTCGGTAGTTTTTCCGATACCAAAAACAGCAACTGCATCAGCTGTTTCAAACTTTTACAGCCGCATCTCTTCTGGCCAGTATAGCCCCCTTATTTCGTCTTTAGAAAAATACCAGAAAAAATATAAGTTAAACGACTGGATTTATTACCAACTGATCCGCAAAACAGCCGAACAGATTAGTCCGAAAGCAGATAATTATTTTGGCTATACTTTATACAAATGGTTTTTACTGAGTAAATGCGGCTACGATGCAAGGTTAGCTGTAGGCAATGATCAGGTTATCTTTTATGTAAGAAATGAAGAAGATATCAGCGATATCCCATTTTTTATGATTGATGATAAAAAGTTTATGTGCCTGAATTACCACGATTACGGCAAACTGTTTAAACAGGCCGATGCCTACAAGCCCGTTAAAATTTCAATTCCAGAGGCTAAAAACCCTTTTTCTTATAAGGTTACCCGAATGCCCGATTTTAAACCGGAAAGTTATCAGGAAAAAGATATCGAATTCAGCTACCGTCAAAAAATCCATCATTTTAAGCTAAAAGTTAATGAAGATGTACAAACCATTTTCAAAAACTATCCGGTAGTGGATTTTGAGAGTTATTTTAATATTCCTTTGAGCCGGGAAACATACAGCTCTCTTATTCCCACCCTGAAAGAAAACCTAAAAGGTATGGATCAGAAAAAAGGTGTCGATTACCTGATGAGATTTACCCGATATGGTTTTTTATATGAAGATGACGGCGAAAATTTTGGCAAGGAAAAACGTTTTTCACCTGAACAAACATTATTAAGTACCTACAGCGATTGCGATGACCGGGCCGCACTATTTTTCTATCTGGTAAAGGAAATATATAACCTGCCGATGATTGCCTTGCTATACCCTAAACATTTAACCATTGCTGTTCAGTTTGACAAACCAGTTGGCGAACCGATTACTTATAAAGGTAAAAAGTATTCGTACTGCGAGCCTACACCCCAGGCTCAGAATCTAAAAATCGGACAACTTTCTTCAAATCTCAGGAACAGTAAATACGAAGTGGTTTATGCATATGAACCTACTAAGAAATAAGCCATTCGCATAAATAAAAGAACACATATTAAATTAATGTTAATAAATCATTATCTTATCAACAACAGGTTGATTCATTAGCTATTTAAGGTAATTTAGATTTCTCATATTGAGTTAAATCTAAAACCTTGTCTATGTCTGCTATTATCTATACCGTTTTAAAGGAATTTTTTGTTGAGGTGAACGGTCACGCTATAAAGGCTAGAATTATGTCGCCCATTAATGATGGCAAAGTTTTCGTTTTCAAAATCAGTTCATTTTATAAAAGCAAAACTGATTCTGATGCCTATGAGCCGGCATCAACATTTACTTCTTACGCAAATGCCGAGCGGCATTTACTTCAATACCTGGAAGGTTTCCAGAATACACTCGATCTGGGCGGCGATATAGCGCCAGGAAATACTTTTTAGCTGTTTTCTTTATCATCTTTCTCAGGCGGAAGTTCTGACTGGATTACCTCTTCTTCAAATTCCTTTTTGTCTTTTTGGTTTCTTTTGATAAGATAAACGATTAAAATGGTAACTAAAATAATTACTCCGATTAATATTGGATAGTTCATATTCGTTGGATTAAAACCTAAGCGATCTGATTTAAACTAAGTTATAGGAAATATTTTACATGTTAACCACCCCCACAAGTGTTAACATAATGATAATATTAATTTAACTTTCCGATTTTCTATCTTTGGGAAAACCCATAAGTTTTAGATGAAAAAGAACAAATCCAAGTCGAAAAATCATTCGACAAGCAAAAAACTACGTAAAGAATTAGAATCGAAATTAGCCCTTGCATTTAACGAACTTGTTATCCAGTACGGCAAAGCAAAAAAAACTGATAAAGTAATCGAAAAGTTTGCGAAGCAATTAACTAAAAAAGTTACTTTCGCCGCTCAAGATGATTCTATAACGCCATATATCAAAGAAGAGCAAGTTACTCCTGCTAGTCCGAAGGCTAAAACAGTTAAACCTGCTGTAGCAAAGAAAGCAAAAGCAGAGATTAAAGAAACAGTATAAAAAACGACTATAAAATAAAGCGGGTGTTCACCATTATGATGAACACCCGCTTTTTAATTGCTCAATAGCTACTGTACAATGATATTTTTTACTGCTGTTACTGGTGTTGTATACTTGCCACCAGAAATGGTACACTGTAGCTGATAATTACCAGAAGCAGGGAAGCCTATTCCTGGAGTTGTTTCTGTTGTAAAAGTCCCTATAGTTTCATCATATACCATACCAATAGCCTCCAATGGTAACTTACCCCTTGCGCTGGATAACTCATCTTAAAATAATCTTCACCATAAGGTGAAAAATATTTGTTACCAGAAATATAAGGTACCACTAAACTATTATTATTAACTGGATATAAAGTACTGATAGCGATAGCATCATAATTAGAAGGTAACAATGGATATGTGTAAGCACTATAATCACTTAAACCTGTTCTACCATTCATTACTGAATTTGGATCAGATGTTCGTGTACCAGCAATTAAATTTTCTCCACTTTTGTAAAATAAATTCAGTATAGGAAAGGCCACCGAAAAGGCCGTATCTGATTACCCTTTCTTTACCTGTTGTTTACCTTTTCTTGCTACCAGGTTAACCCCAGGGTTACCCTTTGGTTACCTTTTCTTTACCCTGGCGTTACCTAATTCATTACCTAAAGGGTAAAGAATTGGCGAATATCAGCTATAGATAAGGTTACCATAGGGATAACTTGGTACCACCAAGGGGTAATCAATTTTAAACTAATTCTATTGTTGGCTTAACCGTCTTTATGATCGTGATAGGCTGAGAACCATTAGCAGGAGTAATCAATATTGTATAACGAATGCGTATACCATCAAGATTGGTAACATTATAGTAAGCTGTTCCGATACTATAATCCTGACGATGCTGAACCTTAAATAAAATATTCTTTGCTGTCCCAACATTCGAGCTACTACCATAAGCATAAAGTTCTTCTCCAATGATTTCTTTCCCATAACTTTCTGGCATTGGGTAATCTGGACCAGTCCTATCCACAAATGACCCTATTGTTGTTTTTTCAGAAGGACGACCATAATTTGCATATTTTTGTTTGTAAGGAACAAGTACGTCAATTCTGGTAACTTTAACGGTTGTTCCATCATTGGTAACCTCTGGATTGGTTATTGGCCTAAACTCATTAAGGAGGCCATGATGATAAGCTACGCTATAATCATCTATATACTTTATTTCCGTACCAGGAAATTCGTTAATTGGCACCTTTTGATTCGCTACAAACAAGATTGGAGCTACTGAAAAATCAAAAGCACCCAAAATTTTGTTATAACTAGGAATATATCCTACGGAATTAGCATTAGCTGATCCTGGCATGGCCAAAGTAGTGTTTAGAATACCGATATTGTTTGTTATAGACCCCGTTAAATTAGTTTCTACTTGTAATTTTAAATCAACAACCTGAGGGCTGGTTGCTGCACCTCCCAATATGGCACTAAAAAAACCTTTAACCGCACCACTTAAGCCTCCTTTAATACCATCTTCTATAGACTTTGTTACATCTGTCCCAAAGACTTTTGATTTAGGCAGATTTAGTGCTTTCACCCCCTGAAAACCAGCCACATGAATTGCTGTATTACCTAGATTTCCTAATAAACTTCCAAGATTAAAGCCACCAGATCCTGCAGTACCGACAGTACCTGTTAAAGTTCCATTTGATGTTCCATTTAACATAACTTGCGACAAGTTAGTTGAAGATACATTCCAAACAAAGTTGAGATTCTCATGATTGACATTTGCAATATCACGATCATAAGCTAACTCATACTGACAAGCATACCATGCACCTGTCGAGAGTATTTGATAATTTTGAATTTTTGTTACAGATTTTATTACATTTTCAGGATCAATAATTTCTTTAGAAAAATTCATTATTGAAGACGGATATTCGCCAGATATACCTAATCCATCACTAAAGTATGAAGAAGCGTATGGGCTTCCAGGAGGTAAATACAGATAAAAGCGTATTATTCCTCTATATTTATTGTAAAGTGCAAAAAAATTGGGAGATGTTAATTGCGTAGGGCTAAAAGTATTATAGATTAGATTCCAACCATCAGCCTTTTTATAATCAAAAGCAATTTCGTTAGGGAATAATTGATTACTCCCGGATGCCCAAGGAACCAATATAGGAGGAGAACCCGCCGGTGTAGGCATGTAATCAGCAGTTTCCCAATCAAAAACATGGGTTGGAATAGCTGCCATTTTATTTGGTACTTTTAATGTGGTAGGCTCTAATGGAGAGTTATTTTCTTTCTTACAGCATACTAATACTGCCAGCGAGATTATTGCAACTATTGCAATCTTGAGCGCCTTAATTTTAATTATTTTCATTAATTAAAAATATATGATGAATATTAAACATATATTAACTAATTATTAAGTTGTATATTTAATTAAATACAATACAAAATAAAAAATACAAATAATGAATGTTATATTTTTAAGACGTAATGAAAAAGCTTTGTTAGGATTATGGATGCAAGAACTACACAAGCGTTACCGCATCAATAAATAATTGATACTAGAAATTTGGGTATGTTTTAATTATTTGGAATTATCGTGCAATCGAAAGTTGAACTTATACTAAAAAGCCCTTGTTAGATCAAACTAACAAGGGCTCTCAATTTATTATATTAGCCTATTGTATAGGATTATTTTTTAAATGTTAAAAACTTGCGCCAGTAGCAGCCGACGAACCACTTTTAACTGTGAAGTTAGGAGCAGTTAAGCTGAAAGGAGCATTTAACAAAGCCGCAGCAGCAGCTTCATCAATAATCGTATTTCCTTTACCTGTTAAATAAGTTTTTAAAATATCTGAACTTGCGAATGAAGGTGTAGCACCATCAGCAACAACATCTTTACCAGCAGTAAACGATTGATAAATATTGTTTTTAATTAATGAAGTTCCATCTGTTAAAGCATCACCAGTTTCTTTATCACGGATATCAATTCCAAATTTGAAGCCGATGAAGATTGAGTTGGCCAAAATCATTTTCGAACCTCTTCTCCATAAGTTAGCATACTCATGCTTAGCATCAACAGCTACGCTTCCAGGGCCAATTAAGGTCAGGTTTGAAATAACAGGGCGTGTACGTGGACTAGAATCGAATACTTTTTCTGAGTTGTCTGATTCAATACCGTTAGATTGACCAGCCTGATCAGCTAAAGCCGGATCTCTCTGAGCAACTAAAAATTGTAATTTACCAGAGAAACCGTTATCAAAATCAAAAACATCATCTACGTTCGCAATAGAAACTAAGTGTTTTGCATTTACAGTACCACCGAACCATTCAAATGAATCATCACCAGAGTATGAAACTTGTACATAATCTACAGTAGTGCCTGAGCCAACAGATCCGAAAGTAATACCGTTAATTTCATTGTTCGTAGCATACGCGATACCAGGGAATTCCACACGTACATATTTAAGAATACCAGAGTTATCAGCTGCTACAGTACCACCATGGTTTCCTTCAGGCAGCGTTAATCCACCTTCAATTAAACCTGTACCGCCTGGGATATTGTTAGTTGATTTACCTAAAACGATAATACCGCCCCAATCGCCTGGCGCTCTTGATCCAACTGCTTGGTTCGAAGTAAATACAATTGGTTTTGCCGCAGTTCCTTCAGCAATTAATTTAGCACCACGGGTTACTACTAAAGTTGCTTTAGAATCTTTATCTCCACGAATAACTGTTCCGGCAGGAATAGTTAATGTAACACCATCTTTAATGTAAACAAATCCAACAAGTTTATAAACCTTAGTCGCATCTAATGTCCTGTTTGCATCAATTGTTCCTTGCAAAGTTTCAGTTGCTTCTGCATATACTGTTACTTTAGGCGTAAAATTAGTCCAACTTGCGGTCCAATCTGTAGAGCCAAATGCACCTTTATATGATACTTTATCAAAAAATGCATCTGCTAATGATTCGTTAGAGTCTGTTTTTGGTGGTTCCTCAGTAGGAGTGCCATCTTTTTTACAGCCAGAAATTACTGAAGCACCTGCAACCAAGATTGCCAATAAGCTCAAGTTTAATTTGTTTTTCATTTTCCTTATCTTTTATTAATTGTACAAATATATCCTCTGTAGGTTACGCTAAAATCAATTCAACATTAAATAAACAGAGCTTTAATGTTAATAAATTGTTAGACTATTTAAATTTGTATGATATTGTGAGTGATACAGTAGATCCAAATCGATCAGCTATATTAATATTATCCGTTTTCTTATCGAAGCTAGCGTTCGGATCAGAACCTTTAACTTTTTGATAGAAATAGGCTTTATTATTAAAAATATCGCTGTAGTTAACCTTCACTTCACCTCTTGATTTTGCGAATTTTTGCGAAACTTGTAGATCTAAAATATTTCTGGAATATTCATAGATATCCGGGTCTTCCACATTTCCAATTGCCCAAATTCTTGGTCCTACCCTATTGTATAATATGGTTACGCCAGTAGAGTTTTCTACCGCTGAGGCATAAGATATACCTCCATTAATTAGATAAGGTGATTGCCCCTGTAAAGGTCTTGTACCTTGTGCATTAACTAACCTAGATACCTGCACCTTTGATTTGATATATGAACCATTTGCATTAAAAGTGAAATTTTTAAAACCTTCACCTATAAATTTTAATGATTTCCTTACTTCAAGTTCTACACCATAAACTGTAGCTGAAGTAGAGTTTGCATAACTTAAAGATCTTCCAGAAGTACCCAATTGAAGTGTTTGCTCTATGGGAGAATCGAAATATTTATAAAAGGTAGATATCGAAAAAGTTTCGCCAGATGAAGGATATATAGCGTAGCCTAAATCGATGTTTGTAGTTTTAGACTGTTTTAGTCCAGCATTCCCTCTAACGTTAACATTTTTATTGAAATCATAAAAAGGAAACGGTGCTAATTCTCTAAATTCGGCTCTACCAATGGTCTGAGAACCAGATAAACGGATGTTTTGCTTATCATTTAAGTTATAGATTAAATTTGCTGAAGGTAGTAAATTAGTTGCAGTTGAATCAATATTTACAGGTTTCCCATTATCCTCACTTGTTAAGGATAACTTATACGATTCTAATCTTGCGCCAATGCCTAATCTTAATTTCTCAGTTAAATAACCGTCAAACATTATATATCCAGCATTTAAAAAAGAATTCGCTTGATACTGATCACTTCCATTTGTAATTTCACTTAATACAAAGCCATTGGCCCGGATGTTCTCAGGAGAAAATATTTGATCTTGCGGCAGAGACAACAGCGATGTATCGAAATTTCCATTTCTAATAAAACCAATTACCCTTGCACTAAAGTCACGTTCGCGGTATTGACCAAAATAACCTGCCTTGATTTTATTATTATCTCTAAATAACTTAACAGGAAAAGTAAAATTAAGAGCGCCACCATATGCATTTTCAATAAGTACCGATGAAAAATTACCTGCTAGTCCTGCAACAGCAGAACCAGTTTGAACAGAAGCTATTCCGTCTTTCGAATAATCCATTCGTTTATATCCAGGCTCTTTTCTATCCGTGTTAGCATAATTTAAGTTCCAATCTATTTTAATCTTGCTTTCAGTAGATAATAAATGCTCACCTGTAAGTTGATTTGACATTAATGATCTTTGGAGTAAATAATCACCTGTTCTAATAAATTCACCACCAGCATCATCCTTACCAACTCGGTAAGTAAATTGGTTTTCTAAAACCCTATTATATAAGTTTTTAAATGAAATCTTATTATTGCCCCATGAATAGGCAAAATTAGCAAGCGCACCTATATTGGTATTAAAATTATACATATCATCGTGAAACACATCTCCAAGTGCCTGACCAACATAAGCTTTTTGATCGCTAGTTTTTAAACGTTCATCATACCTATATGTTAATGATAAAACAGCACCAAATTTAGACTGATCCTCAAACACTTTACTTGTTCCATAATTCAACTGAAAATTAGGACCTAATGTTGATTTTGCAGATTTATACCCCCAGTTGTTTTTAAATAGCCTGGAAAGGGTAAAAGTTTCATTAGCTCCATTTGCTAATGCCTGGTAACCCTTTGCTGAAGGAAATCCAGCCGGGATATCCCGATCTTTATTATAGAATCCAAAAACCTCATTACCGCTTTTGGGGGATGACAGAAAGTCTTTGAAAGTAGACTGCGTGTTATAAGAAGTTCCTAGAGAGACATTAAAAAATGTGCTAACTGGGAAATCTTTTGTGGTTACTTGAACTACACCACCAGAAAAATCCGCAGGAATATCAGGAGAAGCAGTTTTGTTAATTACTATCGCATCTATTAAATTAGAAGGAAGAATATCAAATGAGAATGCTCTTTTATCTACTTCTGTATTTGGAAGCATTGAGTTATTCAACATTGCTGAATTGTATCGATCTGATAGACCACGAACAATAACAAACTTATTATCCTGAATACTTGCTCCACTAACGCGCTTTAGAACCTCAGAAGTATTACGATCTGGACTTCTTTTAATTAGTTCTGCAGATATGCCACTTGAAATACTTATACTCGATTTCTGATTAGCATATAAGGTGTTAATAGACTCTTTACTAGCGCTTCCTGTGATTACTACATCATTTAATTTTTGTGTGTTCGCTTCACTAAGCAATACATCTAAAGTTGTAGAAGCATTATCTTTTACCTCTACTTCTGTAACATTTTTACTTGCGTAACCTACATACGAAATTTCAATAGCATATTTTCCTGGTGTTAATCCACCGATAACATATCTACCTTCAATATCGGTTGATGTGCCTTTGGATGTACCAGAAATTTTGACGGTAACACCGATTAAGGTTTCACCTGTTTTTTGATCAGATACCTTACCTGATATTTTTCCTGTTTGTGCATACGCAAGTATGCTGATCGTTAAAGCGAACACAGTGAGTGCCGCTCTTTTAAAAGAGTTTAGTAAGTCCAATTTGCCTTTATTTGATAAGGGCAAAAGTATTACCACAGTGTTAACTTCAGGTTAGGTGTTAATTAACATTCCTTTACCTTAAAGTTAACTAAAAGTTAAGCACTTTCCGAATCAATAACGAATACCCACCTTCTTGCAAATGAAGTGCAATAACCAGATCGGACCTATTAACAAGAACTTAACATCATCCAGGAATGAAGGTTTTTTCCCCTCAATTTTATGCCCAATAAACTGACCAATCCAAGCCGCAACAAATATCGCCGCATAAATAGCATAGGCCGTTCCACTACCTAAACCTACCGCTTGCTCAATTTTTACGATGATGTAACTCATTAAACCCACCACCCAGATCATCAAAAAAAACAATACCGGCGAAAGTGTAAAGTAATAATACAAGCTAAAGGCCAATAGAAAAGACGCCCAGTTAAAGAAACCGTTGTAGCTACCTAAAAAACCGATATGCGGAAAAGGGATCTGCCAGATCAAACCCAGTAAGCTGAATACAATTAACGGAACACAGATCCAGTGCACCAGCTTATTTGTTGGATTTTGGTGACTTTCGGCATACTTATCAAAAAGCACATCTACTGGCCGTTTGGGTTCTATTGTTATGGTTTGCTTGCTCATTATGTAAAAATAAAAAAAAGCGATGGAATATCCATCGCTTTATATTTTGTTTTCGCCAAGGTTTGTGTCTTCACAAACCTTTTCTACATTTCGTTTCGTGAGGACACGAACCGAGGCAAAGAGTATTCATTCCTGTATTTTTCTGCTACCAAGATCCTGAAACAAGTTCAGGATGACGATTTAATCTATTTCGCAAATGCTACAGAACGGGTTTCTCTGATTACAGTAACCTTAATCTGTCCAGGGTAAGTCATTTCGGTTTGAATACGTGTCGAAATATCTGCAGCTAAAAGCTCTGCCTGTGCATCAGTAATACGTTCACTTTCTACAATCACGCGTAATTCTCTACCAGCCTGAATTGCAAACGTTTTTTCTACGCCAGGGTAAGATAAAGCCAGTTCTTCTAAATCTTTAAGGCGTTTGATATAACTTTCTACCACCTCACGACGCGCACCTGGGCGAGCACCAGAAATCGCATCACAAGCCTGCACAATTGGAGAGATCATTGAAGTCATCTCAATTTCATCGTGGTGGGCACCAATAGCATTGCAGATTTCAGGGTGCTCTTTATATTTCTCGGCCAATTGCATACCTAAAATTGCGTGTGGCAATTCAGGGTTATCATCAGGCACTTTACCTATATCATGTAATAAACCTGCACGTTTAGCCATTTTAGCATTTAAGCCTAATTCGGCAGCCATCGTCGCACAGAAATTAGCTACCTCACGAGAGTGATGTAACAAGTTTTGTCCGTAAGATGAACGGTAACGCATACGGCCAACCATACGGATTAACTCAGGGTGTAAACCATGGATACCTAAATCGATCACTGTACGCTCACCAATCTCTACAATTTCGTCTTCGATCTGTTTTTTGGTTTTCGCTACAATTTCCTCGATACGAGCCGGGTGGATACGACCATCTGTTACCAAACGGTGCAAAGCCAAACGGGCAATTTCTCTTCTTACCGGATCGAAACCTGATAAAATAATTGCTTCTGGTGTATCATCAACAATAATCTCAATTCCGGTAGCAGCTTCTAAAGCACGGATATTTCTACCCTCTCTACCAATAACACGACCTTTAATCTCGTCGCTTTCGATATGAAAAATAGAAACCGAATTTTCGATTGCTGCTTCGGTAGCGGTACGTTGAATGGTTTGGATGACTACTTTTTTAGCTTCTTTGCTCGCTGTTAACTTTGCCTCATCAACAATATCCTTTACCTGCATCATTGCCTGTGTACGGGCTTCTTGTTTCAGATTTTCTACCAATTGCTCTTTAGCTTCTTCGGCAGATAGACCAGCAATGGTTTCTAATTGTTTTAGGTGCTGGTTTTTAAGCACTTCAACTTCTTCTTGCTTTTTAATCGCAATTTCGGTTTGCTTTTCTAAAACGCTTTTTTGCTTATCGAGTTCTTGTTCTTTTTTATTAAAATTTTCCATGCGCTGATTTACCGATTGCTCTTTCTGCTTCATGGTATTTTCGCGTTGGTTAATGTTATTGTTTTTGGCATTCACTTCCTGCTCATGCTCAGCTTTCATTTGCAAAAACTTTTCTTTTGCTTCTAAAAGTTTATTCTTTTTTAAGATCTCTGCATTGTTTTCTGCATCTTTTAAAATCTTTTTCACTTTGTTCTGTGCGGCAACTTCCTGCTGTTTAAGCAAGTTACGCAGGAGGAATCTTCCTACCACCACTCCGATAGCTATACCCGCTATTACGGCAAATACGTATCCTAATATTTCAACTATTTCCATTTTGTTTTTTAAGTAAAAAAAAACCGCAACTAATTTTTAAAGTCTCATACATTTTAAACCTCAACTAAGCATAATTAGGGTTTAAGCCATTTTCAGGTGCCATAGCAGATGAAATACGCCCTCTTAACCCTATAGATATTGAAGTGTTAAGTTTTATAAAATTTGAAACTCAAAAACTAGCCGCGGCTATGTTTTTATGCTAAATATTGGCGCTGTCATCCTAAATTATTTTAGGCTCTGAAACAAGTTCAGAGTGACGAATCGCCGAAAGAACGAACCTTATTTTGAAAAGAAATTACTGAGTAAAACATCCAATTCTTCAACTTTATCAGCAACAGCAGTATCCTGGTTTTGTACTTTATTCTCTGTTCTCAATACGGCTGTTGCATAATGTAACACTGCCATAGAAAGAAGATCCTGCTTATCTCTAACCGCATAATTATCCTGATAATCTTTTATGCGTTCATTGATCATTTTTGCTGCCCGTCTCACAATTTCTTCCTCTTCCATATTCACCTTTAGTGGATAAATACGGTCGGAAATGGTTATTTTAATCGAGATTTCTCCCATTTGTTTAGCTTAGTTTCTGATTTCTCTGCATCATTATTTTTTTAATAATGCAATACTTTTATCAATCTCCCGCACAAAATCGTTAATTTTTTGTTTAATGTCAAGCGATTTTTCGCTTGTTCCCTCTATACTTTTAGCCAATTTTGTAACCCTTAATTTTTCATCAAGTTCTACATTTTTGCCTTTCGCTATATCGAGTGCTACTTTTAACGATTGATTTTCAAGCTTTAATAAATCATTTTCTTCCTGTAGCGCATTACATAGCTCTAATACCTGAGCCGTTTTTTGTAATACTTTATCTAATTGATCTGCAACAGAAGCCATGAATTTATTTCTAAAAATACGAATTTATATTTTATTTCCTAATTTCTGCACCAGCTTGTGCCGTTAAATTCGCGATTAATTTCTGCATCGTGTTTTCAATCTGCTTATCGGTCAAGGTTTGTTCTTCATCCTGCAAAATGAAGTTCAATGCATACGATTTTTTACCTTCAGGTAATTTATCACCAACATATACATCGAAAACACCAACCTCCTTGATCAGCTTTTTATCGGTTTTGAAAGCAATGCCTTTTAAAGTATCAAAAGTTACGGCCTGATCGATCAATAAAGATAAATCTCTGCGCACTTGCGGGTACTTAGAAACTTCTTTATTAACGATTTTATTTTTCCTTACAATATCCAACAAGGCAGCCCAATCAAAATCGGCATAAAAAACTTCGGCATTTACATCGGCTACTTTACGGTCGGCTTTTGAAGCGGCACCAAAACTTACCAGGGTTTTATCTCCACGGAAATATTTAATCCCATAAGCAAAGTTTTCGTCATTTAAAGCATCAGATTGGTAGCTTGCAATACCTAAACGTGATATAATCGCATCAACTGCCGCTTTTAAATTATAGAAAGTTGCCGGTTTAGCATTGTGGTTCCATTGTTCGCTCTGTTTAGCACCCGAAATCAACAATAATAACCTTGATCGCTCTACATACTGCTCATTAATTAAATGATAGGTTTTACCGAATTCATAAAACTTAACATCAGCATTTTTACGGTTCTGGTTGTAAGCTACACTCTCTAATGCCGGCATCAATAAATGCTGACGCATTACATTTAAATCACTGCTTAAGGGATTCAAAATAAATACGGCTTCGTCTAAATTTTTCGAATAGGCCGATTTAGTCAACGAATTGCACATAATTTCTGCATAACCGTTTGAGGTAAGCATATCCGCAATTACGTTGTGCGTATTTTCTTTTTCAGGCTTAATGCTGTAAGAAAGCGATGCATTTACCTTTGAAGGGATTTCGATATTGTTATAACCGTAAATACGCAATACTTCTTCTGTAATATCACATTCGCGGGTTACATCAACTTTAAACGATGGTACTCTTAAAGCCAAAGTATCTTCAGAGGTATTGGTCGCTGCAATACCCAAAGCGGTAATAATGTGTTTAATTTCGGCTGATGGAATATTTGCACCAATTAATTTATTGATGTTGGTATAACTTACTTCAAACTCGAAAGGCTTGATATGACTTGGATAAATATCAGAAACTGATGAAGAAATTTCTCCGCCAGCCAGTTCTTTAATTAATAATGCTGCATATTTTAAAGCCGTAACTGTAATTTCAGGATCAGTACCACGCTCATAACGGAAAGAGGCATCTGTTTTTAACCCATGTCTTTTAGAAGTTTTACGTACAGAAACCGAATTAAAGTAAGCACTTTCTAAGAAGATATTTTTGGTATTGACATCAACTCCCGAAGATTTTCCACCGAAAACACCTGCAATACACATTGGCGCTTCAGTATTGCAGATCATTAAATCATCTGCACTCAACTTACGTTCAACATCATCAAGGGTTACAAATGGCGTTCCTTCGGCAACTTTTTTCACAATTACTTTTCCACCAGTAATTTTATCGGCATCGAAAGCATGCAACGGCTGACCCAAACCATGAAGTACATAATTGGTAATATCAACTACATTATTGATCGGACGTAAACCAATTACCTTTAATTTATCTTTTAACCACTCTGGCGATTCTTTTACAGTAACGCCAGAAAGTGTTAAGCTGCTATAACGCGGGCAAGCTGCTAAATCTTCTACTTCTACCGGGATTACCAGATTTTCGTTATCTGTTTTAAAAGCTGAAAGATCAGGCATTTCATACTCGCTTCTGAAATAAGCCGCTAAATCTCTCGCCACACCTAAATGCGAAGCCGCATCGGCACGGTTTGGTGTTAATCCGATTTCGAAAACAAAATCATCATCCATTTTGAAATGGTCTTTAGCAAGGATCCCTATTTCGGTATCCTCAGCAAGGACCATAATCCCATCATGCGATTTACCTAAACCAATTTCATCTTCGGCACAGATCATCCCCTGCGAAAGTTCTCCTCTGATTTTTGATTCTTTGATTTTAAAAGGCTCACCCTCTAATGGGTATACCGTTGTGCCTACAGTAGCTACTACCACTTTTTGGCCAGCGCCTACATTTGGAGCACCGCAAACAATCTGAAGGTTTTCTTTACCACCAACGTTTACCGTAGTAATGCGCAAACGATCGGCATTGGGGTGCTGAACACAGGTTAATACTTCTCCGATAACCAAGCCCTCTAAACCACCCACAACAGGCTGCACTTTTTCTACACTTTCTACTTCTAAACCAACATTGGTAAGAATTAACGAAAGCTCTTGAGGTGTTTTATCGATCTGTACGAATTGTTTTAACCAGTTATATGATATTTTCATTTTGGAGTATCCGGTAGTGAGTATCAGGTATCAAGACAAATCTCGAAGGACACTCTAATTTCATAAAACGCAAAGATATTATTTAAAGGTCAAAGGAGAAAGCTAAACCCGCAATCTTGACACAATAAAAATGACTAATGGCCAATATTTAAATTAGATAGAATTACTGCACATGCGCCTGCTCCGATTACCAGCATGATAACAGATGCAATAACCAGTTTAAGGCCGGGTTTAACGGGTTGATTTTTCGCAGCTTTTAAAATGATCTGAATGATGCCAGTTACAAACAACAATACTACAATTACCCAATATACAATAAAAATTTCCATGAGCTTGATTTGAGATTAACTGTTGGCAAGCAATACTGCACAGGCACCAAAACCGATTATCACCATAATTACCGAAATGATAAGCAGTTTTAATCCAGGTTTTACGGGTTCGTTCCTTGATGATTTAATAATAATCTGAATAATTCCCACTATAAAGAGTACAACTGCTGTAAGACAGTAAATAATTAACAATCCGAATAAACCTTCTTCCATGTTAGTTCATATTTAATTTTTCCCTGATCAGGTCTATTTTGTTGTCTCGGTAAAAAATATTCATGGTTTCGAAGGGTACCATTTTATATTTATCGCTCACAATGTGCACGCATGATTTTTTAACAGCGCGTACATCAAAATCCAGCGGATCCATAAAATTCATGATGATAATCCGAAATAAATTATCGTAACTTAAACTATCTGATTTTACCCTTGGCAGGCAACACATCAATTCGCCAAAGGTATCTTCGGCACAATCTACCGAAACACCTGTACTAAACAAATTCAGCATGTGTTCTTTCAATTTTTCATCATGTTCGAAAACGATGGTGTTTTTTGAATTGTTGAGTAAATCTTCCGGGTTGATCAGATGTGTCATCGGGATCACTTCATCGCCGATTTTTAATGCATAGGCCATACACAGGGCATCGGGATTACAGGGTACAGGGATTAAATCCTGAGGGGTAAAAAGAGGGTATTGCTCATAAATTTTTCTGCGCACTTCAGTTAGGGTAATTCTTCCCTGTTGATCATTATAATCATCATTTCTTCCGGCAACCTGGGTAGGCTGAAAAGTAACCCCACGAACACATTTCTGTTTAAGCGCATAATCTAAAATATCGCCAATTTCATGATCATTAAGCCCATTTTGCAAAGTAACCACCAAAGTAGTAGATACATTAAACTGGTTGAGGTGATCGATGGCTTTTCTTCTTACCTCGGTAAGGTCTTCTCCTCTTAGCTTGGTTAATACTTCGGCGCTGAAACTATCAAACTGCAGGTAAATTTCGAAATCGGGCATATAGCTTGCTAATTTTTCTACAAAGCTAATATCTTTTGCAATCCTGATCCCATTCGTATTTACCATTAAATGTTTAATGGGTTTCGTTTTGGCAAGATCTAAAATCTTAAAAAAATCGGGGTGTACGGTTGGTTCTCCACCCGAAAGCTGAACCACATCTGGCTCACCTTCGTTTGCCACGACAACATCCATCATGCGTTCTATCTCCGCCAAAGTTCTGTGCCTGCCATAACTTGGCGATGACATGGCATAACAGGTTGGACAGGCCAGGTTGCAACGATCGGTAACTTCTATTACTGTAAGGCATGAATGCTGTTCATGATCGGTGCATAAACCACAATCGTAAGGGCAACCGTAATGCACTTTGGTATTAAACTTAAGTGGCATTTCCGATTGTTTATTGTAATTGCGGATCTGTTTGTAATATTCCACATCATCGGCAATCATTACTTTGCTATCGCCATGCGTTCTGCAGTTTTTCAGCATAAATACCTTAGCGTCCTGAAAAACAATTTTCGCATCGCAAAGCTGTAAACATTCGGGGCAAAGACTTTTGGTATAATCGTAATATATATAATCTCTGGTATTGGCCATAATGTTTACCGTTTATGTAAAATCTGTTTCGAAATTCTGATGATGAATTTATAATAATAAATAAAAATAAACAATGCAGACCAATGAATGCTGCTTAAATTTAAAAATAATGAATGGTAAGGCTTTATAAATTCTACACAAAAACGGAAAAGAAAATACAATACCATAAACAATTTAAACCGGTCTCCATTGATCAATATCTTATTTTTCAAGCCATTGAACAAAAAAATCAAAAGTATGAGGTAAACCATTTCATAGAGCATAATGGGATGCCGCAATATGCCATCGCCCAAATCAATACCTGTAAAAAAATGGGTAGGGACGCCGTAGGTTGGCTCGTCGATGCCCATGGAAAAGCAACCTATACGGCCAATAATAAGGGCAACCAAAATCGGGATCACGTAGATATCTCCAGAGGCGATATTCACACCTATTATCTTTTTTATTAATTCAACACCGAACAAACCGCCAAGCAAACCGCCGACAATGGTTTTACTTTGATAAAGAACTGAAAAACTAAGGTGGTGGAGTACTTCAGGCGTTTCGAGTACAGCAATTACCCGCGAGCCAATTAATGCTCCAAGCATAGCGCCCAACATAATCCACAGCCTGTTTTCGTCAGATATCGGGTCTTTAATCCCTTTTTTATAGAAATAATACAACCTAACACCAATTATAAATGCCAGTGTTTCGAAAATATAGTGATAATGGTATTGATTACCAAAGAGCTCGAATTGAAAGGGAAACAAAGATTTTAACAGCATCTATTAAAACCAAAGTCTGCAAAAAACAGGTAAATGATCAGAATAATACCTTTTATCCTTACTATCAGTTAATACGGCAAATTTCTGCACCTTAAATCCTTTGTTTACAAAAATGTAGTCGATCCTGTTTTTCAGGTCACTGTTGAAATCAAAACCATTAAAAGTACCTGTCGGACCATATGGAGGCTCTACAGAAACATCTTTTGCATCGATAAGAAAAGATTTTATGGTAGCAATGGCTTCAGTTTCTGGCGTTACGTTTAAGTCGCCGGTAAAAACAACTGGTAGCGTTGGTGCAATCTGCTGTATTTTACTTTTAAGCAGTTTAGCTGATTCGATCCTGGCCTGAACACCAATATGATCATAATGTGTATTAAAAACGATAAACTCTTTTTTGTTCTGCTTATCGTACAATTTAACCCAGCTGCATATCCGGTTAAGCGCGGCATCCCAACCTTTTGATGGAACATCTGGTGTCTCCGATAACCAAAAAGTTCCGCCATCCTTTTTAGTGAACCTGTTTTTATCAAAATAAACGGCAGAAAATTCGCCCTTTCTTTTACCATCGTCACGGCCAACACCCACTACATCGAAATTGGAATTCTCCAAAAGCGCATCAAACTGTTCGGGTAATGCTTCCTGTACACAAAGAATATCAGCATCATGAAATTTCACCAGGGCCTTAACATTATCTTTCCGGTTAGGCCAGGCATTAACACCATCAGATGCTACATTTAAACGAATATTGTACGTAATAATATTAATTGGGACTGCCGTTTTTTGCGCAAATGCCATAACGGTTAACAAAAGAAAAACAGGGATGATTTTTAAAGTATTCATAAATATAATTACACAATTTAATTAATACTGGCCAGCCAGTAACACCTAATTTTAAGCCGCTATTATACTAATTTAAGGTTAATTGTACTTTAACAACCAAATATCTTTTAAATTAAATCTTCATCCCGATAACTATAGTAACGGTTATTGGCAAAAATCAGGTGATCAACTACATACAGACTAAGCAAATTTCCAGAAGCAACCATATCCCTGGTCAATTTATCGTCACTCTCACTAGGCTTTAAACTTCCTGAAGGATGGTTATGTGCCAATACGATATTTGCGGCATTGTTTTCTAAAGCTGTTTTAAAAATAATTTTCGGATCGGCTACCGTTCCTGCCTGGCCCCCTTTACTGATCAAAAATTTACCTATTACCCGGTTAGACCTGTTCAGGAGTAATATCCAGAACTCTTCGTGATTGAGATTAGCGAAAGTTTGATGTAAATATTTATAAACATCGTTAGAAGTAGTAACATGGGTAATGGCCTCTTCAGCAGTTTCCTTTCGCCTCAAACCAAGCTCTAGAGCGGCAATAATAGTTAATGCTTTGGCTTCTCCAATACCCTTAAACCTGGAAAGTTCCAGAATAGAAGCTCTTCCCAGTTTTGTTAAATTGTTATCGTAGAATGATAAAATTCTTTTGCTTAAATCGACAGCGGTTTCATTTCTACTTCCCGAGCCAATTAAAATAGCAATCAGTTCGGCATCTGTTAAATGTCTTCGGCCATGTAATAAAAGTTTTTCACGCGGGCGATCTTCTTCAGCCCATAACTTTATGCCTAGTTTCTGTTCGTAATTTTCCATTTTTTTTAGACAAAAAAAGGCATCCTAACTTTGGGTTAGGATGCCTTTACTAATATCGTAAAAAAATTGGCTTATTTTAAACCATTAACGAATTTCGTTAATTTTGATTTGTTGTTAGCCGCTTTGTTTTTGTGGATAATATTCTTTTTAGCTAAACGATCTAACATAGAGATTACTTTAGGCAATAAATCAGATGCAGATTTTTTATCTTCTGCAGCACGTAATCTTTTAATAAAGGTACGTGTAGTTTTTGCCTGATATCTGTTACGTAAACGTTTTGTTGCGTTTGCTCTAATTCTTTTTAATGAAGATTTATGATTTGCCATTTCTATTTAGCCTTTTATTTTTCTTATTCGTTTCCTATAATTCGGGTTGCAAATATAGGATTAATGTTTTTAAATTACAAAACACTTTCAACTTTTTTTTCATTAAAATTGAACCCCATTTCCGAACCGCAAAAATACGTTAAAATTATTCATTATAAATACTTTAACTTAATTCAATAAAATTTCCTTTCCATTAAGAAAACAGGCTTAAAAATACTATTTTTGGGCAAAACGATTTTGAGTGAAAAAACGAATAGCCATCTTTGCATCAGGTTCTGGCTCCAATGCCCAAAAACTGATGGAGCATTTTAAACGGAGTAATGAAATAGAAATATCTTTGGTATTAACCAACAATGCCGATGCCTATGTATTACAGCGGGCTGATAATTTCGAAATCCCCACTCATATTTTCGACAAAAACGAGTTCTATAAAACCGACGAAATAATAGACCTTCTCAAAAATCTTGAAATTGATTTTATTGTGCTTGCGGGTTTTCTCTGGCTGATCCCTAAAAACCTGATCCATGCCTACCCTGGCAGAATTGTAAATATCCATCCGGCAATCCTTCCTAAATTTGGCGGTAAAGGCATGTATGGAGACCATGTACACAATGCCGTTATGGCCGCCGGCGAAACTGAAGGCGGAATAACCATTCATTATGTTAATGAAAACTATGATGAAGGTGAATATATTTATCAGGCCAGGTACAGAATAGACAAAAACGATAACCTGGAAATGGTAAAGTTTAAAGGTCAGCAGCTCGAACACCAGCATTACCCACGTATTGTAGAAACCATAGTAAGAAAGATCAAAAAATAGCTTTTATATAAGATTCCCCATCTCACAAATTAAGTAGATCCTTTGTTTGCTTTTGGTGTCAAAGCCAATAAAACACTTACAATAATGAGGAACCCTATATTTAATAATGTTGCCCATCGATAAGCAACCGGGAACAAAGTTAATACCGATGGATTATCCAAGTGTTGAAAAAAAACGCCTCCCACTACAGCAACCCCTATAGCCACCGAAATCTGCTGCAGGGTTAAATAAATGCCCGATGAGGCACCTAACATATCTTCAGGAATACTTTTTAAAGATATAGTCATTAATGAAGGTAGAATTGTACCACAGCCAACCCCATAAACAAACAATATAATGGTAATTTGCCATTGAAGGGCATCAGGTGAATTAAATATAATTAGGTGAAAAACGAGTGCCACAATCATAATAACCGATCCGAACAACGATACATATTTACCATAACGGGTTACCCGGCTTGCAAAAAACATAGATGCGAGCACATAACCCATTCCCTGGCAAACAAAGTAGATTCCGGTATGGACGGAACTAATGCCCATCCCGTTTTGTAAGTAAACGGTATTGATCAAAAAGTAAGAATCCTGAACAAGATAATAAAATAGCGAAATTAAAAGCCCTATCCTGAAATCGAAATTCTTAAACACCTTTATATTGAGCAAAGGATTTTTCCCCAACCTTTTGCTTAACCACTGATGATAAATAAAAGCAAGTAGCAAAACTACCGATAGTACCAGCATCAAAATGCTCCATATTGGCCAATTCAATTCCCTCCCCTGGATAAGTGGATAAATAAATGCCGTTAAAATTAACATCAGCAGCAAGCCTCCGGTAAAATCAAATTTCTCAGCGATTTTTACCTGCGACTCTTTAAGGTATTTAAAGCCCAATGCAACAGCAATTAGCCCGACAGGTACGTTTATCAAAAAAATCAAACGCCAGCTTTGTGAAATCATTTCCAGATCAGGGATTAAGCCTCCTAAAAACTGACCAACAACAGAGGCAATGCCTGCAATACTACCATACATACCGAGCACTTTTACTCTTTCTTTAGGATCGGGAAATAAATCTGGGATAAAAGACATTCCTTGCGGAACCATAAAAGCAGCACTTACTCCCTGAATAAACCTGGCAATGTTTAACTGGGTTGCCGATTGTGAAAAGCCACAAACAAAAGAAGCAGTGGTAAAGACCAACATTCCGGTTAGAAAAACCTTTTTCTTACCGAAATATTCACCTGCCCGCCCGCCAGTGATAAGAAAGGAAGCATAACCCACAATATACATCACGATTACAAATTGCATATCGGCATCGGTGCCTTTAATTCCAGATTTAATGGTGGGAAGGGCTACATTTACAATGAACAGATCCAATACAGATAAAAATATAGCCGAACACACAATTAACAACAGGAACCACCTTTGATTTTTTTTCATACCCTTGTTTTTCTTATATTTAAAATTTAAAGTAAGAAAACGCTTTAACGGCAATCAAGTAGTCTTATAAACCGTACCTAGTATGCAAAACAGTACCAATAATGAGTATAAAGCAGTTACAAATGGAGAAAATCAGGATTTATTTTTAAATGACTCCCCATTGACAGGTGTTTTTAAGATCATTGGGGGTAAATGGAAAATTATGCTCATTAAAGCTATTGCAGCACAATGCCCTAAGCGGTTCGGCGAGCTTAAACGCGAGATGAATTTATTAAGCCAGGGTACGCTCACTACACAGCTTAAAGAAATGGAACGCGATGGCCTTATCCTCCGCGAAGCTTTTGCAGAATCTCCACCACGCGTAGAGTATAAACTAACCAATGTAGGTAAAAGCCTCCTCCCGGTAATAGATGTTTTAGAAGATTGGTGGAACACCTTCCAGGCAACCAAATAGCAACACATATAAAATAATTGGGCACTCGTTAGCAGCAGTATTATCTTCGTAAATAAAGCTTAAAAATGCTGCCAGAAAAGAAAAAATACCCAACAAGTAAAAATATATAAATTATTTCATTTTTATTGGATTCTGCACCTAAATAAATGCCTCTGTTTTACTACCTTTGCGGCTCAAAATTTTCAGTAGAATGAGTCAATCCATTAAAATCAAAAACGCTTTAATCTCAGTATATTATAAAGATGGTTTGGAGCCATTGGTAAAATTGTTGGCCGCACAAGGGGTACAATTATTTTCCACCGGTGGAACAGAGCAGTTCATCAAAGATTTAAACCTTCCGGTTACGGCGGTTGAAGATTTAACAGGTTATCCATCTATTTTAGGCGGACGTGTTAAAACCTTACACCCAAAAGTATTTGGCGGAATTTTAAACCGTAGAGCATTAGCTGGCGACCAGGAGCAGATTGCTGAATATGAAATCCCTGAAATTGATTTGGTTATTGTTGACTTGTATCCTTTTGAAGAAACCGTAAAAGCAGGCGGAACACCAGAAGAAATTATCGAGAAAATCGATATCGGTGGTATTTCCTTAATCCGTGCCGCTGCGAAAAACTTTAACGATGTTGTAATTATCGCATCGAAAAACGACTACCCTACTTTACAAGCCCAATTAGAAGCACAAAATGGCGAAACTACTTTGGCACAACGTAAATCGTTCGCTAAAACAGCTTTCCATACTTCTTCACACTACGATACTGCAATTTTTAATTACTTCAATACAGAAGAACCGCTTGATGTTTTCAAACAAAGTGTAACTGAAGCTAAAACTTTACGTTATGGCGAAAACCCTCATCAAGGTGGTGTATTTTATGGCGATTTAGATGCCATGTTTACCAAATTGAACGGTAAAGAACTTTCTTACAACAATTTGGTTGACGTGGATGCGGCTGTTGCTTTGATCGATGAATTTGAAGATCCAACTTTTGCAATCTTAAAACATACAAATGCTTGTGGTATTGCTTCCCGCCCTACTGTTAAACAAGCCTGGATTGATGCATTAGCCTGTGATCCGGTTTCTGCTTTTGGTGGTGTATTGATTACCAATGTTGAGGTAGATTTAGAAACGGCCCAGGAAATCAACAATCTTTTCTTTGAAGTATTAATTGCACCTTCTTACCAAGCAGAAGCGATTGAGTTATTCAGTAAAAAGAAAAACCGCGTTATTTTACAACGTAACGAGGTTGAGTTGAGCAAAAAACAATTTAAAACCTTATTAAACGGTGTAATTGAGCAGGATAAAGATTTAATTATCGAAGGTCCTGAGCAAATGACAACCGTAACCGATAAAGCACCTACTGCACAGGAGCTAAAAGATTTATTCTTTGCCAACAAAATTGTAAAACACACCAAATCGAACACCATTGTTTTGGTTAAGGATGATGTTTTAATTGCAAGCGGCGTTGGTCAAACCTCACGTGTTGATGCATTGAGACAAGCGATTGAAAAAGCGGCCGCTTTCGGATTCAGTGTTAAAGGTGCAGCGATGGCATCTGACGCTTTCTTCCCTTTCCCCGATTGTGTAGAAATTGCTGCCGAAGCCGGAATTACAGCTGTGCTGCAACCAGGTGGTTCGATTAAAGATGCTGATTCTGTTGCTAAAGCAAATGAAAAAGGTATTGCAATGGTAACCACTGGAGTAAGACATTTTAAACACTAGAAAGGTAGAAGATTGAAGGTTTAGAGGTGAAAGGTTATGCATTATGCCGTTATTGCAAGACCCAAAGCAATCTTACGTATTACTATAGTAGATCACTTTGTTTCTTGCATTATAAATTAACCTAAGCAATAGTAAGACTGCTTTAGCCTAAGAATTACAGGTTTTTATTTTCTGAACATTTTAATTGCCTTAAAAACAATTTAATAACTGAAGAAAATAAAACTTAAAACAATAAAAAAGCTATTTTTACATTAGGAATAGTATAGATTTGATAAAATAAAGAAAACATACCTTATACATGGGATTATTTAACTGGTTTACGCAAGAAGTTGCCATCGATTTAGGCACTGCGAATACCCTGATTATACATAACGACAAAGTAGTTGTAGATGAGCCATCTATCGTTGCTTTCGATCGTACTACAAACAAAGTCATTGCTATAGGTCGTCAGGCAATGCAAATGGAGGGTAAAACCCACGATAATATTAAAACTGTTCGTCCATTAAAAGATGGTGTTATTGCCGATTTCAACGCTGCTGAAGCGATGATTAAAGGCATGATCCGTATGCTTAATGGCGGTAAAGGCTGGATGTTCCCATCTTTACGTATGGTAATCTGTATTCCATCTGGTATTACTGAAGTAGAAAAACGTGCAGTGCGCGATTCAGCCGAAATTGCCGGTGCAAAAGAGGTATACTTAATTCACGAGCCGATGGCAGCTGCTGTAGGTATCGGAATTGATGTTGAAGAACCAATGGGCAACATGATTATCGATATAGGTGGCGGTACTACAGAAATCGCGGTTATCGCTTTATCGGGTATCGTGTGCGATCAATCTATCCGCGTTGCGGGAGATAATTTCGACTCTGATATTGTAAACTACATCCGCCGTCAACACAATATTATGATTGGTGACCGTACCGCTGAAAAAATTAAAATCGAAGTTGGTGCAGCTTTACCTGAATTACAGGATGCTCCTGCCGATTTTGCGGTTCAAGGTCGCGATTTAATGACTGGTGTACCAAAGCAGATCACGGTTTCTTATACCGAAATTGCACACTGTCTGGATAAATCGATCTCTAAAATTGAGGAAGCAATTTTAAAAGCTTTAGAGATTACTCCCCCAGAGCTTTCAGCAGATATTTACCAAACTGGTATTTATTTAACCGGTGGTGGTGCCTTGTTAAGAGGTTTAGATAAGCGTGTAGCTGCTAAAACCAAATTACCTGTTCACGTTGCAGAAGATCCGCTTCGTGCAGTAGTTCGTGGAACTGGCATCGCCCTTAAAAACATTGGCGGATATAAATTCTTAATGCAATAACCCAGATTTGGGATAAGAGATGTGAGATTTGAGACTAATTATCCAAACTCATATCTCATATCTCAGGTCTCATATCCCATGAGCAATGCGTAACCTTTGGATTTTCATCAGCAGATACAACGCATTTTTCTTATTTATCATTTTTTTTATCGTAGGGATCTACCTAACGGTGAAAAACAACGCCTATCAGCGTAGTGTAACCTTAAACTCAAGCAATGAGGTAGTGGGTACCGCATACGAAAGGTTAAATATTTTTAAACGATATTTAAATCTGGGGATGGTTAACGATAGCCTTGCAGCAGAAAACGCTAAGCTTAAAAGCCAGTTACTGGGATTAACTACGGTAGATACAGCCAAAGATGTTAAAGTGGTAGATACGGTTACCAATCAGCAATACACTTATTTGGCAGCCAAAGTGGTTAAAAATTCGATCACTTTGCGCAACAACGTAATGACCATTAATAAAGGCACAGTTGACGGCATTAAAAGTGGTATGGCCGTTATTGCGCCTCAACGTGGAGTGGTTGGCTTTATCCGCGATGTTTCGGCCCATTTGGCAACCATACAATCGCTATTGCACAAAGACACCAAAATAAGTGTGACTTTAAAAAAGAATAACGCTTTGGGCTCGTTGGTTTGGGGCGACGGAAATTTTGATATCAAAAAAGCCTTCGTTAAAGAGGTGCCGAACCACATCAAAATGTATGTGGGCGATACCGTTGTTACCTCGGGTTATGGATCCTTTCCTGCAGGAATTTTAGTTGGCCGGATCAGCAAACCAAATGTGGCTACCAACGATAATTTCTTATCGGGAGAATTAAATTTATTTACAGATTTTAGCACATTGCAATATGTATATGTGGTTAAAGATAAAAAAGCCGAAGAGCAAAAGGCTTTGGAAAGCTTAGTTAAACCGAATGAATAGTAGAATCATAATTGTAAATGTGATCAGGTGGTTTTTACTCCTTTTTGTGCAGATATTCCTGCTCAAGAATATGGGCTTCTATGATCTTTCTACACCATTCATTTATGTATTGTTTTTACTCCTGCTTCCCTTCGGCATCCCCAATATCCTGCTGTATTTATTGGCTTTTGGAACAGGCTTAACACTCGATGCTTTTTATGATACCATGGGCGTACATGCTACAGCCTGTGTGGTATTGGCTTTTGTAAGAATTTCTTTTATTTCAATAAGTTTAAACCGCGACGCAATTGACGACCCAGAACCATCGTTAAGTTATATGGGTTTCCAATGGTTTTCACTTTATGCTTTTCTTTGCGTTGTTGCTCACCACCTGGTGCTGTTCTTTTTAGAAACATTTAGGCTAACCGAAATTGGTTATACCTTAATGAGATGCGGCTTAAGTTGTATCTTTACACTGCTTATTATTTTATTGGTAGAGTTTATATTCTATAGAAGAACACCACGCTAATGGATCAACTATTTAACCGAAAATATATCGTTCAAGGATTATTTATTGTAATTGCCCTGATTTTATTGGGAAAATTATTTTATATCCAGATTATTAGCGACAAGGCCTTTAGTTCTGCCGAAAGTAACGTTTTACGCAAAATTTATAAATATCCTGCCCGCGGCGCCATTTTAGACCGCAATATGAAGGTTATTGTACAGAATGAACCTGTGTACGATTTAATGGTTACACCAAACGAAGTTAAGCCTTTTGATACTTTGGCATTGGCCAATGCTTTAGAAATTACGACAGAAGATGTACGTAAGAAATTAAAAAAAGCCAGGGCACAATCAAATTATCAGGCTACGTTTTTCGAACGTCAGATTTCAGTTCAAAGTTATGCCCGCCTGCAAGAAATTATGTACCGTTTTCCTGGTTTCAGGACCCAGGATAGAACTGTAAGGCATTATCCTGACAGTATTGCCGGGCAGCTTTTCGGTTACGTAAAAGAAGTAAGTCCTGATGACATTGAAAAATCGGAAGGATATTATAAACCGGGCGATTTTATCGGAAAAAGCGGCCTAGAGCGATCATATGAAGATTTTTTAAGAGGTGAAAAAGGTGTGGTTAATACACTTTACGATGCGAAAAATATCGCTCAAGGTAGTTACGCTGGCGGAAAATACGATATCAATGCCGTTTCTGGTGATCGGCTAATTTCTTCATTAGACATTAGGATTCAAAGACTTGGCGAAGTGCTGATGAAAAATAAAGTTGGTGCCATTGTAGCCATTGAACCATCAACCGGCGAGATATTGGCCTTTGTAAGTAGCCCTGGTTATGATCCGAATCAACTTGTAGGTAAGGATTGGGGTAAAAACTACATGAGCTTGATTGCAAATCCCTATCGCCCACAGATTATCCGTCCTATCGCAGGCCAGTATTCTCCAGGATCGTCATTTAAACCTGTTGATGCCCTGGTTGCATTACAGGATGGCGCGATTGATCCAAACACCACTTTTTTCTGTCCGGGTTATTATATGGCCGGAAATCACAAAGTGAAATGCGAGCACGTAGACGGAACCATTAATATGCAGCGAGGTATTGCACGCTCTTGCAACACCTATTTTTGTCATGTTTTTCAAAACATCATTACCAAAAACGGAATGAAAAACCAGCGTCAAACCTATGCCAATTGGCATGAGCAGATTGCTAAATGGGGTTTTGGCCAGAAACTTGGAATAGATATGCCTTTCGAAAAAAAGGGAATATTTTATAAGGCAGATCATTACGATAAAATCTATGGTAAACGCTGGGGCTATACTACTGTAATCTCTCAGGCCATTGGCCAGGGCGAAATCACCTCTACCCCGCTACAGATGGCCAATGTGATGGCAGCAATTGCCAATCGTGGATATTATTTTAAACCACACCTAATCAAAGGAATTGGGGACAAAAATGTAGTTAAAAAGGAATATGTAGTTAAAAACTATGTTGGTATTGATGAAAAATATTTTCCACCGGTAATTGAAGGGATGAGAGATGCGGTAAACAGCCCATGGGGAACAGCGAAAGAATCCCAGATCCCAAACATTATCATGTGTGGTAAAACCGGAACGGTACAAAATCCTCATGGCAAAAACCACTCAGTATTTATTGGTTTTGCGCCAATGGACAATCCGAAGATTGCAATTGCTGTAATTGTAGAAAACGGCGGTTTTGGCGGATCTTATGCCGCTCCTATTTCAAGTTTTATTGTAGAGAAATATTTAACAGATTCCATTAAGCCAAAATCTAATGGTTATACTGTTAAAGCATTCTCAGAAACCAATCTCTTGCCTGCAATTATAGATAAGACAAAAAAGCTTAAATTAAGTAAAACAGATAGTCTTAACATTAAAAAAATCGATTCGCTTAAAAGGCTTAAAGATAGCCTGAAAACGAAACCAGCAATATTAAAACAATCTGTTGCTACAAAACCCAAGGTGAGCAAACCATTTGAAACCAATAAACCTGTAAATAACAAGAAATAATGCAGCAACAGGGAAACCGCTTTTTTTTTAATGTAGATTGGATTACTGTTTTAATCTATATCGCCTTATGCGCTATTGGTTTCATCAATATTTATGCATCGGTTCCTCCAGAACATTCAGCTGTTTTCAGTTTTACCACCCTGTATGGGAAACAACTCATTTATATCATCACTGGTTTAATTTTAGGTTTATCTATCTTATTGTTTGATGGAAGGCTTTTCAATGTATTCTCACCCTTTATTTATGGTGGTACATTACTGTTGTTAATGGCCGTTTTGGTAATCGGGAACAAAGTGGCCGGTAACCAGGCGTGGATTGCAATAGGCTCATTTAAACTTCAACCTGCCGAATTTGCCAAGTTTGGTACAGCCTTACTTTTGGCAAGATATGTAGGTGCATTTAACCCCAAATTCCGCGATGTTAAATCAATCATGATTGCTGGATTAATCGTGGCCGCACCACTATTGTTAATTATGCTTCAGCCCGATACTGGTTCTGCATTGGTGTTTCTTGCATTTATGTTCCCCTTGTACCGCGAAGGTTTATCAGGTTACTTTCTATTGATATTTTTGGGAATGATTGTGCTCTTTATTGCCGATTTCTTAGTACCAACCTATATCTTGATCATCATTATTACCACAATTGCCGGCCTTTTCATTTATAACAACAGAAGAAAACAAAAAATAATCTTCTCTACTGTTTTGGTAACCGTTTTCGCTATTGGCTATCTGTTCTTAATAAAAATCGCTTACGAAAAAGTTTTAGCACCCCACCAACGTAGCCGTATCGAATTAATGTTAGGGCTTAAAACCGATAATAAAGGAGCGGGCTATAATGTAATTCAATCGCAAATTGCCATAGGCTCGGGGCAGGCAACCGGCCGAGGATTTTTACAGGGTACACAAACAAAATATGGTTATGTGCCTGAGCAAAGCACCGATTTCATCTTCTCTACTATTGGCGAAGAATGGGGATTTATGGGTTGTTCTGTGGTGATAGGTTTGTATATGTTCCTGCTACTCCGATTGGTTAATTTAGCAGAAAGGCAACGTTCTACATTCTCAAGGGTGTACGGCTATAGCGTAGCTTGTATCCTTTTTTTCCACGTTTTTATTAATATCGGGATGACGATTGGCATTATTCCCGTAATTGGAATTCCCCTACCCTTAATTAGTTATGGGGGATCATCGTTATGGAGTTTTACAATCTTACTGTTCATCTTTTTAAAACTCGATTCTAACCGGATGGGATTTATTTAGGCTTTAGTCGGAAGTCGATATTTAGCCTAAAATGCCTTTTTAAGTTACGTCATTTCGAGCGGAGTGCAACGCAGTCGAGAAATCTATATTAACAGTTTTCTCTCCCGAACATTCGGGACTACGCTTCAGTCGAAATGACGACCCCACAATAGATACTGAAAGAAGTTCAGTATGACGACAGCGCAGTGTAACGCCAGCCGCAAGTCGCCTTACGCCATGCGCTTACTTGCTAAACCTTCGGTTCAGTAATTCGTAAAACTGATCAACAGTGGCCTGTTTATTGGCCCAATTATTTTTTGCAGCATAATTATTTTGAAGAAAACCGTCTGCTGCTTCAAAGCTGTTCATTTTATTTACAATATCAATAGCTTCAGAATAAGCCAGGTTATACCCACTAAAAAGATCTTTGATAAAAAGCAACTTTTCGTTTAAACTAATTGCCTGTTTTAAATCAGCAATAGGTGCTTTAACAGGCTCATCGCTTTTACCATTTGTTTTGGCAAGCAGATCGTTTAAACTTGGTGTAGGTTTAGTGACTTCGGGCTGTGGAACTGGTTTTACCGGAACAGCTTCAGGCGTAAACAAAGGGCGCTCCTGTTCAACAGAAGGAGAAATAACAGGGTCATCCAGTTTCACATCCTTAAGTGCCTCAATAGGCTGAGTAATAGGTGCTGAAATAGATTCTTCTACCTTAGCAGCTACAACAGGCTCCTCCTTTGTAATTATTTGAGGCTCTTCTTCTTCATGCGGAATTAAAAAAGGTTCAGGACCAATTTCATCTTCTTCAGTTGGTACAGGTTCTTCCTGAACAGATAAAACATCTTCCTTTTCGTGAATTATCTTTTTACGTGCTAAAATTTCTGCTTCTTCTTTGCTTAGAGGGCGATCGAAAATTTCTTCAACAGATTTCGCTTCATAATCGAACTGATCGTTTTCATCGTGTGTACCCAATACAAATTCGAAAGTATGGTCGTCTTGGTCTGGTTTAAAAAAATCTTTATTCAAAAGCGATGCAGCTTTTTCTTCTTCAATCATTTCGTCATCCCGCATTTCCTGTTCGGACTTCACATCTATCCGTTCTTCTTCTTCCTGGGCAGTAGCCACTTCTTCCAGTTCCTGCGGATCAAAACACTCATCGTCCTCTACATAACTTTTTTCGGCTTCGGGCAGTATAATGGTATTTTGTTCGGCCAATAAAGCATGGTTTCCGGGCTCAGTATGTTTATCTTCTGTTATGGCATTTAATTTTTTGACGATATTCACGTGATCAGAAAGAAAATGGGCATTGGCCAGAAAAAGCTCCAACTCCAAATCATTTAATTGCTGAGGATTTTGAGCTAAAAACTGATATTGCTCATTTAATTCTGTTAAAATGCTGCCGATCTTTCTGAAAATATCCTGTTGGTTCATCATAAAATTAAAACGAATTTTTAGTCGATTTATGTTGGTAACTATGTGTTCAAAAATAACACATAATTCTCATATTTGTTCGGTTTAAAATTATAGAACGGACATAGGGGAATAAAAAAAAAGGCATGTTATTTAGCGAACAAAATTTTAGAAGAAGGGGCGAATTTTCGGGAAGTATAGAAGTGGTATGTGGCTCTATGTTTTCTGGTAAAACGGAAGAGCTGATCCGTAGATTAAAAAGAGCTCAGATTGCTAAACTGAATGTCGAAATTTTTAAACCCCGCACTGATACCCGCTACCATGAAACCGCTGTGGTTTCGCACGATTTAAACTCCATAAACTCTACCCCCGTTGATAGCGCTTCGGCCATTTTACTACTTGGCACCAATACACAGGTGGTTGGTATAGATGAAGCTCAGTTTTTTGATGATGAACTGCCTGATGTTTGCAATAAACTTGCCCTTAAAGGTATACGGGTTATTGTTGCGGGCCTGGATATGGATTTTACAGGCAAGCCCTTTGGCCCGATGCCTGCTTTAATGGCCATTGCCGAACATGTTACCAAAGTAAACGCTGTTTGTGTTTGCTGCGGAAACCCAGCCCTGTACAGCTACCGTACAGTTGCTGATGAAGCTACCGTTTTATTAGGAGAAAAGGAAAGTTATGAACCACGTTGCAGAGCTTGTTATAATCTGGGCAAAGGATAAGTTGGTTTATTGGTTCATTGGCCATTAGTTCAGTCGTAATTGCATGTTGGTTATTGTTCATTTATAACTGAAAATTGGAAACTGAAAACTGATTCCCGTTTTTTGACGCGCAATACCTGTACTAAGATTAAAGTGGGTTCCCGTGTTTTGCTGTACGCTTCGGGCTTCGTACCTCAACCCTGCAGGGTACCTGCTTCACCCGGGGCTAGCTGGCGAAAACTTTGCGGCGAATAGAGAAACAAAATCCTCCTTTTTAACTGATATTTGTATGGTGAATATAAAAAACAATACCATTTCTATTTTAGGCTGTGGCTGGTTTGGCCTGGCCTTAGCCAAAAAACTAATCGGGTTAAATTATAGCGTTAAGGGTTCTACCACAAGTCAGGAGAAACTAGCAATACTGCAGGCCGAAAATATCCAGCCGTTTTTAGTCAACTTTACGGCGGAAGCGATTCTAGCTGATTCAGCTTTTTTTGAGGCCGATACCTTGTTTATCTGTATTCCCCCAAAGCGCAATTCGACTGAACTTCTTGATTATCCCAAAAAGATAAATTCAATTTTGGCTGCAGCAAAAGATAAATCGAAACATGTGGTATTAATCAGTTCGACGAGTGTTTATGCTGATGAAAACAAAACAGTGAATGAAACCAGCAAGGCACATCCCGATACTGATTCAGGAAGGGTTGTTTTAGCTGCAGAAATGCTATTTAAGGAACTATTTCCCGAAAACTGCACAGTAATCCGCTTTGCAGGTTTAATTGGCCCTGACCGTAACCCAGGGAGATTCTTTGCTGGAAAAAGTAATGCATCGAATGGTTTAGCTCCCGTAAACTTGATTCACCAAACAGATGCTGTAGGGATTGCTGTAAAACTTTTGGAAAAACAGGCATTCGGAAGGACGTACAATGCCTGTTCACCAAACCATCCTGCAAAAATGGAATTTTATAGCGCCGCGGCTAAAACCACAGGACTTGTAGCACCTGATTTTATTGCAGAAAAGAAAAATTGGAAAATCGTAGAGAGTGTTAATGTACCCGAGTTTTTGGGTTATAAGTTTGAGGTTGGAATTTAGATGATTGACTTATTGTGCGTTGCATTTATAAGCCGCATCGTCATTCCCAATCAAGTTGGGAATGACGACGATTTTTTGAAATCTATTTTTGTCACTTTGGTCAGTGTCTTCACGAACCAAAATTAGATTTATCAACACGGTCCTTCGACAGGCTCAGGATGACAATCCGAATGGATTTAGCGAACTTATACTAACTCAGTAATCCTAGTAATTCTTTCTTTGTGAGGTTTTTAAACAAACTTCCATCCGTTTGGATCAGATCCTTAACCAGATCTTTTTTGGTGGCCTGAAGCTTCATAATTTTCTCCTCAATCGTATCCGGGCAGATTAAACGGACAGCCATCACATTTTTATGCTGACCAATCCGGTATGCCCGATCGATAGCCTGGTTTTCAACTGCGGGATTCCACCATGGGTCTACCAGGTAAACATAATCAGCTTCGGTAAGGTTTAATCCAGTACCACCAGCCTTTAAACTGATCAGGAAAACCGGAATATCGGCATTTTGTTGAAAAGAGCTAACTACTTCGGCTCTTTTACGGGTTTGCCCGGTAAGGTATTCGTATTTAATGCCACGGTTTTCCAATTGCTTCTTAATCAGATCGAGCATGGTTACAAACTGAGAAAAAACAAGGATTTTATGTTTTCCGGCCTTGCTCTCAATCTGCTCCATCAGCACATCAATTTTTGAGGAAGCCTGTAAATATGATTTTCCATCAGCCAATAATGCGGCCGAATTGCAGATCTGCCTTAGGGTGGTAATACTTTTCAGCACATGCATCGAACTTTTAGGCAACTCATCTTCCTGTTTACCCAAAATAAAATCCTGAATTTCCTTTTTGTTCGCTTCGTACACTTCGCGCTGCTCCGCTCCCATTTCGCAGTACAGTACAATTTCTGTTTTATCGGGAAGTTCTTTCGCCACCTGTTCCTTGGTCCTGCGGAGAATAAATGGTCTTATTTTTTTCTGAAGTTCTTCTGCCCTTCTACTATCCTTAAACTGATCGATCGGGGTTGAATATAAATCGGCAAACTGCTGTTTGCTGCCAAACAAACCCGGACAAGCGAATGACAGCTGCCCATACAAATCAAAGGTATTGTTCTCAATCGGTGTTCCCGTCATGGTTACTTTATTCCTCGATTGAAGCATCCGAACCGCTTTATAACGTTGCGAATCTGGATTTTTGATCAGTTGTGATTCATCTAAAAAGATATAGTTAAAACGATAATCCTTTAAGAAACGGATATCAGAGAGCAGTGTTCCGTAGGAGGTTAAAATGATTTCGTAATCGTCAAAAGTGTCAGTCGTTTTGGTCCTTTCTCCGGCATAAATGGTTTTTACCTTTATAGATGGCGCAAACTTTTCTATCTCGGCCTTCCAGTTAAATATCAACGAGGCTGGAACCACCACCAGATTTGTATTGTGCTTTACTTTTTCGCGCTGTGATAAAATGAAAGCCAAAACCTGGATGGTTTTACCCAATCCCATATCATCAGCCAGGCAAGAACCGAAATTAAAGTCATCTAAAAAGTTGAGCCAGTTTAAACCGTCTTTCTGGTAATGGCGAAGCGTTGCAGTTAAACCTTTTGGCACCTCTACCTCTTGAATCGAATCCGTTCCTTCAAATTTCTGTTTGTAAAGTTTCAATTCGTTCTTTACATCACCATCTAACAAAGCATCTTCATAAAGCTCATTTATAGAAGCAAATTTAATTTTTGGTGTAAGAATGGCATCTTCAGTTACTTCGCCAGCACTAAAATAAGCAGCAAATTTTTCGATCCATTCATGAGGTAATATGCCTTGTGTTCCATCATCAAGTGTTACAAACTTACTTTTGTTCCTGATCGATTTATGCAGATGCTTCAGCGCAACCTGTTGTTTGCCAAACTTTACTTTTACTTTTGTTTCAAACCAATCTGTCCCACTTAAAACCTCAATATTAATTTTAGCCTGAAATTCACTTAGTTTATTGTTTTTGAGCTGGTTGAAACCTAAAATATGAATGCCTTTGTTCCGCCATACCTCAAAAGCTTCGAGAAACCAGGCTTCTTCCAGGAACCGTTTGCGGTGCAGGTAAAAAGAATCGTTGGTTTCTTGATCGTAGAAATAAGGGTGCTGTTTCAATACGTTTCCGATAAATTGCAGCTCGGCATTTTCGTCGCGGTGTAAGGTAAAAAGGTTTCCCAGTTTATCCTGCGCCTGGATCTGCTTTTTAGACAGCACAGGTATTTCTAAATTCCCATAGCGCATTACCGGCGTAAGGAGAATATAATCTTCAGATTCAGAGAGGTAGATCAATTGTTCATTTTCAAGATCGAACCCTTTTTCTTCTATCTGGCTTTTGGTTGCGGGTTTTAAATAAGAATAATCGACATGGATACTTCCCTCTAAAGGCACCAAAATAACTTTCTGAAACTCAGGATATTTTGTTTTGTGCAGGATTAATCTATTGCTCTGCTTTTTGAAAAACCCGATTACGCGTAGAAAATCCAACCTCCCAATTAAATAAAGTTGATTGTTAAGTTTAACAAAATATTGGTGCACCAATACCAGGTTATCCAGCTCGTAAGATTTCCCCTCGATAATCAGCCGACCTGTAATTTCGTAATAATCATCACGTTGATTTACAGAAAGACGCAGGTCTACTTCCAATAAATGAACTTCAACTGCTGTAATGGTCGATGCTTGAATAGCGACTGACTGCTTGCTATCCTGCAGGTAAAAAGGGATCTGCTTAGGATTTTTAACGATCGCTTTTAAGGCTTCAATCTCCGCCTCGCTTTGATCGCTATTGTAATTCTGTTGAAAAGTGGTAATACCGCTATAAAACTTTACCTGGTCGTTGTCATCTGTTTTAAACAGTAAATCAGCTGGATTGATTCCTTTTATCGGGTTTTTAACCTTGCCGCTTTTAGTGGTTTCAGCCTCGAATAATTCTACGGTTAAATTGTTGTAATAGCGGTGTTGCCCAAAAACCAGGATCATTTTACCCTGATCGTTTTTAGCTTGTACTTTTACTTTGGTTTTATTCGCCGGCAGTAAAAGTTCCTGTAAATTTTGCTGGGCTTCTTTATTGAATGGCTGGAGGGCATCCATTTTTGGGCGGATATCTACCTGGCCGTTTTCGTAGCGGAGGTTGAAAAGAAGATCGAGGTTTTCTTCTTTTTCTAAACCATAGTCAATTGCTATTTTTAAAAGCTTTTGCTTACGAAGGTTAGCATCGAAGAAAATAAGCAGATCCTGGCGCTGAAGAATATTGTACAAAACCCTTGCCTGATGCTCACACAACTTATGCTTCGGCGTGGCACAACGACAAGAAAGTTTTACGGAGTTTGAGTGCTGCTGCACCTGAACAATCGGGAAGGGCAATCCAGAGGCCTCATCGCTAAATGCTGCAAAATCGATTTCAATCTGCTCGGGGAAAAGTTGGTAAAAGCCCTTAACATCAGTATGGATCAATCCGTTTAAATGTTTGAGGATAACAATCTGGCTCAGATTTTTCAGGTTAAAATCCTTCAAAATATAATCGTAAGGATTTTGTTCTGATACTAGATGTGCGGTTACCTGTTCACTCATTTAAACTAAATAAGATAATATTGCTTTTTATAAACTCACGTTTAGGTTCAAATGTCCCCCAAGTCCAACTTTAATAATCCTCATTAAAGTCGAAAGTCTAATATCACTTGCATTATTTTCAATTCTTGAAATGTAGGTTTTTGTTGTACCACATTTTTCTGCAAGCTGCTCTTGCGTCAATCCCTTTTCTTTCCGAAGTTCTTGAAGCATTGCTCCTAGCTTAAAACTCTCAAACTCTTGTTCGTAGATTTCTCTTTCTTCAGTCCCACGTTTGCCGTATTCGCTGTCCAAATGGTCAGCAAATGATGTCAATTTATTTTTTGTCTTTTCCATCGAAATATTTCTTTTTAAGTTTCTCAGCCAGTTCAATTTCATTTTTAGGTGTTTTTTGAGTTTTCTTTTGAAAACCATTTACCAGGATGATCAGTTTTCCCTTATCGAAAAAACTAAATACCCGAAAAATATCTGAACCAACTTCGACCCTAATCTCAAAAAGTCCTGTTGAACCTGTGATGTGCTTAAAATATTTTTCAGGAACTTTTTCAAGTGTAGCGATTAATTGTAAAGTCCAATTGAATTTTTTCTTTACGTTGGGCTTAAGCTGCTCATAAAAATCCAAATAATACTCTTCAAAGTAAAAAATGTCCCTGATAAATTCCTCGTTCATTAACCAGATTTAAGCCAATACAAAGTTAGCTAATTAGATAACAAATTCAAAATATTTAACAACCTAAATCTACTGCGTAACAAGTTGACAATACCCTAACTTAAAGCGACTTACGCAGGTTCAAATAAAAAGGCACTGCTACCTTCTCGGTTTTTCCGTTGAGAATAAATTCAGCAGCTTGAGCGCCTAGTTCGCTAAAATCAGTTGAAATGGTGGTAATCCCATCCAAAATAATTCTTTTTAAAGGCGTTTCGTTATAAGAAATTACACCAACATCTTTCCCGATTTTAAGTTTTTGGGCAATTAAACGTTCAATGAGTGTTACCAGGTCATCTTCCATCAGATTAATGTACACCTCACCAGGATTAATTTCTTCGTCTTTAATGTTGTGGATTACTTTATGATCAAAAGCATACTGCTGGCAGAACCTGTAAAAACCAGTAAGTATTTCGTGGGGGAAATAACTGTTCTTTGGAAAGATAATTTTCAAGGTGCGATAATGCGAAAGCCGATCCAAAGCCTGCTCTAAAGCCGCGTAGATATCCTGCGCAAAGTTTTCATAGGCCGCAGCATAATCGCCTGTTACTCCAGGCAGCAATTTATCAAGAATCACTAATTTTTCTTTGGGAATGGTATTGATAATTTCGTGCGCATTTTCGCCACCTTCTAAAAAATGTGGAATAATTACAAAATGAGAATAATCATCCCGTTTGGTGACGATCATTTTTTTAAACAGTGCGAAATCATTGTTGTAGATATAAAAATCAATCGCTGCACGCTCCCCAAGTGTTTTGGTAAAGGAATCGTAAATGATCTTTTTGTGTGTACTGAGTTTATTAAAAAGCAGACAGACCTTTAGTTTACGCGAGAAATCGGTATTGATAATGAAATAGCCCTTTCCTGGCACAGAATCAACCACCCCGAGTTTGCGGAGGTTACGGTAACCTTTTTCTGCAGTATCTCTCGACATTTCCAAACTGAAACTCAGTTCATTAATAGATGGCAATAAACTATTTTTCAGAAGTTTACCACTTTCAATTGCGGCCAAAATAGCATTGGTTAACTGCTTGTATTTTGGCGTAGACGAATACTCGTCGACGTTAATGTAAGGAATTAAATCTTCTGGTTTCAAAATGGTTATATTGATATAGGAAATTCTAATATAAGGAAATTCCTAAAAATCTAGTGTACGTTGTATGGCAGAATAGTATTTTAACTGGATCATATCTGTTGGTGCAGGATTTTCATTCCAGGCATCATTTATAGCCAAAGCCGTGCCTATGGCGGTAGCCTGCGAAACTGAAGAGGCATAAACCTCAATATCCGGAATGGAAGTAGCCAGCAGATGCATATAAATTGCATTTTTACCGAAGCCACCATCTACAAAAATTCTCTTCACACCTGCATTTAAAATCAGCTTTAATGAGTAGATCTGCTGTTTGATCAGATCAAAAATTAGTTGGTGATAAGCTTCTTCTGCTGTTTGAAAGAGGTTCAGATCACGCTCTGGAAAAGCAGAACTTGCGGAAAAATCCTTTTGCTCCTGTTGGTTTTCAGGAATTTTATTGGCCAGTTTCAAAATCATTGAAGGGTTAAACTTCAAATGTTTAAACAGATAGGCCGCACGATCGAAATGTTCTGCTATTCGCTTAAGTTGTACCTCGTGCTCATAACCTGCAAAAATACGCGAAGCTTTTACAGCCTTTCCTTTAAAGTGCATGTAACACAGGCAATCCTGTTTAAGTTCTTCGGCAGTTAAAGGCTCCTGGTTAAAAGGGTTTAAACTGATGCACCAGGTTCCTGTTGAAATGAGTACAAATGGTGTATTAAAATTGGCCAGATAAGGAATTAGCGCTGCAGAACTATCGTGCAAACCTACACCAACCTTTACGCTGCTCCCTTCGAAATCAGTTTTAAGGCTGGAATCTGCAGGGGTAAATACGCCAAATTTCTCATCGATTTTTTCGGTAGTAACCCAGTTATGGTATTCACTTTTATTGAAATCCCAAAGCTGGGTATGGCAGCCGATACTGGTAATATCGGCTACAGCCTTACCCGTAATTAAATAACTCAAATATTGGGGCAGGTGTAAAGCCCACTTCACCTTTTTAAATATTTCGGGTTTTTCGTTTTTCAGGCGATACAATTGCATTCCTGAATTTAAGCTGCCTAAAATAGGCGAGGCCGTTTCTAACGAAATTTTCTCCTCACCTCCGTATTTTGAGTAAAAGGCTTTTTTAAGCTCCTCCGGGTATTCTTTTAAATAGTTATAAAGCGGTGTTAGGGGATCACCATTTTCATCGAGATAAACAAAACTGGCACCATAGGTAGAAAAGTTTATGGCCTTAACATCGAACTCTTTTAACTGCAAAACCTGATGCAGGGAATCGTAAACTGATAAACGCAGGCTTTCGAGATTTTCGCATGGTTCGCCATCTTCATCAACTGTTTCTACAAACCGTGCAGACCGTTCGTAAACAATATTGTAGTTCTCGTCGATCAGAAACAGTTTTTTATTTGTTTTCCCAACATCAAATATGGCAATAACAGGTTTAGGCATTTTCTATTTCTATTTACAAACCTGTGGCAACAGTATTTCCGCGGTGATCAACTAACTTATTTCTAACTTCTAAACCGCGGTATAAAGCGATTGGCGATAAAGCAGCTCCAGCTCTTAATCTGGCTTCAGCTACTAAAGCCCTTAAATCGCTCCGGAAAGTATGCTGCAAAATTTCCTGTGCTTTTGCCACATCGTTGTTGTTCTGCGCTTCGTTTAATGCTTTTCGATCAACCAATAAGGCTTGTGCGTAAGCAATCATAATGGCTTCAACAGATTGTAATAAATCTTCTAATGGGTCTTTCACATTGTGAGAAGCATCGATCATCCATCCTAAATCTTTTGCGTGGTTCATCCCCTTTGCGTCCATACCTTCTACCAGTTCGTTAAAAATTAAGAACAATTGGTAGGGTTTAATGCTTCCGGCAGTTAAATCATCATCGCCATACTTAGAATCGTTGAAATGGAAACCACCCAATTTTCCTTCCATTAACAATAGCGCAACAATCTGCTCGATGTTTGCATTAGGCAAATGGTGGCCCAAATCGACTAAAGTATAAGCTTTTTTACCCAATTTACTTGCATATAACAGTGATTGTCCCCAATCGCCAACCGTTGTTGAATAAAAGTTAGGTTCGAAGGCTTTGTACTCTACAAACATCTTCCAATCTTCTGGCAGAGCTGAATAGATCTCCTGAAGACTTTCTAGAGTATTTTCAAAGGCTTTACGGAAATTAAGCTGACCGGGGAAGCAAGAACCATCGGCAAGCCAAACGGTTAATGCATCAGATCCTAGCGAGATACCATGTTTAATTACCTCGATATTATGTTCAATTGCCTGTTTACGGATGTCTTTATTTACATTCTGTAACGAACCAAATTTATAACTGTGTGCAGAACCTTTCTGATCTTGAAAGGTATTCGAGTTCATGGCATCGAACTTTAAACCATAGCCAGATGCCAAAGTTTTTAACGCTTCTGCATTTTGAGGGATATCCCAGGGAATGTGAAGCGAAATTGCACCACTTGCACCATTAAGGGCATGTAGCAAACCAACATCTTCAATTTTTTCTTCAATGGTACGTGGTTCACCACCTGTAATGGCAAAACGGCCAAAACGTGTTCCACCTGTACCTAAAGCCCAGCTTGGAATGGCAATTTGAAAATCAACCAGTTTCTGAATTACGCTTTCTACATCAACGTGCGCCCAATCTTCTTTTAAAAAAGAGAGTTTGCGCTGATGTGAGGTTAAAAGGGAGTCGTTATGTTTTTCTATTTGGTTCTGCTCGATATTCATTAGAATATTTGGTTTATTAGGTTAATTGTTACAGCGATACAATCGCCATTCTTTCTCATCCCCGTTAAAACGAGGATGATGATATTATTTACTAAATTTAAAAGTCATTTCGGTCTGAGCCAGGCACAGACCGATTAAACAACTTACTAAAACTGAATTTAAAATCTATCGCCGTGGTCTGTGTCTCCATAGACCACTGATCAAATTATTCGTTTCGTTCTGTGAGGACACAGACCGAGGAATTTAACCGAGGATTAAGCTATCTTACAAATGCCATGGCTACTCCGCCATCAACATTTAAAACATTTCCGGTTGATTTGTGCAACAAGCCACCTACAAAGGCGAAACAAGCATTGGCAATATCATCTGGTAATATAATCTGATTTAGCAAAGTACGTTTTGCGTAATAAGCCGGCAACTCTGCAACGGTAATGCCGTAAGCTTTTGCACGGCCTTCGGCCCAACCGCCAGCCCAGATATTGCTATCGCTGATTACAGCATCAGGGTTAACCACGTTTACACGGATATTATCTGCACCCAATTCAGCAGCATTTAACCTGCTCAAATGTAACTGGGCAGCTTTTGCACTGCCATAACCCGCATTATTTGGTCCGCTCACCAGGGCGTTCTTACTTACAATATTAATGATATCGCCGCCAATATTCTGCTTTTGCATCGTATTTGTTGCAGCCTGAGTAATAAAAAACTGACCTTTTACCAAAACATCATATAATAAATCCCAATCCTTCTCGGTATGATCGGCAATGGTTTTAGAAATCGATAACCCTGCATTGTTTACAATAATATCTACTCCGCCAAAAGCCAAAGCTGCCGAATCGAAAGCTTGTTTAATATCTGCTTCGCTGGTTACATTTAGAATTGCCGTACTGTAAGAATCTTTACCATACTGGCTTGCAAATTCTTTACCTGCTTCTTCCAAGCGCTCGGCATTCATATCGTTTAAAATCACTACGCCGCCTTCTGCAACAAACTTTTTAGCAATTGCCTTACCAATTCCGCCGGCACTGCCCGTAATCAAGGCAATTTTGCCAGTTAAAGGTTTCGGCTTAGGCATACGTTGTAATTTCGCTTCTTCCAACAACCAATATTCAATATTAAAAGCTTCCTGGTGCGGCAATGAAGTATATTCTGAAACGGCCTCGGCGCCTTTCATTACATTAATGGCGTTGATATAGAATTCTGCAGCAACCCTAGCTGTTTGTTTATCTTTAGAGAAGGTAAACATTCCGATACCAGGATATAAAATAACAACCGGATTCGTATCGCGAATGGCAGGACTGTTTGGATGTTTACAGGCTTCGTAATAAGCCGTATACATTGCCCTATATGCTTCGAAAGCAGGCTCTAATGTTTCTTTTAGTGCTTTAACATCCGATAAATCGGCATCGCTTGCTAAAGTTAAAACCAGCGGACTGATTTTAGTTCTTAAAAAGTGATCTGGACAACTGGTTCCCATTGGAGCCAAACGATCCAAATCATTAGAATTGATGAATTCTAAAACACGACTGTCATCGGTAAAATGACCGATCATGTGCTGTTTAGAAGAACACAAGCCACGCAAAACAGGTGCTAAAGCAGCTGCTTGTTGTTTACGCTGATCTGCTGCTGCACTTTCAATCTTTTGTCCTCCAAAAACAGGACCCTTTTTACCATAATTTTGGTTAAGGTAATCAGAACAGATTTCAATAACTTCTAAGGTATTGAGGTAACTTTCGTAAGCCGTATCGCCCCAGGTAAATAAACCGTGCGAACCTAGCATAATACCCCGGATACCTGGATTTTCATCTAAACATTGCTTTAACTGCAAACCCAGTTCGAAACCCGGTTTTTTCCATTCCACCCAGCCAATTGTGCCGCCAAATAATTCTTCAGTAATTTTTTTACCGTCTTTAGCCGCAGCGATGGCAATGGCCGCATCTGGGTGCAAGTGATCGATATGCGCAAACGGTAAAAAACCATGCAGAGGGGTATCGATTGATGGTGCTTTAGAGCTTAAATCGAAAATGCAGTGGTTAAACAGTTCAACCATTTCATCTTCATGCTCCACGCCACGGTAAATATTTTTCAGGCTGCGTAAACGGTCAACATATAATGCAGCAAGTCCACTTTTCTTTAACGTTCCTAAATCGCCACCTGAACCTTTTACCCACATTACCTCGGTTTCTAAACCGGTAAGCGGATCTTTTTCCAATACTTTACACGAGGTATTTCCACCTCCATAATTGGTTAAGCGTAAATCTGCACCCAATAAATTAGAGCGATAAATCAAAAGGGCAACTTCATCACCAGCCAGTTTTGCGGCTTCCTCTTCATCCCACAGATAGCTTACGTGCTTATAATTTTTCGTATCGATTGACATTCTTATATTCTATTTTAAATTTTTATTTATTAACCTTTAATTGAATTACCATAACCCACAATGAGTACCGAAATGATGATGGTTAAAATACCCGCCAAAACAGTAATCAAAGTTTTTTTTGATACACCTTTCCACTCTTTTAATACCAGCCCCCATACATTGGCGATTAAAATAATAAAGGCCATGTGCAGAATCCACGAACTGGCACCGTTGCCCATTTTGCTTTCGCCCATGCCGTAGAAAAAGAATTGTAAGAACCAGGTGGTACCTGCCAATGCCGAAAAAATATAGTTTTTTAACAGTGGCGTTTTTGCATTGGTATAATCGCCAAATGTTTTATTCCTTGCATTTAATACCATACACCAGATAAAATTGGTGGTTAAGCCTCCCCAAAGTACAATTACATAAGTAACGTTGTTCTGGAATAAGAAATTACCTGTTTCAGCAGGATTTGCTGCTTTCCAGATCGCATTGGCAGCATCGGCCATTGGTTTTCCCGCTTCGATACCAAAATTGAAACAGGCACTTAAAACCCCTGAAACAATCCCCACGAATAAGCCAAGACCGAATTTATATTCTGTTTTCACCTCCATGCCATGTGGATCGGTAATACCAGATTTCATCTCCTTTTCTTTCATCATACCTGCTTTACCGCAGATTACAATGCCAATAACACAGACTAAAAGCCCCAGCAATACCATGCGGCCCCAATCGGTGTGTAAAAACATGGTAAAAGTATCTTTACCTGCCTGCGGGAAAAAATCGAAGTAAATGGATGGCAGGATTGAACCCAAAACCATACAAAGTCCTAAAATGATACTACTTCCTAATGATACACCCAGATAACGAACGCCTAAGCCATAGGTTAAACCTCCAATACCCCAAAGCACTCCAAAAAAGTAGGTTAACCACAAAATACTGCCATTGGTGCTGGTGATAATTGCCGTAAAATTAGGGATGGTTAAAAAAGCAGCAAGTGGCGGAACGATTAACCAGGAGAAGATTCCCCCAACGATCCAGTAACTTTCCCAGGCCCAGCCTTTAACTTTTTTGTACGGAATATAAAAACTTCCGGAGGCGAAACCACCGAAGAAATGAAAAATTACACCTAAAACTGCTTGCATGCGCTATTAATATATTTGGTTGCTCTAAAATAGAATATACGGTAATTCTAACTGTTATGCACTGTTATGGATAAGGAATAATCTCGTAGATTTAGTTAACAATGGCTTGTTTACAATAGCCGATTTCACTATTGGCGGATGAAAGATTTGAGCTGCCTGCACCGGCCCAGGTTAAATAAACCCGATTGCCGGGAAGAGCTTCCGATCCTTCATCGGAACTCGAACCAAAAAGCGGGACTGTAATTGCCATGCACACAGAACCGATCATTTCCCATTAATAATAAAAGTTTTTCTTTTTAG